>BNJT01002721.1_pt1 | contig 705460 bp, 832 predicted proteins | sample 8540491 | NCBI WGS metagenome assembly BNJT01 (sample SAMD00202455, study PRJDB9452) | human saliva metagenome | host: Homo sapiens | reverse complement strand
AAAGTCCTAAGGGCATCCAGCAAGCAGTCTTTTGGATATTATTAGAGATATAAAACTTATTGAGGAAAAAAATGATTGAATACAAACATGTAGCCTTGCGCTACACGGATAAAAATATTTTAAAAGATGTCAATCTCCGCATTGAAAATGGAGAATTCATGGTACTAGTGGGTCCTTCAGGATCTGGGAAAACCACTATGCTTAAATTGATTAATCGTCTTTTGGAACCGACAGATGGCAATATCTATATGGATGGGAAACGCATCAAAGACTATGACGAACGGGAATTACGTCTCAGTACCGGCTATGTCCTTCAAGCCATTGCCTTATTTCCTAACTTGACGGTTGCGGAAAATATAGCTCTCATTCCTGAGATGAAGGGCTGGAGCAAAGAGCAAATCGCTTCTAAAACAGAAGAACTCTTGAATAAGGTTGGCCTGCCTGCTGCAGATTATGCCCATCGTTTACCAAGCGAGTTATCTGGTGGCGAGCAACAGCGGATTGGTATTGTGCGGGCTATCATTGGGGAACCAAAAATTCTATTGATGGACGAACCTTTTTCAGCCTTGGATGCCATCTCTCGCAAGCAGTTGCAAGCTCTCACCAAGGATTTGAACAAAGAATTCGGTATGACGACTATCTTCGTAACACATGATACAGACGAAGCCTTGAAATTAGGGGATCGAATTGCAGTTTTACAGGATGGAAAAATACGCCAGGTTGCAAAACCTGAAACAATTTTACAAGCACCTGCGACAGACTTTGTAGCAAACTTGTTTGGAGGTGGCCTTCATGTCTAATTTGATTTCAACATTTCAAGAGCGTTTTGGGGAATGGGTAACAGCTCTAGGACAACACTTACAATTGTCTCTTTTGACCTTATTGGTTGCTATTTTTCTGACGATTCCTCTGGCGGTTTATCTAAATAGCCACAAAAAAGTGGGGAATTGGGTGCTACAAATTGCGGGTATCTTCCAGACCATACCCTCAATGGCTTTGTTGGGTCTCTTTATTCCTTTCATAGGAATTGGAACCTTACCAGCCCTCACAGCCCTTGTCATTTACGCTATTTTCCCGATTTTAGAAAACACAATCACCGCATTGAACGGCATTGATCCTAGTCTTGAGGAAGCGGGGATTGCTTTTGGAATGACCAAGTGGGAGCGACTCAAAAAGTTTGAAATTCCACTGGCCATGCCTGTCATTGTATCGGGGGTTCGTACAGCAACCGTTATGATCATTGGGACAGCAACTCTAGCCGCTCTTGTTGGAGCTGGAGGATTGGGCTCCTTTATCCTTTTGGGAATTGATCGTCGGAATGCTAGTCTGATTTTAATCGGTGCAATCTCATCAGCCATTTTGGCCATTCTCTTTAATGTTGTTCTCAAATGGTTGGAAAAGGCAAAGTTGCGTACAATTGTTGCAGCCTTTGCAGTGATGGTCCTTGGTTTGGGAGCTAGTTATGCTCCAAGCATGATTCCTAACAAAGAGAAAGAAAATCTGGTTATAGCTGGGAAGTTGGGACCTGAACCTGAGATTCTCATGAATATGTACAAGCTTCTCATTGAGGAAAATACTGATATGACGGTGACGGTCAAGCCTAACTTTGGGAAGACAGATTTCCTTTATCAAGCGCTGAAAAAAGGGGACATTGATATCTATCCAGAATTTTCTGGAACAGTGACAGAGAGTCTCCTCCAACCATCTCCACAAATTGGGCATGACCCAGAAAAGGTTTACGAGGTGGCTCGTGATGGCATTGCCCAACAGGATCAACTAGCCTTTCTTAAACCCATGGCTTATCAAAATACTTATGCTATAGCAGTTCCTAAAAAAATTGCGCAAGAATATGGACTTAAGACGATTTCAGACTTGAAAAAAGTAGAAGGACAGCTCAAGGCGGGATTCACTCTGGAGTTTAATGACCGTGAGGATGGAAACAAGGGCTTGCAGTCTGTTTATGGATTGAATCTCAATGTAGCAACCATGGAGCCAGCTCTTCGCTATCAAGCCATCCAGTCAGGGGACATTCAAATTACAGATGCTTACTCAACGGATGCTGAAATTGCTCGTTATGATTTAGTGGTTTTGGAGGATGATAAACAACTCTTCCCTCCATACCAAGGCGCTCCACTCATGAAAACTAAATTACTCGAAAAACATCCTGAGTTGGAAGCAGTCCTTAATAAACTAGCTGGTAAAATCACCGAGAGCCAGATGAGTCAGATGAACTATAAGGTTGGTGTGGAAGGCCAATCAGCTGAAGAAGTGGCGCGTGAGTTTCTCCTTCAAGAAGGAATACTTAAGCAATAATCAAAGGAGTATTAGTTTATGAGTATACAAAAAAGGATCAAAAGATCCTTTTTTTTTATTGTACCAATGCTAACAAGATGGTAAGCACCAGTGCAATTCCAATTCGAATCAGATGGTGGGCTGGATGGAAGTTTTCTTTTTGTTTGCCATTCCAATAGGCTCCGTAGCAAATTAATCCACAGCCAATCAGCCAAAGAGACAGTGCGATAATCGGCAAAAAGAAGTAGAGAAAGATAGATAAGGTTGCAAGGCTACTTCCGATGAGGAGAAGCCGATTTCCTAGGGGATTCCTGCCTTTTCTTAATTCTGAAAGGCTAGCCAATAAATGAAGAAGAGGAAAAGCAAGAAGTAAGAAGGCTAAAAAAATAGCAAGAATAATAACGAAGTTCATAAGATTTCCTTTCTAGCTAGAATAATGATGATCTATTTTTGTTTGGTTGCCATTTCCATGACGTCTAAGTAAAATCTCACGACTTGCTCTTCCTTATAAGATTTTCCTTTTTTGAGCCACCAGGTTAGTGTTTCGATAAAGTTAGTAACAACAAAGTGCTTGAGGTAGGAAGCAGGAATACTAGGATAGGCAACTTGCAAGTCCTCTGCTACCATGGGATAAACATGGTGTTCCAATTCTTTCTGCAATTGACGGAGGAAGTAGTCATTTTTTGAGAAAAGGAGGCTGGTGACGTGGTCCTGGTTTTTCTTGAAATGTGAAAAGATATGGGACAAATAAGCTTCTGTAGTTATATTTTCCTCGCGCTCAAAAAGATGATGAAAGAGATAGCGGCAAAGCTCATCTAGGAGTAATTCCTTACTTTCATAATGGCTATAAAAGGTGGAGCGACCGACATCTGCTAGGTCTATGATCTCCTGAACAGTGATGGTTTCAAAGTTTTTTTGATTTAGTAATTGCAAAAAAGCAGCATAGATGGCTTTTCGAGTCTTGGTAATGCGACGATCTTGAGCAGTCATATGGACACTTTGAACAAACTGTTCCGTTTCTTACAAAGTAAACAGTTTGCTCCTATCCTTTCTGAAATGAATGTTAGATAATGATAATGAACAAGATGTTCATGAATCTATTATAACAAAGGAATGTTGATTATGAAGACAAAACATACAGTTTGGTTAGCTTTTTTCTTAAATTTGAGTTATGCCATTATTGAGTTTATCGCAGGAGGGATTTTTGGTTCTAGTGCAGTTCTTGCGGACTCGATTCATGACTTGGGAGATGCAATCGCTATTGGGGTATCAGCCTTTCTAGAAACAATCTCTAATCGTGAAGAAGATAGTCATTACACCTTGGGTTACAAGCGCTTTAGCCTCTAGGGGGCCATGGTAACGGCTGTGATTCTTATGACAGGGTCTGTTCTCGTTATTTTGGAAAATATAACGAAACTCTTTAATCCACAACCTGTCAATGATGAGGGAATCCTCTGGTTAGGAATCATTGCTGTTAGCATTAATGTGCTGGCAAGTCTAGTAGTTCGTAAAGGAAAAACCAAGAATGAGTCTATTATGAGTCTTCATTTTCTGGAAGATACTCTGGGTTGGGTAGCTGTCATCCTAATGGCTATTGTTCTGCGATTTACTGATTGGTATATTCTGGATCCGCTCTTATCTCTTGTCATTTCGATCTTTATTCTGTCAAAAGCTATTCCACGTTTTTGGTCTACACTCAAGATTTTCCTCGATGCTGTGCCAGAAGGTGTAGATATCAAGCAAGTCAAGAGCGATTTGGAGCAATTGGACCATGTAGCTAGTATTAATCAGCTTAATCTATGGACTATGGATGGTTTGGAGAAAAATGCTATTGTCCATGTTTGTCTAAAAGAAATTGAACAGATGGAGCTTTGCAAGGAATCGATTCGAAGAAAACTCAAAGATTGTGGTTTTCAAAATATCACCATTGAGATTGATGCAGACCTAGAAACTCACCAAGCCCATAAGCGAAAGGTCGAAGAGTTGGAAGTAGATAAAAGTCATGAACATCATCATCATTAATGAGACGTAGTATAAATGAGCGAAAGTTTGCTAAAAAGTGTATACTAAAGGTAGTTAGATACAGAGAGGAAATTTTATGAAATCAGCAGTTTATACCAAGGCAGGTCAGGTCGGCATTGAGGAAATTAAACGTCCAAGTATTCAAGAAGCAGATGATGTGATTATCCGTGTGGTTCGTGCTTGCGTTTGTGGTTCGGACCTTTGGAGTTATCGCAATCCAGATATTAAAGAGGGCCACAAAAATAGTGGACACGAAGCGATTGGAATCGTTGAAGAAGCTGGAGAAGCCATTACTACAGTTAAGCCAGGTGATTTTGTGATTGTGCCATTTACTCATGGCTGTGGCGAATGCGATGCTTGTCGTGCTGGATTTGATGGTTCTTGCGACAATCATATTGGGAATAACCTTGGAGGGAATTTCCAAGCTGAATATATCCGCTTCCACTATGCTAATTGGGCACTTGTGAAAATTCCAGGTCAACCTTCAGATTATAGCGAAGGCATGCTTAAGTCACTTTTGACACTTGCTGATGTCATGCCGACAGGCTATCATGCAGCGCGTGTAGCTGGTGTAAAACCTGGTGACAAAGTTGTCGTCATTGGTGATGGAGCTGTTGGTCAATGTGCTGTTATTGCAGCTAAAATGCGTGGGGCTTCTCAAATTATCCTGATGAGCCGTCACGAAGATCGTCAAAAGATGGCCTTGGAATCAGGTGCGACAGCTGTTGTAGCTGAGCGTGGTGAAGAAGGGATTACCAAGGTGCGTGAAATTCTCGGTGGTGGTGCAGATGCAGCTCTTGAGTGTGTTGGTACTGAGGCAGCTGTCGACCAAGCACTAGGTGTCCTTCATAATGGAGGACGTATGGGATTTGTAGGCGTTCCTCACTATAAGAATCGTGCTCTTGGTTCAACATTTATGCAAAATATCTCGGTTGCAGGTGGAGCAGCTTCTGCGACAACATACGATAAGCAATTCTTGCTTAAAGCTGTTCTTGACGGTGATATTAATCCGGGTCGTGTCTTTACTTCAAGCTATAAACTGGAAGATATCGACCAAGCTTATAAGGACATGGATGAACGCAAGACTATTAAATCTATGATTGTGATGGATTAAAAAAAGAAAATCCTAATAGAGATTTGAGAATCTTTATTAGGATTTTTTATGTTCAGTTGTTGTGCTTAATGCAAGGTACTTTCTCTTAAAGTTAGTTTGGTTCCTAGCATAGTAAGGCTTGGAATTTTACGGCCGTGAAGGACTTCTCTGTTCAGAATATCCATTCCTGTTCGTCCCATTTCCTCGGTGTAGACTGTAATACTGGAAAGTGGTGGGAACACTTGCTTGGTTAGAATGGTATCATTAAAGGAAATAATGCTGACGCGCTCTGGTATGCTGATGCTGGCTTCTTGAAGGGCACGAAGGGCACCAATGGCCAAACTATCACTGGCTGCAAAAAAGGCCTGTGGAAGCTTCTCTCCTAATTTTTCGATAGCCTCCTTCATCAAATCGTATCCAGATTGGGCAGTAAATTGACCTTGAAAAACGAATTTTTCGTTATAAATTCCCTTTTCTTGCATATAGGATTTAAAGTAATCTAAACGCTTATCTGCGATGACTTCTTCTTGGTCAGTAGTGGTTTCAAGACCGGATAGGATACCTATCTTTTTAAGTCCATGATTTGTAAAGTAATCAATGACCTGTCTAACAGCATTATTAAAATCTGTAATGACACAGGTATGGCCCAAGGCGATGGTGTCACTATCAAGAAAAACTAGGGGTTTGTGATATTCTTCAAATGATGCAATCTGTGCTTGGCTGAATTTCCCAATACAAAGAATTCCAATGACTTCTTCGCTAAGCGTGAATGGTTGGTCATTGAAATAGCGCAAGATCTCGTAATCTAACTCTTGGGCTCTGTTTTCGATCCCTAGTCGAATCTGATAGTAGTAGAGGTCTTCCAATTCTCCCTGTTCACTGACCCACTGGATGATGGCAATCTTTTGTTTAAGTTTGTGACTTTCACCAGTTTTGAGATGTTTGGTATAGCCTAGTTCTTCGGCAACGGTTAAAATACGATGTCGGGTTTCTTCTGTGACAGATAGACTCTGATCGCGATTGAGGACACGGGATACAGTTGCGATTGAAACAGAGGCTAACTGAGCAATATCTTTGAGTGTAGCCATAATTTCCCTCCTTTTTAGGTTATTATAGCATATTTTTCTTCCTTTTTACTCATAGTTTAGTAAAATCTCGGTAAAAATGTTGACCTGAGTAAAACCCTTGGGTACAATAGAAGAAAAACGATTACAAGGTAAAATTTTTTTACCTAACAATTCGTCAAAGGAGAATTCATATGACACAACATCTTACTGCTGAAGCACTTCGCAAGGATTTTCTTGCTGTTTTTGGTCAAGAAGCAGATCAAACCTTCTTCTCACCAGGTCGCATCAACTTGATTGGGGAACACACTGACTATAACGGTGGACATGTTTTTCCAGCAGCTATTTCACTCGGAACTTATGGAGCTGCTCGTAAGCGTAATGACCAAGTCTTGCGTTTCTACTCAGCAAACTTTGAGGACAAAGGCATCATCGAAGTGCCTCTAGCTAACCTTAAGTTTGAGAAGGAGCACAACTGGACCAACTATCCAAAAGGTGTCCTTCATTTCTTGCAAGAAGCTGGACATGTGATTGATAAAGGTTTTGATTTCTATGTCTATGGGAATATCCCAAATGGTGCTGGTTTGTCATCTTCAGCTTCTTTGGAGCTTTTGACTGGTGTCGTAGCAGAATACCTTTTTGACCTAAAATTGGATCGTTTAGATTTAGTAAAAATCGGAAAATTGACAGAGAACAACTTTATCGGTGTTAACTCTGGTATCATGGACCAATTTGCTATCGGTATGGGGGCAGATCAACGTGCCATTTATCTGGATACAAATAGTTTAGAATATGACTTGGTTCCCCTTGATTTGAAGGACAATGTTGTTGTTATCATGAATACCAACAAACGTCGTGAACTTGCGGATTCTAAGTACAATGAACGTCGTGCTGAATGTGAAAAAGCAGTAGAAGAACTCCAAGTGGCCTTAAATATTCAAACCTTGGGTGAATTGGATGAGTGGGCTTTTGATGAATACAGTTACCTCATCAAAGATGAAAATCGTTTGAAACGTGCTCGCCATGCAGTTCTTGAAAACCAACGTACGCTTAAAGCGCAAGCGGCTCTTCAAGCAGGAGATTTAGACAAGTTTGGTCGTTTGATGAATGCTTCTCATGTTTCACTTGAGCATGACTACGAAGTAACTGGCTTGGAATTAGATACCCTTGTTCATACGGCTTGGGCTCAAGAAGGTGTTCTCGGTGCTCGTATGACAGGAGCTGGTTTGGTGGTTGTGCGATCGCCTTGGTTCAAAAGGATGCTGTTGAGTCCTTTAAAGAAGCTGTAGGCAAGCACTATGAAGAAATCGTTGGTTACGCTCCAAGTTTCTATATCGCTGAAGTGGCAGGTGGAACTCGCATCCTGTCTTGAATAGTCAGAAGGAGGTTATCTAGTGACCTTAGTAGAAAATTTTGTGACCAAAGTCATTGCAGAAAGTAGTTTTGAAGAGTTGGATCGGATCTATCTAACCAATCGTGTTTTAGCACTGGTGGGAGATGGAGTTCTTGAAATTGAGACTGACCAGGATAACTTGATTGAACTAAAAGATCAGCTTGTCGAGGAAGCCGTTCGATTGGGAAACAATTGAAGATAGTCAGACTGCGCGTGAGATTCTCGGTGCTGACCTCATGGACTTGGTAACGCCCTTGTCCAAGTCAGGTTAATCGTGACTTTTGGGATACCTATGCCCAGTCACCAGAGCAGGCAATTTGCAGATTTCTACCAACTCAGTCAGAAGAATGACTACATCAAACTGAAGGCTATCGCAAAGAATATTGCTTATCGTGTACCATCTGACTACGGTGAACTGGAGATTACCATCAATCTCTCTAAGCCTGAAAAGGATCCAAAAGAGATAGCGGCAGCTAAGTTGGTCAAGTCGAGTAACTATCCTCAATGTCAGCTCTGTATGGAAAATGAAGGCTACCATGGTCGTGTCAATCATCCAGCTAGAAGCAATCACCGTATTATACGTTTTGATATTTCTGGGCAGGAGTGGGGCTTCCAGTATTCGCCTTACGCTTACTTTAATGAGCACTGTATTTTCCTAGATAGCAAGCATCGTCCTATGGCCATTAGTCGTCAAAACTTTGAACGTTTGTTAGCGATTGTGGAGCAGTTTCCAGGCTACTTTGCTGGTTCGAATGCAGACTTACCAATCGTGGGTGGTTCCATCCTGACCCATGATCATTACCAAGGTGGTCGTCATGTTTTCCCAATGGAAGTGGCTCCTATTCAGAAAAGCTTTACCTTTGCAGGTTTTGAAACTGTCAAAGCAGGAATTGTCCAGTGGCCTATGTCTGTGATTCGATTGACGTCGGATTCAAAAGACGAGCTGACTAACCTTGCGGATAAAATCTTGCTGGCTTGGCGTCAGTATTCTGATCCAAGTGTACAGGTCTTGGCAGAAAGTAATGGAACACCGCATCACACTATCACACCGATTGCGCGTAAAACGAGATGGGCAGTTTGAGTTGGACTTTGGTCTTGCGGGACAATCAAACATCTCCAGAGCATCCAGATGGTATCTATCATCCCCACAAGGATGTCCAACATATCAAGAAGGAAAATATCGGCTTGATAGAGGTCATGGGTTTGGCAATCTTGCCACCACGCTTGAAGGAAGAAGTGGAGCAAGTAGCAGCTTACCTAGTCGGAAAGGATGTTTCAGTAGCAGATTATCACCAAGAATGGGCAGATGAGTTGAAAGAATCCCATCCTGGATTGACTGACAAAGACCAAGCTCTTAATATCGTCCAAGAATCTGTTGGAAAAATCTTTGCTCGAGTTTTGGAAGATGCAGGAGTTTACAAGCAAACAGAAGAAGGACAAGCTGCCTTTATGCGCTTTGTGGAGCTGGTTGGTATTTTGCCCGAATAAGTGCTTGTCTCTTGCGTAGAGTCTTGAAAAGTAGTATCATAGTGTCGTTTGAAATATCAGGAGGAACGTATGAAAGATTTTCACTTTGACGCTATATCTGCCTTTGAAAATTACGAAATTGAAAAAATGAGAGACGGTCACGTGGTGGTGACGACAAAAGTAGTGGACTCTTCACTCAACTACTATGGAAATGCCCATGGAGGCTATCTATTTACCCTTTGTGACCAAATCAGTGGTCTTGTGGTGATTTCGCTAGGATTAGACGGGGTGACACTCCAGTCTTCCATCAACTATCTGAAAGCTGGAAATCTAGGGGATGTTCTCACTATCAAAGGAGAATGTGTCCACCAAGGACGTACCACTTGTGTCGTCGATGTTGACATCATCAACCAAGATGGCCGAAATGTCTGCAAAGCAACCTTCACCATGTTTGTCACAGGACATCGATCTGAAGATAGACAGGTGAGGATATAGGAAACAAAAAAAGAGGCAGATGCCTCTTTTTTTATTACTTTTCCACTCTAATGATTTATTATTCTATTCACTAAATCTTAAAAAATAGCCATCTGGGTCTAAAACTGCAAATTCATGAGGATAGATATACTTCTCACCAACTCGAAATTCTCTTTTAGTCAAAGGACGATGAATAGGATAGTTAGACTCGATTACTTTCTGATAGAGTCTAGGGACATCCTTTATGCCAAAGGAGATATTGACTCCACGACCAAATGGGTAGGTCAGTTCAACTAATTCATCCTTTGTTCCCTCCTCTAGCATAAGTTGGCAGTCTTCAAGCGAAAGGAAGAGAAATTTTTCCTCTGGACGCTCGTATTCGACAGAGAATCCCAATAAGTCGCAGTAGAAGTGACGCGATTTCTCGATATCCGATACGACAAATTCAGGGATGACAGCTTGATAGTCCATTAGCTTTCTCCTTAGAGCTCAATCTCCAAGACAATGGGTGTATGGTCTTGGCGTGCGCCAGAGTCAATCATGTCTGACTTGGTAACCTTGTCTGCTACACGGTTACTTGTGAGCCAGTAGTCGATTCTCCAGCCTGTGTTGTTGATTTTTGAAGTCTTGCTGCGTTGTGCCCACCAAGTATAGCGTTCTGGCACATCGCCATGGATATGGCGGAAGGTATCTGTAAATCCTTTGGCTAAAAGGTTTGTAAATCCTTCACGTTCTTCGTCTGTAAATCCTGGTGAACGGCGGTTGCTGGCTGGGTTGGCAAGGTCAATTTCCTTGTGGGCAACGTTGTAGTCTCCGGTTGCTAGGACAGGTTTTTGCTTGTCTAGTTGAGCCAAGTACTCTGCATATTTGACATCCCAGACTTGACGTTCTTCCAAGCGTTTGAGTCCATCACCAGCGTTTGGTGTGTAAACTTGGGTCACGAAAAATGTATCAAATTCTAAAGTGATGATGCGACCTTCAGAGTCCATGGTAGAAGGAGCACCGATTTCTGGGAAACTGATAGTTGGAGTCAGTTCTTTCTTATAGAGGAACATGGTTCCAGCATAGCCTTTACGAGCAGGTTCTTGAGAGGAACGCCAAGTATTTTCATATCCAGGGAAGAGTTCTTCTAACACCTCGAGATGTTTTTTAGTAGGCCCTGTAGCTGAAAGCTTGGTTTCTTGGATGGCAATGATATCAGCGTCTTCGGCTACCAAGGTTTGGAGGACGTCTTGTGATAATTTTGCACGCGCAGAATCACTTGTCAATGCTGCATTGAGGGAATCAATATTCCATGAGATCAATTTCATAATGTTTACCTTTTCATTCAGATTATAGACAATATTATACCAGAAAAAGAAGCAATTCCCCAGCGTATAGTTTGAAAAATCCAGGTCATTCCTATATAATAAAGAATGATTTATGTAAAAGATTGAAATAAATGAAATGTTACTCCTTTGAGTATCTTTATCGCTGAATATGACAAAGTTTAAGTTAGTGTCATCACCTATGAATAGGAAAAACCTGAGGCAGTCGCCTCAGGTTTCCATTTGTCATTAGAAAGGAATTTTATGTCCATCATCCAAAAACTCTGGTGGTTTTTTAAATTAGAAAAACGCCGTTACCTAGTTGGAATTGTAGCTTTGGTTTTGGTTTCTGTACTAAACCTCATCCCACCTATGGTCATGGGGCGCGTGATCGATGCCATTACTTCGGGACGATTAACACAAGATGAGCTCCTGCTTCATCTCTTTTATCTCCTGCTGGCAGCTTTCGGGATGTACTACCTGCGTTATGTTTGGCGCATGTATATCCTAGGGACCTCCTACCGACTTGGACAAATCATGCGTTCAAGACTATTTGAGCACTTTTACAAAAGATGTCGCCTGCTTTTTATCAGAATTATCGAACTGGGGATTTGATGGCTCACGCAACCAATGATATCAATGCTCTGACTCGTCTAGCAGGTGGTGGTGTCATGTCGGCGGTGGATGCCTCTATCACAGCCTTAGTGACTCTCTTGACCATGCTCTTTAGCATTTCTTGGCAGATGACCTTGGTTGCCATTCTACCTTTGCCATTTATGGCCTATGCGACTAGTCGTCTGGGGAGAAAGACCCATAAGGCTTTCGGAGAATCACAAGCAGCCTTTTCTGAACTCAATAATAAGGTTCAGGAGTCTGTATCAGGTATCAAGGTAACTAAGTCCTTTGGTTATCAATCTGATGAGTTGGCATCTTTCCAGGAAGTCAATGATTTGACCTTCCAAAAGAATCTGCAAACCATGAAATATGATAGTCTCTTTGACCCCATGGTTCTACTCTTTGTTGGTTCTTCCTATGCCTTAACTCTCTTAGTCGGTGCCTTTATGGTGCAAGCAGGACAAGTAACCGTTGGGAATCTTGTCACCTTTATCTCTTACTTGGATATGTTGGTCTGGCCCTTGATGGCGATTGGTTTCCTCTTTAATATTACTCAAAGAGGGAAGGTTTCTTATCAACGAATTGAGAGTCTTTTGTCCCAAGAGTCACCTGTCAAAGATCCAGAATCTCCACTTGATGGGATTGAAAATGGGCGCTTGGAATATGCTATTGATCGTTTTGCCTTTGAAGACGAAGAGACGCTGAGAGATATACATTTTAGTCTCGAAAAAGGGCAAACCTTGGGCTTGGTTGGGCAGACTGGTTCAGGGAAAACAGCTTTGATTAAATTGCTCCTACGTGAGTATGACGTTGACCAAGGAGCTATTTATCTAAATGGTCATGACATTCGTGACTATCGACTAGCTGACTTACGAAGTTTGATGGGATACGTCCCACAGGACCAATTTCTCTTTGCTAGTTCTATCTTAGAGAATATTTGTTTTGGAAATCCTGACCTACCTTTCTCAGCAGTAGAAGAAGCAACTCAGTTGGCTCAAGTCTATCAAGACATTCAAGCCATGCCTGAGGGATTTGATACAGTTATCGGGGAAAAAGGTGTCAGTCTATCTGGTGGACAAAAGCAACGTCTGGCTATGAGTCGGGCTATGATTTTAAATCCTGATATCTTGATTTTAGATGATTCCTTGTCAGCTGTGGATGCTAAGACAGAGTTCGCGATCATCGATAATCTCAAGGAAACTCGCAAAGATAAAACGACTATCATCACTGCCCATCGTCTCAGTGCAGTTGTTCATGCAGATTTGATTTTGGTCATGCAGGATGGTCGCATCATTGAACGAGGTAGGCATGAAGACTTACTAGCCTTGGATGGTTGGTATGCCCAAACCTACCAGTCTCAACAGTTAGAAATGAAAGGAGAAGAAGATGCGGAATAAACAAGAACAATGGGCTGTATTGAAGCGCTTGTTGTCTTATCTTAAGCCCTATAGTCTCCTAACCTTTTTAGCCCTTGCTTTTCTCCTCGCGACGACTGTTATTAAGAGTATTATCCCCCTGGTAGCTTCTCACTTTATCGACCAGTATCTAAACAATCTCAATCAGCTTGCTGTTACAGTTTTGCTAGTTTACTATGGTCTCTACATTCTTCAAACTATTGTCCAATATGTGGGGAATCATCCTCTTTTTGCGCGCGTGTCCTACAGCATCGTTAGAGATATTCGACGTGATGCCTTTGCCAATATGGAGAAGCTAGGCATGTCTTACTTTGATAAAACGCCTGCAGGCTCTATTGTCTCTCGTTTGACAAATGACACCGAGACTATCAGTGATATGTTTTCGGGGATCTTATCTAGCTTTATCTCGGCAGTCTTTATATTCGTGACGACCCTTTATACCATGTTAGTTCTGGACTATCGTCTGACTGCTTTAGTCTTGCTCTTCCTACCTTTGATTTTCCTTTTGGTCAATCTCTACCGTAAAAAATCTGTCAAGGTCATTGAAAAAACCAGAAGTCTACTGTCAGATATTAACAGTAAGTTGGCAGAAAATATCGAAGGAATTCGTATTATTCAAGCCTTTAACCAAGAAAAACGCCTGCAAGAAGAGTTTGATGAGATAAACCAGGAACACCTAGTCTACGCCAACCGTTCAGTAGCCTTGGATTCTCTTTTTTTACGGCCAGCTATGAGTTTATTGAAGCTGTTGGGATATGCGGTTTTGATGGCTTACTTCGGCTATCGTGGTCTCTATCTAGGCATAACGGCAGGAACTATGTATGCCTTTATCCAGTACATCAACCGTCTCTTTGATCCGCTCATCGAGGTAACGCAAAACTTTTCTACTCTTCAGACATCCATGGTGTCAGCAGGTCGTGTTTTTGCACTGATCGATGAGACCAACTATGAACCGGCCCAAGAAGATGGACAAGCAGAGATTCAAGAAGGAAATATCCGTTTTGAACATGTGTCCTTCTCCTATGATGGGCAACACCAGATTCTCGATGATATTTCCTTTACAGTCAATAAAGGTGAAACCATCGCCTTTGTCGGACATACAGGATCAGGAAAATCATCTATCATTAATGTTCTCATGCGCTTTTATGAATTCCAGTCTGGTCGAGTTCTCCTAGATGGTGTGGATATTCGAGAGTATAGTCAAGAGGAGTTGAGAAAAATATCGGTCTGGTCCTACAGGAACCTTTCCTCTATCATGGGACCATCAAGTCCAATATTGCCATGTACCAAGATATCAGCGATGACCAGGTAAAGGCAGCAGCAGAATTTGTCGATGCAGATTCTTTCATTCGGGATCTTCCATTAGGCTATGATGCCCCTGTGTCTGAGCGTGGTTCGAGTTTTTCAACTGGTCAACGTCAGCTTCTTGCTTTTGCTAGAACGGTTGCCAGTCAACCGAAAATTCTGATTTTGGATGAAGCGACAGCTAATATTGACTCTGAAACAGAATCCCTGGTTCAAAATTCTCTAGCTAAAATGAGACAAGGTCGGACCACCATTGCCATCGCCCATCGTCTTTCTACTATCCAAGATGCCAACTGTATCTATGTCCTTGATAAGGGACGTATTATTGAGAGTGGAACCCATGAGGAACTTTTGGCCTTGGGTGGAACCTATCACAAGATGTATAGTTTGCAGGCAGGTGCTCTTTCCTAGGGAAGAATTCCTTTAAAATACATATTTCTTGCACTGCCTCTTTCATTTTGTGGTATAATGTAGAATGTTGATAAAGATTACATATTAAAAAAACAGAGGAGAATGTGCATGCTGAAATGGGATGAACTACCTCAAGAAATGCAATTAAGTGAGGTAAAACCATACTACCAGCTTGTTTCTAAAAGAAAAGGCTCTCTGATTCTCAAGCGCTGTCTAGATTTGTTTCTAGCCTTGATCTTGTTAATCTTGACCTCACCTGTATTTCTGATTCTAAGCATTTGGATCAAGCTAGATAGTAAGGGTCCAGTTATTTACAAGCAGGTGAGGGTAACCCAGTACAACCGACATTTCAAGATTTGGAAATTCCGTACCATGGTGACCGATGCGGACAAGAAAGGAAGTCTAGTAACTTCTGCCAATGACAGCCGTATCACCAAGGTTGGAAATTTCATTCGACGTGTTCGTTTGGATGAATTGCCGCAATTGGTCAATGTTCTCAAAGGAGAGATGTCCTTTGTGGGAACTCGTCCAGAAGTACCACGTTATACAGAGCAGTACAGCCCGGAAATGATGGCTACCTTGCTCTTGCCAGCAGGGATTACATCGCTTGCCAGCATTAACTATAAGGACGAGGATGCCATCATCAGTCAAATGACTGCAAAAGGTATGACGGTCGACCAGGCTTATGTCGAAAGAGTCCTTCCAGAAAAGATGCACTATAATCTAGCCTACCTACGTGATTTTAATTTCTTCGGAGATATCAAGATCATGTTCCAGACTGTATTTGAAGTTTTAAAATAAGTAGTCGCAAGATTGAAACCGATCAAAGGAGTAAAACAATGATAAAGTATAATATTCCATTTTCACCACCCGATATTACCGAAGCTGAAATTGTTGAGGTAGCTGATACCCTTCGTTCAGGATGGATCACAACAGGTCCAAAGACAAAAGAACTAGAACGTCGTCTGTCTCTCTATACTCAGACACCTAAAACAGTCTGCCTCAACTCTGCAACAGCAGCTCTTGAATTAATCTTGCGCGTGCTTGAAGTGGGTCCTGGCGATGAAGTTATCGTTCCGGCTATGACTTATACAGCATCATGTAGCGTTATCACTCACGTCGGTGCGACACCAGTGATGGTTGATATCCAAGATGATACCTTTGAAATGGACTATGACAAGCTTGAGCAAGCGATTACTGAGAAGACAAAGGTTATCATCCCAGTAGAACTTGCAGGGATTATCTGTGACTATGACCGTTTGTTCCAAGTTGTTGAGAAGAAACGTGACCTCTTTACAGCTAGTAGCAAGTGGCAAAAGGCCTTTAACCGTATTGTGATTGTCTCTGATAGTGCTCATGCTTTGGGTTCAACCTATAAAGGACAACCAGCTGGTTCCATTGCAGACTTTACATCATTCTCTTTCCACGCAGTCAAGAACTTTACAACTGCTGAAGGAGGAAGTGCTACTTGGAAAGCTAATCCAGCTATTGATGATGAAGAAATGTACAAGGAATTCCAAATCCTATCTCTTCATGGTCAAACCAAAGATGCGCTTGCCAAGATGCAACTAGGTTCATGGGAATACGATATCGTAACTCCTGCCTACAAGTGCAACATGACAGATATCATGGCTTCAATTGGTTTGGTCCAATTGGATCGTTATCCTGGTTTGCTTCAACGTCGTAAAGAAATCGTAAATCGCTATGACCGTGGATTTGCAGGAACTCGTATTCACCCATTAGCTCATGAGACAGATACTGTTGAATCTTGTCGTCACCTTTACGTTACCCATGTAGAAGGTGCTAGTCTCGAGCAACGCAATCAAATTATCCAAGAATTGGCCAAAGCTGGAATCGCAAGTAACGTTCACTACAAACCGCTTCCACTTTGACAGCCTATAAGAATCTAGGATTTGAAATGGCTGATTATCCACGAGCTTATGCCTACTTTGTTAATGAGATTACATTACCGCTTCATACCAAATTAACGGATGAAGAAGTAGATTATATCATTGAGACTTTTGTCAAAGTTTCTGATGAAGTTCTAGGTGCTTCACAAAAATAATTAAAAAAATTAGTAAAAAAATTAGTGAAAACGGTTGACAAAGAAAAAACAATAACATATAATTAACTCAATAAATCAGAAAAGTAGTTATTTTTAATCTTCAGGGAGCCTGTGGTTACTGTGAACAGGTGGTTGGAACTAGTGAAATTGGGCTGATTTGAAAAAATGAATTTGAAACAATGAAAATTCGGTGCGCACACCTTACAGTGCAACTTGTTGTTAGACAAGGCAGAGATGTAAAGGGGATATTCTCTTTACAATTGAGGTGGTACCGCGTTATGAACGCCCTCACATGGAAGTAGATTCCGTGTGTGGGCTTTTTCTATCCGTCAGTTTGTTTGTCTTTTATTAGGGAGTTGACTGAGAGTAATATTCAAGTTTCACTTGTTCTTTTAGTAAGGGCTGAAATGGTCCCCCGGACCATTTCACTACCAAAAGCAAATAAAAAGCCGGATTCATGTAGAAGGAGGAAAAATTTTATGACAACTAAAGGATATTTTGGACAATTTGGTGGTAGTTTTGTACCAGAACCAATTCAGGTTTTACTAGATGAATTGGAAGTGACTTTTGAAAAATACAAGGATGATCCAGAGTTTTTAGCTGAGTTTCGCCATTACTTGAAGGATTATTCAGGTCGCGAAACACCACTCTATTTTGCTGAAAGCTTGACAGAGCACCTAGGTGGAGCTAAGATTTATCTCAAGCGCGAAGATCTGAATCACCTTGGATCTCACAAACTGAATAATGTTTTGGGTCAAATCCTTCTAGCAAAACGCATGGGTAAAAAGCGTGTCATTGCTGAAACAGGAGCTGGTCAGCACGGTGTTGCGACAGCTGCTGCTGCAGCTAAGTTTGGTATGGCATGTGATGTCTACATGGGGGCAGAAGATGTGGAGCGTCAACGTCTCAATGTCTTCCGCATGGAGATGATGGGAGCAACTGTTCACGCAGTTGAAACTGGTACTCGTACCCTCAAAGATGCGGTTGACGCAGCCTTTGGAGCATGGATGAATGACCTTGAAGCCTTCTACGTTTTAGGTTCTGCTGTAGGCCCTCACCCTTATCCAACGATTGTTCATGAATTCCAAAAAGTCATCAGTGAAGAATCACGTCGTCAAATCTTGGAAAAAGAAGGACGACTGCCAGACTACGTCATTGCCTGTGTGGGTGGTGGTTCTAATGCTATCGGTGCTTTTTCACAGTATGTAGCTGATGAAGAAGTCAAATTGGTTGGGGTAGAAGCTGCTGGTCATGGTTTAGATACCGACAAACACGCAGCAACTATGACTAAGGGTAGTGTTGGTATCGTTGATGGAATGAAGACCTATGCAGTCTTTAAGGAAGATGGAGAGATCGCGCCAGTTTACTCTATCTCAGCAGGTTTGGACTATCCAGGGGTTGGTCCAGAACATGCCTTCTTTAAAGACTCTGGTCGAGTAGAATATGTAGCAGCGACAGACGAAGAAGCTGTCCAAGCCTTGCTTTTATTAAGCAAAACAGAAGGAATCATCCCTGCAATTGAAAGCTCACATGCTATCGCTGAAGCAGTCAAACGCGCACCAAAACTAAGTAAAGATGAGATTATCATCATCAATGTCTCTGGTCGTGGAGACAAGGACGTAGCTGCCATTGCAGACTACCTTGAAGCTAAAAAATAAAAGATGGAAAATGATACAGAGATTTCTCTCACAGAGAGCTTGTGGTTGCTGAAAACAAGCAGAGAAAGCTGTAAGGTTGGGTCCATCTGAAATGAGAGAAGAAAACATAATTCTCAAGGGAGTGCCCTTTATCGCACAACCTGTTACAGGAGCTATCTGAGACAGGAATGAGAGATAGGAGAAATCCTATAATTGAGGTGGCACCGCGAATTTCGTCCTCACGCAAGTTATTTTGCGTGGGGATTTTTATATATGTATTATAGGTGTGGCTTTCAGTTTTAAGTTATGCTTCATCAATAGGTAGATTTCTATAAAATATTTGCGAACGAAGTGAGCATCGAACTGCTATTTCCCGCCATGGTGGTATCCTATAGAAGCAAATATGCTTCTATAGGACGGAATTTTTGAGACCTAAGGCTCAAAAATTAGGGATGAAATTTCTAAGAAAGTTGCTCCCGTCCGCACTATTTAAGGGAAATAGAAAAAAGATAAATTAAAACTAAAATTCTATAAAGATACGAACTGAAAGGGAAATTACAATGGAACGAATCATTCATGGAGATGTTTTATCACCAATCTTGGCTTATATGCGTTTGAACGGAAATCACAAGGTCATACTTGAAAGTATCCCAAGAGAAAAAGAAAATGCTCGTTTTTCTATCTTAGCCTATAACCCAGTTTTTGAAATTAAGTTCGAAAATGGAGTCCTTTATCAAAATGGACAAGAGATTGATCGTGATCCTTTGGATTTCCTCTATGAGGTTACTCATAAGAGCCAGCACCATTCAGACCTACCCTTTGGTGGTGGAGCTATTGGCTTTGTTGGTTACGATATGATTTCTCTATATGAAGAGATTGGCCAGCTCCCTGAGGATACGATTGGGACGCCAGATATGCATTTCTTCGTCTATGAGAGTTATATAGTTTTTGACCATAAGAAAGAAAAAATTCATATCATAGAGGATGCTCTCTACAGTGAACGTAGTAATGAAGAACTAGAAGTGGCTTTGGATCAGGTTTTAGAGGAGTTAAAAATCCCTGCTCCAAATGAATTTGAAGACTTGGACGTTTCTCCACTTCAGTTTAGACCACATATTGCACCTCAGAAATTTGAAGAAATGGTAGAAACAGCTCGCGACTTGATTCGGAATGGCGATATGTTTCAATGCGTGCTCAGTCAGCGTTTCTCAGCAGAGGTAACTGGAAATCCTTTTGACTTCTACAGAAATCTCCGAGTGACAAATCCATCAAATTACCTCTACTTTTATGATTTTGGAGATTATCAAATTATCGGTGCCAGTCCTGAGAGCTTGGTTTCCGTCAAGAATGGCATCGTGACAACCAATCCGATTGCGGGGACACGACCTAGAGGAGCCACGGATGAAGAGGACAAGGCTTTGGCGATGGACCTCCTCTCAGATGAGAAGGAAACAGCAGAACATCGGATGTTGGTAGACTTGGGACGTAATGATATTGGCCGCATCTCTGAAACGGCAAGTGTCCAAGTCACCAAGTATATGGAAGTGGAGTTCTTCCGCTATGTCATGCATTTAACCAGTGTGGTTAAGGGGCGTTTGCTTCCAGAACTCACTGCCATGGATGCCTTGAAGTCGACACTTCCGGCTGGAACAGTATCGGGGGCACCAAAGATTCGGGCCATGAAGCGCATTTATGAATTAGAAACAGAGAAGCGAGGCGTATATGCAGGAGCTATCGGTTACTTGTCAGCAACTGGAGATATGGATTTCGCCATTGCAATTCGAACCATGATTCTTAAAAATAAAACAGCCTACGTACAGGCTGGTGCAGGAATTGTTTATGATTCTATTGCCAAAAACGAATACCAAGAAACCATTAACAAGGCTAAATCTATGACTAGAATTGGAGAACTTAGACCATGATTTTATTGATTGATAACTATGATTCATTTACCTATAACTTGGCTCAATACATTGGGAATTTCGCAGAAGTTCAGGTCTTGAGAAATGACGATCCCAAGCTGTATGAAAAAGCTGAAAAAGCGGATGGTCTGGTCTTTTCTCCTGGTCCAGGTTGGCCAGCTGATGCTGGGAAAATGGAAGATATGATTCGTGATTTTGCAGGTAAGAAACCTATTCTAGGGATTTGTTTGGGTCACCAAGCCATCGCAGAAGTTTTTGGAGGTAAGCTAGGATTGGCTCCAAAAGTCATGCATGGGAAACAGAGCAATATCAACTTTGAAGCGCCATCTGTTTTGTATCAAGGCATCGAGGATGGCCGTGCGGTCATGCGTTACCACAGTATTTTGATTGAAGAAATGCCAGAAGGGTTTGAGGTGACAGCTCGTTCGACTGATGACCAAGCCATCATGGGTATTCAACACAAAACCCTACCAATTTATGGCTTCCAGTACCATCCAGAGAGTATTGGAACGCCAGATGGCTTGTCTTCCATTCGGAATTTTATCGAGAAGGTTGTAAAGTGAGGAAACTAGGATGAAAGAGATTATTGAAAAACTAGCAAAATTTGAAAATTTATCAGGTGTGGAAATGACGGATGTCATTGAGCGTATCGTAACTGGACGTGTAACAGAAGCACAGATTGCTTCTCTTCTCTTGGCCCTTAAGATGAAGGGGGAAACACCTGAAGAACGCACAGCCATCGCCCAAGTCATGAGAGGACATGCCCAACACATTCCAACTGAACTTCATGATGCCATGGACAACTGTGGTACAGGTGGGGACAAGTCCTTCAGCTTTAACATTTCGACAACTGCAGCCTTTGTATTGGCTGGTGGCGGTGTTCATATGGCAAAACACGGTAACCGCTCGATTTCTTCTAAATCTGGTTCTGCAGACGTTCTCGAAGCCTTGGGCATCAATCTAGACCTCAAACCAGCTGAACTAGGTAAGGTCTTTGATAAGACTGGAATAGTCTTTCTCTTTGCTAAAAATATGCACCCAGCTATGAAATACATCATGCCAGCTCGTTTGGAATTGGGAATCCCAACTATCATGAACTTGACTGGTCCCCTGATTCACCCAATGGCCTTGGAAACACAGCTTCTTGGGATTAGTCGTCCAGAACTTCTGGAAAGTACAGCTCAGGTTTTGAAAAATATGGGTCGCAAACGTGCCATTGTGGTTGCTGGGCCAGAAGGGTTGGATGAAGCTGGTTTAAATGGAACAACCAATATTGCTCTTCTTGAAAATGGTGAAATCACCTTGTCAAGCTTCACTCCAGAGGATTTGGGAATGCAACGCATTGCAATTGAGGACATTCGTGGGGGAAATGCTCAGGAAAATGCAGAAATTTTGCTCAGCGTTTTGAAAAACGAACCAAGTCCATTCTTGGAGACTACAGTTTTAAATGCTGGTCTTGGTTTCTATGCCAATGGTAAGGTGGCTAGTATCAAGGAAGGAGTTGCCTTGGCTCGTCAAGTGATTGCTAGTGGCAAGGCCCTTGAAAAACTTAGACTGTTACAGGAGTACCAAAAATGAGTCAGGAATTTTTATCACGAATCTTGGAACAGAAGACGCGTGAGGTCGAGCAGATGGAGCTGGAGCAAATCCAGCCCTTGCGCCAGACCTACCGCTTGGCTGACTTTTTGAAGAATCATCAAGACCGCTTGCAGGTAATCGCTGAAGTTAAGAAAGCTAGCCCTAGTCTGGGAGATATCAATCTAGATGTGGATATTGTGCAACAGGCCCAAACTTACGAGGCTAACGGCGCTGTTATGATTTCTGTTCTGACAGACGAAGTTTCTTCAAAGGTCATTTGGATTATCTTCGTGAGATTTCCAGTCAGGTAGAGATTCCGACGCTGAACAAGGATTTTATCATCGATGAAAAGCAAATCATCCGTGCTCGCAATGCAGGTGCGACAGTTATCTTACTCATCGTAGCGGCTTTATCAGAAGAGCGCCTCAAGGAACTGTATGACTATGCGACAGAGCTTGGTCTAGAAGTATTAGTGGAAACTCATAATCTAGCGGAGCTAGAAGTAGCCCACCGTCTTGGCGCTCAAATTATTGGTGTGAATAATCGTAATTTGACTACCTTTGAAGTTGACTTGCAGACTAGCGTAGACTTGGCCCAATACTTTAAGGACGATTGCTTCTACATTTCTGAATCTGCTATTTTTACAGAAGCAGATGCGAAACGAGTTGCACCCTACTTTAACGGAATTTTGGTAGGAACAGCTCTGATGCAAGCGGAAGATGTAGCCCAGAGAATCAAGGAGTTGCAGATTGACAAAGGTTAAGATTTGTGGACTATCGACCAAAGGAGCGGTAGAAACAGCTGTGTCAGCTGGAGCAGACTACATCGGTTTTGTCTTTGCACCTAGCAAAGACAGGTGACCTTGGAACAAGCAGCAGAGCTAGCTAAGATCATTCCTACATATGTTAAAAAGGTTGGTGTATTTGTTTCACCAAGTCGGGCAGAATTGCTAGAAGCGATTGAAAAAGTTGGCTTGGACCTGGTACAAATTCATGGTCAGGTGGCAGATGATTTGTTTGCTGATTTGCCTTGCTCCAGCATTCAGGCAGTGCAGGTGGATGGGAATGGACATGTACCCAATTCTCAGGCAGATTATCTCCTCTTTGATGCACCTGTGGCAGGGAGTGGTCAAACATTTGACTGGGGCCTACTGGATACGAAAGATCTATCTCAGCCTTTCTTCATCGCAGGTGGGCTTAACGAAGATAATGTAGAAGAAGCAATTCAACACTTTACTCCCTATGCAGTAGATGTATCAAGTGGGGTAGAGACTAACGGACAAAAAGATCATGAAAAGATTAGAAGATTTATAGAGAGGGTAAAGAATGGCATATCAAGAACCAAATAAAGATGGATTTTACGGGAAATTCGGTGGACGTTTTGTCCCAGAAACATTGATGACAGCAGTATTGGAATTGGAAGAGGCTTATCGTGAAAGTCAGGCAGATCCAAGTTTCCAAGAGGAGTTAAACCAACTTTTGCGCCAGTATGTAGGTCGTGAAACTCCCTTTACTACGCAAAAAACTTGACCCAGCATATCGGCGGAGCCAAGATTTACCTTAAACGTGAAGATCTCAACCATACAGGCGCCCACAAGATTAACAATGCCTTGGGACAAGTTCTTCTGGCTAAACGTATGGGCAAAAAGAAAATTATCGCTGAAACAGGTGCCGGTCAGCACGGTGTAGCAACTGCAACAGCTGCGGCTCTCTTTAACATGGAATGTACTATCTACATGGGTGAGGAAGATGTCAAGCGCCAAGCTCTCAATGTCTTTCGTATGGAACTTTTGGGTGCCAAGGTAGAGGCTGTGACAGATGGTTCTCGCGTGCTCAAGGATGCGGTCAATGCAGCCCTTCGTTCTTGGGTTGCAAATATCGATGATACCCACTATATCCTTGGTTCTGCCTTGGGGCCTCATCCTTTCCCAGAAATTGTTCGTGATTTCCAAAGTGTTATCGGACGAGAAGCCAAACAACAGTACCGTGAATTGACAGGTGAAAATTTACCAGATGCCCTAGTAGCCTGTGTTGGTGGTGGTTCGAATGCCATCGGACTCTTCCATCCATTTGTGGAAGATGAGTCTGTAGCTATGTATGGAGCTGAAGCGGCAGGACTCGGTGTGGATACAGAGCACCACGCAGCTACCTTGACTAAAGGACGTCCAGGTTTTCTCCACGGCTCTCTCATGGATGTGCTCCAAGATGCCCATGGTCAAATTCTAGAAGCCTTCTCTATCTCAGCGGGTTTGGATTATCCAGGTATCGGTCCAGAGCATTCTCATTACCATGATATCAAGCGTGCGACCTATGTACCAGTGACAGACGAGGAAGCCTTGGAAGGATTCCAACTCTTGTCTCGTGTGGAAGGAATTATCCCAGCTTTAGAATCTAGCCATGCCATCGCCTTTGCAGTGAAATTAGCCAAAGAACTTGGACCAGACAAGTCAATGATTGTCTGTCTATCAGGTCGTGGAGACAAGGATGTGGTTCAAGTCAAAGACCGCTTGGAAGCAGATGCAGCAAAGAAGGGAGAAGTTCATGCCTAAGACTTTAACAGAAAAATTAAATGCTATAAAAGCAGCTGGAAAAGGAATTTTTGTTCCCTATATCATGGCTGGGGACCATGAGAAAGGTTTGGATGGACTTGCTGAAACAATCCACTTTTTAGAAGACTTGGGTGTGTCTGCCATTGAGATAGGAGTTCCCTTTTCAGACCCTGTTGCAGATGGTCCAGTTATCGAAGAAGCAGGCTTGCGCAGTCTAGCGAGTGGTACTTCTACACAGGCTCTAGTTGAAACTTTGAAGACTATTGAAACAGAAGTTCCACTTGTTATCATGACCTACTTTAACCCCTTCTTTCAGTACGGTGTGGAGAAGTTTGTCAAAGACCTTTCTGATACAGCGGTCAAGGGATTGATTATTCCAGACCTTCCTCATGAGCACGCTAACTTTGTAGAGCCCTTTTTGGCAGGTACAGACATTGCTTTGATTCCACTTGTCAGCTTGACGACAGGAATTGAGCGTCAAAAGGAACTCATTGAGGGAGCTGAAGGTTTTGTCTATGCCGTTGCTATCAATGGGGTCACAGGGAAATCAGGAAATTACCGAGATGACTTGGACAAGCACTTGGCTCAACTTCATCAAGTGGCAGATATTCCAGTCTTGACAGGATTTGGTGTATCTACACAGGATGATGTAGAACGCTTTAATGCAGTATCAGACGGCGTCATCGTCGGATCCAAGATTGTTAAGGCTCTACATGAAGGACAAGTAGCAGAAATCGCTGACTTTATCCGAGAAGCAGTAGCTTACCAAAAATAATCATACAAGCAGCAAGCAAGAGGAAAGGCACAAAAGGTAGTCTTTCCTTTTTCTTTAGTAGGAGAAAGGCTAGGATGCCAGTTGTGGAAGAAAATTGAATTAAAATCAGCATTTCGGTTAGGCTAAAAATAAGTGCACAAGAGGCTAGAAAGAGAAAATCACCCTGCACCTATGCGGATATCGATAAAGTGAGCCAAAATTCCCAAGATAAGAAAGAAAATCATAACTAGATTCCAACCACAACAAACCATGAGGAATAAGTGAAAAATCAGCCAGACGAGCAAGGGATATTCCTGATGACGAAAGTCGTAGATGCCCAAAGTCAAGCCGGCAGTTATCAAGATGATTTGACCCCAAAGTTAGAAAAATCCCACAGAAAAAGCTAGAAAGAGCAGTCCCCAAAGACAACTCAAAGAAGGCATACCAGACAGGATAGCTTGACTTGCAATAGCGACAGCGAAAGCGATTGAATACCTGTGAGAGAAATGGAATCAAATCCAGTGGTCTCAAACGAGTCTGACAAGAATCGCAGTGACTAGCAGGAAAGATAATAGACTGCTCAGGAAAGCGGTCAATGACAAGACCTAGAAAGGAAGCAATAATAGCTCCAACAAGAAAAAAGTAAAGATGAATCATACTTATTTATTCGGAAAAAATAAGAGAAAGAGTATAATAGTTGGATAAAGGAGAAATTTTAGGAGCAAATATGAAAATTCACTTTGAAAAAAAGGACTTCAGATAGAAAAATGCCCAACTCATTTGTCAGCTGGTCTAATGCTTTGGGAGAAAGTTTTTCAGAAAGCAATGGATGGGACCCAAAATTTCTTATCCCTTGATTGCCCAATCCTTACAAAAGCTGGAAGGAATTTTTTCAATATTTGATGGACAAGAGTTTGTGGGGCTTATCCAGAAAATCAGGCTAGAAGACAGGAATCTTCATATCGGGAGATTTTTTATCAATCCTCAGAAACAGGGGCAGGGCTTAGGTAGCCAGGCTTTAAGGAAATTTGTTAGTTTGGCCTTTGAAAATGAAGACATAGATACTATTTCTCTAAATGTCTACGAGGCAAATCAAACAGCTCACAAAATCTTTACCAAAAAGAAGGATTTGAAATCGTTCAAATGGTTGAAGTACCTGTACGTAAAATATATAATGAGAAAAATCTAGGTAAGGACTAGATGATATCTAAAACTGCCCCCGTACAATTTTTGGTTTTCAAACTTGTTGCAGAGAAGTTTTCTTGATAAAATAGATACATGACTAGATATAAAGCAATCATTTCCTATGATGGCTACGCCTTTGCTGGTTTTCAAAGGCAACCACACGCGCGTAGTGTCCAAGAGGAAATTGAAAAAACTTTAACCAAATTAAATAAAGGGCAGACCATTACCATCCATGGTGCAGGGCGAACGGATAGTGGTGTTCATGCTCTAGGGCAGGTTATCCACTTTGATCTTCCCCTATCAGATGGATGAGGAAAAACTTCGCTTTGCTCTTGATACTCAAAGTCCTGAAGATATCGATGTGATTTCGATTGAGATAGTGGCTGCTGATTTTCATTGCCGTTATGCCAAGCATAGCAAGACCTACGAGTTTATCGTGGATAGAGGGCGTCCTAAAAATCCTATGAGACGTCATTATGCCACCCACTATCCCTATCCACTAGATGTGGAACGCATGCAAAAGGCTGTGAAGAAATTAGAAGGAACCCATGATTTCACCGGTTTTACAGCATCAGGGAACTAGTGTGGAGGACAAGGTAAGAACGATCACGGAAGCTAGTCTTAGGGTTGACGAGACAGGGTCAATTTTTTGACCTTTACCTTTCTCTGGCAATGGCTTCCTCTATAAGCAGATTCGAAATATGGTCGGGACCTTGCTGAAAATTGGTAACAACAGAATGCCGATAGAGCAGATTGACCTGATTTTGGAGAAAAAAGACAGACAGTTGGCAGGTCCAACTGCAGCACCCAATGGTTTGTATTTGAAGGAGATTCGTTATGAAGAATAATCGTATTTTAGCACTTTCAGGAAATGATATTTTTAGTGGTGGTGGACTAGCTGCTGACCTTGCGACCTATACTTTGAATGGTTTGCATGGTTTTGTAGCTATGACTTGCTTAACTGCTTTGACAGAAAATGGATTTGAGGTCTTTCCCGACAGATGAGACTATTTTTCCAACAACAGTTGGATAGTCTTAAAAGAGTGTAGACTTTGGAGGGAATTAAGATTGGTCTCTTACCGACTGTTGGTGTTGCTGAAAAAGCCCTTAACTTTATCAAGGAGCGCTCAGGAGTTCCAGTGGTCTTGGACCCTGTTCTTGTTTGTAAGGAAACGCATGATGTTGCTGTTAGTGAGCTTTGTCAAGAGTTGATTCGCTTTTTTTCCCTTATGTGACTGTGATTACACCCAATCTTCCTGAGGCAGAGTTGCTAGCAGACCAAAAAGATTGAAAACCTTGGAAGATATGAAGGCTGCAGCTCAAAAATTACATGACTTGGGGTGCACCAGCAGTGATTATCAAGGGTGGAAATCGCCTCAGTCAGGATAAGGCTGTGGATGTCTTTTATGATGGAGAAATTTTACCATTCTTGAAAAATCCAGTCATTCAAGGACAAAAATGCTGGTGCAGGATGTACCTTTTGCATCGAGCATTGCCAGTCAGTTAGTCAAGGGAGAGGAGCTATTACCAGCAATTGAAAGTTCCAAAGCCTTTTGTTTACCGTGCCATTGCACAAGCAGATCAATATGGAGTAAGACAATATGAAGCAAACCAAAAAAACAAGTAAAATCGCCCTAGTATCCATCTTGCAGCTAGCTCTATCCGTAGTTTTGGGGTATTTTATAAAAATCCCAACACCAACAGGATTTCTAACACTTTTTGGATGTTGGAATATTCTTTACAGCCTTTTACTTTTGGGAGTCGTGAAGGGAGCCGTTGTTGGAGGTTTAGCAGGGATTTTCTAATTGACCTGATTTCAGGTTACCCTCAGTGGATGATTTCTTCAGCTTAATTTTCCATGGTTTGCAAGGGTTATTTTGGCAGGTTTTAAAGGGAAATGGCAATGGCTAGGATTAGTCTTGGCGACCTTTATTCATGGTGGCTGGTTATGCCTTTTGCATCAGCTTGGATGAATGGTTGGGGTGCAGCTATTCCAGAAATCATTCCCAAATCTCATGCAAAATATCGTTGGAATGACTTTAGGATTTCTTCTTTGTCATAGTGTGAAAGAAATTCAGATAAATAGTGAAAAAAAGAGCAATCCTCCCCGAACTAGGGGAACTATTGAAAAAAACTCTGATTATTTTGCTAAAATGAAAGCTATGAAAAACACTCTACGATGTGCAACAATTTCTCAAACAGTTTCGGTATTCATTGTCTATATGGGGAAAACGTCTCTATGACATTGAACTGATGAAGATTGAACTATCTCGAATCTATGATGCTGGCTTTGATGGATAAGCTGGATTATCTAGAAGCGGAGGCTGTTCTCCGCAGAGAGCACAAACTAGAATTAGACTATTTAGAAAAAAATGGAGATTAGGTATTATGGTAACTTGGGTATTATGGGGACTTATTAGTAGCGATGTTGGCTATGGATGGGATACAACTATCTTCGTATTCGCCGTGCAGCGAAAAATTGTAGACAATGCAGAGTTTGAGTCTTTGATTCGTACAGGTCAGTTAATTGACTTTGCGTGATCCAGCTGACTTTTCATAGAAAAACATATCCTCGGAGCTCGTAATATTCCCTTCAAATCAATTGAAGACAAGTCTTGCAGCTCTTCGCAAGGATAAACCTGTCCTTCTCTATGAAAACCAACGTGCGCAACGTGTCACAAATGCAGCACTGTTTTCTTGAAAAAACAAGGTTTCTCAGAAATCTATATCCTCTCTTACGGATTGGATTCTTGGACAGGGAAGGTGAAGACTAGTAATCATATGTAAAAAAGTTGTCAGATATGTTTAGTATAAAGTCTTGGCTTTTTATGGTATAATTGTTAGTATAAAATTTAAGGAGTTTTTTGAAGATGAAAGAAAAGAAAAAACCATCACTTGTTTTAGGTATCCTATCTATCGTCCTTGGTTTGCTATCTCCAATAGTAGGTCTGATTTTGGGGTATCATTGGACTAGTCTTTGGCTAATTCACATCAAAAAGAATCTGAATTAGACTATAAAACAGAACGAATTCTTAATATCGTAGGGATTGTCATTTCAGTCCTTAACTGGATTGCAGGAGTCGTTTTGATGATGCACTAATCAGGTTTCTAACAAAAAAAGCTTTATCTTTAAAAGCTTTTTTTTGTTTTACCTATTTTTCGTTAAGTGGTTTTTAATCATTTCTAATTCTTTCTGGCTCAGGGACAGGTTTTCATAGTTCTAAAACGTGTTATAGTCACTTAGTTTATAAAATACATGTTATAATAAAGCTATGGCATATAGTACAGATTTTAAACAACGAGCATTAAATTACATCAAAGAGGGACACAGCCATGTCGAGGCATCCAAAGTTTTTGATGTTGGCGTCAGAACTCTCTTTACATGGGAAAAGAAATTACGTGAACAAGGGCACTTAGAGCGGAAAAAGAGAGTTGCCAAAAGCCGAAAGATTCCTTTGGAGGAGTTGAAGGCCTTTGTAGAGGCTCATCCAGATGCTTTTTTACGGGAAATTGCGGCACATTTTGATTGTGCTGTTCCTTCAGTATGGGCAGCTTTAAAGCAGATCAATGTCACTTTAAAAAAAGACGACTAGCTTTAAGGAACAAGATCCAGAGAAAGTCGCTGAATTTCTTGATATTTTGGATAATCTAAAAGATTTACCAGTCGTATATATTGACGAAACAGGAATCGACCGCTACCTCTATCGTTCTCATGCACGGGCTCCTAGAGGAGAGAAAGTCTATGAAAAGATTAATGGACGGCGTTTTGAGCGGACTTCAATTGTTGCAGGACAAGTAGATGGAGAGTTTATAGCTCCTATGATTTACAAGGAAAGCATGACGAACGACTTCTTTGTGAAGTGGTTCAAAACGCAACTCCTGCCTGCTTTGAAGACACCTCATGTCATTGTCATGGACAATGCTAGTTTTCATCCCAAGAAGATTTTGGATGAACTTTGCGTCAAAGATAAACACTTTTTCTTACCTCTACCACCTTATTCACCAGATTTGAATCCCATTGAGCAAGCTTGGGCTGTCTTGAAAAAGAAAGTAACAAATTTATTAAGGGAAGTCCCAAATATCTTTGAATGTTTAGAGTGCTTTTTTATACTCAATTATTTTCAAAAAGCAACCTTGTCCATTGTCTGCTGACAGTAGACTTTAAAACGCTTTTTTCCAGTCCTAGAATAACTTCTTGAAGCTTATCAATGACAGCTTCCAATGTTTGGAAAGCCTTATTTTTAAAACCTCGTTTTCGAATTTCTTTCCAGACTTGTTCAATAGGGTTCATTTCTGGTGTATAAGGTGGGATAAAAGCCAATTCAATATTACTTGGAATCTCTAAGGTACTTGATTTATGCCATATAGCATTATCCATGACAAGTAAAATATAGTCATCTGGATAAGCTTGTGAGACTTGCCGTAGAAATTCATTCGTCCACTCAGTATTACATCCTCCAGCAATAAGGAAGAAGGAATCTCCTGTCTGAGCATCTACTGCCCCATAACAATAGCGATATTCTCGCATATAATGACTAGGAATGCTAGGTCGAATTCCTTGAGGAGCCCAACAAGAACTCATCTTACTGATCCTCCCGAAACCAGCTTCATCTTGGTACATCAATCGTACTTTGTTATAAGTCCCCTCCTCTTTAAAGCGCTTACTTAAGGTCTCGAATGTAGATTTTATTTTTAGACGTCTCAATTGTCTGAGCGCCTGCCTTCTTGGGATGTTCAGGTCGAGGAGTGACCGTTCGCCAACCATGGCGTTTCAGGAGATAATAGAAACCATCACGTGTGGAAGTGCGACCAATCTCTTTTTGATAGGCTTCAAATAACTGATTGACAGTTACAAATTCCCCAGCCTGAGCAGCTTCTATATGACGTTTTAGGAATGCTTGTTCCTCTTCGTAAGTCATATATTCTAGATGACGTCCACCACGGGTTTCTTGAAGAAGAGCTTCTAAACCAAACTTCTTATATTTTTTCAAATTCCTCCAAACAGTTGTTTTATTACAATCTAGGAGATCCATGATTTCCTTATAACTCTTTTCTTTTGAGCGAAAATAAATAATCTGTAGACGTTTGTGATATTTGGCGTACGATGAATACCTTCTTGAAGATTGTCATCAAGACTCCAAGGACCAAAAATGGTTGCGTTTTTAGGGCAGTGACCTTGACACCAACAGAGAGGAAACATTTTTAACCTGATGGAACTTGCCCTCCGAGATAGTGATGGTGGCTTTGCTGACGGCTGGACTTGAAGACAGAATCTCAAGTTGAGCAGGTTTACAGACAGTTCCATCAAGAAAGACAATCCCATCTTTAAACTGCTGGATGTGGTCAGATGTGAGTGGTCCATTGACCTCAACTTGGTAGATTTTATCCACATGATATTGAGGGTGGAGGAGTTGAAAACCTAGAGGACCATTATCTGTTAAGAGGAGGAGTCCTGTCGTATCTCGATCCAGACGACCGATGGCGTAGAGTTGCTCTGACTGGAGATGTTTAGGCAGTAGGTCCATGACAGTAGTTAGTAACTTATCTTTGCTTGCAGTCACGACTCCATTTGGTTTATGGAGCATGAGGTAGGTGTGCTCATATCCTTCTATTTTCTTGCCTTGAAAGCTCAGTTCCTGAAGTCCTGTATCGATATTCTGTGCAAGGGAAGTAGCAGGGAGTCCATCAACTAAGATTTCTTTTTTTAGAAGAGCTTGTTTCATGCCCTTACGGCTGATTTTTTCTTGGGCTAATAATCTATCTAAGCGCATACCAGCCTATCTTATCACAAGTTGATTCTTTTGAAAAGAAAAGGTAAGCAAAGAAATTTTTTTTGAAAACATTTACACTTGCTTGAGTTAAGTCATTTGCCTAAAATTGTGGTATAATCGTTCAGTTAGAAAATAAATTTTTGAATATAACAGAGGAAAACATGACAAAATTAAGAGAAGATATCCGTAACGTAGCCATTATTGCCCACGTTGACCACGGAAAAACAACCCTTGTTGATGAATTGTTGAAACAATCTTCAACTCTTGATGCTCGTACAGAACTAGCTGAACGTGCTATGGACTCAAACGATATTGAAAAAGAGCGTGGAATTACCATCCTAGCTAAGAATACAGCGGTTGCTTATAACGGCACGCGCATCAACATCATGGACACACCAGGACACGCGGACTTCGGTGGAGAAGTTGAACGTATCATGAAAATGGTTGACGGTGTAGTCTTGGTAGTGGATTCTTACGAAGGTACTATGCCTCAAACTCGTTTCGTATTGAAAAAAGCTTTGGAACAAGACCTTGTCCCAATCGTCGTTATCAATAAAATCGACAAGCCATCAGCTCGTCCAGCAGAAGTAGTGGATGAAGTCTTGGAACTTTTCATCGAGCTTGGTGCAGATGATGATCAGCTTGACTTCCCAGTAGTCTATGCTTCAGCAATCAACGGAACATCTTCATTGTCAGATGATCCAGCCGACCAAGAAAAAAAGACTATAGCGTAAATCTTTGATACCATTATTGACCACATTCCAGCTCCAGTAGATAACTCAGATGAGCCACTTCAATTCCAAGTGTCACTTTTGGACTATAATGACTTCGTAGGACGTATCGGTATCGGACGTATCTTCCGTGGTACAGTTAAGGTTGGAGACCAAGTTACCCTTTCTAAACTTGACGGTACAACTAAAAACTTCCGAGTTACAAAACTCTTTGGTTTCTTTGGTTTGGAACGTCGTGAAATCCAAGAAGCCAAGGCTGGTGACTTGATTGCCGTATCAGGTATGGAAGACATCTTCGTTGGGGAAACCATCACTCCAACAGATGCAGTTGAGGCATTGCCAGTTCTTCACATCGATGAACCTACTCTTCAAATGACCTTCTTGGTCAACAACTCACCATTTGCTGGTCGTGAAGGTAAATGGGTTACTTCTCGTAAGGTTGAAGAGCGCCTTCAAGCTGAGTTGCAAACAGACGTATCTCTTCGTGTTGAACCAACAGATTCACCAGATAAATGGACTGTTTCAGGACGTGGGGAATTGCACTTGTCAATCCTTATCGAAACAATGCGTCGTGAGGGTTATGAGCTTCAAGTATCTCGTCCAGAAGTTATCGTAAAAGAAATCGATGGCGTCAAATGTGAACCATTTGAACGTGTTCAAATCGACACCCCAGAAGAATACCAAGGATCTGTTATCCAAAGCCTTTCTGAACGTAAAGGTGAAATGTTGGATATGATCTCAACTGGTAATGGTCAAACTCGTTTGGTCTTCCTCGTTCCTGCGCGTGGTTTGATTGGATACTCAACTGAGTTCTTGTCAATGACTCGTGGTTACGGTATCATGAACCATACCTTCGACCAATACTTGCCATTGATTCCAGGTGAAATCGGTGGACGTCACCGTGGTGCCCTTGTTTCTATCGATGCTGGTAAGGCAACAACTTACTCAATCATGTCTATCGAAGAACGTGGAACAATCTTTGTCAACCCAGGTACTGAGGTTTACGAAGGAATGATCATCGGTGAAAACTCTCGTGAAAATGACTTGACAGTTAACATCACTAAGGCTAAACAAATGACCAACGTTCGTTCAGCTACTAAGGACCAAACAGCTGTTATCAAGACACCTCGTATCTTGACACTTGAAGAGTCTCTTGAGTTCTTGAACGACGACGAGTACATGGAAGTAACACCAGAGTCTATCCGTTTGCGTAAACAAATCCTTAACAAGGCAGAGCGTGAGAAAGCAAACAAAAAGAAAAAGTCAGCTGAATAAAAGCTAGAAAGAGCAGAAAATGGTCTATTTAATCATAGGGATTTTATTACTCTTACTCTATGTATTTGCGACACCTCAAAGTATCAAGGGAACGGTCAACATTGTTATTCTAGTATTTGCTTTTGTTGCTCTCTTGATTCTATTGATGTTGTCAATCTTACAAATCTTCCAACTGCCAACAGAATTCTTTATCACAGTGGCTATGCTTGCTCTCACTTACTTTTAGTTTGCGAGACATATCCTTAATGTCGGTGAAAAAGAGATAGGAAAAATGGCTATGGAGTTTTGCTAGAATTCAGTAAAGCTATTTATAAAAATATGCCACAAGTGAAGTCAGAAAAACTGATTTCACTTGTGGTTTTTTGCTCTGTAACAAAGAAATCATATTTAATTTTCTTTGCTATTGACTATAAAGGTAAGCAAGAAGTGATTTCCACTCCTCAACGAATGAAGCAATTGATGGAAGAAGCGGTAAAAAGAAGAACTTGCTCAGATTAAAGCAGGAAATATCAGCCAAAAAAACAATACCGTTTCATTGAAACTCCTGTTCAGAAGTTGAAAAAGCTATTTACAAGGCATATCTCAAGGAATCAAATGAGTTTAGAAATTCCATCTATACTTCTTAAGAGCAAGGTAAGTCAATCATTTAAAGTATCATAGGAGTTCATACCAATTTTGATATTCTCTAAGAATGATTCACTAGTTAGACTTCAAGATCAGAAAAAACACCTTTTTGAATGGCAAGTTTTTGCGGTTCAAAAGGTGTTTTGTTTATTAAGATAAATCGCTATATTCTTTAGCATAGCGTTGATAGAAGTCAACTTTCAGTTGGATAAAGTTTTTCCAATTCGCGTAGGAGTTGGAGTAAGGTTGCGCGTGTTTCAAATTCTTCTCTTGTTTTTGGGAGTGTGCGATGACGAAAAACTTCAAGATAGCCTTTCGATAGCAGCTAGCAAATCATCGGCAGGATTGGTCTGGCTGAGTTGATCTGCAATTTTTCGCAAAAAGTTGAGCAAGGATCAGGCTTTTCACTTGCAGCTAGATTACAGGTGTTGATTTGCTGGGCCATATTACGAAGAATGCGACTCTGTCTCTGTCTCATTTCAAAAATAGTGGATATGATAGTCGGTCTGGTGAAAGAGGTGGTCAGAGTGATCGAGATAAACCAGTTTGAGTGCTTCTTCAAGGAGCTGGTCCAGTTCCTCAACAAGTTGGGCACGGTTTCGGCCATCACCTTTTCCAAGGTAATATTCAAAACGTTGTAAAATGTGTTTGAGTTTTTCTTCTACCTTGAGATGATAGAGATGGATTTCTTCTTGCCGAGAAGGCATATAGAGATTGACAGTCAAGGCAAAGCTAGTACCGATGAGAAATAGGAGGAGTTCATTCACTAGTAGTTCTGGTGATGTAGACTCTTGAACTAAGAGATGACTGACCAAGACACTACTCGGGGTAATGCCAATTTCCCATCCGAATTTATAGGCAAGGGGAACATAGAGGGCCAGATAGAGACCAAAACTCCAGATATGGTAGCCAGTCAGTTGAAAGGCCAAGACGCCGATAGACAGAGCTAGCAGGGTTGAGAATAAGCGGTTTTTAGCTAACTTTAATCGTGCTTCTACGGGTATCTGATAAGCTCAAAAGGGCGATGATCCCAGCAGAAACAGCTGAAGATAAATCAAGAAAGTAGGCTAGAACACAGGCTAGACAAGTAGCTAAAACAAGTTTAAAAAGTACGTTGGGTGATAGACATAGAATACTTTCCGAATGAATAATAGTTATACTACATATTATAAAAGGAATTTCAAATAGGTCAAGCCTTCCGACCTGCAAATTCGGCAACTGCTGTAAAGAGCACATCGGTTGAAGAGTTGAGGGCTGTTTCTGCAAGAGTCTTGGATAACACCGATGACAAATCCTACCCCCACAACCTGCATGGCAATATCGTTTGAAATACCAAAGAGGCTACAAGCGACAGGGATGAGAAGGAGTGAGCCACCCTGCAATACCAGAAGCCCCACAGGCTGAGATAGCTGCAACGATACTGAGCACAAAGGCAGTTGCAAAATCAACAGAGATTTCAAGTGTATTGACTGCTGCGAGAGTTAAGATGTTGATAGTAATAGCAGCGCCAGCCATATTGATGGTTGATCCAAGTGGGATTGAGACAGAGTAAGTATCAGGATTGAGTCCAAGATCTTTACAGAGTTTCATATTGACTGGGATGTTGGCTGCAGAGCTACGTGTGAAAAAGGCGGTGACACCACTGATACGCAAGCATTTCCAGACTAGAGGATAAGGATTTCTCTTGATAAAGAGAAAAGCAATCAGAGGATTGATCACTAGGGCAACGAAAACCATAGTGGCAATCAAAAGTCCGAGTAGGATTCCGTAATTTGCTAAACTAGCGATACCTTGGTCTGAGATGGTTTTGAAGACCAAGCCCAAGATACCAAAGGGAGCCAGGTTAATAATCCATTCAACAATTTTTGAAGTAACGCTGGCCATTGTTTTGAGGAGCTCTTTACTCGTCTTGCTAGCTTCTCTCATGGCAATCCCTGAAAAACTATAGCCCAAGATAGAATCCCTGATATAGTTAGCTTGAATAAGCGCATTGACAGGATTGTCTACGACTTTTTAGTAGGAGATTGCTAAGGACTTGACCGATACCATCTGGAGGAGAAACTTCAGTGCTAGCGCTACTTAAGACAATCTGAACAGGAAAGAGAAAGCTGGCCATAACCGCCACAAGAGCCGCACAAAAGTTCCCAGCAAATAGAGGGAAAATGACTCTTTTCATATTACTATCTTGGCCTTTTTGGTGTTGAGAGGGCGTTAGAAACGAGGGCAAAGACCAGGATAGGAGCAATAGCCTTAAGGCCTCCTACAAATAAATCTCCAAGTAAACCGATTCCGGAGACATTGGGAACGAATAGGCCAAGGATAGCTCCGATGGTCATTCCGATCCCTATTCTTTTGATAAGATTTGTTTTATTCCAAGCACGAATGATTCTTTTCATAGAGGTCTCCTTACTGTGTATTGTTTATGATTATAGTATAAATATGCTTGAAAAGCAAGTTAGTTGTAAATTTACATAAAAACAAATGAATATTTATGAAAATAATAGCTTGATAGATTTGTGGTATAATGAAAAGGAAAAGGAGTTTTAGTATGCAAGAATTTTTTCAACGATATCTGGATAAATTAGATCTAACAACTGTATTAGAGAATCTCTTGACTAAGGTGATTTCTCTTTTACTTCTCATTCTTCTATTTTACATAGCTAAAAAGTGCCTCCATGTTGCTGTAGGAAAGATTGTTAAACCCTCACTTAAATTTTCAAATCGAGATGCAGGTAGACAAAAGACCATTTCTCGTTTGCTTGAAAATATTTTTAACTACACACTTTATTTCTTTTTGATTTATTGTATTTTATCCATTCTAGGTTTACCTGTCTCTAGCTTGCTTGCAGGTGCAGGGATTGCTGGGGTAGCTATCGGTATGGGAGCACAAGGCTTTCTATCAGACGTCATCAACGGCTTCTTTATTCTCTTTGAACGTCAGTTGGATGTGGGAGATGAGGTTGTTTTGACCAATGGTCCGATTACCGTATCAGGTAAAGTTGTCAGTGTTGGAATTCGGACGACTCAACTGAGAAGTGACGACCAAGCCCTTCACTTTGTTCCTAACCGCAATATTACCGTTGTGAGTAATTTTTCAAGGAAGGAAGAGAACTGAAATTTTACTTGATTTATGGTACAATAGAAAGAGTTTGGTAAAGGAGAAACAATGTTTTTTTAGATAAGCAGTTAGGGAATGGTTGTACCTGGATTAATCTAGATGTGGAAATCATCAAAAATCTTGAAGACCTATCAGAAATCTATGGATTGGATAAAGAAACCATTGAGTATGCGCTGGATAGAAACGAACGAGCCCACATGGATTATAACCGTGAAAACGGGACAGTGACCTTTATCTACAACGTTCTTGACTTAGAAAGGGACAAGGAATACTATGAAGCCATTCCTATGACCTTTATCGTGGAAAAGCAACGAATGATTACCATCAGTAACCATAAGAATGCTTATGTCATTGATCAGATGCTAGGCTATCTCGAAAAGTCATGATTCTCTTTCAATATATAAATTTCTTTTTGCTAGTCTAGAAATCATTAGCAATGCTTATTATCCGATTATTGAGAAGATGGATAAGAGTAAGGATGAGGTCAATGGCCTGCTCCGCCAGAGAACAACCAAGAAAAATCTCTTTGCCCTTTCCGACTTGGAGACAGGTATGGTTTATCTAACGGCAGCTGCCAAACAAAACCGTATCTTACTGGAACATATCCAAGGGCACGCCCTCTATCGTCGTTTGGACGAGATTGAAAAAGAGCAGTTTGATGATGCTATGATTGAGGCTCATCAGTTGGTATCTATGACAGATTTGATTTCTCAAGTTCTTCAACAACTGTCAGGATCTTACAATAACATCCTAAACAATAACCTGAATGATAACTTTGACAACCTTGACCATTATCTCAGTTTTGCTAGCCATTCTTGCAGTCATTACAGGATTTTTCGGGATGAATGTCCTCTTCCTTTTATGGAGGACAAGCATGCTTGGATTTATATCACCTTGGCTAGCGCTCTTTTATGGATTGTCCTAGCCCAATTTCTCAAACGAAATTGCAAGAATAAGTTAAGAAAAAGGAGCTAAGAATGGCGATTGAAAAATTACATGCCAGATTTTGCTGTGGAAGCAGTTTATGATCTGACAGTCCAAAGCCTGCAGGAGCAGGGGATCAAGGCTGTTTTGGTTGATCTGGATAATACCTTGATTGCTTGGAATAATCCAGATGGAACAGCAGAGATGAAGCAATGGTTACATGACCTTCGTGATGCTGGGATTCGTATCATTGTAGTATCCAATAACACACCCAAACGTGTCAAAAGAGCAGTTGAAAAAAATTTGACATTGACTATGTTTACTGGGCACTGAAGCCCTTTACTTTAGGAATTAACCGTGCCATGAAACATTTCCACTATGAAAAAGACCAAGTGGTCATGGTTGGCGACCAACTCATGACCGATATTCGTGCAGCCCACCGAGCCGGCATTCGCTCGATTTTGGTCAAACCCTTGGTTCAGCACGACTCTATTAAGACTCAGATTAACCGAGCGCGTGAGCGTCGTGTGATGAGAAAAATCGCTGAAAAGTACGGACCGATTACATATAAAAAAGGAATCTAATTATGGAAGAAATTCTCTGTATTGGTTGTGGAGCAATCATTCAGACGGAAGATAAGACTGGTTTAGGGTTTTTACACCTCAGTCAGCACTTGAAAAAAAGGTTTGGAAACTGGAGAAGTTTATTGCCAGCGTTGTTTCCGTCTGCGCCACTACAATGAAATCACAGATGTCCAGTTGACAGATGATGATTTCCTCAAACTTCTGCACGAGGTGGGTGACAGTGATGCCTTGGTAGTTAACGTTATTGATATCTTTGACTTCAATGGCTCAGTCATCCCAGGATTTGCCCCGCTTTGTGTCGGGTAAATGATGTGCTCTTGGTTGGAAATAAAAAGACATCCTTCCTAAGTCTGTTAAGCCTGGTAAAGATTAGCCAATGGCTCATGGAACGTGCCCATGAAGAAGGACTTCGTCCAGTCGATGTCGTCCTAACTTCAGCACAGAAATAAGCACGCCATTAGGGAAGTCATTGATAAGATCGAGCACTACCGTAAGGGACGTGATGTTTACGTAGTTGGTGTGACCAATGTTGGGAAATCAACTCTTATCAATGCTATTATCCAGGAAATAACGGGTGACCAGAACGTCATCACAACATCACGTTTCCCAGGGACAACCTTAGATAAGATTGAGATCCCACTTGATGATGGTTCTTATATCTATGATACGCCTGGAATTATCCATCGTCATCAGATGGCCCACTACTTGACGGCTAAAAAAACCTCAAGTATGTCAGTCCCTAAAAAGGAAATCAAGCCAAAAAAACTTATCAGCTAAACCCTGAACAAACTCTATTTTTTTAGGTGGCTTGGGACGATTTGACTTTCATTGCAGGAGAAAAGCAAGGATTTTACAGCTTTCTTTGACAATGAACTCAAACTTCACCGTACCAAGCTTGAAGGGAGCTAGTGAGTTTTACGATAAGCACCTGGGAAACCCTTCTAACACCACCAAATAGCAAGGAAAAAGAAGACTTTCCAAAACTGGTCCAACATGTCTTTACTATCAAGGATAAGACAGACCTAGTCATCTCAGGTCTAGGCTGGATCCGCGTAACAGAGCATCGCCAAAGTCGCCGTCTGGGCACTAGAAGGCGTCGCAGTCGTCACAAGAAAAAGCAATTATTTAAAATAAAAATCACTGAGCGAACAAAGTGAGCTCGTAAAAAGATAGTTATTGCTGTGGTGTGATTGCCAATCCATAGATTGGCAGAGGGCACTAATTGAGACCTAGGCTCAATTGTGAGGTCAGAAATCCATTTTTCAAAGATGAAATCATTGAAAAATTAGTTCCGACCGTCCCTCACCACCTAAAATTAACTATCAAAAAGGAAGAAAAAAATTATGTCATTAACATCGAAAACAACGTGCCTTCCTCAACAGCCAGGCACACACCCTCAAACCCATCATCCAAATCGGGAAAAATGGACTCAACGACCAAATCAAAAACCAGTGTTCGTCAGGCACTTGATGCCCGTGAATTGATCAAGGTTACACTCTTGCAAAATACAGATGAAAATATCCACGAAGTAGCTGAAATCTTAGAAGAAGAAATCGGTGTGGATACAGTCCAAAAAAATCGGCCGTATCTTGATTTTGTATAAAGCAATCAAGCAAGAAAAGAAAATCGTAAGATTTCTAAAAAAAGTTAAAGAAATCTAAAGAAATATACTCCAAAAAAACTGTTTTTACAGAAGACTAAAGGAGATTAGCCTATGGCAATCGAATTATTAACTCCCTTTACAAAAAGTGGAGTTAGAGCCAGAAACAAAGGATAAAAAAACGTAAACAAGTCGGTATCTTGGGTGGAAATTTTAACCCTGTTCACAATGCCCACCTGATCGTGGCAGACCAAGTACGCCAGCAGTTGGGATTGGATCAGAGTTCTGCTCATGCCTGAATACCAACCACCTCACGTAGACAAAAAGGAAACTATCCTGAGCACCATCGTCTCAAAAATGCTTGAATTGGCAATTGACGGAATCGAAGGTTTAGCTATTGAGACTATTGAGCTAGAGCGCAAGGGCAGTTTCCTACACCTACGACACCATGAAGATTTTTGACAGAGCAGACATCCAGATACGGATTATTATTTCATTATCGGAGTAGACATGGTGGACTATCTGCCTAAGTGGTATCGAATTGACGACCTGGTTGACATGGTTCAGTTTGTAGGAGTTCAGCGACCCACGTTATAAGGCTGGGACTTCTTATCCAGTCATCTGGGTGGATGTGCCTCTCATGGATATTTCATCCAGTATGGTACGTGATTTCATCGCCCAAGGTCGTACACCCTAACTTTCTCCTACCCAAACCAGTGCTAGACTATATTGAGAAAGAAGGGCTTTACTGATGGCATACCAAGACTATATCAACTGTTCGCGTGAAGAATTGTTGGAAAAAAATGGCAGAGCTTCTACCCTGAAAAAACGTCTAACCCATTGTCTGGGTGTAGAGCGTGCAGCCATAGAATTGGCTCAGAGCTTTGGTGTGGATGTTGAAAAAAGCAGGTCTAGCAGGGCTACTTCATGATTATGCTAAAAAGCTATCAGATCAAGAGTTTCTAGACTTGATTGATCGATATCAACTAGATCCAGACCTTAAAAAACTGGGGAAATAATGTCTGGCATGGCATGGTAGGCATTTACAAGATTCAGGAAGATTTGAATTTGCAAGATCCTGAAATTTTACGTGCAATAGAAATCCATACAGTTGGAGCTGGCCAGATGACAGACCTTGATAAGGTTATCTACGTCGCAGACTATATCGAGCACAATCGTGCCTTTCCAGGTGTGGACCAGGCACGTGAGATTGCAAGTTTGTCACTAAATAAGGCGGTGGCCTACGAAACAGCTCGTACTGTGGAGCATTTAGCTCACCAGGGATTTCCCATCTATCCCCAAACCCTTGAAACCTATAACGCCTTTGTGCACTATTTAAAAGAGGATTAAATGAAGACGGCTTTTATCATTATTGATGTACAAAATATTTTAGTGGAAACGGGGTTTCAGACAAAAAGGTCTATTGGAAAAAACTTTCTTATTTACAAAACCAAGCTAGAAGTAAGAATATCGAAATTATCTATGTTCAACATATTGAGAACCCTGAAGCTCAAACATCAGAAGATTGGCAGTTATCTGCGCTTTTAAATCGAAAACCTGATGAAAAGGTCTTTCAGAAGAAGTATAATAGTATTTTCAAAGAAACTGGCTTAAAAGAATACTTGGATAAACAGGGGATTGAAAAATTAGTTTTATGTGGTATGCAGACAGAATATTGTGTGGATACCTCTGTCAAGGTTGCTTTTGAATATGGCTATAAGCTTATTATTCCAGAAGGAACTTGCACAACGTTTGATGGGGATGACATTCCAGCTGAAACGATAAATGAATTTTATGAGGACATTTGGGAGGAGCGCTTTGCAGATGTCCTAGATTATAAAAATATTTTTTAAAAGAGGACTAAATGAACGAAAAAGAATTACTAGAACTAGTCGTGAAAGCGGCTGATGAGAAACGATGCCGAGGACATTCTCGCACTTGACGTACAAGATTTGACTAGCGTGACAGACTACTTTGTTATTACTAGCTCTATGAATAGCCGTCAGTTGGATGCTATCGCTGACAATATCCGTGAAAAAGTAGCGGAAGCTGGCTTTAAAGGTAGCCATATTGAAGGCGATGCAGCTGGAGGCTGGGTCCTACTAGACCTCGGTACTGTCGTAGTGCATATCTTCTCAGAAGAAATGCGTGCCCACTATAACCTAGAAAAACTATGGCATGAGGCAAATTCTGTAGACATTTCAGAAGCCTTAGCATAGAAGATGAACTCAGTTGTAATCAACTGGGTTTTATTTGCTTATTTTAGAAAAAAATTGATTGAAAGGTAAAGGGCGAGTGGTGTTTGCCATGGACGCTCTTGGTATCATGATTATGGCAACTTATGAAACTTTTGCGGCGGTCTATGATGCGGTCATGGATGATAGTTTATACGACAAATGGACGGATTTTTCGCTACGCCATTTGCCTAAAACCAAGGACAGAAAGAAACTCTTGGAATTGGCTTGTGGGACAGGCATCCAATCTGTACGCTTTTCTCAGGCTGGTTTTGATGTGACAGGACTTGACTTGAGCGCGGATATGCTGAAGATTGCTGAAAAGAGAGCTACTTCAGCCAAGCAAAAGATTGATTTCATTGAAGGCAATATGCTGGATTTGTCCAAGGCAGGTAAATACGACTTTGTGACCTGCTATTCCGATTCAATCTGTTACATGCAGGATGAGGTGGAAGTTGGGGACGTTTTTAAAGAAGTCTATAATGCCCTCAATGAAGATGGTGTTTTTATCTTTGATGTGCATTCGACTTACCAGACAGATGAGGTCTTCCCAGGCTATTCCTACCATGAAAACGCCGAAGACTTTGCCATGCTTTGGGATACCTATGAGGACGATGCTCCTCACTCCATCGTGCATGAACTGACCTTCTTTGTCAAGGAGGCAGATGGTTCCTTTAGCCGTCATGATGAGGTACATGAGGAACGGACTTACGAGGTCTTGACCTATGATATCTTGCTGGAACAGGCTGGTTTCAAATCCTTCAAACTCTTAGCGGACTTTGAAGACAAGGAAGCCAACAGAAACTAGCACCCGTTGGTTTTTCGTCGCTCAGAAGTAGGAGATTTCCATGACCATTACAGGTATTATCGCGGAGTTCAATCCTTTTCATAATGGCCACAAATACCTACTGGACCAGGCAGAGGGACTGAAAATTGTTGCCATGTCTGGGAATTTCATGCAGCGTGGGGAGCCTGCTATCGTGGATAAGTGGACACGGGCTCAGATGGCGCTGGAAAATGGGGCGGACTTAGTGGTAGAATTGCCCTTTTTAGTCAGTGTTCAGGCAGCGGATTTCTTTTGGGCAAGGAGCAGTGGATATCTTGGCACGGTTGGGGATTGATAGCCTAGCTTTTGGGACAGAGGAAGTTCTGGATTATCGGAAAATTGCAGACTTATACTCAGAACGTGGTCAAGAGATGGAGAATTTTTCGTGGATAATTTACCTGATTCTCTTTCTTACCCTCAGAAAACGCAAGCTATGTGGAAGGAATTTGCAGGTCTTGATTTTTTTCAGGCAATACGCCCTAATCATGTCCTTGCTCTCGCTTATGCCAAGGCGGTTGCAGGACGAAACATCAGACTTCATCCGATTCAGCGTCAAGGAGCCGGCTATCATTCTGTGAACAAGGATGTAGACTTTGCCTCGGCCACAGCTCTCCGTCAGCACCAAAGTGATAAAGATTTCTTAGAACGCTTTTATGCCTTCTGTTGCCCTTTTTGAAAATGCTAGTAAGGTAAATTGGGAAGATTATTTTCCTTTGCTTCGCTATCAAATCTTGTCCAATCCCGACCTAACCACCATCTATCAGGTCAATCAAGAAATGGCTGTACGCATCAAGGAGGCCATCAAGACAGCCCGGTCTGTTGACGAATTGGTCGAGGTGGTTGCTACCAAACGGTACACCAAAGCGCGTGTCAGACGCCTCTTGACCTATATCCTGGTACAGGCCAGAGAAAGTGACTTGCCAGAAGCCATCCATGTCCTTGGCTTTACTGAAAAAGGCAGACAACATCTTAAATCCTTGAAAGTCCAAGTCCAGCTAGTTAGCCGAATCGGCAAAGAACCTTGGGATGCTATGACTCAAAAGGCAGACCAAATTTATCAACTGGGACATCCCAAGTATCGCAGAACAAAAATTTTTGGTCGAGTGCCGATTAGAATCGAAACAGAACTAAGTCTACTGAAAGGTAGGCTTTTTAGTTTTTCGAATAAATAGATAGAAAAGAAAATCTTGTACAAGTTCCTGACAATTTCTTTCTTTTTGTGTATAATAATGGAAAAGAGGTAAAACGAGGTATGATTATGGAAGCAGTTCTTTACTCAACATTCCGAAATCATTTAAAGGACTATATGAAGAAAGGTAAACGATGAGTTTGAACCTTTGACTGTGGTCAATAAAAAAATCCTGACGAGGATATTGTAGTCCTTTCAAAGAGCGAGTGGGATAGTATTCAGGAAACCTTTGAGAATTGCTCAGAATAAGGAGCTTTCTGACAAGGTCTTGCGAGGAATGTCCCAAGTTCGTGTAGGGACACACTCAGGTTCATATGATTGAGGAGTGATGGATGCTACTCAAGTTTACAGAAGATGCCTGGGCGGATTATTGCTACTGGCAAAACCAAGGATAAGAAAACACTAAAAAGAATCAACAAACTAATCAAGGATATTCAACGCGATCCATTTTTACAGGAATTGGTAAACCAGAAACCACTCAAGTATGACTACCAAGGAGCTTGGTCACGTCGTATTGACGCAGAAAATCGCTTGATTTATATGATGGATGGAGATAGCATCGCTTTCTTGTCCTTCAAAAGATCATTACTAAGTCTACTGAAAGGTAGGCTTTTTTTCTAATTTTTGTGTAAAAAAATCTTTAAAAAATTTACTTAGGGAGAATAGCCTATTTTATTAGGGAAAAATAAGGTTTTTTTGACTTGAAATGACCAAAACAACTTCAATTTAAGGTTTGTTAAAAATGATTTTTTATGGTAGAATGTATAAGAATGCATATCATTCGGATAAACAAATAAATTGAGGTAAAAACATGGAAATTATGGCGATTGTTATCGTTGTTTTTGCCGTCATCATTGGTTTAGTCATTGGATATGTCAGCATCTCAGTCAAGATGAAATCATCACAAGAGGCTGCAGAGCTGATGCTTTTAAATGCTGAACAAGAAGCAACTAATTTACGAGGACAAGCTGAGCGCGAAGCGGATTTATTACTCAATGAAGCTAAGAGCGAAAGCAAGTCTCTTAAAAAAGAAGCACTATTGGAGGCCAAAGAAGAAGCCAGAAAATACCGTGAAGAAGTGGACGCTGAATTTAAATCAGAACGTCAAGAACTCAAGCAAATCGAAAGTCGTTTGACCGAACGTGCTAGCAGTCTTGATCGTAAAGATGACAATTTGACGAACAAAGAAAAAACACTTGAACAAAAAGAACAAAGTATTTCTGATAGAGCAAAAAACCTTGATGTACGTGAAGAGCAACTAGAAGAAATTGAGAAACAAAAGCAAGCTGAACTAGAGCGTATTGGAACTCTGACTCAGTCGGAAGCAAAAGACATTATCTTGGCCCAGACAGAGGAAAACTTGACTAAGGAAATTGCTAGTCGCATTCGTGAGGCTGAGCAAGAAGTTAAGGAACGTTCAGACAAATTGGCTAAGGATATCTTGTCACAAGCCATGCAGAGAATTGCTGGTGAGTACGTGGCTGAGTCTACCAACTCTACGGTTCATCTGCCTGATGATACCATGAAAGGTCGTATCATTGGTCGTGAAGGGCGTAATATCCGTACTTTTGAAAGTTTGACAGGGGTTGATGTTATCATTGATGATACACCAGAAGTGGTAACCTTGTCAGGTTTTGATCCTATCCGTCGCGAGATTGCCCGTATGACGATGGAAACCTTGCTTAAGGATGGACGTATCCACCCAGCTCGTATCGAAGAGTTGGTTGAGAAAAATCGTCAAGAGATTGACAACAAGATTCGTGAATATGGTGAAGCTGCAGCCTATGAAATTGGTGCACCAAACCTTCACCCAGACTTGATGAAGATCATGGGACGCTTGCAGTTCCGTACTTCATACGGACAAAATGTCTTGCGTCATTCGATTGAAGTTGCTAAGTTGGCTGGTATCATGGCTAGCGAACTTGGTGAGAATGCTACCCTTGCTCGTCGCGCGGGATTCCTTCACGATATTGGTAAAGCCATTGACCGTGAGGTAGAAGGTAGCCACGTTGAGATTGGTACTGAGTTGGCTCGCAAGTACAAGGAACACCCAGTTGTGGTCAATACTATTGCAAGTCACCACGGAGATGTAGAACCTGAAAGTGTGATCGCAGTCATCGTTGCTGCAGCGGATGCCTTAAGCGCAGCCCGTCCAGGAGCTCGTAGTGAGTCACTCGAAAGCTACATCAAACGTCTCCATGATCTTGAAGAAATTGCGAATAGCTTTGAAGGTGTTCAAAATAGCTTTGCCCTTCAAGCTGGTCGCGAAATCCGCATTATGGTAAATCCAGGTCAAATCAAAGATGATAAGGTCACAATCTTGGCTCATAAAGTTCGTGAGAAAATCGAAAACAATCTCGATTATCCAGGAAATATCAAGGTAACCGTGATTCGTGAACTTCGTGCAGTTGATTATGCAAAATAAATAAGAAAGAGCAGTTGAAAAATTACTGCTTTTTTGTTACACTAGATAGAAAGATTGTAGCGAGCAGAAATGGCTTTAGATATATAATCTTACAGAAATTTTCAAGTCATTTCACAAACTATCCAAAGGAGATATAATGGCAGACCGAGGCTTACTAATCGTTTTTTCAGGTCCTTCAGGAGTTGGAAAAGGAACGGTTAGACGAGAAATTTTTGAGAGTTCTGAAAATCAATTTCAATATTCTGTATCTATGACAACGCGGGCACAACGTCCAGGTGAAGTAGATGGTGTTGATTATTTCTTCCGTACACGGGAAGAATTTGAAGAATTGATCCGTCAAGGGCAAATGTTAGAGTATGCAGAGTATGTAGGCAACTACTACGGAACTCCTCTGACCTATGTCAATGAAACGCTTGATAAGGGAATCGATGTCTTTCTTGAAATTGAAGTACAGGGAGCTCTTCAGGTCAAGAAAAAAGTTCCAGATGCTGTCTTTATCTTTTTGACACCGCCAGATTTGGAAGAATTGCAAGACCGTCTCGTTGGCCGTGGTACAGATAGTGCAGAAGTAATTGCTCAGCGTATCGAAAGCCAAGGAAGAAATTGCTTTGATGCGTGAGTATGACTATGCCATTGTCAATGATCATGTTCCTCTAGCGGCCGAGCGTGTTAAACGTGTGATTGAAGCTGAACATTTCCGTGTGGACCGTGTGATTGGTCACTATCAGGATATGCTACCAAAGTCTCCGACTATTCGATAAACTATAGAAAACAGGTACAAACAAATGATGCTTAAACCCTCTATTGATACCTTGCTTGACAAGGTGCCATCAAAATATTCACTCGTAATCTTGGAAGCAAAACGTGCTCACGAATTAGAAGCTGGAGCACCTCCAACTCAAGAATTTAAATCTGAGAAATCTACTCTTCGTGCCTTGGAAGAAATTGAATCAGGGAATGTAACCATCCACCCAGATCCAGAAGGAAAACGCGAAGCTGTTCGTCGTCGTATCGAAGAAGAAAGACGATTGAAAGAAGAAGAAGAAAAGAAAATCAAAGAGCAAATCGCGAAAGAAAAAGAAGAAGGTGAAAAAATTTAAGGTTGGGGGGACTCAATCTTATTTTTTCTATTGCAAGAATACTCAATTAATTAAAAGGATTTAAGAAGAGAAGGAGGTGAGGATATGGCTATTGCAAAAATCATTGTGGATGTCCCCTTGATGCAGACAGATCAGCCCTATAGTTATAAGATTCCTAGGGAATTTCTAGACATGCTGGAAGTTGGCATGCGAGTTCATGTACCCTTTGGGAAGGCCAATCGCTTGATTCAAGGGATTGTTCTTGGAATGGAACAAGAATCTGATGTAGATGTGGCAGATGAGGACTTGAAAGAAATTGCTGAGGTGCTGGACTTTTCTCCTGTCTTAACGGAGGAACAACTCTGGTTGGCCGAAGAACTACGTAAGTCAGTCTTTTCATACAAGATTTCTATTCTAAAAGCTATGCTTCCAGGATTTTTGAATTCTAGCTATGATAAGATCCTCTATCCTCTGGAAGGCTTGAGTCAAGAAGACAGATATCGTTTGTTTGGTTCGCAGGAATCCCTAGCTTTTTCATCACTTGACCTAGAAAAGCAGGCTGAGATGATGCGCTTGACTCGAAAAGGTCTTTTAAAACTAGAGTACCAGGCTATAGACCAGAAGAAGGTCAAAACACAGTCTTGGGTTGAAGTTCATCTTGAACAGTTAGAACAGCTAGAAATCTCAAACCGTGCCAAGAAGAAATTGGAACTGCGAGATTATTTATTAGCACATCCAGAAAGTACTCCTTTGGCTACTTTGTTAGAACATTACTCTCGGGAACAAGTCAACTTCTTTGTGGAACAGGGTGCTTTGACGATTCTTCAAAAGGAAGTTCAACGTTCAGCTGCCTACTTTGAAGGAATCGAGTCAAATCAAGCCCTAGAGTTAAACCCAGAGCAAAAAGAAGCCTGTGAGGCGGTTGTTGAAGCGATTGGAAAGCAACATCCTCCCTTTCTTCTACAAGGAATCACTGGAAGTGGGAAAACCGAGGTTTACCTGCAGATTATCCAAGGTGCCCTGGATATGGGAAAAACAGCGATTGTTCTAGTGCCAGAGATTTCTCTCACACCTCAAATGACCGAGCGCTTTATTGCTCGGTTTGGCGATAAAGTAGCCATTCTCCATTCGGGTTTGTCCAATGGTGAAAAGTACGACGAATGGCGCAAGGTGGAGCGTGGAGATGCTCAGGTAGTTGTTGGGGCCAGGTCTGCTATTTTTGCACCTTTAAAAAATCTAGGTGTTATCATTATCGATGAAGAGCATGAGGCCAGCTACAAGCAAGATAGCAATCCGCGTTATCATGCTAGGGATGTGGCTCTTTTACGAGCACAGTACAATCAAGCTGCCCTAGTCCTTGGTTCTGCAACACCGAGTCTAGAAAGTCGTGCGCGTGCTGGTAAGGGTGTTTATCAACATCTACGCCTGACGCAACGGGCCAATCCTTTAGCAAGCATTCCTGAGGTTCAACTGATTGACTTCCGTGATTATATCGGACAAAATGAGGCATCAAACTTTACACCACCTCTGCTCGAGGCCATTCAAGATTGTCTGGATAAAAAAGAGCAAGTGGTTCTCATGCTCAATCGTCGTGGTTATTCTAGCTTTGTTATGTGTCGGGAATGTGGGACTGTTGATACCTGTCCAAACTGTGATATTTCCTTGACGCTACACATGGATACTAAGACTATGAACTGTCATTATTGTGGATTTTCTAAGGAAATTCCTCATGTCTGTCCTAACTGTCAGAGTCGTAGCATTCGATACTATGGAACAGGGACTCAAAAAGCCTACGATGAGCTGGCTGAACTCTTTCCAGAGGCACGTATTCTGCGCATGGATGTGGATACAACTCGCAAAAAAGGTAGTCACCAAGCTTTACTTGAACAGTTTGGCAAAGGGGAGGCAGATATCCTGTTGGGAACTCAGATGATTGCCAAGGGCTTGGATTTTCCAAATGTGACCTTAGTTGGTGTTCTCAATGCGGACACAGCCTTGAACCTGCCTGATTTTCGTTCTTCTGAGAGAACTTTCCAACTCTTGACCCAGGTGGCAGGTCGCGCCGGTCGTGCTGAAAGGCAGGTCAGGTCTTGATTCAGTCATATAATCCTCAGCATTATGCCATTCGGTTCGCAAAGGATCAGGACTACGAAGGTTTCTATGCCTATGAAATGGGTATCAGACGTCAGTTGGGTTATCCACCTTATTATTTCACTATTGGGATTACCCTCTCTCACAAGAAAGAAGAAGAGGTTCTTAGACGTGCTTATCAAGTCATGGAGATTTTGCGGTCAGGTTTATCGGATGCTAGTGTAATTCTAGGTCCGACGCCAAAACCTATCGCTCGTACTCATAACCTCTATCATTACCAAATTTTGATTAAATACCGTTTAGAAGATGAGCTGGGTCCAACCCTTAACCAGGTCTTGGCCTTGACACAAGAACGGGAAAATAGCGAACTTCGTCTCAGTATTGACCACGAACCGCAACAGTTTTTATAAGAAGGAGAAGATATGACAAAACTAATATTTATGGGAACTCCCGACTTTTCAGCGACCGTTTTAAAGGGGCTTTTAACGGATGACAGCTATGAGATTGTAGCAGTTGTGACTCAACCAGACCGCGCTGTCGGACGTAAAAAAGTCATCCAAGAAACCCCAGTCAAACAAGCAGCCAAAGAGGCAGGCCTACCTATCTACCAACCTGAAAAATTATCGGGTAGTCCAGAAATGGAAGCCATCATGAATTTGGGAGCTGATGGGATTGTAACAGCAGCTTTTGGACAATTCCTCCCAAGTAAGCTCCTTGATAGCATGGATTTTGCAGTCAATGTTCATGCTTCGCTCCTTCCTAAACACCGTGGTGGTGCTCCTATCCATTATGCCCTGATTCAGGGTGATGAGGAGGCAGGAGTAACCATTATGGAAATGGTCAAGGAAATGGATGCAGGAGATATGATTTCTCGTCGTAGTATTCCAATTACAGATGAGGACAATGTAGGAACCTTGTTTGAGAAATTGGCTATAGTGGGTCGTGATTTGCTTTTGGATACTTTGCCTGCATACATTGCTGGCGAGATTCAGCCTCAACCACAGGACCCAAGTCAGGTTACATTTTCGCCTAATATCAAACCTGAAGAAGAAAAGTTGGACTGGAACAAGACCAACCGTCAACTCTTTAACCAAATTCGTGGTATGAATCCTTGGCCAGTTGCTCATACTTTTCTAAAGGGCGAACGCTTCAAAATCTATGAAGCACTCCCTGTAGAAGGTCATGGAACTCCAGGTGAGATTCTTTCCATCGGTAAGAAGGAATTGATTGTCGCAACAGCAGAAGGAGCCCTGTCTTTCAAACAGGTTCAACCAGCAGGAAAACCTAAAATGGACATTGCTTCCTTCCTCAACGGTGTGGGACGAACTTTGGCAGTAGGAGAACGATTTGGTGACTAAAGTAGAAGCGGCTAGAAACTTAGCCTTAAAGGTGCTAGAGGATGTCTTTGTCAATCAAGCCTACTCCAATATCGCCTTAAATAAACACTTAAAAGCAAGTCAGCTATCTCTGACAGATAAAGGCTTGGTGACAGAACTTGTTTACGGAACCGTAGCTCGAAAACTCACACTAGAGTGGTACCTATCTCATTTTATTGAGGATAGAGACAAGCTAGATAGTTGGCTCTATGTTCTTCTTCTCATGAGTGTCTATCAACTCCAATATCTAGATAAGCTACCTGACCATGCAGTGGTCAATGAAGCGGTGGAACTGGCTAAACTTCGTAAAAAAGGTAGCGAAAAACTGGTCAATGCAGTCCTTCGCCGTATCTTGCGAGAAGGTTTGCCAGATATTGCCAGTATCAAACGTAAAAATAAGCGTGATTCCCTCGCCTACTCTTTACCAGTTTGGTTGATTTCTAAGCTAAAGGAAGAGTATGGTGAAGAGAGAGCGCAAGCGATTTTTGAGAGTCTATTGAAGCGTAATAAGGCCAGTATTCGCGTAACAGATTTGAGCCGAAAAGAGGAAATCAAAGCTCTGCTTGGCGCAAGTGATTCTTATTTATCTCCTGCTGGTCTGGTTAAGGAACAGGGGCATTTTGCTAGTCATGACTTGTTTTCAAAAGGACTTATTACTATCCAAGATGAGTCAAGTCAACTGGTTGCACCGACACTAGAGCTACAAGGTGACGAGCAGGTTTTAGATGCTTGTGCAGCTCCAGGTGGGAAAACAGCCCATATGGCATCTTATTTGACGACAGGTCAGGTAACGGCTCTAGATCTCTATGATCATAAACTCAATTTGGTTCAAGAAAATGCTCAGCGTTTAGGCGTAGCAGACCGTGTCCAAACGCAAAAATTGGATGCCAGAAAGGTGCATGAGTTTTTTGGCAAGGATCAATTTGATAAGATTTTAGTAGACGCTCCTTGTTCAGGGATTGGTCTATTGCGTCGAAAACCAGATATCAAATACAATAAAGAAACGGCAGATTTCGCGTCATTACAGGAAATTCAGCTGGAAATATTAGGTAGTGTTTGTCAAACACTACGAAAAGGTGGTATAATAACCTATAGTACCTGTACTATTGTCTCGGAAGAGAACTTTCAAGTGGTTCAAGCATTTTTAGAAAGTCATCCTGAGTTTGAGCAGGTTAAACTAGAACACGAATGCAAGGATATTCTAAAAGATGGCTGTATCCTTATTACTCCGGAATTATACGGAAGTGATGGATTCTTTATTAGCCAATTTCGTAAGATATCCAATTAGGAAGGAACTGACACAATGGAGATTTCATTATTAACAGATGTGGGTCAGAAGCGTACAAATAATCAAGACTATGTCAATCTTTTTGTCAACCGTGCCGGTCGCACGATGATCATCTTGGCTGATGGGATGGGAGGTCATCGCGCAGGAAATATTGCCAGTGAGATGGCAGTAACAGATTTAGGTGTTGCTTGGGTAGATACTCAGATCGATACCGTGAATGAAGTTCGCGAATGGTTTGCCCACCATCTAGAAGTTGAAATCAAAAGATTTATCAACTAGGACGAGATGAAGCCTACAAGGGAATGGGGACAACCCTCGAAGCTCTTGCGGTTATCGGAAATCAGGCAATTTATGCCCATATCGGAGATTCTAGAATCGGTCTCATTCGAGGGGAAGAGTACCGTCAACTGACAAGTGATCATTCCTTGGTTAACGAATTGCTCAAGGCAGGTCAACTGACACCAGAAGAGGCAGAAGCGCATCCACAAAAAAATATTATCACCCAATCTATCGGACAAAAAGACGAAATTCAACCTGACTTAGGAATTGTCAGTTTGGAAGCAGGAGACTATCTCTTGCTCAATAGCGATGGTCTGACAAATATGATTTCAGCTAGTGAAATCTGTGATATTGTCACAAGTGATATCTCACTTGATGATAAAGCGGCGACCTTGATTCGTTTTGCTAACAATGCTGGTGGCCTTGATAATATTACAGTTGCCCTTGTTTCGATTGAGGAGGAGGCGGCACAATGATCCAGATCGGCAAGATTTTTGCCGGGCGGTATCGGATTGTCAAACAAATTGGCCGTGGAGGTATGGCGGATGTCTACCTGGCCAAGGATTTGATTTTAGACGGGGAAGAGGTAGCTGTAAAGGTCCTGAGGACTAACTACCAGACTGACCCGATTGCTGTTGCTCGTTTTCAGCGTGAAGCGCGTGCAATGGCTGACTTAGATCATCCCCATATCGTTCGGATAACGGATATCGGCGAAGAGGACGGTCAACAGTACCTGGCTATGGAATATGTGGCCGGTCTTGATCTCAAGCGCTATATCAAAGAACACTATCCCCTATCAAATGAAGAAGCTGTCCGTATTATGGGTCAGATTCTCTTAGCGATGCGCTTAGCGCACACTAAAGGTATTGTCCATCGTGACTTAAACCTCAAAACATTCTTTTAACTCCTGATGGAACGGCTAAGGTAACGGACTTTGGGATTGCCGTAGCCTTTGCAGAGACCAGTCTGACTCAGACCAACTCTATGTTGGGTTCTGTGCATTACTTGTCACCTGAGCAGGCTCGTGGTTCTAAAGCAACGGTCCAAAGTGACATCTATGCCATGGGGATTATCTTCTATGAAATGCTGACAGGACATATCCCATATGATGGCGATAGTGCAGTAACCATCGCCCTCCAGCATTTCCAGAAACCACTGCCGTCAGTCATCGCTGAAAACCCATCTGTTCCCCAAGCTTTGGAGAATGTGGTTATCAAGGCAACGGCTAAGAAATTGACTGATCGATACCAGTCGGTTTCAGAGATGTATGTTGATTTATCCAGTAGTTTGTCTTATAACCGCAGAAATGAACCTAAACTTGTTTTTGATGATGCTAGTAAGGCAGATACCAAGACCTTGCCAAAAGTTCCTCAGACAACCTTAACATCGATTCCAAAGGTTCAACCACAGCCAGAAATTACTCAGACTGCTAGAGTCAATCCAGAGCTTGCTGCGAAAGAGCCGCTGGAAAAACCAGTGAAAAAACGTCGCTTTAAGGCACGTTATCTAGTTCTCTTGGCAAGCTTTGTATTGGTCTTGGCTTCCCTTGTCTGGATTTTATCCAGAACACCAGCTACCATTGATATTCCAAATGTAGCAGGTCAAACAGTTGCTGAGGCCAAGGAAACCTTGAAGAAAGCAAACTTTGAAGTTGGTGATGAAAAAACTGAGGCAAGCGAAACAGTGGAGAAAGGTCGTGTCATTCGCACGGATCCTGAGGCAGGTAGTAGCCGTAAAGAGGGAAGTAAGATTAATCTGATTATTTCAACTGGTAAGCAATCCTTTAAGATTGGTAATTACATTGGTAAGAAATCTACAGATGTCATTGCTGAGTTGAAGGAGAACAAAGTTCCCGAAAATCTGATTAAGATTGAGGAAGAAGAGTCCAGTGAATGGGAACCAGGGGTGATTTTGAAACAAAGTCTCTCAGAAGGTACGACCTATGATCTCACCAAAGCGACCCCTATCGTTTTGACTGTTGCTAAAAAGGTGACAACTGTTCCTATGCCAGGCTACATTGGTTCAAGTCTTGAATTTACAAAGAACAACTTGATTCAAATTGTAGGTGTGAAGGAGGCTAATATCGAGGTAGTAGAGGTGACGACAGCACCTGAGGGAACTGCCGAAGAAACCGTTTTGGATCAAAGTCCAAAACCAGGTGAAAAATAGACTTAAGTACAACTCGTATTAAGATTTCTATTTATAAACCGAAAACACCACCATCATCATCTTCTGTCCCATCTTCAAGCCAGCGCAATACTAATAGAACGGACAATACAGTGCCATCACAAGGTCCAACAACTCCATCTTCGTCTTCGCAAACTCATGTGGACGAACATAGCACAAATAACTAACCAGTCTTTGTCACAGTTTTTGTGGCAAAGATTTTTTTTCCTTCAAATTTGTGATAAAATAAAAGAAGCTTATCAAGGAGGGAAATATGGACGAATCAAAAAAACTGAACGCAGTTATTGATGTCATTATGCTTGCAGGAACGATTCTGCTTCGAAATGGCTCTGAAATCCATCGTGTCGAGGATACTATGATTCGTATTGCGCACTCGCAAGGCATTATGGATTGCAATGTCCTAGCCATGCCTGCAGCCATTTTCTTCTCCATTGAAAATACCAATATCTCTCGTATGAAGCGAGTTACTTCCTCTTCCTATAATATTGAAAAGGTTTGTGATGTCAATCAGATTTCACGCCAGATCGTGGCTGGTCAGCTTGATTTGGAGGCGGCATTCATTGAGCTGAATGCATTAAATGTAAAACCTTCTCCCTATACCAAGGTCCAGTTAACGGTGGCAGCGACTCTGAGTGCTCCCTTCTTCTCTATCATGTTCGGGGGGAATGTCTACGATGCCATTGGAGCAGGAGTGGCGACCTTGTTTGCCTTCACCTGTTCTCTTTACGTAGAAAAATTTATCCGTATTCCCTTTATGACAGCTTTTGCAGGGGCCTTCGTCTTTGGCTTGATTGCACAATTTTGGGCGCGTTATTCAGGTTTACCATCGACAGCTGATTTGGTTATTGCTGGCGCGGTCATGCCCTTTGTGCCAGGGATTGCCTTGACCAATGCTGTAAGAGATATTATGACCAACCACATCAACTCTGGTATGAGCAAGATGTTTGAATCCTTGCTGATTACCCTAGCTTTAGGGGCTGGAACATCAGTCGCCCTTGTACTAATGAACTAATATGACACTAACAACATTTTTATTGCAAGCTCTGGCAAGTTTGCTTGCCATTGTCACGTTTAATCGTTTTAAATGTCCAACGTTCCATGCTCATTCCCGGTGGCGTTTTGGGAATGTTCATCTGGCTACTTTATTTGCTCCTTAAGGAGCCGACGAATGTTATTATGGCGACCTTTATTGCTGCTGTGATTGGTTCTTGTCTTAGCCAGATTATGAGTATTATCTATAAAACACCAGCAGTTGTCTTTGCACTTGCTACCTTGGCGCCTCTAGTGCCAGGTTATCTGTCCTATCGGACAACTTCTTTCTTTGTGACAGGCGACTACAGCCATGCCATTTCTAGTGCTATGTTAGTCATGATGTTGGCTCTCGTTATCTCCATTGGAATGGCGAGTGGAACAGTTTTGTTGAAATTGTATCATTATCTCAAAAAGAATCGAGCTAGCTAAGACTCGATTTTTGGTAGCCCTAAAGTTCTGTTTGTTGGACTAGCCTAAAAATGAGATAAGGTTTTGAAAATGAACTTGATTTGGGGAATCAAGTCTTTTTTAGCGCTTTTGACTTCAATTGTGATAAAATAGAGGTGAACGAATTTTTACAATGAATGATAAAAATAGAGGTAAATATGACAATCGGTATTGATAAGATTGGTTTTGCGACCAGTCAATACGTTTTGAAATTACAAGATTTAGCAGAAGCTCGAGGGACTGATCCTGAAAAATTGAGTAAAGGACTCCTTTTAAAAGAATTGAGTATTGCTCCTTTAACAGAGGATATTGTTACCTTGGTCGCCAGTGCAGGAAATTCTATCCTGACTGAAGAAGAGAAGCAAGAGATTGATATGGTTATCGTAGCGACAGAATCTGGAGTCGATCAAAGTAAGGCGGCTGCGGTTTTTGTACACGGTCTACTTGGAATTCAACCTTTTGCTCGTAGTTTTGAAATCAAAGAAGCTTGCTATGGTGCAACTGCGGCCCTTCACTATGCTAAGTTACACGTAGAGAATTCTCCTAAATCAAAAGTTTTGGTACTAGCTAGTGATATTGCAAAATATGGTGTCGAAACTCCTGGGGAACCAACCCAAGGAGCAGGTTGTGTTGCAATGTTAATTAGTCAAAATCCACGTGTTATGGTTTTCAACAACGATAACGTTGCGCAGACTCGTGATATCATGGACTTTTGGCGTCCAAATTATTCAACGACACCATTTGTAAATGGAGTCTACTCAACACAGCAGTATCTGGATAGTTTAAAAACGACTTGGGAAGAGTACCAAAAGCGTTATAACTGTACTTTGGATGATTTTGAGGCTATTTGTTTCCACTTGCCTTATCCTAAGCTAGCTCTCAAGGGATTGAAAAAAATCCTTGATAAATCTCTACCTCAAGAGAAAAAGGATTTACTTCAAAAGCACTTTGATGAGTCTATTATTTATAGCCAAAAGGTTGGGAACATCTACACAGGTTCACTCTTTTTAGGGCTCTTGTCTCTTCTTGAAAATTCTGATAGTCTGAAATCTGGGGATAAGATTGCTCTCTACAGCTATGGTAGTGGTGCTGTATCTGAGTTCTTTAGTGTAGAATTGGTTGAAGGCTATGAACAGCAATTGCAGAAAAATCGCTTAGAATTGCTAGACCAGCGTCAAGCATTGAGCGTAGCTGATTATGAACGAATCTTCTTTGAGGAAGCAAACTTGGATGAGTCAGGTTCTGCAACCATGTCAGGCTATGAAGGACAGGACTATGCTCTGGTTGAGATTGTAGAACACCAACGTCGCTACAGCAAGGTTGAAAAATAATGAAAAAAAATTGGAATGGATTTGCTAAAAAATCAATTCAAGAGCGCCTTGAGCTAGTTAAGTCTCAGGCGCTTACTTCTAGGGAAGCCCAAGAAAGTCTTGAGCAAAATGAAAATCTTAGTCTAGCAGTTGCGGACCAGCTGAGTGAAAATGTAGTGGGGACCTTCTCACTTCCATACTCAGTAGTTCCAGAAGTGTTGGTAAATGGTCAAGAGTACACAGTTCCTTATGTAACAGAAGAACCATCCGTCGTTGCTGCGGCTAGTTTTGCTAGTAAGATTATCAAACGTGCGGGTGGTTTTACTGCTCAGGTTCATCAACGCCAAATGATTGGTCAGGTAGCTCTTTATCAGGTTCCAGATAGGAATAAAGCATGTCAGGCTATTTTGAGTCAGAAAGCAGAGCTACTCGAACAAGCAAACCAAGCCTATCCATCTATTGTCAAACGTGGTGGTGGAGCCAGAGAGCTAACAGTTGAGAAAATTTCTGGTGAGGCTGACTTTTTAGTGGTTTATCTCCATGTGGATACTCAGGAAGCCATGGGAGCTAATATGCTCAATACCATGCTTGAAGCTTTAAAACCTAGCTTAGAGGCTCTAAGTCAAGGGCAAAGTTTAATGGGAATTCTATCCAACTACGCAACAGATTCTCTAGTGACTGCAACTTGCCGGATTGCCTTTCGTTATTTGAGTCGCCAGAAGGAGGAAGCGCGTGAAATAGCTGAAAAAATGGTTTTAGCCAGTCAGTTTGCCCAGGCTGATCCTTATCGAGCAGCTACCCATAACAAAGGAATCTTTAATGGAATAGATGCCCTTTTGATTGCTACTGGAAATGATTGGCGTGCCATTGAAGCAGGAGCACATGCCTATGCGAGTCATGATGGTGCTTATCGAGGTCTCAGTCGTTGGACGATGGATTTGGAAACAGAAGAGCTAATAGGAGAGCTGACTATGCCGATGCCAGTTGCTACCAAGGGTGGATCAATTGGTCTTAATCCTCGTGTAGTTCTCAGCCATGAGTTGCTAGGTCATCCATCAGCTAAGGAATTGGCTCAAATTATCGTGTCAATTGGTCTTGCACAAAATTTTGCAGCTCTTAAAGCTCTTGTCAGCACAGGAATTCAGCATGGACACATGAAACTTCAAGCGAAGTCACTAGCCCTCCTTGCAGGAGCCACAGAGGCTGAAGTGCCTAAGTTGGTAGAAAGCTTGATTGCTGAAAAAACCTTTAATTTAGAAAAAGCCCAAACACTCTTGAAAAAATTTAGATCATAAGAAAAAACTCAGACTGATTCAGTCCGAGTTTTTTGTTTAAATACTTTTTCCTGGTAAGAGACTAACTGGCAAGAAATAACCAGTGGTAGCAACCTCTTTGCCTTCAATTTTTTGTAAGAGCAAATCAACTGTCAGGCGAGCGATTTCTTCTAATGGTTGTTTAATGGTAGTGAGGTGAGGGTAGTAATTCTCGATAAAATAAGTCCCATCATAGCCGATTACCTTGAGTTGGTCAGGTACAGAAATCCCCAGTTCTTGAGCAATCTTGATAATGAGGATGGCTGTCAAATCATCCGATGCAAAGATAGCGTCGGGTTTTTGTTTTGTCAAGATATTTAATCTCCATCTCCTTTCGAAGAGGAGAATAATCACTGGACACATTGATAATTGGAGCTTTTGGCAGGATAGAGGCAAATCCAGCGTGGCGAAGCCCAGTTGGAGAGTTGGAGTTATCATTTCCTGTAATCATGATGATAGACTTGGCTCCAGACTTTTCTAATGTTTGAGCTGCCAACACTCCACCAGCATAGTTGTCAGAGGAAACAACAGGGATGTCTGGTGCCAGGTTCCGGTCAAAAGAGATGATAGGAGCAGTCACTCGATTGTAGTCCTCAATTCCAAGGTTGTGACTTCCCGAAATGATACCGTCCACCTGATTGGCTTCTAGCATTTCGATGTATTCACGCTCTTTTTCTGAATCATGCTCACTATTACAGATGATGGTCTTATAACCTTTTTTGAAGAGTTCGTGCTCCAGTTTATCAATCAATTCAGCATAGAAAACATGGCTGATTTTCGGGAAAATCAAGCCGATTAGTTTAGCAGACTTACCTTGGAGACTGCGAGCTAGGTTATTGGGTTTATAACCCAATTCACGCATGGCATCCTTAACCTTTTGAATGGTTTTTTCTGACAGGTAGCCTTTTTTATTGATAACGCGTGAGACAGTGGTTGGGCTGACGCCTGCTAGTTCTGCGACATCAGTTAGTTTTGCGACCATATTCTAATTCGTAGTAAGTTCCAGTTGGGTTTCCAGATTTAATGAGGATTCCATTTTGATCCGCATGTGGGAAGACACGACCAGAAAATACTTTTTCTCCTTTATTGATGAAAATTTCAAAGACTGAATTGTCAATGAAGATATTGACAGTAGTTGCTTGATTAGCAACTGAGCATGAGCGGGTAGTTCCAAATTCTTGAGCATATTGCTCACCTGCTTGACTACGATCAACAGTTACTTGCCCATTGACAAGGTCAAAACTGATAGAGAGCCCCTTACCATCTTTACCAGCAAGAAGAACGATTTCGCTTTGGCTATTGGCTTCTAAGTTGAGCTCAAGTTCGTAGGTATTCTTAGTTTCAGTGCGAGTTGAGAAAACCTCTTCTGAAGCACGAAGCTCCTTGATGGCAGCTACAGGGTATTGGTAGAGTTTGCCGTCTTTAATGGTAAGTTCTTTTACCAATGAGAAAGTTCCTTGGTGATCAAAACGATCAGATGGATAAGACACATCTGGTAAACCAAGCCAACTAACAGCAAGGGCACGTCCATCAGGGGCATTGAAGGCTTGAGTGGCATAGGCTTCAAAACCATAATCGAGGTTATGTAGTTCAGACACATCTACCATACGAGCATTTTTTGGATCAAAGGAAGTGCCGATTTTATACATGTTTGGATAGATATTGTCGTATTCAAGAACCTTTTTATCCAAACCTTGTGGGCAGTAAAGAAGGACAGGTTGTTCTCCGACAAAGACTAGATTTGGGCACTCCATCATATAAGCAGTGCGGTCATTATTGAAGTCAAGGTCTCCGACTTCTTGCCAGTTTGTGTAATCATTATCGATAGCCTTGTAGAGACGGACAAATCCTTTTTTGTCCAAATCTTGACCACCAACGATAGCGTAGTATTGCCCTTTAAAGTTAAAAATCTGTGGATCGCGGAAGTGGTCAGTAGCATCAGCAGGCTGATCGATCAAGATTTTATCAATCTTTTTAATCTTTCCATCCTTATCCATCAAGGTACCGATCTGATAAGGGTGGCGTACCCAATTGTCATCACGGACATTTCCAGTATAAAAGAGGAATAATTGATCACCAAACTGCATAGCAGAACCAGAGTAAGCACCGTGGCTATCAAGTGGAGTATCAGGTAAGATTTTTACACCTGTTTCAGTAAAGTGAACCAAATCGTCGCTTTCAAGTTGAACCCAAGATTTTAAACCATGAGCTGCACCAAAGGGGAAGTTTTGGTAAAAGATAACCCACTTGCCATCAAAATAAGAAAAACCATTTGGATCGTTTAAAAGACCCTGTTTGGGTTCGATGTGATAGCTTGTATGCCATGGTGACTGCGCCATATTTTCTTTGATTTGTTTAATTTCTTCTTGTGTCCAATCTTCATAGCGTCTGTAGCGACGTTCAGTTGTCCATTCCATTATGTATTCCCTCCAAAAAATCTTCTATCTTAATAGTAAACGTTTCCTTATAAAAAAGCAAGTCTTTTACACTAAATTAACGAAAAAAATGACAAACGTTTGACAGAATGTAGAAGCACTATTTTATGAAAAATAATGAAAAATATGAAAGTTTTTTTGAAAAATTTAAAAGTAAAAAAACCTTGAGTTTATAGGGTATTTATTGCTGTATTGATGAAAAAAATAGCAAAAAAACAATCAAAAAAATAAAAAAATAGCAAAAATTTTTTTTCTGCAAAACGCTTGACATATTTTTTTAAACGTGATAGAATAATATTCGTGAGGCGAGTAAAATCGCTTTCAAACAAGAACAAATTTTTTTATAAGGAGATTTTTGCAAATGACCAATACAGAAATTGCAAAAAAAGTCATCGAAGCCTTGGGCGGACGTGAGAATGTTAACAGTGTAGCCCACTGTGCAACTCGCCTTCGTGTGATGGTGAAAGATGAAGCGAAGATCAACAAAGATGCTATCGAGAGCTTGGAAAAAGTTCAAGGTGCTTTCTTTAACTCAGGTCAATACCAGATTATCTTTGGTACTGGAACAGTAAACAAGATGTACGATGAAGTCGTAGCTCTTGGTTTGCCAACATCATCTAAGGATGAGATGAAGGCAGAAGCTGCTAAACAAGGAAATTGGTTCCAACGTGCCATCCGTACTTTCGGTGACGTCTTTGTTCCAATCATTCCAGTTATCGTAGCAACTGGTCTTTTCATGGGAGTTCGTGGTCTCTTGAATGCTCTTGGAATGACACTTCCAGAAGATGTGACAACTTACACTCAAATTTTGACTGACACAGCCTTTATCATCTTGCCAGGTTTGGTCGTTTGGTCAACCTTCCGTGTATTCGGTGGTAACCCAGCTGTTGGTATCGTTCTTGGTATGATGCTGGTATCTGGCTCGCTTCCAAATGCTTGGGCTGTTGCTTCTGGTGGTGAAGTGACTGCTATGAACTTCTTCGGGTTTATCCCAGTTGTTGGTTTGCAAGGTTCAGTTCTTCCAGCCTTCATCATCGGGGTTGTCGGAGCTAAATTTGAAAAAGCTGTTCGTAAAGTGGTTCCAGATGTACTTGATCTCTTGGTAACACCATTCGTAACACTTCTCGTAATGTCAATTCTTGGTTTGTTTATCATCGGACCAGTCTTCCACGTTGTTGAAAACTACATCCTTCTTGGAACAAAAGCTATTCTTAACTTGCCATTCGGTCTTGGTGGTTTCTTGATTGGTGGAGTTCACCAAGTTATCGTCGTATCAGGTGTTCACCACATCTTCAACTTGCTTGAAGTTCAATTGCTTGCTGCTGACCATGTCAACCCATTCAACGCTATCATCACAGCTGCCATGACTGCTCAAGGTGCTGCAACAGTAGCCGTTGGTGTAAAAACTAAAAATCCTAAACTTAAAACACTTGCTTTCCCTGCTGCTCTTTCTGCCTTCCTTGGTATTACAGAGCCTGCTATTTTCGGGGTTAACTTGCGTTTCCGTAAACCATTCTTCCTTTCATTGATCGCTGGTGCTATCGGTGGTGGATTGGCATCTATCCTTGGGCTTGCTGGTACTGGTAATGGTATCACAATCATCCCTGGTACAATGCTCTACATTGGTAACGGACAACTTGCACAATACCTTCTTATGGTAGCTGTATCATTTGCTCTTGGTTTTGCTCTTACTTACATGTTTGGTTATGAAGATGAAGCAGAAGTAGCTTCAGAAACTGCAACTGAACGTTTGGTTGACGAAGCGGTAACTGGTACTATTGTTGCTCCTAGCGAAGGTGTCATCCAAACTCCAATCGTTGGTGATGTTGTTGCACTTTCAGACGTTAACGACCCAGTTTTCTCAAGTGGAGCTATGGGACAAGGAATCGCTGTGAAACCTAGTCAGGATGTTGTTTATGCACCAGCTGATGCTGAAGTGACAATCGTCTTCCCAACAGGACATGCTTATGGTTTGAAAACTGCAAACGGAGCTGAAATCTTGATCCACGTGGGTATCGACACTGTTTCAATGAACGGTGAAGGATTTGACCAAAAAGTTGCTCAAGGTGACAAGGTTAAAGCTGGAGATGTTCTTGGAACATTTGACTCAGCTAAGATTGCTGCTGCAGGCCTTGACAACACAACTATGGTTATCGTGACAAACACTGCAGACTTTGCTTCAGTAAATCCAGTTGCTTCTGGATCAGTTGCTAAGGGAGATGCAATCATCGAAGTTAAAGCTTAATAGATTTATAAAAACGAACAAATGTCATGTTTGTTCGTTTTTGATTGAATGGTAAAATTTACAGAGGAAAAACTAAAATATTGAGCAATTTTCAGTCTGGAAATATGCTATAATAAAGAAAATAAATACAAGAGGTTAATCATGACAAAACTATACGGAAGTTTGGAAGCAGGCGGTACAAAATTTGTCTGTGCTGTCGGAGATGAAAACTATAACATTGTAGAAAAAGTACAATTTCCAACAACAACACCTATCGAAACTATCGATAAAACCATCGAGTTCTTCTCAAAATTTGATAATCTTGCAGGACTTGCCATTGGTTCATTTGGTCCAATCGATATCGATAAAAACTCAAAAACTTACGGATTTATCACAACAACTCCAAAACCTAACTGGGCAAATGTCGACTTGCTTGGTGCTCTCCGTCGCGCTCTAAACGTGCCTATGTATTTCACGACAGACGTAAACAGTTCTGCATACGGTGAAGTGGTTGCTCGTAATAATGCCGGCGGTCGTATCGAAAACTTGGTTTATTACACTATCGGTACAGGTATCGGTGCAGGTGTTATCCAACGTGGCGAGTTTATTGGTGGTGTTGGTCACCCTGAGATGGGGCATTATTATGTGGCTAGACACCCAATGGATATTGAAAAAGAATTTAAAGGTGTTTGTCCTTTCCATAATGGATGTTTGGAAGGTTATGCAGCTGGTCCAAGTTTGGAAGCTCGTACAGGTGTTCGTGGGGAAAACATTGAACTCAACAACTCTGTCTGGGATGTTCAAGCCTACTACATTGCTCAAGCCGCAGTGAATGCGACTGTAACTTTCCGTCCAGATGTCATCGTCTTTGGTGGTGGGGTTATGGCTCAACAACATATGCTTGACCGTGTACGTGAGAAATTCACATCCTTGCTCAACGGATACCTACCAGTTCCAGATGTACGTGACTATATCGTGACTCCAGCTGTTGCTGGCAATGGTTCAGCTACACTAGGAAACTTCGTTCTTGCTAAGAGCGTTGCAAAATAAACATGAAAAATGAGGTCGGAAATTATCCCGTCCTCATTTTTTAGTCTTTTTCTATCTTTGTTTCCTGATGGAAAATATTTTGCCAAGTTTCGTGGCGGCGCCAGATGCTGGTATGAATGGTATCACCGACTTGGTAGCGGATGAGTTTTGTTTTCTGACTGATCGAGGTTAGATGAAGCTCTTTAATGGCAGATGTCAGTTCTTTTTCGGACTTATAGGCATCCTTGTCCAGTTCTTGTCCGTCCTGGCGGATATAAATGAAATCTTCTGCAAGTAACTCTTCCAGTTGATTTCCTTGGTCGATTAGTTGCTCTCTCATGAGCAATTTTTTATAGACATTATCTAGGATTTCATCATCAGGGATTGGTGCTGGTTCGATATGAATGTCTGTATCAAAGACACCAAAAGCGATCTGATAACATTGATTCAACCTGGTCCGCAATTTCATGACTCTCATAAACAGAGATCTGGGTTCATTTCAGAGTAATGTCCAGATAAATGTTGCTCCCGTAGGTACGACCGCGTTGTGATTTGACCTTGCTAATCTTAGGAATTTCCATGATAGCCTTTTTGGTAATCTTCTAGCAAGTGTTCATCAAAACCATCAGAAAGGCTGAAGGATGATTCGATAAAGATGTCATAGGCTGTTTTGAGGATAAAGAAGGTGATGATAATCGCGACCAACTTATCCACGATTGGATAGTTGAAGCTACTAGCCAGGATAGCAATAGAAGTTCCAAGAGAAGTCACAGCGTCTGACAAATTGTCCTTGGCTGCTGTCTTGAGAGCTTTGGACTTAGCTTGCTTGCTCAGATGGGTATTGTAGAGATAAACTGCAAACATGATGATAGCAGAGATGATTCCCAGAGTCGCCCCAAGTGGGTCAATGACCGTTTGTTCTCGGCTGAGTATTTTTTGGATGGTATCACGTAGAACATCAAAGCCAACGTAAAACATGATGATGGAAGTGATGAGACTTGCCAAATCCTCTATTTTCCAGTGACCGAAGCGATGATCTCTATCTGCCGGTTGACGAGCCAAACGAATCCCGATGAGAAGGGCTACATTTCCAACGATATCTGAAACGTTGTTAAAACCATCAGCCACTAAACTGGATGAATGGAGGAGGTGGCCAGTTGCTAGCTTAGCTGCAGACAAGAATAGATAGGTCAAAATGCTGATAATGGCACCACGCTCAGCCAATTTTAAGTTTGAAACCGATTGATTCATCTAACTCCCTTTCTAGCACTATCGTATGTTTTCATTATACTGGTTTTCCAAGGAAAATTCAAATGGCTATTAGGGTATTTATTCAGAAATCAACAGATTTTTTTATTTTGAAATATGATAGAATGATAAGGTAATATTTATTTTAGAAAGAGTTTTTAATGAATCATAAACAAATCATTGATAGAGTGATTCGAATTGGTTTGCTGTTGCTACCATTTCTTATTTTTTATGGCTATAGAGTAGTTAAGGGGTTTGATTATCCAGTGGTTGATGATATCATGGTCAATCAAACCATATTATCTGGTGATAATATCTTTGCTTCCCTATATTGGAATTTTGTTATCATCTGCTTTTAGTATTTCTTCAACAATTATTTACAAATTGGAATATTTATTTTATTTTTAGCTCTCAGTTTTTGCTTGAGTTTTAGCATCTATTTGGAGTTCTTTTTAGAAAGAAATATTATTTCTTACTTCCCTTAGTAATGTTACTTCAAATGGTTTTAATGAAGTATTTCTCGTTTTCAGTAATTGCTTACTTGTTATCGACAGCAGCTATACTATTATTATTTGATAGAAAATACCTAACGGGAATGCTTTTTATCTGTAATAGGGTTATCGATTAGGCCGCAAATTATTGCCAGTTTATTATTGCTTTTACTCCCCTTCCTAGCTTTTGAAGTCATCAAAGGAAAAAAGAAAAAAGAATTATTCTTGTTATCTGCTGTCATTTTATTTATCTTTGCTTCCAATAAAATTTATACCTTAATGAGACCAGATGTTCAAGAATACCTAACTTGGAATACTCTAAGTACCAATTTGAGAGATTTCCCTGCGATTGATTATGAGAAGCATGCCAAGGAATTTCAGGAACTGGGAGTCAGTGAAAACGACTTATCTGCTTCAACCTACTGGTTGTTTGCAGAAAAAGATGCTTTGAACAATGAGCTGTTAACAAAAATTCAATCCGTACGTTCTTTCTCTGAGAAGTACTCCTTTAATGTATTTCAGATGGTGAAAGATTATTTCCAAAATATTATTTTGACAACCTTTCTTTTTGTTATGGTTGGCTGGTTTTTGTTCTTCAAGCCAAAGAAAGTCTATGGCTGGTTACTCCCGCTTGTTCCATTTGTACTAATCGGTGCACTATTTGTTAGGCAGAGAGTGGTAGAACGTGTTTATATCCCGATTATCGTTAGCTTTTTAATCTTTTTCGTCTACTATGCGCCCTTATTTTACAATAAGCGTAAACTGTTGAAGAAAAGGGGAATTTTTATAGTCTACAACTTGTAGGAATGCTGGCGAGTATGGCCTGGGTAAATAGTGTGGGACAAGAACTTTACTGGTTTCCAATCATTCAATCATCCATGGTATCAGAGTATCATGATGTAGTGGAAAAACATTCTGATAAATTGCTTGTTTTTGGCGGTTATGGAACACTTGTCAATTCTCAACCGAGCTTGGCTACGATTAGAAGGAAGCCTGATCAGTTGATTGAAAATACAACAACCTTAGGTAACTGGCAAACTTTTTCGCCACATTATTATCAATTAATGAAAAAGTATAATGTTGAGGAGCCTAGTGATCTTCTTTCTTCTGCTATTGATAAGGAGAATATCCTATTCTTTTGGTCACCTTCTTCAGGAAAGATGGATCAAGTCAAGAAAATAATGAAAGAACATTACCAGAAAGATGTTTATTTTGAAGAAGTTGAGGTGGTCACTTCTGATATGAATCTTTATCGACTAAGAACAGGAGAAGGGAGATAGGATGAAAAAGCGCATAGGTTACCTAGATATGGCTAAGGGGCTAGCGATTATACTTGTTATTATAGGGCATAGCAGTTTTGTGCCTCTTCGTGCAAAAATACTCCTCTATGTTTTTCATATCCCCTTATTTTTCTTCTTGTCAGGATTTACTTTAAATGTCACTAAATACAAATCATTTAAGGAATATTTTCTTAGCAAGGTAAAAAGTTTGGTCGTTCCCTTTTTTTGCCTGAATATTTTTGTTTTTCTCTTTCAACTCTTTGTCATGTATCCTGAACAAGTGTTTAGTTTTAATCTTATTCATTTTACTAAACAGTTATTGTTGTCAGACCGCTTGCATGTTTATTTTCAGTTATGGTTTCTGAATGTCATGTTTTTAGCACATGTTTTTAGTTACTTTATTCTCAGAAAAAAATGGACCATTATCCAATGGCTTTTGATTAGTGTATCACTCTTATTTTTAGTCGTTTTGGGACAAAAAATCTATGCTTGGAATTTTTATCTTATCTGGAATATTGACCTGGTCCCTGTAGCCATTATATTTACACTCTTAGGTGTCGGAGTGAGAAAATATTTAGCGCAGATGGAAAAGTTTTTTGCAATTTATTATTTGCCGCTTGCCTTATTGCTAACTATATTTGTTGGTAGGTTGAACTATCATTGGAGTGGGAAACAGATTGTTGATCTTTACTATCAACAGATTGGAAACCATCTCTTGTTTTACATTGCTGCAATTTCAGGTATATGGTCCACCCTCATATTCTTTAAGTCAATTCCTGAAATGACTCTCTTGAAATCAATCGGTCAAAGAACCTTGATTTACTATGGTGTCCATGCCCCGATTGTTTTAGTATTGGTAGAAAAATTAGTTTTACAATTATCTACTAGATACACCGGTATTTTTGTGAATGGCTACGTTACAACAAGTGTTGTGACAATATTGACTTTGGTAGGGTGTGAATTGATTGTCAGAGTATTTAGAGGGACAAACTTTCCCTTTGGGATTAAAAGGTTAGGAGTCAAAAATGAGTAGAAATAATCCGATTTTATATATCGTGATTCCATGTTATAACGAAGAGCAAGTGTTGCCTCATACCAATCCGATGTTTGTTGGGAAAATTGAGGAATTGGTGAAAAATCAAGAGGTTCATCCCAATAGTAAGGTCATGTATGTGAATGATGGCAGTAAGGATCGAACTTGGGAACTTATCCAAAAATATGCTTCATCGAATCCATTTGTTGTAGGTATTTCTCAAAGTCGAAACCGTGGTCATCAAAGTAGTGTTCTTGCTGGGATGTACGAAGCTGCAGAATTTGCGGATATCGTGATTACCATTGATGCAGATGGTCAAGATGATATTGATTGTATGAATCAGATGATTGCTGAATATAAGACTGGTTCAGAGTTAGTCTACGGTGTTCGTGATAATCGAGATACAGACTCAGCTTTTAAACGTATAACAGCAGAAGGTTTTTACAAAGTGATGCAACTATTTGGAGCGGATGTCGTTTAATCATGCTGACTATCGTTTAGTCTCAAAACGATTTCTACAGGAATTATCCAAGTTTAAAGAAGTTAATCTGTTCCTTCGTGGCATTATGCCACTGGTAGGATTTAAGTATTCCTATGTGACTTATAAACGTCATGAACGAATTGCTGGAGAAAGTCACTATCCACTTTCTAAAATGCTTGGTCTAGCAATGGATGGTATTACTAGCTTATCGATTAAACCAATCCGTTTGATTACTAGCTTGGGAGTCTTGACTTCGGTTTTTAGTTTTTTGTTAATCATCTGGGTTTTGTGGAGCAAATTTGCTGGTACAGTAGTAGCTGGTTGGGCCAGTACCTACGCCATTGTAAGTTTACTTGGCGGAGTTCAGCTGATTAGTCTTGGTGTAATTGGGGAATATATCGGAAAAATCTATCTAGAAACTAAGCAACGTCCAAGATATATTATCAGTGATCGTACCTATGATGAGAGTGATGAGTAACCTCACCTCAAAACTTGAAAACTTTTGAAATTCTGATATAATAGAACTACTCAAGGGAGTAGCTGGCGGTTAACCGCGATAGTGTCGTCATTACGAATTATTTCCGGCACTATATTAAACAGCGAGACTTGTTTTTTTAAAAAACAGGTCTCTTTTTTTGTAAAAAGAGGCCAAAAAAGGAGGAGACTGTTTTGTCAAAAGAACAAAATAAAGACTTGTTTTACACACAGACCTCAGAAGAAGTCCTAAAGAACTTGGACTCATCTATCGAAGGTTTGTCAACTGCTCAAGCTCAAGAACGCTTAGCGACTTATGGTCGTAATGAGTTGGAAGAGGGCGAAAAACGTAGCCTACTAGCTAAATTCCTTGATCAATTTAAGGATTTGATGATTATCATCTTGCTCGCGGCGGCAGCACTTTCTGTGGTTACAGAAGGGATGGATGGTTTAACAGATGCCATTATCATCTTGGCCGTAGTTGTCTTGAATGCTGCCTTTGGGGTTTACCAAGAAGGACAAGCAGAAGCAGCCATTGAAGCACTGAAAAATATGTCTAGCCCGATGGCCCGTGTTCGTCGTGATGGTCATGTGATTGAGATTGACTCAAAAGAATTGGTGCCTGGGGACATCGTCTTGCTAGAAGCTGGAGATGTCGTGCCTGCAGATATGCGCTTGTTTGAAGCAGCTTCTCTAAAAATAGAAGAAGCAGCTCTTACAGGGGAGTCTGTCCCAGTTGAAAAAGATGTGACAGGACTTGTTGAAGCAGACGCTGGTATCGGGGATCGTGTCAATATGGGTTACCAAAACTCAAACGTAACATACGGTCGTGGGATTGGTGTCGTGACTAACACTGGTATGTATACAGAAGTTGGTAAGATTGCAGATATGTTGGCTAATGCCGACGAGACAGAGACACCGTTGAAGCAAAGCTTGGAACAATTATCTAAGGCCTTGACTTACTTAATCATTGTGATTGCAGTGATTACCTTCTTGGTTGGTGTCTTTGTTCGTGGAGAACATCCATTAGAAGGCTTGATGGTGGCGGTTGCTCTTGCAGTAGCGGCTATTCCAGAAGGGCTTCCTGCCATTGTAACCATCGTTCTATCTTTGGGAACTACAACCCTTGCCAAACGGAATTCGATTGTTCGTAAATTACCAGCGGTTGAAACTCTTGGTTCAACAGAAATCATCGCATCTGATAAAACAGGTACTTTGACCATGAACCAAATGACGGTTGAAAAAGTTTATACCAACGGTCAATTGCAAAGCTCGGCATCTGAAATTGCGACTAGCAACAATGCCCTTCGTATCATGAACTTTGCCAATGACACCAAGGTGGATCCATCTGGTAAGCTAATTGGGGATCCAACGGAGACAGCTCTTGTACAGTTTGGTTTGGATCACAACTTTGATGTTCGTGAAGTCTTGAAGGATGAGCCACGTGTAGCTGAATTGCCATTTGACTCAGACCGTAAACTTATGTCGACTATCCATAAGGAATCTGACGGTTCTTACTTTATCGCTGTCAAGGGTGCACCTGACCAATTGCTCAAGCGTGTGACTCGTATCGAAGTCAATGGGGAAGTTCGCCCAATCACAGAAGAAGATAAAAATGCCATCCTTGCAACCAACAAAGACTTGGCTAAACAAGCCCTTCGTGTCTTGATGATGGCTTACAAGACAAGTAACGAAATTCCAACCTTGGAATCTGAAATTGTTGAATCTGACCTTATTTTCTCTGGTTTGGTCGGCATGATTGACCCTGAACGTCCAGAAGCTGCAGAAGCTGTTCGTGTCGCTAAGGAAGCGGGTATCCGTCCGATTATGATCACTGGTGACCACCAAGATACAGCGGAAGCTATCGCTAAACGTCTCGGTATCATCGATCCAAATGATACAGAAGACCATGTCTTCACTGGTGCTGAGTTAAATGAACTCACTGATGAAGAATTCCAAAAAGTCTTCAAGCAATACTCTGTTTACGCGCGTGTATCGCCTGAGCACAAGGTTCGTATCGTGAAAGCATGGCAAAATGAAGGCAAGGTTGTCGCTATGACGGGTGATGGGGTCAACGATGCACCATCACTTAAGACAGCGGATATTGGTATAGGTATGGGGATTACAGGTACAGAAGTTTCTAAGGGAGCTTCGGATATGGTCCTTGCTGATGATAACTTTGCAACCATTATCGTAGCGGTAGAAGAAGGACGTAAGGTCTTCTCAAATATCCAAAAATCAATCCAATACCTCTTGTCTGCTAATATGGCTGAAGTTTTCACCATCTTCTTTGCAACCTTGTTTGGTTGGGATGTGCTTCAACCAGTGCATCTTCTCTGGATTAACCTGGTAACAGATACGCTTCCAGCTATCGCTCTTGGGGTTGAACCAGCTGAGCCAGGCGTTATGACTCACAAACCTCGTGGACGTAAGTCTAACTTCTTTGATGGTGGTGTCTTCGGAGCAATCATTTATCAAGGAATCTTCCAAACCATGCTAGTTCTAGGTGTTTATGGTTGGGCTCTTCTCTTCCCAGAGCACCAAAGTCATACTGAAATCCATGCGGATGCCCTTACCATGGCTTTTGCAACTCTCGGTTTGATCCAATTGCTCCATGCCTTTAACGTTAAGTCGGTTTACCAATCTATCTTTAAAGTGGGACTCTTTACCAACAAGACCTTTAACTGGTCTATCCCAGTTGCCTTCGTCCTCTTTGTGGTGACAATTTTGGTTCCTGGATTTAATAATCTCTTCCACGTTTCAAACTTGAGCTTGACTCAATGGATGGTGGTCGCTGTTGGAGCGCTCATGATTGTAGTCCTTGTTGAGATTGTTAAAGCAGTCCAACGAGCACTTGGAAAAGATAAAAACGCTATTTAAGCATTATGAAAAGTCATCTTCGGATGACTTTTTGTTTTTATGTAAATATAAACTGAAATAATACTCAATGAAAATCAAAGAGTAAACTAGGAAGAGAGCCGCAGACTGTACTTGAGTACGGCAAGGTGAAGCTGACGTGGTTTAAATTTGATTTTCGAAGAGTATAATTTTGTGCTATAATCAAGTAGACTGATATCGCATGGAGGAAAGAATCTTGGAAAAGAAAATTGTAAAAGATATGATGTTTTTATCGCAGGTATCCCAGCCTGCAAGTCAAGAAGATTTACCCCTGGCAAAGGATTTGCAGGATACACTACAGGCCAACCGAGAAACCTGTGTCGGACTAGCAGCCAATATGATTGGGGTACAAAAGCGCGTGATTATTTTTAATATTGGCATGATTCCCATGGTTATGTTTAATCCCGTTCTCAAGTCTTTTGAAGGGCCTTACGAGACCGAGGAAGGATGTTTGTCTTTGACAGGTGTAAGACCGACAACTCGGTACGAAAAAATTACAGTAAGCTACAGAGATGTTCATTGGAAAGAGCAGACCATTACCCTGACAGGTTTTCCGGCTCAGATCTGTCAGCATGAACTCGATCATTTAGAAGGTCGCATTATTTAGGCTCAAATCCTTGGTAGTCCTAAAAAAATATGCTACACTAAGACTATGAAAATTCTAATCCCAACTGCAAAAGAAATGAATACAAATATTCCTAGTTTTGAAGCAAATCCTTTGCGTCTTGAAAGTCAGGCTGTAGTGGATGCATTAGCGACATATTCTGCCCAAGAGCTGGAAAGTTTTTATAAAATCTCTGCCGAAAAAGCACAAGAAGAGTATGACCATATCCAGGCCTTGAAAAATGAAACTGCGACAAACTATCCAGCCTTGCACCTCTTTGATGGACTCATGTATCGCAACATCAAACGGGACAATCTCACCAAGGAGGAGCAAACCTATCTGGAGAAACACCTCATGATAACGTCAGCTCTCTATGGTGTGATTCCAGCCTTTGAACCGATTGCGCCTCACAGACTGGACTTTTTGATGAAACTCAAAGTCGCTGGAAAAAGCTTGAAAAGTCATTGGCAGGCAGCCTATGAGGAGTCGATGAAGGGTGAAGAACTAATCTTTTCACTCTTGTCTTCTGAATTTGAAACTGTCTTCCCTAAAGAAATCCGTGAGAAAAATGGTGACCTTCAAGTTCATGGAAGAAAGAGATGGGAAACTAAAAATTCACTCAACCATTTCTAAAAAATCCCGAGGAGCCTTTTTGACAGCCTTGATGGAAGGTCAGGTGACTTCAGTTGAAGAGATTAAAAAACTCAGCTTTGCAGGTTTCAATTATCGAGAAGACTTGTCTAGTGATAAGGAATTGGCTTTTGTGAAATAGATAGAAAATAGAGTCTGTCCTAAATTGTATCAGGGCAGGCTTTTTGTGATTTGGTGCTCCTATTTTTAGTTTAGAATGGTAGGAATTTTCACACAATTTTGGTATAATAGGACTATTAGAAAATTTCAAGGAGACAAACATGTTAGTTAAGATTGCTTTACTTGGATTTGGTACAGTAGCCAGTGGGGTACCATTCTTGCTAAAGGAAAATAAAGAAAAAATTGTTCAAGCAGCCCAGTCAGAAATTGAAGTAGCTAAAGTTTTGGTCAAAGACGATCAAGAGAAAGCCCGCTTGCTTGAAGCAGGAAATGATTTTAATTTTGTAACAAATATCGATGAAATATTGTCAGACAAAGACATCACGATTGTTGTTGAGTTGATGGGGCGTATCGAACCTGCTAAAACCTTTATCACTCGTGCTTTAGAAGCAGGGAAACACGTCGTGACAGCTAACAAAGATCTTTTGGCAGTCCATGGTGCAGAATTGCTTGAGGTAGCCAAAGCTCACAATGTTGCCCTATACTACGAAGCAGCTGTTGCAGGAGGAATCCCAATCCTTCGTACCTTGGTCAACTCACTAGCATCAGACAAAATCACACGTGTTCTTGGTGTTGTGAACGGAACATCTAACTTTATGATGACCAAAATGGTAACAGAAGGCTGGTCTTATGCTGATGCCCTTGCTGAAGCTCAACGACTTGGCTTTGCTGAAAGTGATCCTACAAATGACGTTGACGGTATTGATGCAGCCTACAAGATGGTCATCCTCAGTCAGTTTGCTTTTGGGATGAATGTCAAGTTTGAAGATGTTGGCCACCAAGGAATTCGCAACATCACTCCAGAAGATGTGGCAGTAGCTCAAGAACTTGGTTATGTTGTGAAATTAGTTGGTTCTATCGAAGAAACAGCTTCTGGAATCGCTGCTGAGGTTACACCAACCTTCCTTCCTAAAGAACACCCACTTGCAAGTGTTAACGGTGTTATGAATGCGGTCTTTGTGGAATCAATCGGTATCGGCGAGTCTATGTACTACGGACCAGGTGCAGGTCAAAAACCAACTGCAACAAGTGTTGTGGCTGATATTGCCCGTATCGTTCGTCGTTTGAATGATGGAACAATTGGAAAAGCCTTTAATGAATACAGCCGTCCAGTGGTCTTGGCTAAGCCAGAAGATGTCAAAGCCAACTACTATTTCTCAATCTTGGCTCCAGACTCAAAAGGACAAGTATTGAAATTGGCTGAGCTCTTTAACGCAGAAGATATTTCCTTCAAGCAAATCCTTCAAGATGGTAAGCAAGAAGGCAAGGCTCGTGTTGTCATCATCACTCATAAAATCAACAAGGCCCAACTTGAAAATATTACGGCAGCTTTGAAGGGTGTAGCCGAGTTTGAACTTCTCAACACCTTCAAGGTTTTAGGAGACTAAGATGAAGATTATTGTACCCGCTACAAGTGCCAATGTGGGTCCTGGTTTTGATTCAGTTGGTGTAGCTGTAACGAAGTATCTAGAAATTCAGGTTTGTGAGGAACGTGAAGAATGGATGATTGAGCACCAATTGGGCAAATGGATTCCACGTGATGAACGTAATCTTTTGCTGAAGATTGCTCTACAAATTGTTCCAGATCTCCAACCTAGACGTCTGAAGATGGTCAGTGATATTCCGCTTGCGCGTGGACTAGGTTCATCGAGCTCGGTCATCGTTGCTGGGATTGAACTGGCAAATCAACTCGGAAACTTGAAGCTAAGCAAACATGAAAAATTGCAATTGGCGACTAAGATTGAAGGACATCCTGATAATGTTGCACCTGCTATCTATGGAAATCTGGTCATTGCCAGCTCAGTCGAGGGTCAGGTTTCAGCAGTTGTAGCGCCTTTTCCAGAGTGTGCCTTTCTAGCCTACATTCCAAATTATGAATTGCGTACTCGAGATAGTCGTGGTGTCTTGCCCAAGAAACTTTCTTATAAAGAAGCTGTTGCAGCAAGTTCTATCGCCAATGTAGCGATTGCAGCCTTGCTGACTGGAGACATGGTCAAAGCAGGACAAGCTATTGAGAGTGATCTTTTCCACGAGCGTTACCGCCAAGATTTGGTGCGAGAATTTGCGACGATCAAGAAAGTTGCTAAGAGAAATGGTGCTTATGCAACCTACTTGTCTGGTGCTGGTCCGACTGTTATGGTCTTGGCTGATCCTGACAAGATGCCTAAGATTAAGGCAGAGCTTGAAAAGCAACCTTTCAAAGGTAAGCTTCATGATTTGCAAGTAGATACACAAGGCGTTCGCGTCGAAGCAAGATAAACAGAACAATAGGATGGGGAAACTCTCTATTAGAGGGCTTCCTGTCCTTTTTTTGAAAATGAAACATGGGATATGAAATGATTCCCAGTTTTGTCGGCCGCTGGACGGTCAAGGAGGATGAAATGGCAGAAATATATTTAGCAGGTGGTTGTTTTTGGGGCTTAGAGGAATACTTTTCCCGTATTTCTGGAGTGCTGCAAACAAGTGTTGGTTATGCTAATGGTCAAGTAGAAACCACCAATTATCAATTGATTAAAGAAACAGATCATGCCGAGACTGTGCAAATCATTTATGATGAAAAGGCAGTCTCGCTCCGTGAGATTTTACTCTATTATTTCCGAGTCATTGATCCTCTATCTGTCAACCAACAAGGGAATGACCGTGGTCGTCAATACCGCACAGGGATTTATTACAAAGATGAAGAGGATTTACCGACTATCAATACAGTAGTTCGTGAACAAGAACTCCTCATCGGTCGTAAAATTGCAGTAGAAGTGGAGAAACTACGTCACTATATCTTGGCTGAAGACTATCACCAAGACTATCTCAAGAAAAATCCTGGTGGCTATTGCCACATTGATGTGAGAGATGCTGAGAAACCACTGATAGACGCTGCCAACTACGAAAAGCCTAGTCAGGCAGTTTTACGAGAAAATTTGTCAGAAGAGTCCTACCGAGTTACGCAAGAAGCTGCGACGGAAGCTCCTTTTACTAATGCTTATGACCAAACTTTTGAGGAAGGAATTTATGTCGATATCACGACTGGTGAGCCCCTCTTCTTTGCCAAGGATAAGTTTGCCTCAGGCTGTGGTTGGCCAAGCTTTAGCCGTCCTATTTCCAAGGAACTCATTCATTACTACCAGGACTTGAGTCATGGTATGGAGCGTATCGAAGTTCGTTCACGTTCAGGAAATGCTCACTTGGGACATGTCTTTACAGACGGACCTCAGGAACTAGGTGGTCTCCGTTACTGTATCAATTCTGCATCCTTACGATTTATCGCTAAGGATGAAATGGAAGAGGCTGGCTACGGCTATCTGCTTCCATATTTGAATAAGTAAAAAGATGGTGGTTTTTCCACCTTCTTCATTTTGGAAATAGAAGAGACTCATGAAATACTTACTTTCTTACTTTAAACCTTATATCAAGGAGTCATTTCTAGCGCCCTTGTTTAAGCTGCTAGAAGCCGTTTTTGAACTCTTGGTTCCCATGGTGATAGCTGGGATTGTCGACCAATCTATCCCCCAAAAAGATCAGGGTCACCTCTGGATGCAAATGGGTTTCCTCTTTGTTTTTGCGGTTATCGGCGTTTTGGTAGCCTTAGTTGCCCAATTTTACTCAGCCAAGGCAGCAGTAGGATTTGCCAAGGAGTTGACCAATGACCTCTATCGTCATATTCTTTCCTTGCCCAAGGATAGTAGAGACCGCTTAACGACCTCGAGTTTGGTGACGCGTTTGACTTCAGATACCTATCAGATTCAGACAGGGATTAATCAATTTTTACGCCTATTTTTAAGGGCTCCTATTATTGTTTTTGGTGCCATTTTTATGGCTTATCGTCTCTCGCCTGAATTGACCTTCTGGTTTTTGGTCATGGTTGCCATTTTGTCCTTTGTCATTGTCGTGTTATCACGCTTGGTCAATCCTCTTTACAGTAGCTTGAGAAAGAAAACAGACCAGCTGGTTCAGGAAACACGCCAACAGATACAAGGTATGCGTGTGATTCGTGCCTTTGGCCAAGAAAAACGAGAAATCGAGAACTTCCAAGTACTCAATCAAGTCTATACAGCTATCCAAATGAAAACAGGATACTGGTCCAGTCTCTTGACACCTTTGACCTATTTGATCGTCAATGGAACTTTGCTGGTGATTATCTGGAATGGTTATATTTCTATCCAGGGAGGCTGGCTCAGTCAAGGTGCCTTGATTGCCTTAATCAACTATCTCCTGCAAATCTTGGTCGAATTGATCAAGCTGGCCATGCTCATCAATTCACTCAACCAGTCTTATATTTCTGCCAAGCGGATTGAAGAAGTCTTCGCCGAAAGCCTGAAGATATACTGGCAGAAATTGCTCAAAAAGAAACTTCCTCGAACCAGTCCTTACGAGTTGAACACTTGAGCTTTACCTACCCAGATGCTGCTCAACCATCCTTGCGAAATCTTTCTTTTGCTATGCAACAAGGACAAATTCTTGGAATCATTGGGGGAACTGGTTCTGGTAAGTCAACCTTGGTCCAGATCTTACTTGGTTTGTACCAACCAGATAGTGGTAGTATAGCCCTTTCCCAGGCTGGAAACAGTCCTCAAAATCTAGTCCAATGTCGTTCCTGGATAGCTTATGTTTCTCAAAAGGTTGAACTCTTTAAGGGAACCATTCGTTCTAACTTGACTCTGGGGATGGAAGGAACAGTCTCCGACCAAGAACTCTGGCAGGCTTTAGAAATTGCCCAGGCCAAGGATTTTGTCAGTGACAAGGAAGGTCAGCTGGACGCAGAGGTTCAAGCAGGTGGTCGTAATTTTTCAGGCGGGCAAAAGCAACGTTTATCGATTGCCCGGGCAGTCTTGCGTCGAGCACCATTCCTCATCCTGGATGATGCGACTTCAGCCCTTGATACCATTACTGAGTCCAATCTTCTAAAGGCTGTTCAAGATAACCTACCAAACACCAGCTTGATCTTGATTTCCCAACGAACTTCAACCTTGAAGATTGCTGATCAAATTCTCCTTTTAGAGAAAGGGGAACAATTAGCACTTGGAAATCATGAGGAATTGATGGAGACTAGCCAAGTCTATCGTGAAATCAATGCATCCCAACATGGAAAGGAGGACTAGAATGAAAGGCAAACATGCAAGTCAAACCCTTCAACGATTAGCAAAAGATTTAGCTGGCCATCCCGTCCTTCTTTGCCTAGCTTTCTTGGGAACCATTGCCCAGGTAGCCCTGTCTATTTATTTACCAATCTTGATAGGACAGGTGATTGACCAAGTCTTAGTGACGGGCTCATCTCAGCTTTTTTGGCAGATTTTCCTCCAGATGATATTGGTGGTGATAGGAAATACACTGGTACAATGGGCCAATCCTCTCCTCTATAATCGACTGATTTTCTCCTATACCGAAGTTGCGCGAAAAATGTTGAAAAGGCTCCCATCGTCTCCGTTGCTTTAAATTGAATAGACAGGGGAGTGGAGATAGTTGGCAAATGTAACGACAGATATCGAGCAGTTGGCGGCGGAATTCTGAATATGATTTTCAACCAATTTTCATAGGAGTTTGATGATTTTGGTCATGGCATCTGCTATGCTTCAAATTCATCTTTGATGACTCTCTTGGTTCTGCTCTTACTTACCTCTGTATGGAAAGTCATTTCACGCTTGTGCCAAGAGATCCTGCATCTCTTTCAAAGCAGACAAGGACAGGGGGATTGAGCTCAGTTGATGGAAGAATCAACTCTTAACAGACGATTATCAGTGCTTGTGCCCAGGAAGAATTTGTCCAAAACTTTGCATGAGGCAAATGATAGCTATACAAGGTTATTCTCCAGTCAGCTATCTTTTATTCTTCGACAGTCAATCCTTCAACCACGTTTTATCGTACTACATTTATGCCTACTAGCTGGTGATGGAGCCTTGCGCATCATGGCGGGTTCTACTTTGACGGTCGTTTAGTAACCTTTTTTGAACTATATGCGACGGTACACTAAAACGCTTTAATGATATTTCATCAGTCTTAGCTGAGTTTAAAGTGCCTTGGCTTATGCCAGAACGTGTTTATGCTGTTCTAAAAGTCGGGGTTTACAGAAACTGGTCTTAAAATTGAACAGCGACCAAGTCAGGGAGCTACTGCTTTAAACATGTTTCTTTTGGTTTACCAATCCTGAAAAGATCTTGATGGATCTGTCTATTGATATTCCAGCTGGTAGTAAGGTTGCTATCGTTGGACCAACGGGTGCTGGGAAGTCTACCCTTATCAATCTCATCATGCGTTTTTACCCGATTAACTCAGGAAATATTTTGCTAGACGGTTGCTCGATTTATGATTATACTCGAGCATCTCTTCGACAACAGTTTGGGATGGTACTTCAAGAAACTTGGATCAAGCAGGGAACCATTCATGACAATATTGCCTTTGGCAATTCTGATGCTAGCCGAGAGCAGGTCATTGCAGCAGCCAAGGCGGCTAACGCAGATTTCTTTATCCAACAATTGCCACAGGGCTATGATACCAAGCTTGAAAATGCAGGTGAATCACTGTCAGTCGGTCAGGCTCAGCTCTTAACCATTGCCCGTGTCTTTCTAGCCATCCCTAAGATTCTGATCTTAGATGAGGCGACTTCATCCATTGATACCCGTACCGAGGTGCTGGTTCAGGATGCCTTTGCCAAACTCATGAAGGGGCGGACAAGCTTTATCATCGCCCACCGTTTGTCAACCATTCAGGATGCTGATTTGATTCTTGTCTTGGTGGATGGAGATATTGTCGAGTATGGCAATCATCAGGAACTCATGGCGAGAAAAAGGCAAATACTATCAAATGCGACAGCGTGACTTTTTAGCCCAGAATAAATGGGAAAGCCATTATAATGCCAATGAACAAACAAGAAAAGTTGCCTTCGGGTGACTTTTTTGTTACAATAGCTAGAAAAATTGTGATGCAAAATTGTCTTTAGAAAAGGAGTTCCGACATGAAAGTCTATCAGCATGTAAATATCGTGACTTGTGACCAAGATTTCCATGTCTATCTAGATGGGATTCTGGCTGTCAAAGAATCCCAAATCGTCTATGTCGGTCAGGAAAATCAAGAGATTCTTAAACAAGCAGATCAAATCATAGACTATCAGGGTGCCTGGATCATGCCTGGCTTGGTTAACTGCCATACTCACTCTGCCATGACAGGCTTGAGAGGGATTCGTGATGATAGCAATCTCCACGAATGGCTCAATGACTATATCTGGCCAGCAGAAGCTCAGTTTACACCAGAGATGACTACAAAGGCCGTCAAAGAGGCGCTAACAGAAATGCTCCAGTCTGGAACAACAACCTTCAACGACATGTACAATCCTAATGGAGTGGATATAGCGGAGATTTATGAGGCAGTCAAGGTATCCAAAATGCGTTGTTATTTTTCTCCAACCCTCTTTTCTTCAGATGTGGAGACGACGGCTGAAACTATAGCCAGAACTCGAGCTGTTATCGAGACAATCAAAGGCTATCAAGACCCAAATTTCAAGGTGATGGTGGCCCCTCATTCGCCCTACAGTTGTAGTCGGGATTTGCTGGAGGCAAGTCTTGAGCTAGCAAAAGAAGAAAACATTCCTCTTCATATCCATGTTGCAGAAACACAGGAAGAGTCAGCCGTTATCCTGAAACGCTATGGCAAACGCCCATTAGCCTTTCTAGATGAGCTCGGCTATTTAGACCATCAAGCTGTCTTTGCCCATGGTGTGGAGTTAAATGAAGGGGAAATTACGCGCTTAGCAGATTCGCAAGTCGCTATCGCCCACAATCCTATCAGCAACCTCAAGCTAGCCTCGGGTATTGCACCAGTCGTTCAACTTCAAAAGGTAGGAGTAGCAGTTGGTATTGCGACGGACTCAGTTGCTTCTAACAATAATCTGGATATGTTTGAGGGAAGGGCGGACGGCGACACTCTTACAGAAGATGAAGAGTGGTGATGCCAGCCAATTTCAATCGAAACCGCCCTCAAGGCACTGACGATTGAAGGAGCTAAGGTGTTGGGAATGGAAGATGAGATTGGTAGTCTAGAAGTCGGTAAGCAGGCTGATTTTCTCGTCATCCAGCCCCAAGGAAAAATCCATCTCCAACCACAAGAAAACATGCTGTCTCACCTCGTTTATGCCGTGAAATCCAGTGATGTCGACGATGTTTACATTGCAGGAGAGCAAGTCGTGAGAGCTGGGAAGGTACTAACAGTAGATTTGTAAGTGATACTCTTTCTAATTTTTTTAAAAGCTAGGTCGGTGTTGTCTTGACCTCGTTAGCTCTAACATGTTCATTAAGTGAGTATTTGATTGTCCATGTGCTGTTGGATGCAGAAAAAGAAGACCTTGCAGTCTTCTTTTTGTTTAATTTGATCATTTTTTGAGAGGGACTTCTATCCTCTTTTCTAATCTTGGAACGAACTAAGTCAAGCGCATAATGAAGTGTTTATCTTTTGTGATAATAAAGAGGGGTAATGGCGTAATAGATACCTGGTGCGATTGTGAAAGAACCATGCTAATCATCTTCATCGTAACTTCATAGCTATGAACTTGGAAGAGGGTTTTATATATAATAAATTAGGATGAAACAAGTGACACGATTGTAGCGGAGACCAAGGTTGTAAAAATCTCTTTCAAATCCAATAGTTTGGCTTCTGAATAAAGCTAATTTCTACTTAGTACCACGATTGATTCAGCTATAATGGATTTCGATGTCAGTATTCAGGACTAAAGATATTATTGAAAAGGGTAGTGAGTTTAGGACTACATTGACACCGCCACCGATAAAGTAGAAAAGCAGTCAAACGATTTTTCATGGTCATTAATAAAGATAATCTGTTTTCCAAGGATTAATTCGATAGCAGATAATGGTACGAGGCAAAGATACTCGTTACGATTCCCGCTAGATATTTCTCAGAAGGTGGTGCTTTATGTGGTTCAAACCTGTGCAATCTGGTGGAACATGATTAAAGAGATCACTGGTTATTTGAGTTCTGGTAAGTCTTTTCTGATATGCTTAAGTTGCTGATGTCGCAGACATAACGTCGTAACGATACTGGAGGCGAATGGTGAGATAGTTTAATGGTTACCTGATTGATGCCAGGCATGGCATGAAGGGTACGGTGGAAGTTGATGTTGATGACAAATCTTGACAAAGAGACCTCTCGTCAGGAAGCTGAGCAGATAGTTGGTGATGGTTCACTCATGATTGTGGCGATAATAAGTGCTTAACGTTGATTCGGTTGTTTCGCAGGATGGTTCTGTTCATCCTCAGTATTAGAAATTGGAAGGCTTGTTCCAGGATATAGTAAAGTTTTAGTTGACAGTGTCAAAATGAATAAAGAGGAAATGAATGACATTGTCAGTTGATAATGAGATGTGAATATATTGATCTTAACATGCGATATCGAATCCCATAATTATAAATCCAAAGGCGGCAGGTGGAATATTGGCTCACTTGAGTATTGATGTTAAAATAACCGTAATTGGATTTACTAGATCCGTTGATGGTTAAATGAAAAACGTCATTTAGATATTAATATTATTATATCTTTGAGCTTTCTTAAATGAATATTATCGCATTCCAACATTCTTTGTGATGACGTCTACATTGCAGGTGAGCAAGTCGTGAGAGCTGGGAAGGTACTAACAGTAGATTTGTAAGTAATACTCTTTCTAATTTTTTAAAGCTAGGTCGGTGTTGTATTGACTTCGTATGCTCTAACAAGTTTATTGAGTGGGTATTTATTGTGTAGGCTATATAGAAAAAGAAGACTCTGTAAGGTCTTCTTTTTGTTGCATAATATTTAATCTGAACACTTTTGAGAAGGCTAATGACCTCTATCCTCTTTTAGTCTCTGCACGAACTAGGTCAAGTATATCAGATAGTGTTTTGTCTATGATAATAAAGAGGGTGATAGCGTAATAAGTATTCTATACTAGATAGTAATCGATACCCCAACGCCATTTTTTTTGATAAAATTTTTGAAATCTTGTATAATAGATAGAACTGAAAGTATGAGGTTACGAACTATGAAAATGAAACAAATCAGTGATACGACTTTGAAAATCACCATGTCTTTAGAAGATTTGATGGATCGTGGAATGGAAATCGCAGACTTTCTCGTTCCACAGGAAAAAACAGAAGAGTTTTTCTATGCAATCTTGGATGAGCTAGAGATGCCAGACAGTTTCTTGGATACAGGTATGCTCAGCTTCCGAGTGACACCTGAAAGCCTGACAAGGTTGATGTCTTTTGTGACAAAATCTAAGATCGACCAGAAATTTAGATTTTTGACGATTTGGCAGATCTTCCTGATATGGATGAGTTAGCTAAAAATGTCTCCAGATGAGTTTTTAAAAACCTTGGAGAAAACCATGGCAGAAAAAACTAAAGATGATATTGAAGCTATTCAATCTTTAGAACAGGTTGAAAAGGAAGAAGAAGCAGCGCTTGATGAAGCCCTCGAAGTAGAAGAAGGAAAAAGAGAGCCTTATATCTACTATATCTTACGTTTTGAAGATTTATCTAGTTTGGTTTCTTTTGCCAAAACGGTTGACTACCAAATGGAAACTTCAGAACTCTACAAGATGAATGACCAGTACTATCTGACAGTTTTAGTTGATGTAGAAGATCAACCTAGCCTTTATCCAGCTTGGTTGTTGGCACGTATGCGCGAATTTGCGGATGATAGTGATATCAGTCGTTCTGTCCTACAAGAATATGGGCAACTACTCATCAATCATGATGCTGTCCAAGGACTCCAAAAAGTTTAATCTAGAAAAAAACAGAGAAGCTACCTTCTCTGTTTTTTTGTAAAATCTAGATTTTTTTGAAAAAATTTTGGATTCAGTTTGTATCCAAAAAAACTGATATAGTATAATTTGAAGATAAAATTAAAGTTTTAGCATAATTTCATGAAAATTTTTCTGAATCATCATCTGAAGCTACAAGTATGAAAAAAGTGCCTAAAAAATAAACAAAGTAGTAGCTTTAATAGAAGAAATGGGGTAGAATGGTAGAAGTTGCTTTTCGGTAGTTTATAATCGAATTGACTGACAAATCTTTTAGGTGTAAAGGTTGTTACATCAACGATTTTACTAAACTATTATATTTTTTTTGTTTTCAAAGTATAATTTTATCTTATATTTGAAACTAGATGAAATTTGAATCAGTTTTTGAAAAGAGCCCTCATATAGTTTTTGAATCCTAGCAAATGGTATTCCTATGCCTTCCAATCTTGCTAAAATTGATGAAAAACGATATGATAGAATGAAAAAAAGCGAGGTGAAAAATGGACCAAAGACGGATTCAAACAGAAACACAGCAGATACTTGAAGATGTATTAGACAAGGCTTCTTTACAGGAGGGAGCACTATTTGTCTTGGGTTTGTCTTCGAGTGAAGTGCTGGGAGGACACATCGGAAAAGATTCGAGTCAGGAGATTGGTGAACTAATTGTCAAGACAATGTTGGAGCTGTTGACGGCTAAGGGGATTCACCTGGCTGTTCAAGGTTGTGAACATGTCAATCGCGCTCTAGTTGTTGAACGAGAAGTGGCTATAAAAACATCAGTTGGAGATTGTGAGTGTACTCCCGACCTTACATGCAGGAGGTTCTGGTCAATTGGCCGCCTTTCCGCTATATGAAGGATCCCGTGGAGGTCGAATTTATCAGAGCAGATGCTGGTCTAGACATTGGTGATACAGCTATCGGTATGCATATCAAACATGTTCAGGTACCCATTCGACCAGTCTTAAGAGAGATTGGTCAGGCTCATGTAACGGCCCTTGCTAGTCGACCAAAACTCATTGGAGGGGCGCGTGCTCAATATCCAATAGATCATATTAGGAAAGATGTAAAATGAAATACTAGAAAAAAATGCAGTTTGAGAGAGTCATTAAATACTCTATTCGGAAGTTCTCGGTTGGTGTCGGTTCTGCGGTTATCGGGACATTTCTTTTGGGGGCAAATAACTTTTTAGTTGAACCTGTTTCAGCTAACGAAGTGGCAACACCCAACCAAGTTCATTACCGTTATTTGGCTGAACAAGAATTGACAGAAGCAGAAAAAACTTTGATCCATCACGAACTCCCTTCTGATTTAAAACAAGATGATGTTGTCTATCTTGTTTACAGAAAAGAAGGAAGTGAATTCTCAACAATTACCGAACACTGGAAGCAAGGAATTAGCACTGGCAACTCTTGGATTTTGCAACAGCGTCTATGGTTGTTGTGGTGATGTCTAAAAAAACACCGCAATAAAGATGCTTGGGCCTTCTCTTTATTGGAGCTCTAGGGTGGTAGTTACTTTATCCCTCAGTCAGCTCAAGCCTTTGAGAATAAAATCTTGGTGTCCTTCAATCAAACGATTGCAGCAAGTAGTCAAGAGGACTTGGCAAAAGGTGTTATTCAAATCGAAGGATACGAATACATCGGTTACTTTAAAGCATCAGACTTCCAAGACCAACCAGAGCAAATGACGACTGCTAAGGGAACTCAAGAAGAAGGCCACGAAGGCGAATCTTTGGTTCAGCCAGAATTGCCAGCCTACACAGGCGAGATTACAGCCAAAGGTACTCAAGAAGAAGGTCACGAAGGCGAATCCCTAGTTCAACCAGAAGCTCCAGCTTACACAGGCAAGATTACAGCCAAAGGAACCCAAGGAGAGGGTCACGAAGGCGAATCCCTAGTTCAGCCAGAATTACCAGCCTATACAGGCGAACTTAGCGCTAAAGGCACTCAAGAAGCAGGCCACGAAGGCGAATCCCTAGTTCAACCAGAATTTCCAGCTTATACAGGTGAGCTTAGCGCCAAAGGCACGCAAGAAGCAGGTCATGAAGGTGAATCTTTGATTCAACCAGAATTTCCAGCCTACACAGGCGAGATTACAGCCAAAGGCACCCAAGAAGAGGGTCACGAAGGCGAATCCCTAGTTCAACCAGAATTTCCAGCCTACACCGGCGAGCTTTCAGCTAAAGGCACGCAAGAAGAAGGTCATGAAGGCGAATCTTTGGTTCAACCAGAATCCCCAGCTTATACAGGCGAGATTAGTGCCAAAGGAACCCAAGAAGAAGGCCACAAAGGCGAATCCCTGATTCAGCCAGAATTGCCAGCCTACACAGGCGAGATTAGCGCCAAAGGTACTCAAGAAGTAGGTCATGAAGGTGAATCTTTGGTTCAACCAGAATCCCCAGCCTATACAGGCGAGCTTAGTGCGAAAGGCACCCAAGAAGAAGGCCATGAAGGCGAATCCTTAGTTCAACCAGAGTTGCCAGCCTACACCGGTGAGCTTACAGCCAAAGGCACCCAAGAAGAAGGCCATGAAGGCGAATCCTTAGTTCAACCAGAGTTGCCAGCCTACACGGGTGAGATTACAGCTAAAGGTACTCAAGAAGAGGGCCATCAAGGTGAGTCTCTAGTTCAACCAGAATCCCCAGCTTACACCCGAGAGCTTACAGCCAAAGGTACACAAGAAGAAGGTCAAGAAGGCGAATCTTTGGTTCAACCAGAATCCCCAGCTTATACAGGGGAGATTACAGCTAAAGGTACGCAAGAAGAGGGCCACCAAGGCGAATCCTTGGTTCAGCCAGAAGCTCCAACCTACACCGGCGAGCTTAGTGCCAAAGGCACCCAAGAAGAGGGCCACCAAGGTGAGTCTCTAGTTCAACCAGAATCCCAGCCTACACAGGTGAGATTAGCACTAAAGGAACGCAAGAATCAGGCCACGAAGGTGAGTCTTTGGTTCAGCCAGAGTTGCCAGCCTACACCGGCGAGCTTACAGCCAAAGGCACTCAAGAAGAGGGTCATGAAGGCGAATCTTTGGTTCAACCAGAATCCCCAGCTTATACGGGCGAGATTAGTGCCAAAGGAACCCAAGAAGAAGGCCACGAAGGCGAATCTTTGGTTCAACCAGAGTTGCCAGCCTACACCGGTGAGATTAGTGCTAAAGGCACCCAAGAAGAAGGCCACGAAGGCGAATCCCTGGTTCAACCAGAATTACCAGAGTATAAAGTAGCTGAAGCAACTATCACGGAAACTGAAACTGTAGAAGTTCCATATACAAAGGAGTATGTAGCTGATGATACTCGTTACACTGATGAAGAAACAATGATTCAAAAACGGTCAAGCAGGAAGTCAGCTAATTCACCGCGTTTATAAAACTGTCAATGGTCAAAAAGTTGGGGACCCAATCAGCACAAGTACAGAAACTGTTAAGGCTCCAGTAAACGAAAAAATTAGTCGTGGTACCAAGGCTATTGAAGGTCAAGTTGAAGAAGTTTCATTTGAAGAAATTCCTTTCGAAACAAGAACAGAAGTAGACAGCACTCTTCCGAAGGGAACAGAAGTTGTTGCTCAAGCTGGTCAAAAACGGTAAGAAAAAAAGATTACCAAAGTCTATAAGACTCTTAAAGGAGTGAAAACTGCAGATGCTCCAACGATTTCAGAGGAAGTTGTTGAAGCAGTTCAAGATCGTATCATCAAAAAAGGTGATCAAATCCTGACTGAGCCAACGTTGACCCCTCACTCATATTGATAAAGAAGAGTTAGAGCGTAGTGCCAAAGTTCGTTACCAATTGGTCAAACCAACAGGTGTAACCATTAAATCTCTTGAAGTTGTTTTGAAAGATGGAGACACTAGCCTTCAAACAGTCAACATGTCTGAGGGAGACCTGACTGCAAATCTTACAAACTTGAAATACTACAAGGACTACAAGATTGCGACCAAGATGGTTTACGATCGTGGAAATGGGAACGAAGAAGTAGTTCTCACGGAAGAACCACTGCGCCTTGATCTCAAAAAAGTCGAAGTCAAAAACATTAAGGAAACAAGCCTTATCAGTGTTGATGACCAAGGTGTAGAAACTGATAATAGTCTCTTGTCAGCAAAACCATCAGATGTTAAACCTTATTACTTGAAAGTGACAACTCATGATAACAAGGTGACAAAACTTGCTGTTGATAAGATTGAAGAAGTCACAGTTGATGGTAAAGCATTGTTCAAAGTCACTGCTAAAGCACCAGAACTAGTTCAACGTACCTCAGATAATCAGTTTACAGAGGAATATGTCCATTACTTTGCTAAACCAAAAGCCCATGAAGGTGATGTTTATTACGATTTCAATGACCTTGTAAAAGCAATGCAGGCCAATCCTACTGGTACCTTTAAGCTTGGTAGCAGTATGAATGCAAGTAACGTTCCAACCAGCTGGCAAGTCTTATGTAACCAGATGCCTTCAAGGGAACATTGAAACTAGTACAGAAGGTAATACAGTACTGCCATCCATAATATTACGAGACCAGTTGTTTGGTAACATTGAAGGTGGTACTGTCAAGAATCTCTTTAGCTTGAAAATGTCAACATTGACATGCCTGGATTTGATCGAGTAGCACCAATCGCAGATGTTATCAAAAAAATAATGCGACTGTCGAAAATCTTAAAGTAACAGGTAATGTTATCGGGGGCAAAGATGGTAGCTGGTATTATCAATAAAATTGATGGTAGTGGACTGCTAAGCAATGTTGCCTTTATCGGTAAGATTCACGCTGCTGGAAATAAAGGTTGGTACTTAGCAGGTGTTCTAGGTGAAAAACTGGAAAGGTATCGTAGAAAAAAAGCCTACGTTGATGCTGAAATTACTGGTAACAAGGCAAAAGCTGCAGGATTAGTTTATTCTTCTCAAAAAATGGTGGAAATAACAATACACTAGGAAGAGAAGGTGTTCTCAGAAATTCAGTTGCTAAAGGTTCGATTGAGCTGAAAGGAAGCTGTTCAATCTGGTGGCTTGCATCGGGTACCAACTGGGCCTTGGGGTGCTATTGAAGACAACATCACCATGATGAAAGTCAAAACAGGTGAGATGGTCTTTGGTCACTCTGATATTGACGCCGATGATTACTTCACGTATTCAAGAACAAAACGTAACTTTAGTGTTGAGGGAGTAAGTGAGGGTAATAAATCTTATAAGAATTCTCGTCAAGATTCCTAGCATCTCACAAGAAGAAGCTGACAAGAAGATTGAAGCAATGGGAATCACTGCTGATAAATTTGAAAGCACCAAACCTGTTGAAGACAAACTCAATAACATTGTCAACAAAGCTGATCAATACAAAACAATCGATGGCTACGACGCCTCTCGTGAACTTGCCTACCGTAATATCGAAAAATTACAACCATTCTACAATAAAGAGTGGATCGTAGACCAAGGAAACAAATTGGCTGCAGGAAGTCCTCTCTGACCAAGGAAGTCTTGTCCGTTACTGCCATGAAGGGCAATGTCTTTGTGACAGAATTAGCTGATGCTGACCACATTTATGGTGCATTATGCAGATAAGACCAAAGACATCTTTACTGTTTCGCTAAAAGAATCTAAGGTCAAACAAGTGAAAGAGTACAGCATTGCTGAACTTGGAGAAGTTGTTTACACTCCGAACATGGTTGACAAAGACCGTAGCGATCTTATCAATGCTATCGTTGAAAAATTAAGTCCAGTTGAATTACAATCAGACCCAATTTATCAACGATTAGGAAGAACTGGGGATAATAGAGTTAATGCGATCAAGAACCTTTACCTCGAAGAAACCTTCAAAGAAGTCAAGGATAATCTGGCTAAATTTGTGAAACAGTTGCTTGAAAATGAAGATCATCAATTAAACACAGATGAAGCTGCTAAACGTGCCTTGATCAAGAAGATTGATGACAACAAGGCTGCTGTTCTTCTTGGTTTGTCTTACCTCAATCGTTACTACGGAGTTAAGTTTGATAATTTCAATATCAAGCAACTCATGTTGTTCAAACCAGACTTCTATGGTAAAAATGTCAATGTGTTAGACTTCTTGATTCAGATTGGTTCTAAAGAAAGTAACATAAAAGGTGATAGAACTTTAGAAGCTTATCGCGAAACTATCGGTGGAGTTATCGGTATAGGCGAGTTAAACAGTTTCTTAGACTATAATATGCGTCTATTCACAGAAGACAAAGATCTAAATGATTGGTTCATTAAAGCAACCAAAGATAATGTCTATATCGTGGAACCAAAAACAACAACTCCTGAGTTTGCTGATAAGAAACACAGAGCTTATGAAGGCTTAAACAATGATATGCACGGTAAGATGATCTTGCCACTCTTGAACTTAAAAGATGCCCATATGTTCTTGATTTCAACTTACAATACAATGGCTTATAGTTCATTCGAGAAATATGGTAAGTATACTGAAGCAGAACGTAATGCCTTCAAAGCTGAAATCGATAAAGTAGCCAAAGCTCAACAAAATTATCTAGACTTCTGGTCACGTCTATCGTTAGATAAAGTTCGTAATAAACTCTTGAAGAGCAATAACATGGTACCAACACCTGTTTTTGGATAACCAAAACTATAAAGGATATCAGTACTGACCATTACGGACATACTAATAGCGGTAAAGATGTTGCTCCTATTCGTGAATTATACGGACCTACAGGACGTTACCATGCGACTGACTGGCGTATGGGAGCTGTGGCTCGTGTCTATGCGAATCCATATAAAGATGACTCTGTCTTCTTTATGGTTACGGATATGATTAGTGACTTTTGGTATTTCAGCCTTTACTCACGAAACAACTCACGTAAATGACCGTATGGTCTACTTGGGTGGTTCAAGACACCGTGAAGGTACTGATCTTGAAGCATTTGCACAAGGTATGTTGCAAACTCCATCAGTATCAAATCCAAATGGTGAATACAAAGCCCTAGGTCTTAACATGGCTTATGAACGTCCAAATGATGGAAATCAATGGTATAACACCAATCCAAATGATCTGAAGTCACGTGACGAAATTGATCGTTACATGAAGGGCTACAACGACACTCTTATGCTTCTGGATTATCTTGAAGGAGAAGCTGTCCTCGATAAAGCAAATCAAGATTTAAACAACGCTTGGTTCAAGAAGGTTGATAAGCAATACCGAGGAAATAACACCAAGAACCAATTCGATAAGGTTCGACCTTTGAGTGATGAGGAAAAAAAGCTATTCCTTTACGTACAGTAGATGACTTAGTACGAACAACTTTCATGACCAACCGTGGTCCCAGGTAACAGAGTTTATAATCCTATCTGACTTTGATTCTGCTTATGTTAATGTGCCAATGATGACTGGTATCTATGGTGGAAATACTAGTGAAGGTGCTCCTGGAGCAATGTCCTTCAAACACAATACTTTCCGAATTTGGGGTTACTATGGCTACGAAAAAGGCTTCCTGAACTATGCTTCAAACATGCTTAAAGCTGAATCTAAAAAAGCTGGTAAAGATACTCTAGGTGATGACTTCATCATCAACAAGATTTCTGAAGGAAAATTCAACAATCTTGAAGAATGGAAGAAAGCTTACTTCAATGAAGTTGTAACAAGTGCCAAAAATGGAATTCAATCTATTGAAATTGATGGTAAAACATACAATAGCTATGAAGACTTGAAACGTGCATTTGCTGAAGCAGTTGATAAAGATAAGGCTACTCTAAGTAACGGATCTGTCAAATTTGACAATACTGTTGCTTTGAAAGAAAAAGTCTTCAAGAAACTTCTTCAACAAACAGATAGCTTTAAAACTTCTATCTTTAAATAATCCAAAACTCTCATCTGCTTAGCAGGTGGGAGTTTTTTTGTAATCAAGAAGCTTAATGATTTTCCAGACAGATTCCAAGTATTTTTAGGGTGATAGGTATATAATAGAGCTATAATACAATATCTATATTCATATGATGAGAGAGAAAGGTGATGAAAATGAAAAAATGGCAAGCAACTGTATTGGTCTGCGCTAGTCTGGTCTGTCTATCAGCTTGTAAAAAAATCAGATGGAGAGCCAAGCTGATAAAGCAAAAATGGAGACAAAACAAATGCGCAAGTTAGCTCTCAAATGGCAAAAACAAGGGAGAAGCAGTTCCAGACTTTTGAACTCACAGGGAGTTGATGGGAAAAACCTATCGTCTATCAGATTATAAAGGCAAAAAAGGTCTATCTCAAATTTTGGGCATCTTGGTGCTCTATTTGTCTAGCTAGTCTACCCTGATACCGATGAGCTTGCTAAAAGAAGCAAGTGATGACTATGTCATCTTTGACAGTCGTTTCTCCTGGTCAAAAAGGGCGAGCAGTCAGAAGAAGCCTTTCAAGAAAATGGTATCAGGGTTTGGACTATAAAAGATTTACCAGTATTGCTAGACCCTTCAGGGACAACTTTTAGCGAGTTACGGAGTTCGTTCTTATCCGACTCAGGCCTTTTATTGATAAAGAAGGTAAACTAGTTAAGACCCAGCCAGGCTTTTATGGACAAGGATACTATTTTACAGATGCTAAAAAGCATAGATTAGAGGCTCATCATGAATGATAAATTTAAAAATAATTGTATTCATTGGAATCATCATTTGCATTATTATTGGACTTTTATTTCTTTTGGAAAAAAGGAGCGCAAGCTACACAGATACCACTCAAATCGAGAAGGCAGCAGTTAGTCAAGGGCAAAAAGTCACGAAAAAAACTGAGCCAAGTAAAGATGCTGACTTTCATGAAATCTATCTAGCTGGGAGGCTGTTTCTGGGGAGTTGAAGAGTATTTTTTTCAAGAGTAGCAGGTGTGACAGATGCTGTTTCTGGGCTATGCGAATGGGTAGAGGAGAAACAACCCAGTATGAATTGATCAGCCAAACTGGACATGCTGAGACTGTTCATGTGACCTATGATGCCAATCAAATTTCTCTAAAAGAAATCTTGCTCCATTATTTCCGCATTATCAATCCAACTAGTAAAAATAAGCAGGGAAATGATGTGGGGACTCAGTACAGAACAGGAGTCTACTATAAGGACGAGCAGGACTTAGAAGTCATCAATCAAGTCTTTGAACAAGTTGCTCAGAAATACGACCAGCCTCTCGCGGTTGAAAAGGAAGCCTTAAGCAATTTTATCGTGGCTGAGGACTACCACCAAGACTATCTCCAGAAAAATCCTAACGGCTATTGCCATATCAATGTCAATCAAGCATCCTATCCTGTTATTGATGCGAGTAAATATCCAAAACCGAGTGACGATGAATTGAAAAAACTCCTCTCTCCTGAGGAATATGCAGTGACTCAAAATAGTCAAACAGAACGGGCCTTTTCAAATCGTTACTGGGATAAATTTGAAGCAGGTATTTATGTGGATGTAGCAACTGGTGAACCTCTCTTTTCTTCGAAAGATAAATTTGAATCGGGCTGTGGTTGGCCTAGCTTTTACCCAGCCTATCAGTCCAGATGTTGCGACCTATAAGGAAGACAAGTCATACAATATGGTCAGAACTGAAGTCAGAAGTCGAACTGGTGATTCTCATCTAGGACATGTCTTTACAGACGGACCTCAGGACAAGGGAGGGCTACGCTATTGTATCAATAGTCTATCCATCCGTTTTATTCCTAAAGGATCAAATGGAAGAAAAAGGGTTATGGATATTTGTTGGATTATGTTGAGTGAACTTGATATTCTTAAAAAGAGTTTACTAGAAAATACATTTTTAATTCATAAGAAGTGTAGAATTTGGATTTTAGAAGCGGTTGGGCAATTTAATTGAACGTGTAGGTATTACTCCCGCAAATCTTTCAATACTGAAAACAGGTAAGGCCAAAGCTATACGTTTTTCAACGCTAGAAGCCATTTGTAAAGAACTTGGGGTGCCAACCTAGGTGATATATTGGAATATCTGCCAGATTAAAAAAATTGGTTCAGCATAAGCTGAACTTTTTTTATTCAAAAAAATGATCAATTTATCTATAAAAAAATTTTGTAAAAAAATCAACAAAAATATTATAATAAGATTACGAAAACGGAACAAAGGAGATGTCTTTAAGGACAAGAACAAAGCTGATATGGAAGATAGAAAAAAAGCTACAAAAAAATTTGCCATTCGTAAACTGAGTATGGGAGTGGGCTCGGTATTGATTGGACTTGCCTTCATTGGAGGAACACTTGAACCAAAACTGGTTCAGGCTGATGAGACCAAGCAAGTTTCCTTTCACTATTTAGCAGAATCGGAGTTGACAGCTGCTGAACGTGAACTCATTCACCATGAATTACCACAAGATCTTAGTCAAGAGAGCTATTATCTAGTCTATCGTAAGCAGGGACAAGCCGTCTTACCTCAAACAGGATCTAGTCACCTTCCCCTTGGCTGGTCTTGGTCTTCTGACGGCTAGTTTGGTGGTTTTCCTATTTTCTAGGAAAAAGCCTTCTAAGATAGTTGGAGTGTTATTGATTGCTTCTGTAGGTAAGAGTTTATTACTACCTTATCAAGTATTTGCTTTTGAACACAAGGACTTACTAGCTTATGATCAGACTAAAACTCTTGTGTCTGCAGATGGTTTATCTCAAGGGATTATTGACATCAAAGGCTATGACTATGTCGGCTATTTATTAGAGTCGGATTTAAGAGGAAGCAGGCCAAGAGCTAACATCTAGTGTAAGTCCAGAAATTCCTGCAAAAGCCCAGAAAATCAAGCAGCTATTCATGAAATTCCCGAATTTACAGGTGGCGTATCAGGCGAGTCCTTGGTTGAGCCAACAAAACCAACATTTGAGGGTGGTGTTAATGGCCCAGGAGCAGTAGCTGAATCCTTGCCAGAGTATACACCAGAATTTAGTAGTCAAAGTGGCCTTCCAGAAGTCCACGAGAAACCTGCCTTTACAGGCGGTGTATCAGGCGAATCCTTGGTTGAGCCCTCTAAACCAACATTTGAGGGTGGCGTCAATGGTCCAGGAACAGTAGCTGAATCCTTGCCAGAGTATACACCAGAATTTAGTAGTCAAAGTGGCGTCCCAGAAGTCCACGACAAAGCAGACTTCACAGGTGGCGTATCAGGCGAATCCTTAGTCGAGCCAACAAAACCAACATTTGAGGGTGGTGTTAATGGCCAAGGAGCAGTAGCTGAAAGCTTACCAGAGTATGAAGATGGTGCAGTTCCAGTTGAAACTTTGAAACAGGAAATCCCAGACTTTACAGGCGGTGTATCAGGCGAATCCTTGGTTGAGCCGTCTAAACCAACATTTGAGGGTGGTGTTAATGGCCCAGGAGCAGTAGCTGAAAGCTTACCAGAGTATGAAGGTGGTGCAGTTCCAGTTGATACTCTGAAACAGGAACATACTGAGTTCACAGGCGGTGTATCCGGAGAATCCTTAGTTGAGCCAACAAAACCAACATTTGAAGGTGGTGTCAATGGCCCAGGTACATTAGCCGAAACCTTACCAGAGTATACACCAGAATTTAGCAGTCAAAGTGGTGTGCCAGAAGTTCATGACAAACCAGAGTTCACAGGCGGTGTATCCGGCGAATCCTTAGTTGAGCCAACAAAACCAACATTTGAGGGTGGTGTTAATGGCCCAGGTGTAGTAGCTGAAAGCTTACCAGAATATACCCCAGAATTTAGTAGTCAAAATGGCATCCCAGAAGTCCACGAGAAACCTGCCTTTACAGGCGGTGTAACTGGCGAATCCTTAGTTGAACCAACAAAACCAACATTTGAAGGAGGCGTCAATGGCCCAGGAGCAGTAGCTGAAGCCTTGCCAGAGTATGAAGGTGGTGCAGTTCCAGTTGATACTCTGAAAGCAGGAAACCTGACTTTACAGGTGGGGTATCCGGCGACTCCTTGGTTGAGCCGTCAAAACCAACATTTGAAGGGTGGGCGTCAATGGTCCAGGTACAGTAGCTGAAGCCTTGCCAGAGTATGAAGGTGGTGCAGTTCCAGTTGAAACTTTGAAACAGGATACACCTAGCTATAGTGGTGGCGTGAATGGCACTGAAGCGCTAGTTCTAGATTCAAAACCGACTTTACATATTGAAGTCCGCAAAGAGTTGATTCCTAAACAAACTAGGGAAAAGATTGATCCAGAAATGCTTCTCGGTGAAACAAGAATTGAGCAAGTCGGTCAAGATGGTGAGAAAGAGATTGTTACCAGCTATGAGGAAAAAGATGGGAAACGTATCTCAGAGCCGAAAGAAACAACACGGATTTTAACAGAAGCTAAAGACCAGATTATCATCCGTGGCAGTAAGGAAAAAGAAGAAATTAAACCTGAACCAGTCCTAACTCTTTCAAATATTACTGGAAATTCGATGGGCCGTTCAGCTCGCTTAAGTTATAACTTGGACAAGGCAGATGGTGTTACCGTTTCAAAAATTAGTGCCACTATTAAAGCTAAGGGGCTAGAGGATCAGACCATTGACTTAACGAGTGATCAACTGGAAGCAACAGTTGACAATCTAAAACTTTATACGGATTACACCATATCTACAAGGATGGTCTACAACCGTGGTAAGGGAGAGGAGAGCACTCTGCTTGAAGACCAAAAGCTCCGTTTAGAGCTTAAAAAGCTGGAAATAAAAGATATCAAGGAAACAAGCCTTGTTAAGGTTGACAATGGCAGAGAGACTGAGATTCAACAATTGGCGGAAGCACCAAGTGATTTGGAAAGCTACTACCTCAAAGTCAGCTCTAAAGATCATAAGACCAGCCGTTTAGCCATCAAGTCCATCCAAACTGAGAGAGTAAATGGAAAAGACTACTACAAGGTAACTGCTGAGGCAACTGACTTGATTCAACGCAATGCTCAGAAAACCTTTGAAGCAGGATACAGCTACTACTTGGCTAAGTCAAGTGCTGATTCTCCGACTATTGCCAGTGTAAAAGAATACACTTATCAGGATATTCAAGATTTTGATAGTCGCCATGATCAAGCCTATCGCAACCTTGAAAAATTACAGCCTTTCTACAATAAAGAATGGATCGTTAATCAAGGAAATAAACTGGATCTTGATCACAATCTAGCCAAGAAAGAGGTAATCTCTGTTATCGCCATGAAAGGGAAAGACTTTGTGACAGACCTTTCAGAGGCAGACCATATCATGGTTCATTATGCAGACCAGACCAAGGATGTATTTGCGATTAGTGCTCAGAATTCTGGTTTGACTGCTGTTATGGAGTACAAGGTTGCTGACTTGGATCTGCTTTATACTCCAGATATGCTGGTTAAGGAGCGTTCAGCCCTAGCTAAGGACTTGACATCTATCCTGAAAACAGTGGACTTACAGTCGGATGGAGTTTATCGAATCCTAGATGATCAAACCACTAGCCTTGATAAGAAGGTTGAGGCTGTGAAGAATTGGTATCTAGAAGAAAGCCTTGCAGAAGTCAAAGCGCAGCTGGGAAGCCTGGTTGATAAGTTACTTACAAATCTAGACTACCAGTGGAATGATTCGCCTGCTAGAACTGCTGCCTTGAAGAAAAAAGTTCAGGACAATCAATCAGCTATCATGCTGGGACTGGCTTATCTTAATCGCTATTACGGTATCCGATTTGCGGATTACAATCTGAAAGAACTCATGCTCTTTAAACCAGATTTTTATGAGCAAAATGTGGATATCTTGGATCGATTGATTGAACTTGGTTCAAGAGAGAACAACCTAAAAGGCGACCAGACTCATGAAACCTTTGCCAGAGTCCTAGCCAAGGATACAAAATCTGAAGATTTACATGCCTTCTTAGACTACAACAGACAGTTATTGACGACTGACAAGGATATGAATGACTGGTTTGTGAATGCTACCAAGGGCCATGTGTACATAGTAGAGCGAGCTTCGAAGAATCAAGAAATTGCAAATCGGAAGCATCGGGCTTATGACAATCTTAATAACTGGTTGCATCGCAATATGATTCTGCCTTTATTGAATGTCAAGAAGGCACAGATGTTCCTGATTTCCAACTACAATACCATTACCTTCGGATCAGCTGATAAATCTGGCAAAACCATAGACCAGATGAAAGCTGACATTGATCTAGTAGCGGACCGCCAGTTGACTTACTTGGACTTCTGGTATCGACTTGCTGCTGATGATGTCAAAGACCGTATGGTTAAGAGTGACTTAATGTAGCTACACCAGTTTGGGAAGGCTATCGCGTTGATGGACGTGGCTGGGTAGAGCGTTATGGACATACCAGTGGTATGGAAGACTACGCGCCAATTCGTGAAGTATTTGGACCAGCAGGTCGCTACTATAAAGACAATAAGCTAGGAGCCTATGCCTCTATCTATCCAAAGATAAATGCCAGAGATGCTGTTCACTTTGTGGAAATCGATATGATCAGTGAGTATGGCTTGTCTGTCTACACCCATGAAACAACTCACGTCAACGATCGCATTGTCTATCTGGGTGGCTACAAACATCGTGAAGGAACCTATGTAGAAGCCTATGCTCAGGGTATGCTCCAGTCACCGGCTGAGGAAGTCATCAGGGTGAGTACGGCGCCCTTGGTCTCAACATGGCCTACATGCGACCAAACGATGGGGATCAATGGTACAATCCAGATCCAACCAAGTTGCAAACACGCCAGCAGATTGACCACTACATGAAAGGTTATAATGAGGCCTTGATGCTTCTAGACTATCTGGAAGGAGAACGAGTTCTGGCTAAGAATGATCTTGCTTTGAAGAAGGCTTGGTTCAGCAAGATGACCAAGCAAATGCGTTATCAGGACCAGGATAATAAACTCCTTGCTCCTAACCAGTGGGACTATGTCCGTCCATTGACAGATGAGGAAGTCAAGACTCAGCTAAATTCTGTAGATGACCTAATCAAACATAACATCATCACCAATAGGCATTATCAGGGAACTTACCGACCAGAAGAACTCAAGACAGCTTATGTCAATGTCAAGATGGTGGATGCTATCTATGGTGGAAATACCAGTCAGGGAGCTCCAGGAGCCATTTCCTTCAAGCATAATGCCTTTCGTATGTGGGGTTATTATGGCTACGAAAATGGTTTCCTAGGTTATGCTTCTAATAAGTACAAGGATGAGGCGTTAAGAGAGGGGCATGACACCCTTGGAGATGATTTCATCATCCAGAAGGTTTCGAAGGGCAAGTTCCAGAACTTAGAAGAATGGAAGAAGGCTTGGTTTGACGCTATTATTGCCAAGGCAAAACGAGGAATCCATAGTTTTGAAATTGATGGTCAGCAAATTGATTCTTATGAGAAATTGCAAGACTTGTTTGACCAAGCAGTAGAAACGGATTACCGAAACTTTAAGTATGGTGGTTCAGTTGCCAACTATACAGTAGCTCTGAAGAAAAAAGTCTTCCAAAAACTATTGCAGGTCACAGATGCCTTTTCATCCGAACTCTTTCCCAAAGGATAGATAAAAGAGAGTGTGTTCAGATTTCCTAAGGAAGTGAAAACTACTTTAGCATTCTCAAAGAATAAAATTGCCAGATCTCCTGTTGGGGTCTGGCTTTTATGGTATACTTAGGATATGCATAGAAAAACAGTGATTGATTTTAGGGCTTTGGGCGAGCGATACACCTTTACCCAGCCTATCAAAGAGTTAAAAAAACCAGAGATTTAGCAGAAGTGACGGACTTGCTGGCACAAGTGGAAAGCTACCAAGAGCAAGGCTTTTATGTGGCAGGTTATGTCAGCTATGAGGCTGCGACTGCTTTTTGAGGAAAAATTAGCAGTTCACAAGGCTCCTCTACTGGGAGAGTATCTGCTTTACTTTACTGTTCATGACAAAGTTGAAACATCCAGTATTCCTCTGACTTATGAGGAGGTGGATTTGCCATCAAATTGGGAAGAAGTAACATCTGCTGAGGACTATGAAAAGGCTATTGCCCAAATTCACCATCATTTAAGACAAGGGGATACTTATCAGGTCAATTATACTGTCCAACTCAAAGCAGAATTTAAGTGCTAATCCCTTTTTGCTATCTACAATCGTATGGTGGTGGAGCAGGAAGCGGGCTATAATGCCTACGTAGAGCATGATGATATGGCAGTGATTTCCATGAGTCCAGAACTCTTTTTGAGCAAAATGGTCGTGAGTTGACGACTCGCCCTATGAAGGGGCACAACTAAACGTGGCTTGAACGACGATGACGACTTGAAAGAAGCCACTTGGTTGGAGCAGGATCCCAAAAAAATCGTTCAGAAAAATATGATGATAGTGGATCTCTTGCGCAATGACATGAATCGTCTTTCTGAGGTGGGAAGTGAGCATGTGGAACGTCTGTGTCAAGTAGAGCAGTATTCTACAGTTTGGCAGATGACTTCGACTATCAAGAGTCAGTTGACGACCAGATGTTGACCTAGTTGAGATCTTCCGTTCGCTCTTTCCATGTGGCTCCATCACAGGAGCTCCGAAAGATAGCGACTATGGAAATCATCAAGGACTTGGAGCCCACAAGCCCAGAGGAGTTTACTGTGGGAACTGTTGGACTCTTACTTCCCAATGGACGACGGATTTTCAATGTGGCTATTCGAACCATTCAACTGCATGGAGGGCAAGCCATCTATGGTGTCGGAGGTGGCATCACTTGGGATAGTACTTGGGAGTCAGAATACCGTGAAGTCCAGCAAAAAGGCTGCTGTTCTTTACCGAAAAACAGCCTCGTTTTCAATTGATTACGACAGGGAAAAAAATCAGCCAGAAAAAAACCTTGCTCTTTGAAAACCAACATCTAGAAAGACTACAAAAGGCTAGTCGTTATTTTGCCTTTCCATTTGATGAAGAAATTTTGAGACAAAAGATAGTGAAGGAGTGTCAATCTTGTGACCTCCATCAAGACTATCGGATGCGAATCAGTCTCACCAAGTCTGGAGAAATAGAAATTGATCGACAAGTATTGACACCACTTAGTTCTAGCTTCTGTCAGGCTAAAGCTTTGTCAGCAAGAAGCTGACTTTGGAGCAGGCCTTTACCTACTTTAAGACGACACACCGACCACATTTGACAGTGGGAGAGCAGGAAATCATCTATCACACTACTGATGGAAAATTGCTTGAAACCTCTATTGGGAATCTGGTCTTAAAAATGAATAGCAAACTCTATACCCCACCTAGCACTCTGGGCGTTTTACCAGGGATTTATCGCCAGCATTTACTTGAAAGCGGGCAGGTAGAAGAGAAGGTCTTAACCATAGAAGATTTGAAGCAAGCAGAAGTCATTTATGCTTGTAATGCAGTAAGGGGCTTGTATGAGTTATCAGTGAAGGAGAACTAAATGAAATTAATATTTTTTTACATGGCCTAGGTCAGTCAGCAGATAGTTGGAAAGAAGTGCAAGAGTTGCTGGCAGATTATCCCTCTGAAGCCCTAGAGCTATTTCCTTCCGGAGTTGCTAGCTATCAAGAAGCTAAGGAGCGCATTTATCAGCGCTTAACAGTGGAAACAGAACCTTTTGTCCTAATCGGTTTGTCCTTAGGGGCTGCACTTGCATTGGAGCTTTCAAGTTATGAGATACCAAATCTTCAAGCCTTGGTTTTGTCAGGTTGTCCACTGAAACTAGCAGGTAACATTCCTTTTTACATTCAGTTGCTGATATTTAAACTACTCCCAAAAAGGATATTTGAGAAACAGGGAGCAGATAAGGCTCTTATGGTTGGAGTTTCTGAGGAATTAAAAACACTTGATTTAAGAGAGAGTGCACAGAATTGTCCCTATCCAAGCTTGTTAATTTGTGGTAGTCAGGATAAGCCAAATCTTAGTTCAATGAAAAGTATTCAAGAACTGATGCCAGATTCTCAGTTTGAGATTATCTCTGACGGCCCTCATGTACTGAATAGGGAAAAACCAAAAGAGTTTGCAGAATTAACCAGAAGTTTTCTTGAATTGCTGAAACAAGTTTGATAAAAATAATATTGAGAGTTGATATTATAATTTTAGGAGAAAATCATGAACAAACGTCATTTATTAAAACTAGGCTTAGCTTCTTTACCTGCCCTAGCTTTGTTTTTACAACCTGTTGTGGCAGATGAAAGTATCCATTTTTCAAGCTGTAAGGAAGCTTGGGAGAATGGATATGCAGATATTCATAAGGGAGAACCAGGTTATTCTGCCACTCTGGATAAGGATCATGATGGAATCGCTTGTGAATCGAAGAATGCGCCTAAGGGAGTTTTAAAAGAGAAAAAGACGAGTGCATCTCAAGCTAACAACAATGTAGCACCAAATAGTGCAGTATCTGCTCCTAGTGCAGCAGCTGTAAGTGGCTGGGTTCGTCAGAATGGATCTTGGTACTATTTTTCTGAAAATGGAAAACCAGTGACAAATACTTGGCAGGGGGCTTACTACCTCAAATCAGATGGAAGAATGGCTGAGAATGAGTGGGTATACGATAACTATTACCAAGCTTGGTATTACCTCAAATCAGATGGATCTTATGCCCGCAATACTTGGCAAGGAAGTTACTATCTCAAATCAGATGGTAAAATGGCTCAGGGTGAATGGATTTATGATTCTTACTACAAAGCCTGGTATTATCTCAAATCAGATGGATCTTATGCGTATAATACATGGCAAGGTGCATACTACCTCAAATCAAATGGGAAAATGGCACAGAGTGAATGGGTTTATGACTCTTCTTACCAATCTTGGTACTACTTAAAATCAGATGGATCTTATGCTCGTAATGCATGGCAAGGAAACTACTACCTCAAATCAGATGGTAAAATGGCAAAAAATGAGCGAGTGGATGGCGGACGCTATTATGTAGATGCTTCTGGTTTGTGGAAACCATAGAATAGAAAAAAATTCTGGAAAGTTAATGCAAACCTTTGCACTGATTGTCAGATTTTGTTATACTAGTACTGTAAGCATTTTCAATTAAGGATAAGGAGAAGACGATGAGTCAAAAGATTATTGGGATTGACCTTGGTGGGACTTCTATCAAGTTCGCTATTTTAACACAAGAAGGAGAAATCCAAGAAAAATGGTCTATCAAGACTAACATTTTGGATGAAGGAAGCCATATCGTAGACGACATGATTGAAACTATTCAACATCGTTTGGGCTTGCTTGGATTGTCTGCTGAAGATTTCCGTGGAATTGGTATGGGATCACCTGGTGTGGTTGACCGTGAAAAAAAGGGACTGTTATCGGTGCCTACAACTTGAACTGGAAAAACTCTTCAACCAATCAAAGAAAAAAATGGAAAAAAAGCCTTGGGTATTCCATTCTTTCATCGACAACGATGCCAACGTGGCAGCTCTTGGTGAGCGTTGGATGGGTGCTGGTGACAAACCAACCAGACGTTGTCTTTATGACACTTGGTACAGGTGTTGGTGGCGGTATCGTTGCAGAAGGTAAATTGCTTCACGGTGTTGCAGGTGCTGCAGGTGAACTTGGACATATCACAGTTGACTTTGACCAACCAATCGCATGTACGTGTGGTAAAAAAGGCTGTCTTGAGACAGTAGCTTCAGCAACAGGGATTGTCAACTTGACTCGTCGTTATGCAGATGAATACGAAGGCGATGCAGAGTTGAAACGTTTGATTGATGACGGAGAAGAAGTAACAGCTAAAACTGTCTTTGATTTGGCAAAAGAAGGGGACGACCTTGCTTTGATCGTTTACCGTAACTTCTCACGTTACTTGGGTATTGCATGTGCCAACATCGGTTCAATCCTTAACCCATCAACAATTGTTATCGGTGGAGGGGTATCAGCTGCAGGAGACTTCCTTCTCCAAGGCGTGCAAAAGGTTTATGATGAAAATACCTTCCCACAAGTTCGTACAACCACTAAGCTGGCTCTTGCCACTCTAGGAAACGACGCTGGAGTGATCGGAGCAGCATCACTTGTATTGCAATAAAGCACATGACTCAAGAGCTTGGTTATTGATCAAGCTCTTTTTAAGTTGAAGTTGTTAGAATAAAGTAATAGCTCACTAATGATAGGAGGAGTTTTGGATGAATACTGTAGAACAGTCCATGGTTGATTTAGCCTTGTCTATTGCTACGCAAGCTCATGAAGGGTAACTGGATAAGGCAGGGGTAGATTATATTAAACATCCAATCTATGTAGTAAGCCAAGTTGATACTGAAGAAGAAAAAGCAGTGGCTCTGCTACATGATGTTATAGAGGATAGTCCTGTTTCAGCTGAAGAACTATTACAAGCTGGTTTACCAGAAACAGTAGTTACTGCTGTTCAGGTTTTGACAAAGAAAAAGGAGCAAGATTATCAAACATATCTGGAAACTGTGAAGAAAAATCCTCTTGCAAGAGTAGTAAAATTAGCTGATCTAAAACATAATTCAGATTTATCGAGATTATCTTCTATTACTGAAAAGGATAGGGAAAGATTGAAGAAATATAAAAAGGCTATTGATTTTCTGAGCAGGTAGAAAAAACCTTTTTATGCTATACTAGTTAAGACAATAATTGAGGTGAGAGTAAATGACAAAAGCAGACATGATTTTTAAAGAAAATATTGAGCGAATTCTCAATGAAGGAGTCTTTTCAGAACAAGCTCGTCCCAAGTACAAGGATGGGACTGTTGCTAACTCCAAGTACATCACAGGAGCCTTTGCAGAGTATGACTTGGCCAAGGGGGAATTTCCCATCACAACCCTACGTCCAATTGCTATCAAATCAGCTATTAAAAGAAGTGCTTTGGATTTACCAAGATCAGACCAATAGTTTGGAAGTTCTCAATGACAAGTACAATGTTCACTACTGGAATGACTGGGAAGTTGGAGATACAGGGACTATTGGGGGAACGTTATGGGGCTGTTGTTAAGAAGCATGATATCATTAACAAGATTCTCAAACAGTTAGAAGCCAATCCTTGGAACCGTCGTAATATCATTTCACTTTGGGATTATCAGGCTTTTGAGGAGACAGATGGTCTTCTGCCTTGTGCCTTTCAGACCATGTTTGATGTCCGTCGTGTAGATGGGGAAATCTATCTGGATGCGACTTTGACCCAGCGTTCTAATGATATGCTGGTAGCTCACCACATCAATGCCATGCAGTATGTGGCTCTTCAAATGATGATTGCTAAACACTTTGGTTGGAAAGTTGGAAAATTCTTCTACTTTATCAATAACCTTCACATCTATGACAATCAATTTGAACAAGCTCAGGAATTGCTTCGTCGTGAACCTTCAAACTGCCAACCACGTTTAGTCTTGAATGTACCAGACAAGACTAATTTCTTTGATATTAAAGCAGAAGATTTTTGAGTTGGTTGACTACGACCCAGTGAAGCCACAATTGAAATTTGATTTGGCTATTTAAGAACATAAAAAGAGTTGGAATTTCCAACTTCTTTTTGTTTATTAGCGTGATACGCGACGGCGAGCTGCTTTTTTACGGTTTTCTTCGATGAAAGCTGCTTTTTGTTCTTCTGGTTCAATCACTTTCTTTTTGAATGCGTATACTGCACCTGCAACAGCAGCAACAGTTCCTGCAACACCTGTTACGAGACCTTTAGCAAATCCTTTAGCCATGAGTCTTCCTCCTTTTATTTATAAATCAGACGGAAATAGCTTAAGATATAGCATTTTTCTGCCTGTCCATTTTTGTGATATAATAATAGTAACGAAAAAAATGGGAATTTTTTTCAAGGAAAAAAACGATGAAAACAAAAAAATAATTGTGATTGTTGGTCCAACAGCTGTTGGAAAGACTGCACTAGCTATTGAAGTTGCTCAGCGATTTAATGGGGAAGTAGTCAGTGGAGATAGCCAACAAGTCTACCGAGGACTAGATATTGGAACGGCCAAGGCTAGTCCAGAGGAACAGGCAACTGTCCCTCATCATTTAATTGATGTGAGAGATGTAACCGAGTCTTACTCGGCTTTTGATTTTGTTTCAGAGGCCAAGGCAGCCATTGAGGACATTCAAAGTCGTGGTAAGCTTGCTATTATTGCTGGTGGGACTGGACTTTATATCCAGAGTCTGCTAGAAGGCTATCATCTTGGTGGGGAGACACCCCATGAGGATATTTTAGCTTATCGTGCTAGTCTAGAGCCTTTTTCAGATGAGGAGTTAGCCCATCTGGTGGAGCAAGCGGGCCTTGAAATTCCCCAGTTTAATCGTCGTCGTGCTATGCGTGCCTTGGAAATTGCCCATTTTGGTCAAGATTTGGGAAATCAAGAGACTTTATATGAGCCACTGATTATTTGCTTGGACGATGAGCGCAGTCAATTGTATGAACGGATTAACCATCGTGTGGATTTGATGTTTGAAGCTGGACTATTGGATGAGGCCAAGTGGTTGTTTGAGCATTATACAGATGTGCAGGCAGCCAAAGGTATTGGCTACAAGGAACTTTTTCCCTTATTTTTGAGGGGAGCAAAGTTTGGAGGAGGCTAGTGATAGTCTCAAGCAGGCGACTCGTCGTTTTGCCAAACGTCAGTTGACCTGGTTCCGTAACCGCATGCAGGTGACCTTTTATCAGATAGGAGAATCTGGTGTGAAAGAGCGTATTTTCAGCCAGATTGAGGAGTTTTTAGATGATTGAAACGGAGAAAAAAGAAGAGCGTATCCTGCTGATTGGTGTTGAACTCCAGGGCATGGATAATTTTGACCTTTCCATGGAAGAACTGGCTAGTCTAGCTAAAACGGCTGGGGCGGTTGTAGTCGATAGTTACAGACAAAAACGTGAAAAAAATACGACTCCAAGACCTTTGTCGGAACTGGTAAGTTGGAAGAAATTGCGCTCATGGTGGACGCAGAAGAAATCACGACAGTCATCGTCAATAACCGTCTGACACCACGGCAAAAATGTTAATCTCGAGGAAGTTCTGGGTGTCAAGGTCATTGACCGTATGCAGTTGATTCTGGATATCTTTGCTATGCGAGCTCGAAGTCATGAAGGCAAACTCCAAGTGCATTTGGCTCAGTTAAAATATCTCTTGCCTCGCTTGGTTGGTCAGGGGATTATGCTCAGCCGTCAGGCAGGGGGAATTGGTTCACGTGGTCCAGGTGAAAGTCAGCTGGAGCTTAACCGTCGTAGTGTTCGCAACCAGATTACAGATATCGAACGTCAACTCAAGGTGGTTGAGAAAAACCGAGCGACAGTTCGAGAAAAACGTTTGGAGTCAAGTACCTTTAAGATTGGTTTGATTGGTTACACCAATGCTGGTAAGTCAACCATCATGAACACCTTGACTAGCAAGACCCAGTATGAGGCAAATGAGCTTTTCGCAACTCTGGATGCGACAACTAAAAGCATTCATCTGGGGGCAATCTTCAGGTGACTTTAACTGACACCGTTGGGTTTATTCAAGATTTGCCGACAGAGTTGGTGTCTAGTTTTCAAGTCGACCTTGGAAGAAAGCAAGCATGTAGATCTCCTGGTCAATGTCATCGATGCTAGCAATCCCTACCATGAGGAACATGAAAAAACGGTCCTCTCTATCATGAAAGACTTGGACATGGAGGATATTCCTCGCTTGACCCTTTATAATAAAGCGGATTTGGTGGAGGACTTTACGCCTACTCAAACGCCTTATGCATTGATTTCTGCTAAGTCTAAGGATAGTCGTGAGCAGTTGCAGGCTTTATTGCTGGATAAGATTAAGGAAATTTTTGAACCCTTTACCCTGCGCGTGCCGTTTTCTAAATCTTACAAGATTCATGATTTAGAAAGTGTTGCGATTCTAGAAGAACGTGACTACCAAGATGACTGTGAGGTCATCAGAGGCTACATTTCTGAGAAAAATAAATGGAGATTAGAAGAATTTTATGACTGATATCAAAACTTTGGCACTCAAGTATGGTGGCTATACAAGTCTAGACAAGGTCTATCTGGACCAACTTTTAGCTGGTAGGTCTGAAGAGGAACAACTAGCTCTCATTACACCTCCACCTAGCGTGGTTAATGCCTACTTTGCAGAACTCTACCAGAAAAAAAGTCCTCAAGCTGCGACAGATTATTTTGCGGAAGTCAGCCAGGAACTGAACCTCTACAATACTGAACCAAGTTTTACTGAAGAAAGCAAACCCTTTATCCGTCTTAATCTGTCAGGCAAATCTTTTTGGTTTTTGCTATGAGAGGAGGGCCTTGGTCGCATTTTCTCTGAATATGAGGAAGCAATCACAGCTGACTTACTTTTTGAAATTGCGCAAATTTTTCCCCCATCAGCTAGTCTTTGAGGAGTCTGGAAAAATTTACATGAAGGCTGTCGGGGATGAGGAAATAGTTAGTGTAGAAAGCTTAACAGCTTTAACTGACTTGGAAAGCTTGGCAGATGGTCGCAAGCGTCTCAAAGGTTATAGTCAAGAGGATTTACTACAAGAGGCTAAAGCCTATACTGGTAAGCTTTATTATCGCTCAGAAAACCGCACTGCTATGTTATATTTTGATTAATTAGAAAGTATCGAATGGATATTCAATTTTTAGGAACGGGGGCTGGTCAGCCCTCTAAAGCCCGCAACGTTTCAAGTCTCGCCCTGAAACTCTTGGATGAGATTAACGAAGTTTGGCTCTTTGACTGTGGAGAAGGTACGCAAAATCGCATTCTGGAAACTACGATTCGACCACGGAAGGTTAGCAAAATCTTTATCACACACTTGCATGGAGATCATATCTTTGGTTTGCCAGGATTTCTCTCTAGTCGTGCCTTTCAAGCCAATGAAGAGCAGACAGATTTGGAAATCTATGGTCCCCAAGGCATCAAATCATTTGTCTTGACTAGTTTGCGTGTCTCTGGTTCTCGTCTGCCCTATAAGATTCATTTCCATGAGTTTGACCAAGATTCTCTAGGAAAAATCCTTGAAACAGATAAATTCACTGTGTATGCAGAGGAGTTGGATCACACTATTTTCTGTGTTGGCTATCGTGTCATGCAAAAGGACCTAGAAGGGACCTTGGATGCTGAAAAACTCAAGGCTGCTGGTGTCCCATTTGGCCCGCTCTTTGGAAAAATTAAAAACGGCCAGGATGTTGTTTTGGAAGACGGAACTGAAATCAAGGCAGCAGACTATATCTCAGCACCGCGACCTGGAAAGATTATTACCATTTTGGGAGATACTCGAAAAACAGATGCCAGTGTGCGTCTTGGTGTCAATGCAGATGTTCTTGTCCATGAGTCGACTTATGGCAAGGGTGATGAGAAAATTGCCCGCAATCATGGCCACTCAACTAATATGCAGGCTGCTCAGGTAGCGGCAGAAGCAGGAGCCAAACGACTCTTGCTCAACCATATCAGTGCACGCTTTCCTTTCAAAGGACATTAGCCAGCTCAAGAAAGATGCGGCAACAATTTTTGAAAATGTCCATGTGGTTAAAGATCTAGAAGAAGTGGAAATCTAGGATATCGAGAAAGGATAAATATGTCTACTATTCTCATTACGGGTGCTAGTGGTGGTCTAGCCCAAGAAATGGTCAAACTCTTGCCCAATGATCAATTGATTTTGCTAGGTAGAAATAGAGAAAAATTAGCTCAACTATACGGAAATCATCCACATGCAGAATTGGTCGAGATTGATCTTACCGATGAGCAAGCCTTAGAAGGATTGGTAGCTGACCTCTATCTCCGTTATGGTAAGATTGATGTTTTGATTAACAACGCTGGTTATGGGATTTTTGAGGATTTTGACAAGATTTCTAATCAAGATATTCATCAAATGTTTGAGGTTAACACCTTTGCTTTGATGAATCTGTCTCGTTTGGTTGCTTCTCGTATGAAGGAAATGCGAAAAGGGCATATCATCAATATCGTCAGTATGGCTGGTTTGATAGCAACTGGCAAGTCCAGTCTTTACTCAGCGACCAAGTTCGCAGCTATTGGTTTTTCAAATGCTTTGCGTCTTGAACTCATGCCCTATGGTGTTTATGTGACGACGGTTAATCCAGGACCAATCCGTACAGGATTTTTTGACCAGGCTGATCCAGATGGAACCTATCTCAAGTCAGTTGACCGTTTCCTACTCGAGCCAGATGCAGTAGCTAGAAAGATTGTCAAAACCATAGGAAAAAAATAAACAGGGAACTCAATCTCCCAATCTTGCTCAATCTAGCCCATAAGTTTTACACCCTCTTTCCCAAGTTAGCAGATAAGTTAGCAGGGGAAACCTTTAATTATAAGTCAAAGCTGTTTTGATGAGAAATAGCTTTTTATTTTTTCTGTTGTCAATTTGTAGAAAAATATCTCATGATAAACAGGCAGTTTATAATGATTAAGTTCATTTAAGGTATAGATAGAGATAAGAAAGCAGAAAAGAGAGGATAAACTTCGAGTCTAACATAACTAAAAGTATATCTATAGCCGAAAGCTTATGAAGTCAAGATAAAATAGGATTAAAAAGAACTTGCCCTTTGTCGGTTTGACTAGGCTGTAAATCGGAGTTAGAAATATTCTTAGAATAGATAAAGAAAATATAGTCAATTGAAACAAGAACAAGACAAAAGAACTTCATGAAAAGTATTGCAACTTGGTAATATCTTTTAGAGGTGCTTTTAGTATGAGTCTATGTCTTCTCTTTTAGTTTTAACTAGCCATAAATGCCCTTTGCGTGAGATTTGGAAAACGTCTGATACTTTTTGTTATACTACCTGTTTGCTTACAATAGTCAAGAACTTTTTCGCGAAAATTCAATGATTATACCATACGAAGATTAGACTATCTTTACCACACATGCTTAGGATATTTAATTTTCTTATCAAGCCTTTTGTTAACAGTTACATGTAGGTATCCTGCAAGGGTCTAGTTATCACTTTTCAAGTTGATCTTTTTGTGATAGAATGTGAGGTGAGCAGATGGGCTTCAGAGGCTAATGCCAGGTCAAGCTCTATGCAATAAAGTAAAAAGGAGATGCACAACATGCATTGGGAAAAAGACAGAAGTTTTCCATACGAAAATTTTCAATAGGTGCGGCCTCCGTTTTGATCGGTCAATTTTTTGTCGGTCAAAATCTAGGAGATCAGCTTGTATCTGCGGATGAAGTTGCCGGTTTTGGTAGAAGAGGCTACCCCGGTATCATCAGGGGGTTCCCCGAACGCTGTAAGTGGTGTAGCCACCAACATTGAAAGCGCTAACATCGGGGGGGGGGTACCTCTAGAGCTACAAGTAGCCTAACAGGATTAACTGAAGATAAAGAGGTGCCGTCAACCAGTGCTGGAACGGCTTTTTCTGCTAGTTCGGAAGCGGTAGAAGGGTCTGCTGCAAGTACAGAAACAAGAGCAGAAAAAGCTGAGTCTAGACATGAGGAAGCACCAGTAGTAGAGCGTCAGTCTGTGGACATGGAGAGCTTGAAGCAAGCCTATGTCCGCCTGCAGAGTCTGCTTCAGCAAGACATTGACTTAGCTGACAAAACGGCCGACAGCGTTGCTAACTATCGTCAAGCTCGCCTTGAGGCCGAAAGACTGGAACAAAGTGCCCTAGCAGCATTGGCTAGCCAAACAGTAAGAGCAGATGAGGTAGTCCAGCTCCAAGCGCAACTAGTCGCAAGTAGCAACAAGCTTGAAGTCAGTATAGCTAACCTTCATTCAGCTATCAAGCCTGTCGCACCAGCTCCAGCAGTCGAAAGCAGAACCGCGTGAAAAAAAGCAGAAGGGAAGTCAGTATCCAGCCCAGCCGAAAAAGGCAATCGCTGAGAGTAACAGAAACCAATCTAGCAGCTGATGCGGCTAAACCAGCCACCGATCAGAATCCAGCTGTCAAGCCAGAACTAGAGCTAACCGCTCAAGCGGCTCCAAAGCATCGCAGAGGAAAAAGAAGACCGAGCTGGATAAACTCCGTGCGGTTGCGGATGCGGTGGAAAAAATCGAGGAGGCTCAAGCCAAGGCTATCGACTATACCGTGGTCTACCTAGACAAGCAAACAGGTCTTGAAGTTTGGCGTGAAAAGAAATCCTACACCCCAGTTACCAAGGAAAAACGAACTGGATAAGGATGCGACCATCACTGTCAAACCAGAGATCAGTACCATCAAAAGAGCTAGAAGGCTACCGCATCGAAGGCGAGCAAGAGAAAAACTCTGACCCTCAGCCCAAGCAAGGATAATGTTATTGACTTTTCCGTTGCCGCGGCGGGCAAGAAGAGAGGAGTGAGGGCGTTATCCGCCATAGAGGCTGAAAATGAAAAATTGCGAAAAAGACTATGAAACAGCAGTGGCTAACTATATTGCTCAATTAAATAAAGTTGTAGCAGAGAACAATGTCAAACAGCAAGAATATAATGAAGCTTATGCAAATTATGTAGCAAAAAAAGCAGAGTTTGAAGCCACTAAAGCAGCTCAATTAGCAGCAGCCCAAGCATCTACCAATGTTGATGGGAACCTATCTGTCGTAAAAATACAGCACTTAGAACTTGACTCAAGTACGAAGGAAACGCAGAATGTATCTGGTGGTACAAGAGTTGCAGGAACTTCAGAAACCATATTGACAGGAAATCCGGTCTATCGGATTAACCGAGGACAAAAATATGACGGTAAACTATAACGGATTAGAAAAATAGTTCCTATGATGGGAAGCGTATTTCTAAAATTGAGGCGACATTCACACCAGTTAGTGCAGATACATTTGTTGAGTTGAAACCCCGTTTTGTTGAAGGCTTTACCGTTAAAAAAATACAAATAAAACTACGCCCAATAATATAGAAATTAAGGCGAGCTATAAATTTTATGATGATGCCGGGAGAGTAATTACATTTGATAAAAATCGACCTGCCTTGTTATCATTCGCGAGTTTGAACGGGAACGCTACTAATCACAATGAGTATATTAGGAATTTCAACGGAGAACTAGTTCAATTACTGGTTCGAGTATTGGGAAAAGCTCAAGACGGCAAAGTCCGAGCGTTGCAAGATAACACTGGGAAGTACAGAGGTGAAGACTGGGATAGCAGGGGTAACCAATACGAATATTGAGGGAGCTATCGCCGGTGTTGCGCAAGGAGATAGAGTAAACGTCAATTACGGATTTGATACTATGAATGCCGGTCTTACTGCGTGGTACACAATGGACAGTAGTATAAAATCTGCTGTTCTCATTAAAAAAATACAGCAGTAGCTCCGTCTGCTTTACAGCTCACCTCTCTTCCAACTCCACCAAGTGTACCGGTTTACAAAACGGATACACGCAAGCAAAACAAAATTTACAAACCGCAAGGCGATGTGACTATCGTTACAGAGATAGGAGACACAGTTCGACCAGAAGATGGTCTTGACTGGACAAGTACTCCTCCAGCAGGCACTACTTATGCTTGGAAAAAAATGAGGTTGATACACGAACTGCGGGAAGTAAGCCGGCTACAGTCGTGATTACTTTTCCAGATAAAACGACAGCGGAAGTGCCTGTTACTGTTAAGGTGTTGAAGGGAACATTGAATCCTATTGAGGATATTGGAAGCACTATGGCTGGCAAATATGCTCCAACTACTCAAACGATTACAACAGAAGTGGGAGTGATGCCGGATGCTAAAGCGGCTATTTCAAATAAAGAGGCTCTTCCTGCTGGAACGACTTATAGTTTTCCAACACCACCTGATGTTTCTAAACCAGGTAAGCGAGATGTGGTGGTTCGTATCACTTATCCAGACAAGAGTACTGAACACGAGACAACGCAGCTTACTGTCTTGAAAAGCATCACAAGATACTGCTCGACTGATATGGCTGGCCAGTATGTTCCAACCACACAAACGATTACGACTGAGGTTGGAGTGATGCCGGATGCTAAAGCGGCCATTTCAAATAAAGAGGCTCTTCCTGCTGGAACGACTTATAGTTTCACAACACCACCTGATGTTTCTAAGCCAGGTAAGCGAGATGTGGTGGTTCGTATCACTTATCCAGACAAGAGTACTGAACACGAGACAACGCAACTTACTGTCTTGAAAGCATCACAAGATACTGCTGCGACTAATATGGCTGGCAAGTACGTTCCAACCACACAAACGATCACGACTGAGGTTGGAGTGATGCCAGATGCTAAAAGCGGCCATTTTCAAATAAAGAGGCTCTTCCTGCTGGAACGACTTATAGTTTCCCAACACCACCTGATGTTTCTAAGCCAGGCAAGCGAGATGTGGTAGTCTGTATCACTTATCCAGACAAGAGCACTGAACACGAGACAACACAACTTACTGTCTTGAAAAGAATCTCGTGGAGCCACCGGAGCCACAGGCGCAACAGGAGCAGCCGGCAAGTCAGTTCACAACGGTACTACAGTTCCAGCGAATACCCTAGGAGCCAATGGAGATAGCTACCTCAACACAGCTACCGGTGATATTTACACGAAAGCAAATGGTACATGGACCAAGACCGGTAACCTCAAAGGAGCCACCGGAGCAACAGGAGCCACAGGCGCAACGGGAACTACCGGAGCAGCCAGTAAGTCAGTTCACAACGGTACTACAGCTCCAGCCAATACCCTAGGGAGCTAACGGCGATAGCTACCTCAACACAGCTACCGGTGATATTTACACGAAAGCAAATGGCACATGGACTAAGACCGGTAACCTCAAAGGCGCAACCGGTGCAACGGGTGCTACAGGTGCAACAGGGAGCAACAGGCGCAACAGGTGCAACAGGGAGCTACCGGAGCAGCCGGCAAGTCAGTTCACAACGGTACCACAGTTCCATCTCCTACTCTAGGAGCTAACGGCGATAGCTACCTCAACACAACCACTGGCGATGTCTATACGAAAGCAAATGGCACATGGACTAAGACCGGTAACCTCAAAGGAGCAACTGGTGCAACGGGAGCAACAGGGGCTACAGGCGCAACTGGAGCCACCGGTGTCGCTGGTAAGTCAGTTCATAGCGGTGCAACCGCCCCAGCTTCTACCCTAGGAGCCAATGGAGATAGCTACCTCAACACGGCTACCGGTGATATTTACACGAAAGCAAACGGTACATGGACTAAGACCGGTAACCTCAAAGGCGCAACAGGCGCAACAGGCGCAACTGGTGCCACCGGCGCAACTGGAGCCGCTGGTAAAGACGGTAAGTCTGCCTACGACCTCTGGAAAGAACAACCAGGCAACGAAAACAAAACACCAGAAGACTTCGTCAACTCACTGAAAGGTGATAAAGGTGATCAGGGTGAAACTGGAGCCGCCGGAAAAGACGGTAAGTCTGCTTACGACCTCTGGAAAGAACAACCAGGCAATGAAAACAAAACGCCAGAAGACTTCGTTAACTCACTGAAAGGTGATAAGGGTGACCAGGGCGAAACTGGAGCAGCTGGTAAGTCAGTTCATAGCGGTGCAACCGCCCAGCTTCTACCCTAGGAGCCAATGGAGATAGCTACCTCAACACGGCTACCGGTGATATTTACACGAAAGCAAACGGTACATGGACTAAGACCGGTAACCTCAAAAGGCGCAACAGGCGCCACTGGAGCCACCAGGTAAAGACGGCAAGTCTGCTTACGACCTCTGGAAAGAACAACCAGGTAACGAAAACAAAACACCAGAAGACTTCGTCAACTCACTGAAAGGTGATAAAGGTGATCAGGGTGAAACTGGAGCCGCCGGAAAAAGACAGTAAGTCTGCTTACGACCTCTGGAAAGAACAACCAGGCAATGAAAACAAAACGCCAGAAGACTTCGTCAACTCACTGAAAGGTGATAAAGGTGAAGCTGGAGCCGCAGGAAAAAGACGGTAAGTCTGCCTACGACCTCTGGAAAGAACAACCAGGCAATGAAAAACAAAAACACCGGAAGACTTCGTCAACTCACTGAAAGGTGATAAAGGTGAAACTGGAGCCGCAGGAAAAAGACGGTAGAGTCTGCCTACGACCTCTGGAAAGAACAACCAGGTAATGAAAAACAAAACGCCAGAAGACTTCGTCAACTCACTGAAAGGTGATAAAGGTGAAACTGGTGCCACCGGAGCCGCAGGTAAAGACGGTAAATCCGCTTACGACCTCTGGAAAGAACAACCAGGCAATGAAAACAAAACCCCAGAAGACTTCGTCAACTCACTGAAAGGTGATAAAGGTGAAGCTGGAGCCGCAGGAAAAAGACGGTAAGTCTGCCTACGATCTCTGGAAAGAACAACCGGGCAATGAAAACAAAAACACCAGAAGACTTTGTCAACTCACTGAAAGGTGATAAAGGTGACCAGGGCGAAACCGGAGCCGCAGGAAAAGACGGTAAGTCCGCCTACGACCTCTGGAAAGAACAACCAGGCAACGAAAACAAAACCCCAGAAGACTTCGTTAACTCACTGAAAGGTGATAAAGGTGAAGCTGGAGCCGCCGGAAAAAGACGGTAAGTCTGCCTACGACCTCTGGAAAGAACAACCAGGCAATGAGAACAAGACCCCAACCGACTTCGTGAACTCACTGAAAGGTGAAAAGGGAGATAAAGGTGTAGATGGGCAAAATGGTCGTGATGGTCGCGACGGTCGAAATGGTCGAGATGGCGTTACTCCAATTATAGAAGTGACCAAATCACAAGATGGCGTAACCACTATTGTCTTCAAGGATCCAACAACGAACGAGTCTATGGTACCCCAATCAAAGTTTCCGATGGTAAGAATGGTGCAGATGGTAAATCTATTACAATTACCAATACTGAAACTCTTCCAAGTGGAGATATTCGAGTAAGCTTCTCAGATGGTCGCGAAATTATCGTACCGAAGGGACCTAAAGGAGATAAGGGTGTAGATGGACAAAATGGTCGTGATGGCCGTGATGGTCAAGCTGGCCGCGATGGTCGCGACGGTCGAAATGGTCGAGATGGCGTTACTCCAATTATAGAAGTGACCAAATCACAAGATGGCGTAACCACTATTGTCTTCAAAGATCCAACAACAAACGAGTCTATGAGTACCCCAATCAAAGTTTCCGATGGTAAGAATGGTGCAGATGGTAAATCTATTACGATTACCAATACTGAAACTCTTCCAAGTGGAGACGTTCGAGTAAGCTTCTCAGATGGTCGCGAAATTATCGTACCGAAGGGACCTAAAGGAGATAAGGGTGTAGATGGACAAAAATGGTCGTGATGGCCGTGATGGTCAAGCCGGCCGTGACGGTCGCGACGGTCGAAATGGTCGAGATGGTGTTACTCCAATTATAAAGTGACCAAATCACAAGATGGGGCAACCACTATTGTCTTCAAGGATCCAACAACAAACGAGTCTATGAGTGCTCCAATCAAGGTTTCCGATGGTAAGAATGGTGCAGATGGCAAATCTATTACGATTACCAATACTGAAACTCTTCCAAGTGGAGATATTCGAGTAAGCTTTTCAGATGGTCGCGAAATTATCGTACCGAAGGGACCTAAAGGTGATAAAGGTGAAACCGGAGCCACAGGTAAAGACGGTAAATCCGCTTACGATCTCTGGAAAGAACAGCCAGGCAATGAAAAACAAAACCCCAGAAGACTTCGTCAACTCACTGAAAGGTGATAAAGGTGAAGCTGGAGCCGCTGGAAAAAGACGGTAGAGTCCGCTTATGACCTCTGGAAAGAACAACCAGGCAATGAAAACAAAACGCCAGAAGACTTCGTCAACTCACTAAAAGGTGACAAAGGTGAAACTGGAGCCGCAGGAAAAGACGGTAAGTCTGCCTACGACCTCTGGAAAGAACAGCCAGGCAACGAAAACAAAACGCCAGAAGACTTCGTCAACTCACTAAAAGGTGAAACTGGAGCCGCAGGAAAAAGACGGTAAGTCCGCCTACGATCTCTGGAAAGAACAACCGGGTAACGAAAACAAAACACCAGAAGACTTCGTTAACTCACTGAAAGGTGAAAAAGGGAGATAAAGGTGTAGATGGGCAAAATGGTCGTGATGGCCGTGATGGTCAAGCTGGCCGCGATGGTCGCGACGGTCGAAATGGTCGAGATGGTGTTACTCCAATTATAGAAGTGACCAAATCACAAGATGGGGTAACCACTATTGTCTTCAAGGATCCAACAACAAAACGAGTCTATGAGTGCTCCAATCAAGGTTTCCGATGGTAAGAATGGTGCAGATGGTAAAATCCATTACGATTACCAATACTGAAACTCTTCCAAGTGGAGACGTTCGAGTAAGCTTCTCAGATGGTCGCGAAATTATCGTACCGAAGGGACCTAAAAGGAGATAAGGGTGTAGATGGACAAAATGGTCGTGATGCTCAAGCCGGCCGTGACGGTCGCGACGGTCGAAATGGTCGAGATGGTGTTACTCCAATTATAGAAGTGACCAAATCACAAGATGGCGTAACCACTATTGTCTTCAAGGATCCAACAACAAACGAGTCTATGAGTGCTCCAATCAAGGTTTCCGATGGTAAGAATGGTGCAGATGGCAAATCTATTACGATTACCAATACTGAAACTCTTCCAAGTGGAGATATTCGAGTAAGCTTTTCAGATGGTCGCGAAATTATCGTACCGAAGGGACCTAAAAGGTGATAAAAGGTGACGCTGGTGCAACAGGATCAACAGGCGCGACAGGTGCCACAGGCACAACCGGCGCTACAGGTACAACTGGCTCAACCGGCGCAACAGGAGCCACAGGTTCAACCGGCGTCACAGGAGCAACCGGCACCACAGGAGCAACTGGCTCAACCGGTTCAACCGGTGCAACTGGCGCGACCGGTGCAACAGGCACAACCGGTGCCACAGGCGTAACAGGAACCACCGGCACAACCGGCACCACAGGAGCAACTGGCTCAACCGGCTCAACCGGCTTAACCGGCGCGACAGGCTCAACTGGCTCAACTGGCGCCACCGGCGCGACTGGAGCAACTGGAGCGACAGGCTCAACCGGCTCAACCGGTGCAACTGGCTCAACAGGAGCTACCGGCACAACCGGCGCGACTGGAGCAACAGGAGCAACAGGCACAACCGGTGCCACAGGCTCTACCGGCGCCACAGGCACAACCGGCGCGACCGGCGCGACAGGCTCAACTGGAGCGACAGGCTCAACCGGCTCAACCGGTGCAACTGGCTCAACAGGAGCTACCGGCACGACAGGCTCAACTGGAGCGACAGGGCTCAACAGGTGCTACAGGCCCAACCGGCGCGACTGGAGCAACAGGAGCAACAGGCACAACCGGCGCCACAGGCACAACTGGCGCGACTGGATCAACAGGCTCAACTGGTGCGACCGGCGCCACAGGGCTCTACAGGAGCCACAGGTGCAACAGGAGCCACAGGCACAACCGGCGCCACAGGCACAACCGGCGCCACAGGCACAACTGGAGCCACAGGCACAACCGGTGCAACTGGCTCTACAGGATCAACCAGCGCCACTGGCGCCACAGGAGCAACAGGGAGTAACAGGAGCCACAGGATCTACAGGCGTAACAGGGCACAACCGGTGCCACAGGTTCAACCGGTTCAACCGGCTCTACAGGAGCTACCGGCACAACAGGCACAACAGGCTCAACTGGCGCCACCGGCTCAACTGGAGCAACTGGCGCAACAGGCTCAACAGGAGCCACCGGCGCGACTGGAGCCACTGGCTCAACAGGCTCAACAGGATCTACAGGCACAACCGGCGCAACCGGCGCGACAGGCTCAACAGGTGCGACAGGCTCAACTGGTGCTACCGGTTCAACTGGTGCAACCGGCTCAACCAGCTCAACCGGCTCAACCGGCTTAACCGGCGCGACAGGCTCAACTGGCGCAACAGGCTCAACTGGCGCCACTGGATCAACTGGAGCGACAGGGCTCTACAGGAGCTACCGGCACAACCGGCGCGACAGGCTCAACAGGTGCGACAGGCCCAACCGGCGCCACAGGCGCGACTGGAGCAACCGGTGCAACTGGCTCTACAGGAGCCACAGGCTCAACAGGTTCAACAGGCTCTACAGGAGCCACCGGCATAACTGGTGCAACAGGATCAGCCGGCGTCACAGGAGCAACAGGAGTAACAGGAGCCACAGGATCTACAGGCGTAACGGGCACAACCGGAGCCACAGGATCAACCGGTTCAACCGGCTCTACAGGAGCTACCGGCACAACAGGCACAACCGGCGCGACAGGGCACAACCGGCGCGATAGGCACAACCGGCGCAACTGGCTCAACCGGAGCCACAGGCACAACTGGCACAACCGGGCGACAGGTACTACCGGCACAACCGGCGCCACAGGATCAACCGGAGCAACAGGCGCTACAGGCACAACCGGTGCCACAGGTTCAACCGGTGCAACTGGCGCCACCGGATCAACTGGCGCTACTGGATCAACAGGCACAACAGGCGCTACCGGAGCCACAGGCTCTACAGGCACAACCAGCGCCACTGGAGCCCCAGGCACAACCGGCGCTACCGGTGCCACAGAAGCAACGGGCACAACCGGTTCAACGGGCACAACCGGCGCCACAGGGTGAAACAGGAGCGACAGGCACAACCGGCTCAACTGGTGCTACAGGTATTACAGGTTCAGCAGGCGCCACCGGCACAACTGGCGCCACCGGCGCGACTGGCTCAACAGGCACAACTGGAGCAACTGGCACAACCGGCGCCACCGGCACAACTAGCGCGACTGGCTCAACAGGCTCTACAGGAGCCACAGGTTCAACAGGATCTATCGGCGCCACGGGTTTTAACGGGCACAACCGGGCTACAGGTTCAACAGGTGCAACCGGCACAACCGGCGCAATCGGCGCGACAGGCTCAACAGGTACAACTGGCTCAACAGGCACAACCGGCTCAACGGGCTCAACAGGTGCCACTGGCGCGACCGGCTCAACCGGAGCTACAGGTTCAACGGGTGCAACCGGCTCAACCGGAGCTACAGGTACTACCGGCTCAACCGGCTCAACCGGAGCTACAGGTACTACAGGTGCAACCGGCTCAACCGGTGCTACAGGCACAACCGGCGCCACAGGGTTCAACAGGTAAAAACAGGAGCGACCGGCACAAGTGGAGCAACTGGCACAACCGGAGCCACAGGCACAACTGGCGCCACAGGCGCAACTGGCTCAACCGGGCTACAGGGTACAACAGGTACAACAGGTTCAACCGGTGCAACTGGCGCAACCGGCGCTACAGGCACAACCGGCGCTACAGGCACAACCGGCGCCACAGGTGCAACTGGCTCAACTGGTGCTACAGGTACTACAGGTGCTACCGGCTCAACAGGTTCAACCGGTGCTACAGGTTCAACCGGCGCCACCGGAGTAACTGGATCTACAGGAGCGACAGGCACAACCGGCGCTACAGGCACAACCGGCGCCACCGGAGCAACTGGCTCAACTGGTGCTACAGGTACTACAGGTGCCACCGGCTCAACAGGTTCAACCGGTGCTACAGGGTTCAACCGGCGCCACCGGAGTAACTGGATCTACAGGAGCGACAGGCACAACCGGCGCTACAGGCACAACCGGCGCCACCGGAGCAACTGGCTCAACTGGTGCTACAGGTACTACAGGTGCCACCGGCTCAACAGGTTCAACAGGTGCTACAGGTACAACCGGCGCCACTGGAGCAACTGGATCTACAGGAGCGACCGGCACAACCGGTGCTACAGGCATAACAGGTGCTACCGGCTCAACAGGTTCAACAGGTGCAACCGGCTCAACCGGCTCAACCGGTGCTACAGGCACTACAGGTGCTACAGGTACAACCGGCGCCACAGGTTCAACAGGTAAAACAGGAGCGACCGGCACAAGTGGAGCAACAATTTCTAAACGAGATACAGGTATTGGTAGCAATCACGGAAATGGTACTCCGACTCCAAGTACTTTAGAATTTTTGCCTTCAGGACAAAATGCTGGTGGAGTAACGAATACCAATCGTTTAGCAAAAGAATTACCACAAACAGGAGAAGAAAGCAGTATGAGCTTCTCTCTTCTAGGAGGAGCAACTATTCTAGGTTTGCTTGGTACAGTTCAAATGCGTCGTAAGAGAGATAGTCAAAATTAATTTCTCCAACGATAAAAAATTGAACTCAGTGATTGCATTCAGAAACCAATTTCCCTATTCAGTGTGGTAGATTGTGACTAACTAAAGACGAGAGATTGTACAGAAAGTTTAGTCTATAATGAAAAAGTGAACAAAAACGAGTTTTCTGGAATTCAGAATTCTGTTTTGTTCGCTTTTTATTATGTGACTATTAGTCTGTCTCGCTCCGCTAGGGTGCGAGACAAAAACCACTCCCGCTATGCGGGTGCGCGTCGAAGGTTATACCAAAAAAACTCCAAACGCGATACAATAAAGGTGTTCAAGCCAATTGTAAAGCGAAAGGAGAAAAATATGGCACAAAAGGCACATAGTTTATCACACACAAAGTGGATGTGTAAATATCACATTGTGTTCACCCCTAAGTATAGACGAAAAATCATTTATAATCAATATCGAAGTAGTTTGGGAGAAATATTCCACCGATTATGTAGTTATAAAGGTGTTGAGATTATCGAAGGACACTTAATGCCTGATCATGTACATATGTTAGTAAGTATTCCACCAAGGATAAGTGTTTCAAGTTTCATGGGTTATTTAAAAGGCAAAAGTGCACTCATGATGTTTGACAAACACGCCAATATCAAGTACAAGTTTGGGAATCGGCATTTTTGGGCAGAAGGTTATTATGTGAGTACGGTTGGACTCAATGAAGCCACAATTAAGAAATATATCCAAGAACAGGAAAAACATGATATAGCACTAGATAAATTAAGTGTGAAAGAATATGAGGATCCCTTTAGGGATAGTGGTAAGTAGTACCAATGTCTCTTTAAGAGGCAAGTGACGAGTCAAGAGCAATAAGGCTTGAACAACGTGAAAGCCAGCGTCTTTAGGCGCTGGCTGGTAATTTGGGCTTATAGCCCTGGTACAAACCACCCGTTTGACGGGTGGTTATGATTCTTCTGCTGCAAAAATAGGAAGCGTGTTTATATAATGGATTGAATCTAGAATGGGACGCTACGACTGCTAAAAAAATATTTCTAGAAATTAGTTTGACTTTCCTAATCGATTTGTTCACATCTTGTTTCAATCTACTATAAAAAACCAAAAAAATGTTAAACCATCTTGACATTTTCATCGATTTAGAGTATAATAATAAATGTAAAGAGCTCTTGACATTTTTTTGACGGATTGGAGGAACAGGACTATGAGAAAAAAATGGATGAAATGGACAGAGCGATTCAGCTACGTTCTGAGGAATGGGGTTATAAAACGGCTCTATTTGGTTTATGTGGATGGACAGTATTTAATATCTATCAATCTATTACAAAAAGGCATTAGACTTGAAATGTTACCATGTCTGATTTTATGTTTATCTATTTCTGTTCAAGGATTTACACAACTTGCAATAAAACAGAAAATGATTGATAGTGATGAAGAGTTTAAAGAACCAAATAAACTTGTTCAAGGAGTAATTTTGATGGTTCTTATCCTTATCGTAGTTTTGGCGATTGGCATTTATTGTTTTCAGAAAGACTAATGCTGTATGAAAAATAATATCAAACAGTTAAGAAAGTCTGAAGGACTACGTCAGGAAGATATGGCAAAAATATTAGGCGTTAGTCGACAAACCATTATAGCTATCGAGAATGACAAGTACAATCCTACACTTGAACTAGCAATGAAAAATTGCAAGATTGCTACGACTACATGTTGAAGAAATTTTTCGTTCTAGAGGATTAAAGATATCAGATAGCATTTATTTTAATCATCTGCTCCCGTAATGATGAGAGAGTTTTTCCGGTTCATGGAAACTCTCTTTTTAAAAGCTCAAAAAAATAGTCTACTCAATTTTTACCCTTGTCCATCTATATATCTATCGTAAAACTGGTATAAAACATTGCAAATAAACAGTTAAAAATAGTATACTAGAAACATCGATTATGAAAAACGTTTGCGTTTTTTTGATAGTGATTATTTAGGAGACAAACTATGGAATTAACAGCCATTTATCATAGACCAGAATCAGAGTATGCTTATCTGTACAAAGAAGGTCAGCTACATATCCGAATTAGAAGCAAGAAGGATGATGTCCAGAAGGTCATTTTGCACTATGGGGACCCCTTTATTTTCATTGATGATAAGTACGAATCTAAAAAAGAAATGACTAAAGTAACCTCGGATGCTTTATTTGATTATTGGCAGGTTACGGTTTCTGTTGATTTTGCACGGATTCAGTATCTCTTTGAACTTCTTGATACAGAAGGCCAGGGTGTCTACTATGGTGATAAGGGGTGTGTCGAACATACTCAAGAAAACTTGGATGCTGAAGGCAATGGCTTTAAGCTTCCTTACATTCACGAAATCGACGGTTGCCAAGTTCCTAGCTGGGTTTCAAATACAGTTTGGTATCAGATTTTCCCGGAACGCTTTGCGAATGGAAATCCTAGCTTAACTCCAAATGGAGCTCGCGAGTGGGATGCTGAGATTTCTCCTGAAAGGGATGATTTTTTTGGTGGAGATTTGCAAGGAATTATCGACCATCTGGACTATCTCAAAGACCTAGGAATCACTGGGACTCTATCTCTGTCCGATTTTTGAAGCTACAACCAATCACAAGTACGATACGACGGATTATTTTGAAATTGACCGTCACTTTGGAGACAAGGAAGTCTTTCGTAATCTAGTAGAGGAAGCCCATAAACGGGGCATCAAAATCATGTTAGATGCAGTGTTTAACCATATCGGAGATCAGTCAGCCCAATGGCAGGATGTTCTAAGGAATGGAGAAAATTCCCCTTATAAAGATTGGTTCCATATTCAAGAATTTCCAGTTACTGAGGATAAACTTAAGAATCCAAGAGAATTGCCATACCATACCTTTGCTTTTTGCCAGCTATATGCCTAAGTTAAATACAGCTAACCCTGAAGTCAAAGACTATCTTTTTGAGGGTTGCAACCTACTGGATTGAAAATTTTGATATCGATGCTTGGCGTTTGGACGTTGCAAATGAAATTGACCACCAGTTCTGGAGAGATTTCAGAAAGGCAGTTCTTGCTAAAAAGCCTGATTTGTACATCTTAGGTGAAATCTGGCATACCTCACAACCTTGGCTACAAGGAGACGAGTTCCATGCTGTTATGAACTATCCACTCTCTGAGAGTATCAAGAATTATTTCTTGCGTCAGCATAAAAAGACAGAGCAGTTTATTTCAGAAATCAACAGCCAGTCTATGTACTACAAGCAACAAATTGCTGAAGTTATGTTTAACCTTTTAGATTCTCATGATACAGAGCGTATCCTCACAACTGCAAAAGGAAATGTGCAGCATGTCAAGGCAGCCCTTGCCTTCCTCTACCTTCAAAAAGGGACCCCTTGTATCTATTACGGAACAGAGCTGGCACTTAAAGGGAGACCAGACCCTGACTGCCGTCGTGTTATGCCTTGGGACCGTGTTTCTGAGGACAATGATATGCTGAATTTCATGAAGCAATTAATCAAGGTCCGTAAGGAAGTGGCAAGCATGATCCAGCATGGTTCATATAGCTTGCAAGAAGTGAAACCAGATGTTCTAGCATTAACGTGGAACTACGAAGGGAAAGAAGTTCAGGCTATCTTTAACCAGTCTCCTGAGAATTTTGTTTTAGATAGAGATTCAGTTGATTTAGCTAGTCATTGCCAGCTTGAAGATGGACATCAAGTCATCTTACCAGATGGATTTGTGGTCTATATTTCTGAGTAAAAAGGATAAAAAAATAATGGCACTCAAGGAAGTTTATGATTATTTTCGTCACTATGATAAGGAAACTTATCAAGTTGTCGCCTGCATGGGCAATGAACCATCGGAAGAAGATGTTCAGGATTTTGAAAATCAATACGGCATTCGTCTGCCAGAAGATTTTAGAGAATTTACCATGTCATCTTTGGGAGGTCTCTTTATGGAGGTCAGAGAAGAGCTATGGCCAAGAGCCAAGGCTTACGATGTAGCCCCTTTTTGGACCTTCTGCCGAGGTATTAAGGTCTTGGGAATTGCAAATGGCATCCCAGATTTCTTAGACATTCGAATTAAAAACCAAAGGAATTACACGCTCTGGGATTTGTGGATTATATTCCATTTCTGTCTATCATCGGGTGATGGAGATGTCATGTTTCTGCTTTGATAAGGACAATCACATAGTAGCTCTAGATTGGTATAATAGTGGCGAAACTGAAGAGCTTAATTGTGATTTTTTTCAGAGCTTTTTGCTTCAGCAAATTGCAGAGTTAGAAGAACGTAAAAATGAGATGGTCAAGCTTTTTGGAAAAGGGGAAAAATCTAGTCAATAATCTAATAGGAAATATCAGTTTGATAGTCCGTAAAAGAGGTTGGGACAAAAAGATCCCGACCTCACTTTTTTTATTAGCAATCAAACTTTGACGCGGTAGCTGATTGAACTTTTCTGTTCGTCTTTTTATACTCTTCGAAAAATCAAATTCAAACCACGTCAGCGTCGCCTTGCCGTACTCAAGTACAGCCTGCGGCTAGCTTCTTAGTTTGCTCTTTGATTTTCATTGAGTATTAGACTCCAAAAAAAGCTCCTAATCATCCTCGCGGGGATGGGACTACGAAATCGAGACTTTGTCTATCGATTTCTGTCCCACTGCCTTTTTAGTAAAAATCATTCACTAAATGTACATTCAGATTTTTTTAAAGTTTTCTACAAATTATAGAAAAAAAGAATCAAAAAGTATGATTTTTATACAGGACTAGTATTGAAGTTTTCTTATATTATTTTTATAAAATAGAAGCAAAAATACTACTGAAAAAAGTAGAGCGCTTTACATAAAAAAATTGGAAGCGGTTACGAATATAAGGAGGATCTTATGGGAAAAAGATCATTGGAATCGAAAAAGAGTGTACAGTATCCGAAAAATTTACCGTTGGAACTTGCTCTGTAGTCATCGGTACTTGCTCAGTCTTATTTGGAGCAAGTGTAGCTGGTGCAAACCCAGTTTCAGCTGATGAAACTCCAATTGCAGTTGCTGCAGAAAAAGTAGAGGATGATTCTCATAAAGAGGAACTTGGTGAAACAAGAAGTCCAGAACAGCCAGCATCAACTGAATCAGCTGCAAGTGAAGTTGCTACACCAGCTCATGAAGTTGAAAAAAAGGCACAGGACGACCAAACTGTACAAGCAGATTCTGATAAAAAAAGAGGATTCCATCTTAGATAAGAAACCTCAAGCAATTACTCAAGATCAATCTGCTCAAACGGAAAAAAACCGGACCCTAAAAACCGGCTACCAGCGAGGAGGTAAATCAATTGGTTGAGGACCGTAAAGTAGAATTTAACCAAAACTGGCATTTTAAACTCAATGCTAATGCAAAAGACGCTATCAAACCAGATGCAGATGTATCAAGCTGGAAGAAATTAGACCTTCCTCATGACTGGAGTATTTACAATGACTTCGATCATGATTCTCCTGCCCAAAATGAGGGTGGACAACTCAATGGTGGTGATGCTTGGTATCGCAAGACCTTTAAACTAGATGAAAAAGACCTTAATAAGAATGTTCGCCTAGTCTTTGATGGTGTTTATATGGATTCGCAAGTCTATGTAAACGGTCAGCTAGTTGGTCACTATCCAAATGGTTACAACCAATTCTCATATGACATCACTGACTATCTCAATAAAGACGGTCGTGAGAATGTCGTGGCTGTACATGCGGTCAACAAACAACCAAGTAGCCGTTGGTACTCAGGAAGTGGTATTTACCGTGATGTTACCCTTCAAGTCACAGATAAGGTTCATGCTGAGAAAAATGGAACAACTATCTTAACACCAGACCTTGAAAAACAACAAAATGGTAAGGTTGATACTCATGTAACAAGTAAGATTGTCAATACAGATGACAAAGATCATGAAATTGTTGCTGAATACCAAATTATTGAACGAAATGGTCAGGCTGTAACGGACGTAGTTCGTACAGATAGCCAAGTCTTGAAAGCTCATCAATCAACTAGCTTGAATGCTATTTTGCAAGTTGAGAAACCAAAACTCTGGACAGTTCTTAACGATAAACCAGCTCTTTATGAATTAGTGACTCGTGTTTATCGTGACGGCCAATTGGTCGATGCTAAGAAGGACTTGTTTGGTTACCGTTACTATAACTGGACACCAAATGAAGGATTCTCTTTGAATGGTGAACGCATTAAATTCCATGGGGTTTCTCTTCACCACGACCACGGAGCTCTAGGGGCTGAAGAAAACTATAAGGCAGAATACCGTCGTCTGAAACAGATGAAGGATATGGGTGTGAACTCTATCCGTACAACCCATAACCCAGCTAGTGAGCAAACGTTTGCAGATCGCTGCAGAACTAGGTTTGTTGGTGCAAGAAGAAGCCTTTCGATACTTGGTACGGTGGGAAGAAACAGTATGACTACGGACGTTTCTTTGACAAAGACGCCACTCACCCAGATGCTAAAAAAGGTGAAAAATGGTCTGATTTTGACCTACGTACAATGGTCGAAAGAGGCAAGAACAACCCTGCTATCTTCATGTGGTCTATCGGTAATGAAATCGGTGAGGCAGACGGTAAGGCTCGTTCTCTAGCGACTGTTAAACGCTTGGTGCAAGTGATCAAGGCTGTTGATAAGACACGCTATGTCACTATGGGAGCAGACAAGTTCCGCTTTGGTGATGGTAGTGGTGATCATGAAAAGATTGCGAACGAACTTGATGCGGTTGGATTTAACTATTCAGAAGACAACTACAAGAAGCTTCGTGCGAAACATCCAAATTGGTTGATTTACGGTTCAGAAACTTCTTCAGCAACTCGTACTCGTGGTAGCTATTTCCGTCCAGAAAGTGAGCTAGTTCATAGCAACCAAGCTTACCGTCATTATGAGCAATCAGACTATGGTAATGACCGTGTTGGTTGGGGTAAAACAGCCACTGCATCTTGGACTTTTGACCGAGACAATGCTGGTTATGCTGGTCAGTTTATCTGGACAGGGTACCGACTATATCGGTGAGCCTACTCCATGGCACAACCAAAACAACACACCAGTTAAGAGTTCTTACTTTGGTATCGTAGATACAGCTGGCATTCCTAAGAATGACTACTACTTGTACCAAAGCCAATGGGTTTCTGCTCAGAAGAAACCAATGGTTCACCTCCTTCCTCACTGGAACTGGGAAGATCCTACTCTGAAAGCAAATGTAGCGGACGCAGATGGTAAGATTCCTGTTCGTGCATTTTCAAATGCTGCCAGTGTGGAACTGTTCTTGAACGGTGAATCTTTAGGAAAGAAAACCTTTAACAAGAAACAAACTAGTGATGGCCGTACTTACCAAGAAGGTGCCAATGCCAAGGAACTTTACCTTGAGTGGAAGGTTGCTTATCAACCTGGAACCTTGGAAGCAGTAGCTCGCGATGAGGCTGGTAATGAAATTGCTCGTGATAAGGTTACGACTGCTGGTGAACCTGCAGGTGTTCGCCTAGTCAAAGAAGAAAAATGCTATCGCAGCAGACGGAAAAGATCTCACTTATATTTACTACGAAATCGTTGACAGTGCTGGTAATGTAGTTCCAACTGCCAATAACCTTGTTCGCTTCCAGTTGCATGGACAAGGTCAAATTGTCGGTGTGGATAACGGTGAACAAGCAAGCCGTGAACGTTACAAAGAGCAAGCTGACGGTTCATGGGTTCGTAAGGCCTTCAATGGTAAGGGTGTTGTCATTGTCAAATCAACTGAGCAAGCAGGTAAATTTACTTTGACTGCTCATTCTGATCTCTTGAAATCTGATCAAACTACCATCTTTACAGGTAAGAAAGACCAAGCTGAAAAAACAGTTTTGGGTACAGAAGTTGCTAAAGTCCGTACTGTTATCGGGCAAGCACCAAAAATGCCTAAGAAGGTAGCATTTATCTACAGTGATGGTAGTCGTACAAAACTTCCAGTAGAATGGTCAGCAGTTGATGTCAATGAACCAGGAATTGTGACTGTTAAGGGTGTAGCAGATGGACGTGATGTAGAAGCGCGTGTTGAAGTCTTGGCTCTCGAAGCAGAATTGCCTGTAGTCAAGAGAATCGCTCCAAATACAGACCTAAATTCAGTTGACAAATCTGTTTCCTACGTATTGTCAGATGGTACTGTAGCAAGCTATGATGTTAATAAGTGGGAAATTGCAGCTGAAGACCAGGCTAAACTAGCAATCCCAGGCTCTCGCATCCCAGCAAAAGGTATTTTAGAAGATGAAGAAATCGCTGCGACCTTGGTAGTTGCAGAAGGGGAAGCTGCTAATCCAGTAGTTCCAAGTGTAACTGTAGCAGATCAAGCGGTTGAAGGTCTTTCAACTGACCAACCTGTAAAATATCACAAGCTTGCTTATGGAGCAGCCTTGCCAGAGGTCAAAGCTACAGCTGAAAAATGCTCAAGTGACAGTTATTCAAGCTAATGAAGCAAATGGTATGCGTGCAAGCATCCATGTTCAACCAAACGATGGTGGCCCACTACAAACCTATGCTATCCAATTCCTACAAGAAGCTCCACAAATTGAACGTTTGAGCCTAGAAGTTGAAAATGCAGCTACTTTGAAAGAGGACCAAACTGTCGGTATCAAAGTCTTGGCTCACTATCAAGACGGTACACAAGCAGTCTTGAAGGCTGATAAGGTTACCTTCTCAACTACAGGTGAAGGAGATGTAGCCGTTCGTAAAGGTATGCTTGAATTGCATAAACCTGGTCAAGTAACTCTGAAAGCTCAATTTGAAGGAGCAGAAGGCCAGATTGACTTGAACATTCAAGCAAATACTGAAAAGCAAAGTCGTCCAAGCCATCCGTCCAGTTAGTGTCGTGACAGGTTTGAACCAAGAACCAAGTCTACCTGCTACTGTAACTGTAGAGTATGACAAAAGGATTTCCGAAGGTTCACAAGGTGACTTGGCAAGCAGTTGCTAAGGAAGACCTTGCTAAATACCATAGTTTTGAAGTCCTAGGTAAAGTTGAAGGAATCGAGAAAGAAGCTCATGCTAAGGTATCTGTCGAAGGTATCATTGCTGTCGAAGAAGTGAGCGTAACTACTCCAGTTGCAGAAGCTCCTCAACTACCAGAGAGCGTTCGTACTTACCACTCAAATGGCCAAGTCTCTTCAGCTAAAGTAACTTGGGACGCAATTGAACCAAGCCAATACGCACAAGAAGGCAAGTTTACTGTGACAGGACATGTCGAAGGTACTCAACTACCAACTAAACTTCATGTTCGTGTGTCTGCTCAGACAGAAACTGGTGCTAATATTTCTGACCAGTGGACTGGTTCAGAATTGCCACTTGCCTTTGCATCAGACTCAAATCCAAGTGACTCAGTAGCCAATGTCAATGACAAATTGATTTCTTATAACAATCAACCAGCAAACCGCTGGACAAACTGGAACCGTACAAGTGAAGCATCCGTAGGAATTCTCTTTGGTGACTCTGGTATCATGTCTAAACGTTCAGTGGATAACCTCAATGTAGCCTTCCACGAAGACCACGGTGTTGGTGCACCTAAATCCTATGTCATAGAATACTATGTCGGTTCAGAAACTCCAACAGTTCCTAAGAATCCAAGCTTCGTAGCACGCGAAGACCATGTCTTTAATGACGATAAAAACTGGAAAGAAGTAACAAATCTCAAGGCTCCAGATCAAGTCAGAGCTGGAGAAATGACCCACTTTAGCTTTGATAAAGTCAACACTTACGCAGTTCGTATCCGCATGGTTAGACCAGATGGTAAATGGGGTACTTCTATTACAGAAATGCAAATCTTCTCTAAACAAGTAGCTGCAGCTAAGAATGCTCAAGCAAAAATCCAAGTAGATGGAAAAGATTTGCCAAACTTTAACCCAGGCTTGACTGACTACTATCTAGAAGCAAGCCAAGGAAAAAGCTCCAGCTGTTACAGCAAGTGTCACTGAAAAATGGTATTGCAACAGTTGTACCAAGCGTACGTGAAGGAGATCCAGTTCGTGTTGTTGTCAAGGCTGAAAAACGGAGATATCCTGGGTGAATATCGCCTACACTTCACAAATGACAAAGATTTGCTCGCAAGTAAACCTGTTGCTGTTGCCAAATCATCTCGCTTGGTTGCTAAAGGACAAACCCTTGAGTTACCAGCAAAAGTTCCTGTCTATTTCACAGGAAAATCTGACTATGAAGTGAAAGACTTGGCTGTTGACTGGGAAGCAGTTCCAGCAGAAAATCTAACAAAAGCAGGTGAATTTACAGTTCATGGTCGCGTTTTTGGGTACTGATTTAACTGCTGAAGTGGCTGTACGTGTGACAGACAAACTCGGTGAAAAACCTTTCAGACAACCCAGACTTCGATGATGACAGCAACCGCTCATTTGCCTCAGCAACTAACGATATTGATCCAAACTCTCGTGACCGTGTGGACTATGTCAATGATGGTTCTGATGATGAAACCCGTCGTTGGACCAACTGGTCTCCAACTCCATCTGATAATCCAGAAGTTTCAGTAGGGGTTATCTTTAGAGAAGCTGGTAAGATTGTTGAACGTACAGTAGCCGAAGGAAGCATTCGATTCTTCTCAGATGGTGGTACAGATGCACCTTCTAAACTAGTCTTAGAACGCTATGTGGGACCAGAATTTGATTCACCAGAATATTACTCTAACTACCAACCATACGATCCAGAACATCCATTCAACACTCCTTCTAACTGGGAGAAAGTTGAATACCGTGCTGATCAAGAGGTTCAAGCAGGAACTGACATCCATGTAACCTTTGCACCGGTCAAAGCTAAAGCTATGAGATGGCGCATGGACAGAAAAGCAGACAAGAAGGGTGTGGCTATCACTGAAATGGCCTTTATCGCACCAAGTGAAGCTCCTAAAGACAATACAGCTTCTAAACTTCTAGTAGATGGTAGAGAGCTTGCTGACTTCTCTGAAGCTCGTGTGGATTACCAAGTAACCTATAGTGGAAACTCGTCCTAAAGTGACCGTTGAAGCTGGTGAAAACGTAGCAGCAACAGTTGTTGATAGTGGGTGACGATAAACTTCCAGTCTTGGTACGTCTCGTTTCAGAAAGTGGTAAACACGTCAAGGAATACCGTATCCAATTGACCAAAGAAAAGGTTGAAACTGGAAAAAGTTGCCCCAGCTGTTCAGGAAGAGCTTCCTAGCCTAGAAGTGGTAGAAGAAGCTCTCAGCTTCAAGACAGTGAAGAAAGAAGATCCAGCTCTAGCAGAAGGTGAAACTCGTGTAACTCAAGCAGGTCGTGAAGGTAAAGAACGTATCCTGACTGAAGTAGCACTAGATGGAAGCCGTACTGAAAAACTTCGCGAAACTATTGAAGCACCGCAAGATGAGATTGTCTTAGTCGGAACTAAGAAAGAAGTATCTGGTAAAACAGATCCAGCTATCCATGAAGTTCCAGAATTTACAGGCGGTGTCAATGGAGCAGAAGCAGCAGTTCATGAAGTACCAGAATTTACAGGTGGTGTGAATGGCGCAGAAGCTGCTGTTCATGAAGTACCTGAGTTCACTGGTCATGTAAATGGATCAGAAGGAGCTACCCATCAAGTTCCACACTTTGAAGGTGGCGTTCCTGGTGGAGAAGGAACTACCCACCAAGTTCCAGAATTTACTGGACGTGTGAATGGTTCAGCCCCAACTACAGGTGAAACACCATCATACAGAGATGAGCAGTCACAAGTAGCTCTTGCTATGTCACAAGACAAGACCTACCAAGCGCCTGCAAGTCATCAAAATATCCTCCCTGAAACAGGTACTAAGGAAAATGTAACCCTTGCAACAGCAGGTGTTGTAGGAGCACTTCTTGGTATGTTTGCAATGGGAAAGAAAAAAGAAGACGAATAAGATGATGTAAAAAGCATCTAAGTCATAGAGATTGGACCAAGAGACTAGATCTCGACAATAAAAAAAGCGGACAAAAACTAGTTTTCTGATTTACAGAGGCTGGTCTTGTCCGCTTTTTTTGTCTCTTTATCAACTGTAGTGAACAACAAGAAAGTATAATACTCGTCAAATGAAATCTCTTCAGAAACCGCGTCAACGTCGCCTTGGATTCTAAATATCGTGATTTGACATTTCATCAGTCTTGATCTTTCAACCTCAAAGCAGTGCTTTGAGTCAACCTGCATCTAGTTTCGATATTTTGCTCTTTGATTTTCATTGAGATCGCGTCTTATTCATAAATTACCTTTCATTTGATAACAGGTTCCCCTTGAAAGATGTTTAGTCAGCTAAACCAAGGCTAGTCTTAGCCTAAGCCATTTTATCAAATGAAATCACGTCCCATATTTTCTCGATGCTAGTCAAACAATCTTAGTTTTTAGAAAGTATGATTAGAACTTTCATACTTCTAAGTGTTATATATTATTAAAACCAATGAGGAACTGTTGTATAAAAAACGAGGAAAATGATATAATGAAAAGTGTTTTCCAATAGTAATGATATAAATGCAATGAAAAAAATGAAAAAGTCAGTCAAAAGTCGTTTTATTAGCTAGTTTGTTATCACTTGGTCTTTTTCAGTCCAGTGTATCTGCTGTGAGTGTCACTTAAAAAGTTATCGGTATGATTGGAATACCTACTATAGGTCTAGTATGAATTACCACAGATATAGCTATATTAATGTTCTGTCATGATCTCGTTATTATAGCTATTCTGAGTATAAAGTTGGTTCTGGCTGGAATTACGATCGTTATGAGGTACTAAACTACTACAGCGGAGGCTATTAATCCTTAAACAGTGAGAAAAAGGAGGGCTAGATATGTTAAGACTTACTCATGTTACCTTAAAAACGCGACAAATCATTTTACAAGATGTAGATTTCACCTTTAAAAAGGGTAGGATTTATGGCGTTCTTGCTATCAATGGCTCTGGAAAGACGACACTGTTCCGCGCCATTAGCAACTTAATTCCCATAAGCAGTGGAAATATCGCAGTCCCTCCTTCTTTATTTTATTATGAAAGTGTTGAATGGCTGGATGGGAACTTAAGTGGGATGGACTACCTTCATCTCATAAAAAACACCTGGAAGTCAGACCTAAACGTGAGTGATGAAATCGCCTACTGGGAAATGTCTGATTATATCAGCCTTCCCATTCGCAAGTATTCCTTAGGCATGAAGCAACGCTTGGTGATTGCCATGTATTTTCTCAGTCAGGCAAAATGTTGGCTCATGGATGAGATTACAAATGGCTTAGATGAGTATTATCGACAGAAATTTTTTGATAGGCTGACAGAAATCGATAGACAAGAGCAGCTGGTTCTTTTAAGTTCCCACTACAAAGAGGAACTAGTTGATGTCTGCGATAGAGTAGTAACCATTCATCAGGGGCAGATAGAAGAGGTTTAGTTTATGAAAGATGTTAGTCTATTTTTATTGAAAAAAGTTTTCAAAAGTCGCTTAAACTGGATTATCTTAGCTTTATTTGTATCTGGACTCGGTGTTACCTTTTATTTTTAATAGTCAGACTGCAAACTCCGTCAGCTTGGAGAGCGAGTTGGAAACTAGTCTTGTAGAACGATGAGAGAGTCATCAATGAATATGAAGAGAAACTCTCCCAAATATCTGACACCAGCTCGGAGGAATACCAGTTTGCTAAAAGTAATTTAGACGTGCAAAAAAATCTTTTGTCGCGAAAGACAGAAATTCTGACTTTATTAAAAGAAGGGCGATGGAAAGAAGCCTACTATTTTGCAGTGGCAAGATGAAGAGAAAGAGTTATGAAAGTGATATCGAAACAACCCGACTTCTAGCTCTGAACTTTAAAAATGGCGGTTGACCGCGAACGAAAAGATTTACCAAGCCCTATATCCCTTGAACATAAAAGCCCACAATTTAGATTATCCGACCCACGGGATTGATCAGATTGTCTGGATTTTAGAGGCTATCATTCCAAGCTTGTTTGTGATTGGTATTATTTTTATGCTAACACAACTGTTGCAGAAAGATATCAAAAATCATCTGGATACAGCTCACTTATATCCTTTTTTTCAAAAGTGAAATTTGCAATGTCCTCTCTGGGAGTTGGAGTGGGTTATGTAACTGTGCTGTTTATCGGAATCAGCGGATTTTCTTTTCTAGTGGGAAGTCTGATAAGTGGTTTTGGACAGTTAGATTATCCCTACCCGATTCTATAGCTTAGCGAATCAAGAGGTAACTATTGGAAAAGATACAAGATGTGTTATTTCCTAGCTTGTTCTTAGCTTTCTTAGCCTTTATCGTCATTGTGGAAGTTGTGTATTTGATTGCTTACTTTTTTTCAAGCAAAAAATGCCTGTCCTCTTTCTGTCACTCATTGGGATTGTTGGCTTATTGTTTGGAATCCAAACCATTCAGCCTCTTCAAAGGATTGCACATCTGATTCCCTTTACTTACTTGCGTTCAGTGGAGATTTTAGTCTGGAAGATTACCTAAGCAGATTGATAATATCAATCTAAATTGGGACATGGGGCTAGTCTTACTTCCTTGCCTGATTATCTTTTTGCTATTGGGAATTCTAGTTATAGAAAGTTGGGGAAGTTCACGAAAAAAGAGTGTGTTAAATAGGTGTTAGTTTTCCTATTTCCACTTGATAACTACTTCATGCAAATCAACAGTATGAAAGAACATCCGAATCATTGTTAGCTATGAAAAAACGAGGGAAAACTAATCTCAGGAGACTCTCAAAATATGAGCCCGCAAAAAAAGTCATCATTAGATGGCTTTTTTGCTATTAAAAGAGTTATAATAAAGATGAAAATAGGGATAGAAGAGGAGGAGATAGGATGGCTTATATTGAAATAAAAAACAGCTATAAGAGGTATCATACTGGAGATACAGAAATCGTAGCCAATCGAGGATGTCAACTTCGAGATTGAAAAGGGAGAACTAGTCATTATCCTTGGGTCATCTGGTGCAGGGAAGTCAACCGTTCTAAATATTCTAGGTGGTATGGATACAAACGATGAAGGGCAAGTCTGGATTGATGGGACCAATATCTCAAATTTCACTTCTCATCAGAGAACTAACTATCGTAGAGATGACGTGGGCTTTGTTTTTCAATTTTATAACTTGGTTTCTAACTTGACTGCCAAGGAAAATGTTGAGCTAGCTTCAGAAATTGTTGCTGATGCCTTGGATCCTGAGCAGGTTCTCAAGGATGTAGGCTTAGGGCATCGTCTTAATAACTTTCCAGCTCAGCTGTCAGGCGGTGAGCAACAACGGGTATCCATTGCTCGAGCGGTGGCTAAAAAAATCCCAAAAATTCTCCTTTGTGATGAACCAACGGGAGCTTTGGACTACCAGACTGGTAAGCAAGTTCTAAAGATTCTTCAAGATATGTCACGTAAGAAGGGGGCTACCGTTATCATTGTGACCCACAATGCTTCGCTAGCTCCAATAGCTGATCGGGTGATTCAGATGCATGATGCCAGTGTCAAGAGTGTTGTCCTCAATCCTCAACCACAGGATATTGATGATTTGGAGTACTAAGATGAAAAGAAAGACATATTGGAAAGACCTGCTCCAGTCTTTCACAGGTTCAAAGGGACGGTTTTTATCCATCCTAACTCTGATGATGTTAGGTTCTTTAGCCGTGGTTGGTCTCAAGGTTGCTAGTCCTAATATGGAGCGAACAGCTTGGGCTTATCTGAAAGAAACTAATGCGGCAGATATGACCGTCATAGCAGATTATGGTCTAGATCAGGCAGACCAGGAAGAATTGCAAACTCTATCAGGAGCAGATGTTGAATTTGGTTATATGACAGATTTGACTCTGGCAAACAGTGAAGATGCCATACGGATCTTTTCAAATACTGAAAAGATTTCAAAATTTCAAGTGACCCAAGGACGTTTGCCTGAGAAAGAAGATGAACTAGCTTTGGCGGATTTTTGGAAAGATCGTTATCAGATTGGTCAAGTCATTCAGTTGAGTCAAAAGAAGGGCAGTAATTCTCAGTTGAAGCGGGATAGTTATACCATTACAGGCTTCGTCTCACTCTCCAGATATTTTTCTCAAAAAAATCGGATATGGGGAGTTCAGCCAGTGGTAATGGGAATCTAGCAGCCTACGGTGTCGTAACTGAAGAAAATTTTAAGAGCTCTGTTTACACGATTGCCCGCCTGCGTTTTGCTAGTCTAACAGATGTCAATCCTTTCTCTAGTGATTACGAAAAGAAGCTAGAGGAAGAAGAAGAGACTCTAAAGGAACTAGTTGCTGATAATGGACAAGCGCGGCTAGAGAAAAATGAAGAAAGGATGCTCAAGAGTCCCTTGATGAGGGCAAGAAACAACTGGATGAAGCAGAGACCAACTTGACAGCTGGCAAGAAACGCCTGCAGGAAATCGAAACGCGTCTACAAGCTCAAGAAAACCAAGTGAGCCAACTTCCAGAACCACAAAAAAGTCAAGTCATCTAGTCAGTTAGAAGAAGCAAAAAAGCAATTGAAGCAGGAACAGGAAAAGCTGAGCCAAGCTGAAACGAATCTAGCGAGCGAAAAGGCTAAATGGCAGACTAGTCAGGATGAAGTCAATGCTCTGACAGAGCCAACCTATCATGTCTACAATCGCAAGAGTTCTCCTACTGGTCAAGGTTACCTCATGTATAGTAACTCGGCCATGAGTATTCGTGCCGTAGGGAATATCTTTCCAGTTGTTCTCTATGCCGTTGCAGCCATGGTTACCTTTACCACCATGACACGATTTGTAGACGAGGAAAGAACCAATGCAGGGATTTTCAAAGCTCTAGGCTACCATAGCAAGGATATCATTGCTAAGTTTGTGATTTATGGTCTGGTTGCTGGGACTCTTGGAACCCTTCTAGGAATTCTGATTGGGACATTACATCTTGGCACCTACTATTTCGCATATCATTACTGAGCGAATGATTGTTGGTGAGAGTCAGCAGTATTTCTATTGGACCTATAGTTGCTTGGCTTTGGGACTAAGCTTAGTAGCTAGTGTCCTACCTGCCTACCTTGTATCTCGCAGAGAGTTGCATGAAGAAGCAGCGCAATTATTACTACCTAAGCCACCAGTCAAGGGTTCTAAAATTCTCTTGGAGCGCATAACATTTATCTGGTCACGCTTGAGTTTTACTCAGAAGGTAACAGCCCGTAACATTTTCCGTTACAAACAACGCATGCTGATGACCATTTTTGGAGTTGCTGGTTCAGTAGCCCTCCTCTTTGCAGGGCTTGGGATTCAATCCTCTGTGGTTGGCGTGGCAGACAGGCAGTTTAAGGACCTGCAACAATACCAGATGATTCTCTCTGTCAATTCTCGAGCTTCAGATTCTGACAAGGCTAAGCTAGAAGAAAAATTGCAGAGTGATGAAGTTGAAAACTATCGTTTAATTTTTCCAAACAGATTGAGGAAGACTATGCCGATAAGGCTGGCGTTCAGACTGTGACCATGATGGTAACGGATCAAGATGACCTAGCTCCCTTTGTCCTCCTAGAAAAAAATGGGGAAAAAAACTGAGCTTATCTAACGGAGTTGTCTTGACAGAAAAATTAGCCCAGTTGGCAGGTGTTTCAGTTGGTGATAACTTTACAATTGATGGGAAAACTTTTAAAGTAGGTGGCATCACCGAGCACTATGTAGGCCATTTTGTTTATATGAATCAGGCGACCTATGAGAAAATTTATGGTCAAACTCCTAAGATGAATACCTATCTGGTCCAACTCAAGGATAAAAGTGAAGTCAATACCGAAAGAGTTGCAGGAGAATTTATGGAGCAGACGGCTGTCAATGGCCTCGTTCAAAACGCCTCCACCATTCAGCTCTTTGAAAGTTTTGCTAATTCTCTGAATCATACCATGGCGATTTTGGTGCTGGTATCGGTGCTACTAGCTATTGTGATTCTCTATAATTTGACCAATATCAATGTTGCTGAACGGATTAGGGAACTCTCAACCATCAAGGTTCTTGGTTTTCATAACAAAGAAGTGACCCTTTATATCTATCGGGAGACCATCATATTGTCACTAATTGGAATGATTGTAGGATTGGTCTCAGGCTTTTATCTCCATCAATTTCTCATTCAGATGATCGCACCCGGTACCTTCCGTTTTCAACCCAAGGTCGGCTGGGAAGTGTATCTCATCCCAGTTCTAGCCGTCAGTGTCATTTTGACTATCCTAGGCTTTTTTGTCAATCATTATCTCCGAAAGGTAGATATGCTTGAAGCCCTCAAGTCTGTAGAATAGTTGGTCGAGGACAAAAAAACAAATAAGAAAGCCCTTTGTCAATGTCATTAAGTTAGTAATCTAACTATTTGAATAGGAGATAGGATTGAGATCATCAAAGTGATTCTCTATCCTATCTTCTATTTTTGCATAACAAATAAAGGTTTTTTCACCCTATTTTTGAGATTTATGTTACTCTATAGATGAAATCAATTACCGATTGGGCCTTTATTTTTTTCTTGGATATTTTTCGATTCGGTCGAATAATAGATAACTGTTTCTTGAGGTAGTTTTTCAACTGGAGAGAAGAAAGGGAACCGTTAAAAACAAACAGCGAGGCATAAGTCGCATCTGAGAAACACACTTTATATCTTTGTTTTTAGTGACTACTGTCGATGGCAACTTGCGAGGTTACCCAACGACAAAAAGTTAAAATTTGTAAATCGGGCAAAAGATTTCTTGGAGAATCCCTTCCTTCTTTTTGGCATGAAAATTGGCCAAGCCAATACTGTATTTCAGGTCACGAAAACTAGTCTCTATGCCCCATCTGCTGGCGTAGAGATTTTTTAATTGTTGGACTGAATAGTCTGTATTTGTCACTAAAGTTTCGTATTTTCCTTCTTCCGCTTCTAAACGCACCAAACGAAAAGGAAGTTGGTATAGTTCAACAGGGTCATGTTTTTGACTTGTTTCTGGAAGAAAAATCAAAAAGTAGAATTGTGTGGAATAAAATGATAGTCATTGGGAAATCACGATAAAGTTTTTGAGCTGATTGGTTTTGCTTTTCGTGATAATTTTAGAGAAAAGTTTTGATCAAAACACTCTGTATTTGGCAAGTTGAAGGAGGAACGCATGGATTGTTTTCCATCTCGAATTCGGATGATATAAAGCCATCCTTTTTCTTGAAAATGAGCCATAAGATTGTAACTTTCATAGCCTCTATCCATGATAACAAGAGCTTTCTCGAAAGGGAGAAGCCTTCATCATCTGAATCAGAGCTAAGCGCTCATGTTGCGCATGTTTGTCTTGAATAGAAACATCTCTATACACTCCAGTCGTCAAGTCGTATAGGGCGTTTATGTGTATGAGATTATAGGATTTAACATCCGTTTGGGTTTGGACAGAGGTTTCTGTATCCATGGGATTTTCGAGGAATACAGATATCACTCCCATCTGCAACGAATATTGGAAGATTGGTGTTAAGTGGAATAGGTGCTGTAAATTCTTTAAATAAGGTATAGAAAGCCTCAGATTTTATCTGATAGCGTCTTTGAACAAAGGCTGAATTTGAAACTGTCAGTCTAGCATCTAGTAATTCTTTTGACAGTGATTTTCCTCCCATTCCCAGAATGGTACGAATCATGGTTTCTAGTGATAACCTTCTTTTACGAGTAAAGGCCTGTTCATCTTGTTTGACGAGCTCAACTTTTTGACCAAGGATGCTCTGAATACTCTTATTCAAGTGGGCTTTTATCTGTTTTATCATGGGAAGTACCTCCTTAACTATCAGTTTAGCATATAAAAAGAAACCCAAATACAGAATTGTATTTTGAATTTCTTAACTAATGACATTGAGCCCTTTGTGGCTTTTTATTTTCATAAAAAAATGGTAAAATAGTAAGAGTAGAAATGGAGTTCTAGATATGAAACGAATTGATCAATTTGAAAATAAGAAAGTATTAGTCCTCGGTTTGGCTAAATCAGGTGAGTCAGCAGCTCGTCTTTTGGACAAGCTAGGTGCCATTGTGACAGTGAATGATGGCAAGCCTTTTGAGGAAAATCCAGCTGCGCAAAGTCTCTTGGAAGAGGGCATCAAGGTTGTCACTGGTGGACATCCTTTGGAATTATTGGATGAAGATTTTGCCCTCATGGTAAAAAATCCAGGAATTCCTTATAGCAACCCGATGATTGAAAAAGCGCTAGAAAAAGGTATTCCAGTCTTGACAGAGGTTGAGTTGGCCTACTTGATTTCTGATGCACCGATTGTTGGTATTACTGGTTCAAATGGTAAGACTACAACCACAACCATGATTGGAGAAGTTCTGACTGCTGCAGGACAAAATGGCCTCTTATCAGGTAACATTGGTTATCCTGCTAGTCAAGTGGCTCAAACTGCGACAGATAAGGACACCCTTGTCATGGAACTTTCTTCTTTCCAATTAATGGGAATTCAGGAATTCCATCCTGAAATTGCTGTTATCACCAACCTGATGCCAACACATATTGACTATCACGGTTCTTTTGAAGCCTATGTCGAAGCTAAGTGGAATATTCAAAGCAATATGACAGCGGATGATTACTTAGTATTGAACTTCAACCAAGAATTAGCTAAAGAGCTTGCTACAAAGACAAACGCGACTGTAGTACCATTCTCAACCCTTGAAAAGGTTGACGGTGCTTATCTTGAAGATGGTCTTCTTTACTTCCGTGGTGAAAAAGTCATGGCAGCTGATGAAATCGGAGTTCCTGGTAGCCACAATGTGGAAAATGCTCTTGCAACCATTGCTGTAGCTAAACTTCGTGGTGTGGACAATGAAATCATCAAGGAAACCTTGTCAGCCTTTGGTGGAGTTAAACACCGTCTCCAATTTGTAGACCAAATCAATGGGGTGAGATTCTACAACGATAGTAAGTCAACCAATATCTTGGCAACTCAAAAAGCCTTGTCTGGATTTGACAATAGCAAGGTTATCTTGATTGCTGGTGGTTTGGACCGTGGTAATGAATTTGACGAATTGGTTCCAGATATTACTGAACTTAAGAACATGGTCATCCTAGGTCAGTCTGCAGAGCGTGTCAAACGTGCAGCGGACAAGGCTGGTGTGGCTTATGTTGATGCAACAGATATTGCAGATGCAACCCGCAAGGCTTATGAACTTGCAGAAGAAGGAGATGTGGTTCTCCTCAGTCCTGCTAATGCTAGCTGGGATATGTATGCCAACTTTGAAGTACGTGGAGATCTTTCATCGACACTGTAGCGGAGTTAAAGGGATAATATGAAAAAAATAGTATTTACAGGTGGGGGAACGGTTGGACACGTTACCCTAAACCTTTTGTTAATGCCTAAGTTCATCGAAGATGGCTGGGAAGTCCACTATATTGGTGATAAGAACGGAATTGAGCATCATGAAATTCTCAAGTCAGGTTTAGATGTCACCTTCCATTCTATTGCTACAGGGAAATTGCGCCGATATTTCTCATGGCAAAATATGGTTGACGTCTTTAAGGTTGCTTTTGGAATTATTCAATCGCTCTTTATCATGCTGCGTGTTCGTCCACAGGCCCTCTTTTCTAAGGGAGGATTTGTATCTGTTCCGCCTGTTATCGCAGCGCGAGTATGCAGAGTACCAGTCTTTATCCATGAGTCTGACCTCTCCATGGGCTTGGCCAATAAAATTGCCTATAAGTTTGCGACTAAGATGTACTCTACTTTTGAACAAGCATCTAGTCTCACTAAGGTAGAACATGTAGGAGCTGTGACCAAGGTTTCTGGTCCAGTTATGGAAGAACCTGAAGAAATGGTGGATATCCGAACTTCTTTCAACGACAAGTTACCAACTCTTCTATTTGTTGGAGGTTCTGCTGGGGCGCGTGTCTTTAACCAATTAGTTACAGACCACAAGGAAGAGCTGACTAGTCGCTACAATATCATCAACCTGACAGGGGATGCTAGTTTAAATGAACTAAGTTCAAACCTCTATCGTGTTGACTACGTGACAGACCTTTATCAACCGCTCATGAATCTGGCTGATGTGGTTATTACTCGTGGTGGTGCCAATACCATCTTTGAACTCCTTGCCATGGCTAAATTGCATGTCATTGTGCCACTGGGGCGTGAAGCTAGCCGTGGAGACCAGATTGAAAATGCGGCTTACTTTGTGAAAAAAGGCTATGCAGAGGAGTTGCAAGAGAGTGACTTGACCTTGTCTACTTTAGAAGAAAAAAAGTAAGCAAGCTTTTGACTCACAAAGAAGACTACCAGAGCACGATGAAGAATTCTCATGAATTAAAATCTGTGGCGGATTTTTATGCGCTACTAAAAAAAGATCTATCATAAGGAAAATCGATGTCAAAGGATAAGAAACAAGAGCCAACTCAAGGCAAGGAATTGTCAGAGTGGCAAAAACGAAATCAAGAATATCTTCAAAAAAAAGCTGAAGAAGAGGCCCAACTAGCCAAAGAAAAGGCCCAAGCAGAAGCCAATAAAAAAGAAGTTGCAAAAGCTCTGGAGGAAGAAACCACCTTATCAGAGTGGCAGAAGCAGAACCGTGAATATCTGCGCAAAAAAAGGCTGAAGAAGAGACCAAGGAAGAACAAGAGTCAGACTTATCTGAAGATACTGAGGCAGAAGAGGCCTCAGATTCTAATCCTGAAGAGCAGAAGGAGAGTGCAGAAGACCAGTCCTCTCCTGAGAATGAGGAGGAAACTACTGAGACAGAACAAGTAGAAGAAGAGGACGAAACATCTGAAGAAAAATCTGAAGAAACAAAAGTAGAAGAAAAAGAGATCTAAGTCTAAGAAAAAAAGATGGCCAAGCCTTCTATTCCAAGTGTTCATATCTGGCGTGCTATTACGATTCTAATCCCAAGTTTGCTTGTCTTGTTCTTTTCCATCTATCTTTTGACGCCATACTCAACTTTGAAAAACATAGAAGTCACTGGTACGGTAGAGACCAATGCAGACCAAATCAAAGAGGCTTCAGGGATTCGTGATAGTGACTATACCTTTGATCTACTCCTCAATAAAGACAAACATGCTGAGATGATTAAGTCCAATCACTGGATTGAATCTGCTAGCATTCACTATCAATTTCCGACCAATTTTACCATCCAGGTCAAGGAATACGGGATTGTAGCCTATTATGTTTCTGGAGAGAATCATCATCCGATTCTTTCTAGTGGGACGGTGGAAACCAGTCCAGTTAGTCTAGTCAGTCTTCCTGAAACCTATATGTCTGTACTCTTTAACGATGAGCAGCAAGTCAAAACCTTGATTGAACAACTGGCTGAAGTCAGCCCAGAGATTAAGCAGGCTATCAAAAACGATTGAATTGGCTCCAACTAGTGTAACCAGTGATCTGCTCAAAAATTACCATGTATGATACGGATGAGGTTTTGGTTCCTTTATCAGAACTAGGTAAAAAATTGCCTTACTATAGTAAGATTAAACCTCAATTAACAGTTCCAAGCGGTATTGATATGGAAGTTGGGATCTATAGTTATAGCTTGAAGGATAAGGCTTTAGAAGAAGCAAGAATCAAAGCTAAAGAAGAGGAAAAGAAGAAGCAGGAAGAAGAAAAGAAAAAACAAGAAGAGCAAGGGAATCAAACTCAGAATCAAACACAAACTCAAAAATCAAACACCCCAACAATCACAGAGTCGTTAAGTTTGAGATGATTCTGTTGACTTGATGATGAGTCCTGTTTTTCTACAAGTTCAATTACTGTTTTTTACTTGACAACTACCGCTTTAAATAATAGAATAGTAAAAAACCTTTAAAGCAGTCCAGAGAGGCAGCTAAGGTTAGACGGTGAAAGGGTGGATTCTACCCATTTTTCGTGGAACCTTGCTGTAGGCAGGTTCCTTTTTTCATACTCTCTAGCTAACAAAGGTAAAAGGAGAAAAGTATGCGCGAATCTCGTCCAGTTATTGCTCTTGATTTTCCAAGTTTTGAGGCGGTCAAGAAATTTTTTTAGCTCTTTTTCCAGCTGAAGAGAGCCTCTATCTAAAGGTAGGTATGGAGCTCTATTATGCTACAGGTCCGGAGATTGTTTCTTATTTGAAAGGCTTGGGACATAGTGTATTTCTAGATCTTAAACTTCATGATATTCCTAATACAGTCAAGTCAGCCATGAAGGTTTTGTCTCATCTGGGCGTTGATATGACCAATGTTCATGCAGCAGGTGGTGTAGAGATGATGAAAGCTGCGCGTGAAGGCCTTGGAAAAAGAAGCAAAAATTGATTGCTGTTACCCAGTTGACTTCAACTTCTGAAGAACAAATGAGAGACTTTCAAAAATATCCAAAACCAGTCTTCAAGAATCGGTTATTCACTATGCCAAGAAAAACTGCTGAAGCGGGATTAGATGGTGTGGTTTGTTCGGCTCAGGAAGTGAAACTCATCAAAGAAGCTACCAACCAAGACTTTATCTGCCTAACACCAGGTATTCGACCAGCAGGCGCTGCAGTTGGAGACCAAAAACGAGTCATGACGCCAGCAGATGCTTATCAGATTGGTAGTGACTATATCGTTGTCGGACGTCCAATCACTCAAGCCACGGATCCAGTAGCAGCTTATCATGCTATCAAGGATGAGTGGAACCAAGACTGAAATTAAAGAAATAGATTATAAAAACAAAAGGAGTAGATCATGACACTTGCTAAAGACATTGCCAGCCATCTATTGAAAATTCAAGCCGTTTACCTCAAACCAGAAGAACCTTTTACTTGGGCATCAGGTATCAAGTCACCGATTTATACGGACAACCGTGTGACGCTTGCTTATCCAGATACTCGTAGCTTGATTGAAAATGGTTTTGTGGAAGCTATTAAGGCAGAATTCCCAGAAGTAGAAGTGATTGCAGGAACAGCGACTGCAGGTATTCCTCATGGTGCCATCATCGCTGACAAGATGAACTTGCCATTTGCCTATATCCGCAGCAAACCAAAAGACCATGGTGCTGGAAATCAAATTGAAGGCCGTGTAGCCCAAGGTCAAAAGATGGTTGTGGTCGAAGACCTTATTTCAACGGGCGGTTCAGTTCTCGAAGCTGTAGCAGCTGCTAAACGTGAAGGAGCTGATGTTCTTGGAGTTGTGGCTATCTTCAGCTATCAATTGCCAAAAGCAGATAAGAACTTTGCGGATGCTGGTGTCAAACTAGTAACCCTTTCAAACTACAGCGAACTGATTCATTTGGCTCAAGAAGAAGGCTATATCACACCAGAAGGACTCGACCTTTTAAAACGATTTAAAGAAGACCAGGAAAATTGGCAAAATGCTTAAGGTATATAAAAATCAGGTAGTCACTAGGATTACCTGATTTCTTTTTGTGATTTCATTGAGTATTATACTGGACTAAAATCAAAAAACATCTTATAATAGTAGTTATGAAACTTACAAACGAAGAAATAAAAAAAATTGAACAACTCCTAAGAGATTCATCGTACGCCAAATATCACAAACGTCTACAGATTATTTATTTTCGCTCAAAAGAAAAGAGTTATAAGGAAATCATGGATTTGCTAGATTGTAATAAAACAACTGTTTGGAGGAATTTGAAAAAATATAAGGAGTTTGGTTTAGAAGCTCTTCTTCAAGAAACCCGTGGTGGACGTCATCGAGAATATATGACTTACGAAGAGGAACAAGCATTCCTAAAACGTCATATAGAAGCTGCTCAGGCTGGGGAATTTGTAACTGTCAATCAGTTATTTGAAGCCTATCAAAAAGAGATTGGTCGCACTTCCACACGTGATGGTTTCTATTATCTCCTGAAACGCCATGGTTGGCGAACGGTCACTCCTCGACCTGAACATCCCAAGAAGGCAGGCGCTCAGACAATTGAGACGTCTAAAAATAAAATCTACATTCGAGACCTTAAGTAAGCGCTTTAAAGAGGAGGGGACTTATAACAAAGTACGATTGATGTACCAAGATGAAGCTGGTTTCGGGAGGATCAGTAAGATGAGTTCTTGTTGGGCTCCTCAAGGAATTCGACCTAGCATTCCTAGTCATTATATGCGAGAATATCGCTATTGTTATGGGGCAGTAGATGCTCAGACAGGAGATTCCTTCTTCCTTATTGCTGGAGGATGCAATACTGAGTGGACGAATGAATTTCTACGGCAAGTCTCACAAGCTTATCCAGATGACTATATTTTACTTGTCATGGATAATGCTATATGGCATAAATCAAGTACCTTAGAGATTCCAAGTAATATTGAGTTGGCTTTTATCCCACCTTATACACCAGAAATGAATCCTATTGAACAGGTCTGGAAAGAAATTCGAAAACGAGGTTTTAAAAATAAGGCTTTCCAAACATTGGAAGCTGTCATTGATAAGCTTCAAGAAGTTATTCTAGGACTGGAAAAAAATGTTTTAAAGTCAACTGTCAGCAGACAATGGACGAGGTTGCTTTTTGAAATTAATTGAGTATTAGTCAACTTTTCCACCTTCAACAACTAGGTCATCTGCTTTAGCAGCGTCACCGTAAGTTGGGTGAAGTGTTTTTTCATAAGCCTTGTGGAAGAAGTTTTCTTTACCTAATTTTTCGATTTCTTGGTTGATGTAGTCGAGTAGTTCTTGGTTACCTTTTTGAACTGCTGGTGCGATGGTATCTGGGTTACCTAGAGAAGAAATTCCTACCTCATATCCTTTATTTTCAAGCGCCCAAGCTAGAACTTCAGTATTGTCAGTAGAGAAGGCATCTCCTCGTCCATCAAGAAGGGCTTGGTAAGCATCGCTATATTGATCGTATTTTTGGAGTTTTACTTCTGGGTGATTTTTCTCAAAGTAAGTTTCAGCAGTCGTTCCTTTTGTAACGATTAAGGTTTTGCCTTCAAGTTGCTTAACATCTGTAATTAGACCAGTCTTTGGTGACACAACACCGAGAGAAACTTTCATGTAAGGAAGGGCAAAGTCAACTTGTTTCTTACGTTCGTCAGTAACTGTAAAGTTAGCTAGGGTGATATCAACCTTGTTTGAAATCAAGTATTCAGCACGGTTGGCAGCATCAACAGAAACGTATTTAACTTTCACACCAAGGTCTTGTGCCAATTGATTCCCTAGTTCGATATCGTAACCTTGGTAAGAACCGTCATTATCAACATAACCAAATGGTTTTTTGTCTCCAAATACCGCGATTCGAAGTTCACCACTTTTCTTAATTTCATCAATAGTACGAGCTTTGGCAGTCGCCTTAGCAGATGAAGCATCAGAGCTTCCGCCTGAACTACAAGCTGTGACGAAGATAAGCGCAAATGCTAGAGCAAAAACAGTTAGAATTGGTTTAAGTAGTTTCATAATAATCTCCTTTATTGATTATAGATATGAGCCAAACTGGCTAAAGTCAAAGACGTTTAAAAATTCTTGTGCTCGTTTGGTTTGTGGATTTGTGAAGAATTCTTGAGCAGTTCCTTCTTCAGCAATCTTCCCTTGGTCTAGAAAGATGATGCGATCCGCAATTGCTTGGGCAAACTGCATTTCATGGGTTACCAGAATCATGGTACGCCCTTCTTGGGCCAAATCATTGATAAGTTCGAGAACCTCACGCACCATTTCTGGATCCAGTGAAGCAGTCACTTCGTCAAAGAGGATAATTTCTGGATGCATGAGAAGTGCACGAACGATGGCTACCCGTTGCTTTTGTCCACCAGATAATTGACGAGCGAAGCTATGTTGTTTATCTAGAAGTCCGACACGTTCCAGTAGTTGCAGAGCTTCTTCCGTTACTTCTTTCTTGTCTCTCCCTTGAGCCTTGATAGGTCCTAGGATGAGGTTTTGAAGGACATCTAGGTGAGGAAAGAGTTCATAACTTTGAAAGACCATACCGATCTTTTGGCGAACCAGGTGAAAATCTTTTTTATTTTCAACGATGGACTGGCCATCCAGTAGGATATCTCCTCCTTGAATACTTTCTAAACCATTGAGGCAGCGAAGTAGCGTGCTTTTACCACAACCAGATGGTCCTAGGATGACGACCACTTCTCCCTTTTTAATATCTAAAGAAAGTCCTTGGAGGATTGGATTGTCTCCGAAGGATTTTTTTAGTTCCTTGATTTCTAAAATAGTTTCAGACATTTAGTTCCTCCAATGTTTTTCTAGATGAGTAGATAGTTTGGAAATAGGGAAGCAAACTGCGAAATACAAGACTAGGATGGTTCCATAAATCCAAAAGGAAGCTGTTGGGATAGTCAAACGATTGCTATCGATGATTTGTTGTCCAACCTTGGTAACTTCAACAACCCCAATCAAAACAACCAAGGAAGTCGTTTTGATCATCCGAGTGACAAGGTTGATAGCTTGCGGTAACAGTCTTCTCAAGACCTGAGGAATGATGATGTAGTAGTAGAGTTGCAATTTAGTTAAGCCAAGCGCCTGTCCACTCTCAAACTGATGTTTAGGGAGCGAAGTGATAGCTCCACGAACCAAGTCTCCCATCTCAGCTGTTCCCCAGAGTGTGAAAACGATAATAGCAGAAGTCTCCCCAGAAATATTGATATTAAAGTTTCGAGCTAAACCAAAGTAAACGATGAAAAGGAGCACCAGCTGGGGCATGATCCGGATAAATTCTAGATAAAAACGAGTCAAGAAACGAATCACTCTAGAATGAGAGGTCATGATAATTCCCATCACCGTTCCGAAAATCATGGATAAAGGACAGACAGGATAGAAATCCCAATCGTGACTCCCAATCCTTGTAAGATTCTCAGGAGATTATTTCCCTGAAAGAGTACTTGCATTCCCGAATCCTGCATGACGGAGCCTCCTTTCTATCCAACTAAAGACTAGTGAAATAGGTAGAAGCATGATAAGGTAAGCAACCACCAACATAGCCAGCGCAATGTCTGTCTCATAATAGAGTCCAATCAAATCCTTAGCAACGTACATAAGGTCAGCAAGGGCAACTGCTGAAAAGACAGAAGTTTCTTTGATCAGGAAAATAACATTGGCACTAAAGGATGGTAGAGCCACCGCAGTCGCTTGTGGAAGAACCACGTAGCGAAAGACCTGAAAAGGTGTAAGGCCAATGGCTAAACCTATTTCATGCTGGGTTTGACTGACGGCTTCTAGCCCGCTTCGGAAGGATTCTGCCATGTAGGAACCACCTAAGAAGATGAGTCCGACTGTTGCACAGACTTCTGAAGAAAGAACAATCCCTATTCGAGGTAGACCGAAGTAGAGAAAGAATAGTTGTATCAAAAGGGGTGTATTTCGTGACAATTCTATATAGGCTGTTGCCAATTGTGAGAGAACAGGAACTCGGTAATGCCGGATGACGCTGACGATGAGCCCCAGCAAAAAAGAACCTAGAATTCCCCAAACTGCAATATGCAAGGTCAAAAAGAATGCCTTTTGATAGAGTGGTAGATATTGTTCAACAATGGACCAATCCAAAAGTAGAACCTCCCATCTAGGAAAATGATACAGTTATTGTAGCATTAAAAGAGAGCTTTGGATAATATGTATTTTCTATCACAATGATAGACAAAATCTATTGGAAAGGGAAATTTTAAAATTTTTAGGAAATTTAGTTGACAAATGTAGATTTTAAGAGTATACTGATATTTGTAATCGACAAATGTAGATTTAGGAGGGATAACAATGCAGATTTCGGATGCAGAATGGCAGGTCATGAAGATTATCTGGATGCAGGGAGAACAGACTAGTACTGATCTCATAAAAGTATTAGAGAAAAGGTTCAGTTGGTCCAAGTCCACGATCCAGACACTCTTGGCTCGTTTGGTGGAGAAGGAATGTTTGACTCGGGAAAAACAGGGCAAGTCCTTTATCTATTCAGCGCTGTTGACGCAGGAAGATAGCAAAAAGTTACTTGTCCAGGATATTAAAGACAAGCTTTGTTCCCGCAGAATAAAGCTCTTACTAGCTGATTTGATCGAAGAATGTGATTTTACTTTAGCCGATTTGGAAGGCTTGGAAGAAGTGATTTCAAAGAAAAAAGCAAGTGCTGTAACAGAAGTAAGATGTAATTGTATGTAAAGGAGACGCTATGTTAAATCTATTTGTATCTATTGTTGTTTTAGGAATGATTGCTTTTATCCTCTTTTGGTTTTTCAAAAAACCGCAAGAAGATGCTAAGAGAGCCCAACAAAAAAATGGCTATCAGGAGATTCGAGTGGAGGTCATGGGAGGATATACTCCAGAAACCATTATCCTCAAAAAATCGCAACCTGCTCGCATTATTTTCGATCGAAAAGATCCTTCACCTTGCTTGGACCAAATCGTTTTTCCAGACTTTGGAGTGCATGCAAATCTGCCTATGGGAGACCAATATGTGGTTGAAATCACTCCTGAAGAAGCAGGTGAGTATGGTTTCTCTTGTGGCATGAACATGATGCACGGTAAGATGATTGTAGAATAGGAGAATGATATGACTGAAATTGTAAAAGCAAGTCTTGAAAATGGCGTTCAAAAAATTCGTATCACGGCAGACAAAGGCTACCATCCAGCCCACATTCAACTGCAAAAAGGGATTCCTGCTGAGATTACCTTTCATCGTGTGACACCTTCAAACTGTTATAAAGAGATTCTCTTCGAAGAAGAAGGGATCCTAGAACCAATCGCTCAAGACGAGGAAAAAGTCATTCGCTTTACTCCTCAAGAATTGGGTGAGCACGAGTTTTCCTGTGGCATGAAGATGCAAAAGGGAACCTACACCGTTGCTGAAAAAACTAAAAAGTCTCTCAGCCTTTTACAGCGTTTTTGGATTACTAGTATCTTTACTGTGCCTCTTGTGATTCTCATGATTGGGATGTCGACAGGAGGAATTAGTCACCAAGTCATGCGTTGGGGCACCTTTTTAGCCACAACACCCATTATGCTGGTAGCTGGAGTTCCATATATCAGAAGCGCCTGGGCTAGTTTTAAAAAGCACAATTCCAACATGGATACCTTGGTTGCTCTGGGGACCCTAGTGGCCTATTTCTATAGCTTAGTTGCCCTCTTCACTGGTCTGCCCGTTTACTTTGAAAGTGCTGCATTTATCCTCTTCTTCATTCTTTTGGGAGCAGTTTTTGAGGAAAAAATGCGAAAAAATACTTCGCAGGCAGTCGAAAAATTATTAGACTTACAAGCAAAAACAGCAGAGGTCTTGCGTGATGATGCTTATGTACAAATCCCTCTAGAACAGGTCAAAGTTGGTGATTTAATCCGTGTTCGACCAGGTGAAAAAATAGCGGTTGATGGGATTGTCTTAGAAGGTGAAACTAGTATTGATGAATCAATGGTGACTGGGGAAAGTATTCCAGTCGATAAATCAGTTGGAGATGCTGTCATTGGTTCAACCATCAATAATAGTGGTACGATCATCTTTAGAGCTGAAAAAGTTGGTTCTGAGACTATGTTGGCTCAGATTGTGGACTTTGTGAAGAAAGCTCAAACCAGTCGTGCTCCTATTCAAGATTTGACAGACAAGATTTCTGGGATTTTTGTACCAGCAGTTGTCATTTTAGGACTCCTTACTTTTTGGATCTGGTTTGTCCTGCTTGGAGAAAGCTTTGTGACTTCCCTTCTCTACGGAGTTGCTGTTTTGATAATTGCCTGTCCTTGTGCACTAGGACTCGCGACACCGACAGCACTCATGGTTGGAACAGGACGAAGTGCCAAGATGGGGATTCTTCTCAAAAATGGTACAGTTTTACAGGAAATCCAAAAAGTCCAAACGGTTGTTTTTGATAAGACAGGAACCTTGACCGAAGGGAAGCCAGTAGTGACAGATGTTATTGGTGATGAAAGAGAAGTGCTAAGTTTGGCTGCTTCACTGGAAGATGTATCTCAACACCCGCTAGCTCAAGCTATTGTTAATCGTGCATCTGAACTAGGAATTAGCCTTTACCCAGTGGAAAACTTCCAAGCCTTGCATGGAAAAGGTGTGACTGGGATTATTAATAGTAAACAAGTCTTGCTGGGGAATGCCAAACTCTTAGATGATCTTGCTATTCCACATGATTATCAAGAACGATTTGATTTGCTTGAGAAAGAAGCAAAAACAGTTGTCTTCCTATCCGTAGATGGTCAGTTAAAAGGCTTAATTGCCTTGCAGGATGTCCCTAAGGAAACTGCTCAAGAAGCTATTGCTAAATTGAAAAACGTGGTCTTAGAACGGTCATGCTTACTGGAGATAATGCTGGAGTAGCCCATGCGATTGCAGAGCAAATTGGGATAGAAGAAGTGATTGCAAATGTCTTGCCAGAGGAAAAGGCACATGAAATTCACAAGCTTCAAAAGAATGGCAAATTGGCCTTTGTTGGAGATGGTATCAATGATGCGCCGGCCCTCAGTGTAGCGGATGTCGGAATTGCCATGGGCTCTGGGACAGATATTGCCATTGAATCAGCAGATCTTGTCCTTACAACCAACAATTTACTAGGATTGGCACGTGCTTTTGATATGAGTAAGAAGACCTTTAATCGTATTCTACTCAATCTTTTCTGGGCTTCTATCTATAACCTCATTGGTATTCCGATTGCAGCAGGAGTCTTTTCTGTTCTTGGTTTGGTACTCAATCCAGAACTTGCAGGATTGGCCATGGCCTTTAGTTCAGTCTCTGTTTTAATCAGTTCTCTTATGCTTAATTTTACTAAAGTCGATTAATACTCTTCGAAAATCAAATTCAAACCACGTCAGCTTCACCTTGCCGTACTCAAGTACAGCCTGCGGCTAGCTTCCTAGTTTGCTCTTTGATTTTTATTGAGTATAAAAAGGCGGTCTTAACCGCTTTTTTGTTATTCTAACACAGATTTTCAAAACGTTTTCAATCTGTACTGTAATAGAGAATGAAAGTTTCTGAGCACATTCTTATGAATCTGAAATCAAATGTGATAAATTAGGAGTGTAAATTTACTGAATCGTTTTCAAATAACATATAAAAGCGTTTTTTGTAAATATATGAAATTATATTGAAGGAGAGTTATCATGACTCAAGGAAAAATTACTGCATCTGCGGCAATGCTCAACGTATTGAAAACATGGGGCGTAGACACAATCTACGGTATCCCATCAGGAACACTCAGCTCATTGATGGACGCTTTGGCTGAAGACAAAGATATCCGTTTCTTGCAAGTTCGCCACGAAGAAACAGGTGCTCTTGCCGCTGTTATGCAAGCGAAATTTGGTGGCTCAATCGGTGTTGCAGTTGGTTCAGGTGGACCTGGTGCGACTCACTTGATTAACGGTGTTTACGATGCAGCTATGGATAACACTCCATTCCTAGCGATCCTTGGATCACGTCCAGTTAACGAACTCAACATGGATGCCTTCCAAGAATTGAACCAAAACCCAATGTACAACGGTATCGCTGTATACAACAAACGTGTAGCTTACGCTGAGCAATTGCCAAAAGTTATTGACGAAGCTTGCCGTGCTGCAGTTTCTAAAAAAGGTCCAGCTGTTGTTGAAATTCCAGTAAACTTCGGTTTCCAAGAAATCGACGAAAACTCATACTATGGATCAGGTTCATACGAGCGTTCATTCATCGCTCCTGCTTTGAACGAAGTTGAAATCGACAAAGCTGTTGAAATCTTGAACAATGCTGAACGTCCAGTTATCTATGCTGGTTACGGTGGTGTTAAAGCTGGTGAAGTGATCACTGAATTGTCACGTAAAATCAAAGCACCAATCATCACAACTGGTAAAAACTTTGAAGCCTTTGAATGGAACTATGAAGGTTTGACAGGTTCTGCTTACCGTGTTGGTTGGAAACCAGCCAACGAAGTTGTCTTTGAAGCAGACACAGTTCTTTTCCTTGGTTCAAACTTCCCATTTGCTGAAGTATACGAAGCATTCAAAAACACTGAAAAATTCATCCAAGTGGATATCGACCCTTACAAACTTGGTAAACGTCACGCCCTTGACGCTTCAATCCTTGGTGACGCAGGTCAAGCAGCTAAAGCTATCCTTGACAAAGTGAACCCAGTTGAATCTACTCCATGGTGGCGTGCTAACGTGAAGAACAACCAAAACTGGCGTGATTACATGAACAAACTCGAAGGTAAAACAGAGGGTGAATTGCAATTGTACCAAGTCTACAATGCAATCAACAAACATGCTGATCAAGACGCTATCTACTCAATCGACGTAGGTGACACTACTCAAACATCTACTCGTCACCTTCACATGACACCTAAGAACATGTGGCGTACATCTCCACTCTTTGCGACAATGGGTATTGCCCTTCCTGGTGGTATCGCTGCTAAGAAAGACAATCCAGATCGCCAAGTATGGAACATCATGGGTGACGGTGCATTCAACATGTGCTACCCAGACGTTATCACAAACGTTCAATACGACCTTCCAGTTATCAACGTTGTCTTCTCAAATGGTAAATATGCCTTCATCAAGGACAAATACGAAGACACAAACAAACACTTGTTTGGTTGTGACTTCCCTAATGCTGACTATGCGAAAATCGCTGAAGCGCAAGGTGCTGTAGGATTTACAGTTGACCGTATCGAAGACATCGATGCAGTTGTTGCAGAAGCTGTTAAACTCAACAAAGAAGGTAAAACTGTTGTTATCGATGCTCACATTACTCCACACCGTCCACTTCCAGTAGAAGTACTTGAGTTGGATCCAAAACAACACTCAGAAGAAGCAATCAAAGCCTTCAAGGAAAAATACGAAGCAGAAGAACTCGTACCATTCCGTCTCTTCTTGGAAGAAGAAGGTTTGCAATCACGCGCAATTAAATAATTTCTTCGTGGAACTTGAAAAGATCGGAGCAATCCGGTCTTTTTGTGGAGGACAGTAAATGAATTTAAATCAATTGGATATTATCGTTTCAGATGTTCCCCAAGTCTGTGCTGACCTGGAGCATATCTTGGATAAAAAGTCAGATTATGTTGATGACAGTTTTGCTCAGTTTACGATTGGCAGTCACTGTCTCATGTTCTCTCAAAATCATTTGATTCCTTTGGAAAACTTTCAGTCAGGAATCATTCTTCACATCGAGGTTGAGGACGTAGAACAGAATTACCAACGATTAAAAGAGATTGGTGTCGAGATTTTACATGGGCCTTGTGAAACGGATTGGGGAACAGAGTCTTTATTAGTTAAAGGTCCTGCTGGTCTAGTGATTGATTTTTATAGAATGAAATAGGGTGCTTAGTCATTTGACGTTAACCTTAGCTATTTTTAAAACAGAAATTGAGAACATAAACTATTAAAAGATCGGAGCAATCCGGTCTTTTTCTTTCATTTCTGTTAAAATAGATTCATCATCATGTTTTAAGGAGAAAAAAGATGCCAACAACCTTCTTTCTATTATTTGGATTAATGATTTTAGGATTTGCTGCCTTCACCTATTTTATGTTTTACTATTTTATATTTAGTAATTATAGAAATGCCAAGAGATGTACCGAAAGAACGGAAGGAGTTATTATCCAATATTCCTATGCTCTTTATAATGGGATTAGTCTCCCAGTTGTTGAATACACTGTTGATGGAAACCTATACACGGTCGTCGGGCCGAAATTTCTATCTACTATTTCAAATACAATCAGTACTCCCTTAGGTTCAATCGTATCTGATGTAAAAACGGATAATTTTGAAAATGGTGAAATTCCACAAGTTTTAAGATACAAAGTTAAGGGGAATAGTTTTTTGTCCTTTACAAAATCTCCACTTAAGGAACGCTTTCCAATTGGTGGAAAAGTTGCTGTTTATTATGATCCTAAAAAACCAAAACATTCCTATGTAGAAAGACCACTAAGACCTGGGCGATATGCATGGTTGGCAAAATGTTTTATCTATCTTAATGTTTTTATTATGGTTGCTCTAGCTTTCTTTATCATGTTCATTCTTCCAAATCTTATCAAATAAAGCAGTTTTGTATACAAACTTCAACTACCCTATTTGGCTTCTATGTTCATCGTAGAAGCTTTTTTGTAAAGAAAATGCTTTTCTTAAAACATTTTTTGGGGCTATTCAGAAATTTTTAAATGTTTGATAGTATAATAGTACCAGTAAATCATGTGAGGTAAAGTGATGACAGAAATACTACAATTTCCAGAGGGTTTCCTCTGGGGTGGTGCTACGGCAGCTAATCAATGTGAGGGTGCTTATAATATAGACGGTCGTGGGTTGGCGAATGTTGATGTTGTTCCAATCGGAAAGGACCGTGAAGCCATAATCACAGGTCAGAAAAAGATGTTCTCGTTTGAGGAAGGCTATTTTTACCCAGCAAAAGAAGCCATTGATATGTACCATCATTACAAGGAAGATATTGCCCTTTTTGCAGAAATGGGCTTTAAAACATATCGGCTTTCCATTGCTTGGACTCGGATTTTTCCTAAGGGCGACGAAAGCGTGCCAAATGAAGCTGGTTTAGCTTTTTATGAGGATTTGTTTAAGGAATGCCACAAGTATGGAATCGAACCGCTGGTGACTATCACGCATTTTGATTGTCCGATGCACTTAATTACGGAGTATGGTGGTTGGCGCAACCGTCGTATGTTGGACTTTTACGCAAATCTCTGTCGTACCCTTTTTACCCGTTACAAGGGCTTGGTTAAGTACTGGCTAACCTTCAACGAAATCAATATGATTTTGCATGCCCCCTTTTTAGGAGCTGGGATTTGTTTTGAAGAAGGAGAAAATCAAGAACAAATCAAATACCAAGCGGCTCACCATGAGTTGGTAGCCTCAGCTCTTGCGACTAAAATTGCCCACGAAATTGATCCAGAAAACAAGGTGGGATGCATGTTGGCGGCGGGGCAATACTATCCCAATACAGCTCATCCGAGAGACTACTGGGCAGCCATGGAGGAAGACCGTAAGAGTTACTTCTTCATTGATGTCCAAGCGCGTGGGGAATACCCGAATTACGCCAAGAAGCAGTGGGAACGTGAGGGAATTGAGATTGAAATGACGGCAGAGGATTTGGACTTGTTGAAGAATTACACTGTTGACTTTGTTTCCTTCTCTTACTATGCGAGCCGAGTGGCCTCAGGTGATCCAAAAGTTAAAGAATTAACATCTGGAAATGTCTTTGCCTCCATCAAAAATCCTTATTTGGAATCCTCAGAATGGGGTTGGCAGATTGACCCACTTGGGCTTCGAATCACCCTCAATGCCATCTGGGATCGTTACCAAAAGCCCATGTTCATCGTAGAGAATGGCCTCGGTGCTATTGATACACCGGATGAGAATGGTTATGTAGCAGATGACTATAGGATTGCTTATCTAGAGGCCCACATCAAGGCTATGCGAGATGCCATTTACCAAGATGGAGTAGACTTGCTTGGTTATACGACTTGGGGTTGTATCGATCTGGTTTCAGCTGGAACAGGCGAAATGAACAAGCGCTATGGCTTTATCTATGTGGATCGTGATAATGAAGGTCATGGAAGTCTCAAACGTAGCAAGAAGAAGTCCTTCTACTGGTACAAGGATGTTATTGCCAGCAATGGTGCAAGCATTGAGTAGAACACATTTATTCACTTTTTTTATAAAATCTTCTCCCTACTTTATAAGATAGAAAAAAGAGTTCAATTAGGACTCTTTTTTTGCTATAATGAGGGTGAAAAATCAGACAGGAGATGAAACATGTCAGAACCGTTATTTTTAAATTCCGTAATGCAAGAAAAAATCTGGGGTGGTACTAAACTTCGTGATGAGTTTGGCTACGACATTCCAAGCGAAAAAATCGGAGAATATTGGGCAATTTCAGCTCACCCAAATGGTGTTTCTAAGATAGCAAATGGCCGCTTTGAGGGAACTGACCTAGCTACTTTGTATGCGGAACACCGTGAGTTATTTGGCAACCGTCCAGAGCCAGTATTTCCGCTTTTAACCAAAATTCTTGATGCCAATGACTGGCTCAGTGTTCAAGTTCACCCAGATGATGCTTATGGACTAGAGCATGAAGGCGAACTTGGTAAGACAGAGTGCTGGTACATTATCGCAGCAGATGAAGGTTCAGAGATTATCTATGGTCACAATGCCAAGTCAAAAGAAGAACTCCGCCAGCAAATCGAAGATAAAAACTGGGATGCCTTGTTAACAAAAGTTCCTGTAAAAGCTGGGGATTTCTTCTATGTTCCAAGTGGAACCATGCATGCTATCGGAGCAGGTATCTTGATCCTTGAAACACAACAGTCTAGTGATACAACCTACCGTGTCTATGACTTTGACCGCAAGGATGATAATGGTAACTTGCGCGAGCTTCATCTTGAAAAATCTATCGATGTTTTGAATATTGGTGAGCCTGCTAACAGCCGTCCTGTGACTGTTAAAGCAGATGATTTGCGTTCAACTCTCCTTGTATCCAATGAATTCTTCGCAGTTTACAAGTGGGAAATCACTGGAAAAGTTGACTTCGAAAAGACAGCTGACTATAGCTTGTTGAGTGTCTTAGCTAGTCAAGGGAAACTAACTGTGGACAGTAAAGATTATCCAATTCAAAAAGGTAGCCACTTTATCTTACCAAGTGATGTTGAAGCTTGGACACTTGAAGGACAAGATTTGGAATTGATTGTTAGTCATCCATAAAAAGAAAGGACTTGAGGAAAAAACTCAAGTCCATTTTTATAGTTACATAAACTGGGCGATAAAGACCACGATGATGATGATTGGGATGATAAAACGAAGAAGGAAGAGCCAGACTTGGAAAAGTCCTTGTTTCCACGGTGTTTCATCAAGATGGAGTTCCTCCATAGCCAATGCTTTTTTGAAGATATAGCCTGTAAAGAGAGACAAGCAGAGGGCTCCAAAAGGCATGAGGAGATTAGAAACCAAGAAGTCCATGGCATCAAAGAAGGTCTTCCCAAAGATTTGAACATCCGCCATGACACCATAGGATAGGGCTGAGGGGATACCAAATACAAAATTAAAACACCTAAAATCATACTCCACTTGGCACGTTTACGATTGTCCTGATTGGTGATGTTGCCTACATTAATTTCCAGCATCACGACAGAAGAAGTGACTGTTGCAAAGAGGAAAAGCAAGAGGAAGAGGATGTAGAAAATACTTCCAAAAGGCATCTTGTCAAAGAGTTGTGGCAAGACAATAAAGAGGAGACTTGGACCACCTTCAGACTGGATGTTAAAGGCTGACATAGCTGGGAAAATAGCTAATCCTGCCATGATGGATACAGAGATGTTCATGGCAACGATGGACATACCTGATTGGACCAGATTGGTTTTCTTATCCAAGTAAGAAGCATAGGTCAACATGGCAGTAACCCCGAGGGATAGAGCAAAGAAAGATTGTCCCAGAGCATAGAGGAGTCCGGCGCTTGTCAGTTTTGAAAAGTCAGGTTTGAGGAAGTAAACGACACCGTCCATGGCATTTGGCAAGCTGAGAGAACGCCCGATAATAACAACAAAGATAATAAAGAGCAGAGGCATCATGACCTTAGAAGCTTTTTCAATCCCTTTTTGAACTCCCTTAGATACGATAAAAATATTTAGGAAGATAAAGAGGGCTTGGGAACCAAGGGCAATCCATGGATTTGAAATAATATCTGTGAAGAGCTGGGCATAATCACTGCTAATCCCAACTTGGAAGGCTTTAGCAATAGCGATACCTAGATAGACTAAAACCCATCCTCCAATAACACTGTAAAAAGATAAGAGGATGAAAAGGGCAAAGGCACCGATCCAACCAATAAAATTATAGTTCTTGTTATCGCCCAATTTTCCAAATGTTTTGATTGCTGACACGCCAGCGCTCCGACCAAGGGAGAATTCAGCGAGCAAAAGTGGGAAACCAATTAAAATCGTTGAGATGAGAAAGACCAGTAAATCCTCCTCCACCATTGGCAGCGGTCATATAAGGGAATTTCCAAACGGCCCCAAGACCAATAGCAGAACCAGCAGACGCAAGGATGAAGCCCAGTTTCGAGCCCCATTGCGATTTTTCAGACATAGTAAAACTCCGATCTATTTTTTAAAATAAGAAAAGGCTACTTGAGTTGTCAAATAGCCTTCTCTCAATGACTCTTTATGAGCTTTTTATTTGATTGATAGACTTGATTATCCTATCATGATTTTTGAAGTCTGTCAAGAAAATCAATTTTACGTTTTCATAAATCTTAATAAAATACTTGACTCTCCCCAAAGGGGAGGGTATATACTATTTATGTGAGGAGGAAATCATGTACCATATCAAAGAAGCTGCGCAGCTTTCAGGTGTCTCTATCAAGACCCTTTACCATTATGATAAGATAGGACTCTTGGTCCCATTAAAGTCAGAAAATGGCTATCGAACCTACAGTCAAGAAGATTTAGAACGACTTCAGGTTATCCTTTATTACAAGTATCTAGACTTTTCTTTAGAAAAAATAGCAGAGCTATTGAAGGAAGAAAAGATGAACTTGTTACCACATTTGACGAGACAGTTGGATTACCTAACTCGAGAAAGACAACATTTGGATACCTTAATTTCAACCTTACAAAAAACCATTCAAGAACAAAAAGGAGAAATAAAAATGACCATTCAAGAAAAATTCACTGGATTTAGCTATCAAGACAATCAAAAATACCACCAAGAGGCGGTAGAAAAATATGGCCAGGAAGTCATGGACCAGGCTCTCGAGCGTCAAAAAGGACGAGAGGATGAAGCTACAACAGCCTTTAATCAAGTCTTTCAAGCCTTGGCTCAAAATCTACAATCTGGTCTGCCGATAACAGCATCTGAAAACCAAGAGGAAGCAGCCAAGCTCTTGCAAGCCATTCGTACCTATGGATTCGACTGCTCTATAGAAGTCTTCGGTCATATCGGAAAAGGCTATGTCTATAATCCAGAGTTTAAGGAAAATATTGACAAATTTGGGCCAGGAACAGCTCAGTACACATCAGATGTCATTGCCCACTATGTAAGCACACAAACTCGATAAAACTCAAAGACTAAGCTATGACTTACAAATCCAGTAACAGAATTTTAATTGGAGGACACAGACCTAGCTTGAAGATTAGACAAGCTAAAAATCGGCGGAGAGATCTCTGCCGATTTACTGTTATTTGAGTTGGTAGAACCAGTCTTCCCCATCCTTGTAGTAAAAGAACTCACTGAGATCTTCTTCAAGAAAAACACGAAGCATATCAGACATATCCTCAGTAGCTAGTTTAAGATGAGATAGATTTTCAAAATCCTCCCACCAGACTTTTCCTTCGTCTGAAGATTGGAGCTCACCAGTAAAGTGTTCAGTTTTGTAAAAGAGGACAACATAGCGATAATCTGCATCATTATACCAATCTTTGATACCACAGAGTTGAGGTTTAGAAATGGTCAGACCAGTTTCTTCTTTCACTTCACGAATGACGGCATCGACAAAGGATTCGCCACGCTCAACATGACCGCCAGGAAAAGTAATGCCAGGCCAGTTAGGACTAACTCGATCTTGAACCAAAACCTTGTCCCCATTTTTAATCATACACATGTTGACAAATTCGACTGATTCTCTTCTGTTCATCTTATTTTTCCTATTTTGTTAGTAATTTTTCTACCACGTTTAACTTTCGCATGGTCAGATCAACGCCGAACAGCTTTTCGAGATAGTTGGTATTAAGCTTTTTTCGTTTTGCAGTTCTAGGGAGATAGAGGTAAAGACAATGGTTGCCGATACAAATTTCTTCTTCACCATAGTCAATATTCAATTTTTCTAATGGTAGACTTTGGATAGCATTCTGGAAAAGAATTATATGTATACGGTCATAAAGATAGTGTTCTCCAAACGGATTTTCTTGGACAATTTTTGTAAAATCACTCTTATTTTTAAGGACCATTTTCAAGTCGGCTCCGATTTTTTCTTTTATTAGAGTATGGACTTGTTCTCGTATTTCTTCTATGGCTAAGTCGCTTTCAAGAATGACATTTCCACTTTGAATATAAGTTCGAACGTATTGAAAACCAGCCTCTGTTAAGATATCTACCAGATAAGACATTTTAGGGATAGCATTTTGTCCATTCGGTGTAACACCTCTCAGTAAAATAATATGTTCCAAAATAGCTCCTTTCTTATCCAATATCTTTAGATACTATATCATTTATAGTTCTAGTTTGAGCCTGCCACCCAGCCGGTGCAGAGGGCGGAAGTGATGTTAAATCCCCCCGTATGGGCATTGATATCTAGTACTTCGCCAGCAAAGTGGAGTCCAGGTACTAGCTTACTTTCCAGCGTTTTAGGATTGATTTCCTTGAGACTAACGCCACCTTTAGTTACAAAGGATTTAGCCAATGACATTTTGCCAGTTACAGGGATTTTAAGAGCCTTGATGGACTGGACAAGTTGGTCGCGTTCCTTTTCTGTTAGTTGTTTGACTTTTTCAGGATATCCTTGGACAAAAAATTCTGCTAAGCGTTCAGGGAGCAAGGCTTTTAAGGCATTTTTCAAGGATTTCTCACGGTTTTCTTCTAGAAAGTCTACTAAGTCACCTTCTGAAAGTTGTGGCAAGACATCCAGGGAGAGAATTTCCCCACCCTTGACAAAGCTAGACATGCGTAGTGCAGCAGGACCTGACAAACCAAAGTGGGTAAAGAGCAAATCATGAGTGATGACGTGCTTGCCATAGCTTAGGGTTACATCGTCTAGGGAAATTCCCTGCAAGGCCTTATGCGGGAAATCAGTCAACAATGGACTTTCAGCAGCTTCGAGTTCGGTAATAGTGTGTTTGAAATGTCGGGCGATTTCATGACCAAAGCCAGTAGAGCCAGTAGAAGGATAGGATTTTCCACCAGTTGTGACGATGAGTTTATCACAAGTAAAGATTTGATCTGCAGACTTAAGGACAAACTGGTCGTCAATTTTTTTAACAGAAACAATCTCTGTTTGAGTGGCAATTTGCCCACCTAGCTCCATGATTTTCTTTTCTAGAGCTTCGATAATGGTCCAAGATTTGTCACTGACTGGAAAGACGCGGCCATGGTCTTCTACCTTGAGTTTTACGCCATTTTCCGTAAAAAAGTTGATGATATCATGGTTATCAAACTGGGAAAAGACACTGTATAGAAAGCGACCATTCCCAGGGATGCCAGTTAATAGGTCATCTAGAGTTCCATTGTTGGTAACGTTGCAGCGACCACCACCAGTACCAGCTAATTTTTTTCCAAGTTTTCGATTTTTTTCGATGAGAAGTGTTTTCTGCCCATAAAAGCTACTTGAAATCGTAGCCATCATACCAGCAGGGCCTCCCCCGATTACAATAGTGTCAAAATGTTTCATAAAAGTATTGTACCATAAAAAAACAAGAGATGATAAGTCATCTCCTGTTTGATTTATTAGTCAATTTCATATCCCATGAGGAGTCCACCTTCTTCTGCATAAAAACTGCAGAGTCCAGAGGTTGGGATAATCTTGATTTCAGCTTGTGGGAATTTTTCACGCAAGAGTTCTGAGAGTTGTTGGCAGAATTTATCATTACTGCGGTGAGCCATGACGATACGTCCACCAGCGTAGCCAGCCTTGATTAACTCTTCATAAGCAGCTTGGAGGGACTTCTTAGCACCACGAGCCTTTTGGAGGAGTTCCAAGGTTCCAGTTTCACTTGCTTCCCCGACCATACGAATATTAAGGAGCCCAACAACTGTACCGATCAGCTTACTCAATCGACCATTCTTAACGAGGTTATCAACCTTAGCGAGGACGAATAGTAACTTAGTTTTTTCTTGGTAAGCAGTAATAGCTTTAACCACTTCTTCAAAAGAAAGTCCTTGGTCAATCAAATCATTGATTTTTTCTACGATTAGATCAACTTCTCCACCAGCAGATAAACTATCAATGACATGAATCTGAGTATCAGGATGTTCTTCGAGATAGAGATTCTTAGCTAATTGAGCGCTGTTTTGACTACCAGAAAGAGTTCCGGTAATGGTCACTACAAAAATATGTTTGGCACCTTCAAATGCTCGCAAGTAATCATCAGGGCTAGGACAAGCTGATTTTGAAGCTTCAGAAGTTGCATACATGGTTTCCATCATTTTGTCAATATCAAGACTAGCATCGTCAATAAAGACTTGATCAGCCACTTGAATGGTTAAGGGAACACTGATGAATTCAGTATCAATTGCTGGATTTGCCAGTTGACGATAATCACAACCAGAGTCAGCTACAATCTTCCAAGTCATAGAAATTCTCCATCTTTATCACTTATACATTGACAAAGGTTCTGTCTTTTTTTACAATTATATCATGAAAAATCTTAAAACAAAGTCTCGTCACTCTGTTGTCACAAGTAGAAAGGAAGTGTTATGGCCGAACGAAGAATTTCTGAAAATTCACTTGAAAATCTCAGAAAATCAAACAAAGAATCCAATTTACTGACCAGAGAAGCTATCGAAACAGCTCTTTTGCAACTTTTGGAGAAGAAGGAGTTGACAAAGATTAGCATTTCCGAATTGGTAAAAAGAGCTGGGGTCTCCCGTGCAGCCTTTTATCGAAACTATGACTCCAAAGAAGAGATTTTAGAAAGCGTCTTTAAACGCAGTGTCCATAATATCATGGAGCAGCTGAGTCATTATGATGTCAAAACAGATCTCTATCTGGTTTGGGTTCATCTCTTTCGTGAAGCCAGAAAAGAAGCCAAGGTTATTCAGCTTGCCTTGGACTACCACTTGGAAAAAATCTTTGTGCAAGCCATGCAAGAGTTTTTAGAAAAATACTATGGGAAATCAAAAGGAGTCAACTCTTACCTGCATTCTTTTTGGAGTTCTGCCATCGTATCAGTTTTGCTTAAATGGAGCAAGGATGGAATGAAGGTTCCTGCTGAAAAAATCGCAGATTTACGCCTACCATTTTTCAAAAAATAGATCAGGAGGAGAGAAGTTATGACAGAAAAAAGACTGGCTTGGGATGAGTATTTTGCTGCTCAAGCCTTATTGATTGCCAATCGTTCAACTTGTAAACGCGCTAAGGTAGGAGCTGTTTTAGTCAAGGATAATAAGGTTATTTCAACAGGCTATAATGGCTCTGTATCTGGAACAGAGCATTGTATTGACCATGACTGTTTGGTGATTGAAGGCCACTGTGTCCGCACTCTTCATGCTGAGGTTAATGCTATTTTACAAGGAGCCGAACGTGGCGTTCCAAAAGGATTTACAGCTTACGTTACACATTTTCCATGCCTCAACTGCACCAAGCAATTACTCCAGGTAGGATGTGAGCGTGTCGTTTATATTAACCAGTACCGTATGGACGACTACGCCCAGTATCTCTATCGTGAAAAAGGGACCGAGTTGACCCATTTACCACTTGAGACAGTACAAGCAGCTCTTCAAGAAGCTAACTTGATTTAAAAATTAAAAAAAAAGATGGTTTAGAAGGATTTTTAGACCATTTTTTGATATAATTTTTGATATAATAAGAAGAATAAATTGAAAGAAGGAATTCAGAAAATGGGAAAACTTGAAGTCATTAATCATCCACTCATTCAACACAAATTGTCAATCTTGCGTCGTACAGACACTTCTACAAAAGCTTTTCGTGAGTTAGTAGATGAAATTGCTATGTTGATGGGATATGAAGTACTTCGTGATCTTCCGCTTGAAGACGTTGAAATCGAAACACCTATCACAAAAACAGTTCAAAAACAATTGGCTGGTAAAAAATTGGCAATTGTTCCAATCTTGCGTGCAGGTATCGGGATGGTCGATGGACTATTAAGCTTGGTTCCAGCAGCAAAAGTTGGACATATCGGTATGTATCGTGACGAAGAAACTCTTCAACCGGTAGAATACTTGGTTAAATTACCTGAAGATATTGACCAACGTCAAATCTTTGTGGTTGATCCTATGCTTGCAACAGGTGGTTCAGCAATCTTGGCCGTTGATTCCCTCAAAAAACGTGGAGCATCAAACATCAAATTTGTCTGCCTTGTATCTGCTCCAGAAGGTGTAAAAGCTCTTCAAGAAGCTCACCCAGATGTAGAAATCTTTACAGCAGCTTTGGATGAACGCTTGAACGAACATGGCTATATCGTTCCAGGTCTTGGTGACGCTGGAGACCGCTTGTTCGGAACTAAGTAAAATTCTAAGCATAAACTAAAACTGTTCATTTGTTTTAGTTTCGAAAGGAGGTTGAATTTTTGTGTCTGTCTTTAGAATAAAGCAAAAATTTGACCTTTTTTGACCAAAAAGATATAATAGATCTGTATTGAGTCGATTGACTAAGAAATTTAGAAATCAGAAGGAGAAATGAATGATTCCTGTAGTTATTGAACAAACAAGTCGTGGAGAACGTTCATATGACATTTACTCACGTCTTCTAAAAGATCGTATCATCATGTTGACTGGACCAGTCGAAGACAATATGGCAAACTCAGTTATCGCCCAATTGCTTTTCTTGGATGCCCAAGATAGTACAAAAGATATTTACCTTTATGTAAATACTCCTGGTGGTTCTGTATCAGCTGGTTTGGCAATCGTTGATACTATGAACTTTATTAAGGCAGATGTCCAAACCATCGTTATGGGGATGGCTGCTTCAATGGGAACAATTATTGCCTCAAGTGGAGCAAAGGGCAAACGTTTCATGCTTCCGATGCAGAATACATGATTCACCAACCGATGGGTGGTACAGGTGGTGGTACACAGCAAACAGATATGGCGATTGCTGCTGAACACTTGCTTAAAACTCGTAAGACTTTGGAGCAAATTCTTGCAGATAATTCTGGTAAATCAGTTGAGCAAATCCATGCAGATGCTGAACGTGATTACTGGATGAGCGCTCAAGAAACACTTGAATATGGTTTCATTGATGAAATCATGGCTAATAATTCTTTGAATTAATCTTTTGAAGCAAACTCGACTGAGTTTGCTTTTTTTGATATAATAGTAAGAAGATTGTTAGAAGGAAGTTGTAATATGTTTCAAAAAGAGAATCGGTCTGGTCTGATTATCTACCTATACTATAATCGTGATGCAAAAAAACTCGATCATTATGGTGATATTTGTTACCACTCTAAAAAACACCGTTATCTGCAACTGTATGTCCCAACAGAAGAAGTGGAAGAACTGGTTAGCCGTTTAGGAAAAGAGAAATTTATCAAGAAAGTGAGACGATGTCATATCCAAGAATTGGAAACTCCCTTTGTTGGTAGTCTCTACAGAAATAGCGAAAACGTTATCATGTAAAAATTGAGATAAATGTGTTGACAATTTTCTGATAATTCGGTATATTCTTAACATGTAATTTAAATTAAGAAATTAAAAGGAGATAAACATGAAGAAAAAATTTGCCTTATCACTTGTAGCTCTTGCAAGTGTAGCTGTTTTAGCAGCTTGTGGAGAAGTGAAGACAGGAGCTTCAAATTCAACTGGTAACCCAGTGGATGAGAAAGTTGTTAAAATCGGTTTCAACTTTGAAGAAACTGGTGCTGTAGCATCTTACGGTACATCTGAGCAAAAGGGTGCTCAACTTGCAGTTGATGAAATCAACGCAGCAGGTGGTATCGATGGAAAACAGATCGAAGTAGTCGACAAAGATAACAAATCTGAAACTGCTGAAGCTGCTTCTGTTTCAACAAACCTTGTTACTCAATCTAAAGTAGCAGCAATCGTAGGACCTGCAACTTCAGGTGCAACTGCAGCAGCAGTAGCAAATGCTACACAAGCTGGGGTTCCATTGATTTCTCCAAGTGCTACTCAAGATGGTTTGACAAAAGGTCAAGATTTCCTTTTCATCGGAACATTCCAAGATAGCTTCCAAGGGAAAATCATTTCTAACTATGTTACAAACAAGTTGAACGCTAAGAAAGTTGTCTTGTATACTGATAACTCAAGCGACTACGCTAAAGGAATTGCAAAATCATTCCGTGATTCGTTCTCAGGCGAAATCGTAGCAGATGAAACGTTTGTATCAGGTGACACTGACTTCCAAGCAGCTTTGACAAAAATCAAAGATAAAGACTTTGATGCAATCGTATTGCCTGGTTACTACACAGAAGCTGGTAAAATTGTAAACCAAGCTCGTGGTATGGGAATTGATAAACCAATCATTGGTGGTGATGGATTCAACGGTGCAGAGTTTGTTCAACAAGCAACAGCTGAACGCGCATCAAATATCTACTTCATCTCAGGATTCTCAACTACTGTAGAGGTTTCAGATAAAGCAAAAGCCTTCCTTGAAGCTTACCGTGCAAAATACAACGAAGATCCTTCAACATTTGCAGCTCTTGCTTATGACTCAGTTTACCTTGTAGCTAATGCAGCAAAAGGTGCAAAAACTTCAGTTGATATCAAGAACAATCTTGCTAAAACACAAAACTTCGAAGGTGTTACAGGTCAAACAAGCTTTGATGCAGATCACAACACTGTGAAAACAGCCTTCATGATGACCATGAATAATGGTAAAGTAGAAGCGGCAGAAGTCGTAAAAACCATAATTATAGATACAGGAAATGGGGAATGAGCTTTTACTCACTCCCTGTTTCGGTGTTTATGAAAAGGATTATTTTTTTTATAAAAAATCCTAAAAAATTAAAAACTTAGAAAGAGTGAACCATATGCTTCAACAACTTGTCAATGGTCTAATCTTGGGGAGTGTCTATGCGCTGCTAGCCCTAGGTTATACTATGGTTTATGGAATTATCAAGCTCATTAACTTTGCCCACGGTGATATTTATATGATGGGTGCTTTCATGGGTTATTTCTTGATTAATTCCTTGCAATTAAATTTCTTTGTTGCCTTGATCTTATCGATGATCGGAACGGCAATTCTCGGTGTTATCATTGAGTTTCTTGCTTATCGTCCATTACGTCATTCAACTCGTATCTCTGTATTGATTACAGCCATCGGGGTTTCCTTCTTACTGGAGTATGGGATGGTCTATCTGGTAGGCGCCAATACACGTGCCTTCCCTCAAGCAATCCAAACAGTTCGTTATGACTTGGGACCAATTAGTCTAACAAATATTCAATTGTTGATTTTGACTGTCTCACTTGTTTTGATGGTTCTTCTACAACTCATCGTGCAAAAAACCAAGATGGGGAAAGCCATGCGTGCCGTTTCTGTAGATAGTGATGCTGCTCAGCTGATGGGGATTAACGTGAACCGTACAATCAGTTTTACCTTTGCATTGGGTTCAGCTCTAGCTGGTGCAGCGGGTGTCTTGATTGCACTTTACTATAACTCTCTTGAACCATTGATGGGAATGACTCCAGGTATTAAATCATTTGTGGCTGCCGTTCTTGGTGGTATCGGAATCATCCCTGGTGCAGCTCTGGGTGGCTTTGTTATTGGTCTTTTGGAGACATTTGCTACCGCCTTCGGAATGTCAGATTTCCGTGATGCCATCGTGTATGGAATCTTGCTCTTAATCTTGATTGTTCGCCCAGCTGGTATCCTCGGTAAGAATGTGAAAGAGAAGGTGTAAACAATGAAAGAAAATTTAAAAGTTAATATTCTATGGTTATTCCTTTTGTTACTTGGATATGGTTTGATTAGCCTATTGGTTTCAGTAGGAGTCTTGAACCTTTTCCATATTCAGATTATTGAACAAATCGGTATCAATATTATTCTAGCAGTAGGTCTTAACCTAATCGTTGGGTTCTCTGGTCAGTTTTCACTTGGACATGCTGGATTTATGGCTATTGGTGCCTATGCAGCAGCTATTATTGGTTCTAAATCTCCAACCTATGGTGCATTCTTTGGAGCTATGTTGCTCGGTGCTATCATTGCTGGTTTGGTTGCCTTGATCGTTGGAATTCCGACCCTACGTTTGAAAGGGGATTATCTCGCGGTTGCGACACTTGGTGTTGCTGAAATTATCCGTATTTTCATTATTAATGGTGGAAGCCTTACAAACGGTGCTGCTGGTATTTTGGGGATTCCTAACTTTACAACTTGGCAAATGGTATATTTCTTTGCTGTGATTACAACGATTGCCACTCTTAATTTCCTTCGTAGTCCTATCGGACGTTTAACCTTATCAGTTCGTGAAGATGAGATTGCTGCTGAGTCAGTAGGGGTCAATACTACAAAAATTAAAATCATTGCTTTTGTTTTTGGTGCTGTTACTGCAAGTATCGCAGGTACTCTTCAGTCAGGATTTATCGGATCAGTCGTACCAAAAGATTATACGTTTATCAATTCTATCAATGTCTTGATTATCGTTGTATTTGGTGGTTTAGGATCCATTACAGGGGCAATTGTTGCTGCCATCGTGCTTGGAATCTTGAACATGCTCCTTCAAGACGTTGCTAGCGTTCGTATGATTATCTATGCTTTGGCCTTAGTACTCGTTATGATCTTCAGACCAGGTGGTCTTCTTGGGACATGGGAATTGAGCCTATCACGTCTCTTTAAAAAAGGTAAGAAGGAGGGACAAAACTAATGGCATTACTGGAAGTAAAAAATTTAACCAAACATTTTGGTGGTCTGACAGCCGTTGGGGACGTCACTCTCGAATTGAACGAAGGTGAACTTGTTGGTTTGATTGGACCGAATGGTGCTGGAAAAACAACCCTCTTCAACTTGTTGACAGGTGTTTATGAACCAAGCGAAGGGACAGTAATCTTGGATGGTCACTTATTAAATGGCAAGCAACCCTATAAAATCGCATCTCTTGGTTTAGGGCGTACCTTCCAAAATATCCGCCTTTTTAAGGACTTGACAGTTTTGGATAACGTTCTGATTGCATTTAGTAATCATCATAAACAACATGTTTTTGCGAGTTTCTTGCGCTTACCAGCTTTTTATAAGAATGAAAAAGAATTGAAAGCTAAAGCCTTAGAATTACTAAAAATCTTTGATTTGGATGGAGATGCTGAAACTCTAGCTAAATTTAGCCTATGGTCAACAACGTCGTTTGGAAATTGTTCGTGCTCTTGCTACAGAACCTAAAATCCTTTTCTTGGATGAGCCTGCAGCGGGTATGAATCCACAAGAAACTGCAGAATTGACTGAGTTGATTCGTCGCATCAAGGATGAATTCAACATTACTATCATGCTGATTGAACATGATATGAACTTGGTTATGGAAGTTACTGAGCGTATCTATGTTCTTGAGTACGGTCGTTTGATTGCTCATGGAACACCAGATGAAATCAAGAGTAATAAACGTGTTATCGAAGCTTATCTAGGAGGTGAAGCCTAATGTCTATGTTAAAAGTTGAAAACCTCTCAGTACACTACGGTATGATTCAAGCTGTACGTGATGTGAGCTTTGAAGTAAACGAAGGAGAAGTTGTTTCCCTTATCGGTGCCAACGGGGCTGGTAAAACAACCATCCTTCGTACCTTGTCAGGACTTGTTCGTCCAAGTTCTGGTAAAATTGAATTTTTGGGACAAGAAATCCAAAAGATGCCTGCACAAAAAATTGTGGCATCAGGACTTTCTCAAGTACCAGAAGGACGTCACGTCTTCCCTCGTTTGACAGTTATGGAAAACTTGGAGATGGGAGCCTTTCTTAAGAAAAATCGTGAAGAGAATCAAGCAAATTTGAAGAAAGTCTTTTCACGTTTCCCTCGTTTGGAAGAACGTAAAAACCAAGATGCAGCTACCCTTTCGGGTGGTGAGCAACAGATGCTTGCTATGGGACGTGCGCTTATGTCAACGCCTAAACTTCTTCTCTTAGATGAACCATCAATGGGGCTTGCACCAATTTTCATCCAAGAAATTTTTGATATCATCCAAGATATTCAAAAACAAGGTACAACCGTTCTTTTGATTGAGCAAAATGCCAATAAAGCACTAGCCATCGCAGATCGAGGCTATGTTCTTGAAACAGGTAAAATCGTTCTTTCAGGAACAGGTAAAGAACTCGCAGCATCAGACGAAGTCAGAAAAGCATATCTAGGTGGCTAAAAAGGTCCGGGGGACCTTTTTAGTCGGCAGATAAAGATTGCGCCAGCAATCCACATTAGTCTGGGAGACTAGTTTAGATTGCGAATAAGGATTGCGCAAGCAATCCACATTAGTCCGTGGGACCTTTTTAGTCGGCAGATAGAGATTGCTTGGCAATCATCAGATCCACTGGATTGTTTTAGTCACCGGATAAGGATTACGTACTAATCTTCGTATAGTCTGGGAGACTAGTTTAGGTTGCGAATAAAGACTGCCAAATAAATTACATAATCATAAGATTGAGGGCTCTAATCTAGGGCTCTTTTTATAGTATTTCAGAGTTTTCAGAATCTTGAAAAAGAGATGAAAGCGTTTGATTGATTTTCGTAAAAAGTGTATAATAAAGCTATAAACATAAAGGAGAGTTCCTATGGCAGTTAAAGATTTTATGACACGAAAGGTCGTATATATTAGCCCAGATACGACTGTAGCACATGCAGCAGACTTGATGCGCGAACAAGGTTTGCATCGTCTTCCTGTTATTGAAAATGATAAATTAGTTGGTCTAGTAACAGAAGGAACAATTGCTGAAGCCAGTCCGTCAAAAGCAACAAGTCTTTCAATCTTTGAGATGAATTACTTGCTCAATAAAACAAAAGTAAAGACGTCATGATTCGTGATGTTGTAACTGTCTCAGGTTATGCAAGTTTGGAAGATGCAACCTACCTTATGCTGAAAAATAAGATTGGAATCTTGCCAGTTATTGATAATGGACAAGTCTATGGTGTCATTACTGACCGTGATGTATTCAGAGCATTTCTTGAAATTTCTGGTTATGGCGAAGAGGGAATCCGTGTTCGTTTTATCACAGAAAATGAAATTGGGGTACTTGGTAAGATTGTTTCTTTAATCGTTGAGGAAAATCTAAATATTTCTCATACTGTTAATATTCCACGTAAAGATGGTAAGATTGTTATCGAAGTTCAAATTGAGGGAACGGTTGATCTAGCTACCTTTAAACAGAAATTTGAATCTGAGAATATTCAGGTTGAAGAAATTATACAAACTTTAGCAAAAAAACTGTAAAAAATAAAATAGAAGCAGTTTTTACTTGCTAAAAAAATTTTTTTCTAGTATAATAATTTACTGTGAGCAAACCTCACTTACCCCTTGCAAAGTCTTGGGGTCATTAGACCAAAAGGAGGAACATATCAATGGCTAAATACGAAATTCTTTATATCATTCGTCCAAACATTGAAGAAGAAGCGAAAAACGCTTTGGTAGCACGTTTTGACTCTATCTTGACTGACAACGGTGCAACTGTTGTTGAATCAAAAACATGGGAAAAACGTCGTCTTGCATACGAAATCCAAGATTTCCGCGAAGGACTTTACCACATCGTTAACGTTGAAGCAAATGATGATGCAGCTCTTAAAGAGTTTGACCGTCTTTCAAAAATCAACGCTGACATTCTTCGTCACATGATCGTCAAAACTGACGCGTAAGAAGGTAGATTATGATTAACAATGTTGTACTTGTAGGGCGTATGACTCGTGACGCTGAGTTGCGTTATACCCCATCGAATGTAGCAGTTGCGACTTTTACTCTTGCAGTAAACCGTACATTTAAGAGTCAAAATGGCGAACGTGAGGCTGATTTTATCAATGTCGTTATGTGGCGCCAACAGGCTGAAAATCTTGCTAATTGGGCAAAAAAAGGCTCACTTATCGGGGTGACAGGTCGTATCCAGACTCGTAGTTACGATAACCAGCAAGGACAACGTGTCTACGTGACGGAAGTCGTGGCTGAGAATTTCCAAATGTTGGAAAGCCGTAGTGTGCGTGAAGGACATACTGGTGGAGCTTATTCTGCACCAAGTTCAAACTATTCAGCACCTACTCAATCAGTACCTGACTTTTCACGTGATGAAAATCCATTCGGAACAACGAATCCTTTGGATATTTCAGATGATGATTTACCATTCTAATGGACAATTAATACTATAAAGGAGAAAAAAACATGGCTCAACAACGTCGTGGCGGATTCAAACGCCGTAAAAAAGTTGATTACATCGCAGCAAACAAAATTGAATATGTTGATTACAAAGATACTGAGCTTCTTAGCCGTTTCGTTTCAGAACGTGGGAAAATCCTTCCTCGTCGTGTAACAGGAACTTCAGCTAAAAACCAACGTAAAGTAACAACAGCTATCAAACGCGCTCGCGTAATGGCTTTGATGCCTTTTGTAAACGAAGATTAAAAAAAGGGGTCCGGGTGGACCTCTTTTTCATGAGCATGAAAACAAGAAAGCGAATTAAGACCCCCGCAGGGTCTTTTTTCACGAGCATAGAAATGTGAAAGCGAGTTGAGGTCCGGGGGACCTCTTTTTCATGAGCTTGAAAATAAGAAAGCGAATTAAGACCCCGACGGGTCTTTTTTCAAGAGTTAGTTTTTTTCTGACCTTGGCGTGCTATAATGGTAGGAGAAAGCTATAAAGGAGAAGCTTATGAAGACGACATGTTCAATTAGAAAAATGCAAGAATCTGACATAAAAAATCTATCTCGAGGATTTATCAGCCAAGGTTGGCCAAGTAGAGAGGAGATTTTAACTCGATACTTTAAGGAGCAAGAAAGTGGGGAGAGAGAAGTCTTAGTTGCAGAGGTTGAGGGTGCTGTAGCGGGCTACATTACCATTTTGCCCTCTGCTAAACATGGTCCTTTTGCAGAAGTCTATCCAGAATTATCAGATTTTAATGTGTTTGAGCCTTTTCGAAATCAAGGAGTTGGGAATCAACTGCTAGAAGAAGCAGAAAAACGAGTCAAGCTTGTTTCGATTAAGGTAAGTCTAGGCGTAGGCTTGCACTCAGGATATGGAGCCGCCCAGAGATTGTACATCAAACGAGGCTATATTCCAGATGGGACGGGTGTTTGGTATAGAAATCAGCCCTTAGAAATGAACGCTACTAGTCAAAACAATGATGATTTAGTTTTGTATTTGTCTAAGGGATTCGAATAAGAGGTAGCAAATTTCTTTGAAGATAGGGGAATTCTCTACTTTATGGTATAATGGAAAGAGTGAATTGAAGGAGGAAAGGTGATGGATGCGAAATTAAGATATAAGGCAAAAAAGATAAAGGTTATTTTTTTTGATATTGATGATACGTTGAGAAACTCAAAGACTGGTTTTATCCCAACCTCAATTCCAACTGTTTTTAAACAATTGCGTGAAAAAAGTGTTTTAACTGGGATTGCGACTGGTCGTGGGATTTTCGGTGTCGTGCCAGAGATTCGCGAGCTTAAACCTGACTTTTTTGTTACCTTGAATGGTGCCTATATTGAGGATAAAAAAGGCAATGTGATTGATAGTAACAAAATCGCTAAAGATAAGGTTGAAATCTATATTGCTTGGACTAAGGAAGTGGGGATTGAATATGGTTTAGTTGGTAGTCATACTGCTAAACTCTCCACTAGAACTGAGTTGATTAGTGAGGCCATTGATCCAATTTATCCTGACTTGGATGTTGATCCTGATTTTTATGAAAAAGAAGACATCTATCAGATGTGGACTTTTGAGGATCAGGGAGATGACCTGACTTTGCCTGAAAGTTTAGCATCGACTTTGCGTATGGTACGCTGGCATGAACATTCGTCAGATGTTGTACCAATTTCAGGTTCAAAAGCAGCTGGTGTAGCAAAAGTTGTAGAACATTTAGGTCTTAAACCTGAGAACGTCATGGTCTTTGGAGATGGTCTTAACGATTTAGAACTTTTTGATTATGCAGGTATTAGTGTTGCTATGGGGATTTCTCATGACGAAATCAAAGAAAAAGCAGATTATATTACAAAAACATTAGAAGAAGATGGCATTTTTGATGCCTTAGAAGGATTTGGTATGGTAGAAAAAGTATTACAGTTTCCACAAGTAGACATCGAAGCAGTAGAAGGTCCGATTGCGACTATTAAAACAAATCATGGAGACATGTGTATTAAGCTTTTCCCTGAACATGCACCAAAAACAGTAGCCAACTTTATCGCTCTGTCAAAAGATGGTTACTATGACGGGGTAATTTTCCACCGTATTATTAAAGACTTATGATTCAAGGTGGAGATCCAACTGGAACTGGTATGGGTGGCGAATCAATCTATGGTGAGTCATTTGAAGACGAATTTTCAGAGGAACTTTACAATATCCGCGGAGCCCTTTCTATGGCTAATGCTGGACCAAATACAAACGGTAGCCAGTTCTTTATCGTGCAAAATCAACACTTGCCATACTCTAAGAAAGAAATTGCTCGTGGTGGTTGGCCAGAACCAATTGCGGAAATTTATGCGGAACAAGGTGGAACTCCTCACCTTGATCGTCGTCACACAGTTTTTGGACAGCTTGCAGATGAAGCTTCTTATGAAGTTCTGGATGCAATTGCAGGTGTAGAAACAGGAGCAATGGACAAGCCAGTTGAAGATGTCGTCATCGAAACGATTGAAATCGAGGACTAAGATGAAAATAGGTGATAAGCTAACAGGGCGAATTACAGGGATTCAGTCTTATGGAGCCTTTGTGGAGTTAGAGACTGGTATCACAGGCTTGATTCATATTTCTGAAATTCGTACAGGATTTATTGAGAATATCTATGATGTACTGAAAATCGGTGAAGAAGTTCAAGTCCAGGTTGTCGATTTGGACGAATATACAGGGAAAGCAAGTCTTTCTATTCGGACTTTGGAAGAAGAGAAACATCAATTACCGAGACGGAGACGTTTTTCAAGTGACCGTGTCAAATACGGATTTGCTCCTTTGGCTCGCATGATGCCTATCTGGACCAAGGAAGCCATCTCTAATCTAAATAAGAAAAAGTCTTAATTGATTTTTTCTCTCTTGAAATGTTAATATAGTTTGTTATAATAGAAGTATGGTAGAAGAATTATTAAAATCAGGAGAGAGAATCAATCAGCTCTTTTCTACAGATATCAAGATTATTCAAAATAGAGAGGTTTTCAGCTATTCGGTGGATAGTGTACTTTTGTCACGCTTTCCTCGTTTCCCGAAAAATGGTTTGATAGTAGATTTCTGTGCGGGCAATGGAGCTGTTGGACTGTTTGCCAGTAGTCGGACCAAGGCTAAAATTCTATCTGTAGAAATTCAGGAACGTCTTGCTGATATGGCTGAACGATCAGTACGTTTAAATGGGCTAGACGGACAGATGCAGGTCATCTGTGATGATTTGAAAAATATGCCAAGTCACATTCAGGGGAGCAAGGTTGATTTGATTTTATGCAATCCGCCTTATTTTAAAGTGGATCCAAATTCTAATCTGAACGAAAGTGAGCATTACCTTTTAGCTCGGCATGAAATTACAACCAATCTTAAGGAAATCTGTCGTAGTGCCCAGAGTATTCTCAAATCAAATGGACGTTTGGCAATGGTTCATCGTCCTGATAGATTATTAGATATCTTAGCTACGCTCCAAGAGCATAATCTGGCTCCAAAACGTCTGCAATTTGTTTATCCTAAACGGGAGAAGGAAGCCAATATGCTTTTGATTGAGGCTATCAAGGACGGCTCCACTAGTGGTTTTAAGGTTTTACCACCACTCATTGTTCATAATAGTGATGGTACTTATACACCAGAAATTCAAGAGATTTACTATGGATCATAAGGCTTATATGTATGTGGTAGAGTGCTGTGACGGTTCCTACTATACAGGCTATACAACAGATGTGAAGAAACGAATTGCCGTGCACAATAGCGGTAAAGGAGCCAAGTACACACGAGCTCGGTTGCCAGTAAAACTCATCTATGCTCAAGGTTTCGATAGTAAAGAAGAAGCCATGTCGGCTGAGGCCCTTCTCAAACGTAAGAAGAGAGCGCAAAAGGAAAGATTTTTATCTGAAAACCAAGAAAAAAATTTACTCAGTCATTTAGAAGAGTAGTGGGGAGTTCTTTGACTCCTCTTACTTTTGTCAAAAATTAAAAAAAATGCTACAATAAAGAGAATAAAGAAACGAGGTATTATCATGTCTAAGATTCTAGTATTTGGTCACCAAAATCCAGATTCAGATGCTATCGGTTCATCTGTAGCCTTTGCTTATCTTGCAAAAGAAGCTTATGGTTTGGATACAGAAGCGGTGGCTCTTGGAACTCCAAATGAAGAAACAGCTTTCGTATTGAACTATTTTGGTGTTGAAGCGCCACGCGTTATCACATCAGCTAAAGCAGAAGGTGCAGAACAAGTTATCTTGACTGACCACAATGAATTCCAACAATCAGTTTCAGATATCGCTGAAGTAGAAGTTTACGGTGTTGTGGATCACCACCGTGTAGCTAACTTTGAAACTGCAAGCCCACTTTACATGCGTTTGGAGCCAGTTGGATCAGCATCTTCTATCGTATACCGTATGTTCAAAGAACACGGTGTAACTGTTCCAAAAGAAATTGCAGGTTTGATGCTTTCAGGTTTGATTTCAGATACCCTTCTTTGAAATCTCCAACAACACATCCATCTGATAAGGTGATCGCGCCTGAATTGGCTGAATTGGCTGGAGTTAACTTGGAAGAATACGGTCTTGCAATGCTCAAAGCAGGTACCAACTTGGCAAGCAAATCAGCAGAAGAATTGATCGACATCGATGCCAAGACTTTTGAATTGAACGGAAATAATGTTCGTGTGGCTCAAGTCAATACAGTTGATATTTCTGAAGTTTTGGAACGCCAAGCTGAAATCGAAGCAGCTATCCAAGCCGCAAATGCAGCTAACGGATACTCTGACTTTGTCTTGATGATTACAGACATCGTCAACTCAAACTCAGAAATTTTGGCTCTTGGTGCCAACATGGACAAAGTAGAAGCAGCTTTCAACTTCAAACTTGAAAACAATCATGCTTTCCTTCCAGGTGCTGTTTCACGTAAGAAACAAGTGGTGCCTCAATTGACAGAAAGCTTTAATGCTTAATGATTGATGGGGAAAACCATTATTAAAAAGGAGTTTCGACTCCTTTTTTGCTAGGAGGAGATCATGTTAGAATCTGGCGATTTGATTTTTATAAAGGACTTGTCAGATATGGGACAGGCCATTCAGGAATCTACTGGCAACTATAGTCATGTGGCCATTTTTTTAGACGGCTTCATCTATCATGCAACTACGGAAGGCGGAGTCATTGCCCAATCTCCTGAAGATTTCTTTGAAGCTGAGAAAGTCTATGACCTTTATCGCTATGCGAAGATTGATTGCCCAGAGGTTAAAAAGCAGGCAGAGAGCCTTTTGGGTTCGCCCTACAATGCTTCCTTTTACCCGGCTGGAGATGGTTTCTACTGTTCCCAGTTTGTAGCAGAAATTCTCCCTATTTTTGAGACCATTCCCATGAAGTTTGGGGATGATACACAGGAAATTAGTGATTTCTGGAGTGAATATTATAGAGAACTAGGACTAGCTGTACCTTTGAATCAGCCTGGCACTAATCCGAGTCAATTAGCAACATCACCACTTTTAGTTTGTAAAGAAAGGAATCTTTATGATTCAGATTTTTAATCCATCTCGTTTGACACGACAACCATTCTTTAGAGATTTGGTTGATTATCTTGATCAGCATGATGATGTTATTCTCCGTGAAATCAAGGCTCAGTTTCCAGGGGTTGCAGTTGACAAGTACTTGGAGGAATATATTAAAGCGGGTTTAATTTTGAGAGAAAACAAACGCTATTATCTCAATCTCCCATTTCTAGAATCTACAGAATCTCTTGAACTAGACCTAGAAGTCTTTGTGAGAGACGATAGTCCAATCTATCAAGAAATCCTGGAGAAACATTTTCAGACGGAATTACGCAATCAAACCAATGCAGCTATCCTTGAAGAGTATACGGATTTTGCTAGGGAAAAAATGACCTTGTCTAATTATTTTTATAAGGTTAAGCATCAGTATCCGCTGACAGAAGAACAGCAGAAACTCTATGCTGTTTTGGGGGATGTCAACCCTGAGTATGCTCTCAAGTATATGACAACCTTTTTGCTTAAATTTCTCAAAAAAGACGAGCTTATGCAGAAGCGTCGAGATATCTTTGTCGATAGTTTAGTTTTATTGGGCTACATCATTCAAAATGAAGATGGGAAATACGAGTTAGCTGTAGAATTTGATAAAGAACGCTTTATCTTTATAAAAAAATAAAGGCTAGGGATTTTCCTAGACTTCTTTAAGTTCTTATAGATAACGTTCAGCGATGGCTGCATCTCCAGGATAGTCTTCCTTCTTGCCTTGGACGATTTGGTAGCAATCCGCTCCTTTACCAGCGATAATTACAGCATCCAGTTCTTGACTTGTAATAGCCATAGCAGTCTTGATGGCTTGCTCACGGTCAGCAATCTTTTCAACGGAATGACTGATATAGCTACTGATTTCATCTGCAATGGCCATCGGATCTTCGTAGTTTGGATCATCAGACGTTAGAAAGACTTGGATTTCAGGATGTTGATTGAGGAGAAGTCCAAAGTCCTTACGACGGCTTTCTCCCTTGTTTCCAGTTGAACCAAGTACTAAAGCAATCTTTCCAGTTTGATGAGTTTCAACGACAGAAATTAGTTTTTTAAGACTGTCACCATTGTGGGCATAGTCGATAAAAACTTTAGCACCATTTTTCTGAGTGAGAACTTCCATACGGCCAGGGACGCGAGTAGACGCAATTCCTTTTTTGATATCTTCAAGACTAGCACCTAGACGTAGACAAGCAAGTCCTGCAGCAACAGCATTCTCTTGGTTGAAGTGCCCAATCAACTGGATGTCATAATCTCCAGCTAATTTGCCAGTAGCTGAGAAACTAAAGGCTTTGGAGTTCTCGATTCGGTTACTTGACTGGCTACCATAGAAATCATGTTCTTGATTCTCAACTTGTTCTTTCAGAACAGAGAAGTGGTCCATATCGCTATTGATAACTACTGCTCGGCTATTTTTCATCAAGAGGCGTTTGTGGTAGAAGTAGTCTTCAAAGGTTGGATGCTCAATAGGACCAATATGGTCTGGTGTGATGTTGAGAAAAACTCCCACGTCGAAAGTTAAACCATACACTCGATTTACCAGATAGGCTTGGCTGGAAACTTCCATTACCAGATGGGTTCTTCCATTCTTAACTGCTTGAGCCATCATATCAAAGAGGTCGATATTTTCAGGTGTTGAGAAGGAAGATTTGAAGAAAGTCTTGCCATCTAAAGTGGTATTCATTGTCGACAAGAGGGCAGTTGGATAGCGTTGGGACAAGATATGATAGGCAAAGTAAGCAGCTGTTGTTTTTCCTTTAGTGCCGGTGAAGGCAAGGATTTTCAGTTTCTCCTGAGGGTTGCCATAAAACTCCATGGCAATCAAACTCATGGCTTTCTTGATATTGTTAACAACAATAACAGGAATTCCAACTTCATAATCCTGCTCAGCCACGTACCAACCAAGCCCTTGTGCGATAGCTGAAAATAGATATTCTTTTTTAAAGGCAGCTCCTTTTGCAAAAAATAGAGTATTTTCTTTGGTTGTTCGGCTATCGTAACTGATATTGTCAAAAATAACATCGTTGTAGTTGTAGTGGTAATGTCCTTGGTCGATAATCTCACGGAAGAGACCATCTTTCTTTAAAATATCTAATATAGTTTCAATCTTTATCATACTTTCTATTGTAAACCGAAAGTCTGAATTTTACAAGTAACAAGGAAAAGTTTATAATGGAAGATAAGGAACATTTCCTAGTTATTAAAATTGAATGAGGAAGTTATGTCTAACGAAATAATCATCAGCAGGCCCAGATGTTACGTGGAACTGCCTGGCTAACGGCTAGTAACTTTATCAGTCGCCTGCTCGGAGCTATTTACATCATTCCCTGGTATATCTGGATGGGGACTTATGCAGCTAAGGCCAATGGACTCTTCACTATGGGTTACAATATCTACGCTTGGTTCTTGTTGATTTCGACAGCAGGTATCCCTGTTGCAGTCGCAAAGCAAGTCGCTAAGTATAATACCATGAATGAGGAAGAGCATAGTTTTGCTCTGATTCGGAGTTTCCTGGGCTTTATGACTGGACTAGGTCTTGTCTTTGCTTTGATCTTATACCTCTTTGCGCCTTGGTTGGCAGATCTTTCTGGTGTCGGTAAGGACTTGATTCCAATTATGCAGAGCTTGGCTTGGGCGGTCTTGATTTTCCCATCTATGAGTGTTATCCGCGGATTTTTCCAAGGAATGAATAATCTTAAACCTTATGCCATGAGTCAAATTGCGGAGCAGGTTATCCGTGTTATTTGGATGCTCTTAGCAACCTTTATCATCATGAAGCTTGGTTCGGGAGACTATCTAGCAGCAGTCACTCAGTCTACCTTTGCGGCCTTTGTGGGAATGGTAGCTAGCTTTGCTGTCTTACTTTATTTCCTTTTTAAAGAAGGGATGCTTCAAAAAGTTTTTGAAACGCGAGATAAGATTGATAGCAAACATCTGTTAATGGATACGATTAAGGAAGCTATTCCTTTTATCATAACAGGGTCAGCTATTCAGCTCTTCCAAATCTTGGATCAAAATACCTTTATCAATAGCATGAAGTGGTTTACCAACTATAGTAATGAAGACTTAATTGTCATGTTTTCTTATTTCTCTGCTAATCCTAATAAATCACCATGATTTTGATTTCGGTAGGAGTTTCGATTGGTAGCGTTGGGCTACCTCTCTTGACAGAGAACTATGTAAAGGGAGATTTACCAGCAGCTTCTCGTCTCATTCAAGATAGTATCACCATGCTTTTCCTATTCCTCTTACCTGCAACGGTTGGAGTAGTCATGGTAGGAGAACCCCTCTATACAGTCTTTTACGGTAAGCCAGATAGTTTGGCTATGGGCTTGTTTGTCTTTGCAGTCTTGCAGTCAACAATCCTAGGTTTGTACATGGTCTTATCACCAATGCTTCAAGCAATGTTCCGTAACCGCAAGGCAATCCTTTTCTTTTTCTATGGTTTCATTGCCAAGCTCGTCTTACAAATACCATCAATAGCGATTTTCCATAGCTATGGTCCTCTCATTTCAACGACCATCGGTCTTATGATTCCAATTGTTTTAATGTATCGCGAGATCTGTCAGATTACAGGGGTTCATCGAAAGATCATCCTAAAACGAACAATCCTAGTGATCATTTTAACTCTTGTCATGTTTATCTTGGTAGGCTTCTTACAATGGATGATAGGATTTGTCTTCCAACCAACTGGACGTTTTTGGAGCTTCATCTATGTCGCCCTAATCGGAACAATCGGTGGTGGGCTCTACGGATTCATGAGTCTCTATACTCGTCTCTTAGATAAGGTTATTGGACAGGCAAAAGCTGACCAGTTACGAGCACGATTAAAATTATCATAATGCTTTATAAATAAAATGAACAATTTGAACTTTCAACTCTAAAAAGTTTAAAATGTTCATTTTTTATTTAAAAAAGAGAGAAAAAAATAAAAAATGTAGAAAAAAATAAATTTTTAGAGAATTATTACTTGACTAAAAAAAAACAATAGCTGTATAATGATACAAATATTTAAATTTGGAGGTTCTGTTTATGAAAAAGTCTAAGGCAAAATACCTGACGCTAGCAGGCGTCGTCTTAACTGCTGGTTTGCTCTTGGGAGCTTGTAGCAACTCAGCTAGTTCTACTAAAACATATAATTATGTCTATTCTAGCGATCCGTCTAGTTTAAACTATCTTGCTGAAAACCGTGCAACTACTAATGATATCGTGACTAATCTAGTAGATGGTCTCATGGAAAATGACCAATACGGTAACTACGTTCCATCCTTAGCAGAGGACTGGAGTGTATCCAAGGACGGTTTGACCTATACTTACAAACTTCGTAAGGACGCTAAATGGTATACCTCTGAAGGTGAAGAATATGCTCCAGTAACTGCCCAAGATTTTGTAACTGGTTTGAAATATGCAGCTGATAAAAAATCCGAAGCTTTGTACCTCGTACAAGATTCTGTTGCTGGTTTGGGTGACTATATCAACGGAAAAACAACTGACTTTTCAACTGTCGGTGTTAAGGCGATTGACGACCAAACAGTTCAGTACACTTTGACACGACCAGAATCTTATTGGAATTCTAAAACAACATCAACCATTCTCTTCCCTGTCAATGCAGACTTCCTGAAATCAAAAGGGGACGACTTTGGTAAGGTAGACCCTTCTAGCATTTTGTACAATGGACCTTTCTTGATGAAATCCTTTGTTTCAAAATCTGTTATCGAGTTCAAGAAAAATCCCAACTACTGGGATGAAAAAAATGTCTTTGTAGATGATGTGAAATTGGCCTATTATGATGGTAGTGACCAAGATGCACTAGCTCGTAACTTTGTAGAAGGAGTCTACAGCTACGCACGTCTCTATCCAAATAGCTCAAGCTTTGAAGGAATTAAAGAGAAGAACAAGGATAACATCATCTATAGTATGCAAAATGCAACTTCTTATTACTTGAACTTCAACTTGGACAGAAAGTCTTATAACTTCACTTCTAAGTCCTCAGATATCGAAAAGAAATCAACTCAAGAAGCAGTTCTGAATAAAAACTTCCGTCAAGCCTTCAACTATGCTTATAACCGTACAGCCTATGGAGCTCAATCTCAAGGGGAAGACGGAGCAACGAAGATTATTCGTAACCTAGTTGTACCTCCTACATTTGTAAGCATCAACGGAAAAGACTTTGGTGATGTTGTTTCAGAAAAGATGGTCAACTATGGCCAAGAATGGCAAGGAATCAACTTTGCAGATGCGCAAGACCCATACTACAATCCTGACAAGGCTAAGGCTAAATTTGCGGAAGCCAAGAAAGAATTGGAAGCTAAGGGTGTGCAATTCCCAATCCACTTGGATGTAACAGTTGACCAATCAGCTAAAAAAGGTGTACTTGAAGCAAGCTCTTTGAAACAATCCATCGAATCTGTTCTAGGAGCTGAGAATGTGGTTATCGATATCCAACAGCTATCAACAGATGACTTTGACAACTCTAGCTACCTAGCTCAGACTGCAGCTCAAAAAGACTTTGATATCTATAATAGCGGTTGGAGTGCGGACTACTTGGATCCATCAAGTTATCTTGATATCTTAAATGTCAATAACGGTGGTATGTTGCAAAACATTGGTCTAGAACCAGGTGAGGTCAATGACAAGGCTAAGGCAGTTGGTCTGGATACTTACACTCAAATGCTAGAAGAAGCGAACAAGGAGCAAGAACCAGCAAAACGTTATGAAAAATATGCTGAAGTTCAAGCTTGGCTCGTTGATAGCGCCCTTGCTATTCCAAACGTTTCTCAGGGTGGAACACCGACCTTGAGAAAGACAGTTCCATTCTCATCGCCATTCTCACAAGCTGGAAATAAGGGTGTTGAATCATATAAATATGTTAAACTTCAAGATAAGGTTGTCACAACGGCTGAGTATGAAGTAGCTCGACAAAAAAATGGCTGAAAGAAAAAGAAGAATCTAATAAAAAAAGCCCAAGAAGAATTGGCAAAACACGTTAAATAATGATTTTTTTTAACAAAAAAACGATAACTTTAGAAAAGGTTATCGTTTTTTTATAGTTTGAAACTATAACTAGCTCTTGAAAAACAAGAAAAACGAAGGATCCAAAAATAAGTGGTACAATAGTTACTATAGATTTGGAGGTATTGTATGAGTAAATCATTTCACATCAACACAATTTTAGCACAAGCAGGGATCAAGTCTGATGAGGCAACAGGTGCTTTGGTTACACCACTTCACTTTTCAACGACTTATCAGCACCCAGAATTTGGTCAATCAACTGGATTTGACTATACCCGCACCAAAAACCCAACTCGTAGCAAGGCAGAGGAAGTTTTGGCAGCTATTGAATCAGCCAAGTATGCTTTGGCGACTAGTTCAGGTATGTCTGCGATTGTGTTAGCCTTTAGCGTTTTTCCAGTAGGAAGCAAGGTTTTGGCTGTCCGTGACCTTTACGGTGGTTCTTTCCGCTGGTTCAATCAAGTGGAGCAGGAAGGACGTTTCCACTTTACCTATGCTAACACAGAAGAAGAACTAATTGCCGAGCTAGAAAAGGATGTGGATGTACTCTATATCGAAACGCCAACCAACCCTTTGATGTTGGAATTTGATATTGAAAAATTGGCTCAATTAGCTCATGCTAAGGATGCTAAAGTTGTCGTCGACAATACCTTCTATAGCCCGATTTACCAACGTCCAATTGAAGATGGAGCAGATATTGTCCTTCATTCGGCGACAAAATACCTTGCAGGCCATAATGATGTTCTAGCTGGTGTAGTTGTGACAGATAATGCTGATTTGTACGAAAAACTCTTTTACAATCTCAACACGACAGGGGCTGTCTTGTCACCATTTGATAGTTATCAATTGATTCGTGGTCTCAAGACCTTGTCACTTCGTATGGAGCGCTCAACAGCTAATGCTCAGGAAATCGTAGCCTTTTTGGAACAATCACCTGCAGTCAAAGAAGTTTTGTATACAGGTCGTGGGGGAATGATTTCCTTTAAAGTGGCAGATGAGAAGCGCATCCCTCATATCTTAAATACTTTGAAAGTATTCTCTTTTGCTGAAAGTCTGGGTGGTGTAGAAAGTCTAATTACATATCCAACCACTCAAACCCATGCAGACATTCCTGCAGAGGTTCGTCATTCTTATGGACTGACCGATGACCTCTTGCGCTTGTCTATTGGTATTGAGGATGCTAGAGATTTGATTGAAGATTTGCGTCAAGCCTTGGAAGGATAAGACTATGGGAAGATATGATTTTACGACTTTGCCCAATCGTTTTGGACATCATACTTATAAATGGAAAGAAGCAGAGACTGACCGAGAAGTATTGCCAGCCTGGATCGCTGATATGGACTTTGAAGTGTTACCTGAGATTCGTCAGACTGTCCATAACTATGCAGAGCAATTAGTCTATGGTTATACCTATGCTAGTGATGGGTTGATTGAAGCAGTGCAAAACTGGGAGGAAAAACACCATGGTTATCGCTTTGATAAGGATGCCCTAGTCTTCATCGAAGGAGTAGTACCTGCCATTTCAACAGCTATTCAAGCCTTTACCAAGGAAGGCCAAGCAGTACTCATTAACACTCCAGTATATCCTCCTTTTGCGCGCAGTATTAAGCTCAATAATCGTAGACTAATCACCAACTCTCTAGTAGAAAAAGACGGACTTTTTGAGATTGACTTTGATCAATTAGAGAAAGACTTTGTTGAAGAGGATGTGAAACTTTACGTTCTCTGCAACCCTCATAATCCTGGTGGACGTGTTTGGGAGAAGGAAGTCTTAGAGAAGATTGGACAACTTTGTCAAAAACATGGAGTTTTGTTGGTGTCTGATGAGATTCACCAAGACTTAGCCTTGTTTGGAAACAAGCACCAGTCATTCAATACGGTAAATGAAGATTTTAAAGAATTTTCACTGATTTTAAGTAGCGCTACCAAGACCTTCAACATTGCTGGAACAAAGAATTCCTATGCTATCATCGAGAATCCTAAGTTGAGAGTGGCTTTCCAAAAACGCCAGCTGGCTAATAATCAACATGAAATCTCAGGTTTGGGATATTTGGCAACAGAAGCAGCCTATCGCTATGGTGAAGATTGGTTAACAGAACTCAAAGAACTGATTGAAAAACACATCAATTATGTAGTCGATGTGTTTGGGAAAGAAACGAAAATCAAGGTCATGAAACCTCAAGGGACCTATCTCATTTGGCTTGATTTTTCAGCCTACGATATTAGTGATGAAGAAATAAGAAATCTCTTAAGAGACGAAGCCAAGGTTATCCTGAACAGAGGCTTGGACTTTGGCGAAGAAGGAGCCCTCCATGCTCGCTTAAATGTAGCCATGCCGACATCTGTCTTGGAAGAAGTTTGCCAACGAATCATTGCTACTTTTTCAAATCATTAAAAACTAGCCTTTTAGGAGAAAAGTACTCCTAGAAGGCTATTTTCGTAAGAAGAAATGTGGTATAATTAAGAGATAAAGTAAAGGGGAAAATATGGCTAAATTGATTCCAGGGAAGCTTCGAATGGAGGGAGCTCAACTCTACGAAACTAGTCAGATTGAAATTATCAAAGAGAAAGACCATCGCCTCTATGCGCGTGTAGCAGATGAAGAAATTCGCTATAGCTTGGATGATGATTTGGTTTTTTGTGCTTGTGATTTTTTCCAAAAAAGAGGGTTTTGTGTGCATTTGGCAGCACTAGAGCATTACCTGAAAAATGATCCGATTGGTCAGGAACTCTTGGGAAATCTGGAAAATGTGCACGAACAGAAAGAAGAAGTTGAAACTCAGGTTACTTTTGGAGGAAAGTTTTTAGAATCCATTCAAATTCCTAGTCTTTCTGAAATCTATCAGTTGTCTGCTCAGGGGCAGATTGAAGCAGGGACTAATCGCATTATTTGGACTTTGAGAGTCGGTCTTATCCAGACGCAGAAATTTTATGTAATTCGAGATATCCCCCTTTTTCTGAAGGTGTTAGAAACTAGTAAACCCTATATGATTGGAAAGTTATATGAAACTTCCTTGAATATTCGTCAGTTTGATGAAAGTAGCCAATTTGTTCTGAATTTCCTTCAAGGAATTGTAGAAGATGAGGTTGAAAATGCCCTCTTTTTCCAAAATCAAGGTCGTCATCTCTATTTCCCGCTGTCTTTTTTTGAGCAGGGTGTTAGTCTGCTGATGGGCTTAGATGCATTCCAATTTGACCATCAGATTTCAAGCTATCCTCATCTTGTATTTCAAGATTTTGATGGTCAAGCAGGCTTATTTACCTTTCAAATTGAAGAAAAATCCAACTATTATGAGATGGAAATTTTTCAACAGGTAGGGCTTAATTCGTTTTATAAGGGACAAGTCTTGTTTACTAAAGGTACATTCTATCTTCTGTCTAAAGAACAAGCTAGACTTATAGAAAAATTAAAAAAAGTATCTATCGATAAAAGTGGTAGAAAGATTTTACAATTTGATACTAGTGATCGAGATCTTTTAGCTTCAACCTTGTCGCAGTTTAAAGACATAGGAGAGGTAAAAGCCCCTGATGCGCTTCAAATTCAGACTTTCCGTCCTTCGTTCTACATGGAAGGAGAAGAGGACGGTTCTATCCGTTTGGATATGCAGTTTCAGTATGAAACTTGCTTAGTAAGGAATCGTAATGAACTGGAGAGTCTTCCTTTTGCTAGTGATATTCAACTGGAGAAGCAAATCTTTCAGTTGGCTCTATCTGCTGGATTTGAAGCAGATTTCGTTCATGGCGTCAAAGTTTGAAAGCTGATGCAGTTCATGCCTTCTTTCAGGAAGTTTTGCCATCCTTTGAAGCGCTTGGAGAATTAAGGATTTCTGAGAGTTTGCAAGACCTCTATCAGGTTCAGAAGCCTCAAGTTCACATCTCATCCAAGGGAAGCCTATTAGAAATTCAATTTGATTTTCAAAATATAGATCAAGAAGAAATCGATCGAGCGATGAAAGCTCTAGTTGAGAAGCAGGATTATTACATCAGTTCTTCGAATCAGGTTTACTATTTCGATGATCAGACCAAGCGTATCCGTCAGGATTTAGAAGAATTAGGGATAGAGGACCTACAAGATGGAGCTTTTCGAGCTCGTAAATCCCTAGCTTATACCCTATCTCATCTCTTTAAGGATCAGGATCAAATTTCTTTCACCGAAGAATTTCGCAATCTGGCCCATGATTTGACGCACCCAGAAGATTTTCCGATGAAAGAGCTGAATATCCAAGCAGAACTTAGAGACTATCAGAAAAAGGGAATTCAGTGGCTTCAGATGCTTCACCATTATGGCTTTGGTGGGATTTTAGCAGATGATATGGGACTTGGGAAGACCTTGCAAACCATCGCCTTTTTAAGTAGTCAGGTTCAAGCAGATACTAGTGTCCTAATCCTTGCTCCGTCTGGATTAATCTATAACTGGGCTGATGAATTTCAAAAGTTTGCTCCAGATTTGGATGTCGCGGTTGTGCATGGCTTAAAATCTCATCGAGAGTCAATTTTGGCAGAAAATCATCAGATTTATGTGACAAGCTATGCTACTTTCCGTCAAGATAGTGAAATTTATCGAGACCTATCTTTTGATTTTCTTTTTCTAGATGAAGCTCAAGTCATGAAAAATGCACAAACGAAGATTGCTCAAAGTTTACGACGATTTGTGGTTCCATCTGTCTTTGCACTATCAGGAACACCGATTGAAAACCATCTGGGAGAACTCTGGTCGATTTTTCAGATTGTCTTACCAGGCCTCTTACCTGCTAAGAAGGAATTTATGAAACTATCAACCGAGAGAGTGGCTCAATTTATCAAACCCTTTGTCATGAGACGTAAGAAAGAAGAGGTTTTGACAGAGTTACCTGACTTGATTGAAGTTGTCTATAAGAATGAACTGGAGGATCAACAAAAAGCTATCTATCTTGCTCAACTGCAACAGATGCAGGAACGTTTGGGACAGGTAAGCGATTCGGAATTTCAACGAAATCGCGTCGAAATTTTGACTGGACTCATGCGTCTGCGTCAGATTTGTGATACGCCTGCGCTCTTTATGGAGGACTACCAAGGAGAGAGCGGAAAGCTGGATAGTTTACGAGATTTGCTGGTTCAGATTGCTGAAGGTGGACACCGTGTACTTATTTTCTCACAATTTAGAGGTATGTTGGATCGGATTGAGCAAGAACTGCCTGACTTAAGCTTGACTTCCTTTAAAATTACGGGTTCAACACCTTCGCAAGAACGTCAGGAAATGACCAAGGCCTTTAACCAAGGAGAGCGCGATGTATTTTTAATTTCCCTAAAGGCTGGCGGGGTCGGTCTCAATCTCACTGGTGCCGATACAGTCATTTTAGTAGACTTATGGTGGAATCCTGCAGTTGAATCGCAGGCTATCGGTCGCGCCCATCGTATGGGGCAAGAGCAAGCTGTTGAAGTTTATCGCCTTGTGACTCGAGGAACAATTGAAGAAAAGATTCAAGAATTACAAGAGAAAAAGAAAAATCTTGTTTCTGAAATCTTGGATGGAACAGAGTCTCGTGGCAGTCTGAGTCTAGCTGAAATACGAGAAATTTTAGGGATTTCATGAGCCTATACTTGAAAAATCAAGACATTACGCTATAATGGAGTATTGAAAGGAAATAAATATGACACAAAAACGATTTCCAATAGTGGCAGATGATGAAGTCATGTTGACGGAAATGCCAGTTATGAATCTCTACGATGAGTCTGATTTCATCAGTAATATAAAAGGTGATTACCAAGACAAAAACTACTTAGAATGGTCTCCAATCACTGAAGAAAAAAAGCAAGAGGAAGCCAAGCCTCTTGTAAAACCGATTGAGAAAAAAGAAAAATCCTATGCTGAATTAGCGCGTGAAGAAGCGCGCGCGGATTTGAAAAAGAAGCGCTCGGCTAGATATTTGACTCAGGATGTAAGTCATACGAGACGCCAACCGAAGCCAAGCCATGTACGTCCAGCAAATCAACCGACAGCACCTTTTCAAATGGAAAATCCAGGAGAATTTGCGAAATATAGTCAGAAGTTAGGTCAGTCTCACTATATTTTGGCAGAAACAGTTTCTCAAGTGGAACATCCAATTTCAGATGGTGAAACAAGTCATTCCAAGAAAAACAATTATGACTTTTTAAAGAAAGCCAAATTTATAACAAAAAAAGTAAACAAAAAGAACAAGAACGTCAAGTGGCTCAAGAGCTTAACTTGACTAGAATGAGCGAATAGAGGGGAAGAAAATGGCAAAAACCTATCATTTTATCGGAATCAAAGGATCAGGTATGAGTGCCTTGGCTTTGATGTTGCATCAAATGGGGCACAAGGTGCAAGGTTCTGACGTTGAAAAGTACTATTTTACTCAACGTGGACTAGAGCAAGCAGGGATTACAATTTTACCGTTTGATGAAAAAAATCTTCAAGGAGATTTAGAAATTATCGCTGGTAATGCCTTCCGTCCAGATAACAATGTTGAAATTGCTTACGCGGACCAAAATGGTATCAGCTATAAACGTTATCATGAGTTTCTTGGTAGCTTTATGCGTGACTTTATCAGCATGGGAGTTGCTGGTGCACACGGTAAGACGTCAACAACTGGGATGCTTTCTCACGTCTTGTCACACATCACTGATACAAGCTACTTGATCGGAGATGGTACAGGTCGTGGTTCTGAAAATGCCAAGTATTTTGTCTTTGAATCAGACGAGTATGAGCGCCATTTCATGCCATATCACCCAGAGTACTCTATCATCACTAACATCGATTTTGACCACCCTGACTATTTCACAAGCTTAGAGGACGTCTTCAACGCCTTCAATGACTATGCCAAACAAATTACCAAAGGTTTGTTTGTCTATGGTGAAGATGCTGAGTTGCGTAAGATTACAGCAAATGCCCCAATCTATTATTACGGTTTTGAAACAGAAGGTAATGACTTTGTAGCAAGTGACTTGCTTCGTTCTACAACAGGTTCAACCTTTACCGTTCACTTCCGTTGTCAAGAGTTGGGCCAATTCCACATTCCAACTTTCGGTCGCCATAACATCATGAATGCTACAGCAGTGATTGGTTTGCTTTATACTGCTGGCTTTGACTTGAATTTAGTACGTGAACACTTGAAGACTTTTGGTGGAGTGAAACGTCGCTTTACAGAAAAGGTTGTTAATAATACGGTTATCATCGATGACTTTGCTCACCATCCAACAGAGATCATTGCGACTCTTGATGCTGCACGTCAAAAATACCCAAGCAAGGAAATCGTGGCAATTTTCCAACCACATACCTTTACTCGTACAATTGCCTTGTTGGATGATTTTGCTCAGGCCTTGAATCAGGCTGATGCAGTTTACCTCGCACAAATCTATGGATCTGCTCGTGAGGTGGATCATGGTGATGTCAAGGTAGAAGACCTTGCCAATAAAATCAACAAGAAACATCAAGTTATCACAGTTGAAAATGTTTCTCCACTCCTAGACCATGACAATGCTGTCTATGTTTTCATGGGAGCTGGTGATATCCAAACTTATGAATATTCATTCGAACGCCTCTTGTCTAATTTGACAAGCAATGTTCAGTAAGGAAGATCATGGAATTTCCAATTAAAATCAGGGAAGCACAGCAATCAGATATTAATCAGATTTGCTTGATACAAGAAAGTATTTCAAACACCCTAGAAATTATGAATAGAGAAATAATAGAAGAACGTATCCGCAACCATGCGGGTACGTTTCTCTTAGCTAGCTTGGATGACCAAGAGATTGCTTATATCGCTGCGGCGACACTTCCTATTCCCTCTTTAAGACAATGGATTCTTGAGATCGGAGATGAGGAATTCATTAGTGAGAACGCAATCATCCTTGAAGATTTAGCTGTCGATCCCGATTTTCAGGGGCAAGGCTTTGGAACCTTGTTGCTAGCAGCTTTGAAGGAAGTTACCCGTCAGCAAAATAGACCAGGTATTTATTTGTTTTGTGATGATGAGTTGCTGGCCTACTTTGAAATGAATGGATTTGTGGAACAAGGGATCGTAGATGGAGAAAGGAGCAGTGAGGTTGCCTTTCTCATGCGATGGCAGAATCCCTATTATCAGGAGGAACTATGATTATTAGACAAGCTAGATTGACAGATTTAGATCGTATCTTTGAAATTGAACTAGAAAATTTTTCAATTGAAGAAGCTATTCCCCATCCTGTTTTTGAAGCTCATCTGAAGAAAATTAAGACCAGTTTTTTAGTGGCTGAAAAAGAGGGCGAAATACTAGGCTATATTGAGGGACCAGTAGTCCCTCATCGATATTTACAAGACCAGTCCTTTACAGAAGACATTAAAGATTATAGCCATCAAAAAGGTGGCTATATCTCTGTGACTTGTCTATCCATTGCTAAGAAAGCTCAGGCATTAGGTGTCGGACGAAAATTATTGACCGCTTTAAAAGATCTCGCTCTTGAGCATGAGCGTGAGGGAATCAATCTGACTTGCCATGACTATCTCATTGGCTATTATGAAAAACATGGTTTTGTGAATGAAGGAAAATCCAAGTCGACATTTGCTGGTGAAGAATGGTACGATATGGTCTGGGAAAACACGAATTAGGCATCAGAAAGGCATCTATAGTTGCTTTTCTTTAGTTTTTAGGATATAATATTATGGATTATCAACAAGGAGGGAATACCTTTGAGCGAAAATTCAAAAGAAGAAAAGTTAAGTTTTAAAGAACAAATTTTAAGAGATTTAGAAAGATTGAAAAGAGAAGATGGCATTGCAAGTACTAAAAGTAACAACGATGCCTTGTTTTCAAATGTCAGTAATAGTTTAGAAGAGGAAAAGCCAGCGGCAGAGTCTTCTGTAGAAGACTTGATGGTAGACTCAGTTTCACTAGTGGATGAACTGCTTGCTAAAGCTCCAACAGTTCCTCCACGTCCATCTTTGACATCAGAAGGACCTACTGATCCAGTTGCAGTTCCAGAAGAAGTTAAATCTGCTGAATCCGTTGTAGCTAAAGAACCAGTAGTGTCTACTGTAGATTCAGTTAAGCCTATTGCACCTGCTCAGTCAGTTCAAGAGGAGACTTCCTATACTGACATTTCTACTAGGATTCCAGTTTCTTATCGTACGAATCAGGCCAAACCAAGTTCTGCTCGAAAGAATATTAAGCCTCAACCGAAACCAACAGTTCTTGCAAAAGAAACTCCAAGTCAAGAGCCAGTTGCTCCAGTTGAAACTAGAACTGAACTTCCTAGAAGAAGTCGTAAAGAATCAGTGAAACCAATCAAGAAAAAGAAAAAATCACGCTTGAAAAGATTTTTCGTAACAGTATTTGTTTTATTGATTTTACTAGGTGTGGGCGGATTCTTTGGTTACCGTTATGTCGAATCTGCACTCCAACCAGTTGATGCAAATTCAAAACAGTATGTCACGGTTCAGATTCCAGAAGGGGCCAATCTTCAGCAAATTGGTGATACCTTAGAAAACTCTGAATTGGTAAAACACGGTTTTATCTTTAGCCTTTATGCTAAGTATAAAGACTACAATGATTTGAAATCTGGTTACTATAATTTGCAAAAGAGCATGAGTACAGATGATATCATCAAAGAATTGCAAAAGGGTGGAACGCCTCAACCTCAAGAAGTTGCACTTGCAAATCTTACAATCCCTGAAGGTTATACCCTTGATCAAATCGCACAAACATTTGGTCAGCTTCAAGGAGACTTTAAAGAACCTTTGACTGCTGATGCCTTCTTGGCAAAAGTGCAAGATGAAACCTTCATCTCTCAATTAGTTGCTAAGTACCCAACCCTTCTCGAAAGTCTACCAACTAAAGAAAGTGGTGTTCGTTATCGTTTAGAAGGATACCTATTCCCAGCAACTTATGCTATCAAAGAAAACACAACTATTGAAAGCTTGATTGATGAAATGGTGGCAGCTATGGACAAAAACTTGTCAGCACATTATACTGCAATCAAAGAAAGAACTTGACAGTGAATGAACTCCTCACCATCGCATCACTTGTGGAAAAAGAAGGATTGAAAACTGACGATCGCAAACTGATCGCTGGAGTTTTCTATAATCGTTTGAACCTTGGTATGCCACTCCAAAGTAACATTGCTATTCTCTATGCAGAAGGTAAGCTAGGACAAAATATTAGCTTGGCAGATGATGCAGCAATTGATACAACAATCAATTCACCTTATAATGTTTATACAAACCTTGGCTTAATGCCTGGTCCAGTAGACAGTCCAAGTCTGGATGCAATTGAAGCAAGTATCAATCAAACTAAGAGCGACTATCTCTACTTTGTAGCCAATGTACAAGATGGTAAGGTTTACTTTGCAACGACACGAGAGGAACATGATCGAAATGTTGCAGAGCATGTTAACAGTAAATTGACACAATCAAGTAGTTCAAACTAACTCTTAGAACAAGATTTGCTATTACATCCGTGAATGTAGAAAAGAATCTCTTATTTTTACGGGAATAGCAAGTCCTACCAGTCTTTCCGCTATGATTAGAAACGCCTGAAATTCACAAGTTTTAGGCGTTCGGAAATTGCGAAAGTAAATCCTACCTAATTATTTGAACCTGAGTCTAGAAGTGATAGAATCATTCGATTTAGGCACAGATTTTAAAAGGTCGCTACTGACCAAAATCATTTAAGGAAAGCTTTAAAAAGACTTTGTCTTCATTGTAAAATTATGTGGTTTACCACATAATTTTGCTTTACTACCTAAAGAAATTTAAATTTAATCAAAAGAAAGTTGAGAAAAATGGCAGAAAAAACATATCCAATGACCCTTGAAGAAAAGGAAAAACTCGAAAAAGAATTAGAAGAGTTGAAACTAGTTCGTCGTCCAGAAGTTGTAGAACGCATCAAGATTGCGCGTTCATACGGTGACTTGTCAGAAAATAGTGAGTATGAAGCAGCTAAGGACGAGCAAGCCTTCGTTGAAGGACAAATCTCTAGCTTGGAAACAAAAATCCGTTATGCTGAGATTGTCAATAGCGATGCAGTTGCTCAAGATGAAGTTGCTATCGGAAAAACAGTCACTATCCAAGAAATTGGTGAAGACGACGAAGAAGTATATATCATCGTGGGATCAGCGGGTGCAGATGCCTTTGCAGGTAAAGTATCAAATGAAAGCCCAATTGGGCAAGCCTTAATTGGTAAGAAAACAGGTGATACTGCTACAATTGAAACACCCGTAGGAAGCTATGATGTTAAAATCTTAAAAGTAGAAAAAACAGTTTAATAGGAATGAAACGAAGGAGTAGATATAGGGAAAGCGCTTCCTATCACTCCTTTTCTTAATTCTAAAAACTAGAGGAGACTATATGAATTCAGAAAATAAGCACAAAAAGAAAAATAAAATGGAACGTGGGTTAACCAATCGCCATGTTCAGGTTATGGCGATTGCAGGAACAATTGGAACCGGACTGTTTCTAGGGGCTGGTCGCTCTATCAGTTTAACAGGTCCTTCTATTGTTCTAGTCTATATGATTACGGGTGGCTTTATGTATCTTATGATGCGTGCTATCGGGGAAATGTTGTACCAGGATCCGGAGCAACATACCTTTATCAACTTTATTACCCGTTATCTAGGTCAGGGTTGGGGTTACTTCTCAGTCTGGTCTTACTGGCTCTCAGTAGTCTTTATCGGAATGGCCGAGATTACGGCTATCTCTCACTATGTTCAGTTTTGGTTTCCATCCTGGCCATCTTGGTTGATTCAGGTTGTATTTCTGACAATACTCGGCTTAGTGAACTTGATTGCCGTTAAAATCTTTGGTGAAGTAGAATTTTGGTTTGCTATGATCAAAATCGTGGCCATTCTTGCCATGATTGCGACAGGTGTCTTTCTAGTTTTGACTGGCTTTGAAACTCCTTATGGTTCAGCAAGCCTGACAAATATCAGTGAGCATTTCTCCCTTTTCCCAAATGGTGGTATGAACTTTGTCATGGCCTTCCAGATGGTTTTCTTTGCCTACTTGATGATTGAATTTATCGGTGTTACCACATCTGAAACCAAGGATCCTCGAAAAGTCTTGCCTAAGGCTGTTAAGGAAATTCCTTTGCGAATTATCTTTTTCTACGGTGGAGCTCTTTTAGCTATTATGTCTATTATTCCTTGGCGTGAGCTTTCTGCAGCAGATTCACCATTTGTAACGGTATTTGAACTTGTTGGTCTTAAGTGGGCGGCTGCTTTGATTAACTTTGTTGTCTTGACTTCAGCAGCATCAGCCTTGAATTCAACCCTTTACTCAACAGGTCGTCATTTGTACCAAATTGCCCATGATTCACCAAATCGTTTCTTGAAAGCTATTAAGGCAGACACACTCTCACGCCACAACGTTCCTCAGAATGCTATCATTGCTTCTGCCGTATTGATTGGTTTTGCAGCCTTCATCAATGTCCTTCCAGGAGTATCAGATGCCTTTGCTTTGATTACGGCTTCTTCATCAGGTGTTTATATCGCCATCTACATCTTGATCATGGTAGCCCATCTCAAATATCGTAAGTCTAAAGACTTTATGTCAGATGGCTATCTCATGCCTCAATATCGCTTGCTAAATCCTTTAACAATGCTCTTCTTTATCTTTGTATTTGGAACACTCTTCTTACAAGAGTCAACTGTAATGGGAGCTAGAGGTTCAGCTATCTGGATTGTTGCATTTGGTATTTACAGCCAATGGAAGTTTAAAAAATAAGTCAGAAACTCATCAACGCAGGTTGGTGAGTTTTCTAGTTTGACAGGCGTTGGAAATAGGGCTATAATCAAGCTATGAGTATCTTCGAGGAGGTTTTGATGCACATTAGATTGGAGAATACAGAGTCTCAGAAAGCACAGGAGATAGGGGATTTGATACGCTCCTATAATCGTTGCAAAAGAGAAACTGCTGAAAGTGAGCCACTAAACCTTTATGTCGAAGATGAAAATGGTCAACTCCTGGCTGGTTTAGTAGCAGAGACCTTTGGGAATTGGCTAGAAATCGAGTATTTGTTTGTGAAGGAGGACTTGCGGGGGCAAGGAATCGGCTCCCAACTATTGCAGCAAGCAGAAATTGAAGCTAAGAAGAGAAATTGTCGCTTTGCTTTTGTGAATACGTATCAATTTCAAGCGCCAGCCTTTTATCAAAAGCATGGTTACAAGGAAGTCTTTATCTTAAAAGACTATCCCTACACTGGACAAAGGCACTATTATCAAAAAGAGTTGTAAACGGAAAATGAACGATTGAAGAGGGTGGCACATCATAATGGAGGTGGGTTAATGGATATCATACTAGATATGGGTAATGTTCTACTGGAATGGAACAAGGATAAGATTTTGAAAGCTGTAGTTAAAACTCAGAAAGATTATCTAATTTTAGACAAGGCTATTTTCCAGTCGGGGCTCTGGGAAAGATTGGACCTGGGGACCTTGACTCGGGAAGAACTGGTTGATAGAGTTCTTTCCTTATTAGGGGATATCTATAAGAAAAAGGTTGAAGAAGTTATTTGGAATTGGCCTGCTTACATTGATATTTACACGGAAGTCTTTCCGCTTCTTGCACGTTTAAAGGAAAATGGCCATCGTATTTTTGTTCTATCTAATACATCGCCAGTTTTTTATGAATTATTGAAAGATCAACTAGCACCTCTAGAAAAGATTTTAGATGGTTTCGTCCTTTCTTGTGATATTAAGGTCATCAAACCTGATCGAAAAATATTTGAAGAAATCCTCCGTAAATATCAGTTGGACCCAACAAATTGTGTCTTTCTTGATGATATAGCAGACAACACTAAGATGGCTGAAAGTTTAGGAATCAGAGCCTATCAAGTCAAACAGAGAAGTGACGTTGTAGATATTTTGAAAAAATTTGAATAAGCAGAAAACTCTCTATCATTTAGCTGGTAGAGAGTTTTTGTTAAAAAAACAGCACAAAATGACAGATATATATTGCATAATGTAAAATATATGATATAATGAAGTTGAAAAAAGAAGCGCGACTTTTAAAATTAAGGAGGAGGTAAGAAGTGGCTAAGAATTTAAAATTAAACTTGCTCGAGTAGAGCGAGATATGACACAAGGTGATTTGGCAGAAGCTGTCGGGGTTACGCGCCAGACTATCGGCTTGATAGAAGCTGGGAAATATAATCCTAGTCTATCCCTTTGCCAGTCTATTTGCAGATGCTTAGGCAAAACTTTAGACCAATTATTTTGGGAGGAAGAAGATGAAAAATAGATTTTATTATTACCAATTATTAGATGAAAGAGAAGAGCAACAACTTCATAAAGCTGGTGCAGAGAGTTTTCATATTTCTATCGGATTATTGTTTCTAGCTTATTTCATATCAGTGTTAGCACCAAGCCTTTTTAATCCTAGCATGCTTCTCGCTATTATTATCATAGGGAATTTTACTTTATTAATCGTGCTAGAAGTCTAGGTGTGACATACTATAGTCGTTTTCATTTTACAATTTTAGGTTGCCTATTATTAACTCTAGTGATTACAGCTATCTTGATGCTACAGAACTACCAGTTCAATATCGAAATTTATCAGCACAACCCTCTACATATTAAGTATATTTATGCATGGGTCATTACATATCTCTTTATCTTCCTTGGGTCTTTATTGGAAACTTAGGATTAAAAAGTTATGGTGAATGGGCTCAGAAAAAGTATGAAAAAGATATGGATAAGCTCGAGAGCATGGAATAGCTTGTTAGCTTTTTATCAATATCGAGAAAATGTGTTATAATAGTACTAATTTATGAGAAAAGAAGAAACATTTTCATCTTTTTACAAATAGGGAAGAAGGACAGTATATGTACCCAGATGATAGTTTAACTTTGCACACTGATTTGTATCAAATTAACATGATGCAAGTTTACTTCGACCAAGGCATTCATAACAAGAAAGCAGTTTTTGAAGTTTATTTCCGCCAACAACCTTTCAAAAACGGTTATGCTGTATTTGCAGGTTTGGAACGAATTGTGAACTACTTAGAAAATCTGCGCTTTTCTGAGAACGATATTGCTTATTTGGAGTCACTTGGTTATCATGGTGCTTTCTTGGAATATCTCCGTAATCTCAAGTTGGAATTGACTGTACGTTCTGCTCAAGAAGGGGATTTGGTATTTGCCAATGAACCGATTGTTCAAGTGGAAGGTCCTTTGGCTCAGTGTCAATTGGTTGAAACAGCTCTCTTGAACATCGTCAACTTTCAAACCTTGATTGCGACTAAGGCGGCTCGTATTCGTTCAGTCATTGATGATGAACCTTTGATGGAATTCGGAACACGTCGTGCGCAAGAAATGGATGCGGCTATCTGGGGTACTCGTGCCGCTGTCATTGGTGGTGCCAATGGAACTAGTAATGTACGTGCTGGTAAGCTCTTTGGAATTCCTGTTCTAGGGACTCATGCTCATGCTTTAGTTCAAGTTTATGGAAATGACTATCAGGCTTTTAAGGCTTATGCGTCAACTCACAAAAACTGTGTCTTTCTAGTAGATACCTATGATACTCTTCGCATCGGTGTTCCAGCAGCGATTCAGGTTGCGCGTGAACTTGGTGACAAGATTAATTTCCTTGGTGTTCGTATTGACTCTGGAGATATTGCCTATATTTCTAAAAAAGTTCGTCAACAACTGGATGAAGCAGGATTTACTGATGCTAAGATTTATGCATCCAATGATCTTGATGAAAATACCATCCTCAACCTCAAGATGCAAAAAGCTAAGATTGATGTCTGGGGTGTAGGAACTAAGCTCATCACTGCTTATGACCAACCAGCACTTGGAGCAGTTTACAAGGTTGTTGCCATCGAAGATGAGAATGGTCATATGCGCAATACCATTAAACTTTCAAATAATGCAGAGAAAGTTTCAACGCCAGGTAAGAAACAAGTTTGGCGCATCACCAGCCGTGAAAAAAAGGCAAGTCTGAAGGTGACTACATTACATACGATGGTGTAGATGTTACTAGTATGACAGAGATTAAGATGTTCCATCCGACCTATACTTACATCAAGAAAAACTGTCCGCAATTTTGATGCCGTTCCTCTCTTGGTAGACATTTTCAAGGAAGGTAAGCTAGTCTATGATTTACCAAGTTTATCTGAAATTCAAGCCTATGCTCGTAAGGAATTTGACAAGCTCTGGGACGAATACAAACGTGTTCTTAACCCACAACATTACCCTGTCGACTTGGCTCGTGATGTATGGCAAGACAAGATGGACTTGATTGATAAAATGCGTAAGGAAGCTCTAGGTGAAGGAGAAGAAGAATGACCTTACAAGAAAGTATTATTCAACAATTAGGGAGTAAAACCTGTGATTGATCCACAGGAGGAAATTCGTCGTTCTGTTGATTTTTTTTAAAAGCGATATCTAAAAAAAGCATCCCTTCCTTAAAAAGTTTTGTATTGGGCATTTCTGGTGGTCAAGACTCGACTTTAGCTGGTCGCCTTGCCCAACTAGCTATGGAAGAAATGCGAGCAGAAACTGGAGATGATTCTTATAAATTTATCGCTGTTCGCCTGCCGTATGGAGTGCAAGCTGACGAGGATGATGCGCAAAAAGCCCTAGCTTTTATCCGACCAGATGTGAGCTTGGTCGTTAATATCAAGGAATCTGCTGATGCTATGACAACAGCAGTGGAAGCAACAGGCAGTCATGTTTCCGATTTTAACAAGGGAAATATCAAGGCGCGTAGTCGTATGATTGCCCAATATGCACTCGCAGGAGCTCATAGTGGAGCAGTTATCGGGACTGACCATGCTGCGGAAAATATCACAGGTTTCTTTACCAAATTTGGTGACGGTGGTGCAGATATTCTCCCACTTTATCGCCTCAATAAACGTCAAGGAAAACAACTTTTGAAGGAGCTTGGAGCTGATCCAGCCCTCTATGAAAAAATCCCAACAGCAGACTTGGAAGAAGAAAAACCAGGTATTGCAGACGAAGTAGCCTTAGGAGTTACTTACAATGAAATTGATGATTACCTCGAAGGTAAGCAAGTCAGCCCAGAAGCTCAAGCAACCATTGAAAAATGGTGGTACAAAGGCCAACACAAACGCCATTTACCAATCACAGTGTTTGATACGTTTTGGGAGTGAAAAAGAAGGAAAAGTTTTGCTTTTCCTTCTTTTTTTAAAATATTAATTAAGATGTTTGAGATATGAAGTGTGGAAAGGTTACTCATCTTGCATAAAATATGATATTGTAACTAATGAATTACTATCAAAATAAGAATCTTTATCAAAATATTTGCAATTTCCTATTGTAATACTATGTATATTGTAATTCTTAATAAAAATAAGGTAACTTTTTATATTTTTTTTCAAGTAATGTTACATTTTGAAATCCAATATTCTCAAAAAGCTCTTTTACTTCTAAAGGTTCTTTTGCAAGTAACATGTCATAATCATCAGGTGGAAAGATATAATGATTCTTTAAAATATCATTAAGTCGCTCAGAAATTCGTAAACTGATATTTTCAGGAATACTTGAATCACTATTCTCACTGGAGATTCTAACTTTCCCTGTTAAAATTCCATAATCATTATAATCTAAAGTAAAACACCAAGTTGAAATTCGACTATTTGAATACACCTCAAAATTAATTAAAGCTTGACTAATTTCTACCTCTTTAATTCGAATAATTTTAACAGATTCTTCGTGAATTATTCTATTGAACTCTTCTTGATTTAAGAATTCTGGAAATTGAATGGATAAAGACTGTCTAAGCTCCTCGTCTTGTTTCTTTTCAAGACGCTCTTGACTATTCCATGAGTGTATTTCAGCAACAAAATTTACAACTTTACCTGGGATACTAATAACATTAGAAATTCCTGTTATAGTATTATTGGCTATACTAACAGCTCCATCTACAGTGTTGGTCGTTATTTTGGAAGTTTCATCTACAACTACTTTCACGGCTTTTGCAGTCTCATTTGCAATATCGTTTACAACTTTTGTGGATTCATTTGCAATATTATTTATAGCCTTTGAAGATTCATTGACGATATCATTTACGACTTTAGAAGTTTCATTAGTAACATTATCAACAAATTTAAAGAGATCATTTAACATAAAATAATACCATTAATCAAAATAAAGCAAATCTTTGCTGGTGCTTGTAAAGAGGTCGAAACCATCTTTAGTTACAACACCACAATCTTCGATACGGACACCAACTTTACCAGGGATGTAGATACCAGGTTCAACTGAGAAGCACATGCCTTCTTCGATAACCATGTCGTTTCCTTCCATGATAGATGGGAATTCGTGTACATCCATACCGATACCGTGACCGAGGCGGTGATTGAAGTACTCACCGTAGCCAGCTTTTTCGATCACTTCACGAGCTGCGCGGTCTACTTCATGAGCTGTCACACCAGGTTTGATAAAGTCAAGGGCAGCTTGTTGGGCTTCGAGGGTCAAGTTGTAAATATCTTTCTTGAATTGGTCAGGTTTACCAACAGCGACTGTACGAGTCATATCTGATGCATAACCATTCACCATCACACCGAGGTCAAAGAGGAGAAGGGCATTGTTTCAACCTTGTTAGCTCCAGGGATACCATGCGGATTTGCAGCATTATCACCTGTTAAAACCATAGTATCAAAACTCATTTCGTAGCCTTCACGTTTCATAGCAAAGTCGATTTGCGCAATGATATCAGTTTCCGTATTATCAAGAGAGATATTATCAAAACCAACTTTAACAGACTTGTCGGCGTAAACACCTGCAACCATCATCTTTTGCACTTCGTCTGCTGATTTGATCAAGCGCATGCGCTGGATTAGTGGAGTCAAGTTTTCAAATTCAGCAGCTTCAAAGACAGTTTTCAAACCGTGATATTTGGTCAAGATGAGATTGTCAAACTCAACTGCTACACGTTTGAAATCAAGCTGTGGAAGAGCATTTTGGATTTTCTTCCAAGGGTTTTCAGAGTCCACATAACCAACAACTGGGAATGAGACAGTGCTAGTTGCACGTTCAACCTCAAGTGCTGGAACGAAGAGAAGCGGTTCCTGATCTGCAAGGACAAAAAGGAACATTTGACGTTCGTGGGGATCACTGTAAAAGCCAGTGAGGTAATTGATAGTGACGGGGTCAGATACGACAGCGACGTCTAGGTTTTCTGATTCAAGATAAGTTAAGATTTGTTGTAATTTAGACATATGCTACCTTCTTTCTACCCCTCTATTTTTGCAAAAATTAGTAGAAAATGCAAGAGAGAAGGGGAAAAGAGCCTAAAAAAATTCCAACAGCTAATAGCATGTTGGAATAGAAAGATTAGTTGAATTCTGCCTTGCTTTTCACATCGCTGTATTCTTCAGCGACTTCTTGGCCAAGGATATCCTCATAAGCTGGAAGGTCGATATCCTGACCGTATTTTTTCTTGAGGGCAGTAGTGACCAAGCGATAGGCTAGATTAGCATTACGAGATAAGATAGGCCCGTGGAAATAAGAACCGAAAACATTTTTATAGTGAACACCTTCACCGACTTTTTCTTCGTTGTTGCCATTTCCGTAGACAACCTGCCCCAGTGGTTTTTGGTCATCTGAAAGGAAGGTACGGCCTTGGTGGTTTTCAAAACCATAGTAGGTTTCATCGAATTCTTCGTTATGAATTTTAATGTCACCAATGAATCGGTTATTGGTTTGGTTAAGGGTATAGTGTCCCATGACACCTAGACCTTCGATGCGTCTTCCAGAAGCTTCAATATAATACTGACCCAATAGTTGGAAACCACCGCAGATAGCAAGGACAACACCGTCATTTTGGATAAAGTTGTCGATACTTTCTTTTTTAGCAGGCAAATCACCAGCAATGATACTTTGTTCAAAGTCTTGGCCACCACCGAAAAAGGCAATATCGTAGTGATGTTCATCGAACTCATCGTGGAGAGAAACGATATCAACTGTTACATGTGCCCCTAGCTTTTCAGCGACGTACTTGAGCATGAGGATATTCCCATTATCTCCGTAGGTGTTCATGAGATTCCCATAGAGGTGGGCGATATTTAGTTGGTAAGGATAATTGCCGTCTTTTGAGGAAAGTGAAGTATAAACCATTAGTTCATCTCCTTTCTAACAAGCTGACGATTGGCTAGTAGTTCTCGGAATTCTAGCATAGCCGTATAAGTCGCAAGGATATAGGCATGCTTGCAGTCTTGAGCTTCGATCGTTTTGAGAACTTGTTCCAGGCTACTTGTTTCAGTGATTTTATCAGCTGGATAACCAGTTACTCGAAGACGACGAGCAATTTCAGAATGACGAACGCCTCCAGCGTTGATTTCTGGAATGTCCATGTCCGTAATTTGTTCAAAATCCGCATCCCAGATCCAGCTGGTATCAATCCCGTCTGCATAGTTAGCATTGAGGAGAACAGATAGACTAAATGGGTAAGGAGCTAGTTTGATCATTTCGATGGCCTGGGTAGCACCAACAGGATTTTTAATAAGAACCAGTGTGCATTCCTTGTCACCGATATGGAAGGTTTCTTGTCGTCCAAAGACAGCACGACTCTTGTCAAATCCTTGTTTAATCAGTTGAGAATCTGCACCAAGGAAACGGGCAATAGCAACCGCAGCCAGAGCATTGTAGATGTTGTAGAGACCACCGATTTGAATACCATATTCTTGACCGTCAATAACAAAACGAGAACGATTGTTAGTCAACTCAACTAATTCTGTCAGACGGTAGTCCAAGTCAGGACGTTTACATCCACAATTTTCACAGATATAAGCTCCCAAGTTAGCATAAGTGTTGAGCTCATATTTCAGAATACTTTGACATTCAGGGCAGAGTATACCTTCAGTATTGTAGTGAGCAAGTTGCGCTGGACCTTTTTCTAGATCAAAACCAAAATACTGAACAGGATTTGAAATTGCAGGCTTGTAGAAAAGCGGACTATCACCGTTTAGAAGAACAGTAGCAGTAGGAACTTTCCGAATAGCATCCAAAATCATGTTGTAGGTCGTATAGATCTCACCGTAGCGGTCCATCTGATCACGGAAGATATTGGTGATGACGAAAAGGCTAGGCTGGATGTAGTCACAGATACGTGAGAGACTAGCTTCGTCGATTTCAAGGACTGCAATATTTTTTCCAGTTTTTGAAGATTTTGCAGTCAAAAAGGTAGTTGTAATCCCTGTGATCATGTTGGCACCACTTGGATTGGTCAAAACTTGACCATAAATTTCCTTTAGGATACCAACAGTGAGAGCGGTCGTCAAGGTTTTTCCATTGGTACCAGTTACTACAACAATCTCATAGTTCCTTGCTAAATGTTGTAAAATATCTTTATCAAGTTGAAGGGCAAGTTTTCCAGGGAGAGTACTTCCACGTCCAATACGACTCAAAATAAAATGAGAAGAACGCCCAGCAAGAAGGCCCAAAGTAGTTTTTAATTTCATGTTTCTATTATATCATAAATGCTGAAAAAGACAGATTTGAGATTTTAGAAAAAGAAAAACAGTCCAAGGTGGGCTGTTCGATGCGATGAAATTTCAACTTAAATCGCAAACAAGTCATTCAAGTTTTCAGCCAAGGTTGGGTGAGTGAAGATTTGTTTTGTGAAGTAAGTGTATGGGATTTTGTTGTCCATAGCAACAGTAATAATGTTGATGATTTCTTGTGATCCTTCTGAAAGATAGTTGCACCTAGAACTTCTTTAGTTTCAGTGTTGACAACAGCTTTGAAGGCTCCACGAAGGTCTCCATTTACGTGACCACGAGGCATTGCTGCAACAGGAATTTCCTTAACGGTGTATGGAAGTTTCAAATCAGCTGCTTGGCTTTCAGTCAAACCAACTTGTGAAAGTGCAGGTGTGATAAACATAGTGTTTGGTACATTGAGGCGGTCTTCAAGTGTGTAGCTACCATCGCCAGCAAGGTAGCTATAAACAACACGGAAGTCATCGAGTGAAATGTAAGTGAATTGAAGTCCACCGTTGACATCTCCGACTGCAAAGACGCCAGGAACGTTTGTTTGGCAGTGTTTGTCGACCTTGATTGCACCACGCTCAGTTAGTTCAATGTCTGTGTTTTCAAGTTGAAGTGGTTCCACATTTGGTTTGCGTCCTGTTGCGTAGAGAAGGGCATCGAAACGATAGGTTTCTTTTTCAGTTACGACAAGGACTTGGTCGCCATCATTTTTGATTTCAGTAGTATGGATGTTTTGAAGGAGTTCAATTCCGTCTTCTTCCATGTACTGTTTAGCAAGAGCAGCGATAGAAGGTTCAGCACGAGGCAAGAAAGTATCCAAAGCGTCTAAGACGGTTACCTTGCTTCCAAGTTTGTTGTAGAGACCAGCAAATTCAAGACCGATATTTCCTCCACCAAGTACACCAAGTTTTTCTGGTAATTGTTCTAAGTTTTGGATACCTGTTGAGTCAAAGACGTTCTTACTTGTAGTAAGACCTGGAATTGGCAATACGTTTGAAACAGCACCAGTGTTGATGACGATAGTTTCAGCTGTTAGTTCTTGTTTTTCATCACCAGCTTGAATTTCGATAACTTTATTAGAAACAAAGTGAGCTTCAGCATCAAAGATATCTACACCTGTACCAGCTACAGTAGCATAGTTTTTACCATTAAGGCGTGTAGTAACCGTGTTTTTAGTAGCCATGACTTGATCAAATGACAAGTCTTTTTCAGCAGCAACTAACAAGGTTTTAGTTGGGATACAACCGATGTTGATACAAGTTCCTCCGTACATTGCCTTGTTGCGTTCGATAAGGGCAACTTTTTTACCAGCTGAAGCTAGTTTCCCAGCAAGCGTCTTACCTGCCTTACCAAATCCTATTACAATCAAATCGTATGTTAACATTTTTAAATCCTCCTGTTTGAATTTCATTCTAGCACAAGAAAAAAACTTTTGCACAAATCTGCTACGGGAAAAAATATCCAAACAAAATAGTCTCGAGAATGCTTTGATAAATCGACTTCAAAAGATAGAAAAATCGTTTACATGATTTAATCAGGTGGTTAGACTATCTTTTGACCCTGTCTTGTGTTATACTAGATAAGTTGCAAAAAAGCAGTACTTTTCTTTAGTGGAAAAGAAGCAACACGGTCTTTCATAAAAGGTATGAAAGTACGTCATGACAAGAAAAGTATAAACTAAGCGCTATAGGATGGCTTCGCACCATCTTTAGAAAGAAGAATAACGTGAAATTTAATCAATTTAACTTATCTGCTGATTTATTAGCAGAAATCGAAAAAGCAGGATTTGTAGAAGCAAGTCCTATCCAAGAGCAAACCATTCCTTTGGCTCTTGAAGGGAAAGATGTTATCGGACAAGCTCAAACCGGTACAGGGAAAACTGCAGCCTTTGGCTTGCCAACCCTTGAAAAAATTCGTACAGAAGAAGCAACCATTCAAGCTTTGGTCATTGCACCAACCCGTGAACTAGCTGTACAAAGTCAGGAAGAACTCTTCCGCTTTGGTCGAAGAAAGGGTGTAAAAGTCCGTTCTGTTTATGGCGGTTCAAGTATCGAAACAAATCAAGGCGCTTAAGTCAGGTGCTCATATCGTAGTTGGAACGCCTGGTCGTCTTCTAGACTTGATCAAACGCAAGGCCTTGAAACTACAGGACATTGAAACTCTTATCCTTGACGAAGCAGATGAAATGCTGAACATGGGCTTCCTTGAGGATATTGAAGCCATCATCTCTCGTGTCCCAGAAAATCGTCAAACCTTGCTCTTTTCAGCAACTATGCCTGAAGCTATCAAACGTATCGGGGTTCAGTTTATGAAAGAACCTGAGCATATAAAGATTGCGGCTAAAGAGTTGACAACAGAATTGGTTGACCAATACTATATCCGAGTTAAAGAACAAGAAAAATTTGATACCATGACTCGTCTCATGGACGTGGAGCAACCTGAACTTGCGATTGTATTTGGTCGTACCAAACGCCGTGTAGATGAGTTGACTCGTGGTCTGAAGATCCGTGGCTTCCGTGCGGAAGGTATTCATGGAGACCTTGACCAAAACAAACGTCTTCGTGTCCTTCGTGATTTTAAAAATGGGAATCTTGATGTCCTTGTTGCAACAGATGTTGCTGCTCGTGGTTTAGATATCTCAGGTGTGACTCATGTTTACAACTATGATATTCCTCAAGATCCTGAGAGTTATGTTCACCGCATCGGTCGTACAGGTCGTGCTGGTAAGTCAGGTCAATCCATCACTTTTGTTGCACCAAATGAGATGGGTTATCTCCAAATTATCGAGAACTTGACTAAGAAACGCATGAAAGGCCTCAAGCCTGCAAGTGCAGAAGAAGCCTTCCAAGCTAAGAAGCAGGTTGCACTCAAGAAAATTGAACGTGACTTTGCGGATGAAACTATTCGTGGCAACTTTGATAAATTCGCAAAAGATGCTCGTAAATTGGCATCCGAATTCAGACCAGAAGAAATGGCAATGTATATCCTAAGCTTAACTGTTCAGGATCCAGATAGTCTTCCAGAAGTTGAAATTGCGCGCGAGAAACCATTGCCATTTAAACCATCAGGTAATGGCTTCGGTGGTAAAGGCAAGGGAGGACGTCGTGGTGAGGATCGTCGAGATCGTGATCGCCGTCGCGACAATCGTCGTGGTGAACGTCGAGATGATTTCAAAAAAGGCAGTCGCAAAAACGACCGCTTTGAGAAGGAAAAACGTTACCGTAAGGATAATAAAAAACCACGTAATACTTCAAGTGAGAAGAAAACTGGTTTTGTAATCCGTAACAAGGGTGATAAATAATAAAAAAAGCGGTTCACTGAGGTGGATCGCTTTTATATATAAGGAGACCGAGAGTTGATAAAAGTTTAATACGAGAAAATAGATTTATATATTTGTTATCTTGTAATATTATATTATCAAAAATTTAGGAACCTGTCAACAAGAAAATTAGAAAAAACTAGTAAAAATTTTCGAACAGTCATGAATTGCAATTCAATAAACAATTTTCAGATAATTATTGAAATAATGGTCAATTTATGATATAATGGAAGCGATTAAATACGAGGTGAAAAATGGCACATTTATTAGAAAAAACGAGAAAAATTACGTCTATCCTGAAGCGTGCGGAGGAGAAATTACAAGATGATCTTCCATATAATGCCATCACACGCCAATTAGCGGATATTATTGATTGCAATGCTTGTATCCTAAATAGTAAGGGACGTCTTTTGGGATATTTCATGCGCTACAAGACTAATAATGATCGTGTAGAGCAATTTTTCCAATCAAAAATTTTTCCTGAGGACTATATTCAAGGTGCAAACATGATTTACGATACAGAAGCAAATCTGACTGTAGATCACGAATTAAGCATCTTTCCAGTTGAGAGTAGAGCTGATTTCTCAGAAGGTTTGACAACAATTGCTCCAATCCATGTTTCTGGGATTCGTTTGGGATCTTTGATTATCTGGCGGAATGATAAGAAATTTGAAGATGAGGATTTGATTCTTGTTGAGATTGCTAGTACGGTGGTTGGTATTCAGCTTTTGAACTTCCAACGTGAAGAAGACGAGAAAAATATTCGTCGTCGTACAGCCGTAACGATGGCAGTCAACACTCTTTCTTACTCTGAGTTACGAGCAGTGTCAGCTATTTTGGGTGAATTGAATGGTAATGAAGGACAATTAACTGCTTCAGTTATTGCAGACCGTATCGGTATTACGCGTTCTGTGATTGTCAATGCCCTTCGAAAACTCGAATCAGCAGGAATTATTGAAAGTCGTTCACTGGGGATGAAGGGAACTTATCTTAAGGTCTTGATCCCAGATATCTTTGAAGAAGTGAAAAAGAGGGACTATTAATGGCTAAGGCTTTAATTTCGATTGACTATACAGAAGATTTTGTAGCGGAACATGGAAAATTGACAGCTGGAGCTCCCGCTCAAGCTATATCAGAAGCGATCAATCAGGTAACTAGATTAGCATTTGACCGTGGAGATTATATTTTCTTTACCATTGATGCTCATGAGGAAAATGATGTCTTTCATCCAGAAAGTAAACTATTTCCCCCTCATAATCTGATTGGGACTAGCGGGCGTAATCTATATGGTAAGTTAGCCGAGTTCTATCAGGAATATGCTGGCGATGGTCGTGTTTTCTGGATGGACAAACGTCACTATTCGGCTTTTTCTGGCACAGATTTGGATATCCGTCTGAGAGAGCGTCGCGTGGATACAGTCATCTTAACAGGTGTTCTGACAGATATCTGTGTATTGCATACGGCTATCGATGCCTATAATCTTGGGTATCAGATTGAAGTTGTCAAGCCAGCAGTCGCATCCATTTGGCCTGAAAACCATCAGTTTGCACTTGGACATTTTAAGAATACATTAGGAGCGAAACTCCTTGATGAAAACCTAGATGAAATCAAAGAATAATGTAATCAAAAAATCTGAAAAAAATCTGAAAAAAGTGTTGACAAAGTTTGTGAAAGTTGATATACTAGTAAAGTAATCGACGCGGGGATGGCGGAATTGGCAGACGCGCAGGACTAAGGATCCTGTGACCGCTTTAGGTCGTGAGGGTTCAAGTCCCTCTCTCCGCATAGGAAAAGAGTTAGCTTTGGCTAGCTCTTTATTTTTTTTTACCATTTGAGGGCAAAGATTTTGCTCTTTTTTTGTGATTTCATAAACATTTCATATTTGAATATTATAATGGTTTTACAAATATGGAGGTGCTATATGAATCCCACTCAAAGAGCTTGGGCTTACGTCAGCAGAAAAAGGCTGAGAAGTCTCATATTATTCCTGATTCTATTTGTTTTATTGGCTGGAATATCTGCTTGTTTGACGCTTATGAAGTCCAACAAAACAGTAGAAAATAATCTCTATCGCTCACTGAATACATCTTTTTCTATTAAAGAATAGAAGCAGATCAGACTTTTCAACTGTCTCAACTAGATGACCTTAAAAAGATAAAGGGTCTTGAGAAGATTTCACCTGAGCTAGATACAATAGCCAAGTTAACTGATAAAGAAGTCGTTACTGGAGAACAAAGTATCCAGAGAGATGATTTGACAGAGGCTGAAAAAAATCTTATCAGTTTGATTGCTTTGGAAGATTCTTCCAAGGATGTTTCCTTTACAAGTTCCGCCTTTACCCTTAAAGAAGGAAGACATATCGAAAAAGGGGATAGTAAAAAAATCTTAATCCACGAAGATTTAGCCAATAAAAACGATCTAAAAGTAGGAGAAAAGATTAGCTTAAATCCTGGTCAAGTAAAAGATAGTAGTGGAAAAACTCTTGAGTTTGAAATAGTCGGTATTTTCTCAGGTAAAAAACAAGAGAAATTTACTGGTCTTAGCTCAGACTTTAGTGAAAACACGGTCTATACAGACTACGAAAGTAGCCAAACTCTTCTTGGAAATAAGGAAGCTCAAGTTACTGCCGCTCGTTTCTATCTAGAAAATCCAAAAGATATGGATGGTATCATTCAAGAGGTTGAAAAGTTATCCCTGGAAAACCAAGGGTTCCAAGTTGAAAAGGAAAACAAGGCATTTGAACAAATCAAGGATTCCGTTTTGACCTTCCAAACCTTCCTACAAATTTTCCTCTATGGCATTATGATTGCTGGTGTAGGAGCGCTGGTCTTGGTCTTGTCCCTTTGGTTACGAGAGCGAGTCTACGAGGTTGGTATTTTATTGGCGCTAGGTAAAGGGAAAGTAGCAATCTTTAGCCAATTCTGCCTTGAAGTCATCATAGTTTCATTGGCAGCTATTCTGCCAGCATTTGTGGCTGGGAATGCTATTACTTCCTATCTCTTGAAGACTGTACTAGCAAGCGGTGACCAAGCTGCACTACAAGATACGCTAGCAAAAGCAACTAATCTTTCAACAAGTTTTCTTTCATTTGGAGAATCTTATGTCTTTCTACTTGTGATTAGCTGCTTGTCAGTTGCACTTTGTTTTATCTTTTTATTTAGAAAATCACCTAAGGAAATTTTATCATCTATTAGTTAATACTCTTCGAAAATCAAATTCAAACCACGTCAGCTTCGCCTTGCCGTACTCAAGTACAGCCTGCAGCTAGCTTCCTAGTTTGTTCTTTGATTTTCATTGAGTAGAAGAAGGAGAAATCATGACTTTACTACAATTACAAGATCTTACTTATCGTTACAAGAACACTGCAGAAGCAGTATTATATAAAATCAATTACGATTTTGAACCAGGCAAGTTTTATAGTATTATCGGAGAATCAGGAGCTGGGAAGTCAACACTCTTATCTCTATTAGCAGGACTTGATAGCCCAGTCGAAGGAGCTATCTTATTCGAAGGCAAGGATATTCGTGAACAAGGTTATTCTTATCATCGCATGCACCATATCTCGCTAGTTTTCCAAAACTATAACTTGATTGATTATCTTTCTCCATTGGAAAATATCCGCTTGGTTAATAAAAAAGCTAGCAAGGATACGCTTCTTGAACTTGGTTTAGATGAAAGTCAAATCAAGCGGAATGTTCTCCAATTATCAGGAGGGCAGCAACAACGTGTTGCGATTGCTCGTAGTCTGGTATCTGAGGCACCAGTTATTTTAGCGGATGAACCAACCGGAAATCTAGATCCTAAGACTGCTGGGGATATTATTGATCTGCTCAAATCTCTCGCTGAGAAAACAGGCAAGTGTGTGATCGTTGTGACCCACAGTAAGGAAGTAGCACAGGCGTCAGATATTACACTGGAATTGAAGGATAAAAAGCTGACAGAAACAAGAAGAAATAGTAACTAAAACTTTTAAATATATATAAGCGAAGTAAATCTAGAAAGGAATCTTATGTTACACAACGCATTTGCCTATGTCACAAGAAAATTTTTCAAGTCGCTTGTGATCTTTCTTATCATTCTCTTGATGGCTAGTTTGAGTTTGGTCGGCTTGTCGATCAAGGGAGCTACAGCCAAGGCTTCTCAAGAAACCTTTAAAAATATCACCAATAGTTTTTCTATGCAAATCAATCGTAGAGTTAACCAAGGAACTCCACGTGGTGCAGGGAATATCAAGGGTGAAGATATTAAAAAAATTACTGAAATAAGGCCATCGAATCTTACATCAAACGTATCAATGCTATCGGTGATTTAACAGGCTATGAACTGATTGAGACACCTGAAACTAAGAAAAATCTAACGCCAGATCGAGCTCAACGTTTTGGAAGCAGCTTGATGATAACAGGTGTCAATGACTCTTCTAAAGAAGACAAGTTTGTATCAGGTTCTTACAAATTAGTCGAAGGTGAGCATTTAACAAACGATGACAAATACCAGATTCTCATGCATAAAGACCTGGCTGCTAAACACGGTTGGAAAGTAGGAGACAAGGTCAAACTGAACTCCAATATCTACGATGCAGATAATGAAAAAGGAGCCAAGGAAACAGTAGAAGTAACGATCAAAGGACTTTTTGATGGACATAACAAATCTGCTGTGACCTACTCACAAGAACTTTATGAGAATACAGCAATCACCGATATCCACACAGCTGCCCAACTCTATGGTTATACAGAAGATACAGCTATTTATGGAGATGCTACCTTCTTTGTAGCTGGAGATAAGAATCTAGATAGTGTCATGCAAGAATTAGGGTCTATCAACGGCATCAACTGGAAAATGTATAGCTTGATTAAGAGTTCATCTAACTATCCTGCCCTTGAACAATCTATCTCAGGCATGTACAAGATGGCTAATCTGCTTTTCTGGGGTAGCTTAGGCTTCTCAGTTCTCCTACTTGGTCTATTGCTCACACTTTGGATTAACGCCCGTCGTAAAGAGGTTGGAATTCTCCTTTCAATTGGTCTTAAACAAGCAAGTATTCTAGGTCAATTTATCACAGAAGCAGTTATGATTGCTATTCCAGCTCTCATTTCAGCCTACTTCCTAGCTAATTACACAGCTCGTGCTATTGGGAACACAGTTCTTGCCAATGTCACATCAGATGTGGCTAAACAGGCAAGTAAGGCAGCCCAAGCTTCCAATCTTGGTGGTGGTGCAGAAGTTGACGGCTTTAGCAAGACTCTTTCAAGTTTGGATATTTCTATTCAACCTTCAGACTTTGCCATTATCTTTGTACTTGGTTTGGTATTGGTAGTATTAGTTATGGCACTTGCTTCAAGCAATCTCCTCTTTAAACAACCAAAAGAACTCTTGTTGGATAGTGAATAAAAAACATGCTACCTATTCTCATTCAAATGAGATATAATATAGGTAGCATTTTTGATAGAAAAGGATTTATATGAAAATTCTAATTGTAGAAGATGAAGATATGATTCGCGAGGGAATTAGTGATTATTTGACGAATTGTGGCTATGAAACCATTCAGGCTGCAGATGGTCAAGAAGCCTTAGAACAATTTTTCAAATCATCAAGTTGCCTTGGTTCTCCTAGATATTCAAATGCCCAAACTTAATGGTTTAGAAGTTTTTGTCAGAAATTCGTAAAAAGCAGTCAAGTTCCAGTCTTGATGCTAACAGCTTTTTCAGGATGAAGAGTATAAGATGAGTGCCTTTGCCTCACTAGCTGATGGATATCTGGAAAAGCCCTTTTCTCTTTCTTTGTTGAAGGTTCGAGTGGATGCTATCTTTAAACGTTATTATGATGCAGGTCGTAGCTTTACCTATAAGGATACCAAGGTCGATTTTGACAGTTATAGTGCCACAGTGGCCGGCCAAAATGTTCCTGTGAATGCAAAAGAGCTAGAAATCTTAGACTATCTGGTTAAAAATGAAGGTCGAGCCTTAACACGGTCGCAGATTATCGATGCTGTATGGAAGATGACAGATGAGATCCCCTTTGACAGAGTGATCGATGTCTATATCAAGGAACTACGGAAAAAATTGGATTTAGACTGTATACTTACCGTGCGCAATGTTGGTTATAAATTGGAGAGAAAATGAGACGTTCAGGTTTATTTAAAAAAATTTTTATCTATACCTTCTCGGTATTTTCTACCTTGGTCATTTGTTTGCATTTGGCCATCTATTTGCTCTTTCCATCGACCTATCTCAGTCACCGTCAGGAGAGCATAGGCCTCAAGGCTACCGAAATTGCACAATCCCTCCAAGGAAAGGACAGTCAAACTATCCAGGAAGTCCTTGATCTTTATTCTCAAAGCAGTGATATCAAGGGAGCTGTTAAGGGAGAGATGACTCAGGATAAGTTGGAAGTCAATGATAATCTTCCCATTGATAAACAACGACAAACGGCCTCCTTGGTTATTGAGGAAAGAGAAGTTCAAACTAAGGATGGTCAGACGATGACCGTACAGTTTTTAGCTTCTATGGATTTGCAGAAAGAAGCAGAAGACATCAGTCTGCAATTTCTACCCTATACTCTGTTAGCGTCTTTCATCATTTCGCTCCTCATTGCCTTTATCTATGCGAGAACCATTGTAGCACCTATTTTGGAAATTAAACGAGTGACTCGGAGAATGATGGACTTGGATGCAGAAGTTAGGCTGCGCGTGGATTCTAAGGATGAGATTGGGGATCTCAAGGAACAAATCAATAGCCTTTATCAGCATCTCTTGACCGTTATTGCGGACTTACATGAAAAGAATGAAGCCATCCTCCAACTAGAAAAGATGAAGGTTGAGTTTTTGCGAGGAGCTTCCCATGAGCTCAAGACACCTCTTGCTAGTCTGAAGATTCTTCTGGAAATATGCAAGCCAATATCGGACGTTATAAAGATAGAGACCATTACCTTGGAGTTTCTCTAGGAATTGTGGATGATTTAAGTCACCATGTCCAGCAAATTCTATCCCTTTCTTCGGTACAGGAATTGCGAGATAAGAAGGAAGAAATCAATCTTCTGGATATGACCAATCTTCTATTGAAGGACTATGACTTGTTAGCCAAGGAGAGAAAAATCTCAGTAGAGAACCAGCTAACTGATCAGCACGTTTATCTAAATCCTTCAGTACTCAAGCTGATTCTTTCCAACCTGATCAGTAATGCAGTGAAACATTCTATCCAAGGTGGCTATCTCAAAATCGGTGAAAAGGATGGCTGGATATTTATTGAGAACAGTTGTACACTTGAGGAACAAGATAAATTTGAACAATCCTTTACGGCTTCTAGTCGCCAAAGTAAGGGAGCTGGATTGGGACTATTTGTGGTCAAGAGTTTATTGGAAAACGAAGAAATTGATTATCATTTTGAAAGATATGAAAATCACTTGGTATTTTATATGAACCTTCTTCAAAAGCCGGAATAAAGGGATTTAGAGAGAGTTTACATATTTTAAAATAGAAGAAATTCAATCTAAACTACGGGAAAAACTAGCTTTTTTTCTTAAAACGTGATAAAATGAACAATGTAAATGGGATATCCCAAAAAATATACAGGAGGCCTGATAATATGGCAATCGTTTCAGCAGAAAAATTTGTCCAAGCAGCTCGTGACAACGGTTATGCAGTTGGTGGATTTAACACAAACAACCTTGAGTGGACTCAAGCTATCTTGCGCGCAGCAGAAGCTAAAAAAGCTCCAGTTTTGATCCAAACTTCAATGGGAGCTGCTAAATACATGGGTGGTTACAAAGTTGCTCGCAACTTGATCGCTAACCTTGTTGAATCAATGGGTATCACTGTACCAGTAGCTATCCACCTTGACCACGGTCACTACGAAGATGCACTTGAGTGTATCGAAGTTGGTTACACTTCAATCATGTTTGACGGTTCACACCTTCCAGTTGAAGAAAATCTTAAATTGGCTAAGGAAGTTGTTGAAAAAGCACACGCTAAAGGTATCTCAGTAGAAGCTGAAGTTGGTACTATCGGTGGTGAAGAAGACGGAATCATCGGTAAAGGTGAATTGGCTCCAATCGAAGACGCTAAAGCAATGGTTGCAACTGGTATCGACTTCTTGGCAGCTGGTATCGGTAACATCCACGGTCCTTACCCAGCAAACTGGGAAGGTCTTGACCTTGACCACTTGCAAAAATTGACAGAAGCTCTTCCAGGATTCCCAATCGTATTGCACGGTGGATCAGGTATTCCTGATGAGCAAATCCAAGCAGCTATCAAACTTGGTGTTGCTAAAGTTAACGTTAACACTGAATGCCAAATCGCATTCGCTAACGCAACTCGTAAATTTGCTCGTGACTACGAAGAAAACGAAGCAGAATATGACAAGAAGAAACTCTTCGACCCACGTAAATTCTTGGCTGACGGTGTAAAAGCTATCCAAGCATCAGTTGAAGAACGTATCGACGTATTCGGTTCAGAAGGTAAAGCTTAATCTAGCTGAACAATACAGAACAGAAACCTGCCCCTGAGGGTGGGTTTTTTGTATTTTCTAACTCTTCTCAATCTTATTTAAAAAGTGATATAATGAAGATGGAAATAGTCATCTAGTTGATTTTGGGATAAAACCAGCTTTGTAATCAACCTTTGAAAGGAAAGATAGCCATGATATTCGATCAGTCCTTGCAAGCTTACCTACATGAAGTAGATGATGTTCTTGTGGCTTGGGAAGAAAAACCAAGTGGAAATTTTGAGATGGAAGCTCAGTTGCTTGCAGCCAATTACCATAAAAACAGGTCTCGTATTCTTGCCTTTATCTTGCCTCGTTTACAAGAATTTTATGGGTATTTCACAGGTGAAGAAGCTACTGAAAAGTTGGGCAAACCCATCATCGAGCCAGCAAGACAAACCGTTACTTTCTGTGACCAAACTTTTGATGATATTCATATCTTTTCTTTTGACTATCAGGGACAAGACTTTGAAATTCTGGAGAATTTTGCCATTGATGGTTAAGGTCTCTTTTCAGTTTTAAAATGAAAGGAAGAAACTGATGAGTACTGCTGATTTTGTCTTTGTAGAGACTAAAGAACCCGTATTTCTTGATTTACAAGCCTTTTGTGGTGCTTTGAGAGAAAAATTCCCAGGTGTTATGGTTAGAGAAAGAACTAATCCCGAAAAAGCATACCCGCTTTCTTGGGATTATCAAAGTCCTCAGCTTACCTTGGAAAGTTCACTAAGTAGCAATAAAGATGTTTTTGTGATAAATTACTTTGATTCAACAAACAGGTTACAAGATTATGCCTCCTACATCATCTGGCTTTGGAAATGGTTTCCAGCTGAAGAGAAGGTTTTCTTTTGTGATGAAGGCTATGAGTATGTGTTTGAGCTTCCTAGTGTTTTACCCCAAAAAGAGTTGGAAAACTACTTACGAACAAGGTTTGATAAGTGAAGAAGAAGTGTGAAAATGAAATATAGAATACTAGAGAAAAACCAATCTAAAGTTGCTAAAAGACTCTAATTTTTGTACAATAATGCTATGAAAAAACTAAAAAAATGGAGTCTTGGCTTTCTTAGTTTTATTCTTTTGTTTTTAGGGGCAACATTCATCTTTCATCGTATCAGTTTAGAAAAGGAAAATGAATTCTTAACACCTATCGGTCAAAAAGTCGAAGTAAATGGTCATCAAATGAATGTTTACGTTCAAGGTGAAGGATCTGAGACGATAGTATTTCTTTCAGGTGCAGGTATTGCTTCACCTATATTAGACTTTAAGAATCTAACAGATTCCCTATCAAAAAAATATAAAATTGTCGTAGTCGAGAGAGCTGGCTATGGTTTTAGTGAGGATAGTAATCAATCTAGAGATGTGATGGAGGTTCTTTCTGAAACTCGTCAAGCCTTGTCACAGGCTAATCTTTCAGGTTCATTTATCATCATATCTCATTCAATGGATAGTCTTGAGAGTCTGGCTTGGCAGGAGAAGTATCCTGATGAAGTGAAAGCCTTGGTTGGTCTGGATTGGGCTCTGCCGCCAAGTTATGAGGATTTAAAAGACAATCAAGCCCTGCTTTCTGTAGTCTACTGGAGCAGCAAGATTGGTTTGTTACGCTATTTCCCTGAGTCTTTTTACATCAAAAATCCAACGCTGACCGAAAATGAGCGAAATCAATACAAACTCCTAGCCTATAAGCAGTTGATCTCAAAAGCCATGCTTCATGAATCCCGTTTGGTAAAGGAAAATGCCAAGAAAGTTCCCTCTAGCATCAATCCGAAAATTCCTACCTTACTCATGGTTTCTAATGGTGAAGGCACGAGCTTTAGCCAATCAGAATGGCAACATTATGCAGAGAAATTTGCAAGTGACCAGTCTAATGTTCAAGTCATCTATATGGATGCACCTCACGACCTCTATCATTATCAAAGTCATGAGGTTATTACTCGTATTGAAGAATTTTTAGAGAATAATTGAGGGACTAGAAATTTATTTCAGATTGATGAACATGATTAAATACTGAAAGCTTAGTACCAGAATAATGATAAAATAATGTCTTTTATAAACATCCAGTCTGTTTTTTAAGACAGGCTTTTTGTTTTTTTCAAGTATCAAAACTATTTACTTTTTACTAGAAAAACACTTGTTTCCCCCTTATCGATTACATTATAATAGAATGTAATTAAGACCTTTGTGTATAAATTATATAGAGGAGCCCGTTTTAGGATTCAAAAATGAAATTTGACCATTAAGTAGTATGAATTAATGGTTCTTTTCTAAAGGGAGAGATATATGGCAATGATAGAAGTGGAACATCTTCAGAAAAATTTTGTGAAGACAGTTAAGGAGCCGGGGTTGAAAGGGGCTTTGTGTTCCTTTATTCATCCTGAAAAGCAGACCTTTGAAGCGGTCAAGGATTTGACTTTTGAAGTACCCAAGGGGCAGATTCTAGGCTTTATCGGAGCTAATGGTGCTGGGAAGTCGACAACCATCAAAATGCTGACAGGGATTTTAAAACCGACATCTGGTTTTTGTCGGATTAACGGCAAGATTCCCCAGGATAATCGCCAAGATTATGTCAAGGATATCGGGGTTGTCTTTGGACAACGAACCCAGCTATGGTGGGATTTGGCTCTACAAGAGACCTACACGGTCTTGAAAGAAATTTACGATGTGCCAGACTCGCTCTTTCATAAGCGCATGGACTTTTTGAATGAAGTCTTGGATTTGAAGGAATTTATCAAGGATCCCGTGCGGACTCTTTCACTTGGTCAACGGATGCGGGCAGATATTGCGGCTTCCTTGCTTCACAATCCCAAGGTTCTCTTTTTAGATGAGCCGACCATTGGTTTGGATGTTTCGGTCAAGGACAATATTCGTCGGGCTATTACCCAAATCAATCAGGAGGAAGAAACAACCATTCTCTTGACCACTCACGACCTGAGCGACATTGAGCAACTGTGTGATCGGATTTTTATGATTGACAAGGGGCAGGAGATTTTTGATGGAACGGTTAGCCAGCTCAAGGAAACCTTTGGCAAGATGAAGACTCTTTCCTTTGAATTGGTGCCAGGTCAAAGTCACCTCTTCTCTCACTATGAAGGTCTATCTGATATGACCATTGATAGACAAGGAAATAGCCTCAACATTGAATTTGATAGTTCGCGCTACCAGTCAGCTGATATTATCAAGCAAACCCTGTCTGATTTTGAAGTCCGTGATTTGAAGATGATGGATACGGATATTGAGGATATTATCCGTCGCTTCTATCGGAAGGAGCTCTAAGATGGTCAAATTGTGGAGACGTTATAAACCCTTTATCAATGCAGGGATTCAGGAGTTGATCACCTATCGAGTCAACTTTATTCTCTATCGGATTGGCGATGTCATGGGGGCTTTTGTGGCTTTTTATCTCTGGAAGGCTGTCTTTGATTCTTCGCAAGAGTCTTTGATTCAGGGCTTTAGTATGGCAGATATCACCCTCTACATCATTATGAGTTTTGTGACCAATCTTTTGACTAGGTCAGATTCGTCCTTTATGATTGGGGAGGAGGTCAAGGATGGTTCCATTATCATGCGCTTATTAAGACCAGTCCATTTTGCGGCCTCTTATCTTTTCACCGAGCTTGGTTCCAAGTGGTTGATTTTTATCTCTGTTGGACTGCCATTTTTAAGTGTCATTGTTTTGATGAAAATCTTATCTGGGCAAGGGATTGTAGAAGTACTGGGATTAACGATTCTTTATCTTTTTAGCTTAACGCTGGCCTATCTGATTAACTTTTTCTTTAATATCTGCTTTGGATTTTCAGCCTTTGTGTTTAAAAATCTCTGGGGTTCCAATCTACTCAAGACTTCCATAGTGGCATTTATGTCTGGGAGTTTGATTCCTTTGGCTTTCTTTCCCAAGATTGTTTCAGATATTCTGTCCTTCTTGCCTTTCTCATCTTTGATTTACACTCCGGTCATGATTATCGTTGGGAAATACAATGCCAGTCAGATTCTTCAGGCGCTTTTGCTACAGTTTTTCTGGCTCTTAGTGATGGTGGGCTTGTCTCAGTTGATTTGGAAACGAGTCCAGTCCTTTATCACTATTCAGGGAGGTTAGTATGAAAAAATATCAACGCATGCATCTGATTTTTATCAGACAGTACATCAAGCAAATCATGGAATACAAGGTAGATTTTGTGGTTGGTGTCTTGGGAGTCTTTCTGACTCAAGGCCTGAACCTCTTGTTTCTCAATGTCATCTTTCAACACATTCCCTCCCTAGAAGGTTGGACTTTTCAAGAAATTGCCTTTATCTATGGATTTTCCTTGATTCCCAAGGGATTAGATCATCTCTTTTTTGACAATCTCTGGGCTTTAGGTCAACGACTAGTTCGAAAAGGGGAGTTTGACAAGTATCTGACTCGTCCTATCAATCCTCTTTCACATCCTGGTTGAGACCTTTCAGATTGATGCCTTGGGTGAGCTCTTGGTCGGTGGCATTCTATTGGGAACAACAGTGACTAGCATTGCTTGGACTCTTCCCAAATTCCTGCTTTTCCTAGTTTGTATTCCTTTTGCGACCTTGATTTATACTTCTTTGAAAGTCGCAACAGCCAGTATCGCTTTTTGGACCAAGCAGTCAGGTGCTATGATTTACATTTTCTATATGTTCAATGATTTTGCCAAATACCCGATTTCTATATACAATTCACTTCTTCGTTGGTTGATCAGTTTTATCGTGCCTTTTGCCTTTACGGCTTACTATCCTGCCAGCTATTTCTTGCAGGATAAGGATGGGCTTTTTAACATCGGAGGATTGGTTCTGATTTCCCTTATCTTCTTTGGAATCTCTCTAAAACTCTGGGATAGGGGCTTAGATGCCTACGAAAGTGCGGGTTCGTAAGAGCTAAAGTAAGACTAAAATCAAGAAAGGAACTTATGATGCTTGTTATTAAAGAAGTTAAGGGTGAAGAGCAAAAAATGGCAGTTGTCGCTGAGGTTTTAAAGGATTTGCCAGAATGGTTTGGAATACCAGAAAGCACGCAAGCCTACATCGAAGGAGCCAAGAACTTGAAGGTGTGGGCCGCCTTTCAGGAGAGTGATTTGCTTGGCTTTGTAAGCTTGTCCTATTCTAGTGAAGATTGTGCAGAGATTGATTGTCTCGGCGTAAAAAAAGCTTATCAAGGTAGAGGAATTGGTAGTCAGTTACTTGTTACTTTAGAAAGTGAAGCCAGTAAAAATGTTGATTTTTTGCAGGTGAAAACAGTGGCAGAAGGCTCTAATAAAGATTATGACAGAACAAATGTCTTTTATCGCAGTCTTGGCTTTAAAAAACTAGAGATTTTTCCACAACTGTGGGGACCCCAAAATCCTTGTCAGATTTTGATTAAAAAGCTTGAATAATATTACTTGACATCTATTCTCAGAGTGCTATACTGTAAGTGTAATAGCCGATTTAGCTCAGTTGGTAGAGCGAGGCACTCGTAAAGCCTAGGTCACAGGTTCAATCCCTGCAATCGGCATAATAAATAGTTTAGAAACGTTGTTAAATCAACGTTTCTTTTTGATTTGGTCAACTTTTGGTCAATAATTCTATTTTTTAACTAAACTCGTCAAAACAGCACGAACTTTGTTATTTTCAATATCTGCTTTTTCTTTTATAAGATGTCCATAAGTTTCAGTTATTTGTTTAATATCTCTATGACCCATTAATTTTGAAACTGCCCAAATATCAATTCCTTTAGCTAACATTGTTGAACAATACGTATGTCTTAGACCTGTACTTGTCATAGTTTTAGGATGAATTTTTAAGGTCTTTAAAATTTGTTTTAAATGCTTGTTCACTCCTGCATTTGTTACAACATTATAATTCAAATCAATAAAAATCATATTTTCATTATTTGTAATCATCCCATTTTCAATGAATAAAGATTGCTCTTGTTTTATTTTTTTTAAAATTGTCAATGTATCTTCATCGATTGGAACTGTACGAACAGAATCTTCCGTTTTGGGTTTTGTCCAACGTTTTTTTATAGTATCATATCTGCGATATGTTTTTATTTCTGAACTTTCCCACAATACACAATCCCAAGTTAGACCTGCAACCTCTCCTGCTCGTAATCCAGTTTTTAGTTGAATCAATAGTAAAAATGGTACAATAGAAGTTCTTAAATCAAGATTGTTTTCTAAATATGTTACTAATTTTTGATAATCTTCAAAGCTATGAATGTATTTTTCATCTTTTCGCTTCATTGGAGGTCGTCCTGAAAGAATGACACCCTCAGTAAAATCTTCTATATTAAGTTTATCTCTTTTAGCAAACACAATCACATTTCTAATTTCCGCATTCATTCTACTAACATTATCACGACAATTTGTTTCAGCATACTTATTTATAAAAGCCTGATATTCACTCGCTTTGATTTTTAAGGCTGGTTTGTCTTTAAAATAATCTTTGATAAACTTACCACGCAATAAATGTTTATTAAATGTAGCCTCTGCTTTTTCAAGTGGTTTTACAGTCAATTCTAACCACTTTTCCCATAGAGCATAGAATGGAATGTTTTTATCAATTATTGCACCATTAAGCAATTTTAACTCAAGAGCTATTGCCTCAATTTCTGCTTCCCTTTTTGTCTTAAATCCTGAATTAGAGGCTACCACCTTTTTATTTTTATCAAATATTCTGTAATCCCATAAATTCTTTTTACCTCGTTTTCTGTATGAAACTGACATGATTACCTCTTTCTAAAAGACGACAATCAAGATATTATCTTGATTATCGTATCATAAACTAAAAATTTCTGCAAAATTTTCTTCAAAAAATTCTTTAGTTTTGCTAGCTAAGAAGTAGTACCGTCCACCCTGATTATTTGGATATTTCACAAAACCATCCTTATTTTTATCAATATCAATTTTTGAGCGAATATCTGCACGATAGAGAACATTTTCTAATAACCACGGTCGAGATACTGAAATCATCTCTAAAACCTCGGATAAGCTCATATATTTCCCATCTGAAGCTTGTGTTTTTAAGTTGAGATATTCTTCTTTTTCAACAATGATATGTGTGGCAGGTAACTTTACTTCTAAATTGTCTATTTTGATTAAAAATTTTATCTGTCATATGAATTTTTTTCTCTTTCTATGATAAAATAGAAGCAGAAATAGTATTTATTATTTCCACTAGTTTTAGTTATCGCTAGCCTTACTTTGAGCGGTTTGGTTTGTAGCGATAACTTTTCTTTTTGCTGTCAATATTTTTTTCTTTCTTTATTCTTTTCTAATATATCTGAAGCAATTTTTCGAAATTCTTCTTCATTTTCTACACTTTTTAGTATATACGTCTGTAATTTTTTAAATGCTTGTTTCGCTTTTTCTTTTAAATCACGTGTAGCTGTGTAATTCCATAATTCAATTTTGACAACCTTATTCTTTTCATCATGAACCATTTTGATTACAAATCTAATTCTTCGCATTAGCTGATGATATTCTTTATTTTTCTTTCCAAACCACGAATCACACCAATCCCAATAAGTATCTGAATTTGTAATAATTGTTAAGTCATTGATGATGTACGCATCTTTAAACCGTGAACTAAGTTGAGTTGCAGAATCTGGCTCTAATACTTGAAACAGTTCTCTAAAGGTCATGCCACAACTTGCATCTAATTCATTGATTACAATAGTTTTTTCCCCTTTATAACCTGAACCTAAATCAAATCTTTTTTTATTGATTGAAGGAGTGTGAGCTCCTAACCTATCATGTTCTTCTGCAAGTAATCTCGCTAGATATGACTTTCCTGTCCCACCTTCAGCTTGAATATAAATACCTGTATGATTTCGTTCGCCCTTGCTCATTCTTATAAATTCCTTATGAATGAATTCTTGTCTATTTTCTTCGAACTGTCTTTTATTTGCATTCCACGCCTTTTGTGCTATACGTTGACTAAATTGTTCAAATAATTGTTGTTTTGCTTCAGTTGTAAGCAAACCATCTTCTGAAATTAGATAACTTAATTCTAAACAATAATCTTCTATATCCAGACCGTTATCAGCTTTTTCTTTGCTATGATTTTTAATTTTTCCCATAATATCTTCGATATAGTTTGCATTTTTTGATGAAATGACTTCCGAAATTTCGTACGGAAATTTATGTTCTTCCATATTACGTTCGTTGCGATGTGTTAAATATCTGCACGCTTTAATTGAACTACGAACAAATTCTAAATTTTGTTCTCTTGAAATTGATAAAGCCTTAAATACTGATGAGTAAGTATGAGCATGTTTGAAATCAATATAAAAATGTGCATGCAGTGGTTTTGACGTTTCGTCGTCTTTTAAATCTTTGTCATGAAAAATAATATAATACCTATCTTCTTCATTTTTACAATAATCATGAATACGTTGAATAACTGATTCACGAAAATCTTTTTCAGTTAATTTTGAATTTGCGTTATGTTCATATTCGAATGAAATTTGACCAAAAAATTTTCTTTTTCTATCATTTTGATTAATTTTCATAAAAATCCTTCCTGTTTTTGACACAAAATAAAGAGTGTGTGTTGATTTGTGTTGATTGTATATGTTGTTAATTTGGACGCCACTGACGGAGGAAAATGTGGCGTCCAAAAACATCAGATAGGGTTCAAGAATTATCACAACACAGTTTCATATTTTAAGAGTTAGACGCAGATTGTTCCAATGATTTTCGATTCTTGATACCGTACAAATAAGCTTTTTTAAAAATACTAATCTTTTCCAAGCCGTGTTCGTGTAGATTAATATTCCAAAACCTTCTAGGTTTACAGAACTGTCCATCACTAGTCATGATATAACCTGAAAATCTGGACGCATGATTATCTATATTATCTGTTTCTCCAAATACCATGCGAGCTAATTCGTCAGTTATAGCACCATTTGATAAACAGATACGAACACCTAAGTTATCTCTAATAGCTGTTGAAAGCAACTCAGAACGCGGTTGTTGCATGCAGATACACATGTAGACACCACTCGAACGAGAACGTGAAACGATAGATAAAACCAAATCTTGAACCCTTTTTCTCATCTTATTATCTGTGATGCTAGAAAGCATAGCTGAATACTCTTCTATAACACACAGCTTCATTTTCATCTCTTTGCCAAAATTAACGAAAGTTGCGCCAGTAATATCATCTCTTGATGATAGATTCGCAATTTCTTTTTCACGTTTAATAACTAATTCCAATAATTCTTCAAAATACGCTAAAATAGCTTCACTATCTGATAAAACAGTCCCAGTTGGTAGAAAAGTCCATGAACTAAATTCAGATTTAACATCTAAGATTGTTAAATCAACTTCTGAATCAAACATAAAAACTTGAGTAAGTAACGATTTTAAGAATGTTGTCTTTGAACTTGACGTGTTACCAACAATTAAAGCATGTATATTCTTCAACAATGAGAATGTCAATCCTTCTTCAACTGTTATTACAAAATCATTCCCTGGTCTTAACTCAATTATTTTTCTTGGTTTGAGCTGTCTTGCTTTTGCTTCTACAATATCATCTAATAAATAAATGAACTCTGTATTATCTTCACTCAACCAATAATCTAAAACGATTAGAGCACGATTTTTACCCACTAAGCAAGCTGATAACATTTCCGCAAACTTCTCTAAATCCTCAGTACTCTGGTCAGCTAATTTTTTGATTTTAACAGTGATGCGCCTGCTTGACTTCGAGAAGTCCGCATGCGCTTTACTAACATCTATGAACATGCTACCAACTTTGCGATTCGCAGTTGCTGAATCTAACAATGCCATGTGTGTTTGTCGTTCTATCAACCTTAGCTGATAGTATAGAGATATTGAACCAATTTTTGATAGCTTTAAAATAAATCGAACCAATAGAACAAGATTAACCAAGAGCAAGACAGCTATTCCAATTACTTCTAACGGAAAGCCAAGCTGTGCTTCACTTCTAAAAATACCAATCTTTGTTCCTTTAAATACTAACCATCTAATAACAATCCCAATTAAGAGTAACCCAACTCCAAAAATTTGGAGTAGAGTTACAAAATTTGGGAACAAAGGCATTAAATGACCTGTATTTTTATTTAATCTGTATCTAATCATAAATCCCTACAGATTTCTTCCATTTCTGCTAACATATTCCGACGCATGAGTTCAAAATACATGTATGAACGAATAAAGTCAGTATAACGCCCATTTGAGTATGTCAAACTTAATGTTATGAAAAGTTTGTATTTTGATGTCTTTTGTGAATTTTCAATAATTGAATAAATTTTTTTTAATTCAATCGGTAACTTGTCAGCTGTTAAATCATCCAATTCTTTAGAAATATCTTTCATATCTATGTCCTCTCTACTTTAAACTTACTTCTTTAACGTCTTCAGCCCATACTTCTATAACATCATAACTTTTATACTTGTAACGACCTCTCGAATTGACTAACTGATACAAATGTCTGAACTGAATCTTGTTCGCAATTTCAAGTGTAGGGACAACAAGACTAATCAATTTAACAGAACCATCATCGCGAGGCATAGAAAGGAACACTTCGTAGCCGATTAACTGTTCTGAAAAAACAGGAGCATTTTTACCATTTTGATTTTTTTCGAATCCCACTATCGGAAAGAATGGTTTTGGCTCTGTAACACTAACAGCTACACAAGTTGAGATGTTGCTAAGAACTGGGGCAGTGCGACGGTCGTTTACAATTGAAACGTCTGATTGATTTGAATTCTTTCCGAACAATCCCGTTTGCAATAATTTTTCATTATTTGTCATAAAAAGACACCTATACTAGCTTAAAGCTAGTGCTTTCTTTAAATTTTGGTAAATAGTTGAACGTTCTTTATTTACAACTCTATTCTACATCAAACAAGTTATATTTCAATTGTACAAAAAATATAAAAATACAAGTTGTTTTTGTATAACTTTTGTGATACTCTGGTATTAGAAAAGGAGTAGACATGTTTGATTTTAGTAAAGAATTTATAATTAGAATAACATTGGATTCAATTCCAACAAAAATTAAAAAAATATAAGGAAGAAAAAAATCAAAGACAAAAAAGATTTTTTTGGTATCAGTTTTTATATGATAAGAGGTTAGAAAATGGTACTTTAGATTATTCTAATAATGCTTATTATGGTAATTCAAAAGATTCAGCAAAACAGAGAATTAGTCATATTAAAAGAGTTTTGAATAAGAATAATGTTAATGAAGAAATAATCAGAACAAGTAGAGCATATATGACATCAGCAGTATTAGAACTTTTTTCAAATAATATGGAACTTTCGATTTCTGAATTACTTTGGGGAGATGAAAAAAAGTGGAAGAGATTACTCCCAGCTTTATTTTTTTTAATTGTATTTGATTCATTAAATGCAGAATCGATAAATGAGAATTTATCAGAAAGAGGAAAATCGATAATGCTAGAATCGGTAATTTTTTCTAGGGTGTTGGCTAAAAAAGAGATTGAAGCTGATATGGCAGATGGTTTGGTGATTTTTGATATTAGAAATGAACAAATAAAATCAGCAATATTTAGATTGTATCAAGCAGATATAGAAGTAAAAATTTTATAAGTTATTTAAGGAAACATTTGTTGATAGTAATTATGCTTTGGATTACTTAGATAGAGAATTAAAAAATTTTTCAGAAAGATTATTCGATGAAGTGTTGAATGTTTCAGATAGTGTGAAACAAAGTTCGTTAGGTTATCAAGCATATAAAAACATATGATATTTATTATTCAAATGAATCTAGAGAATATAAAAAAATAGTTTAATAATTAGAAGCGATGCACGGTATAATTGTAAAAAAAGATAGTACATTATTTAGATGAGGAGCAAGAATTATTAAATAATTCTATCAATAAATTTATTGATGACTTAATAATAATTCAAAATTTACAAGATGAACGTTTGGGATATAGAATAAATAAGAAAAAAATATTTGATGTAGGATTAAAAAAATTGCAAATTTCAATGAAAAAAATATTTTTCAAAAAGGCTATGGATTATCAAGTACAGATAAATCAAATCGATTTAAGTGAAGAAGATTTAACAAAGATAGTAGATTTTTGAATTATAAAAAGTTTATAAATTATAGAAACAATCATATATTTATATGATATAATAAATACTGTGATATATAATATTTAGAATCTATAAATGACTGGTGTTTACAGCTGAATTAAAAATCTGTATTGAGGTGTACAATGACTTTTACAAAACAACAATTATCGATTTTTTTAGATGAAAGTGTATTATTTAGAATTTCGTCAAACGAGAATTGCATAATTGATTACAATCAGAGTGTTTTTTTAACTTTTGATGAACTTGAAAGAATAGTAAAGAGAAATTATGATTACTGGAATTCAATTTCAAAGGAGATAAATAACAGTTTTAGTTCAAGTTGGGAAAATGTATTTAGTAATGTTAGAGCAATCAGAAAAATATTTAAATGAAGCAATAGAGTTAAATATAGATGATATAAACAATTTTCTTTATTACAATATATCACGAACACGAGAGGACATTGGACAGAATAAATTTGTTTACAATTTAATAGTTGATGCTCCGATTGATTTAGATAATGAAATTCGTAAAAATAAAAAAAGTTTTGTGACATTTTATATTGAACAAACTGATAATAGACTTACAGAAGCAGTAAAAAAATTATATATATCTTTTTCAAAAAAATATACACCTGATTGGGAGCTATCTTGCTAATTCATCAAGAGAGTACTTTTTTCCAGCGTTATTTTTACTCAGGAAGAATCTCTCAAATATTAAAGAAAATGTATCAGATTTTGAAAATAATATAGTAGCTCCTCTGGAGGATAAATTAAAAGACATCTCTGATTCCTCAGATGAGCAATTTAAAGAGATTACGTCGTTAATTGAAGTATTACACACTGAAATTCAACAACGATTTAATGAAAAAGTCAGTGAATTTGTAAAGCTACAAAACAAAATAAATAATTGGCAAGAAGAAAAAATAGAAAGAATAAGGGATTTAGAAGAAACATATAAAAATAAGCTCTCGCTTGAAGCTCCTGAGGATTTGTGGAATGAAAGAGCTAAGGAATCTTCAAAGAAAGCTACAATCTGGACATGCGTTCTAATTCTAGCTGTAGCTTTATTAATTCTAGTTTCAACAAAATTAGTTATTGTCATACATAGCTATTCGTTGAACGCATATAAAGAAATTCCGTTCATATCAGAATCGTTTATATTAATTACAGTAATTTCATTTTTTATTTATATAGTAAGAGTGATAATAAAAATTGTGATGTCAAATCATCACTTGGCTACAGAATATAGACAGAAAGCAACATTGACGAGATTTTATCAATCATTAACATATGCAGGAACAAATATTAGCAAAGAAGAACGATTAATAATTATTAATTCATTGTTTAGCAGAGTTGATACAGGATTAATTAAAATAGATAGTTCTAACGATAGTGAAGCTTTGTTAGCAATTTTGTCTAAAAAAATATGAAATAAAAAAATAGGCAATTCGACATTTTTTTAATAAAGTTTGAAAATATTATTTTGGTCAACTTTTGGTCAACTTCTTAATTTTCAATACTAACTAGCGTGTGATAATATCTTGATTTAATCGTTTTTTTGGCTATTTATTTTTAACTTATTTTAACGCTAGTTTGTATGCAATCGGCATTTTTTTAGTAATGTAAAGAAAGACAAAGAAAAATTCAAAAATGTTTATTCGAAGGCAATTTTCTCAAGTTCATTGTTAAAAAAATAATTTAGCATTTTTTTAATTTTTTTGACCAAAAAAAGGGAATATTGAATAAAGTAGATTAGATTGATTTACTCTTTAGTAATATTCAAAAAAATTTCTATAAAAATTTTTTTATCTGTATTTGAAGAGTGGTATAATCTATGTGATAGATTACCTTTATACAAATATTATAGATCGGCATCAGAAAGAGTAAAACTACAATAGCTGATTAGAATCATCAACATTTATTAAAAAGAGGAGGAGTATCATGAACAAGAAAGAACGAACGAAACATGTTGAGAAGACCCACGATCGAAAAGCAACTGCATCGAAATTGGCAAAAGCCTCTTTTACAACTAAAAATATAAAAATGTATATCGGTCTTGCCTTAACAGCTCTAGTTATAATCATTGTTGCTAGTATCTTTTTAAATTCACCTAATCTCAAGCAAGAAGCAAATCAAACTTCTTCCTCATCTAAGACTGAAGAGACGACAAGAAGTCAGGGGAAAGAGGTCGACAAGGATAAGACAAAGGAAGAGGAAATTCAAAAATTAAAGGAACAATTGTCTGATTTGGATACCAAGATCTCAGAATCAGAGCAGCTCGTTAGTCAATTAAAAAAAGAAACTTCTGTTCCCAAATTAGATATTGAAGCTATTAGAAATAATGATTTATCAAGTTTAGAAGGAACTTGGCGGACACAGTCTGGTAATGAATATACTATTAATGATTCAGGGGAAGTCCAATCTTCTTGGATATTCAATGATCAAAAGCATGAGTCTATTGTCGAATTGAAAGTATCAAAAAGTCAGAATGATCGTAACCCAGAAACAGTAGCCCTTGGCGCTTGGGCAAAAGGTTCTCAGGCGGGAGGATTTGTAGTAGTTGTTGTACCAAGTGGTGTTGTCATGGAACCTGGTGATGATGGTAAAATAACAGACAATTCCAATCACACTGAGGATAGACTCTTTGCAGGACAACAATATGAAGGAATGTTAATGCATCCAGAAAATGTTTACTATCGAGTTAAACCAGATACGAGCCAATTAGAATCAGAAGAGAAAAATTTAACGAAATTAAACTGAGCGCGATGCCATCAAATCAGCTTTAGAGTCTAAAGAAAAATGAAAAATGAATCATAACCACCCGTCAAACGGGTGGTTTGTACTAGGGCTATAAGCCCAAATTACCAGCCAGCGCCTAAAGACGCTGGCTTTCATGTTGTTCAAGCCCTATTGCTCTTGACTCGTCACTTGCCTCTTAAAGAGGCTTTAGTATTACTTACCACTATCCCTAAAGGGATCCTCATATTCTTTTACACTCAATTTATCTAGTGCTATATCATGCTTTTCCTGCTCTTGAATATATTTCTTAATTGTGGCTTCATTAAGCCCTACTGTACTCACATAATAACCTTCCGCCCAGAAATGCCGATTCCCAAACTTATACTTGAGGTTGGCGTGTTTATCAAACATCATGAGTGCACTTTTGCCTTTTATACTGGACTAAAATCAAAAAACATCTTATAATAGTAGTTATGAAACTTACAAACGAAGAAACACAAAAAATTGAACAACTCTTAAAAGATTCATCGTACGCCAAATATCACAAACGTCTACAGATTATTTATTTTCGCTCAAAAGAAAAGAGTTATAAGGAAATCATGGATCTCCTAGATTGTAATAAAACAACTGTTTGGAGGAATTTGAAAAAATATAAGAAGTTTGGTTTAGAAGCTCTTCTTCAAGAAACCCGTGGTGGACGTCATCGAGAATATATGACTTACGAAGAGGAACAAGCATTCCTAAAACGTCATATAGAAGCTGCTCAGGCTGGGGAATTTGTAACTGTCAATCAGTTATTTGAAGCCTATCAAAAAGAGATTGGTCGCACTTCCACACGTGATGGTTTCTATTATCTCCTGAAACGCCATGGTTGGCGAACGGTCACTCCTCGACCTGAACATCCCAAGAAGGCAGGCGCTCAGACAATTGAGACGTCTAAAAATAAAATCTACATTCGAGACCTTAAGTAAGCGCTTTAAAGAGGAGGGGACTTATAACAAAGTACGATTGATGTACCAAGATGAAGCTGGTTTCGGGAGGATCAGTAAGATGAGTTCTTGTTGGGCTCCTCAAGGAATTCGACCTAGCATTCCTAGTCATTATATGCGAGAATATCGCTATTGTTATGGGGCAGTAGATGCTCAGACAGGAGATTCCTTCTTCCTTATTGCTGGAGGATGTAATACTGAGTGGACGAATGAATTTCTACGGCAAGTCTCACAAGCTTATCCAGATGACTATATTTTACTTGTCATGGATAATGCTATATGGCATAAATCAAGTACCTTAGAGATTCCAAGTAATATTGAATTGGCTTTTATCCCACCTTATACACCAGAAATGAACCCTATTGAACAAGTCTGGAAAGAAATTCGAAAACGAGGTTTTAAAAATAAGGCTTTCCAAACATTGGAAGCTGTCATTGATAAGCTTCAAGAAGTTATTCTAGGACTGGAAAAAAGCGTTTTAAAGTCTACTGTCAGCAGACAATGGACAAGGTTGCTTTTTGAAAATAATTGAGTATTAAATACCCCATGAAACTTGAAATACTTATCCTAGGTGGAATACTTACCAACATATGTACATGATCAGGCATTAAATGACCTTCGATAATCTCAACACCTTTATAACTACATAATCGGTGGAATATTTCTCCCAAACTACTTCGATATTGATTATAGATCACTTTTCGTCTATACTTAGGGTGAACACAATGTGATATTTACACATCCACTTTGTGTGTGATAAATTATGAGACTTTTGTGCCATGGTTTTCTCCTTTCGCTTTACAATTGGCTTGAACACCTTTATTGTATCGCGCTTGGAGTTTTTTTGGTATAACCTTCGACGCGCACCCGCATAGCGGGTGGTTTATTTGTCTCGCTCCGTGAGGTGCGAGACGGACTGAAAGTCACATAAATGAAAAGAAGCCAACTAAGGCTTCTTTTTTTGAAAAGTTTTGACCACATAGCCTGTGATGTCGACCACATAAGCAAAAGCTATTGTTGACTATTTTTATTTCTGTTATAGTAGTAACTGTCAAGGGGAGATGAAGCTTCCTAACAAATTAGAAAATGAGGTAATATAATGAAAAAAGTATTAGGTATTGGATTTTTAATTGTTGCAGTAGCAGTCTTGTATTTTGGCTTTGTTGGATGGCCAAGTTTGGGTGTCAACGTCTGGGCACTCTTTCCAGTAGGTCTATTTCTGTTTTTCACTCTTGAAAATCTAGTAAAAAAAGATTACAAGTCCAGTCTTATGAGCTTGATTATTGCTTTTATCATCGCTAATGCCATTCTTGATCTCTTGCCACTTTCAAGCGGTTTGGTTATCGGTGCTGGAGTCTTGGCTTGTGTGGGAATTGGTTTTCTCTTTCCTGAAGCCAACAAGTTAGAAGAATAATACAAAAAATCTCGAGTATTCCTCGAGACTTTTTCTTTATTGACCTGCGTAATATTTTTGAATCCCTTTAACAATACCTGCAACCAATCTGTTTGGTAGGCATCACTGCGGACTTGTTGATTCTCATTGAAATTGTCAATATAGCCCAATTCCAATAGAACGGCTGGTTTATTAGTTTCTCGAAGGACAGCAAAACTACTTCGTAGACGACCTGCATCCTTAGCACCAGTTTCAGCTAATAGGGAAGAGTGGATATCTGCCGCAAGTCGATTACTTTCACTGATACGGTCAGGATGGTTATGCCAGTATGGATTAATCTTAGAAGGATAACTAGAGTCTGCTTCATAAGAATAAGTCTGAATCCCAGCTCTATTTGATGCTGGATTACCACTAGCATTGAAGTGAATACTAATAAAGATATCTGAATCAGTCTTATTAACCATTCTTGAACGTTCGGTGACATAGTCTACAAAAACATCACTGTCTCTTGAAGAAAGAACAGTATAGCCGAGTCCTTCAAGCTCCTTGCGTAGCTTTTGGTAAACTTGCATATTCAGTTCTTTTTCGGTGATGTTATAATAAGATGCTCCAGGATCTTTACCACCATGGCCTGGATCTAGGAAGATGATATTGTTATATTTCCCCTTTTCAAACCCGTGGCTTGTAGAAGCTTCTCCAAGCCATTTTCCATCACTTTGACATTGCAGGTCTTTCCCATCAATTTTATAGGTACCTGTAACATAGACTCCATTTTCATCTACATAGTAGCGAGCTTTATAGTAACTATCGTCAATCCATTCGCTCTTAGCCATGTAGCCACCTGCCTTGAGGTAGTATGAACCAATCCATTGACGCTCTGCATAAGTACCACCAGATTTCAAGTAGAACCAACTATCATAGTTTTTATCGTCAATCCATTCTTTTTCAGCCATAGCACCGCTAGCTTTTAGGTAGTAGCTACCTTGCCATTGGTTGTTTGCCATAGTGGCGTCTTTGTTAAAGTAGTACCAGGTACCACTAATTTTGTCCCACTTATTTTTGATTAATTTACCAGAAGCAGGGGCATAGTACCATTGTCCATCTTGTTTTATCCAAGAACTCTCAGCCATGGCACCACTATTAGTAAACAGATAGTCGTCAAAAATCGTGTTACTGAGCATGACACCGTCTTGATCAAAATAGTACCAGACACCACCGATCTTTTCCCATTTTTGTTGAGAAATTTTTCCATAAGCGTTAGCGTAATACCGTTTTTCTTGGAGTTTACTCCAACCAGAATCGACCATGGCCCCGCTACTAGTAAGGATATATCCGTCAAAAATAGTATCGCTCAACATGATGCCATCTTTGTTGAAGTAGTACCATTTTCCGTGGATTTTTTTCCAGTTAAGAACAGGGGCATTATTTTCATAGAAGCGCCAGATATTTTCCTCTAATACCTAACCTTCTTTTTGAACTTCTGGTGCCTTGTCTTCTTCTTTCTTAGCTGGATTTGTCGTTTGATTGGGCATTGCTTCAGTTGAAGGTTCAACTTCCTTGGCAGGAAGACTATTTTTCTCTACTTTGTCAGTAGAGGTTTCACTATGTGTTGTTTCTACTGGGGTTGACTGTACTTTGTTTTCTTTAGCATAGCTAAGGTTGGTTGTTAGACCAAAAACTGAAAGCGTAATGGCGCTTGCCAAGAGCTTTTTTTCACTTGATTAATCTCCTATACATTTTTTATAATCTTTTTTTAAAATCTCATTAGAAAAGCCCCTCTTAGGAATATCTAGAAAGTAAGATCGAGGTGTTGGTGGGCTATATTGTAATAGTTGACTATTTCATCACGAAAATTTGAACAATCATGATGATATAGATGAGCAGTGTTAGTAAAAATCCAGCTCGCCAAAAGAATTTAATAAATTTTGGATAATAAAAACTACGTTTTTTATTTAAGAAGAAAAAGACTAACACAATTGCTAGTATTGATAAGGCCGTTCCCAATACTGGAAGTTGATTGTGTGTGAACATCTTAGCCGTAATCAAATAGTATTCAAAAATTAGAAAAGGAAAAGCTAAATCAGCAGCATTAATGCCCCTTTTTTTTAACTTAAAGAGTCTGCTTAAAATAATCGCCAGAGCTAAGGTTAGTACCAAAAGCAAGATGGAAGCAAGTTTCATTAAAATCATACCATTATTGTATCATAAAATTTTGAGAATAGAAAAGTAAATTCCTTGATTTATCACTGTTTTAGCAAAAAATCATTGGTAAGAAACAGATTTTATAATTCCTGCTTGATTAGAATAAATCATGTGTTCGATACAATGATAGTTTGAGTCCTAAATATAAATCTTTTTTATGTTCATCATAGAAAATATATATTAGTCAGAAGTGAAGAATAGTAGTAGAATGAGTAGCAAATAAAACAAAGGAGCTTCTTATGAAATTAGTTACGTTATGGTCAAAACTCTCACTTGGTATCCAATTATTGGTGGCTTTGGTCTTGGGTGTGATTGCTGCAGTCATCTGGCCACAATTTGCAGGCTTTTATCAATTTTTAGGTCAAGCCTTTATTAAATTGATCAATATGGTTATCATTCCTTTAATCTTCCCAACTATCGTTGTTGCGGTAGCTGGTGTTATCGGGAAAAAATCTTTTGGGAAAATCTTGACCAAGAGTTTGGTTTACTTTTTCGTAGTAACAACTGCTATTACTCTTTTGTTTGTATTTGCTAGTTACTATTTAGGATTTGGTCAAGGAGTGAATATCGGTCAAACTGGTGGTAACCTTGATGGAATTGCCAATAATGTAAAATTTAGCGAATTTTTGCTTGGTTTTATTCCATCAAATATCGTCAAATCTCTTTCAGAAGGTGCCCTCTTGCCAATTATCGTGTTTGCCATCTTTCTTGGTTACGGAATTGGTAATCTTAAATCAGAGAAATCTCAGAAAATTATCCAAGGTTTCCAAATCTGGATTGAAGCCATCTACAAAATTGTTGCAGTGATTGTTAAACTATCACCGATTGGTATTTTTGGATTTATCGCAAAAGATGTTGCAACTACTGGTGTCGACAAGTTGATTGGGCTTGGTCAATTTGTAATCGGAACTTACTTGGCTTATGCTGTTTTGGTTCTCCTTATTTTCCCTTTGATTGCTCTATTCTTTAAAGTACCATATTTGTCAGCCTTTCGTGAAAATTGGAGTCTCTTGACTTTGGCTTTTGTTACTGGAAGTTCTAGTGTAGTCTTACCATCATTACTTAAAGATTTGAAAAAACAGGGGCATGACGAGCATACAATTGATTTAGTTGTTCCTTTAGGATATACTTTTAACTTAGAAGGAGCAGCGGTTTATTTCTCAGTAGCGACAATTTTTATCGCCAATGCCTATGGTATTCAATTTTCTTTATCAAGTCTCTTGTTTACTGTTTTACTCTTGACCTTGATTGGAAAAACTGCAGCAACCGTACCATCAGGAGCTATTGTGGTTTTACTTGCTGCAGCACCTCAATTGGGCTTACCAGTTGAAGGAGTAGCCTTGATTTTTGCAGTTGATTTCTTTGTCAATGCAGGCCGTACCATGATCAATGTTTTGGGTCAAATCTTAACAGTCAGCGTTATCGAAAAAACAGAAGGATATATTTTAGAAGAAGAAAAGGAAAGCCAATTATCAGTCAGCTTTTCTTAAGGAGATATAAATAATGAGTGAAGCAAAAGTTTATGTGATTCATGAGAATCTAGAATGGACTCAACATTTAGTGAAATGGTTGGAAGAATTAGAAGTTCCTTATGAACTATGGGATTTGTCTAGTGGGATTTTAGATTTGCAAAGCCCACCACCGCAAGGTATCTTTTACAATCGTATGTCTGCCTCTTCTCACACAAGAGGACATCGTTATGCGCCAGAATTTACAGAGCAAGTGATTACTTGGTTAGAAGCACACGGACGCAAGGTTGTGAATGGTACCGGTGCTATCAATCTTGAAATTAGTAAAGTCAAACAATATTTGAAGTTAAACGAATCTGGAATTGAGACTCCTGCGACAGTTGCAGTTTTGGGTCAAGAAAACATCATTGAAGCAGCAAGAAAATTGAACATCTATCCTTTGATTACCAAGCACAATCGAGCAGGTAAGGGATTAGGGGTCCAACTCTTCCAAAATGAAGAAGAATTGGAAGCTTATGTCAATAGTCCTCTCTTTGAACCTTCAGTGGACGGGATTACCTTGCTACAAGCCTACATCAAACCAAGTGATGGACGTATCCGTCGTTCAGAGTTTATCAATCAAAAGTTCCTCTACACTGTTTCAATCGATTCTTCAGATGGTTTTCAACTTTGTCCAGCAGATGGTTGTCAAATTGGCAAGAGACCAGAACAACTAGAAACGTCTGAGAAATTCCAGATTACAGAACCTCTACCAGATGGCCGGAGAGAAGCTTATGAGAATTTCTTGAAAAATGCTCAGATTGAAGTTGCGGCGATTGAATGGGTTCAATCAGAGAGTGGAGACATTTATGTCTATGATGTAAATACCAACACCAACTACAATCCTACCGCAGAAAAAAATGCCACTATTTTTGCTCACCAACATTTGGCTCAGTATCTAAAAACAGAATTGCAAGCCCTAACGAGTGGACAATAAAGTAACTAATTCAAAAATCCCCCAGTATCAAATGACTGGGGGATTGATTTGTTTATACTCTTCGAAAATCTCTTCAAACCACGTCAGCTTCCATCTGCAACCTCAAAATAGTATTTTGAGCTGCCTTCGTCAGTTCTATCCACAACCTTCAAAACGGTGTTTTGAGCAACCTGTGGCTCGCTTCCTAGTGTGCTCTTTGATTTTCATTGAGTATTAATCGATAAAAACTTATGGATTTGCTTTAAAGTCCGGGTCTTTTAGGCTTTGAACACTAGCATTGATCACAGCACCGATAATTAATATCTTGGCAATAATTATAAACCAGAACATCATGACAACAACGATGATGGAACTGAAATCGAACGTCGACTAGATAGTTAACATAATTGTTGAAGTAAGCTGAAAAGATTGTTAATAGAGATATGAGAGTAAGAAGTACAAACAGACTTCCAGGAAGGACGTAACGAATACGACCGACTGTCACATTCGGAAGGAAATAGTAGAGCATAATCAAGAATGCAAAAAGAAAGGCATAAATCAGCGGACCTGTAAAATCTTGTAGATAAGAAAACAGAGCACTCTCGGATTTCCAGTAGTTTTTTAATAGATTCAATAACATATGACCAAACATACTTAGGAATAGAGCAAGTGCAAAGAGAATCTGTAATCCCAAACTAACCAGGAGACTCATCAATTGATGGGAAATAAGCCCTCTATTTTTTGCGATTCCATAAGCTTTATTAAAAGATTTTTGGAGGAAATTCATGGATTTTGAGAAGGTCCAAAGGGCTGAGATAACTGCAAAGCTCAAGAGACCAGCAGATGGTTGAGTCAGTACTTCCCGAGCAATCTTTGCTACTACATCATAGATTGTATCTGGTAAAAATTCCTTTAGTGTGATCAAGAAATCGGAGACTGGAATTTGAAAATAAGGTAAGATATTGACAGCTATCATAAGTAAGGGGAAGATTGAAATCAACCAATAATAGGCCACAGCTACACTGGTTAATTCAATATCTGAAACACGATAGTAGTGCAAAAAAGCTTTCAATAAAGGCCTATTGGTTAGTTGTTTCCACAACTTTTTCATTGCATAATCCTCCACAATAATAACCTAAATCTTAATTTCTGCGAACTAATTCCATCATATCATAAGGTAGTGTGTTGGCCGCTTCTTTTAGAGAATAGGTTTCTAGATTGTTTACATTTTGTCGTAATTTTTTAGCATACTGGGCTGAGATGAGTTTTTGTTTTTCGTATTCAAAGATAGACTTACGTTCTAGATAGTAGCCTCTCAACATTTCATCGATGTTATTGGGTTTGATACGATTGATAACCCGTTCCACAAAGGCACCACTAGTAATATGACTAGTTTCACGGAGACGTGATTCCTGCATAAAGCTAATCAAGGAACTCTTATAAATCCCTTTGAGGTTTTCCAAACTTTCGATGATGATTTCAGTGTTGGCTAGATAGAGCTCTGCAATTTGGTCATAATCGATGGCTAGTAGTCTTTGATTTCCCTTGTCTCTCCAATAACGGAAGGTTTTTCCAAATGTGAGCAATTCATGAAGGAGAAAACGCACAATCCGGATAGAAACAAGGAAGTAGTAGGTTAGGCGAGAAGCAAAGTTTCGCTTAATATTGTTCTCCATGCTTTTCAAGTACCGTTGATAAACACGATAACCTCTTTCACCGATTTTGCCTTCTTCATAGGCCTGTTCCAAACCATCGTTCTCGATACTGAGAATCAAGAGTTTCAGAGCTTCCCAGTCTTCTTGGATTTCTTTGTTTTCTTGGCTGAGGATGAGATTTTCAATCCGTCCGTGATAATTATCGATAGCAGCATAGAGGGGAACCTTGTTTTTAGTATGTTCCAAATCTTTCTCTAACTCTATGGCAACATCGTTTAGGATAGCGATGTGCATGAGCTGATCCTTAGATGGTTCTTGCTCTTCAGAAAGGTGTGGTAAGACCAATAATCCAGTAAGGAAACTGACCAGGGTTACACCGGCTACGAGGAAGAGAAGGAGCGGATATTCTTGCTCTAAGTTAGACGGTATCAAGAGGATAGTGGCAATGGATACAGTTCCCTTGACGCCAGAAAAGGTAAGGAGAAGCATATCTTTGACATACTTGTGGAGACTTTTTTGAAGTTTCTTTATTCGAAACGCGTAAAAGCCGTAAATCATCACAAAGCGGATGGCAAAGAGTAGGAAGGTTAAAAGAAAGACTGTGACGAGAAGAAGAACATTGTTATAAAAAGCACTCTTAAGAATCGGCTCCGCAATCATCTCCAGTTCCATTCCTAACAGTACGAAGACAGAGCCATTGAGCATAAAGGTAACAGTGTGCCAAACGGTCTCAGTCACTGTATCCACTTGAGCTTCGAGAAGATTTATCTTTTTAAAACGACTAGCTTTTAAAATACCAGCGACAACGACCGCGATAATTCCAGAAACATGAATTCCTTCAGCTATGAAGAAGGTTAGAAGTGGTAAACTAAGATCCAGCAAGAGTTCACTAGCTATATCAGTAGCTCGAACACTGAGTAGAAAAGTATGGAGGAAACGATTGATTAAGGCTGTTATAAAGCCGACTGCAAAACCTCCCATGATGGAAATAGCTAGGGAAATTCCTGCTTGAGCGATTGAAAAGGTTCCCGTTGTCCATGCGATGAGAGCAACACGAAAAGCAATTAGCCCAGAAGCGTCATTTAACAGGCCTTCCCCTTTTAAGATATTTGAAATTCGTTTTGGAAAGGTAAATCGTTCAGAAAGGGAAGCAAAGGCAACCAGGTCAGTAGGACCAAGTGCAGCCCCTACGGCTAGGCAGGCAGCTAATGGTAAGCTCGCCCAAAGAACATGGGCAAGTCCTCCCATACTTAGAGTAGATATAAAGATGACAGGGAAAAATTAGATAGAGAACGATTCTCCAGTGCTTTAGGATAGAGGTTACATCTGCTTCTTGAGCTTCACGAAAGAGTAGTGGACCAATGACTAAAGCTAGAAACAACTCAGTATCTAAGTGATATTGGTTGTTGGGTAAGCAAAGACCAAGTCCGATTCCCAGAAGAATCTGAATCAGGGGCATGGGTAAAAAGGGAAGAAGTTTATTGGTCGTACTAGAAACAATGAGAACAAGCAAAAATATCAAGAGATAAAAAAGTAAATCCATCTTCTACCTCCTTATTTTTGTTTTCGACAAGCTTCAAAAAGTTCTTTTTGTTCTTGGATTTTTTGATCAATCTTCGAGCAGTCCTTGTGCTCGATTTTCTTCTGACAACGCTCCATTTCAAGTGTTATCATTTTCTTCTTGATTTTCAGCATCTTCTTGCTCATATGAGCTTCATCTAACATACCAACTGCCCGTTCATGTTGAGTTGATTCGACAAATTTGTGACGTAGATTTTCTATTTTATCTCGTAGGTATTGTTTATCCATGGCGATACCTTTCTAATTTTTCAATCATGACTAAAAACGGTGGATTGTTGATCTGGTTGAGAGTGCGATAGATCGTAGCGGTGTATTCTTGTTGTGGCAACTGACTGACAAAATCTAAGACAGCATCTCGCTCTATATCTCCGCCTTCATGCCCGTAGTAAATCATAATGGCTATCCGTCCACCTTTAACTAGCATTTGGCAAAGTTTATCCAGTGCTTCAATAGTTGTTTGAGGTTGAGTGATAATGTTTTTATCAGCAGAAGGAAGATAACCAAGATTAAAGATGGTTGCCTTAACTTCCATTACAAACTGATCCACGGTTTCATGACCTTGTAGGATTAATTCTGCATTGGTCAAACCAGCTTCTTGTAGACGTTGACTAGTCTTTTCTAGAGCTTGTTCCTGTATATCGAAAGCATAGACTTGTTTAGCTAACTTAGCTAGAAAAAGGGTATCATGGCCATTTCCCATGGTCGCATCAACGACAATATCCTCTTGGGTGATGACTTGGGCAAGAAAATCATGCGCCATTTCAAGTGGTCTTTTCATTCATAAACTCCTGTTTTACAGCCTTGCATCCTTGGACGCTACCGCGTCGTCTCATTTCAGCTTCAATGCTATTTAGAACTTCCCATTTATTGAGACTCCACATAGGACCAATCAACATATCCCTAGGCGCATCACCCGTAATCCGATGGATAACGATATGCTTGGGAATAATTTCTAGTTGGTCACAGATGACCTTGACATATTCATCCTGACTCATGAGCTGCAAACGACCTTCATGATAGTCGCGTTGCATTCGAGTGTTGGTCATGAGGTGAAGTAGGTGAAGTTTAATCCCTTGGATATCATTGTCCCTTACACAACGCCGAACGTTTTCCACCATCATTTCATGAGTTTCACCTGGTAAACCATTGATCAAATGGGCAACAATCTCGATTTTAGGATATTTTCTCAAGCGCTTGACAGTCTCCACGTAGAGTTCATAGGAGTGGGCGCGGTTAATCAATTCTGAAGTTTCTTCATAAGTAGTTTGTAAACCTAACTCTACGGTAACATGCATTCGCTCTGATAATTCTGCTAAGTATTCGATAGTCTCATCAGGTAAACAGTCTGGGCGAGTTCCGATATTGATACCAACTACCCCAGGTTCATTGATAGCCTGCTCATAGCGTTCGCGAATCACTTCCAGCTTTTCATGTGTATTGGTAAAATTTTGGAAGTAAACCAAATATTTTTTAACTTCAGGCCACTTACGATGCATAAAGTCAATTTCCTTATAGAATTGCTCGCGAATAGGTGCATCAGGAGCAACGATTGCATCTCCAGAACCAGAAACCGTACAAAAAAGTACAGCCCCCATGTGCTACAGTTCCATCGCGATTGGGACAATCAAAGCCAGCATCAATAGGGACTTTAAAAGTCTTTTTCTCCAAATAAATTTCGATAATAATCATTCAAGGTATTATAGGATTTCATAGCTAATATTATAACAAAAAAATGGCAGTAAACTCAAAAAAATGGTCAGTAAGAGATAGCATGCCCAGAAAAGTGAAACGAAAGAAAAAGTCAAATTTTTTTGTATAAATCCTTTACAAAAAAATAAAAAAAGTGGTATAATAGAGTCATAAACAAGTGCAAACGTTTTCGTAAAAACGTTTGCGTAAATAAAAAAATAAGGAGATTTGGATGATGAAAGATACATTCAAAAATGTCTTGTCTTTCGAATTTTGGCAAAAATTCGGTAAGGCTCTAATGGTGGTTATCGCTGTTATGCCAGCGGCTGGATTGATGATCTCAATCGGTAAGTCGCTTGCAATGATTGACCCAAACCTTGCACCTCTAGTGATTACAGGAGGAATCCTTGAGCAAATCGGTTGGGGAGTTATCGGTAACCTTCATATTTTGTTTGCCCTAGCTATTGGAGGAAGCTGGGCTAAAGAACGCGCTGGTGGTGCTTTTTGCTGCTGGTCTTGCCTTTTATCCTAATCAACCGTATCACTGGTACCATCTTTAGTGTAAGCAGTGATATGTTGAAAGATCCTAACGCTATGGTATCAACACTCTTTGGTAACTCTATCAAAGTTGCTGATTACTTCATTAGTGTACTTGAGGCACCAGCCCTTAACATGGGGGGTATTTGTAGGGATTATCTCAGGTTTTGTTGGAGCGACTGCTTTTAACAAATACTACAACTTCCGTAAACTTCCTGATGCACTTTCATTCTTTAACGGGAAACGTTTTGTACCGTTTGTAGTTATTCTTCGTTCAGCAATCGCTGCAATCCTTCTTTCAATCTTCTGGCCAGTTGTTCAAACAGGTATCAACAACTTCGGTATCTGGATTGCCAATTCACAAGAAACAGCACCAGTTCTTGCACCATTCTTGTACGGTACTTTGGAACGTTTGCTCTTGCCATTCGGACTTCACCACATGTTGACTATCCCAATGAACTATACAGCTCTTGGTGGTACTTACGATGTGTTAACTGGTGCAGCAAAAGGCACTCAAGTATTTGGACAAGATCCACTTTGGCTTGCATGGGTAACAGACCTTGTAAACCTTAAAGGAACTGATGCAAACCAATACCAACACTTACTTACAACTGTAACTCCAGCTCGTTTCAAAGTTGGACAAATGATCGGTTCATTCGGTATCTTGATGGGTATCATTGTTGCGATCTACCGTAACGTTGATCCAGATAAGAAACATCAATACAAAGGTATGATGATTGCGACAGCTCTTGCAACTTTCTTGACAGGGGTTACTGAACCAATCGAGTACATGTTTATGTTCATCGCAACACCTCTTTACCTTGTCTACGCTGTTGTTCAAGGTGCTGCCTTTGCAATGGCTGATATTGTTCACCTTCGTGTGCACTCATTCGGTTCAATCGAATTCTTGACTCGTACTCCACTAGCTATCAATGCTGGTCTTGGTATGGATATTATTAACTTTATCTGGGTAACAGCACTATTTGCAGTTATCATGTACTTCATCGCTAACTTCATGATTAAGAAATTCAACTACGCAACTCCAGGACGTAACGGAAACTACGAAAATGCTGAAGGTTCATCAGAATCTGAAGCTCCTGGTGAGTCAAAGTTGCAGAAGCTTCTCAAGCTGTTAACATCATCAACCTTCTTGGTGGACGTGCTAACATCGTCGACGTGGATGCATGTATGACTCGTCTTCGTGTTACTGTAAAAGACGCTGAAAAAGTTGGAACAGAAGAACAATGGAAAGCTGAAGGAGCTATGGGACTTGTCATGAAAGGACAAGGTGTTCAAGCTATCTATGGACCAAAAGCTGACGTTTTGAAATCAGACATCCAAGACCTTCTTGACTCAGGTGAAGTGATTCCTGAAACTCTTCCAAGTCAAATGGCAGCAACTCAACAAGATGCTGTTGTCTACAAAGGTGTGACTGAAGAAGTTTACTCAGTTGCTGACGGTCAAGTGATTGAATTGGACCAAGTGAAGGATCCTGTATTCGCACAAAAATGATGGGTGATGGATTTGCAGTAGAACCATCAAACGGAAACATTGTATCTCCAGTATCAGGTACTGTATCAAGTATCTTCCCAACTAAACACGCTCTTGGTCTTGTGACTGAAGCAGGCCTTGAAGTACTTGTTCACATTGGTTTGGACACAGTAAGTCTTGAAGGAAAACCATTTACAGTTCGTGTTACTGAAGGACAACAGGTTGCTGCTGGTGATCTTCTTGTCACAGCTGACTTGGGTGCTATCCATGAAGCTGGTCGTGAAACTACAACTGTAGTTGTCTTCACAAATGGTGATGCGATCAAATCAGTTAAATTAGAACAAACAGGTTCTCTTGCAGCTAAAACAGCAGTTGCAAAAGTAGAATTGTAATATTTAGGAGGTTGGAAGCTGTTTCCAACCTCTTGTTTATAGGAGAAAAGCATGAAGTTTTTAACACTCAATACCCATAGTTGGATGGAAAAAGATCCTGAACAAAAGTTTCAACTTTTACTTCAAGATATACTTGAAACAGTTATGATTTGATTTGTTTTCAGGAAATTAACCAGGAAATTACTTCAGCGCAAGTAGAAGCTGGTGCACTTTATCAGCGATTACCATCTGCTGAGCTGATTCATCAAGATCACTATGTTCGTCTCTTGGTAGAGAAGTTAGTTGAGCAAGGTCAAAACTATTATTGGACTTGGGCCTACAACCATATCGGTTATGATCGTTACCATGAAGGTGTTGCAATCCTATCTAAAACACCCATTGAAGCGCATGAAATTTTGGTTTCAGATGTAGATGATCCGACAGATTACCACACTCGTCGAGTTGCTCTAGCAGAGACAGTAGTTGAAGGTAAAGAACTTGCAGTTGCGAGTGTCCATCTCTCTTGGTGGGATAAAGGCTTCCAAGAGGAATGGGCGCGCTTTGAAGCAGTTCTGAAAGAATTGAACAAGCCACTCTTGCTAGCAGGTGATTTTAATAATCCTGCAGGTCAAGAGGGCTACCAAGCTATTTTAGCTAGTCCACTAAACTTACAAGATGCATTTGAAGTTGCAAAAGAAAGAAGTGGTAGTTACACTGTTCCGCCTGAAATTGATGGTTGGAAGGGAAATAGCGAACCTCTTCGAATCGATTATATCTTTACAACAAAGGATGTGCAGGTAGAAAAACTTCACGTAGTCTTTGATGGAAAAAACAGTCCACAGGTGAGCGATCACTATGGTCTGCAAGCAACACTATCTTGGAAAGATTAAATCAGGTATTTTAGTAAAAACAATCAAGCCCCCTTCTACAAACAGAAGGGGGAATTTAATTTAAAGAATTAATATAGTTAAAGTTTTTTATTGAATAACTTGTAAAAAAAGATAAAATCCTTTAAAATAAAAAGTGTTGGAGGAATTTATGATTGTAAATCAAATAAAGCGTATGATCCCGACGCTAAAGGTAAATAATAGAAATTTAAATGAATCATTTTATATTGAGACTTTGGGGATGAAACCCTTGCTTGAAGAGTCTGCATTCCTATCACTTGGAGACCAGTCAGGCATTGAAAAGTTAGTTTTAGAAGAGTCACCAAGTATGAGGAGCCGTAAGGTTGAAGGGATTAAAAAATTAGCTAGATTGATTGTTAAAGTTGAGAATCCATCTGAGATTGAAGCGCTACTAGCTAGAATGGAAGAAATCCCTCAACTCTATAAAGGCAATAAGGGATATGCTTTTGAGGTTCTTTCTCCAGAAGGGGATTGTATTCTTATTCATGCCGAAGATGATATCAAGGATTTAAAAAAAGTTGAGGAAGAAGTCACTTTTTCAAAAGATGAGAAACTGAGATATTTGACAGCTTTTGAAATCTCGGTGGAAATTAACTTACCAGATGAGACATCAAGCCTACTTGATAAAGAAGAAATCGAAAATCGACTAGCTTTTAATCAAGCTCAAGGGAGCGATTTACTGGTTGAAAATAATGTAACTTGGGACCTGTCCATGTTGAAATTTCAAGTAGAGAATTTAGATTTGCCTGTATTGCGTCAGCGTTTTGAAGAAGCTGGTTACTTTATTCCAAAATCTGAGAAGTTTTTCCTCACTAAGGATACCAACAATATTGAATTGTGGTTTGAAGCAGTATGAAACAAAAAATCATTCAAAAAATAAAGCAACAAATTGAGGCGGGGATTTATCCTGGTGCCTCTTTTGCATATTATCAGGATGGCGTTTGGTCTGACTGGTATCTAGGAGAAGCAAATCCAGAAATTGGTGAACAGACGCGTGAGGACTTGGTCTATGATTTGGCCAGTGTCAGCAAGGTTGTTGGAGTAGGAACGGTCTTAACCTTCTTGTGGAAGGAAGGTAAGATTGAGCTTGATAACTCCATAAGAGACTATCTTCCAGAAGTAGATTATCCAGACATCACTGTTCGTCAACTCCTAACGCATACAACAGACTTGGATCCTTTTATCCCAAATAGGGATCAGCTTTCAGAAGACCAGTTGAGAAATGCCATGTTTCATCTTAATCGCCGAGAGAAGAGAGCCTTTCTCTACTCGGATGTGCACTTTCTCTTGCTAGGTTTTCTCTTAGAAAACTATTTTGAAAAGGACTTGGATCAGATTTTACAAGAGCAAGTCTTGGATCCTTGGGGAATGAAGGAAACTCAGTTTGGTCCAGTTAGCCGTGCTGTTCCAACGGTCCGTGGACAGAAAGCAGGAGTGGTCCATGATCCTAAGGCTCGTTTGCTTGGAAAGCATGCAGGTAGTGCAGGCTTGTTTTCGACAGTTCATGATTTAAAAATCTTTCTAGAGCATTATTTGCAGGATGATTTTGCTGAAGGATTGAGTCAGAATTTTTCGGATCTGAGTGATAAAGAACGCTCATTGGCCTGGAATCTTGAAGGTGATTGGTTGGACCATACAGGCTATACTGGGACCTTTATCATGTGGAATCGTAAGAAGCAAGAGGCGGCAATTTTTCTATCTAACCGAACTTATGAAAAAGATGAGCGTGCTCAGTGGATATTGGATCGTAATCAAGTCATGGACTTGATTCGTGAAGCAGACTAGGGAGGGCTCATGTCTAAATCGTTAAAAGGAACTATTTTTACAGTGATTGCAGGTATCGCATGGGGCCTATCAGGGACTAGCGGTCAATACTTGATGGCTCACGGGATTTCAGCCCTCGTTCTGACCAATATCCGTTTGATAATTGCTGGTTTACTCTTGGTTCTTCTGGCTTATACTAAATCAAGGGACAAATTTATGGCTTTTCTGAAGGATAAATCAAGTCTGTTTTCTCTCTTGTTATTTTCTTTATTTGGTCTTTTTCTAAATCAATTAGCTTATCTTTCAGCTATTCAGGAGACAAATGCTGGTACAGCGACGGTCTTACAGTATGTCTGTCCAGTTGGAATCCTTGCTTACACTTGTATCAAGGATAAGGTGGCTCCGACGCTTTCAGAAATCATTTCTATGTTTTTAGCTATAGGTGGGACCTTTCTCATTGCAACCCATGGGCAATTGGATCAACTCTCGATGACTCCAGCTGGTCTATTTTGGGGTTTGTTCTCGGCCCTAACCTATGCTCTTTATATCATTTTACCTATAAAATTGATTCAAAAATGGGGGAGCATATTGGTTATTGGTGTTGGAATGACCATCTCAGGTTTTCTAGCAGTACCTTTTACAGGCCTTATTGGGGCCAGTATTCCCATATCTTTTGATATCTTTCTAGCTTTTGCAGGCATCATTCTGATTGGAACGGTCTTTGCCTATACAGCCTTCCTCAAGGGAGCTAGTATGATAGGACCAGTCAAGTCTAGCCTTTTGGCTTCGATTGAGCCTATCTCGGCAGTATTTTTTGCCTTCATGATTATGGGGGATATCTTTTATCCTGTAGATTTTCTTGGTATGGCAATGATTTTACTAGCCGTGACTATCATTTCATTGAAGGATTTAATGTTGGAAAAGAAATATCACTCGGTTTAATGGATTAAAACAGTCTTTGATAAGGCTGTTTTTTAATCTTCCAGCAAGTCGGTTCATATAACTTTAAGAATGAATGTTTATAATCAATCCATACATTTAAAGATAAAGGAGGAAATATGAATTTGCTACAAAGTATTCATCCATCAAAACCTTTAAGATACTTAAAATGGTTCGATATCCTCATCATCACTGTTTTAATGTTTGGAGAGTTTATCATTCGTTCTACTCAACAATTTATGGAGAGTTTATCGCCTTCAACTCTTACTAGTGTCGCAGAAACTACGACAAATCTAGCAAGTGATGGGGCAGCTTATTCTAGTAATTTCAATTTCCAATTGATTATGTTAGGGATTACCTTCCTTTATCTTGTGATTCGAAATTATGATTTTAAACAGCTTCCTATACGTTGGAGCTGGTCTGTTTTAATTTGGGTTCCCCTTATCTTTGCTGTAGTTGGTATCTTTGGTGATATCATTACAACCCTTAGTGGTGAGTATAATTATTTTAATCCTCAGTTGATCCCTTTTATAGACCCCATGGAAATCATTCGAAAATTCATGGCTTTAACGCCAATGGCGATTTGCTATGCTTTACTAAATGGTTTTTATGAAGAATTTTTCTTCCTAGGCTTACTGACTTCAGTAAAAGAAAAGCACAAGTGGTTGGCTCTAGTCTACTCGGTAATTATACGGATTTCTTTCCATACCTATCAAGGATTGCTTTGGGCCTTGGTGATTGGGCTTGTTTATGGTCTGTTCTATTATTTCTTGTACAGGTATGTAGTCAAGAATTTACTGCCATTCTTTCTCATGCATGCTCTTGCTGATATGTTTGGTTCAAGTCTCTTGTATCTTTTGATTGCTTGGGGAAATTAAGAAATCAAACTTTTTGACAACAGTCCAATGAGTCACTGTATCAAAGGCTTCTTGTTCACAAAAACGAGGTCGGGATTTTTGGTCCCGACCTCTTGTTGATTCTATATGGATTAGTCTTTGTTTTCGTATGGCAAGATCAAGTTTAGGATGATACCTGTCATAGCTGATAGGGCAGTACCTGAAAGGGTAACTGGACCAAGTTTAAGGATTGCTCCACCAAGTCCAAGCACCAACATAGCACTAGCAATGATAAGGTTGCGCATCTGACCGAAGTCAACACGTTCTTTGATCAAGACTTTCAAACCGTTACTTGCGATAACCCCGTAAAGAAGGATAGACATACCACCAAGTACAGCGTTTGGAATTGTTGAAATCAAGGCAGTGAATTTACCAAGGAAGCTAAGGGCAATTGCGATAAAGGCAGCGTTACGGATAACTGAGACAGAAGCGATACGAGTCATACCGATAACCCCTGTATTTTCACCGTAAGTTGTATTGGCTGGTCCACCAAGGAAGGCAGAAACAGAAGTTGCGATACCGTCACCAAGAAGGGTACGGTGAAGACCTGGTTCCTTCAAGAATTGGCATCCACAGATTTGACCTAAAACGGTGTGGTCTCCGATATGTTCAGAAATCGTTACGATTGCGATTGGTAAGATGGCAATTGTTTCAGGACCGAAGTAAAGGTCGTATTGTTTGAAGGCACCACCTGTATTGAATGGTAGGTAGAAACCAGGGATTTCAAACCAGTTAGCTTCAAGAACAGGAGTGAAGTCAACCAATCCAAGTGCTAGGGCAAAGAGGTAACCACCGATAATGGCAAATAGGAATGGGATAATTCGTAGGAAGCCTTTTCCTTTTGTATTGATAAAGGCAGCAATCAAGAAAGTAACAACGGCTACAAGAGCGTTTTTCCAGTTTCCGTCAGCTACAAGACCAGCGTTGGTAACAGCTGAACTAGCAAGTCCAAGACCGATAACGATGATCATAGGACCGATAATGATTGGAGGTAAGAGTTTGTCGATCCATTTTGTACCTGCAAAGCGAACACTTGCAGCAACAAGGACATAAACAAGACCAGTCAGGATAACCCCTGTCTGCGCAGCAGATACATCGCCACCCATTTCTTTCATGGCAAGTGACATAGCTGTGATAAAGGCAAAAGAAGAACCCAGATAAACTGGAACTTTAAAGCCAGTAGAGATCATGTAAATGAGTGTTCCTACACCTGATGCAAAAAGGGCAACCGATACAGGCATTCCCAAGATCAAAGGTACCAAGATGGTTGCACCAAACATGGCGAATACGTGCTGGAAGCTAAGAAGAATTCCCTTTCCAGCTGAAGGACGTTGGTCAACGTCTAAAAGCAAATCAACAGTTGATTCCTGTTTCATATTAACCTCACTTTTGGGCATCAAAAAAGAGCCCATTATTTTATAGCAATAGGCTCCCAGAGTAAGACCTCTCTAAAACAAGACTCCTATATCAAGTTTTAAAGAGTTTTATATAGATCTGCGCCTTCGTCACCTCACGGGATGACATTAAAAACCTTTGCTTAGGATAGTATAGCAGAAAAAAATGATTTTGTAAATCATTTTTTCCCGAGCCTTGAAATGAGAGAGCGAGGTATGATTTTGTAAATCATTTTTTCCCGAGCCTTGAAATGAGAGAGCGAGGCATGATTTTGTAAATCATTTTTTCCCGAGCCTTGAAATGAGAGAGCGAGGCATGATTTTGTAAATCATTTTTTCCCGAGCCTTGAAATGAGAGAGCGAGGTATGATTTTGTAAATCATTTTTTCCCGAGCCTTGAAATGAGAGAGCGAGGCATGATTTTGTAAATCATTTTTTCCCGAGCCTTGAAATGAGAGAGCGAGGTATGATTTTGTAAATCATTTTTTCCCGAGCCTTGAAATGAGAAAGCGAGGTGTGAGTTTGCAGATTTTTAATCTTTCTAAAGCGGACGTTTGTTAGGCATGCCAGCCTTTCTTGGGTATTTATTTGGAGTTTCTTTTTTCTTCTCGACAATAGTAATGTAGCGAGGGTCTCCGTTAGGAAGTGTGTAACTGAGATTATCTTCAACCTTACTAAAGAGAAGGTTAAGGGCATTTTTAGCCTCAGTTAATTCCTCTGGGGCATTGCTAGCCTTCAGTGCTAGCAATTTTCCTCCGACTTTTAAGTAGGGAATAGTCAACTCTGACAAGACCTGCATACGGGCAACAGCACGAGCCGTAACGATATCAAACTGGGCACGGAAGTTCTTATCTTGGGCGAAGTCTTCGGCACGTCCGTGATAGAAGTGGACATTTTCTAACCCTAGTTCTTGGGCTAATAGATTAAGAAAGTTGATGCGTTTATTGAGGGAATCAATAATGGTCACATCTAGCTGAGGATAGAGAATCTTCATAGGAAGGCTAGGAAAACCTGCTCCAGCACCAATGTCTAAGAGTTTAATGGGCTGGTTTTCAATCAATCCCTGTAAAATAGGAGCGATGGAATCATAGAAGTGTTTGAGATAGACTTCTTTTTTTTCTGTAATAGCAGTTAGGTTGATTTTTTCATTCCATTCGACCAAGAGTTCAAAATAACGCTCAAATTGAACTTTTTGCTGGTCAGAAAGATGGATATTTTGTTCAGCTAGTAGTTGATAAAATGTTTCTGGTTTCATAGTAGTTTCCTTCTTTAGTATCATCTTATTTTACCACAAAAAGATGGAAATTTGATATACTGGTACTAATCTAAAAGCAGAAAGGAATTATATGATGACTTGGATTATTCTTGGAGTTCTTGCTCTTATTGTTATTTTCGTAATTGTTAGTTATAACGGTTTGGTTAAAAATCGCATGCAAACTAAGGAGGCATGGAGTCAGATTGATGTTCAGTTGAAACGTCGTAACGATCTCTTGACAAACTTGATTGAGACCGTGAAAGGATATGCAAAGTATGAAGGTTCAACGCTTGAAAAAGTTGCAGAACTTCGTAATCAAGTAGCCGCAGCAACTTCACCAGCAGAAGCTATGAAGGCTAGTGATGCTCTTACACGTCAGGTTTCAGGAATCTTTGCAGTTGCAGAAAATTATCCAGACCTAAAAGCGAGTGGCAACTTTGCACAATTGCAAGAGGAACTAACTAATACTGAAAATAAAATCTCATACTCTCGCCAACTCTACAATAGTGTTGTTAGCAACTATAATGTTAAATTAGAAACATTCCCAAGCAACCTAGTTGCTGGACTCTTTGGTTTTAAAGTGGCTGATTTCCTTCAGACTCCTGAAGAAGAAAAGGCAGTACCAAAGGTTGATTTTAGTGGTTTAGGTGACTAGGATGTTGTATGATCAAATCGCTAGTAATAAGCGAAGAACTTGGATTTTACTACTAGTATTCTTTTTACTTCTGGCTTTGGTTGGATATGCAGTTGGTTACCTCTTTATGCGGTCTGGTCTTGGTGGCTTAGTTATCGCTCTGATTATCGGCTTTATCTATGCCTTGTCCATGATTTTTCAATCGACAGAGATTGTCATGAGTATGAATGGTGCGCGTGAGGTGAATGAGCAGACTGCACCAACCCTCTATCATGTTGTGGAAGATATGGCTATGGTGGCGCAAATCCCTATGCCACGTGTCTTCATCATCGATGATGCCAGCTTAAATGCCTTTGCTACGGGTTCAAATCCCCAAAATGCAGCGGTAGCAGCAACTTCAGGACTCCTTGCGATTATGAATCGTGAAGAGTTAGAGGCGGTTATTGGTCATGAAGTCAGTCACATTCGTAACTATGATATTCGGATTTCTACGATCGCGGTTGCCCTTGCCAGTGCTATTACACTTTTATCAAGTATGGCTGGACGCATGATGTGGTGGGGAGGTGCAGGCCGTGGTCGTAGAAGTGATGACCGTGATAGTGGTGGACTTGAAATTATTATGCTAGTTGTTTCTCTCCTAGCAATTGTTTTGGCGCCCCTAGCAGCAACCTTGGTACAACTAGCCATCTCTCGTCAACGAGAATTTTTAGCAGATGCTTCAAGTGTAGAGTTGACTCGTAATCCTCAAGGGATGATCAATGCCCTTCGTAAGCTGGACAATAGTCAGCCTATGAGTCGTCATGTGGATGATGCTAGCAGTGCACTTTACATCAACGATCCTCAAAAACGAGGTGGCTTGCAAAAACTCTTCTATACCCATCCGCCAATCTCAGAACGGATTGAGCGTCTGAAACATATGTAAAAACATCCAGAGATTTTCCTCTGGATGTTTGCTATTTTCTACAGTTATAAATCTTGTAAATCAACTATTTCCAAACCATTCTCTGTCAAACGATAGATACTCCTGCAGACTTCTTTTAAGAAACGTCGATCATGTGAAACAGTGATGAGGCCCCCAGGGTAATTGGCAAAGAGTTTTCTGATTTCGGGTTGAGAGGTTGGAGAAAAGTTTCGTGTGGGTTCATCCAGAAGGAGAAAGTTTGGTTTTCGCAGCACTAAATTCAAAGCAGGAGTTTACCTTGTTGACCACCAGATAAAGAGTGAATCTTGTGGTGCATCTCTGGATAACTGAAATTGAGACTGGCTAGGAAGGATTGAATTTTCTGTATTTCCTCTTTATTTCCAGTTTGGCTGAGAAATTCTACTGGGGATAGATCCAATTGCAGTGTTTCTTGGTAATTTTGTGGCATAAATCCAAGTGAAATCTCACTTTTGCCACTTAGTAATTGCTGCAACTTGGCTAACAGAGTCGATTTGCCAATTCCATTGGGACCGATGATGCCGATTTTATCTTGCCCCCAAACAGTTAGTTGGAGTTTTTGAGACAAAATTCGTTGGCCAATGGATAAAGTCTCCTTTTCCAGTCGAAGTAAGACTTTAGAAGCTGCTAATGGCTCTATATCTGAAAAGAAAAGTTGGATTTCTTCCTCTTCAAGTGGCTTTTGGGTCATGGACTGAGCTGCTTTTTCGTAGCGTTTTTCTTGAGAAAGAACATTTTTCATCTTTTTAGCCAGTAGTCGTCCGGCAGTACTGTCTTTGGTAGCTCGAAGTGCAGTTTCTACCTTTTGCTTGACTCGGCGATGCTTTTCCATGGTTTTATCATAGGATCGTTGGTCGTTGTCAGCTTGCTGGCTTTGTCTGGCAAAGTTAGCCTTCCTTTGGGCACTATAGCGATCATAGTCTAAGTGCTCGACTAGGGTTTCAGCTTCCTTTCGATGCTTGACTAGTCGCAAGTGGATAATGGTGTCTGCAGTTTGAGAGAGGAAGTCTTCATCATGAGAAATGAAAATAACGGTCTGCCTGATCTTCTGAATCTTACTTTTTAGCCAATCAACTGTCTCAAGGTCCAGGTCATTTGAAGGTTCATCTAAAAATAGAATCTCAAAGGGTTTGGATAATTCATGGATAAGCTGAATTTTCAAAGCTTCGCCACCCGAGAGGCTACCAATCTCTTGGTCACTAGCAAAACGACTGCTATCAAAGTGCAATTCCTCAGCTAAACGGTAGAGAATGCTGAAGTCCAAATCAGCAGACTCTAAAAAGAAGTAGTCCTGTAGAGATTTTTTCTTCAATTCTTCAGGGAGATGTTGGGGAATGTAGGCCAAGGACTGAAGGTCAGATTGAATGTCGCCCCTGATAGTGAAATCCTCTAATCTTTCTCCCATTAAAGTTTTAAGTAAGGTTGATTTTCCATTTCCTTCTTCGCCGATAATAGCGACCTTGTCTCCGTCTTGGATAGTAATATTTAAATCGGAAATAAGGTCTCGTAGGTCTTTGTTTTGAGTGATGGTTAGCTGGTTGATTTTTATCATCATGTTTCCCTTTCTAAATTTGGATAATACATAATAAAAGCTCTACTTTACCTAGTAGAGCCAATTGTCTATGTCAAAAAATCCTCTTTTAAAAGGGCTGCAAAAAGCAGCAGAAAAAAGAGCACACAAAAAGAGACAGAAACAAGATCTACTAAATAAAGGTTCTTTATTTGATAGACTTAGTTGTTCATGTCTCCCTTACCTCCGAAAATTATTATGTTTATTTTATACCTTTTAGAACACTTTGTCAAAAGAAATGAGAAATTCAAATCTTTCTAGAAACCAAAAACAGGTCCATAGAGAGTCAGTACGTGTTTGACTTGATCGTAGTGGAACTTGTCATAGTTTCGCCAAGCTGTGCGAGCTTCTTCATTGAGTTTAAGGGTGCCAAGTCCAATCAAGAGACTGGTATGTTGGTAAAATTTCTCAAGATCAACTAAGATAGAGTTATCTAGTTTCTCTGTCTTTTTAAGTTGTTTGAGTAGCTCGTCAATATTTTGTTGCAAGCGTATATCATCAGGAAATCCTTGTTTGCAAGTTTGGTAAGCTTTATTTAACTCGGAAATGAGTTGATGTGCTTTTAAGATTAGTTCTTTGTCTTCCATATGAGCGTCCTCCTTTGCTCATGTAATGATGTCTATAGTATAGCACCAAAAACAAAAAATGTCATAGTAAATATATCAAAAAATCAATCATATAAAACAAAAAGGATTTAGCTCTATCCATAACAGAACTAAACCCTTAGAAGCAATAGATTTTTAAGGATTTGAATTTCGATTGTCAATCAGCAATCAGTTTTTCTAATTTCCAGATGCTGAACCAAAATGAAATGGTAAGGAGTATTAGGAAAATAAGGAAAGTTGTGCCATCGACCAAACTATTATTCATGCCACACAATCCTTTCGCTAGATAGGGAACTAGGGGTATAAGACACACTGTATAAGGGTGACTGTTATCCTTACTGCCGAGCTGGTTACAGTATACTCCTTTCTACTTTATCATTCCTGTCTTTTTTATAGTCTTTTGAATATCGGAATTCAATTATTTATAGCTAAAAGTAGAGTTAGGAAGTTCATATTCCTACTAGTTCTCCGAATCATTTAAATTTTCTATCTACCAATTTTGTTTCTATTATAGAAGAACACCGACATTCGGAATGGAAAACTCTGACTTTTAAATTCAAAGTTTGGAAGGCTTACTTCTAGCATTTTCATGGTATAATCAAGATAGTAAATCTTTATGGAGGAAGTATGAAATTAAATATTCAAGAAATTCGTAAGCAGCCTGAAGGTTTGCACTTTGAGCAGACTTTAGACTTAGCAGCTGACTTGCGTGCCCGTAATCAAGAAATTATAGATGTAAAAGATATTGTCGCTATTGGGAAAGTCCAGTATGAAGACCTTATGTTTTTCCTAGATTATCAGTTGTCTTATACAATCGTCTTAGCCTCTAGCCGTAGCATGGAGCCGGTAGAATTGAATGAATCATATCCAGTGACGGAAGTCTTTATGGAAGGTGCTACTAATCAACTGGACCAAGAAGTTTTAGATGATGACTTGGTTTTACCGATTGAAAATGGGGAAATCGACCTGGCTGAAAGTGTTTCAGATAATATCTTGCTCAATATTCCTATCAAAGTCCTAACAGCTGAGGAAGAAGCTGGTCAGGGATTTGTCTCTGGAAATGACTGGCAAATCATGTCCGAGGAAGAGTATCAAGCCCAACAGGCAGTCAAAAAAGAAGAAAATAGTCCATTTGCAGGTTTGCAAGGATTGTTTGACGGAGACGAATAGATGGTTTTATCCAAGAAACGTGCCCGTCATGTCATTGAGGAAATCATTGCTATTTTTCCAGATGCAAAACCAAGTCTAGATTTTCGCAATCATTTTGAACTTCTGGTTGCTGTTATGCTGTCAGCTCAGACGACAGATGCGGCAGTCAACAAGGCTACTCCTGGCCTTTTTGCAGCTTTTCCAACCCCACAAACCATGGCAGAAGCAAGTGAGAGTGAAATTGCAACATATATTTCTCGTCTTGGGCTTTATCGAAATAAAGCTAAGTTTCTTAAGAAGTGTGCCCAGCAACTACTGGATGATTTTGACGGTCAAGTCCCTCAGACTAGAGAAGAATTAGAGAGTTTAGCAGGAGTTGGTCGTAAAACAGCTAACGTAGTTTTGAGCGTGGGATTCGGTATTCCAGCTTTTGCAGTAGATACTCACGTAGAGCGAATCTGTAAACACCATGATATTGTAAAAAAATCAGCTACACCCCTTGAGGTCGAAAAACGTGTCATGGATGTCTTGCCACCAGAAGAATGGTTGGCAGCCCATCAGGCTATGATTTACTTTGGTCGTGCTATCTGTCATCCGAAAAATCCAGAATGCGATCACTATCCACAGTTATACGATTTTAGTTCATTATAAGGCTTAGCATTGAATGTTTTTACTTGCTTTGAACTAGGCTTTGTGATATAGTAAGGACAATAAAATATTCCTTTAAACCTGTCCCGTGAGGCAGGCAAGGAGCTCGATTAAGTAGAAGGGTAAGTCTATACTGTTTGTAGTATGGCTCGCTTAGTTATACATTCTCAAGTCTCCTTGAAAAAGGAGACTTTTCTTTTTGGAGGTTTGTCATGAAGACAAAAGAAGTTGTAGACGAATTGACCGTCAAGCGAGCGATTACTCGGATCACCTATGAGATTATCGAGCGAAATAAAGATTTAAACAAGATTGTATTGGCTGGGATAAAAACACGTGGTGTCTTTATTGCTCACCGTATCCAAGAACGCTTGGAACAATTGGAAAATATCTCTGTTCCCGTTGTAGAATTAGACACAAAACCTTTCCGCGACGATGTCAAAAGCGGTGAAGATACTTCATTGATTTCTGTCGACGTGACAGATCGCGAAGTCATTTTGGTGGATGATGTACTTTATACAGGTCGTACAATCCGTGCTGCTATCGATAACATTGTCGGACATGGTCGCCCAGCGCGCGTGAGTCTTGCGGTACTGGTTGACCGTGGGCATAGAGAATTGCCAATTCGTCCAGACTATGTTGGGAAAAATATTCCAACTAGTCGTTCTGAAGAAATCATCGTTGAGATGACAGAACTTGATGGTCAAGATAGAGTTTTGATTACTGAAGAAGCTTAATAGCTAAAGGAGTAGCCATGTCAGAAAATCAACAAGCATTGAAACATGTGGTATCCATGGAAGATCTCACTGTGGATCAGGTTATGAAATTGATTAAACGAGGAATTGAGTTTAAAAATGGAGCAAAAGTGTCTTATGAGGACCAACACATCGTCTCTAATCTCTTCTTTGAGAGTTCGACTCGTACCCACAAATCTTTGAAGTAGCAGAGATTAAACTGGGCCTTCAGCTACTGGACTTCGATGTAAAAACAAGTTCAGTCAACAAGGGTGAAACACTCTACGATACAATTTTAACCTTGTCAGCCTTGGGAGTAGATGCCTGTGTCATCCGACACCCAGAGGTGGATTACTACAGAGAGTTGATCGATAGTCCGACGATTACGACTTCGATTATCAATGGTGGGGATGGTTCGGGTCAACACCCAAGCCAAAGTTTGCTTGATTTAATGACCATCTATGAAGAATTTGGACACTTTGAAGGACTCAAGGTAGCCATTGCTGGTGACCTTGACCATTCGCGTGTGGCTAAATCCAATATGCAAATCTTAAAACGCTTAGGAGCAGAACTCTACTTTGCTGGACCTGAGGAATGGAGAAGTCAAGAGTTTGCAGACTATGGACAGTTTGTAAGTATTGATGAAATCATTGAACAAGTTGATGTGATGATGTTTCTCCGTGTTCAACATGAGCGTCATGAAAGTGGAACAGTCTTTTCAAAAGAGGGCTATCATGCCCAGCATGGTTTGACTCAGGAACGTTACGATCGCTTGAAAGATAAAGCTATTCTGATGCATCCTGCTCCTGTAAATCGCGATGTTGAAATTGCTGATCACTTGGTCGAAGCACCAAAATCACGTATTGTTCAACAAATGACCAATGGTGTCTTTGTCAGAATGGCAATTTTAGAATCTGTATTGACTTACAGAAACGCAAAATAAGACACAAAACGTTAAAAGATGCCTGAGAGCATCCACGAGAGGTGAATTTATGACTAAACGACTTCTAGTTTTAGAAGATGGAACAATTTTTGAAGGAAAAGCCTTTGGGGCTGACATCGATGTAACTGGTGAAATTGTCTTTAATACCGGGATGACGGGTTATCAAGAATCCATTACGGATCAGTCTTACAATGGGCAAATCCTAACCTTTACCTATCCCTTGGTTGGAAATTATGGGATTAACCGTGATGACTACGAGTCTATCAGTCCAACCTGTAAAGGTGTAGTAGTATTTGAAGAAGCTCGTAGAGCCAGCAACTGGCGAAACCAGATGACACTGGATGAATTTTTGAAGTCTAAGAAAATCCCTGGTATTTCAGGTATTGATACACGTGCTTTGACAAAATCATTCGCAAACATGGAACTATGAGAGCGACTCTGACACATGTTGGAGATAGTATCGATCACATCACAGATCAGCTTCAAGCAACTGTTCTACCAATTGATAATATCAAACAGGTTTCTACAAAAACTGCATATCCAGCTCCAGGAGTAGGTTTAAGTGTAGTACTCGTTGACTTTGGTCTCAAGCATTCAATCTTAAGAGAGTTGTCTAAGAGAGATTGTAATGTAACTGTCGTTCCTTATACTACAACAGCAGAGGAAATCCTTCACTTGAATCCAGACGGAGTTATGTTGTCAAATGGGCCGGGAAATCCAGAAGATGTACCAGAAGCACTCGATATGATTCGTGGTATTCTCGGGAAAATTCCAATCTTTGGTATTTGTATGGGGCACCAGCTCTTTGCGATGGCAAATGGTGCCAAGACCTATAAGATGAAATTTGGTCACCGTGGATTTAACCACGCTGTACGCGAAATTGCAACAGGGCGCGTGGACTTTACTAGTCAAAACCATGGATATGCAGTGAGTCGTGAAGATTTTCCAGACCATTTGATGATTACTCATGAAGAAATCAATGACAAGTCAGTTGAAGGTGTACGTCACAGATACCAACCAGGTTTCTCCGTGCAATTCCACCCAGATGCTGCACCAGGTCCGCACGATGCAAGTTATCTATTTGACGAGTTCATCGAGATGATGGAAGCTTTCAAACAAGCAAACTAAAGACGAGTGTGAAATCGTCGGAGACTTTATGCAACTGAACACGGACGGAAAGCTCGGAATTTAGAGAACCCAACTCGGATTGTCAATCCTTCCTTGGTTTCCTAAAATTTAATCGCTTTCTATTCGTCCTTTGTATCTTATTTAATATCGCCCTGTGAGGCGACGAATAGAAAGGCAGGTCGTTTCTTTTAGTCGCTATTAGGCGAACTAAAAACTCCCTGCACTAGATTTTTTATCGAAAAAAATCGTTTCGCTAAAAAATCGTCGGAGAATTTATTTAATGTCGCCCTGTGAGGCGACGAATAGAAAGGAGAAGGGGGGTCCGTATTTGCTGAACTGAATACGGGCTACGGACGGTGCTAAAAAGATAGTTATTCCTAGAACTGACAGTTCTTCGTCATAACTCCTATTTTAGCTTTGTCCGCTTGACGCCCTTAATATCTTATAAATGCCTAAACGTACTGATATTCAAAAATTATGGTGATTGGTTCTGGTCCGATTATTATTGGTCAGGCTGCTGAGTTTGACTATGCTGGGACTCAGGCTTGCTTGTCTTTGAAAGAGGAAGGTTATGAGGTTGTCTTGGTGAACTCAAACCCTGCAACCATCATGACGGATAAGGAAATTGCAGACAAGGTTTACATTGAGCCAATCACACTTGAGTTTGTAACTCGTATTCTCCGTAAAGAACGTCCAGATGCCTTGCTTCCAACTCTTGGTGGGCAAACAGGGCTTAACATGGCAATGGAATTGTCTAAAAACGGTATTCTTGATGAATTGGGAGTAGAACTTCTCGGTACTAAATTGTCTGCCATTGACCAAGCAGAGGACCGCGATCTTTTTAAACAATTGATGGAAGAGCTGAACCAACCAATTCCTGAATCAGAAATTGTTAATACAGTGGAAGAAGCCGTAGCCTTCGCAGCAACAATTGGTTACCCAGTGATCGTCCGTCCAGCCTTCACACTTGGTGGTACTGGCGGTGGTATGTGTGCCAACGAGGAAGAATTGCGTGAAATTGCTGAAAATGGTTTGAAGTTGTCACCTGTTACTCAATGTTTGATTGAGCGTTCTATTGCAGGTTTCAAGGAAATCGAGTACGAAGTGATGCGTGACTCAGCTGACAATGCTCTTGTTGTATGTAACATGGAAAACTTTGACCCAGTCGGGATTCATACAGGGGATTCCATCGTATTTGCCCCAGCGCAAACTATGTCCGACTATGAAAACCAAATGCTTCGTGACGCCAGCTTGAGCATTATCCGCGCTCTCAAGATTGAAGGTGGATGTAACGTTCAGTTGGCTCTCGATCCTCACAGCTTTAAGTACTATGTTATCGAAGTAAATCCTCGTGTATCGCGTTCGTCAGCCCTTGCTTCTAAGGCGACAGGTTACCCAATCGCTAAATTGGCTGCTAAGATTGCAGTCGGTTTGACCTTGGATGAGGTTATTAACCCTGTTACAGGTTCAACTTATGCCATGTTTGAACCAGCCCTTGACTATGTGGTCGCCAAAATTCCACGTTTCCCATTTGACAAGTTTGAAAAGGGTGAGCGCCGTCTTGGTACTCAGATGAAGGCGACTGGAGAAGTTATGGCCATCGGTCGTAACATCGAAGAGTCACTTCTTAAAGCTTGTCGTTCACTTGAAATTGGGGTGCATCACAATGAAATGCCTGAACTTGCAGAAGTCTCAGATGATGCCTTGATTGAAAAAGTTGTCAAAGCTCAAGATGACCGTCTCTTCTACGTATCAGAGGCCATTCGCCGTGGTTACACACCAGAAGAAATTGCTGAGCTGACAAAAATCGATATCTTTTATCTGGATAAACTCTTGCATATCTTTGAAATTGAGCAAGAATTGGGTTCACATCCAAAAGATCTTGAAGTTTTGAAAACTGCAAAATTGAATGGTTTTTCAGACCGTAAGATTGCTGAACTCTGGAATACTACAGCTGATCAAGTTCGCCAACTACGTTTGGAAAACAAGATTGTCCCAGTTTACAAGATGGTTGATACCTGTGCGGCAGAGTTTGAATCAGAAACTCCATATTTTTATTCAACCTATGGTTGGGAAATGAGTCTATCAAGTCTGATAAGGAATCTGTACTGGTTCTAGGTTCTGGTCCAATCCGTATCGGTCAAGGGGTTGAGTTTGACTACGCGACTGTTCACTCTGTTAAGGCAATTCAAGCTGCTGGCTACGAAGCCATCATCATGAACTCGAACCCAGAGACCGTTTCAACCGACTTCTCTGTATCAGATAAACTTTACTTTGAACCATTGACATTTGAAGATGTCATGAATGTTATTGACCTTGAGCAACCAAAAGGCGTTATCGTTCAGTTTGGTGGTCAAACAGCTATTAATCTTGCAGAGCCATTGGCTAAGGCAGGTGTGACTATCCTTGGTACGCAGGTTGCTGACCTAGACCGTGCCGAAGACCGTGACCTCTTCGAACAAGCCCTCAAAGACTTGGATATTCCACAGCCTCCTGGACAGACTGCAACAAACGAAGAAGAAGCAGTGCTTGCAGCTCGCAAGATTGGTTTCCCAGTCCTTGTTCGTCCTTCATATGTTTTGGGTGGACGTGCCATGGAAATCGTTGAGAATGAAGATGATCTTCGTTCTTACATGCGTACTGCGGTTAAGGCAAGTCCAGACCATCCAGTTCTTGTCGACTCTTATATCGTTGGACAAGAATGTGAAGTTGATGCTATCTCAGATGGACAAAATGTCCTTATCCCGGGTATCATGGAGCATATCGAACGCGCTGGTGTCCACTCAGGTGACTCCATGGCGGTTTATCCTCCACAAACCTTGTCTCAAAAGGTTCAAGAAACAATCGCAGACTACACAAAACGCCTAGCAATCGGCCTTAACTGTCTTGGTATGATGAACATTCAGTTTGTCATCAAGGATGAGAAAGTCTACGTTATTGAGGTCAATCCACGTGCCAGCCGTACTGTTCCATTCCTATCAAAAGTAACCAATATCCCGATGGCTCAGGTTGCAACTAAGTTGATTCTTGGTCAAAGTCTTGAAGAACTTGGTTATCAAGATGGACTTTACCCAGAAAGCACTCGAGTTCATATCAAAGCGCCAGTCTTCTCCTTTACTAAGCTCGCGAAAGTAGACAGCTTGCTCGGTCCTGAAATGAAGTCAACAGGGGAAGTTATGGGATCTGATACGACACTAGAAAAAGCGCTCTACAAGGCTTTTGAAGCTTCATACCTTCACTTGCCAACCTTTGGAAATGTTGTCTTTACTATCGCTGACGATGCCAAGGAAGAAGCTTTGGACTTAGCTCGTCGTTTCCAAAATATCGGTTATGGAATTCTTGCAACTCAAGGAACAGCAGCTTTCTTTGCAAATCATGGCTTGAAGGCTCAACCTGTAGGTAAGATAGGTGACGATGAACACGATATCCCAAGCTTTGTCCGTAAAGGGAAAATTCAAGCCATTATCAACACGGTTGGTACTAAGCGAACTGCTGATGAAGATGGTGAACAAATCCGCCGTTCAGCTATCGAACATGGTGTACCACTCTTTACAGCCCTAGATACAGCGGATGCTATGCTTAAGGTACTTGAAAGCCGTAGCTTCGTTACAGAAGCAATTTAGTTTCTTGGTAAATGATCTAAGTAGCTTTTTGTCCAGCGTCAAAAGACGCTGGTTTTTACTTTTTTTATAGAGAAATCGAGTTAGAAAAAATAGTTACAGTTCATCATTAAATGTCAAAGTTTATTAATAGATTTATCATTAACGTTAAGCGAGTAGACTTATTCTGACTTTCCCTAAAATTTTGTTGAATTTTATGATATAATAGGGGCAAATTGAGAAAATGAGCAAGTATTTTCATAAGTCCTTTCAAAAAATCTCTTAACTTCTGGATATAAATTTGTGATCTCGGCTTCTCAATATTAGAATAGTAGGAAAAGACAAGATTAGAAAGAGGTAAGTATCTATGTCTTCTCATAAAAAGTTTCACTCTCTGAGATTAATCAGTCTATTGATACTCCAAATAATAATTATTTCTGGCAAAATTTAAAGGCCTTCTTGGGTCCGGGTGCCCTCGTGGCAGTTGGTTATATGGATCCGGGGAACTGGATTACAAGTGTTGTCGGTGGGGCTTCCTATAAATATAGTCTTTTGTTTGTTATCTTGATTTCATCGCTTATTGCTATGCAACTTCAACAGATGGCAGGAAAACTTGGGATTGTAACCCAGATGGACCTGGCTCAGGCGACGGCTCATCACTCACCAAAATGGCTTCGTTATAGTCTATGGGTGATTTTGGAATTGGCCTTGATGGCGACAGATTTGGCAGAAGTTCTAGGTTCAGCCATTGCCCTAAATCTTCTCTTTAAGATTCCGATTATGATAGCCATCCTTTTGACGGTTCTGGATGTCTTTCTCTTGCTGCTCTTGATGAAGTTTGGCTTTAAGAAGATAGAAGCTATTGTTACCACGCTCATTTTAACCATTCTAGCAATCTTTACCTATCTGGTAACTTTATCACATCCAAGCTTCCAAGGAATCGTTGAAGGTTATTTGCCAAATGCAACCTTGTTTGAGAGTCCTCTGCCTGGACATGAAAGTCAATTAACTTTGGCGCTGGGGATTGTGGGTGCGACCGTTATGCCCCACAACCTCTATTTACATTCTTCCTTGTCTCAGACTCGGAAAGTCAATCATAAGGACAAGAATGATGTTCGAAAAGCCGTGCGCTTTATGACCTGGGATTCTAATCTCCAGTTATCCTTGGCCTTTGTGGTTAACTCCCTTCTTTTGATCTTAGGGGCGGCTCTCTTTTTCGGACATGCATCTGAGATTTCTGCTTTCTCTCAAATGTATAATGCCTTACAGGATTCAACCATTGCGGGAGCTATAGCTAGCTCAACCTTATCAACCTTGTTTGCCTTGGCCCTATTAGCCAGTGGTCAGAATTCGACTATCACGGGTACTTTGACTGGACAAATCGTTATGGAAGGTTTCTTACATATGCGATTGCCTCAGTGGTTCATTCGTTTGGCGACTCGTCTCTTTGCCTTACTACCTGTCATGATAGTAGCGGTTCTGTTTGGTCATCAGGAAAAAACCTTGGATCAGTTATTGGTTTATTCACAGGTCTTTCTTTCTATCGCCTTACCATTTTCAATCTTCCCCTTGATTTATCTCACTTCAAAAAAATCAGTGATGGGAGAATTTACCAATGCCAAATGGAATACCATTCTTGGTTATATTGTCTCCATTATCTTGACCATCCTCAATGTGAAATTGCTGTTTGATATTTTTTAAGGACCTTTTAACGTGAAGTAGAAAAAAATCACCCGAGAGTTAACTCTCGGGTGATTTTTTGCAATTTAAATCTTTGATAGACGAAAATCCATTATAAAAAGCTGCATCAAGATGCAGCTACACTATAGCAACGGAAGACATGGGATTCGAACCCACGCACGCTTTCACACGCCTACCGCGTTTCCAACACGGCCTCTTAAGCCTCTTGAGTAATCTTCCAATACTTACTAAAATAGTTTATCATAAAGGGAATTATCTTGCAAATAAATTTCAAACAATTGGCAAAATGATAGAAAATGAAAGAAAGTGACAAAAAGTGCTTGACTTTGATTTTTTTTTGTGGTAGAATGATTATTGTAATCGTTAACAGGAGGTGAGTAAGTGCTAAAAACCGAGAGAAAAAAATTGATTTTAGAGGAGCTGGGCAAACATAAAGTCGTTTCTCTAGAGAAATTAGTAGGTTTGTTAGACACGTCAGAATCAACGGTTAGACGAGATTTAGATGAATTGGAATCGGAAAATAAACTTCGCCGAGTTCATGGAGGAGCAGAGTTGCCTCACTCCTTGCAAGAAGAAGAAACAATTCAAGAGAAATCTGTCAAAAACCTTCAAGAGAAAAAATTGATTGCGCAGAAAGCAGCTTCCCTCATCAAAGAAAAAGATGTTATCTTTGTGGATGCAGGAAGTACAACAGCCTTTCTCATTAAGGAATTGGAGCGAAAAGACATTACTGTTGTGACTAACTCCATTCACCATGCAGTACAATTAGTGGATAAGCAAATTCCAACTGTGATTATCGGTGGTGGCGTAAAGATGACAACGGATGCCAGCATCGGTGGTGTCGCGCTTAATCAGATTAACCAATTACACTTTGATCGTGCCTTTATCGGAATGAACGGTGTAGATGAAGGTTATTATACAACTCCAGATATGGAGGAGGGAGCTGTTAAGCGAGCTATCTTAGAAATGCCAAACAAACTTATGTTTTGGCGGATTCATCTAAGATTGGTCAGTCTTGTTTCGCTAAGGTTGCGCCTATAAAACGAGCAATTGTTATTACAAGCAAGGGTCACGAACTCTTGCCAGCTATCAAAGAAAAAACGGAGGTTATCGAAGTATGATTTATACAGTCACGCTAAATCCATCTATTGACTATATTGTCCGTCTGGATAAAGTGGAAGTTGGTAGTGTTAATCGTATGGATAGTGATGATAAGTTTGCTGGTGGTAAGGGAATCAATGTTAGCCGTGTCTTGAAGCGCTTGGATATTCCAAATACAGCGACAGGCTTTATCGGAGGTTTTACTGGTAAATTTATCACAGATACTTTAGCTGAAGAACAAATTGAAACGCGATTTGTCCAAGTGGCAGAAGATACGCGAATCAACGTCAAGATCAAAGCAGACCAAGAAACCGAAATCAATGGGACTGGTCCTACTGTTGAGCCTGAGCAATTGAAAGAGCTAAAAGCTATTCTTTCAAGTCTAACAGCAGAAGATACAGTGGTATTTGCTGGTTCAAGTGCTAAAAACTTAGGCAATGTCATCTATAAGGATTTGATTGCCTTGACTCGTCAAACGGGTGCTCAAGTAGTCTGTGACTTTGAAGGTCAGACCTTAATCGATAGTTTGGATTATCAACCTCTTCTAGTTAAACCGAACAATCATGAACTTGGAGCTATCTTTGGAGTCAAGCTCGAAAGCTTAGATGAGATTGAAAAATACGCGCGAGAATTGCTGGCTAAAGGTGCTCAAAATGTTATTATTTCTATGGCTGGTGACGGTGCCCTTCTGGTAACATCCGAGGGAGCCTACTTTGCTAAGCCAATCAAGGGAACAGTTAAAAACTCAGTGGGAGCTGGTGACTCTATGGTTGCTGGATTTACAGGTGAGTTTGTCAAATCAAAAGACGCAGTAGAAGCCTTCAAGTGGGGTGTGGCTTGTGGAACAGCAACGACATTCTCAGATGACTTGGCAACTGCAGCATTTATTAAAGAGACTTATGAAAAAGTTGAGGTAGAAAAAAGATGAAAATTCAGGATTTACTGAGAAAAGATGTTATGTTGCTCGATTTACAAGCAACTGAAAAAACAGCAGCTATCGAAGAAATGATTCATAGCTTGGTAGAGCACGGATATGTGACAGATTTCGAAACCTTCAAAGAAGGAATCTTGGCGCGTGAAGCTTTGACTTCTACAGGTTTGGGTGATGGTATCGCAATGCCACACAGCAAAAACGCTGCTGTTAAAGAAGCAACTGTTCTCTTTGCAAAATCAAACAAGGGTGTTGACTACGAAAGTTTAGATGGACAACCAACTGACCTCTTCTTTATGATTGCTGCTCCAGAAGGTGCCAATGATACTCACTTGGCTGCCTTGGCAGAATTGTCTCAATACTTGATGAAAGACGGATTTGCTGACAAACTTCGTCAAGCGACATCAGCTGATCAAGTCATCGAACTCTTTGATCAAGCATCAGAAAAAGCTGAGGAACCAGCTCAGACTCCTGCAAATGGTTCTGATGACTTTATCGTTGCTGTAACTGCTTGTACAACAGGGATCGCCCACACTTATATGGCCCAAGAAGCTCTTCAAAAAGTGGCTGCTGAAATGGGTGTTGGTATCAAGGTTGAAACCAACGGTGCCAGTGGTGTCGGTAACCAATTGACAGCAGAGGATATTCGCAAGGCTAAAGCTGTCATTATCGCTGCAGATAAAGCAGTTGAAATGGATCGTTTCGATGGCAAACCATTGGTAAATCGTCCAGTTGCAGACGGTATCCGTAAAACTGAAGAATTGATCAACTTGGCTCTTTCTGGTAATGCTGAAGTTTATCATGCTGCTAACGGAGCAAAAGCTTCAACAGCGTCTAACGAAAAGCAAAGTGTCGGTGGTGCTTTCTACAAACACTTGATGAGTGGTGTATCTCAAATGTTGCCATTCGTTATCGGTGGTGGTATCATGATTGCTCTTGCCTTCTTGATTGATGGTGCTATGGGTGTGCCAAATGATAGCCTTGGAAATCTTGGTTCTTACCATGAACTCGCCTCTATGTTCATGAAAAATCGGTGGTGCGGCCTTTGGTTTGATGTTGCCAGTATTTGCAGGATATGTTGCTTACTCAATCGCTGAAAAAAACCAGGTTTGGTAGCAGGTTTCGTAGCTGGAGCTATTGCTAAAGAAGGTTATGCCTTTGGTAAAATCCCTTACGCTCAAGGTGGTGAAGCAACTTCAGCCCTTGCAGGTGTATCATCAGGTTTCCTAGGAGCCCTTGTTGGTGGATTTATCGCTGGTGCTTTGGTACTCTTGGTTAAGAAATACGTGAAGGTTCCTCGCTCGCTTGAAGGTGCTAAATCAATCCTTCTCTTGCCACTTCTTGGAACAGTCTTGACAGGATTTGTCATGCTTGCTGTTAACATCCCAATGGCAGCAATCAACACTGCTATGAACGACTTCCTTGGCGGTCTTGGAGGTGGATCAGCTGTCCTCCTTGGTATCGTTCTTGGAGGTATGATGGCTGTCGATATGGGTGGACCTGTCAATAAAGCAGCTTATGTTTTTGGTACTGGTACTCTTGCAGCAACAGTGTCAACAGGTGGTTCAGTAGCGATGGCAGCGGTTATGGCTGGAGGAATGGTTCCACCACTTGCAATCTTTGTCGCAACTCTTCTCTTTAAAGATAAATTCACAAAAGAAGAACGTAACTCTGGTTTGACGAACATCGTTATGGGCTTGTCATTCATCACTGAAGGTGCGATTCCATTTGGTGCGGCTGACCCAGCTCGTGCTATCCCAAGCTTTATCCTTGGTTCAGCAGTAGCAGGTGGACTTGTTGGTCTTGCAGGTATCAAACTCATGGCACCTCACGGAGGAATCTTCGTTATCGCCCTTACAACAAATGCCCTTCTTTACCTTGTCTTTGTCTTGATTGGAGCACTTGTTAGTGGTGTAGTTTATGGTTACCTTCGTAAACCATTAGAAAAATAATTACAAATACATTCAAATGACTGAACACGAAAGTGGGCAGTCATTTTTTGATAATGGAGTTAGAGAGATCGGTCTCTAAAGTGATATAATAGAGGTAAATCGTAGAGAGTTTAAATGATAGAATGCTAAAGTTCTACAAATACCTTAGAGGAGAAAAGTGTCATGAGTGATTCTAGAAAAGAAGAAATCGACAAACGAGAGAAATCTAAGATTTATTGCCAAAATCTTACAAAAGAAGAGTTGCAAGAGACCTATGCCAGCTTGGTGGAGGAGAATTTTCCTGATTCTAAACGAATTCATTTTATCGCTGATTTAGGTAGGAGCCCAGAAATTGCCTTTCATTTTGAGCTCATTTGCAAAGATTGGGAGGAAGGAACGGACCTGAATTTTGAAGCGAGTTTTGACCAACATGGGCAGGAGGGGATAGACTATCTGTTGGAAACTCTCAATCAAGAGGAAGTGGAGAGTCAACGCATTTTGATTGTTTATTTCCTAGCGAAAATCCTTTCTAAAGTAAGACATAGAGATTTTTATGCGTCTTCTTGCAAGCAACTACTTCCTGTTCTGCTCTCTCTTTTACCTAGTCCAGAAGCTTCAAATCGTAGAAAGTTAATCATTGCCCTAGGGTGGATTGGTTCAATAAGTGAGATAGAAATCCTAGGACAACATCTCTTGACTGACCAAGATCCACTTTGTCGCGCCTGGTCTGCCAGTAGTCTAATGCAATTATCTTTTCATCAAGTAAAAAAAGAAATCTTAATGGAAAAAACGAAGGATTTGTTTTGTGAAGCAATTACAGAAGAAAAGGACTTGCAAGCTTGCGCTCTGATGATAGAAGCAGCCCAGGTATTGTTTGGGAAAAAATGGATCCCTACATCTGCTGTAGAGAAGTTGGAAATCGAAAAGATTGAGAAAGCAAGAAAATCAGCAATTAGATTTTTAAAGAAATAGTAAGACAAGGTTGTTGAAAAATCATATAGAAAAGAAAGTGCAGAAATATCAACGAAAAATGATTGTATCTAGTAGATTCAGTCATTTTTTTGATTTTTCTAGATGTTTCTGAAATATGGTATAATAGAAGCATGGCAAACAAGAATACAAGTAAAACAAGACGGAGACCGTCAAAAGCTGAATTAGAAAGAAAGCAAGCTATCCAACGGATGTTAATTTCCTTAGTCATAGCTTTTTGCTTAATGTTCGCTGCTCTTAGATTAGGAGCAGTGGGACTCACGCTCTATAACCTTATTCGGTTACTAGTAGGAAGTCTAGCCTATCTGATCATCTTTGTCGTTCTAGTCTATCTTTTTTTCTTCAAATGGATTCGGAAGCAAGAAGGTCTGATCTCAGGTTTTCTTTGCATTTTTTCAGGCTTATTGCTGATTTTTGAAGCTTATCTTGTATGGAAATATGGCTTAGAGCAGGCTGTTTTAAAGGGAACTTTAGCTCAAGTTTTGACAGATTTGACAGGTTTTCGTGTGACTAGCTTTGCTGGAGGAGGGCTTCTAGGTGTTGCCCTTTATATTCCAGTCGCCTTTCTCTTTTCAAATATTGGTACTTATTTTATCGGAGCCATCTTAATCTTAATCGGAGCTCTTCTAGTTAGTCCTTGGTCTGTCTATGACGTTGCTGATTTTCTTGGAGCACGTTTTGCCCTTTGGATGGAGCGACGCGAGCAGAAGAAACAGGAACGTTTTATCAAACGAGAAGAAGAAAAAGTTCGTAAGGAAGCAGAGGAACAGGAAAGACTAGAAAAAGAACAAGCAGAACAAGCCTTGTTGGATATACCTCCTGTTGATATGGAAACTGGCGAGATTTTAGAAGCTCCCCCTGTTCACTTTGATGATTTACCACCCCTTCCAGAGGAAGAATGGGTAGAACCTGAAATTATTCTCCCTCAAGCAGACTATGAAGTTCCTAGCGAAGTTGACATTCCAGAGGAAGATGAGTTCTTAGAGGATGAGGATGTTGAGGTCGATTTTTCTGCAAAAAAAGCCTTAGAGTACAAACTTCCAAGCTTGCAACTTTTTGCACCCGATAAACCTAAAGACCAGTCCAAGGAAAAGAAAATCGTTCGCGAGAATATCAAGATTTTGGAAGAAACCTTTGCAAGTTTCGGTATTAAGGTAACGGTTGAACGTGCTGAGATTGGTCCATCCGTTACTAAGTACGAAGTCAAGCCAGCTGTTGGTGTGCGGGTCAATCGCATTTCTAATCTAGCAGATGACTTGGCTCTGGCCTTGGCTGCAAAAGATGTCCGTATCGAAGCTCCAATTCCAGGGAAATCCTTAGTCGGGATTGAAGTGCCTAACTCTGAAATTGCGACCGTATCTTTCCGAGAACTCTGGGAACAATCGCAAACTAAACCTGAAAATCTGCTAGAAATTCCCCTTGGGAAAGCCGTTAATGGTACAGCCCGTAGTTTCGACCTTGCTAAAATGCCTCACTTGCTAGTAGCTGGTTCGACTGGGTCTGGTAAATCTGTTGCAGTCAATGGTATCATTGCAAGTATTCTCATGAAGGCGCGTCCAGACCAAGTCAAGTTTATGATGGTGGATCCGAAGATGGTTGAGTTGTCAGTCTATAATGATATTCCTCATCTTTTGATTCCGGTTGTGACCAATCCTCGTAAGGCCAGCAAGGCCCTTCAAAAAGTCGTGGATGAGATGGAAAATCGCTATGAACTCTTTGCCAAAATTGGGGTTCGTAATATTGCTGGTTTCAATGCTAAGGTGGAGGAATTCAACGCTCAATCTGAGTATAAACAAGTACCTCTTCCTTTGATTGTCGTGATTGTCGATGAGTTAGCTGACCTCATGATGGTAGCCAGCAAGGAAGTAGAAGATGCTATTATCCGTCTTGGACAGAAGGCGCGTGCAGCTGGTATTCATATGATTCTTGCGACGCAGCGTCCTTCAGTGGATGTTATCTCTGGTCTGATTAAGGCTAATGTACCGTCTCGTGTGGCCTTTGCTGTTTCATCAGGAACGGATTCTCGAACTATCTTAGATGAAAATGGTGCTGAGAAACTCCTGGGTCGAGGAGATATGCTCTTTAAACCAATCGATGAAAACCACCCTGTCCGACTGCAAGGCTCCTTTATCTCGGATGATGATGTTGAGCGTATTGTTAGCTTTATCAAGGCTCAGGCGGATGCTGACTATGATGAAAGCTTTGATCCTGGAGAGGTTTCTGAGACAGAAGGTGAGTCTGGCTCAGGAGATGAAGGTGGAGATCCGCTATTTGAAGAAGCTAAGGCTCTGGTCATTGAAACTCAAAAAGCGAGCGCATCCATGATTCAACGTAGATTATCAGTTGGTTTTAACCGAGCAACTCGCTTGATGGAAGAATTAGAGATGGCTGGAGTTATCGGACCTGCAGAAGGAACAAAACCTCGAAAAGTCTTACAACAATAAAAAAACGTAAAAAAATAGTATAAAAAAATGCATGGAAACTTTTATTGAAAAAGTTAGTCAAAAAAATGGTCTAACTTTTTCGATGAAGTTTCCTTTTTTATAGCGATTTCTTTAGAAATAAAGCCATCTGAAAATCGTTTCAGACTTGCCAACTAATTGGATTTTACTTTTACTAGTTTTACCTATTAAAGTATTGATTTTTTAAGCTGTTTTTGATATATTGAATTGGTATAGAAAAAATTATATGTTTATCTAGTAGTGTTTAAAAATTGAGGAGGATATTTTTTTAAAATAAAATGCAAACGCTTACTTGACAAACTGAAAGGAACCAAAAAACCGATGGATAAAGGATTATTTGAAAAACGTTGCAAATACAGTATTCGGAAATTTTCACTAGGGGTTGCTTCTGTTATGATTGGTGCAGCTTTCTTTGGAACTAGCACTGTCCTCGCAGATTCTGCACAAACAGGTTCGACAGCAGATATGCCAACTGATTTGGCGGCCGCTCTTGCCAATGCTAAAGAGGATGATGGGCATGACTTTGAAGCACCAAAACCTGGTGAAGATCAGGGTTCTCCTGAAGTAACTGAAGGACCAAAGACTGAAGAAGAATTGCTGGCAAAAGAAAAAGAAACTGCAACTGCAACAAGCTCAGCAGCTTCAGATACTCTTCCTGAAGAACTACGTGGAAAACTTGATAAGGCTGAAGAAAATGGCCGCACTGCCTCAAAAGAAGAACTAGGAAAAGAAGATAAAAGCTTAGTTCCAGAAGAAGTAGCTAAAACAAAAAATGGAGAATTAAACTACGGTGCGACTGTCGAAATTAAAAGCTCTGCTGGGCTCGGTAGTGGTATCGTTATCGGAGAAAATCTCGTTTTGTCTGTTTCTCATAACTTTATCAAGGATGTTCCAGATGGCAATAATCGTAAGGTAGCTGATAATGTTGAAAGTGATGACGATGTTTATACAATTTCTTACCAAGGCGCTCCAGACGTCAAATTCAGTAAAAATGATGTAAAACACTGGGATCGTGAAGGATTCCTCAAAGGATATAAAAATGATTTGGCAATCGTTAAGCTTCGTACACCTCTTGCAAATGCACCAGTTGAAGTGACTGACAAGCCTGCTACAACTAAGGTAGGAGATAAGGTTCATGTATTTGGCTATCCAAAAGGAGAACTCGATCCAATTCTGAATACAACTGTTGAGGACATTAATAATCACGGAGAAGGCGTTCGTGGAATTAGCTATCAAGGAAGTGAACCAGGTGCCAGTGGTGGCGGCATTTTCGATGAAAATGGGAAATTGATTGGTATTCACCAAAATGGTGTATCTGGTAAACGTAGTGGAGGTATTCTCTTCTCACCTGCTCAGCTAGAGTGGATTCAAACTACATCAAGGGTATTGAAACAACGAAACCAGCTGGTCTAGATGCTCTCGATAAACAAGTTGAGGATAAGGAAGAAAAACCAAAAGAGGATAAACCTAAGGAAGATAAGCCAAAAGAAGAAACACCAGCAGAAAATAAACCTGCTGAAAACAAGCCAGCTGAGAATAAACCAGCTGAATCAAAAGAAGTTTCTCCAGAATGGAAAACAGTTGAAAATAAAGACCAACAGGGAACAGTAACAATCCGTGAAGAAAATGGAGTTCGTTACAACCAATTAGCTTCAACTGCTCAAAATGACAATGGTAAGAAACCAGCCTTGTTTGAAAAAGATGGTTTGACAGTCGATGCTAATGGAAATGCCACAGTTGATTTGACCTTTAAAGAAGAATCTGAAACAGGTAAATCTCGCTTTGGTGTCTTCATGAAATTCAAAGACACTGATAACAACGTTTTTGTAGGTTACGACCAAGGTGGATGGTTCTGGGAATACAAGTCAAATGGAAGTGGACTTTGGTACCAAGGTGGACGTGTTGCAGCTCCAGTAAATGGTTCTGAGAACCACTTGACCATCAGCCTCAAATCAGATGGACAGCTCAATGCAACTAACAATGATGTCAAACTCTTTGACACAGTGACCTTGCCATCTGCAGTTAATGACAAACTCAAAGATGAGAAGAAAATCGTTCTTAAAGCTGGAACCTATAACAGCAGCGAACGTACCATTGTCAATGTCAAAACTGATAACCAAGAAGGTGTGAAAAACGATCAAGAAGCCGCTGAAAAAGAAAGGGCGACACAGTAGATGATAGCAATGTCAAATACGACACTATCGAATCTACAGTATTGAAAGCAGTTATCGACCAAGCCTTCCCACGTATTAAAGAGTACGTCCTAAATGGCAACAAGCTTCCAGGTCAAGTGCAACCGATTAATCAAGTTGTGATTAATAAGCACGCTGTGACTCCTGAAGTTACCTATAAGAAGGTCAATGCAACGACTGCCGAGTATGAAATGAAACTCCGTGATGAGGAAAACCTCATCAATGCAGATATGACAGTTCGTTTGCAAGTGGTGGACAACCAACTTCACTTTGATGTGACTAAGATTGTCAACCATAACCAAGTTACACCAGGACAAAAGATTGATGACGAACGTAAATTACTTTCTTCAATCAGCTTCCTAGGAAATGCCTTGGTATCTGTTTCAAGCGACCAAGCGGGAGCTAAGTTTGATGGGGCAACTATGTCAAACAATACTCACGTCAGTGGTGATGACCATATCGAAGTAACAAATCCAATGAAAGAATTAGCCAAAGGCTATATGTATGGATTTGTTTCAACAGATAAACTCGCTGCTGGTGTATGGAGTAATTCACAAAATAGCTATGGTGGTGGTTCTTACGACTGGACACGTTTGACAGCTTATAAGAATACGATTGGCAATGCTAACTACGTGGAAATTCACAGCTCTGAATGGCAATGGGAAAAAGCCCATAATGGAGTTGTCTTCCCAGCATACACTCAAGAACTTCCAAGTGCAAAAGTTGTCATCACTGAAGATGCCAATGCTGACCATAAGGTTGACTGGCAAGATGGTGCGATTGCTTACCGTAGCATCATGAACAACCCTCAAGGATGGGAAAAAGTTAAAGACATTACTGCTTACCGTATCGCTATGAACTTTGGTTCACAAGCGCAAAACCCATTCCTCATGACCTTGGATGGTATCAAGAAGATCAACCTCCATACCGATGGTCTTGGCCAAGGTGTCCTCCTTAAAGGATACGGAAGTGAAGGACATGACTCTGGACACTTGAACTATGCAGACATCGGTAAGCGTATCGGTGGTGTTGAAGACTTTAAGACTCTTATTGAGAAAGCTAAGAAATACGGTGCCCACCTCGGTATCCACGTAAATGCTTCAGAAACCTATCCAGAGTCTAAACACTTTAATGAAGATATTCTTCGTAAAAATGCAGATGGCAGCTACAGCTACGGTTGGAACTGGCTTGACCAAGGTATCAATATTGATGCTGGTTATGACCTCGCTCATGGGCGTCTAGCTCGTTGGGAAGAGTTGAAGAAAGAGTTGGGTGAAGGTCTAGACTTCATCTACGTCGACGTTTGGGGTAACGGTCAATCAGGTGACAACGGTGCCTGGGCAACTCACGTTATTGCGAAAGAAATTAACAAACAAGGTTGGCGCTTTGCTATTGAGTGGGGACATGGTGGTGAATATGATTCTACCTTCCAACACTGGGCAGCTGACTTGACCTATGGTGGCTATACAAATAAAGGTATTAACAGTGCCATCACTCGCTTTATCCGTAACCACCAAAAAGATTCTTGGGTTGGTGACTACAGAAGTTATGGTGGTGCAGCTGACTACCCGCTTCTAGGCGGTTATAGCATGAAGGACTCGAAGGATGGCAAGGACGTAGTGATTATAACGGTTATGTAACAAACTTGTTTGCTCATGACGTTATGACTAAGTACTTCCAACACTTCACAGTCAGCAAATGGGAAGATGGCAAACCAGTAACCATGACTGACAATGGTAGTACCTATAAATGGACTCCAGAAATGAAAGTTGAATTGGTCGATGCTGCAAATAACAAGGTTGTGGTAACTCGTAAATCCAATGATGTCAACAGTCCACAATATCGTGAACGAATTGTTACGCTTAACGATCGTGTCATTCAAGATGGTTCAGCCTACTTGACACCTTGGAACTGGGATGCAAATGGTAATAAGCTTGAAAGTGACAAGGAAAAAATGTACTACTTCAATACTGAAGCAGGTGCAACAACTTGGACACTTCCTAGCGACTGGGCAAATGGCAAGGTTTACCTTTATAAACTAACTGACCAAGGTAAGACTGAGGAAAAAGAAGTTGCCGTGAAAGACGGTAAGATTACCCTTGATCTTACTGCAAATCAGCCATATGTTCTCTATCGTTCTAAACAAACAAATCCTGAAATGTCATGGAGTGAAGGAATGCACATCTATGACCAAGGATTTAACAGTGAATCTTTGGATCATTGGAAGATTTCGGGAGATGCTTCTAAGGCTGAAATCGTGAAGTCTCAAGGTGCAAACCAAATGCTCCGCATCCAAGGTAATAAAGAAAAAGTTAGTCTCACTCAAAAATTGACTGGCTTGAAACCAAATACTAAATACGCAGTGTATGTCGGTGTCGACAACCGTAGTGATGCTAAAGCAAGTATTACTGTTAATACTGGTGAAAAAGAAGTAACCAACTACACCAACAAGTCACTAGCACTTAACTATGTAAAAGCCTATGCTCACAATACTCGTCGAAGCAATGCAACAGTTGATAACACAAGTTACTTCCAAAACATGTATGCTTTCTTCACAACAGGTTCAGATGTATCAAACGTAACCTTGACCTTGAGTCGTGAAGCAGGCGATGAAGCAACTTACTTTGATGAAATTCGTACCTTTGAAAATGAATCAAATATGTACGGTGACGGTCACGATACTGCAACAGGCGTCTTCAAACAAGATTTTGAAAATGTTGGTCAAGGTATCTTCCCATTTGTCATCGGTGGTATCGAGGGTGTTGAAGATAACCGTACTCACTTGTCTGAAAAACATGGACCATACACACAACGTGATTGGAATGGCAAGAAAGTTGATGACGTTATCGAAGGAAATTGGTCACTCAAGACAAATGGTCTCGTAAGTCGTCGTAACTTGGTTTACCAAACAATTCCACAAAACTTCCGCTTTGAAGCAGGCAAGACCTATCGTATTACATTTGACTATGAAGCTGGATCTGACAATACTTACGCTTTTGTAGTCGGTAAGGGAGAATTCCAATCTGGACAAGCAGGGAATTTGGAAATGCATGAATTGGCAAATACTTGGACAGATTCTAAGAAAGCGAAACGTGCAACCTTCCTAGTAACAGGTGCAGAAACTGGCGATACCTGGGTAGGTATCTACTCTACAGGCAATGCAAGCAACACTCGCGGAGACTCAGGTGGTAATGCTAACTTCCGTGGCTACAATGACTTCATCATGGACAGACTTCAAATCGAAGAAATTGTCTTGACTGGTAAGATGATGACAGAAAATGCTGTCAAGAACTATCTTCCAACTGTTGCTATGACCAACTACACCAAAGAAACAATGGATGCTTTGAAAGAGGCAGTCTTCAACCTCAGCCAAGCAGACGATGATATCAGTGTAGAAGAAGCTAAGTCTGAAATTGCTAAGGTCAATGCTCTTAAAGACGCTTTAGTGATGAAGAAAACAGCTCTTGTAGCAGATGACTTTTCAAGCCTAAGTGCTCCTGCTCAGGCTGGTGAAGGTCTTGAAAATGCCTTTGATGGCAATGTGTCAAGTCTATGGCATACATCATGGAGCGGAGGAGATGTTGGTAAACCTGCAACTATGGTCTTGAAGGAACCAACTGAAATTACTGGCTTCCGTTACGTTCCACGTGGTTCAGGATCAAATGGTAACTTGAGAGATGTCACTCTTGTGGTTACTGATGAAACAGGTAAGGAACATACCTTCAATGCAACCAATTGGGCTAACAATAATAAACCAAAAGATATTGACTTTGGTAAGACTATCAAGGCTAAAAAGATTGTTCTAACTGGAACAAGAACCTACGGTGATACTGAAAACCAATATCAATCAGCTGCAGAATTGATCTTCGCTCGTCCACAGGTTGCTGAAACTGGTCTTGATACTGCAGCCTATGAAGCAGCCTTGGCAAAAGCTCAAAAATTGACTGATAAGAGTAATCAAGAGGAAGTAGCAAGTGTTGTTGCCAGCATGAAATTTGCAACAGATAATCATCTCTTGACAAATAGAATGCTTGAGTACTTTGCAAATTATCTCGACCAATTGAAAGACCAAACACCTACTCCAACTCCAAATCCAGAACCAACTCCAGATCCAAACCAACTCCAGATCCAGAACCAACTCCAGAACCTAAACCTGAAACTCCAACTTCAAGCAAGGGTGACGAAGCTGCGCCAGTTGTTGATCTTCCAGAATTTACTGGAGGTGTAAATGGCTCTGAAGCAGCTATCAATGACCTTCCAGAGTTTACTGGTGGTGTGAACGCAGCTGAAGCCGCTGTCCATGAAGTTCCAGAATACAATGGAGTTGAGGGAACCGCAGGAAATGAAGTAGCTATCCACGAAGTTCCAGAATTTACTGGAGGTGTAAATGGAGCTGAAGCCGCCGTCCATGAAGTACCAGAGTATACAGGTGCGATTGGAACAGCAGGTGATCAAGCCGCACCTACTGTAGAAAAACCAACTGAAGGTGTTCGTGTCTTGTCAGATAAGACTACAGGAGCTGTAGTTGCAGGACTAGCAAGAGATTTGGCTACAGATCTTAATCTTAAAGTTCAAAAAGTAACAGACCAAAGTCTACAAGGTGTGAAATTTGATGCTTATGCTCTTCATTTAGTTGATAAAGATAAGCATGAGGTTCAAGCGAAGGGTGTAGTGCTTGTTCGACTTCCAGTTTCTGGTGAAGTTGCTGGAGTATATTACACTGCATCAGGTGAGGCAGTAAGCTTTACAAATGGTCAAGGTACAGTTGAGTTTACAACTAGTCAGCTAGGACATTTTGCAGTAGTTTATAAACAAGTTTCTAAACCACAAACACCATCAGTAGGAGAGCCAGGTCATAAACCACAAACTCTATTAACTGAGGAACCTGGAGGTCGAGTACAGACTCCATCAACAGAGAAACTGGATCAGAAACCACAGGATGCAACAGTACAAAAACTCGATCAGAAATCAGATGATACTGCTAAATCAGAAATGAAGGAAGTAGCAGCTAAACAAGAAGCGAAGGATAAACTTCCAGAAACTGGTACTAGCAAGTCAGAGCATCTCTTCTTCCTTGCCAGCCTCAGTCTAGCAATGTCTGCTCTATTTCTTGCAAAAAGAAAAGAAGATTAAAAAATAAAAAGTTTTCAATAAAAGAGAGCTTAAAACTCCACAATCATTGTAGTGGAGAAAAAGAAAACCCAGAGAGGACCCTCTAGGTCCTCTCTTTTTCTAAAGGGGAATGAGAGCGCTTACTCCTTGTGAGCGTATGAAAGGAAATAGGAAAAAATGGGAAAACATTTTTTGAGAAACGGTGTCATTACAGTATACGTAAATTTACAATCGGCGCAGCTTCTGTTATGATTGGTGCTAGCATTTTTGGTGCTGGTGCGGTTCAGGCTGCTGAAACAGAAGGACCTGCAGAGACAGAAGGTACGGTAACACAAGCTCAGCCTCTGGATAAACTGCCAGCAGATATAGCAGCAGCTATTGAAAAAGCAGAAGCAAGTGCTGGAACTGTAGATGAACAACCTGCAGCGTCAGAAACTGAAGCAACTGCAGCTGAAACAACTACTCCAAAACCAACTGAAACTCCTGCTCCTAAGGAAGAAGTAGCTTCAAAACCAGCTACAAATCCTAAAGAGGAAGCAGCTTCTGAGGCGAAACCAGTTGCAACTCCTGCGACTAAAGATGTAGTAGATACACCAGATGTCAATCATTTAGAAAAAGCTTCTGCTACAGCCTCAAACCATGAAGCCAACACACAATACACAGCAGAAAAGGCGATAGACGGAAAACCTGACACTCGCTGGGCTACTGACCAAAACGTTGAGAAACCAACAATCGAATTTACACTTGAAAAGACAACTGTGATTAAGCATGTTGAGATTGATTGGGACCGCCGCGTTCGTGGTGAACAAAATGATCCAAATATCAAATCATGGAACCTCTATTACGCTGGCCAGGATGAGGTGAATGGATCAGGAGTTAAAGAATGGAAGTTGGCTTATCAAAGAACAGGAAATCCTCTTCTTGATGAAAAAATTGACTTGAAAGAAGCTATCCAAGCCAAATACCTTAAACTTGAAATCACAGATTATCAAGCTGGTACAATGAATTGGAAAAATGTTGGGATTCAAGAAATTCGTGCTTACTCAAACATTCCAGACGCTAGCAAACCAACAGATATTCGCCAAGTTACAGAATTAGCTGTTGCTGAAGATGGGAAATCACTTGTTTTACCTAAATTACCAGGTCAAGTAAGCTTAATTGGTAGCAACAAACAGGGTGTTGTTGACCTAAATAACAAAATCTATAAACCCTTAACAGATCAAACTGTTAAGGTCATGGTCCAACAAGTCAAGGATACTCATACCTTCACAAAGAATTTGAAGTCCTTATTAAAGGATTACATGCAGACGAAGGTGTTGGCACTAAACCAGCAGTTGCTCCAGCAGTTCAACAATGGTATGGAACTGAAGGCAAAACTTCTATTACAGCTAATACCGTGATTTCAGTTGGCGATTCTGGATTTGGTCAAGAAGCTAAATTCTATCAGACTGACCTTGAAAGTCGTGGGCTAGAAATCGCTACAGGTGATCAAACAGCTCAAAAACGGATTGAATTTAAAAAGGTTGAAGATAAGGGTTATGGTAAAGAAGGCTATGGTATCACTGTAAAAGATGGTGTTATCACTGTAGAAGCTGCAACCAACGCAGGAGCCTTTTACGCAACTCGTACTCTTCTACAAATGGGCGAAAATGATTTGCAAAACGGAGAAATCCGTGACTTCCCAAGCTTCAGTCACCGTGGCTTTATGCTAGACACAGGTCGTAAGTTTATCCCTTATGATACGCTTGTAGACATCATGCTCAACATGGCTTACTACAAGATGAATGATCTTCAGTTGCACTTGAATGATAACTATATCTTCTTAAAAGATCACTTGGCTGGTAAAAATCTTTCTCAAGATGAAGAACTAGACTATGTCCTCAAAAAAGCTAAGACAGGCTTCCGTGTAGAGACTGATGTTGTCGGTGAAAATGGTGAAAAATTAACATCTGACGAGCATTACACTAAGGAAGAAATGCAAGAAATTATCAAGTTGGCAAAAGCCTTGCATATCAACCTTGTTCCTGAAATAGATACACCAGGTCACGCCCTTTCATTTGTAAAAGTTAGACCTGATCTTATGTATAAAGGACGACTAAGCACTAACAAGCATAATGTAGAGCGCGTGGCTATGCTAGATTTGGATAACAAGTACGAAGAGACACTTGCTTTTGTCAAATCAGTCTATGATAAACTGCTCGATGGTGAAGACGCACCTCTCCATGGCGTATCTACAGTTCATATCGGTACAGATGAATATTATGGAAATCCAGAAAGCTATCGTCGCTATGTCAATGATATGATCCAGTACATCAAAGGCAAGGCTTGACACCGCGTATTTGGGGTTCCCTCAGTGCCAAACAAGGAACTACACCTGTAGATTGGAAAGATGTAGAAGTTGATATTTGGAGTATCCATTGGCAACGTCCAGCTGCAGCAATTGCTCAAGGTGCTAAGATTATCAATATCACAGATATTCCAACCTATAGTGTTCCAAGTGGAAGCAACAGTCAAGGTGGATATGGAGATTATGCCAACTATGAAACTCAATACAATCGCTGGACACCAAATGACTTCTCAACAGGTGGAGGGCCACGTCTAGAAGCCTCTAATCCAAATATCCTTGGTGGTGGTCATGCAGTATGGAATGATAACATTGACCTCCATGAAACTGGACTCACTTCTTACGATATCTTTAAACGCTTCTTCAAGAGTATGCAATCAACTGCAGAACGCACTTGGGGTTCAGACCGTGCAGCCAAGACCTATGCAGAACGTGTTCAACCAGCAAGTGTCTATGCACCACAATCTAACCCAGATAAGACCGTAGCTGAAGAAGACTTGTTCAAGATCAATCCTGAGACAGTCAAAGATTATCTTGCTAAGAAAGTACAGAAGACTGAAGCAGGTTTGAACTTCGAAAAAGATAGCACTATCGAAGGCCTAGTTGGTGATGCCGGACCAAGTCATGTCTTGAAATTGGATGTGACAGTGACTGGTGATGGCGAGCAAACCTTCTCAACAAGTGGCAACAATCAACTCTATCTTGCGGACAAAGATGGCTACCTTGCCTATACTTTTGAACAATTCCATATTCAATTTAACAAGAAACTTGAAAAGAACAAACGCTATCAAATTTCTGTTGTAACCAAACCTCAAGTGACTGAAGTTTATGTGGACGGTGAAAAGGTTGAACGGATTGCAAATCCAGCTAATCCACGTTTGGCTCATAATAGCTTAGTCTTACCACTTGAAACAATTGGTGGCTTCAAAGGAATCTTGCATAGTGCTGAGTTGTCAAATGAAGCATTTGTAAACCCACGTTTGATTCCAAATGATCATTTTACAGTTTCTGCAACTAGTCAAGAATTACCAGGAACCAATGCAGAAGGTCCAGTCGAAAAAGCCTTTGACAATGATCCAAATACTTTCTGGCATTCAAAATGGTCTGGTCATCAGGCTCCATTTACAGTGGCAATGAACTTGAAAGCAGCTGAAACAGTTAATGGTTTGACTTATCTTCCACGTCCAGGTGGAGGCAACGGTGTTGTGACATCTTATGAAATCTATGCTCAAAAAGATGGTCAAATGGTTAAAGTTGCTTCAGGAAATTGGGAAAACAATGCCAAAGAGAAAACAGTTAACTTTGATGCCATTGAAACCGATAAGGTAGAATTTAAAGTTCTAGCTGGTGCTGCAGGATTTGGTAGTGCTGCAGAAATTCAACTTCTGAAACCAGTTTCTACTAACAAGGTGGAAGAACCAGTTAGTCCAGAAAAACCTGTGACACCAGAAAAACCTGAAACTCCAGAAAAACCTAAAGTTGAGGAAATGGGCGATGGTACAACTGAGCTTGCTGATAGCTTTGTAGCTACGAAACCTACAAGTGACGAAGCAGTTGCCGCAGCAGCACAAAGTCAGGATTATCTCAAGAAAGAGTACAAGGTCTTCCCAACACCACAAAAAGTAACTTACGATGAAGGTGTTACGAAACTCCATAAACAAGTCAATCTTGTCATGGGCGATCAATTAGATATCTATACTCGTAACCGCTTGAAGAGTGTCCTACAAGATCATCAAATCTCATACACAAGCAGTCAAACAGCAGTGGCAGGTGCTACCAACATCTACCTTGGTGTTCATGGCCAAAATTCACAGGCTGAAAAAGAAGTGTCTGGCATTTCTCAAGGACTCTTTGATAAGATTGATGCCTATGCCTTGTCAATCAAGAACAATACAATCTCTATCGTCGGTAAGGATACAGATGCTGTCTTCTACGGTTTGACAACTCTCAAACACATGCTTAATGAAAGTGAAGCTCCAGTCTTGCGTAATGTAACAGTTGAAGACTTTGCTGAAATTAAGAATCGTGGCTTTATCGAAGGATACTATGGTAACCCTTGGAGCAATGCTGATCGTGCTGAGTTGATGCGTTATGGTGGTGACTTGAAGTTGACTCAATACTTCTTTGCACCAAAAGATGATCCATACCACAACAAGAAATGGCGTGAACTTTATCCAGAAGAAAAATTAGCAGAAATCCGTGAATTGGCGCGTGTCGGAAACCAAAACAAGACTCGTTATGTGTGGACCATCCACCCATTCATGAACAACCGTATCCGTTTTGGCAACGATGCTGACTACCAAAAAGACCTTGAAACTATTAAAGCTAAATTCACTCAATTGATGGATGTCGGTGTCCGTGAGTTCGGTATTTTGGCCGATGACGCTCCAAGTCCAGTTGGTGGCTACAATAGCTACAACCGCTTGATGAAGGACATGACAGACTGGTTGACTGAAAAACAAGCAACTTATGTTGGTCTTCGTAAGGAAATGATTTTCGTTCCAGGTCAATATTGGGGTAATGGACGTGAAGATGAGTTGAAATCTCTAAATGAAAACCTTCCAACTTCAACTTCTATGACCCTTACTGGTGGTAAGATTTGGGGTGAAGTGTCTGAAAGCTTCCTCTCTAACCTTAAGAATAACCTGACTGCAGGAGGTAAGACCTACCGACCAGTTTCTCTATGGGTAAACTGGCCTGTTACAGATAACTCTAAACAACACTTGATTTTGGGTGGCGGCGAGAAATTCCTTCATCCGAATGTAGACCCTAGTCTCCTTTCAGGTATCATGTTGAACCCAATGCAACAATCTGAGCCATCGAAGATTGCCCTCTTCTCAGCAGCCCAATATGCATGGAAACAATGGAAATCAGAAGAAGAAGCTAAGAAAGTAAATGACATCGCCTTTAACTTTGTTGAAAACGGTAAGTTTACAGATAGCGAAGCATCAGTTGCCTTCCGTGAGCTTGGTAAACATATGATCAACCAAAACATGGATGGTCGTGTTGTGAAATTGGAAGAGTCTGTTGAACTTGCACCAAAATTGGCGGCCTTCATGTCTAAGTTGAAAGCTGGTCAAGATGTCGGTGCAGAGCGTGAAGGATTGCGTGCAGAATTTGCAAAACTTAAAGCTGCAGCTCAACTATATAAAGCATCTGGTGATGAAAAGATGCGTGCTCAAATCCACTACTGGTTGGATAATACCATCGACCAAATGGATGCTTTGAGCGCTCTCCTTGATGGTACAGAAGCTATCGAAAAGAATGATTCTGCAAAACTTTGGGATAGCTACTATAAGGGCTTGAAACTCTACGAACAATCACAAACTTATACCTTCCATTATGTAGACCATGATGAAAGAGCTGAGTTGGGTGTTCAACATATCCGTCCATTCTTGCTTGGACTTCGTGAAATCCTCGCAACAGAAGTTCAAAAAGCCTTGCATCCTGACCAAGTCCTTAGTACCTTTATCACAAATCGTACAGGTGTAGAAGGTGGATTGGCTGAAGTAACGGACGGAGATTTGGGAACACATGCTTTGATCAAATCACCAAACAGCATTCAAACTGGTGACTACATTGGTTTGAAATTTAACAAGGCTGTTCCAGTTCAAAACTTGACCTTTGCAATGGGAACTCAAGCAAATCCTCGTGATACCTTCAACAACGCTAAGGTTGAATACCTCAATGAAAATGATGAGTGGGTAACCCTTTCAGAACCAAGCTACACTGGTAATGAACCACTGCTTAAATTTGAAACCTCAACATCAACGCCAAAGCTGTTCGTATGATTGCGACTTCAGATCGTGGAAACACTTGGTTTGCTGTAAGAGAAATTGCTGTGAACCGTCCTGTGGAAGTTACTCGTGCTAAACAGTCAGCCACTGTGACTATCAGTCCAAATCTTATGTACAAGTACAACACAACAGTTGGTCAGATTACAGACGGACGTGATAATACTGAAGCCATGCTTGCAAATGCTGATAGAACAGACACAACTCCAGTCAATGGTTGGGTACAACTTGACTTGGGTGAAGTTAAACCTGTGACCAAGGTTCGTTTGGTTCAAGGATCAGGAGATAAATTGGCAGAAGGTGTTCTTGAATATTCTGCAGATGGTAGCTCATGGCAAGAGTTGGATCGCTTGACTGGCGAACAAACAAAAGAAATCGAAACTCCAATTTCAGCTCGCTACGTTCGTGTTCGCAATACTAAGAACATCAACCTATGGTGGCGTATCGCTGACTTCTCAGTTGAAACACGTGCAGGCAATAGCGAGTTGACTGATACAAACGTTGAGAGTTTGAAGTCAACTCCAGTTTATGACAGCCTAGGCCGTTATGACCTTCAAATTCCAAGCGGAACTAAGCTTCCAGCTAATAGCTACTTGGGTATGAAACTTGATCGTCTTCACCAAGCTGAAAGCATTCAAGCACTTGGTACAGAAAATCCATCTCTCAATTTGGAATACTCTCCAAATGCTCAAGAATGGTATCCAGCTGATCAAGTGACAGATAAGTCCTTGGTACGTTATGTTCGTTTGGTTAATAAGACTGATCAAGAACAAGCAGTGACAGCAACATCTCTACTTGTTCAGACAAAAGAAGTTCAGCCAACCACACTTGATTCGACATCAATGGGAATTCACCCAACATACGGTAGAAATGACGTTCGTAAAATCAAGAACTTGGATCAGTTGTTTGACGGTGTCTACAATAACTTTGTAGAGTTCTCAGACTATGCTCGTAAAGACGGTCATATTACCTTGAAACTTGGTAGCGAACGTGATATTAAGAAGATTAGAGCTTACATCCAAGACGGCACTCAAAACTATCTCCGTGATGGTAAGATTCAAGTCAGTCAAGATGGCAAGACTTGGACAGATGTTGTGACAGTTGGTGACGGTGTTGCTAATGAAACACGTGATGACTCTTTGACAGATGGCTGGACACATGATTCTAAGATGCCAGGAAATCGCTATATCGAGGGTGAACTTTCAAGTCCAGTTAAAGCCAACTACCTCCGTGTTCTATTTACAGCAGACTATGATGCTCGTTTTGTAGGTTTCACTGAGTTGGTTATCAATGATGGCGAATTCGTGAAACCAATCAATGACCCAACTGTAGAAGGAAACAGTGGTGAAAGCCAAGGCAACCTTTACACTAACCTCGTGGATGGCAAAGTATTGACAAGCTACAAGGCTGAGAAAGAACAAGGTGAGCTTGTTTACCACTTGTCAGAACCAACAAACTCTAACCATATTCGACTTGTCTCAAGTATTCCTCAAGGAGTGACTGCGCGTGTGCTTGCTCGTACTCTTAAAGAAGATAAAAAAGATGCTTGGACAGATCTAGGAGCAATTACCTCAAGCTTCCAAACATTTGCAGTGAGAGAGAAAGCGCCATTGTTGGATGTCAAAGTTGTTTGGGAAGGTGGCAAACCTGATTTTTACGAAATGACGACCTTCCACCAAGAGCTTCCAGAAGAACCAGAGAAACCAGCTTTAACTACAAGTAAGGGTGACGAACCAGCACCAGTAGTAGAAGTTCCAGAATTTACTGGTGGCGTAAATGGTGTTGAAGCAGCTGTTCATGAAGTTCCAGAATATACTGAAGCTATTGGCACAGCAGGTGAAGAAGCAGCACCAGTAGTAGAAGTTCCAGAATTCACAGGTGGCGTCAATGGTGTCGAAGCAGCTGTTCATGAAGTTCCAGAATACACTGAAGCTATTGGCACAGCAGGTGAAGAAGCAGCACCAGTAGTAGAAGTCCCAGAATTCACAGGCGGCGTAAATGGTGTCGAAGCAGCTATCCATGAAGTACCAGAGTATACTGAAGCTACGGTAGAAGCAGACAAGATTCCAGCACCAGTAGTAGAAGTCCCAGAATTCACAGGTGGTGTCAATGGAGCAGAAGCAGCTGTCCATGAAGTCCCAGAGTTCACTGGTCACGTAAATGGATCAGAAGGAACTACTCACGAAGTTCCAGAATTTACTGGAAGTGTGAATGGTTCAGCTCCAACTACACGTGAAACTCCAGCATACACAGATGAGCAGTCTCTTGTAGCTCTTGCTATGTCACAAGATAAGACCTACCAAGCACCTGCAAGTCATCCATACAAGCTCCCAGAGACAGGTACTAAAGAAAATGCTGGCCTTGCAGCCGTTGGTGTTGTAGGTGCACTTCTTGGTATGTTTGCTATGGGAAAGAAAAAAGACGACGAATAAGATGATGTAAAAGCATCTAATACTCAATGAAAATCAAAGAGCAAACTAGGAAACTAGCCGCAGGCTGTACTTGAGTACGGCAAGGCGACGTTGACGCGGTTTGAATTTGATTTTCGAAGAGTATAAGTCATAGAGATTGGATCAAGAGACTAATCTCGAATATAAAAAGCGGACAAAACTAGTTTTCTGATAAACAGAATCTGGTCTTGTTCGCTTTTTCTTAAAGTGAGGAAGCTGATGGTCATTGAAGTCCTTAAGCAGCAAACCAATTATAGTCATTTAGTTTTAAAAAAGCACTCTAAACATTCAAAGATATTTGGGACTTCCCTTAATAAATTTGTTACTTTCTTTTTCAAGACAGCCCAAGCTTGCTCAATGGGATTCAAATCTGGTGAATAAGGTGGTAGAGGTAAGAAAAAGTGTTTATCTTTGACGCAAAGTTCATCCAAAATCTTCTTGGGATGAAAACTAGCATTGTCCATGACAATGACATGAGGTGTCTTCAAAGCAGGCAGGAGTTGCGTTTTGAACCACTTCACAAAGAAGTCGTTCGTCATGCTTTCCTTGTAAATCATAGGAGCTATAAACTCTCCATCTACTTGTCCTGCAACAATTGAAGTCCGCTCAAAACGCCGTCCATTAATCTTTTCATAGACTTTCTCTCCTCTAGGAGCCCGTGCATGAGAACGATAGAGGTAGCGGTCGATTCCTGTTTCGTCAATATATACGACTGGTAAATCTTTTAGATTATCCAAAATATCAAGAAATTCAGCGACTTTCTCTGGATCTTGTTCCTTAAAGCTAGTCGTCTTTTTTAAAGTGACATTGATCTGCTTTAAAGCTGCCCATACTGAAGGAACAGCACAATCAAAATGTGCCGCAATTTCCCGTAAAAAAGCATCTGGATGAGCCTCTACAAAGGCCTTCAACTCCTCCAAAGGAATCTTTCGGCTTTTGGCGACTCTCTTTTTCCGCTCTAAGTGCCCTTGTTCACGTAATTTCTTTTCCCATGTGAAGAGAGTTCTGACGCCAACATCAAAAACTTTGGATGCCTCGACATGGCTGTGTCCCTCTTTGATGTAATTTAATGCTCGTTGTTTAAAATCTGTACTATATGCCATAGCTTTATTATAACATGTATTTTATAAACTAAGTAACTATACTATCATTTAGGATGTTTTGATGACAATTTAAGAAAGAGCAATCTTTTCCTAGAAATAAATGCTAAACTATGATTGTTCCTAAACATGATTTAGTAGATCGGTGGTCTGGTTCAACCCTAAAAGAATAGAGCTGATCTTACAAGTTAATCTGAAGAGTATTATTGGATTGGATTTAGAGATAGCTAGTAGAAAAAGAAAATCTGAAATTTGATGCTCTTATGTGAGCAAGACTAAGAAGTTATTCTATTCATTTATTTATTGGTAGAAAGCTTTGGGAGGTATATATGAAATTTAATAAATATGCCTATCCCTTAGCGCAAGCCTGCTTGGGTTTGTATTTATTCGCTGATGGAGGTAGTTTGATCAATTTAGATATTGGAGTCATCCTTGTCTTATTATCCCTGATTAAGGGAGTAGAAATCTATAAAGAGGAAAGAAAACACAGATGAGCATCGTTAGTAACTAGAGATGCTGGAGTTCAGGAAAGAAGAGGTAGTGGTTTGCAAAAGTTGAAAAATAGTTTAAATTTGTAGGAATGATCTTACTGATTATAAATGTAAATACATTTCCCATGAGAATGTTGGCTCTCGAAGACTCTAGTTCTCTATCCTTAAAGTGGACGACTAGTATTGGGTATTTGGTATTGGCTACTTTCTTGCTAGTTGCTGTTTGGAGACAGTATAAAAAGAAAGTTCCAGACCAGCAGAAGACTCTCAAATTTACCTGGAAGGATTTTGGAATAGCCCTTTTATTTTATGTGGTTACTCGACTAGTAGCGATTGTAGGTACTCTCCTGATCCAAGTGGTTACTGGAAATCCAACATCCGCTAACGATGCTGCCTTGCTGGCTACAAGCGAGCAGGTTACTCGTGTTTTTCCTCTATTTTTCATCGCCTTTCATTTTGCAATTGGTATATTTGCTCCAATCATGGAAGAATTAGTATTTAGAGGATTCTTCAGCCACTATTTTTTTAAAGAAGATCAAAAGTGGTTGAAATTGCTAATAAGTTCTGCGATTTTTGGCTATCTTCATATGTTTTATCCAATAGAGTTTCTAACTTATTTTTTACTGGGAGTAATATTTTACTTAGCCTATGCTCGTAGAGGGAATATCCTTGATTCTATAGCTGTTCATTTGCTAAATAACGGAGTTCTGGTACTGGTATCTATTTTATACTGGACTAAAATCAAAAAACATCTTATAATAGTAGTTATGAAACTTACAAACGAAGAAACACAAAAAATTGAACAACTCCTAAGAGATTCATCGTACGCCAAATATCACAAACGTCTACAGATTATTTATTTTCGCTCAAAAGGAAAGAGTTATAAGGAAATCATGGATCTGCTAGATTGTAATAAAACAACTGTTTGGAGGAATTTGAAAAAATATAAGGAGTTTGGTTTAGAAGCTCTTCTTCAAGAAACCCGTGGTGGACGTCATCGAGAATATATGACTTACGAAGAGGAACAAGCATTCCTAAAACGTCATATAGAAGCTGCTCAGGCTGGAGAATTTGTAACTGTCAATCAGTTATTTGAAGCCTATCAAAAAGAGATTGGTCGCACTTCCACACGTGATGGTTTCTATTATCTCCTGAAACGCCATGGTTGGCGAACGGTCACTCCTCGACCTGAACATCCCAAGAAGGCAGACGCTCAGACAATTGAGACGTCTAAAAATAAAATCTACATTCGAGACCTTAAGTAAGCGCTTTAAAGAAGAGGGGACTTATAACAAAGTACGCTTGATGTACCAAGATGAAGCTGCTTTCGGGAGAATCAGTAAGATGAGTTCTTGTTGGGCTCCTCAAGGAATCCGACCTAGCATTCCCTGTCATTATATGCGAGAATATCGCTATTGTTATGGGGCAGTAGATGCTCAGACAGGAGATTCCTTCTTCCTCATTGCTGGAGGATGCAATACTGAGTGGACGAATGGATTTCTACGGCAAGTCTCACAAGCTTATCCAGATGATTATATTTTACTTGTCATGGATAATGCTATATGGCATAAATCAAGTACCTTAGAGATTCCAAGTAATATTGAATTGGCTTTTATCCCACCTTATACACCAGAAATGAACCCTATTGAACAAGTCTGGAAAGAAATTCGAAAACGAGGTTTTAAAAATAAGGCTTTCCAAACATTGGAAGCTGTCATTGATAAGCTTCAAGAAGTTATTCTAGGACTGGAAAAAAATGTTTTAAAGTCAACTGTCAGCAGACAATGGACGAGGTTGCTTTTTGAAAATAATTGAGTATTAAACTATCTATTTTTAGTTTTTAGCTAAAATATATTCAAAAAATGATTGGTTTAAAGGCTGATCATTTTTCTGTTGCAAAAATCAACTTTTTCTGATAAATACTGAAGATAGCAATAAAAAACCAGCGATTCAATCACTGGCTGTTAGATCGTTCTTTTAGGAAGCTCCATTAGTAGTAGACGTTTTTGTATCTGTTGTTTGAGTGCTAGAAGAAGGAACAGTCGGTTGTTCTTGTTTACTGCTAGTATCTTCTTTCTTACTTTCTGCACTGCTACTAGATTGAGTTGTTGTTTCTTCTTGTGTGTTTCTTTTGTAGAAGTATTGTCCTTGTTTGGAGTAGTATTCTCTTGAGGAGATTCCTTTTGAATCTCTTTTATGACAGTTGTCTGGGTTGTCGTAGTTTCTTTTTTAGAGTTATTGTTGTTATTATTATTATTCATAGCATTCATGATGGTGATACTTGCAGTAATCAGCCCCAGAATACTACCGATAGTAGCAATCGTTTTTTGAAAAACAGTAAATCCTTTTTTGATGTGTTCCGTTTTAGGTTTTGATGTTCTACGATAATTAGACATAATATCTCTCCTTTACTAAAATTCATTATACCGAAAATCTTTAAAAAAAACTTAAATGAACCTGAATTGCCTTTCTTGTCGCCTGAACTGTTTCGTGATACAATAGAAGGAGTGATTTTAGAAAGCGTGAGAAACCATGATTTACTTTGATAATTCGGCAACGACTAAGCCTTATCCAGAAGCACTTGAAACCTATATGCAAGTGTCTGCAAAAATTATTGGAAATCCTTCAAGTCTCCATCGTTTGGGAGACCAGTCTACCAGAATTTTAGATGCATCTCGTCAACAGATTGCAGATTTGATTGGCAAGAAAAGCGAGGAAATTTTCTTTACATCTGGTGGTACTGAAGGGGATAACTGGGTTATCAAAGGGGTTGCATTTGAAAAAGCGCAATTTGGTAAGCACATTATTGTGTCATCTATTGAACACCCAGCAGTCAAGGAGTCAGCCCTCTGGCTCAAGACTCAAGGTTTTGAAGTGGATTTTGCACCAGTTGATGAAAAAGGATTTGTAGATGTAACTGCTTTAGAAAATCTACTTCGTCCTGATACGACTCTTGTTTCTGTTATGGCAGTCAACAATGAAATCGGCTCAATCCAGCCTATTGAAGCTATTTCAGAACTTTTAGCGGATAAACCAACCATTTCTTTCCATGTAGATGCTGTTCAGGCCTTGGCCAAGATTCCGACAGAAAAGTATTTGACAGACCGAGTGGATTTTGCAACCTTCTCCAGTCATAAGTTCCATGGAGTTCGTGGTGTTGGCTTTGTCTATATCAAGTCTGGTAAGAAGATTACACCGCTTTTAACTGGTGGTGGCCAAGAGAGCGATTATCGTTCAACAACTGAGAATGTAGCAGGAATTGCAGCAACAGCCAAGGCACTACGTTTGGCTATGGAGAGACTAGACTTGTTTGCTATTAAAACAAGTCAGTTGAAGGAAGTCATCCGTCAGGCTATTCTTGACTATCCAGATATTTTTGTCTTCTCAGGTGAGGAAGATTTTGCCCCTCATATTCTGACCTTTGGGATTAAGGGTGTTCGTGGCGAAGTCATTGTTCATGCCTTTGAAGACTATGATATTTTCATCTCTACAACCTCTGCTTGTTCGTCCAAGGCTGGAAAACCTGCTGGTACCCTGATTGCCATGGGCATTGAAAAGGGTAAGGCCCAGTCAGCAGTTCGTCTAAGCCTAGACCTAGAAAATGACATGAGTCAAGTTGAGCAATTTTTGACTAAACTAAAATTAATCTACAATCAAACTAAAAAAGTAAGATAGGAGCATTCATGCAGTATTCAGAAATTATGATTCGCTATGGTGAGTTGTCAACCAAGGGCAAAAACCGTATGCGTTTCATCAATAAACTACGTAATAATATCTCAGATGTCTTGTCCATCTATCCTCAAGTCAAAGTCACAGCAGACCGCGATCGTGCCCATGCTTATCTGAATGGGGCAGATTATGAACCGGTGGCAGAATCTCTCAAGCAAGTTTTCGGGATTCAAAACTTTTCACCTGTATACAAGGTTGAAAAATCTGTCGAGGTTCTGAAGTCTACTGTCCAAGAGATTATGAAGGACATCTACAAGGAAGGTATGACCTTTAAAATTTCGAGTAGACGCAGCGACCACAACTTTGAACTCGATAGTCGTGAACTCAATCAAACGCTTGGTGGAGCAGTTTTTGAAGCTATTCCAAACGTTCAAGTCCAAATGAAAAATCCTGATATCAATCTGCAAGTGGAGATTCGTGAGGAAGCAGCTTATCTTTCTTATGAGACCATTCGAGGAGCAGGTGGTTTACCAGTTGGAACTTCTGGGAAAGGCATGCTCATGTTGTCAGGTGGGATTGACTCACCAGTAGCTGGTTATCTAGCTCTAAAACGTGGAGTGGATATCGAAGCTGTTCACTTTGCTAGTCCACCATATACCAGTCCAGGTGCCCTCAAAAAAGCCCAAGATTTAACCCGTAAACTGACTAAGTTCGGTGGTAATATCCAATTTATCGAAGTACCTTTCACGGAGATTCAAGAAGAGATTAAGGCTAGGCTCCAGAAGCTTATCTCATGACTCTGACTCGCCGCTTTATGATGCGCATTACAGACCGTATCCGTGAAGTGCGAAATGGTTTGGTCATCATCAATGGTGAAAGTCTTGGTCAGGTGGCAAGCCAAACCCTGGAGAGTATGCAGGCTATCAATGCGGTGACTAATACACCGATTATCCGTCCAGTTGTGACTATGGATAAGCTAGAAATCATTGACATTGCGCAAGAAATTGATACCTTTGAAATTTCTATCCAGCCGTTTGAAGATTGTTGTACTATTTTTGCACCCGATCGTCCGAAAACAAATCCAAAGATTAAGAATGCTGAGCAGTATGAAACACGTATGGACGTTGAAGGATTGGTTGAACGAGCAGTAGCAGGAATCATGATCACAGAAATCACACCTCAAGCAGAAAAAGATGCTGTGGACGAGTTGATTGAAGATCTCCTCTAATTAGAAAACCCAGAAGAATAGAGAAAATAAGTAGAAAAAGTTAGTTTTTTGTTCTAAATTTAGACGAAAACTGACTTTTTTTCTATTTTTGTGCTATAATAAGATAAAATTTTGAATATAGAGAGTTTTCTGACAATGAATCAATCCTATTTTTATCTAAAAATGCGAGAGCATAAATTAGTGGTTCCCTACACAGGTAAGGAGCGCCGGGTACGTGTTCTCCTCCCCAAAAACTATGATAAAGACACGGATAGAAGCTACCCTGTTGTCTATTTTCACGATGGACAAACGTCTTTTATAGTAAGGAATCTTACGTTGGACATTCCTGGAAGATTATCCCAGCTATCAAGCGAAATCCTGATATCAGCCGTATGATTGTTGTGGCTATTGACAATGATGGTCTTGGTCGAATGAACGAGTATGCAGCATGGAAATTCCAAGAGTCCAACATTCCTGGCCAACAATTTGGTGGTAAGGGAGTCGAGTACGCTGAGTTTGTCATGGAAGTGGTCAAACCCTTCATCGACGAAAACTATCGGACAAAGTCTGATAGCAAGCACACTGCTATGGTTGGATCTTCTCTAGGTGGCAATATTACCCAGTTTATTGGCTTGGAGTATCAGGATCAGATTGGATGTTTGGGAGTTTTCTCATCAGCTAACTGGCTTCACCAAGAGGCCTTTGATCGCTATATGGAGCGTAAAAAACTATTGCCTGACCAGCGTGTCTTTATCTATGTTGGTACGGAAGAAGCAGACGACACAGACAAGACCCTCATGGCTGGCAATATTAAGCAGGCCTATATTGACTCTTCTCTTCGCTATTATCATGATTTGATAGCAGGAGGAGTTCAGTTGGAAAATCTCTCTCTCAAGGTTCAGGCTGGAGCCATTCACCATGAAGTGCCATGGTCAGAAAATCTTCCAGCTTGCCTACGCTTTTTTGCAGAAAATTGGTAATTAGTATAAAGGAGACAAGATATGCATATTGAACATCTTAGCCACTGGAGTGGTCATCTTAACCGTGAAATGTATGTCAATCGATACGGACATGCAGGCATCCCAGTTGTTGTCTTTGCTTCTTCAGGTGGTAGCCACAATGAATACTATGATTTTGGAATGATTGATGCTTGTGCATCCTTTATTGAAGAAGGTCGCGTGCAGTTCTTTACCCTTTCAAGTGTCGATAGTGAAAGTTGGCTAGCAACATGGAAAAATGGTCATGACCAAGCTGAAATGCACCGTGCTTATGAGCGATACGTTATTGAAGAAGCCATTCCTTTTATCAAGCATAAGACAGGCTGGTTCGACGGCATGATGACGACAGGCTGCTCTATGGGAGCCTATCATGCACTTAACTTTTTCCTTCAGCATCCAGATGTCTTTACCAAGGTTATCGCCCTCAGCGGTGTTTATGATGCGCGTTTCTTTGTAGGTGACTACTACAATGATGATGCTATCTATCAAAATTCACCAGTAGACTATATCTGGAATCAAAATGATGGTTGGTTTATCGATCGTTACCGTCAGGCTGAGATTGTGATTTGTACTGGTTTAGGTGCTTGGGAGCATGATGGCCTGCCTTCTTACTACAAGTTAAAAGAAGCCTTTGACCAAAAACAAATTCCTGCCTGGTTTGCTGAATGGGGGCACGATGTTGCCCATGACTGGGAATGGTGGCGCAAACAAATGCCATATTTCCTCGGTCACATGAGTCTATAAAAGGAGTCGCATATGAATTATCTTGTAATTTCACCCTATTACCCACAAAATTTCCAACAGTTTAGTATTGAACTAGCCAATAAAGGAATCACCGTTCTAGGGATTGGGCAAGAACCCTATGAACAACTAGATGAGCCACTGCGCAATAGCTTGACTGAGTATTTCCGTGTTGATAATCTTGAAAATATTGATGAAGTTAAACGTGCAGTTGCCTTTCTTTCTATAAGCATGGTCCAATTGACCGTATCGAATCTCACAATGAATACTGGCTAGAGTTGGATGCTGCTCTTCGTGAACAATTTCATGTCTTTGGTGCCAAACCAGACGACCTCAAAAAGACCAAGTTCAAGTCTGAGATGAAAAAACTCTTCAAAAAAGCTGGAGTTCCAGTGGTTCCAGGTGCTGTCATTGAAACAGATGCAGATGTTGACAAAGCTGTGAAAGAAATTGGCCTTCCCATGATTGCCAAACCTGATAATGGAGTAGGTGCAGCAGCAACCTTCAAACTTGAAACAGAAGATGATGTAAACCACTTTAAGGCTGAATGGGACCACTCAACCATTTATTTCTTTGAAAAATTTGTCACCTCTAGTGAAATCTGTACCTTCGATGGTTTGGTAGATAGAGATGGAAATATCGTCTTTTCTACGACCTTTGACTATGCCCATACACCGCTTGATCTCATGATTTACAAGATGGACAATTCTTATTATGTTCTTAAAGATATGGATCCAAAATTGCGCAAGTATGGTGAGGCAATCGTTAAAGAATTTGGCATGAAAGAACGTTTCTTCCATATCGAGTTCTTCCGTGAAGGTGATGATTATATTGCCATTGAGTATAACAACCGTCCAGCGGGTGGCTTCACTATTGATGTTTATAACTATGCCCATTCTTTTGATTTGTACAAGGGCTATGCAGCGATCGTTGCGGGTGAACCATTCCCTGCTTCACAATTCGAGCCCCTGTACTGCTTGGCGACATCACGTCGTGCCAACGCTAACTATGTTTATTCAGAAGAAGACTTGCTCGCCAAATACGGTCAGCAATTTAAGGTCAAGAAAATCATGCCTGCAGCCTTTGCTGAATTGCAAGGAGACTATCTCTATATGCTAACAACACCAAGTCGTGAGGAAATGGATCAGATGATTAAGGACTTTGGTCAACGTCAGGCTTAAGAGACTATCGGATTAAGGAAATTCACTCCCTTAATCCTTTTGTTTTGTCTGATAAAAAATAAGAGCATCCTAATAAGGTAGCTATCATAAGATTCGTTTGGAAATTATAGTGAACTGAATCTGAAGTAATAGTCACATAATTATAAGACTGATAGTATTAATTTCACTATCAGCCTTACAGGTTATTTAACGTTTCAGAAAAACTATAATGTCAAGATTAACTAAACAGTATCTAATTCCTTCAAATAGTTTTCTACCTTCATCAACATTAAAGGATTGTTATAAATCTTACATAACTCTCTTGCTTCTATATAATAATTTTTGACTTGTTCTTTGTCTAGAAATTTGGCTCCAGCATTTCCTACAAGAATAAGTAGGGGAGCCAGTTGGTAGCTTGTCTGTCTTTGTTTACAGAGTTCAATCGTCTCAAGAGCTTCTTGGATGGCTTCATTATATTTTTCCTTTGATACTAGGTAGTGAGCGTAGTTGTAACGAACTCTGATGTAGCCAAATAAAAACTCTTGATACTCAAAATTTTTTGTTTTATATAACTCCATCAAATGAGAGTAGTTTGCCTCATATTCTTGTTCACGACCCACTAAGGAATAGAAATTAGATAGAGTATTCAACGCCTTTAAATAAATCAGAGTATTTGAGGAGACTTTTAATAATATATTTTCCAATGAAGAAATTGCATCACACTTACTGTCATATTGATAGAAGTCAATTATAGCTTTAATCCATTCAAGGTAAGTTCGGTCTTCTAGTGTTAGAAAAAGTGCTTCGTTCAGCCTCTATTTTATAAAGATATTCTAAATCGTCATAATTCCTATCATCTAATAAGCTAGCAGATAATTGCTTAAAGTTAGAGAGGTTAGACTTAACTTCGATTTGTTCATTGAAAAAAAGTAATCCAAAGGAACTTCAAGTCGTTGAGAGAGTTTGAATAACAAGTCTGCGGAGGGAATAAAATGACCTCTTTCAATTTTTACTAATCTGACTTTGTTCACAAATTCCTTCTGCAAGAGTTTGTTGGGAGAGACCTAACTCTTTTTCTCTTTACTCTGAATTTCTCAGCAAGTATATTCATAAAAAAATATTATTCCTTTCTACTTAACTTAATTATATTTCTTTTTAGTTAAAAAAATAGCAAATCTGGAATAAAAAAATGTTTGTTTGTAATAATATAAAAAAAGTCAAATTAAACATAAAAAAACTTGACTGATTTTTCATATGTGTGTTAGAATTAAGCAGAAAGAAAGGAGGTTCAAAAATATAAGATGAGGAGAAATCGTGGAATTAAAAAAATAGTTATATTTGTATTACTAAGTGTTCTTGCATTTGGTAATACAATTTCCTATCGACAGTTTGTTCAGAAGAATAGATAAATGGTAAGGTTTATAACTTCTCCTCATATGGTGTGTTAATTTAATATTGGAGGTATATATAAATGAAACTTTTAAAAAAAACTATGCAAGTTGGACTGACAGTATTTTTCTTTGGTTTGCTAGCGACAAGTGCAGTATTGGCGGATGATGCTGATTCAGAAGGTTGGAAATTTGTCCAAGAAAATGGTAGAACCTATTACAAGAAGGGTGACATCAAAGAAACCTACTGGCGAGTGATTGATGGCAAGACCTATTATTTTGATTATAATGGCGAAATGGTTGTTGGTTGGCAGTACATTCCAATGCCAGTTAAAGGATATACAATTGGTCCTTACCCTAATGGTATCAGATTAGAAGGTTCCCCAATGCCAGAATGGTACTACTTTGACGAAAATGGAGTGCTACAAGAGTTTGTTGGTTGGCAAGAATTAGAGCTAAAATATTCCTTAACCGTTGGGAAAAAACATGGTGAAGGCTGGGAAGGTCCCGAAGTTCTTAAATTAGCATACTACTACTTTGATCAAGATCATTCTTTAAAGACAGGTTGGCTTTATGATCAATCTAACTGGTATTACCTAGCAAAAACAGGAAATTCTGGGAATAAGAATCTTGGTGGTGAAAGACGTGTAGGTTGGATAAATGATGGTTCAGCTTGGTACTATCTAGATTCAGAAACTGGTATCATGCAAACTGGTTGGAAGCAAATTGGCAATAAGTGGTACTACCTCCGTTCATCAGGAGCTATGACAACTGGCTGGTATCAGGAAGGCTCAACTTGGTACTATTTAGATGCTGAAAATGGCGATATGAAAACTGGTTGGCAAAACCTTAGTAACAAGTGGTACTATCTCCGTTCATCAGGAGCAATGGCAACTGGTTGGTATCAAGATGGTTCAATTTGGTACTACCTAAATGCAAGTAATGGAGATATGAAGACAGGCTGGTTCCAGGTCAATGGCAAATGGTACTATGCTTATAGCTCAGGTGCTTTGGCAGTGAATACGACCGTAGATGGTTACTACGTCAACTATAATGGTGAGTGGGTTAAGTAACGAATGCTAATCGTAACTTTAGTTGATACTTAACTTAGTAAAAAGGGATTTTTTCTACCATTTGTCAACTCTATCAATTTTTAAGAATTAAATGAGTCAAGACAGTAGCCATTCAGTATGTTTATCTACTGTAGTAGGTTGAAGAAAAGCTAATAGTCACATAATAAAACCGCTTTCTCATATATTCTTTTAGAAAACCTGTTGATAAAAGAAATAAAAATTGATAGAATAGGGATTGTCTAAAAAATATTAAGGAGAATCTATCAATGGATTTCGCATGGGCAGTCAAATATGCCACTGAATTTTTGGGAACAGCCATCTTGATCATCTTGGGAAATGGTGCAGTTGCCAACGTTGAACTTAAAGGTACGAAAGGTCACCAAAGTGGCTGGCTCGTTATCGCTGTTGGTTACGGTATGGGGGTTATGATCCCTGCCTTGATGTTTGGTAATGTTTCTGGTAACCACATCAACCCAGCCTTCACTCTTGGTCTAGCAGTTAGCGGACTTTTCCCTTGGGCACAAGTAGTACCATACATCGTTGCACAAGTCTTGGGAGCAATCTTCGGACAAGCATTAGTTGTTGCAACACACCGTCCGTACTACTTGCAAACTGAAAGCAAACAATATCTTGGGATCATTCTCAACTATTTCAAGTTTGGACCAAGGTACAAAAGAATCACGCTTCGCTGCAACAGTTAACGGTTTTATCAACGAGTTTGTTGGTTCATTCGTTCTTTTCTTTGCAGCTCTTGGTTTGACAAAGAACTTCTTTGGAGCTGAAGTCCTCCAATACATGAAACAAATGGCAACTCAAGCTGGTCAAAATGTTGACTTCTCTGATTTGGCAATTAAAGCTCAAGTAGCGCCTCATACAGCATCAGGACTTTCTGTTGCTCACTTGGCACTTGGTTTCCTAGTAATGGCTTTGGTTACTTCACTTGGAGGACCTACAGGACCTGGTTTGAACCCAGCTCGTGACTTTGGACCACGTCTCCTTCATGCCTTCCTTCCAAAATCAATCCTTGGTCAACACAAGGGTGATTCAAAATGGTGGTATGCTTGGGTACCAGTAGTTGCACCGATTGCAGCGGGTATTGCAGCAGTAGCGCTTTTCAAATTACTTTACCTATAATCACTCAAAACTGGGAAACCCCAGTTTTTTCTTGTCTACAAAAGTCGAGTTTTTAGATAGAGATTCTTATACTCAATGAAAATCAAAGAGTAAACTAGGAAGCGAGCCGCAGGCTGCTCAAAGCATTGCTTTGAGGTTGTAGATAAGACTGACGAAGTCAGTCACATATATAATCTAAGACGAAGCTGACGTGGTTTGAAGAGATTTTTGAAGAGTATTAAATCGTCAGACTTTTTTCATTTTAAGACTAAAGGTGAAAATATCCCGAAAATATGGTAAAATAGAGTGTTAAGAAATCGTTGAAAAAGGAAAATTATGCGTAAAGAAATTGCACCCGAATTATATAATTACAATAAATTCCCTGGTCCCGAATTTCAACTGACTGGAAACAGAGTGGAAGCTGAAGATTTTGTTTTTACTCTAGTTGAAAATAGCAAGAATGCTTTTGATGCAACAGCTTTTACTCAACGCTTTTCAGAAGTTTTGACTAAGTTCGACTATATCGTAGGAGACTGGAGTAATGAACAGTTGCGCTTGCGAGGCTTTTATAAGAATGAACGCGCTGAAGAGTCTTTAGAAAAAATCAGTCGCTTGCAGGATTATCTACTAGAGTACTGTAGCTATGGTTGTGCCTATTTTGTCTTAGAAAACCAAGTGCCTAAGCGGGCGTCCTTTGACCAAAAAATGCGCAAAAAAGAGGAAGAAAAAGATTCTCGAAAAGGAAAGAAACCTTCTCAAAACAAGAAAAGAAATCATACAGATAAAAGAAATAGACGACGTTCAAAAGAACAAAAATCCCAGAAAGAAGACAAGGGACAACGTCATTTCGTCATCCGTAAGAAAGACTAGAAAATAAGGAGAAAAGATGAAACCGTCGATTTATAGTTTAACACGCCAAGGAATGCAAGAATGGGTCTTAGAGCAAGGAGAAAAGAAATTCCGAGCGGATCAAATCTGGGAATGGCTTTACCGTAAACGTGTTCAGACATTCGAAGAAATGACTAACTTGTCTAAGGATTTGATTGCCAAACTCAACGAGCAGTTTGTGGTTAATCCCTTGAAACAACGTATCGTTCAAGAGTCAGCAGATGGGACAGTTAAGTACCTCTTTGAGTTGCCAGACGGTATGTTGATTGAGACTGTCCTTATGCGTCAACACTATGGTTTGTCAGTCTGTGTAACCACGCAGGTAGGATGCAATATTGGTTGTACTTTCTGTGCATCAGGCTTGATCAAGAAACAACGTGACCTCAATAATGGAGAAATTGTTGCCCAAATTATGTTGGTTCAAAAATATTTTGACGAACGTGGACAAGATGAACGTGTTAGCCATATCGTTGTTATGGGTATTGGAGAACCATTTGATAACTACAATAACGTTTTGAACTTTATCCGTACCATCAATGATGACAAGGGAACGGCAATCGGTGCTCGTCATATCACAGTATCAACTTCTGGCTTGGCTCACAAGATTCGTGAGTTTGCCAATGAAGGAGTACAGGTCAACCTTGCTGTTTCTCTTCATGCTCCAAACAATGAACTGCGTTCAAGCATTATGAAGATTAACCGTGCCTTTCCGATTGAAAAACTCTTTGCAGCGATTGAGTATTATATCGAAACAACCAACCGCCGTGTGACTTTTGAGTATATCATGCTTAATGAAGTCAATGATGGAGTTGAACAAGCGCTTGAGTTGGCAGAATTGCTCAAGAACATTAAGAAATTGTCATATGTCAACTTGATTCCTTACAACCCGGTCAGTGAGCACGACCAATACAGTCGTAGTCCCAAAGAGCGCGTAATGGCCTTCTATGATACGCTCAAGAAAAAAGGCGTCAACTGTGTTGTTCGTCAAGAACACGGTACAGATATCGATGCCGCATGCGGACAATTGCGTTCAAATACCATGAAACGTGATCGCCAAAAAGCAGTAGCCGAAGTAAATCCATAAGATGAATCGAAAAAAATTACTAAGCTTGGGAATCGTGTTATACAGTCTTTGTATTGTCTGTTTTTGTTTTACTCCCCAGCCTCAACTTCCTACAGGAGTGGAAACTCCAGGTATTCAAACTTTTGGACGCCTGGTTTTTCTTTTGACGCCTTTTAACTCCCTTTGGAATCTGGGAGAAGTAACCAGCCCTATACAACTATTTTGGATTTTTTTGCAAAACGCCTTAAATGTCCTCTTGCTCTTCCCTTTAATTTTCCAGCTTCTCTATCTCAATCCTAGATTAAGAAAAACAAAGAAAGTGATTTTGTTCAGCTTTTTATTGAGCTTGGGAATCGAATGCACACAATTAGTTTTAGATTTTTTCTTTGATTTTAATCGGGTATTTGAGATTGATGATTTATGGACCAACACTTTGGGTGGTTACTTGGCTTGGGTCCTTTATAAACTACTACATAAAAACAAGATAAGGAATTAAAATGAGTATCTTAGAAGTAAAAAATTTAAGTCACGGTTTTGGTGACCGTGCGATTTTTGAAGACGTATCCTTCCGTCTCCTCAAGGGGGAACATATCGGACTAGTTGGTGCTAACGGTGAAGGAAAATCAACCTTCATGAGCATCGTAACTGGAAAAATGTTACCTGATGAAGGTAAGGTGGAATGGTCTAAATATGTGACAGCAGGCTACCTTGACCAGCATGCAGTTCTCAAAGAAGGTCAAACTGTGCGTGATGTTTTGCGTACAGCCTTTGACGAATTATTCAAAGCCGAAGCACGTATCAATGACCTTTATATGGAAATGGCAGAAGAGGGCGCTGATATTGATGCATTGATGGAAGAAGTCGGCGAACTTCAGGACCGTTTGGAAAGTCGTGACTTCTATACCTTGGATGCCAAGATTGACGAAGTCGCGCGTGCTCTTGGTGTCATGGATTATGGTATGGATACGGACGTAACATCCTTGTCAGGTGGACAAAGAACCAAGGTACTTTTAGCCAAACTCCTCCTTGAAAAGCCAGATATCCTACTTCTTGATGAGCCAACCAACTATCTAGATGCAGAGCATATTGACTGGCTCAAGCGTTATCTTCAAAACTATGAGAATGCCTTTGTTCTTATCTCTCACGATATTCCATTCCTCAATGATGTAATCAATATCGTCTATCATGTAGAAAACCAACAGTTGACACGCTACTCTGGCGATTACTACCAGTTCCAAGAAGTCTATGCCATGAAGAAATCGCAGCTGGAAGCAGCCTATGAACGTCAACAGAAGGAAATTGCTGATCTCAAGGATTTCGTAGCCCGTAATAAGGCGCGTGTCGCAACTCGTAACATGGCCATGTCTCGCCAGAAGAAATTGGATAAGATGGATATTATCGAACTCCAAAGCGAGAAACCAAAACCATCATTTGAATTCAAATCTGCACGTACACCTGGCCGCTTTATCTTCCAAGCCAAGGACTTGCAGATTGGTTACGACCGTCCCCTTACTAAACCATTAAATCTGACCTTTGAGCGCAATCAAAAGGTTGCTATCATTGGTGCCAACGGTATCGGGAAACAACTCTCTTGAAGAGTCTTTTGGGAATCATTCCTCCTATTGCTGGGGAAGTTGAGCGTGGTGACTACCTAGAACTTGGCTACTTTGAACAAGAAGTGGAAGGTGGCAATCGTCAGACACCACTAGAAGCTGTCTGGAATGCCTTTCCGGCACTCAATCAAGCCGAAGTTCGTGCAGCCCTTGCTCGTTGTGGTCTGACGACTAAACATATCGAGAGTCAAATCCAAGTATTGTCAGGTGGGGAACAAGCCAAGGTTCGTTTCTGTCTCTTGATGAACCGCGAGAACAATGTCCTTGTTCTAGACGAACCTACCAACCACTTGGATGTTGATGCCAAGGACGAACTCAAACGTGCTTTGAAAGAATACAAGGGTTCTATCCTCATGGTCTGTCACGAACCTGATTTTTATGAAGGCTGGATGGATCAAATCTGGGATTTCAATCAGCTGACATAAATAGTCATAAAAAAGCCAAGTCTGGGTGACTTGGCTTTTTGGCTAGTAATTCAAATAGGTTTCAATATCAGATTTTTGGATTTCTTTACCGTAGTGACAAATCGGGCAAGAAACGAAATAAGTTTTTCCGTAAGAAAAGAGTGGAATCCAGTAAAGGGTAAACTTACGTCCAGTTTCTGAAATTTCCCAAGTGTCGGCATTGTTACAGTGACCACACTCGATAGTGGTTTGAGTATGTCCTAAGACCTTTTGGTAACCTTTCGAACCCCAGAATAAAATCATTGTCTCATCTCCTTATTTGGGGATTATCCTATTTTTTACTGAAATCGTAGTCCTTAACAATTTCAATGCTGTCAATAGTGATAGCAGTAGTTGGTTTGTCTTTTTCGTCTTTTTCAGCCTTGGCAATCTTGTCAACAACATCCATACCGTCGATTACTTGACCAAAGACAGGGTGCTTACCGTCTAGACTAGGATTTCCACCTTCTTTGTAGGCTTCGATAATTTTCTTTGGATAGCTATTCGTAGGGAGTTTGGCAGAAATATCCGTCGTATTTTGGTTGATGAAGAACTGGCTACCATTTGAATTTGGTTGACCAGTATTGGCCATAGAGAGAGAACCACGAATGTTATAGAGGTAAGGAGAGATTTCGCTCTTGAAACCAGTTCCCTGGTCTTTAGTCTTGTCCTTACCATGCCAGATGGATTCACCACCAGTACCATCCCCTTTGGATCACCTGTCTGGACCATGAAGCCATCAATCACTCGGTGGAAGGTAACGCCATTATAGTAGCCTTCTTTTGCGTGAGTTAGGAAATTTTCAACCGCAAGTGGAGCTAGCTTTGGAAAGAGTTTGATGCGGATATCTCCTTGACTGGTGTGGAGAATGACTTCAGCTTCGTCTTCAGCAACTTCCTTAGAGAGTTGTGGGAAGTTAGCATTCTCATTTGTCAAGGCGTCTTTGAGATCCTTGGCAGATTGGGCAGCTGCTTTGGAACTTTCTTCAGCAGCCAAGCTAGAATCTACATAGTCATCCCCTCGGAGACTACGTTGGATACTGCTACATCCAGCAAGGGCAAAAGTTGAGATTAATAGAAGTGTTGCTATTTTTTTCATGGGAATCCTTTCAAAAATCATTTCTACCATTGTACCCTAATTGAAAGTGGATTTCAAATATTCAATTGTGATCATTCCGATAGTACATACAATTTTATGGCCTTACTTACCCCATTTTGATCATTAGAATCTGTTACTTTATTTGCACAGACTTTAACATCCGTAGGAGCATTTCCCATTGCAACACCAAGTCCAGCGGTCTCAATCATTGGAATATCGTTATAATTATCTCCAATACTCATAATTTCAGTGAGTGATAGTTGATAATAGTTGGCTAATTCTAACAGAGCTTGTTTTTTTGAGACTTGATTATGTGTGACTTCAAGATAGTTATCCTTCGAGAGGTAAAGTCAGTTTGAGGGAAATCTATTGTTGCTAATGTCTCTTTTAGTTTCTGGATGGTAGCTGCGTTATCTATTAGTAAAAGTTTATGAATAAGATTCTTTTCTTCCTGAAGAAAATCTGCTAGTGAAGTAACTTTTGGGCTCTCTCCAGTAATCTGTGCTTCAATTTCTACCCATTTATCTAAAGCATTTACGTACCAATTTTTTCCAGAATAAACATTGATAGAAACTGTCGGAAATTCTTTTGTTAAAAAATCATGTAGTAAGAGTAATTCCTTTTTATTAATAGTATGCTGACTCAGAATTTTATCTCCTGTACTAATGAGAGCACCATTATAACTTGCAATTGGAAAACTTGTAATCCCCAGTTCTTCCGAAATGGGAGCTATACCAAGAGGAGAACGAGCAGAAGCTAGAACAAAAGGAATTTCACTTTGTTTCAAAAGTGGCATAAGCTCTAGTAAACGAGAGTCTAATTGGTGTTTTTGGTCTAAAATGGTACCATCGATATCACTCATGATTAACTTTATTACTGACATATGTTTCTCCTTTTTAAAATAGAATAGTTGTTTTGCCATCTAAAGACTGTTGAATTTCCAGGTCGGGTTCTTTGTCTGTAATCCAATAATCAAAATCAGTCAGTTCGGAAAGAATATAATGAGAGTGTTTATTTATCTTGCTGGTTTCAGCTAACAAGACGCGAATTTTACTGGTTTTAAATGCTCTTTTTTTCATTAGAACATCTTCTTGATCCTCAAAGCTAACTTGTCCGTCTGAAAGACTAGCTGCACCAAAAAATGCTAAGTCAAATTTAATTCTATTCAAAGATTCGGATTCTTCTAATGAGTAATAGAAACGATTCTTTTTATGAAATCGACCACCGATAATGTGAAAATCGACATTTTCGTTTTCTCCTAAGACCAGTGCATTATCCAATGAATGGCTGAAAATAGTAACTATTTTATCTGTTATTTTTGCTAACTCAAGTACAGTTGTTGAAACATCATAGAAAATTAATTGTGAATCAGAAATAAGTTGGGTAGCTAAATGAGCAATTTTCTCTTTTTCTTTAGAAGATTGTTCTGCTCGACCTTTATAACCAAGAATCCTTTGCTTTTGGATTGGCAATAAACCTCCATGAGTTCTTTTTGCTCGTTTCTCCTTTGCGAGAATAGCAAAATCTCTACGGATGGTATCTTTGGAAACATGGAAATATTCAACCATTTCTTTTGCTGATAGACTTCCTCTATCCTCTAAAAGTTTAATGATTTCTTCTAATCGTTGTTCTTGGTACATAGGAAATCCCCCTTTTAATACTAACATACCTCTTTTGTAAGCGATTGTCAATAAATGTAATGGTTTATAAGTGTTTTAAATGATTTACAAAAAAATCAACCTGACTTGGTTGATTAAAGATTCTTCTTTGGATGGCGGTCAATGATTGCCTGATGGTCCTTGAGAGCTTGTTCTCCTTTTGGAGTTAGTTTATAGCCACGAATCGAAAAGAGACTTGCTAATTCCTCTTCTGAAAAATGTTCATGAAGGGCTTGATCCAGGTCGCCAGCCTTCATTTTAGAAAGTCCAGTAACCCCCTTCTTCTTCAGGATATTCTTTTTCATGATGCTATTTAGATGATCCAGCGAATCAAAAGCAGTTTCAACAAGAGCATAGCCTTTTTCAACAAGCGTTTCTAAATGTTTTGGGGCATCAATGCCATAAGTGTACTCAAAGTATTTAGGAAACCAAGTTTCTGTAGTAAAGGTACCAAACTGAATTCGCCAGAGAAGGATAATATCTCCTGCCAGGAGATTGTCTTCTAATAATTCCATATTTCGCTTGGGAACAGGCTTGGGATTTAGTAGCCAAGCCTCTATATCACGATCAGGAGAGATATAAGGTTTGACTTGATGATCTTTGTAAATGTTCTCTAGACTAGTATTCATAAAGTCTTTCTTTCTAATTTATCTCTATTAGTCTAACAAATTTCTAAAAAATTTAAAAATTTTAAAGTCTGTCAAGTTTTTTTCTTGACACCTCTCAGAAATCTGCTATAATAGAACATGTGCTAAATAGCTCAGCTATTTCACCAAACTAAAAAAATAAAAGAAAAGAGATATTAAAAATGGCAGTAAAAATCCGTTTGACTCGTATGGGTTCTAAGAAAAAACCTTTCTACCGTATTAACGTAGCAGATTCACGTTCACCACGTGATGGACGTTTCATCGAAACAGTTGGAACTTACAACCCACTTGTTGCTGAAAACCAAGTAACTTTGAAAGAAGACCGCGTTCTTGCATGGTTGGCTGATGGAGCTCAACCTTCAGATACAGTACGCAACATCCTTTCAAAAGAAGGCGTATTGAAGAAATTCCACGATTCTAAATTCTCTAAATAATTCTAAAGTAGGTTGACAGATGGATACGATTGAAAATCTCATTATTGCAATTGTGAAACCTTTGATTTCACAACCAGATGCCTTAACTATCAAGATTGAAGATACACCAGAATTTTTGGAGTATCATTTGGATCTTGACCAAAGCGATGTGGGTCGTGTGATTGGTCGTAAGGGTCGCACTATCTCTGCGATAAGAACGATTGTCTACTCTGTCCCAACTGAAGACAAAAAAGTAAGAATCGTTATTGATGAAAAATAAAAAAGCGGGACGGATGTCTCGCTTTTTTGCTAGGAGTAGGATATGAAGGATTTAACAGTTAGACAACTACAAGCCTATTTGCTAGAACATTACCAGCAATCTAGAACAGAAGAAGGGCTCTTTATAAAACTAGTTGAAGAAGTTGGTGAAGTAGCCGAGGTTTTAAATGGACGTTCTGGACGAAAAGAGGGAGTTCAGGATTCAAATGAGGAACTTGCTAAAGAACTTGCTGATATTATTCATTATACGGTTGCAATCGCAGCTATCAATGATATTGATCTAACCAAGACCATTTTTGAAAAAGATAAGAAAGCTGCCATCAAGTATCACCATGAACGAGATTTGGAAGGATATTTAGAAGCGGAAGGTCAGAACTAGCTTTTTTCTCCAACTTGTGAAAATACCTAGAACGTGATAAAATAAAGGGAGAAATGTACACAGGAGATCAAATGAACTATTTTAACGTTGGAAAAATCGTCAATACACAAGGTTTGCAAGGTGAGATGAGAGTCTTATCTGTGACGGATTTTTCGGAAGAACGCTTTAAAAAAGGTGCAGAGCTTGCCTTATTTGATGAGAAGGATCAATTTGTTAAAACAGTGACTATCGCGAGTCACCGTAAGCATAAAAACTTTGATATCATCAAATTTAAGGATATGTATCACATCAATGATATCGAAAAATACAAGGGCTATAGTTTGAAGGTTGCAGAAGAAAACCTGAATGACCTGGATGAGGGTGAGTTTTATTATCACGAAATTATCGGCTTAGAGGTCTACGAGGGTGATAACTTGATTGGAACCATTAAGGAAATCCTTCAACCAGGTGCCAATGATGTCTGGGTAGTTAAGCGTAAGGGGAAACGGGATCTACTCTTACCCTATATCCCACCGGTTGTCCTTAATGTAGATATTCCTAATAATCGTGTGGATGTAGAACTCTTAGAAGGGTTAGACGATGAAGATTGATATTTTAACTCTCTTTCCAGAGATGTTCTCGCCTCTAGAACATTCCATCGTTGGGAAAGCTCGTGAAAAAGGGCTTTTAGATATCCAGTATCATAATTTTCGTGAATATGCTGAAAAGGCCCGTCATGTGGATGATGAACCCTACGGTGGCGGTCAAGGAATGTTGCTACGAGCGCAACCGATTTTTGATGCCTTTGATGCTATTGAAAAGAAGAATCCGCGCGTGATTCTTTTGGATCCTGCTGGTAAGCAGTTTGACCAGGCTTATGCTGAAGATTTAGCCCAAGAAGAGGAACTCATCTTTATCTGTGGTCACTACGAGGGCTATGATGAACGCATTAAGACCTTGGTAACAGATGAGATTTCCCTTGGTGATTATGTTCTAACTGGTGGAGAACTGGCAGCAATGACCATGATTGATGCGACGGTTCGCTTGATACCAGAAGTAATTGGGAAGGAAACCAGTCACCAAGATGATAGCTTTCATCAGGCCTTCTTGAATACCCTCAGTACACACGTCCTTATGATTATCGAGGCATGGTGGTTCCAGAGGTGCTTATGAGTGGGCATCATGAGAAGATTCGTCAATGGCGTCTCTATGAAAGTCTCAAAAAAACTTATGAGCGTAGACCAGATTTGTTGGAACATTACGAATTAACAGCAGAAGAAGCCAAAATGTTAGCGGACATTAAAGAAAATACAAACTAAAAGGAGAAGCCTATGCAAGTCATTAAACGTGATGGACAAGTTGCCGACTTTGATCCAGATAAAATCTATCAAGCCATTCTCAAAGCTGCTCAAACAGTTTATGTTTTGACAGATGATTTACGTCAAAATCTAGCTCAGGTAACTAAAAGGTTGTCTTGGATCTAGAAGAGGCAAAAGTGGAGCGTGCGACAATCAGCATGATTCAATCAATGGTTGAGCATCGCTTGCTTGGCGCAGGTTATATTACCATCGCTGAACACTATATCTCTTACCGTTTGCAACGTGATTTAGAGAGAAGTGGTTACGGAGAACACATTGCTGTTCACCTTCATTTTGAACAAATTCGTTAATAGAAAAGAGTGAGATGAAGAAAACTCATCTCACTCTTTCTTAAATCGATTTTTTTGGGCAGTTTGGACAGTTGAGGGAACAAAACTCACTTTCTGAATATCTGGTATTCGAATAATGCGGGTTACATTTTTTGCAAAATTTTTAACGATAATTTGCTGGCGGTCTGTATCATATTTGATGATATCCCCTGTAAAACTCGTATCTGAAAAAATAATGTGGACAGCAGTTTTTTTTAGGAGCGCCTCTTTAATGGCACTTGTCAGGGAGTCGGCTTTGGAATGATCTGGTTCTTCTCGCCCGTCGAGAAAGCTTTGGAACTTTTGTTGAATGTGTTTAAATAAATCTTTCATCGGAGCCTCCCTTCTTTTTATCATTATTATATACAATTTTAAGAAAATCTACAAGATTTTACGAATAATCAAGTGAAGACAATCAAAAGGAGAATACAATGGCAGAATTTACATTTGAAATCGAAGAACACCTACTTACACTCTCAGAGAATGAAAAAGGTTGGACCAAGGAAATCAATCGTGTTAGCTTTAACGGAGCACCAGCAAAGTTTGACATTCGTGCTTGGAGTCCAGACCACACTAAGATGGGGAAAGGAATCACCCTCTCAAACGAGGAGTTTCAAGTGATGGTCGATGCCTTCAAAAATCAATAAGCAATCATATAAAGACAGACGAAAAGAGGTTGGGAGAAAATTCCCGACCTCCTTTCTTTATTTATGTGAAAAGTAGGGTTGATTACTAAGACGTTGAAGGAGTGGTCGTCCGATAAAACTAATGGCAATAATTTTTGCAAGATCAGGAATGATAAAGGGAATGACACCGACAGCCAGTGTCTTATCAAAAGGCATACCAGCGAGGAGGTGGAGGCTGAGGATACCACCGACAAAAACAAGTGAATCACCCAAGAGATTGGCTAGGAAAATACGTACAACACCACTATTTGTGTGTGTTAGATAAGATGCAAGTCCTGCATAGACTAGGTCAAACCAAAGATAACCAGCACTTGGCCCAATTAAAACGTGGAAACCAGCTCCGCCGCTAGCAAAGACAGGAAGTCCAATAGCCCCTAGTAAGAGATAGAGTCCAACAGAGAGAACAGCTTCCCTTGGTCGAAAAACAGTAGCGATGAGTCCGATAGCAAAGTTTTGCAGAGTAAATGGTACAGGTCCAATTGGGATACTGATTTGGGCTAATACTGCAATCAGAGCAGCCCCGATAGCTGGAATAGCGTAAATATGTGCTTTTTTCATAATAGTTAACCTCTTTTGTAATTTATAGTAACTATTATACTTTAAGAAGCATAATTGTCAACCTGTTTTTAAAACAAAGGTTACAAATTTGTAACGGCCGATTTAGAGAGAGCCGGAGGCCAAGAGTTTTTTCAGAACACAGGTAAATCTTATCAGTAATAAAAAGATGAGCCTTATGGAAGTTGGCTATCATATGGTGCAAACACTTAGGAATATTGATGGGATGCTATTTTTAAGTGTTTTATAATTTGCTCTAGTAAAAGAAAAAGATTGAAGAAAATGGTCCAAAATAGACTTTTTCTTCAATCTGAATGATCGAGATAATCTCATTTAAAATTATTAACTAAAATTATTAACGCATGGTCACAAATTCTTCCGATCCTGTTGGATGGATAGCAACTGTAGCGTCAAAATCAGCTTTTGTAGCGCCCATCTTGATTGCTACTGCAAAACCTTGAATCATTTCATCGACGCCGTATCCGATACCATGAAGGCCAACAACCTTTTCATCTGCACCTGCTGTAACTAGCTTGAAGCGAGCTTCTTGACGGTGACTAGTAACTGCAGAATACATAGAAGCAAATTTTGAAGTATAGACTTTAATGTTTTCTTGTCCATACTCTTTAATGGCTTCTTCTTCAGTCAGACCGACAGTTCCGATAGCTGGGTGTGAGAAGACAACAGTTGGAATAGTAGTGTAGTCCATTTTGGCATTGGTTTTACCGTTGAAAAGTCTTTCGGATAGGGTACGTCCAGCTTTGATAGCAACAGGAGTCAGTTCTTTTTCACCTGTCACATCGCCAAGAGCGTAGATACCATCAACGACTGTGTTTTGGTATTCGTCAACTTGGATGAAACCACGTTCATTGAGAGTAACGCCTGCCTTTTCTAGCTGGAGTCCTTCAACGTTTGGACGGCGGCCAGTTGCCCAGATAACTTGACTAGCAGTATGAGTACTACCATCTTCGAAATGAATGGTAATGCCTTGTTCAGTTTCTTCAAGTTTAGCAGGAACCTTATGGGTGTGGAGGTTTAATCCAGTATTTTCCATTTCTTGAACTAGACTCTCAACAATGTAACTATCAAATCCACGAAGTGGACGATCACGACGGACGATAAATCTGTCTGCACACCAAGGGTATGGAGCACGCCAGCTAATTCGACAGCAATGTAACCTGCCCCAAGAATGGCTACAGATTCAGGCAACTCTTCCCAAGCAAAGACATCATCAGAACTACCACCTAGTTCAGCACCAGGAATGGCAGGAATATGAGGATGTGCCCCAGTTGCAATCACGATGTGCTTAGCACGGATCAACTCACCATTGACACTGACTGTATGAGCGTCAACGAACTCGGCGCGTCCTTCAATCAAATCAACTCCGTTACGCTTAAAGCTTCCACCATAAGAAGAGCGAGCACGATCAATATAGGCTTCACGATTTTTACGAAGCGTTGCATAATCAAATTCATTACCAGTACTTGTAAAACCATAGTCAGGTCCATATTTGTGGATGCCCTCTGCGATTTGAGCTCCATACCACATGATTTTCTTAGGAACGCAGCCAATATTGACACAGGTTCCACCTAATTTCTTTTCCTCAATAACTGCCGCTTTGGCACCATGTTCACCAGCACGATTCATGGTAGCAATACCCCCGCTACCTCCTCCAATGGCGATAATATCGTATTCTCTCATAGAAAGCTCCTTTGTTGTTTTCTAGTCATATTCTATCTTTTTTTGAAGGTCAATGCAAAAATCTGCTACGCTTAAAATTTTTAAGAAAATGCTTGCAAAAATAAAAAAGAAAGTGTATTATATAACTAATACAACAATAAAAGATTTAGCAAATGTTTTTGGATAATGAGAAATAAATTGTCCATTTTTAGGATATGTGCTATAATCTTAATATATATATTTATAAAAAGGGGTATTGCTATGAAAAAAAGTCAAAAAGTTAAGAAATGGCCTTTATTTACTGCTATTGGAGTGGCCTCAGTACTTGTAGTGGGAGCAGCAGCTGTTCTTCTATTGAGACAACCAAATCAAGCTGCAGCAAAAGATGAAACTGCTAAGATTGTCCTTGCCAAAGAGGGTTCAGTAGCATCTTCTGTTCTCCTATCGGGGAGTGTTACTGCCCAAAATGAACAATACATCTATTATGATGCAAGCAAGGGTGACTTAGACGAGGTCTTGGTTTCTGTTGGAGATCAGGTCAGCGAAGGACAGGCTCTCGTCAAGTATAGTAGCACAGAAGCCCAGGCTGCCTATGATGCTGCCAGTCGTGCTGTTGCTAAAGCTGACCGTCATATCAATGAACTAAATGAGTCTCGCAATACAGCCGTAGCTACACCTAGCGTTCCTCAAACAGGTCTAGACGGAGCACCTGCTCAAGCTCAAGGCCAGTCATCTGGTTCCGTCACAGCTGCTATTGATTCTCAAATCAGCGATGCACGTGATGTACGAGCAGATGCAGAAGCGCAACTCGAAAAAGCACAAGCCCAATTGAATGCTGCTACGGTATTGAGTACTGTAGAAGGAACAGTTGTTGAAGTGAATCGCAACGTTTCAAAATCTCCAACGGGAAATAGTCAAGTATTGGTACATATCGTAAGTAACGATAATTTGCAGGTCAAGGGGGAGCTCTCTGAATACAACCTAGCTAACCTTTCTGTTGGTCAAGAAGTCACCTTTACTTCTAAAGTTTATCCAGATAAAACTTGGAATGGTAAGATAAGCTATATTTCAAATTATCCCAAAAATAATAGTGAAGCAAGTTCAAGTCTTGCTGCCTCAAATTCAGGTTCTAAATACCCATATACAGTCGATGTAACCAGTGAAATTGGTGATTTGAAGCAGGGCTTTACAGTCAGTGTCGAAGTGAAAAGCACTAGTAAAGCATTGATTGTTCCGATCACGAGCGTAGTTATGGAAGAAGATAAAAACTATGTTTGGATTCTTGATGAAAATCAAAAGGCCAAAAAAGTTGAAGTTGGATTGGGCAATGCGGACGCAGAAAACCAAGAAATCACATCTGGTTTGACAGATGGAGCAAAAGTCATCAGTAATCCGACAGCTTCCTTGCAAGAAGGAAAAGAGGTGAAGACTGATGAAGCAACTAATTAGCCTCAAAAATATCTGCCGTAGCTATCGCAATGGTGACCAAGAGCTTCAAGTTCTTAAAAATATTAACCTTGAAGTTCATGAAGGAGAATTCGTAGCTATCATGGGACCTTCTGGTTCTGGTAAGTCAACTCTTATGAATACCATTGGTATGTTAGATACACCGACAAGTGGTCAGTATTTTCTAGATGGAAAAGAAGTAGCTGGTTTAGGGTGAAAAACAATTAGCCAAGGTTCGAAATCAGGAAATCGGCTTTGTCTTTCAACAGTTCTTTCTCTTGTCCAAGCTTAATGCCCTTCAAAACGTCGAATTACCCTTGATTTATGCTGGAGTTTCAGCTTCAAAACGTCGCAAATTAGCAGAAGATTATCTAGAAAAGGTTGAGTTGACAGAGCGTAGCCATCATTTGCCTTCGGAGTTATCAGGTGGTCAGAAGCAAAGAGTTGCCATTGCGCGTGCACTCGTTAACAATCCTTCTATTATTCTAGCAGATGAACCTACTGGAGCCTTGGATACCAAAACAGGAAATCAAATCATGCAACTCTTAGTTGAATTAAACAAAGAAGGAAAAACTATCATCATGGTTACGCATGAACCTGAAATTGCTGCCTACGCTAAACGTCAGATTGTCATTCGTGACGGGATCATTTCGTCTGATAGTGGTCTAGTAGAAAAGGAGGAAAACTAAGATGCAGAATCTGAAATTTGCCTTTTCATCCATTATGGCTCACAAGATGCGGTCCTTCTTGACCATGATCGGGATTATCATCGGTGTATCTTCCGTTGTCGTGATTATGGCCTTAGGTGATTCCATGTCTCGTCAGGTCAATAAAAATATGACCAAGTCCCAGAAAGATATCCATGTCTTTTTCTCACCTACAAAGAGTAAGGACGGTTCCTTTACACAAAGACAATCTGCATTGACCTTGTCTGGTGGTCGAGAAGAAGATTTTGTTGAACCACCAAAACCTCAAGAAGCATGGGTCAAGGAAGCTGCTAAGCTCAAGGGAGTGGATAGCTACTATGTGACCAACTCAGCCAATGTGACCTTGACTTATAAGGATAAAAAGGTGGAACACGCTAACATGACGGGTGGGAATGTCACCTATATGGATGCGGTTGAAAATAAAATCATTGCAGGTCGCAGTCTAAGAGCGCAAGATTATAAGGATTTCGCAAGTGTGATCATCCTAGATGAAGAACTAACCAATAGCCTTTTTGGTTCAGCAAAAGATGCGCTTAATCAGATTATTGAAGTAAACGAAATTAGTTACCGTGTTATTGGTGTTTATGCAAGTAAAGAAGCCAAGGCAGTCAAAGCCTTTGGAGTCGGAGGACTACCAATCACGACCAATATTTCCTTAGCAGCTAATTTTAACACAGATGAGATTTCAAATATTGTCTTCCGTGTCAATGATACTAGCTTAACCCAGACTTTGGGACCAGAGTTGGCAAGAAGAATGACAGAGATTGCAGGTCTTCAACAAGGGGAATATCAAGTTGCAGATGCGTCTGCAGCCTTCCAAGAAGTTCAACAACTCTTTGGCTTCATAACAACGATTATTAGTGCCATTGCAGGGATTTCCCTTTTTGTCGGTGGTACCGGTGTTATGAACATTATGCTTGTTTCGGTGACAGAGCGTACCCGTGAGATTGGTCTACGAAAAGCACTAGGAGCAACACGGGCTAATATTCTGGTTCAGTTTTTGATTGAATCCATGATTTTAACCTTGTTAGGAGGGGTCATCGGTCTTGTGCTGGCTGCAGGGGTGACTATGCTTGCAGGTGTCCTTCTTCAAAACATGATTGCAGGAATCGAAGTTGGCGTATCCATCCCAATCGCTCTCTTTAGTTTAGCTGTCTCAGCTGGCATCGGTATGATATTCGGTGTTCTACCAGCCAATAAGGCTTCTAAACTGGATCCGATTGAAGCACTTCGATATGAATAAGATAATCAACAGGAAAAACAAGATGGACATTAGTCTGTCTTGTTTTTGTATGGATTTCCTTATCGAAAATCATCAAAATATGATATAATGAAGTGTTAGAAAAACAGGTTTCATTTGCCTGGAAAGGAAATATTATGTCTGAAAAGAATTTTTATATTACAACACCGATTTACTATCCATCTGGTAAACTTCATATCGGTTCTGCCTACACAACTATCGCATGTGATGTCTTAGCACGTTACAAACGCCTGATGGGCTACGATGTCTTTTATCTGACTGGTCTTGACGAGCATGGTCAAAAGATTCAGCAAAAAGCAGAAGAAGCTGGCATCACGCCTCAAGCTTATGTTGATGGTATGGCAGTTGGAGTTAAAGAACTTTGGAAATTATTGGATATCTCATACGATAAATTCATCCGTACCACAGATGACTACCATGAAAAAGTAGTGGCTCAAGTTTTTGAACGCTTGCTTGCTCAAGATGATATTTACTTGGGTGAATACTCTGGTTGGTATTCAGTTTCAGATGAGGAATTCTTTACAGAAAGTCAACTTGCGGAAGTTTTCCGTGACGAATCTGGAAATGTAACTGGTGGTATCGCTCCATCAGGCCACGAAGTGGAATGGGTTTCAGAAGAGTCTTACTTCCTTCGCCTCAGCAAATACCAAGATCGTTTGGTCGATTTTTTCAAATCACATCCTGACTTCATCACTCCAGATGGTCGTCTCAATGAAATGTTGAAAAACTTTATCGAGCCAGGTTTGGAAGATTTAGCAGTATCTCGTACAACCTTTACATGGGGTGTGCCAGTTCCATCAAATCCAAAACACGTTGTTTACGTTTGGTTTGATGCCCTTCTAAATTATGTGACAGCTCTTGGCTACGATCAAGAAGAACACGCTAACTTTGACAAGTTCTGGAATGGAACAGTCTTCCACATGGTCGGAAAAGACATTCTTCGTTTCCACTCAATTTACTGGCCAATCCTTCTCATGATGTTGGATATCAAATTGCCAGAACGTTTGATTGGGCATGGCTGGTTTGTCATGAAAGACGGCAAGATGTCTAAGTCTAAAGGGAATGTCGTTTACCCTGAAATGTTGATAGAGCGTTTTGGTCTCGATCCACTTCGTTACTACCTCATGCGTAGCCTTCCAGTCGGTTCAGACGGAACCTTCACTCCAGAGGACTATGTAGGTCGTATTAACTATGAATTGGCAAATGACCTCGGAAACCTCCTCAACCGTACGGTTTCTATGATTAACAAGTACTTTGATGGGCAAATCCCTGCTTACGTAGGGGTGTGACAGACTTTGACAATGCTCTTGCTCAAGTGGCAGAACAATCAATCGCTGACTACCATACCTACATGGAAGCAGTTGACTATCCGCGTGCACTTGAAGCAGTCTGGGCACTTATCTCACGTACTAACAAATACATCGACGAGACAGCACCTTGGGTCTTAGCTAAGGATGAAGCGCACCATGACCAATTGGCAAGTGTTATGAGCCACTTGGCAGCCAGCCTTCGTGTCGTAGCTCACTTGATTGAGCCATTTATGATGGAAACTAGTCGTGCAGTCTTGACTCAACTTGGTCTAGCAGAAGTTTCTAGCCTTGAAAACTTGAGCTTGGCTGATTTACCTGCAGGTGTAACAGTAGTTGCTAAAGGAACACCAATCTTCCCACGTCTGGATATGGAAGAAGAAATCACCTATATCAAGGAACAAATGGAAGGTAACAAGCCAGCCGTCGAAAAAGAATGGAATCCAGATGAAGTTGAACTCAAACTCAACAAGGATGAAATCAAGTTTGAAGACTTTGATAAGGTTGAAATCCGTGTTGCTGAAGTGAAAGAAGTTTCTAAAGTAGAAGGCTCTGATAAATTGCTTCAATTCCGCTTAGATGCTGGTGATAGTGAAGACCGTCAAATTCTTTCTGGTATTGCGAAATTCTATCCAAACGAACAAGAATTGGTCGGTAAGAAAGTACAAATCGTTGCCAACCTTAAACCACGTAAAATGATGAAAAAATATGTCAGCCAAGGGATGATTCTCTCAGCTGAACATGATGGCAAATTAACCCTTCTCACAGTTGATCCTGCTGTACCAAACGGAAGTGTGATTGGCTAAGATTTAAAAGAACCAGTTTGAACTGGTTCTTTTTTATGTAAGGTATCAGTTGATAAAAGTGTCATTCTGCTTTATAATGAAGAAAAACGGAGGAAGTTGCCATGAAATACATTCCATTTGGTCAAGAGAAAAGAGAATTGTCCGAAATCGTCCTAGGCATGATGCGAATCAGTGACAAGTCGGTCAAAGAAGTTGAAGAGCTGGTAGAAACAGCCCTATCTGTGGGAATCAACGCCTTTGACTTGGCAGATATCTATGGTCGTGGTCGGTGCGAAGAATTACTGGGTCAAGTGTTAAACAATTGTCCTGATCTGCGAGAAAAGATGTGGATTCAGTCCAAGTGTGGCATTCGCATAGAAGAATTTACCTATTTTGATTTTTCAAAAGATTATATTTAGAGTCAGTTGATGGGATTCTACAACGATTGCAAGTTGATTACCTAGATAGCTTGCTTCTCCATCGTCCAGATGCTTTGATGGAAGCGGACCAAGTGGCAGAAGCATTTGAAATTCTACACAAATCAGGTAAAGTTCGAGACTTCGGTGTGTCCAATCAAAATCCTATGATGATGGAATTGCTGAAGAAAGAGGTCAAACAGCCTCTAATGATCAATCAGTTACAACTAAGCGCAGCTTTCACGCCAGGATTTGAATCAGGTTTCCATGTCAATATGGAAGGTAATAAGGCAGCTGTGCGTGATGGAAGCGTCTTTGAATACTGCAAACTAAACGACATAGTCATTCAGGCATGGTCAGTTTTGCAGTTTGGCTATTTTAAGGGCAATTTTGTTGGCAAAGAGCAATTTCAAAATCTAAATGAGGTTCTCAATCGACTTGCGCAAAAATATGGTGTGAGTCCTTCAGCTATTGCTATCGCTTGGGTGTTACGCTACCCAGCTAAGATGCAAGCGGTGGTAGGAACAACAAATCCAAAACATTTGCTAGAAGCTAGCCAAGCAAGTAATGTTAACCTAACTCGAAAAGAATGGTATGAGATTTACCTTGCAGCAGGGAATGATTTGCCTTAGGAAAAAATGTATTTTAAGAAATCACAGTCAAAAAGCCGTTGGAAAACGGTTTTTTGTTATAATTAAATTAAGATTCATAGATAACAAAGGAGAAAAACATGACATTTGAAGAAATTTTGCCTGGACTAAAGGCTAAGAAGAAATATGTACGTACTGGATGGGGTGGAGCTGAAAACTATGTTCAACTTTTTGACACTATCGAGCAAAACGGGGTCGCTCTTGAAGTGACACCCTATTTCCTCATTAACGTATCTGGAGAAGGGGAAGGTTTTTCCATGTGGAGTCCGACACCATGTGATGTCCTAGCGACGGATTGGGTTGAAGTCCATGACTAAACGTGTCTTAGTTACGGGCGTTAGTTCAGGGATTGGTCTGGCACAGGCTCGACTCTTTTTAGAAAAAGGTTATCAAGTTTTTGGTGTGGATCAGGGTGAAAAGCCTGACTTGCAAGGTGACTTTCACTTTCTACAACGTGATTTAACGCTTGACTTGGAACCAATTTTTGACTGGTGCCCTCAGGTGGATATTTTATGTAATACGGCAGGTGTATTGGATGACTACAAGTCCTTACTAGAACAATCCGCCCAAGAAATTCAAGAGATTTGAAATTAATTACGTAACTCCAGTAGAGTTGACCCGCTATTATCTGACAAACATGTTGGAACATAAACATGGGATTATCATCAATATGTGCTCCATCGCTTCAAATCTAGCAGGCGGTGGTGGTCACGCCTATACCTCTTCTAAACACGCCTTGGCTGGATTTACCAAGCAATTAGCTTTGGATTATGCAGAAGCAGGTATCCAGGTCTTTGGGATTGCTCCTGGTGCAGTCAAAACTGGTATGACCACAGCTGACTTTGAACCAGGTGGTTTGGCGGACTGGGTAGCTAGTGAAACACCCATCAAACGCTGGATTGAGCCAGGTGAAGTTGCTGAAGTTAGCCTCTTTTTAGCAAGTGGAAAAGCGAGTGCCATGCAGGGACAAATCCTGACTATTGATGGTGGTTGGTCTTTGAAGTAATATAGTTGATACTCAGTGAATATGTGGAGGTAAGCTATGAAAAGAGATGAGTTTGGATTTGTCTTGCCCAATCTCTACTATCAGTTTTTATCAGAGTGGGAAGAGATTGCCCCCTATGAAATTGGAGATTCAGGCATCTGTTTGTATGCTAAGGAGGATCTTCAAGAGCGAAATGAGACTTATAAGATTGAGGAAGTAGAGCCAGATTACTTTATGATTGGACAGGAAGGAGATTTGGCTTACTTTATCAAGAGAAATTCTGATGATTGCATTTATGAAAATGACCTGGGTGTTTTAGGTTCCTTAGAAATGGAAAAAGTTGCTACTACAGTCTATGACTTTATTGACAAGGTACTAAAAGAAGAATTGTAGAAAACTGAAGGGAGTAATCATGTTTAGAGTGCTAGATTCAGATTCACCGATTTCAAAAGAAGAATTTTTACAATTTGAGGAGATTCTTGGGAAGAAATTACCGGAGGCTATGATGGACTTTTATCTCAAGTACAACGGTGGTCAGCCCCAAGTAAGGGGTGTCCACGATGAACATCATCTCTTTCCTTTCAATTCCTTTAATTCACTTGAGGAGATGAGCAAGTCTCTTACATGGTATGACGATGAGGCTGTGCCTGCAGGATTTAGGGCTACAGACCTTCTCCATTTCGCCTATGATCCTGGTTCTGGCGACTATGCACTTTCTCTAAGGTCAGAGGATTATGGCAAGGTGTATTTCTATGTTTTAGAAGAAAAAGCTGAGATCTATGGTCAATGGGCTTCTTTTGAGGAATTTTTGAACTCTTTTGTTGAAGAGTGAGATTAAAAAGGAGACGGGATGCGAAAACACCAAGAACTTTCACTAGAGCAGATAATTGAGCAGGTGCGCGTAGATCAATTGGTATCAGATGATTTTTGCCTCTATGGCAAGGAGGATGGAGAACTGACACTGGATAGGCTCTATTGGGTATCAGATTATCCGGATGTCGTGGACGACTCTGATGTCTACCCAGCTGATGCATCGGAGCAAGATCTCCAGCTAGTCTACTATGGAGAGCAGTTGATTGATGTCCTTGCAGTCGCACTTGAGGAAAAACCAGATGCAAGTCTCCAAGACTTGGTCGAAGCTTTGAATTATTATAATCAGCATGATAGTTTTATGCCTTTTGATTCTGACTAGCTCTCCTAGATTTATGAAGTTCCGTTATAAATAAACGAATCTCATAAGGAGTTAAGAAATGATGGATTACAAAAACATAAATGAAATAATTGCCCCTTTTAACCTGCTTGTATATGATGAGGATCCTAAAAATGTTCGAGGGTCGCTCATTTATTACCCTGATGGAGAATACAGACAGGAAGTATTTGACACTCGAGAAGAGGAGGGATTTGAAGGAAATGGCTACGATTGGACATCTTTAGCTTTGGTATTTTTGGAGGAAAAAATGCCTGAATTAAGCGATGCTATCGACTTTGATCCTGAAGGAAGTATGTTTTGCGCCTATTCTTCCAAGGTGGACGCCTTGGCTAAATTCACTTTAGAATTTAAAGAATTTTGCGATGATATCGAAGCTATGAAAGACTTGTTCAGTCGAGCAGAGTTGGATTAGTTGACTAAAATCTCTTTAAATTTTTAAAAAAGAATAGAAAGGATTTCAAATGAAGCTACCAGAAGTAGTTGAACAACTGGAAAAACATCCAGACCTACATCTCTATTTAGATAAAATTTTAAAAAAGAATAAGAAAACCCAAGCTAGCTATCTCGAATCACTAAATCATCTGGCCTATTTACTTTATCTGGATGGTCAAGAGGAAATGGCTAAGGAATTATTAGATAGGATCATACAAGTTCCATTTGAAGGGAATTATAACACTTGGACCTTTGTTGATGGCTCTCTGGTTTTATTGGCCTATCTGGAAAGAGAGGCAGAAAATCCAGTATTTGTCTATAAAAAACTCCTTTTATCTCCATTAGAACAAGGGGAGGAATCCACTCAAAAAATTAGAAGGAGAGTTCATCAGAGATTTTTGAATGGTGATAGCTTGGAGCAAAAGTTTGCAAAAATCGAGCAAGCCTCAAGTCCTGAATCGGAAATGGAACGCCGTTTGCTATATTTGACAGATTTATTGAAGATTCACCTTTTTATTGATGAGTCAACGTGTGAAGAGACAGATATCCAAGCAAAAATCGAAGAGAATATGGAGATACTAAAGAAGTATATCAAGGAGCATGAAATCTTTAGCCTCTTTCCTTTTAAGGGATGATGTAAGTTTTCAATCTTGGAATTTTAGAAAGAGTAGAATATGGAAATCAAAAAACACTTTGGTGTCTATGGCGTTTGCTATGAGAATGGGAAATTGCTTTGCATTGAGAAACGAGAGGGCCTTATCAGCATCGTTTTGATTTACCTGGTGGTAGTCAGGAAATCGGTGAGGGTTTGACAGAAACCCTCAAGAGAGAAGTTTTGGAAGAGACAGGCTATACGCTTATCCGTTATTGTAATCCTAGGATTTATGATGTGCTGGTTCAAGAAGAAGGGCAAGACTTCGCAGTACATCATATCATGACATTTTATGATATAGAACTTGATTTAGAACGCCCTCAAAAATCCCTTCCTCATGAAGTTCTTGATGGAAGTAACGATTCAGCAAAGGCAGTTTGGGTCCCTATTGAGCAGATGACCCAAGAAAATGCCTCACCCTTAGTATTGAAGGTGAAGGCAGAGTTACGAGGATTTCCAGAATTGGACAAGACCTCTTACATGAATTGGAAGGTAAAGATGGGGGATAATGGAACTATTTAAAACATGGAAGAAAAATATGGTTCTCTATGGTCTTAAATCTCAAATTGGAACTGTATACCGAAACAGTGATGGGACAACAAGTTTTTATGATATTGGGAATTTCCTATACCTAGCAGGGGAGTTGAATTCCAGATTTTGGGAAGATTTTGTTAGGAAATATGGTTTAGATTATAAGATTATTATTTCAGAAAATACCAATTGGCAAGATTTTCTGCATCAGAAAGTGGAGCTAATTTCTTTTACTCGCTATTCTTTTAAGGATAAGGCAAATTTTCAAGTTGAATTTCTAAATGATCTAGTTACTCATATAGAGAAAGGTTACAATATTGTACCTATTGATAATCGTATTTATAACTGCCTTTCTGAGGAAGAATGGTCACAAGATTTAAAGGGAGATTTTGACTCCTATCAGGATTTTTCTTTAAAAGGTGGATTTGGCTTTGTGGTTCTTAAAAATAAAGAGCTGATTGCTGGGATTTCCTCAGGGTTAGTTTACCGTGGAGCAGTTGAAGTGGAAGTTGCAACTAGACCAAACGAACAAGGAAATGGCTTTGCTAAAAAGCTTGGTGCTGCAATGATTCTAGAGAGTTTAAATAGAGATTTGTTTCCTCTTTGGGATGCTCATAACGAAGCTTCCAAAAAAGTAGCAGAATTTTTAGGATATGAGTTAGTTGAACCTTATGAAGCTTTTGAACTAGATGAAAGCGTCATATAATGATATCTGATATTGTATCTCTTAAGACGAGGTGAATGGACATGCAAAATCAACTGGCTCTTAGTGGCGAAAGAATTGTTGAAAAAATTTACCCACAACTATTTCATCATGTTGGTATGATTCGTGGCGAATACTTGTTGAGAGAGCTCAATCAAAACATCCTGTTACCAAGTTGTCAGCAATTTGTAAAAGATTATCTAGACACTATTTGCCATTTATACTCAGATGAAGAAGTCTGGTATCGTTTTTCAGAGTTAACAAATGCAGAAGCAAATAGTCTAGACGGGACTAAAGAGTATTTTGACGAACGCCACCCATTATTCGGATATAGAGGGACTAGGCGTTTATTGGAGTGTCCATATGAATTTCAGGCTGAGGCACATGTCGTTATAGAAGTTTATCAAACCAATCCCAATCTGTCTGTTATTTTTCCTTTTGTGAATGATGCTGAACAGTTAAAACAAGCTATTAGAGTATTGCGCCAGCATGGTTTTACTGGAAAAGTTGGAACAATGATTGAATTGCCGTCAGCTTATTTTGACTTGGACAGGATACTGGAAACTGGTATTTCAAAGATTGTAGTGGGAATGAATGATTTGACTTCATTTATTTTTGCGACTATAAGAAACAGTCAATGGCATGATATGGAAAATCCCATTATGTTAGAAATGCTGAGACAGATGCAGGATAAAGCAAGGATGAAAAAGATAGATTTCGCTGTAGCAGGCTATCTGAATCCTTCTTTCATACAAAAAATGAATCAGATGGGGATTGAGTGCATTATCCACTACAGTTCTATTCCGGAGATTTTTAATTTAGAGATTGACCATCCAGATCATCTCAAATGTGTAAAAGAAGAAAGTAAAAAAATACAAAGGAGCAACCTATGACACCTCAAGAAATGTGGAATGCCTACAAGCAAATCAACCCCTCTATTGGAGATGAAATAGACGCCTGGGCCTTTGGAGTGGAACCAGACCTTTTAGCGACTCTGGTCTTTAAAGGCGAAAAGACTGCAACAGCCTCAGCCTACGACCTCTATGCAGTAGAGGACGAACCTATTCCCCAAGAAGGGACCTTTGATGTTATTTTAGACAGTAAGGATCAAGCTGTTTGCATCGTCGAAATTACCAAGGTTTCCGTTCAGCCTTTCCATCAGGTTTCAGCCGACCATGCTTACAAGGAAGGCGAAGGAGACAAATCCTTAACCTATTGGCGTCAGGTTCATGAGGAGTTTTTCACAGCTTGTCTAGGAGAAGCAGGTTTGACTTTTACACCTGACAGCAAGGTTGTTTTGGAAGAATTTCGCAAGGTCTACCCTCTCTAGACTACTAGAAAGAAGAAAGTTATGGAAATCACTGTCCAAAGCTTTTTTCTGACTTAAAATATGATAAAATAGGTATGTTTGAACTAGAGCATTTGCTAAGAAATTTAGAATAGGAGAATATGATGCAAGCAGTAGAACATTATATCGAAACATTTGTTCCTGAACATTATGATTTATTTTTAGACTTGAGTCGTGAGACCAAGACTTTTTCAGGAAAAGTAACCATTACCGGTCAAGCTCAAAGTGACCGTGTTTCCCTTCACCAAAAAGACTTGGAAATTGCTTCAGTTGAAGTAGCAAGACAAGTTCGTTCATTTACAGTTGATAACGAAAATGAAGCTCTTCATATTGATCTTACAGAAGCAGGTTCAGTTGAATTGGTTATCGCTTTTTCAGGTAAAATCACAGACAACATGACAGGAATCTACCCATCATACTACACAGTTGATGGAGTTAAGAAGGAAGTTTTGTCGACTCAGTTTGAGAGCCACTTTGCCCGTGAAGCCTTCCCATGTGTGGATGAGCCAGAAGCTAAAGCAACCTTTGACCTAGCTCTTCGCTTTGACCAAGCAGAAGGTGAATTGGCTTTGTCTAACATGCCAGAGATTGACGTTGAAAACCGCAAGGAAACAGGTATTTGGAAGTTTGAGACAACACCTCGCATGTCTTCTTACTTGCTAGCTTTCGTTGCTGGTGATTTGCAAGGTGTAACTGCTAAGACAAAAAATGGTACTTTGGTAGGTGTATACTCAACCAAGGCACATCCACTTTCAAATCTTGACTTCTCACTAGACATCGCAGTTCGCTCAATCGAGTTTTACGAAGATTACTATGGAGTTAAGTACCCAATTCCTCAATCTCTCCACATCGCCCTTCCTGACTTCTCAGCTGGTGCTATGGAAAACTGGGGTCTGGTAACTTATCGTGAAGTTTACTTGGTTGTGGACGAAACTCTACCTTTGCCAGCCGTCAACAAGTTGCCCTAGTTGTGGCACATGAGTTGGCTCACCAATGGTTTGGTAACCTTGTAACGATGAAGTGGTGGGATGACCTCTGGCTCAATGAAAGCTTCGCGAATATGATGGAATACGTCTGTGTAAATGCCATCGAGCCAAGCTGGAATATCTTTGAAGACTTCCAAACAAGTGGCGTGCCTCTTTCTCTCGAACGTGATGCGACAGATGGCGTTCAATCTGTCCACGTTGAAGTTAACCACCCTGACGAAATCAATACGCTCTTTGACGGGGCTATCGTTTATGCCAAAGGAAGCCGCCTTATGCACATGCTTCACCGTTGGCTAGGAGATGCTGATTTTGCCAAAGGTTTACATGCCTACTTTGAAAAACATCAGTACAGCAATACAATCGGTCGTGACCTGTGGGATGCCCTTGGGCAAGCATCAGGACGTGATGTCGCAGCCTTCATGGATTCTTGGTTGGAACAACCTGGTTATCCAGTCCTTACTGCCACAGTTGAAAATGATGTTTTGAAGATTTCGCAAAAACAATTCTTCATCGGTGAACACGAAGATAAGAATCGTCTCTGGGTTGTGCCACTGAACAGCAACTGGAAAGGTCTACCAGATACTCTCGAAACTGAAAGTATTGAAATTCCTGGCTATGCAGCCCTTCTTGCTGAAAACAAGACAGCCCTTCGTCTTAACACTGAAAATACAGCCCACTACATTACTGACTATCAAGGTCAATTACTGGATGCTGTTCTTTCAGAATTAGTAGAACTTGATAACACAAGTAAACTTCAAATCGTCCAAGAACGTCGTTTGCTTGCTGAAGCAGGGCACATTTCGTACGCAGACTTACTTCCAGTCTTTGATAAGCTTGCCAAGGAAGAGTCTTATCTTGTTGTTGCTGCAGTTTCTCAAGTTATCACGGCGCTTGAACGTTTCATTGATGAAGGAACAGAGACTGAAAGCCTTTAAAGCCCTTATTGCTAAACTGGCTCGTCACAACTATGACCGTCTTGGTTTCGAAGCTAAAGATGGAGAATCAGACGAGGATGAATTGGTTCGTCAGTTAGCCATTTCTATGATGATTCGCTCAAATGATGCAGAAGCTAGTCAAGTCGCTAGCCATATCTTCGCAGTCCACAAGGAGAATCTTGCAGGACTCCCAGCAGCTATTCGCTCACAAGTTCTTATCAATGAGATGAAACATCATGAGACTAAGGAATTGGTAGCGACTTATCTGAACCTATACACTCATGCAACAGATGCGGTCTTTAAACGCCAGTTGGCAGCTGCTCTAGCATACAGCACAGATGCAGAAAATATCCAAACCTTGATTAGTTCATGGAAGGACAAATTTGTGGTCAAACCACAAGACTTGTCTGCTTGGTACTTCCAGTTCTTAAACCATCAAGCAACTCAGGAAACAGCTTGGTCTTGGGCTCGTGAAACTGGGCTTGGATCAAGGCAGCTCTTGGAGGAGATATGAGCTTTGATAGCTTTGTTATTCTGCCTGCCCATGTATTTAAGACAGAGCAACGCTTGACAGAATACAAGGCCTTCTTTGAGCCGCAACTTTCTGACCTTGCCCTTAGCCGTAACATCGGTATGGGAATCAAGGAAATCGCAGCACGCGTTGAATTGATCAAGCGTGAAAAAGCAGCAGTTGAAGCAGCTGTTGCTCAATATAGCAAAGCTTAAAAGATTCTAGTCTAACTAGATTACAAAAACTCAACTTTCTCTTGGAAAAACAAGGGAGGTTGAGTTTTTTTTAAGATATTTTTGCTATAATAGATATAATAAGGAGGAATTTTTGATGATCAAGATTCTATTAGTGGAAGATGACCTAGGCCTGTCAAATTCAGTTTTTGACTTTCTAGATGATTTTGCGGATGTCATGCAAGTTTTTGATGGCGAAGAAGGCCTCTATGAGGCCGAAAGTGGCGTTTATGATTTGATTCTCCTTGATTTGATGTTACCTGAAAAAAATGGTTTCCAAGTCTTGAAAGAATTGCGTGAAAAAGGTATTTCGACTCCTGTTCTGATCATGACAGCCAAGGAAAGTCTCGATGACAAAGGTCATGGATTTGATCTTGGGGCAGATGATTATCTAACAAAACCATTCTACCTAGAAGAACTCAAGATGCGTATCCAGGCGCTTCTCAAACGTTCTGGTAAGTTCAACGAAAATACTCTTTCTTATGGTGATTTGACTGTCAATTTATCTACAAATGAGGTTAAAGTCAATGATACTGTTGTGGAACTATTGGGTAAAGAATTTGAGCTTTTGGTTTATTTCCTCCAAAATCAAAATGTTATCTTACCAAAAACACAAATTTTTGACCGTTTGTGGGGATTTGACAGTGACACAACCATCTCCGTGGTAGAAGTCTATGTATCAAAAGTTCGTAAGAAATTAAAGGGCTCAGTCTTTGCTGAAAACCTCCAGACCTTGCGTAGTGTTGGGTATATTTTAAAAGATGTTTAATAAAATTAAAAAGAATTGGTACGCAGAAGATTTTAGCTACTTTATCCGTAATTTTGGTGTTTTCACCCTAATTTTCTCTGCCATGACCTTGATTATCTTGCAGGTTATGCACTCCAGTCTCTACACATCAGTGGATGAGAAACTGCTATCTCTCAGCAAACATCCTCAGGATATCATTCAATTGGCGGTCAATCGCGCAACTGAGGACGTAAAGGATTTAGATAGTGGCAGTGTTACTTCAGCCACGGATAAAAAGCCAAATGTGAGTTCCAATACTGAAGTGATCTTGCTCGATTCTAATTTGAATCAATTAGTGACTGGAAACCGCTTTTTAGGATTAGACAGAATAACTTTCAATAAAAAGGATTTAAATCATATTCGCCAGCTTCATGTTCAGAATAGTTACGGGCAGGATGAGATTTATCGAGTAATCTTGACTGAAATGAATATAGAATCAGTCTCGACCAATATTAGATACGCTGCTGTATTGATTAATACCAGTCAGCTAGAGCAAATCAGTCAAAATCATGAACAGTTAATTGTAGTAGTAATGGCCAGCTTTTGGATTTTATCACTCCTAGCTAGTCTGTATCTTGCTAGAGTTAGTGTCAAACCCTTACTTGAGAGTATGCAAAAGCAACAGAGTTTTGTGGAAAATGCCAGTCATGAGCTACGAACTCCACTTGCTGTTCTCCAAATCGTCTAGAAACTCTTTTTCGAAAGCCTGAGGCTACCATTTTAGAATCAAGCGAGAGTATTGCTTCTAGTTTAGAAGAAGTTCGGAACATGCGCTTTTTAACGACCAATCTTCTCAATCTAGCCCGTCGTGATGATGGGATAAAGCCTGAATTAGGAGAAGTACAGCCAGATTTCTTCAACACAACTTTTACCAACTATGAAATGATTGCATCTGAAAATAATCGCATTTTTCATTTTGAAAATCGTATTCATCGAACCATCATAACAGACAAGCTTCTTCTTAAGCAACTGATGACTATCTTGTTTGACAATGCTGTCAAGTACACAGAAGAAGGAGATATTCATTTTGTCATTGCTACGACGGAGCGTAATCTCTATTTGTCAGTAGCTGATGATGGAATTGGTATTTCTGCAGCAGATAAAAAGAAAATTTTTGATCGCTTTTATCGAGTTGACAAAGCTCGTACTCGCCAAAAAGGTGGCTTTGGGCTAGGTTTATCCTTAGCAAAGCAGATTGTCGATGCCTTAAAAGGAACCATCAGTGTTAAGGATAACAAACCACATGGTACGATTTTTGAAGTAAAAATCGCCATTCAAACACCGTCCAAGCGTAAAAATAAATAAAAAAAGGCTGTGAATTAGAAAGCGGTAGACCAAGTATCGCTTTTCTAGTCTCAGTCTTTTAGTTATCTTATAAAAAATAGGTCGGGACAAAAATCCCGACCTTTTGAATCTAATATAATTTCTTCTTAATCATTGAACGTTGAAAGTTTGATGCCGCTAAACTCAAGGCAATTGCTAGGCTAAAAGCCAGAACTGTATTAAACTTGAGGGATAAAAAGATAAAGCTAAACAAGGCTAAAAAGACGCAAAAACAAGCAATGTTTACAAAGAAAAGAACTTCCTTCAAACTAGCAACGGAAGTGGTTTCTGGAACATAGTCTTGGTATAGCGTTGTTTGAGTTTCCTCTTCTTCAAACTCATACGATTGATATTTTCTTACGGGCATGATTCTCTCCTTAACAGTACTCTTTCATTTTACCATTTTTCAAGAAAAAAATTATTACAGTAAGGTTACAAAAAGAATAAAGTCTGTTTTCAAATGATGAAACAAATTTCTTGACACTCTTACCCAAAGATGATAGGATGGGTAAACACTCAAAACATCTTGGCTGTTCAAGTTTTTGTAATGAGGAAGCGAAATAAATATAAGTAGCAATTGCTGGTTGTTTCCGTAGATTTAGAACCACTTTGTAGGATGAATGAAAAGATTTGCATGAAAGACAGATTTTTCTGTCTTTTATTTTTGATGCTGAGTGAGCTTTTTCCACTCTTAGAAAAATTAAAGGAGATTTGCAGTGTATCTTGCAATCAAGGAAATTTTAAAAAATAAACTTCGTTATAGTTTGATTTTAACGACGATCTTTCTTATAGCGTTTATGGTCTTTTTTATGACAAGTTTAGCTCTGGGGCTTGTTAGAAATAATAGAGCAGCCGTGGATAATTGGCAAGCGACAGGAATTGTTTTATCAGATTATGCAAATGATAATCTGACAGCTTCCTTTATTCCAGAAAAGAATTATAAGGATCAGGTTTCCGAAGATGCAGCACCTTTGGGGTATATGTTTGCGGTGACCAATCTCGTCAATGATAGTGAGAAGGTAAACATCTCTATTTGCACAGGATTGGGATAGTTTTATCTCTCCTTCCTTGATTGAGGGCCATTACCCAGAAAGTGACAATGAAGTTGTCGTGGATCAGTCTTTAGAAAACTATGGAATTAAACTAGGCGATGTCATTCAACTGAATGGAAGTGAAAATTCTTATACAATCGTTGGACTTACGAAAGGGAATAAATTTTTTACAGAACCTGTAGTATTTACAAATTTGACTAGCTATTTGACTTTGCAAGGTAGTCTGAATGCAGGTCGCTCGATTTCTGCTTTGGTCTTAAAAAATGATGTTCAGCTATCTGCTGATGGTTTAAGTCAATTAACCATTCAAAACATGATTGCCCATATTCCGGGCTACACACCTCAAGTAAACGTATTTTCAGGCATGATTTTAGCGATGATTATCATATCAGGTCTTATTATTGGTATTTTTATTTATATTATTACCATTCAAAAACTAGGCCTCTATGGAATTATGAGAGCCCAAGGAATTCAGGTTAAAACTATTGTTTGGTCGCTTTTTTGTCAAATTATATTGCTGGCAGGTTTTGGGATCGGTCTAGCCTTATTGGCAATTGTAGCTGTCATCCTTGTTTTACCTGCAACCTTCGTTTTCTATCCAAGTTGGTTAGCATATTTAGGATTGAGTTTGGGAATTTGTTTGATGGCATTACTTGGAGGAGTGATTTCTCTCCCTCGTTTGCTCAAAGTTGATCCAATAACAGCTATTGCAGAATGATAAGGAGACCTACATGACACCATTGATAGAAATGAAGCAAGTGACGAAAGTTACGGAGAAGGAAATATGAAAGTCGTTGCTTTACACGAGACGAACTTTCAACTAAATGCTGGTGAATTTGTTGCCATAGTTGGTCCTTCTGGATCTGGTAAAACAACCTTTTTGACCACCTTAGGGCAGTTGCAGGAACCTTCAGGTGGGAAGATTTTAGTAAAGGGAACAGAAACGGGTAATTTGACTGAAAAAGAGAAAACAGATCTTCGGTTTAAGGAATTTGGTTTTATTTTACAGGCTTCAAATCTGATTCCTTTTTTAACCGTTAAGGAACAATTAGACCTAATTGATCGACTAGATAAAGACAAATCTTCGAAAAGTGACCGTCAAGAGTTATTTGATTTGTTGGACCTGAACAAAGTTCAAAATCATTATCCAAAGGCCTTATCTGGGGAAGAACGTCAACGAGCAGCAATTGCCAGAGCACTCTATAACAATCCCAGCATCGTACTTGCTGACGAACCAACGGCTAGTCTTGATACCCAAAGAGCTTACCAAGTTACGGATATGCTGGCATCTATAGCCCATGAGCAGGGAAGAGGAGTAGTGATGATTACGCATGACACCAGACTTCTCGATAAGGTCGATCGTGTCTTTATCATGAATGATGGTCACCTTGTTGAAGAAATACAAGCATAAAAGAATATAAAGTGAACTCTAGTAAAGGTGGTTCACTTTTCTTTTTCTAAAAGTGAAGGGGATAAAACTAATACTTATACTTATACTCAATTATTTTCAAAAAGCAACCTCGTCCATTGTCTGCTGACAGTAGACTTTAAAACGCTTTTTTCCAGTCCTTGAATAATTTCTTGAAGCTTATCAATGACAGCTTCCAATGTTTGGAAAGCCTTATTTTTAAAACCTCGTTTTCGAATTTCTTTCCAGACTTGTTCAATAGGGTTCATTTCTGGTGTATAAGGTGGGATAAAAGCTAATTCAATATTACTTGGAATCTCTAAGGTACTTGATTTATGCCATATAGCATTATCCATGACAAGTAAAATATAGTCATCTGGATAAGCTTGTGAGACTTGCCGTAGAAATTCATTCGTCCACTCAGTATTACATCCTCCAGCAATAAGGAAGAAGGAATCTCCTGTCTGAGCATCTACTGCCCCATAACAATAGCGATATTCTCGCATATAATGACAGGGAATGCTAGGTCGAATTCCTTGAGGAGCCCAACAAGAACTCATCTTACTGATCCTCCCTGAAACCAGCTTCATCTTGGTACATCAATCGTACTTTGTTATAAGTCCCTCCTCTTTAAAGCGCTTACTTAAGGTCTCGAATGTAGATTTTATTTTTAGACGTCTCAATTGTCTGAGCGTCTGCCTTCTTGGGATGTTCAGGTCGAGGAGTGACCGTTCGCCAACCATGGCGTTTCAGGAGATAATAGAAACCATCACGTGTGGAAGTGCGACCAATCTCTTTTTGATAGGCTTCAAATAACTGATTGACAGTTACAAATTCTCCAGCCTGAGCAGCTTCTATATGACGTTTTAGGAATGCTTGTTCCTCTTCGTAAGTCATATATTCTCGATGACGTCCACCACGGGTTTCTTGAAGAAGAGCTTCTAAAACCAAACTCCTTATATTTTTTCAAATTCCTCCAAACAGTTGTTTTATTACAATCTAGCAGATCCATGATTTCCTTATAACTCTTTCCTTTTGAGCGAAAATAAATAATCTGTAGACGTTTGTGATATTTGGCGTACGATGAATCTTTTAAAAGTTGTTCAATTTTTTGTGTTTCTTCGTTTGTAAGTTTCATAACTACTATTATAAGATGTTTTTTTGATTTTAGTCCAGTATTAATGAAAATCAAAGAGCAAACTAGGAAGCTAGCCGTAGGTTGCTCAAAACAGTGTTTTGAGGTTGTGAATAGAACTGACGAAGTCAGTAACCATACTTACGGCAAGGTGAAGCTGACGTGGTTTGAATTTGATTTTCGAAGAGTATAACTTTTCTTAAAAAATAGATTGCCCATAGCTGATTTTTCAGAAATGTGGTATAATTTTTCTTATGGAAAAGATTATTATTACAGCAACTGCTGAAAGCATTGAACAAGTAAAAGAATTACTAGAGGCGGGAGTTGACCGCATCTATGTTGGTGAGAAAGATTTTGGGCTTCGCCTACCAAAGACTTTTTCTTATGATGAACTGAGAACCATCGCTGGTCTGGTTCATGATGCAGGTAAGGAATTGATCGTAGCGGTCAATGCTCTTATGCATCAGGATATGATGGATCGTATCAAACCCTTTCTTGATTTCTTGGAAGAAATTAAAACAGACTACATTACTGTTGGGGATGCGGGTGTCTTTTATGTTGTCAATCGCGATGGTTATTCTTTTAAAACCATCTATGATGCCTCAACGATGGTAACTAGCAGCCGTCAGATCAATTTCTGGGGACAAAAAGCAGGAGCGTCAGAAGCAGTTTTGGCGCGTGAAATCCCATCTGCAGAACTTTTCAAAATGCCTGAAATTTAGAAATTCCTGCTGAGGTCTTGGTATACGGTGCTAGTGTTATCCACCACTCTAAGCGTCCACTCTTGCAGAATTACTATAATTTTACTCAGATTGATGATGAAAAAACACGTCAACGCGACCTCTTCTTAGCAGAGCCTAGTGATCCAGATAGCCATTACTCCATTTTTGAAGACAATCATGGAACTCACATTTTTGCCAATAACGACCTTGATTTGATGACCAAATTGCCAGAGTTGGTAGAGCATGGTTTCACTCATTGGAAACTAGAGGGACTTTATACTCCAGGGCAAGATTTTGTTGAGATTGCAAAACTCTTCATCCAAGCCCGTAGCTTGATTCAAGAGGGAAGCTTTACGCATGACCAAGCCTTCTTGTTGGATGAGCAAGTCCGTAAACTCCATCCAAAAAATCGTTTCCTTGACACAGGATTTTATGACTACGATCCTGACATGGTTAAATAAGAATCAAAAACCCGAAATAAAATGTTCGGGTTTTTCTAGTGCAAGGATGAATTTAAAGCGTATTCATGTTATAATAAAAGTAGCTTTTTGTTTGGAGGTGTTTAAGTGGAAAATCTGAAAAAAATAGCAGGCATCAAGGCTGCTGAGTTCATAACCGACGGAATGGTTGTAGGACTTGGAACAGGCTCGACTGCCTATTATTTCGTAGAGGAGATCGGACGTAGAATTAAAGAAGAAGGACTTCAAATTACAGCCGTAACGACCTCGAGTGTAACAACAAAACAGGCACAAGGATTGAATATCCCACTTAAGTCGATTGATGAGGTGGATGAGGTTGATGTGACTGTTGATGGAGCCGATGAGGTAGATCGCCAGTTTAATGGTATCAAAGGAGGCGGTGGTGCGCTTCTAATGGAAAGTAGTTGCGACACCAACCAAACAGTATATCTGGGTGGTAGATGAGAGCAAAATGGTTGAGAAACTGGGCGCTTTCAAACTACCTGTCGAAGTTGTCCAATACGGAGCAGAACAGGTTTTCCGTCGTTTTGAAAAATCTGGTTATAAGCCAAGTTTTCGTGAAAAAGATGGCCATCGCTTTGTGACGGATATGAAAAATTTCATCATTGATCTTGATTTAGGTGTTATTGAAGATCCGATTGCTTTTGGTCATCAACTGGATCTTCAGGTCGGTATTGTTGAGCACGGTTTATTTAATCAAATGGTTGATAAAGTGATTGTAGCAGGGCAAGCTGGCGTTCAGGTTTTAACTTCAACAAAAGGGAAATAAAGGAGGCAAACGATGTCAAAATTTAAACGTATTCACCTGGTAGTACTCGATTCTGTAGGAATCGGTGCAGCACCAGATGCTAATAACTTTGTCAATGCAGGGGTTCCAGATGGAGCTTCTGATACACTAGGCCATATTTCAAAATCAGTTGGTTTGCATGTTCCTAACATGGCTAAGATTGGTCTTGGGAGCATCGAGCGTGAGTCAGCACTAAAAACTGTTCCCGCAGAGGAGAATCCTAGTGGTTACTACACTAAACTTGAGGAAGTTTCACTAGGTAAAGACACTATGACCGGTCACTGGGAAATCATGGGGCTAAATATTACTGAGCCTTTCGATACTTTCTGGAATGGATTCCCAGAAGAAATCCTTACAAAGATTGAAGAATTCTCAGGTCGTAAAGTAATCCGTGAAGCAAATAAACCATACTCAGGAACTGCTGTTATCGATGATTTTGGACCACGCCAAATGGAAACAGGCGAGTTGATCATCTATACATCAGCTGACCCGGTTCTTCAAATCGCGGCCCACGAAGACATTATTCCTTTGGATGAATTGTACTGTATTTGTGAGTACGCTCGTTCAATTACATTGGAGCGTCCAGCTCTTCTAGGTCGTATCATTGCACGTCCTTATGTTGGTGAGCCTGGAAACTTCACACGTACTGCAAATCGTCGTGACTTGGCTGTATCCCCATTTGCTCCAACAGTTTTGGACAAACTCAACGAAGCAGGTATTGATACTTACTCAGTAGGTAAGATTAGCGATATCTTTAATGGTGCTGGGGTGAACCATGATATGGGCCACAATAAGTCTAATAGCCATGGAATTGATACGCTTTTGACAACAATGGGCCTTGCTGAGTTTGAAAAAGGATTCTCATTCACTAACTTGGTCGACTTTGATGCACTTACGGTCACCGCCGTGATCCACATGGTTATCGCGATTGCTTGCACGAGTTTGATGAACGTTTGCCAGAACTTATCGCTGCTATGAGAGAAGATGATTTACTCATGATTACTGCAGACCATGGTAATGATCCTACTTATGCTGGTACAGACCATACTCGTGAATACATTCCACTTTTGGCCTACAGCCCATCACTAAAAGGAAATGGACACCTACCAATCGGTCATTTTGCTGATATTTCTGCGACAATCGCTGATAACTTTGGCGTAGATAAGGCTATGATTGGTGAAAGTTTCTTAGATAAATTGGTTTAAGATGACTCGCTTGGCATTACTGGTTAGAGGAATCAATGTCGGTGGGAAACATAAGGTGGTTATGGCCCAACTGCGTCAAGAATTGACAGAGTTGGGATTAGAAACTGTTGAAACCTACATCAATAGTGGCAATATTTTCTTTGACACAAGTATCTCGAAGACTCAACTAGTGGAGATCTTACAGGCTTTCTTTGACAAGCATTATCCATTTATCCAACATTTTTCCTTGTTAAGTCAAGAAGATTACGAAGAGGAGCTTAGAACTCTTCCGGAATGGTGGTTCCAAGAAATGGCTCGAAAGGATGTTCTCTTTTATACTGAGGGACTGGATACCAAGCAAGTCATCGAGAAAGTCGAAAGTATGGAACTGGTAGATGAAGTGCTTCATTTCGGGAAACTGGGAATCTTCTGGGGCAAATTCTCAGAAGAAACCTATAGCAAAACAGCCTATCACAAGTACCTGCTAAAGATGCCTTTTTATCGTAATATTACGATTCGAAATGCAAAAACCTTTGACAAAATCGGTCAATTTTTAAAAGATTATAAAGGAGACAGAAAATGACATTATTAGCAAAAATCAATGAAACAGCTGCTTTCTTAAAAGAAAAGGGAGTAGAAGCACCAGAGTTCGGCTTGATTCTTGGATCAGGACTGGGAGAACTTGCTGAAGAAATTGAAAATCCAGTTGTGGTAGACTATGCTGAGATTCCAAACTGGGGACGTTCTACTGTTGTTGGACACTCTGGAAAATTGGTTTACGGTGAGCTTGCAGGACGTAAAGTCTTAGCCCTTCAAGGACGCTTCCATTTCTATGAAGGAAATCCGCTGGAAGTTGTTACTTTCCCAGTTCGTGTCATGAAAGTTTTGGGCTGTGAAGGTGTGATTGTTACCAATGCTGCTGGTGGTATCGGCTTTGGTCCTGGTACTTTGATGGCTATCACTGACCACATCAATATGACAGGTCAAAACCCTCTAATCGGTGAAAACTTGGATGACTTCGGTCCACGTTTCCCAGATATGTCAAAAGCCTACACTCCAGAATACCGTGCTACAGCTCATGCAGTTGCTGAAAAGCTTGGTGTTAAACTTGATGACGGTGTTTATATCGGTGTAACTGGTCCAACTTATGAAACTCCAGCTGAAATCCGTGCTTATAAGACACTTGGTGCAGACGCTGTCGGAATGTCAACCGTTCCTGAAGTTATCGTTGCAGCACACTCTGGCTTGAAGATTCTTGGTATTTCATGTATTACCAACTTTGCTGCTGGTTTCCAAGAAGAACTCAACCACGAAGAAGTGGTAGAAGTGACCGAACGTGTCAAAGGCGACTTTAAAGGCTTGCTGAAAGCTATTCTTGCAGAATTGTAAGACTATGAGAGTACGACTCCAAAGTATTCCCTATGTACTGAGAGTGCTTCTAGCCACTTTATCATTAGGAATAGGGACGGGTCTGGTCGGAATTGCCTGTCATTATCTACTAGAAGGGATGCAAGGGCTGGCTTTTGGCCAAGATGAGTCGGATTTACTCCAGCAATTTCAAGAAGCTGGAGGTCTCCGTAGATTTTTGGTCTTATGTGTGACTGGGTGCTTGGCAGCTGGTTTTTGGTATGCCTTGCAAAAGCGTTATAAGATTCTGTCTATTCGCCAGCAAATTGACTTAGCTGGAGACAGGGAACCAGCGCACTTAGCCCACCTCCTTCATGCAGGGATGCAGGTTGCGATTGTCGGAGCAGGTGCATCGGTCGGAAAAGAAGGAGCACCACGTGAGGTCGGGGCTCTTCTAGCTGGTCGCTTGGCGAAAGGTTTTTCTCTAGCCCTCAAAGAGCGAAAAGTCTTGATTGCCTGTGGTGCTGGAGCTGGTTTAGCTGCGGTCTATCAAGTTCCCTTTGCCAGTAGCTTGTTCGTCTTTGAGACCTTAGGACTCGCCTACAGTTGGCAGAACCTTCTACTGGTTTTGACCAGCACTTATCTGGCCACCTGGGTCACTCAGCTCATCGTTGGTAAGGAGACCATTTATCACCTGTCTGCAGTCTCATGGTCTGCTAGCAGTTTCTTCCAGGCTATTTTGATTGCTTTCTTGGTCACTCCCTTGGCTCTGGTCTTTGCTTTCCTCGCCAAGCGGGCTAGTCACAAACGGCGGAAGAATGGGTCGATTCTTTGGGCTCTTCCGCTAGCCTTTCTAGTGCTGGGGGGCCTAGCAATCTTTTTCCCTATCTTTATGGGGAATGGCCAGGTACTAGCGCAAGTCCTCTTGTCTAGTCAGTTGATTCCTTATCTTCCACTGGCTCTTGCAGTGAAGGGGCTTCTGGTTTATCTCCTCTTGCGCAATGGTGCTTATGGGGGAACTTTGACACCATCATTTGCCTTAGGGATTGGATCTGGCTATCTAGTGACCTTGCTTTTGACTGTAGTTGGGATTCATTTGGATCCTGCTCTAGGGATGTTACTAGGAGCGACCATCTTTTTAGGGACGACCTTAAAAGCTCCTCTGACAGCTATTGCCCTGAGCCTTGGATTTACAGGCCAAACTTGGAGTTTGACAATTCCGCTTGTACTTGCAGCTAGTCTGTCTTACGTGATTCGAAAGAGATGGGAGAAGAAACGATGAAGGTACATTTTGTACTGCATGAAACCTTTGAAGTGCCGGGCGCTTATCTAAAATGGGCGCAGGAGCGTGGCCATCAAGTGACCACGACCAAAGTCTATGAGAATGAAGCATTACCAGAGACAGTGGATGAGATCGACTTTTTGATCGCAATGGGAGGACCTCAATCGCCAGATGAAGATCGGGAAACTTTTCCATACTACGATCCTCAGGAAGAGATTGAGCTGATTCAAAAGGCTATGAAGGCAGATCGTTATATTGTTGGTGTCTGTCTTGGTGCTCAACTCTTGTCTGTTGCTTATGGCGCAGAGTATGAACATAGTCCAGAGCGTGAGATTGGTGTTTTTCCAATAACGCTAACTGAAGCTGGATTAAAAGATAATCATGTCAAAGTTTTTGGACAAGCTTTAAATACCGGCCATTGGCATGGAGATATGCCAGGATTGACTAGGGATGCTGTCGTCCTTGCGACCAGTCAAGGCTGTCCACGTCAGATTATTCGCTTTAGTCCTAAACACTATGCCTTCCAAGCCCATTTGGAATTTGATCCAGAAGCAGTAGAGCTCTTAATTGCTGCGGATGGTGAAGAAGTTTTGGAAGAACAAAGCAAGAATTTGACTTATGTTCAAAAGCCTGAAGCTATTCGTGCATATGATTATCAAGAAATGAATGCAAAACTCTATGCATTTTTGGATTCATTAACAAATTAAAAATAATAGAAAGGTAGAGCATGTGTTCAGATTTGAACACGAGCGGAAAGCTCGGAAAATAGATAATCTGACTGTGAAATCAGGATTTCTCGTCAGATTCCTAATTTTCAGTCGCTTTCTGATCGCTCTTTGTATCATAAACTATGTCTATCCATATTGCTGCTAAGCAGGGTGAAATTGCTGATAAATTCTTCTTCCTGGGGATCCTCTTCGTGCGAAATTTATCGCTGAGAATTTCCTTGAAGATGCTGTTTGCTTTAACGAAGTCCGTAACATGTTTGGTTACACAGGTACCTACAAAGGACACCGTGTTTCTGTTATGGGAACAGGGATGGGAATGCCATCAATCTCTATCTATGCCCGTGAGTTGATTGTAGACTACGGAGTGAAGAAATTGATCCGTGTCGGAACTGCTGGTTCTTTGAATGAGGATGTTCATGTCCGTGAATTAGTTTTGGCACAAGCAGCTGCTACCAACTCAAACATTATCCGCAATGATTGGCCTCAATATGATTTTCCACAAATCGCTAGCTTTGATTTACTTGATAAAGCCTACCATATTGCCAAAGACCTTGGCATGACCACTCACGTCGGAAATGTTTTGTCATCAGATGTCTTCTACTCAAACTACTTTGAGAAGAATATCGAACTTGGTAAGTGGGGAGTAAAAGCGGTGGAAATGGAAGCAGCAGCTCTGTACTATCTTGCTGCCCAACACCATGTTGATGCTCTTGCTATCATGACTATTTCAGATAGTTTGGTTAATCCAGATGAAGATACAACTGCAGAAGAGCGCCAAAATACTTTCACAGATATGATGAAAGTTGGTCTAGAAACCTTGATTGCAGACTAAAGTTAGACTCCATTCATGTGATTACTCTTGTTCTCAAAATGATAAGCATGTTCATTGCTTCAATCCTATAATATGAGAATAAGGATTTTGAAGAAAGTCAAATTATGTCAAAGGACCTAGACTATTCAGTTTAATATCTTAATCATAATCAAATAAAGTTGGAAGCCAAGTTGACAAGAAGTCAAGGCTTTCAACTTTTTTAGAACAAAAAACTTAAGGAGGGGTAAAATGGATAAGATTGAACAATTAGAGAAACTGATAGATAAAAGTCAAGAATTGTCTTTTTCGGTGGTGCAGGGGTTTCAACAGAGTCTAATATTCCTGATTTTCGAAGTTCTGATGGTGTTTATAGTCTTAAGTTGGGGCGCCATTTTACTGCCGAGCAACTTGTTTCACGCATCATGTTTGAACGCTATCCAGAGGATTTTTTTGACTTCTACAAAAAGTATCTGGTCTATCCAGATGCTAAGCCAAATTTAGCACATGAATATCTAGCTTCGTTGGAAAAAACAGGTAAATTAAAGGCGATTGTGACGCAAAATATCGATAGTCTCCATGAAATGGCGGGTTCTGAAAAAGTTTTGAAACTGCATGGTAGTGCAGATCGTAATTACTGTTTGGGCTGTCATCGCTTTTATGATTTGAATGCATTTTTGGCACTTGAAGGTCCAGTTCCTCACTGCTTAGATTGTGGTAAGGTGGTCAAACCTGACGTAACCCTTTATGAGGAACCTCTGGATATGGATGTTTTTAGTCGAGCAGCCCAAGTCATTCAGCAAGCAGATTTATTGATTATTGGAGGAACTTCCTTAGTCGTTTATCCTGCAGCTAGCCTAATCAATTATTTTTCAGGGTCAAATCTTGTCGTTATCAACAAGTCCAGCACTCCTCAAGAAAGCCAAGCTGATTTAGTTATCGAAGGTAAGATCGGAGAAGTTTTTTCTAAATTGAGACAATAAAAAACTGAAAGAAGTAGGACTATACTTCTTTCAGTTTTTTTGTATCACGAACTCAGAAACTATGAACACGATTCTCTTCATTTCTAGGGGATCTCATATGCGATTCATAAAATGATTCAGTTCTTTTTGATTGCTGATGATTGTGACTTTATCAGCATAGTCACGACAAAGCTGCTTGTACTGTTTTTTGTGAGAAGACGTTCGTCCATCCCAGAGAATCCAACGGATAAATTCCCAGTTGAATTGCTCGGGGCATCCTGCTGCCATACTTTCTCTGACTTTACCTCTGTATTTTAAATAGCGCTTAAAGGCTCTTAGCAAACAAGTCCAAGCCGAGAAATTTAAAAAGATGATCTGGTCAGCTTGCTCCATTCTTTCCTCATAGCAACACCAAGAGTAGTTGCCATCAATGATCCAATCTTTGTGTTTGGTAAGGAAAGTCTTCATTTCCTTAAGCATCCAGTCACGGTCACTGTCCTGCCAACCAGGTTGAAATTGGAGAGTATCCATATGAAGTTTGGGGATGGAGTAGTACTTAGCAAGTTTTTCTGCCAGAGTAGATTTGCCTGATCCTGAATATCCAATGATAGCTATTTTCATAATAACCTCCAGAAAATGTGCACAAAAAAAGCTCCGAGGAGCTCATTTTGTATGCAGTTAAAGATTAACCAAGTTTAGCTGCAAGACGTGCTTTATCACGGCTAGCTTTGTTTTTGTGGATCAAACCTTTAGTTTCTGCTTTATCGATAGCTGAGCTGGCAGCACGGTAAAGTTCTTCAGATGGGTTTGCTTCAAAAGCTTTGATAGCAGTACGCATAGCTGATTTTTGAGCTGAGTTCTTTTCGTTTTGTTTAACGTTCAATTCAGCGCGTTTGATAGCTGATTTAATGTTTGCCAATGTTCTTACCTCCATTTTTACTAACTATACCATTATATCTGAAAACTTACGTTTTGACAAGGGAAAATTATTTTTTTAAGTAAATTTCATCAATTTCGTGATTTTTAGATTTATGGAGAATGACCTCGGCACGATTTCGTGTCGGTTCAATGTAATTTTGGAGATTGGTGAGGTTGATACTGGTCCAAACTTGGTGAGCAAAATCCTTGACTTCACTAAGAGGAAGTTGAGTGAAACGGTAGTAATAGTTGCCTGGATCATCCTGAGCAAAACTAAGGAGTTTTAAGAATCGATCCAAATACCAACTTTCAATATCTTCGACTGCAGCATCGACATAGATTGAAAAGTCAAAGAAATCAGTAATATAGAGACGGGCATTATGAGGATTTTGAAATACGTTGATTCCCTCAACAATGACAAAATCAGCAGCTTCTACTCGTTGTTTGACCCGGCACGATATCATAGATTTCATGGGAATAAACAGGAATATCAACATCCTGCCCATTTTTGAGTTGGTCTAGAAAATTGAGCAAAGCTTCCATATCGTAGCTCTCAGGAAAACCCTTGCGGTTGAGAATGTCTTGCTCAATTAAGACACTATTTGGGTATAAAAAACCATCTGTAGTCACTAGTTCAACACTTGCTCCAGGAACGATACGAGACAACAAAATTTGCAAGAGTCGACTAGTGGTTGATTTACCGACAGCAACACTCCCAGAAACTCCGATAATAAAGGGCTGTTTTTTGGTCTCTCTTTGAAGGAAAATACCTTTTGAAAAGGCAAGGTCTTCTTTGGAACGCTTATAAATCTGAATCAAATGTGCCAGTGGCAGATAGATATCTGTAACATCTTGTAGGCTAATCTGATCATTGAAACTCTTAATAGAATCTAACTCTTCCTCGGTCAAGGGAGGAGTTGTTTTGCGATGCAAGGATTGCCAAGTTTCGCGGTTTATCTTTTCAAAATGTAAAAATTCGTTGGTCATACTATATCCTCGTTTGATATCTTAGTATACCATATTTTAGAAAGAATAACCATCTGACCAATTGAGAAAAAGCGCTTTCTTTGTTAAAATATAAGAGGGAAAACCTATAAAGGAGGTGCTAAGATGAAAGCTGGATTAAGAGAAAAGACGCTGGGGTTGTTTAGCCTATTTGTAGTTGTTTTATGGTTATCACCAAACTGGGTGAATTTCTCCTTTACAATAGGAACTCAGAGCTATAACTGGACCACTTTTGTTTTGTTTATCTTATTACCCCTCATAGGTCTTGGCTACCTTGTGCTCGCTTTCTTTAAAAGAAAGTGCTGGCTCTTCTTTTTTGGTCTTGCTTGCATTTTTTCTTTTCCGATTACCATGGCAGTAGGGAGCTTTTTACTAGGTCCCTAATGTTAATCCGAACTTATATTATTTTTGAAAAAATACAATGTGATTTAAGGGCTTGATACCTTTGTAAACGATTTACAAATAACTTATTTTTATGGTAGAATAGGACTATGAGTAAAATGTATTATGCAGAAAATCCAGATGCAGCCCATGATGTTCATGAACTTAGAGTTGAGCTACTTGGGCAAAAGATGACCTTTTTGACGGATGCAGGTGTCTTTAGCAAAAAAATGATTGACTTTGGAAGTCAGTTGTTGTTAAGATGCCTTGATGTTGAAAAAGGTGAAAAAATTCTTGATGTTGGTTGTGGCTATGGTCCAATAGGCTTGTCTTTGGTTAAGGCTTATGATGCCCAGGCGACTATGGTGGATATCAATAACCGTGCCCTGGATTTAGCCCAGCAAAATGCAGTAAAAAACAAGGTTCAAGCGACTATCTTCCAGTCTAATATTTATGAGCAGGTAGAGGGACAATTTAACCATGTCATTTCGAATCCGCCCATACGTGCAGGCAAGCAAGTAGTTCACGAAATCATCGAAAAAAGTATAGACTTTTTAGTAGACGGTGGTGATTTGACTATTGTTATCCAGAAAAAACAAGGAGCTCCAAGTGCCAAAAGTAAGATGGAAGACGTATTTGGCAATTGCGAGATTGTAAAAAAAGATAAGGGATATTACATCCTTAGAAGTGTAAAAGAATGAGAGCAGTAGATCTAATCCAGAAAAAAAGAGACGGACAAGAACTCAGTTCCAGTGAAATCAAGTGGTTGATTGAAGGTTATGTGGCAGGAAGTGTTCCTGATTACCAGATGTCAGCATTTGCCATGGCAGTTTATTTTAAAGGAATGACTACGAGAGAAATTTCTGATTTAACCATGAATATGGTTAAAACAGGTCAGGAGTTTGATTTGTCAGCTATAGATGGTGTCAAGGTTGATAAACACTCTACGGGTGGTGTTGGTGACAAGGTAACTTTAATCCTAGCACCCTTGGTAGCCAGTTTTGATGTCCCAGTGGCTAAGATGAGCGGTAGGGGCTTAGGCCACACTGGTGGTACTATCGATAAATTAGAATCCATCAAAGGTTTTCAGATTGAACGAAGTCAGGATGATTTTATCAAACAAGTCCAGAATATTGGGGTTTCGGTTATTGGACAGTCTGATCAACTAGTTAAGGCTGATAAACTTCTTTATGCCCTTCGTGATGTGACGGCAACAGTTGATACTATTCCCTTGATTGCTAGCTCTGTCATGAGTAAAAAAATTGCTGCTGGAGCTGATGCTATCTTACTGGATGTAACAGTCGGTGAAGGTGCCTTTATGAAGACAGTTGATGAGGCACGCCAACTGGCTCAAACCATGGTAAACCTTGGTAAGGCTGTAGGTCGTAAGACAGTAGCAGTTATTACTGATATGAGTCAACCTTTGGGACGTGCCATTGGGAATCGATTGGAAATTCTAGAAGCTATAGATATACTTCAAGGAAAAGGACGTGAAGATATCAGTCACTTTATCTGCGAATTGGCACAGATTATGCTGTCTTTAGCAAATGTTGAAAAAACAATTGAGGAAGTGAAGCAACACCTTGAAAATGGTCAGGCACTCAAAAAATTTGAGGAGATGATTCTTGCTCAAGGTGGTGACCTAGAAGACCTCTATCGTCCAGTAAAAGTTGACCATGTAGTCGAAATTCCCGCTAAGGAGGATGGTATTATAGAGGCACTTCCAGCCATGGAGTTTGGTCTTTTTGCTATGAGATTAGGTGCTGGTCGTGCTGTTAAAACAGATGCATTGGACTATGAGACAGGGATTGTTTTTGAGAAGAAAGTTGGAGAATCAGTCAAAAAGGGTGAAATTGTTGCAAAAGTATATGCAAATGGCAAAATTTCTCCGGAACTAGTTACAGATTTCCAAAATTATGTTAAAATTAAGATAAGTGATGAAGCGATAAAAACGCGTGAAATCATTGAAATCATCTCCTGATTTAAGGAAAAACCGAAATGAAATTAAATAAATATATTGATCATACGCTTTTAAAGCAAGATGCTACCGAACAGCAAATCGATCGTTTGCTATCTGAAGCAAGAGAGTACGATTTTGCCAGTGTTTGTGTCAATCCTTGCTGGGTTTCGCATGCAAAAACTGCACTCGTAGATACTGATGTCAAGGTTTGTACAGTAGTAGGATTCCCTCTTGGAGCTACAACTTCAGCTGTCAAAGCTTATGAAACCAAAGAAGCAATCCAAATGGTGCTGATGAGATTGATATGGTCATCAATGTTGGAGCACTCAAGTCTGGGAATGCTGATTTAGTTGAGTCAGACATTCGAGCTGTTGTTGAAGCAAGCGGAGATAAACTCGTTAAGGTTATTATCGAGACTTGTTTGTTAACTGATAAGGAAAAAGTTTTGGCTTGCCAACTAGCCCAGAAAGCAGGAGCTGACTTTGTCAAGACTTCTACTGGTTTCTCAACAGGTGGTGCGACCCTATCGGATGTTCAATTAATGCGTCAGACAGTTGGTCCTGATATGGGGGTCAAAGCAGCTGGTGGAGCTCGTTCTTATGCAGATGCTGTAGCTTTTGTTGAAGCTGGAGCTACTCGTATCGGAACATCAGCTGGTGTAGCAATCTTAAAAGGAGAGTTAGCAGATGGCGACTACTGAGTTGATTGACTTAGCGATTGAGACTAGTAAAAATGCCTATGTTCCTTATTCACATTTTCCGATTGGTGCCGTTTTGGTTGCCAAGGACGGCAGTGTTTATACAGGATGCAATATTGAAAATGCTAGCTACCCCTTGACCAACTGTGGTGAGAGAACAGCTATTTTTAAAGCTATCTCCGAAGGACAACGTGAGTTTTCAGAATTGATTGTTTACGGTCAAACTGAGAAACCTATTTCTCCTTGTGGAGCTTGTCGCCAAGTTATGGTCGAATTTTTTGAACAAGATCTAAAGGTGACTCTAGTTGCCAAGATAAATCGACGGTCGAGATGACGGTCGGGGAATTACTTCCATACTCATTTACAGACTTGCATTAGTCTGCGTCACTCTTTGAGTGACAAGGGTCCTTGTGGCCAATCAATCCATACTTGCAACTTCGTTGCGCATCTTATTTAGGAGGTTCAGTAATGAACAAGAAACAATGGCTAGGCCTTGGTCTAGTTGCAGTAGCAGCATTTGGACTTGCTGCATGTGGCAATCGCTCTTCTCGTAACGCAGCTTCTTCATCTTCTGATTTGAAGACTAAAGCAGCTATCGTTACAGATACTGGTGGTGTTGACGACAAATCATTCAACCAGTCAGCTTGGGAAGGTCTTCAAGCTTGGGGTAAAGAGCACAATCTTGCAAAAGATAAAGGATATACATACTTCCAATCAACAAGTGAAGCTGACTACGCTAACAACTTGAACCAAGCAGCAGGAAGCTACAACTTGATCTTCGGTGTTGGTTTTGCCCTTCACAATGCAGTTGAAGAAGCAGCGAAAGAACATGCAGATTTGAACTATGTTTTGATCGACGATGTGATTAAAGATCAAAAGAACGTAGCAAGCGTAACATTTGCTGATAACGAAGCAGCTTACCTTGCAGGTGTAGCAGCAGCTAAAACTACTAAAACAAAACAAGTTGGTTTTGTAGGTGGTATGGAATCTGAAGTTATTTCTCGTTTCGCAGCTGGTTTCAAAGCTGGTGTTGAGTCAGTTGACCCATCTATCAAAGTACAAGTAGACTACGCTGGTTCATTTGGTGATGCCGCTAAAGGTAAAACAATCGCTGCAGTTCAATACGCTGCAGGTGCAGACGTAATCTACCAAGCAGCTGGTGGTACTGGTGCAGGTGTCTTCTCAGAAGCTAAATCTTTGAATGAAAGCAAAAACGAAGGCGAAAAAGTTTGGGTTATCGGTGTAGACCGTGACCAAGTTGATGAAGGTAAATACACTTCTAAAGATGGTAAAGAAGCTAACTTCGTGCTTGCTTCTACTTTGAAACAAGTTGGAACTACAGTTCAAGACATCTCTAACAAGGCTGAAAAAGGTGAATTCCCTGGTGGTCAAGTTATCGTTTACTCATTGAAGGATAAAGGTGTTGACTTGGCAGTAACAAACCTTTCTGAAGAAGGTAAAAAAGCTGTTGAAGATGCAAAAGCTAAAATCCTTGATGGTAGCATCAAAGTTCCTGAAAAATAATTGAAGGAAGTCATTTCTTAGGAAGCGGTCTTGGGCCGCTTCTTTAAGAATTGGGGCAAATTAGTTTTGTCTCAATAGAGCTTGTTAAGATTTCATTTTAACAAGTTTTATTGAAATAAAATAAAACTCTGAAAGGAAGAGCACATGGCACACGAAAATGTCATTGAGATGCGTGAGATTACCAAGGTCTTTGGTGAGTTTGTCGCTAACGACAAGATCAACCTAGAACTTCGCAAAGGTGAGATTCATGCACTTTTAGGAGAAAACGGAGCAGGTAAGTCCACGCTTATGAATATGCTTGCGGGGCTACTTGAACCAACTAGTGGTGAAATTGTAGTAAATGGACAGGTTGTTAAACTGGATTCACCATCGAAAGCTGCTAGTCTAGGGATTGGGATGGTCCACCAACACTTTATGTTGGTAGAAGCTTTCACTGTTGCTGAAAATATCATTTTGGGGAGTGAATTGACCAAAAATGGTGTGCTAGATATTGCTCGTGCAACTCGAGAAATCAATGAGTTGTCTGAACGTTATGGCCTTGCTGTGAATCCTTCTGCCAAAGTTGCAGACATCTCTGTTGGGGCTCAACAACGTGTTGAAATCTTGAAGACACTTTATCGTGGAGCAGATATTCTTATCTTTGACGAACCTACTGCTGTTTTGACGCCATCAGAAATTGATGAATTGATGGCTATTATGAAGAACCTGGTTAAAGAAGGTAAATCAATTATCTTGATTACCCATAAGTTGGATGAGATTCGTGCTGTATCAGATCGTGTTACAGTTATCCGTCGTGGTAAATCTATTGAAACAGTTGAGATTGCTGGTGCGACTAATGCTGACTTAGCTGAGATGATGGTAGGACGTTCTGTTTCCTTTAAAACTGAGAAACAGGAAGCTCAACCTAAAGAAGTTATTCTGTCTATTAAAGACCTAGTAGTAAACGAAAACCGTGGTGTTCCTGCTGTTAAAAATCTCTCACTCGATGTTCGAGCTGGTGAGATTGTCGGAATTGCCGGTATTGATGGAAATGGTCAATCTGAATTAATCCAAGCTATCACTGGTCTTCGTAAGATTGAGTCTGGTAGCGTGGAGTTGAAAGGCCAGTCTATCGTAGGTTTACACCCTCGTCAAATTACAGAAATGAGTGTAGGCCACGTTCCAGAAGATCGCCACCGTGATGGTTTAGTTTTAGAAATGATGATTTCTGAAAATATCGCTCTTCAAACCTACTATAAGGAACCTCTTAGCAAGAAGGGAATCTTAAACTACACCAATATCATCGGGTACGCTAAACAGTTAATGCAAGAATTCGATGTGCGTGCTGCTAGTGAGATTGTTCCAGCATCAGCTCTTTCTGGAGGAAATCAACAAAAAGCAATTATCGCTCGAGAAGTCGATCGAAATCCTGATCTCCTAATCGTCAGTCAACCTACTCGTGGTTTGGACGTCGGTGCTATTGAGTACATTCACAAACGCTTGATTCAAGAACGTGATAATGGGAAAGCTGTCCTTGTAGTCAGCTTTGAACTAGATGAGATTCTAAATGTCTCTGATAGAATTGCTGTTATCCATGATGGTAAGATTCAAGGGATTGTAACGCCAGAAACAACCAACAAGCAAGAGCTTGGTGTCTTGATGGCTGGTGGTGAATTGGAAAAGGAGAAGAGTGATGTCTAAAAAATTACAACAAATTTCGGTTCCTTTGATTTCTGTTATTTTAGGAATTCTACTCGGAGCCATCGTCATGTGGATTTTCGGCTACGATGCTATCTGGGGCTATGAAGAACTGTTCTACACAGCCTTTGGTAGTGTTCGTGGAATCGGTGAAATCTTCCGTGCTATGGGACCTTTAATTCTGATTGCTCTCGGATTTGCAGTTGCAAGTCGTGCTGGTTTCTTTAACGTTGGTCTTCCAGGACAAGCTCTTGCAGGTTGGGTTATGAGTGGCTGGTTCGCTCTCTCTTTCCCAGATTTGCCACGACCATTGATGATTCTTGCGACGATTGTAATTGCCTTAGTTGCAGGAGGGATCGTTGGTGCTATTCCTGGTATCTTAAGAGCCTACCTTGGGACATCTGAAGTTATTGTAACCATCATGATGAACTACATTGTTCTTTATGTGGGCAATGCCTTTATTCATCACTTCCCTAAAGAAATCATGCAAAGTACTGACTCATCCATTCGTGTTAGTGCAAATGCAACCTATCAGACACCATGGCTTGCTGAGTTGACTGGAAACTCTCGTATGAACATTGGGATTTTCTTTGCCATCATAGCAGTAGCGGTTATCTGGTTCTTGCTCAAGAAAACAACTCTTGGTTTTGAAATTCGTGCAGTTGGATTAAACCCAAATGCTTCTGAATATGCAGGTATTTCTGCAAAACGTACCATTATTCTATCAATGATTATTTCTGGTGCTCTTGCAGGACTTGGTGGCGCAGTAGAAGGACTTGGTACCTTCCAAAACGTTTATGTTCAAGGTTCATCATTGGCAATCGGATTTAACGGTATGGCAGTAAGCCTACTTGCTTCAAACTCACCAGTTGGAATTCTATTTGCAGCCTTCCTTTTCAGTGTTCTTCAAGTTGGAGCCCCTGGTATGAATGCTGCACAAGTACCATCTGAGCTTGTAAGTATCGTTACAGCCTCAATTATCTTCTTTGTCAGCGTTCACTACATCATCGAACGCTTTGTCAAACCAAGAAAGCAACTTAAAGGAGGTAAATAAGGATGTCGATTACAACAATGTTAACCCTTATGGTTTCTTCGATGTTGATTTATGCAGCACCACTTATTTTCACAAGTATCGGAGGAGTTTTCTCTGAACGTGGTGGAGTTGTTAACGTTGGTCTTGAAGGAATCATGGTCATGGGTGCCTTTTCTGGAGTTGTTTTTAACCTTGAATTTGCTCAAGATTTGGGAGCATTAACTCCTTGGTTAGCTCTATTAGTTGGTGGATTAGTCGGAGCTATCTTCTCGCTCGTTCACGCAGTAGCTACAGTTCATTTCCGTGCAGACCATGTTGTCAGTGGTACTGTGCTTAACTTGATGGCGCCAGCCTTGGCAGTTTTCTTGGTGAAGGTGCTTTATAATAAGGGACAAACGGATAACTTAACGCAAACTTTTGGTCGTTTTGACTTCCCGGTATTAGCTAATATCCCTGTTATCGGAGATATCTTCTTCAAGTCAACTAGTCTACTAGGTTACCTAGCAATTGCTTTCTCATTCCTAGCTTGGTTTATCCTCTTTAAGACTCGCTTTGGACTTCGCCTTCGTTCAGTTGGTGAACACCCACAAGCAGCAGATACTTTGGGTATCAATGTCTACAAGATGAGATATCTTGGAGTTGTGATTTCAGGCTTCCTTGGAGGAATCGGAGGAGCTATTTACGCTCAGTCAATCTCCGTCAACTTCTCAGTTACAACTATCGTAGGACCTGGATTTATCGCTCTTGCAGCCATGATTTTTGGTAAATGGAATCCTGTTGGTGCTATGCTTTCAAGTCTTTTCTTTGGGCTATCACAAAGTTTGGCAGTTATCGGTTCTCAGCTTCCATTCTTGCAAGGAGTACCAGCCGTTTACTTGCAAATCGCACCATATCTCTTGACCATTGTCGTCCTAGCAGCCTTCTTTGGTAAAGCTGTTGCGCCGAAGGCAGATGGTATCAACTATATCAAATCTAAATAAACAAAAAAGCGTCGGTTTGAAACTGACGCTTTATTTTTTAGATTTTTGATGGGTAAGATTTAGTCCCCAAGGAACTAGGTTCTCAGTTTTGTTTTGAATACGATTGATGTTATCCTTATGGCGAATGATAATTAGACTTGCGAGGGCTAGGATAATCACTACAAATAATAAATCGTAACTTGGCAGTAGGAAACCGATAAGTGGAAAGAGAATAACCCCAAGTACAGCAGCAAGGGCAGCAGTAACACTAGATAGAGAAATCATACTTCCTAGATAAAGAGTTCCAAAGAAGACAATTGCTAGATAGAGGCAAAATAGAGGAGCAAATCCGAAAATGACTCCAGCACTAGTTGCGACAGCCTTTCCTCCTTTAAAGTCTGCAAATACTGGGAAGGTATGCCCAATCACAGCTAAAAGACCAAAGACTAGAGGTGAAAGTCCTTGGACATGAAAGATAAGTGGAAGCAAGGTTGCGATGGTTCCTTTGAAAAAGTCAATCACGAAGGTTGCCATACCCGCTTTCTTACCTAGGATTCGAAAGGTATTGGTCGTTCCAGTATTACCAGAACCATGTTCTCTTAGATTGATCTTAAAGAAGATTTGCCCAATCCACAGTCCTGAAGGGATAGAACCCAATAAATAAGCTAAAATTAATAATACTATTGTCATCATGCTTCTATTATACCATGAAATAGGAGAGAAACGGAAAGGAATCTTTTCTCAATTTGTGACATCTGATACTTTATGTAAGTAGAAAATATTTCTCATGAGCACTATTGTTCGGAGATTAAGGTAAAGTTTTAAAAATTCATGGAAATTTCTGAAAATCCTTGATTTTGTGTTTATTTATGCTATAATGAGAACAATTATTTTTAGGAGGTGGAATATGTCTTACTTATTTGAGATATTACCAAGTTTATTGAGCGGTGCAACAATGACTCTACAAGTTTTTGCACTGGTCTTACTTTTTTCAATCCCTTTAGGCATTTTGGTTGCCTTTTGCTTACAGGTCCATTGGAAACCCCTCCATTACATGATTGATGTTTATATCTGGGTGATGCGTGGGACACCCTTGCTCTTGCAACTAATTTTTATTTATTATGTCCTACCAAGTATCGGAATTCGACTCGACCGGGTGCCTGCTGCGATTATTGCCTTCACGCTTAATTATGCAGCCTATTTTGCTGAAATTTTCCGTGGAGGAATTGCAACTATTCCTCAGGGGCAATACGAAGCAGCCAAGGTTTTGAAATTTAATCCTTTCGATACCATTCGCTATATCATCTTGCCACAGGTGACCAAGATTGTACTACCAAGTGTATTTAACGAGGTTATGAGTTTGGTTAAAGATACTTCTTGGTTTATGCACTCGGCATTTCAGATTTAATCCTAGCCAGTCGAACTGCGGCCAATCGTGATGCTAGCTTGATTCCGATGTTTCTAGCAGGTGCTATTTATCTGCTTATGATTGGTATCGTTACAATCCTAGCTAAGAAACTTGAGAAGAAGTTCAGCTACTATAGATAGGAGGTTTTCCATGTTAGAGTTAAGAAATATCAGCAAAAAATTTGGAAAAAAAGAAATTTTATCCAATTTCAGTTTAACAATTCCTGAAAAGCAGATTTTGGCTATCGTTGGTCCTTCTGGAGGTGGAAAGACTACCTTGCTCAGAATGTTAGCTGGACTTGAAACTATTGATTCAGGAGAGATCTTTTATAATGGAGCATCCCTACCATTGAATGAACTTGAGAAGCGTCACTTGTTAGGTTTTGTTTTTCAAGATTTTCAGCTTTTTCCTCACTTATCCGTTATGGAGAACTTGATCTTGTCACCTATTAAGACTATGGGAATGTCTGAAGTAGACGCAAAGAAGAAGGCTGCTGACTTACTCGCTCGTCTAGGGCTCGAAGCTCACGCAGATGCCTATCCTTATTCTTTATCTGGTGGTCAAAAGCAACGTGTTGCCTTAGCACGTGCGATGATGATAGATCCAGAAGTGATTGGGTATGATGAACCAACTTCGGCTCTTGATCCAGAGTTGCGTCTCGAAGTTGAAAAACTGATTTTACAAAATCGAGACTTAGGTATGACTCAGATTGTCGTGACCCATGATCTCCAGTTTGCAGAGAATATTGCTGACCAGATTCTCAAAGTAGAGCCTAAGTAGGAGGTGTCTATGAATCGAAAGAAAATCAGTCTTGTTTTGGTATTCTTTCTGGCTTTTTTCTTAGTAGGATGCACACAAAAAGCTAGTGATCCCAAAGTAGATAATTGGGATAAATACCAACAACAAGGAAGCATTACTATTGGATTTGACAATACCTTTGTTCCTATGGGCTTTGAAGAAGAATGGGCAATATGTTGGATTTGATATTGATTTAGCCCAAGCCGTTTCTGAGAAACTTGGGTTCAAGGTACAGTTTCAACCTATTGATTGGGATATGAAAGAAACAGAACTTCAAAACGGCACTATTGATGCAATTTGGAACGGCTATTCCGCAACAGATGAACGCCGTGAGAAGGTAGATTTTACCATTCCTTATATGGAGAATCAGCAGGTTCTAGTCACAAAAAAATCGCAAAATATCCAGTCGGTTTCGGATATGAAAAATAAGATTTTGGGAGCCCAAGCAGGTTCTTCTGGTTATCTAGATTTTGAAGCTCAGCCAGATCTTCTAAAGAATATTGTTAAGGACCAAAAGGCTAATCAGTATCAGAGTTTTAATGAAGCCTTGATTGACTTGCAAAATGATCGGATTGATGCTCTTTTAATTGACCGTGTTTATGCCAACTATTATCTTAAAACGGAAGGGATATTAGACCAGTATGAGATTTTCCCAGCTGGTTTTGAGAGTGAATCCTTTGCAGTTGGAGTTAGACCGGCTGATAAGACTTTGCTAGAAAATTTAAATAAAGCTTTTGTGGAGCTCTATCAAGAAGGAAAATTCCAAGAAATCAGCCAGAAATGGTTTGGTGAAGATATAGCAACAAGCCAAGTTAAAGGAAAAGAAAACTGAGACTCGTGTCTTGGTTTCTTTTTTTTAGGGTGAGAATGAGTGATTTTTTTACTAAAAAGGACTTGTGAATAGTCTTATTAACTAGAAAATTTTGCAAAATCCTTAGAAAACCTGTAAAATAGAAAAGATGAACAAATAGGAGGTTCCTTGTGTCAAAAAAGGAAATCAATATTAACAATTATAATGATGACGCCATTCAGGTGCTAGAAGGGTTGGATGCGGTCCGTAAAACGTCCAGGGATGTATATCGGATCGACTGATGGAGCTGGTCTCCACCACCTGGTCTGGGAAATCGTCGATAATGCAGTCGATGAAGCTCTGTCTGGATTTGGTGATCGTATTGATGTCACCATCAATAAAGATGGAAGTTTAACGGTTCAAGACCACGGACGTGGGATGCCGACTGGGATGCACGCTATGGGAATTCCAACGGTTGAGGTTATCTTTACCATTCTTCACGCTGGAGGAAAATTCGGTCAAGGAGGCTACAAGACATCAGGTGGACTTCACGGAGTGGGTTCTTCGGTTGTTAATGCTCTTTCTAGTTGGCTAGAAGTTGAAATCACCCGTGATGGTGCAGTTTACAAGCAACGTTTTGAAAATGGTGGCAAGCCTGTCATGACTCTGAAGAAAATCGGAACGGCACCCAAATCTAAGACAGGTACAAAAGTGACCTTCATGCCTGATGCGACGTATCTTTTCTACGACAGACTTTCAAGTACAATACCATTTCAGAACGTCTCAATGAGTCAGCCTTTCTCTTAAAAAATGTGACCTTGTCTTTGACGGACAAGCGAACAGATGAAGCGATTGAATTCCACTATGAAAATGGGGTACAGGACTTTGTTTCTTATCTGAACGAAGACAAGGAAACCTTGACGCCTGTCCTATACTTTGAAGGGGAAGATAATGGTTTCCAAGTGGAAGTAGCCCTTCAGTATAATGATGGATTTTCAGATAACATCTTGTCCTTTGTCAATAACGTTCGCACTAAAGACGGTGGAACGCATGAGACAGGGCTTAAGTCTGCTATTACCAAGGTTATGAATGACTACGCCCGTAAGACAGGTCTTCTCAAAGAAAAAGATAAAAACCTTGAAGGGTCAGATTACCGTGAAGGGTTGGCAGCCGTTCTTTCCATCCTTGTTCCTGAAGAACACCTGCAGTTTGAAGGACAGACCAAGGACAAACTAGGAAGTCCACTTGCTCGTCCCGTTGTAGATGGGTATTGTGGCTGATAAAGTTGACCTTTCTTCCTTATGGAAAATGGTGAATTGGCTTCTAATCTCATTCGCAAGGCTATCAAGGCGCGTGATGCTCGTGAAGCAGCACGCAAAAGCGCGTGATGAGAGCCGAAATGGTAAGAAAAATAAAAAAGACAAGGGCTTGCTTTCTGGGAAATTGACCCCAGCCCAGTCCAAGAATCCTGCTAAGAATGAACTTTACCTAGTCGAAGGGGACTCTGCCGGCGGTTCTGCCAAGCAAGGTCGTGACCGCAAGTTCCAGGCTATCTTGCCTCTTCGTGGTAAGGTTATCAACACAGCCAAGGCTAAGATGGCGGATATCCTCAAAAATGAGGAAATCAATACCATGATTTATACCATCGGTGCAGGTGTTGGAGCGGACTTCTCTATTGAAGATGCCAACTATGACAAGATCATTATCATGACCGATGCGGATACCGACGGTGCCCACATTCAAACACTTCTCTTAACCTTCTTTTACCGCTACATGCGTCCGCTAGTTGAGGCAGGCCATGTATATATCGCCCTTCCACCTCTCTACAAGATGTCAAAAGGTAAAGGCAAGAAAGAAGAAGTGGCCTACGCTTGGACGGACGGAGAACTAGAAGAACTCCGCAAGCAGTTTGGTAAAGGCGCAACACTCCAACGCTATAAAGGTCTTGGTGAGATGAATGCGGACCAACTCTGGGAAACAACCATGAACCCAGAAACCCGCACCCTCATCCGTGTCACAATCGAAGACCTAGCACGCGCAGAACGCCGTGTCAATGTCCTCATGGGAGATAAGGTCGAACCACGCCGTAAGTGGATTGAGGACAATGTCAAGTTTACGTTGGAAGAGAGTGGGGTGTTTTGAAAGGATGAAGGAGAGAATATGGGTTATACCAAATACACAGATCAGGAATTTGAGGCATTAGAAAATGATGCTCAAATAAATATTATGGCTTTGTTTGGTAATGGAGTTGATATTCAACTCATGGAATATCTAGGTTCTCCGTATCGAACATCTTATCAAAATTTCTACAATTATCTTTGCTATAAGAATTTTGATAAAGATAATATGATCTTTAAAAAAATGACTGAGGATAAGAAAGATAATGAAAAAGATCCTAATATTAAGAAAAACTGGAGTGACTTTGAGAATAGTTTAATTGAGATCTTTAATCAACCTAGCTGGCTGGACGAAGAGAAATTGGCTAAACGATTTCACTCAATTTTTTCAAGATCGAGTTCTCAAATTTTTTTTAAATGATTTAATGAAATTATTCGTAAAAACAAAACTTTATTCTTTTATTTTTTTTTAACTGGGAAATTTTAAATTTCAACTATACTTCGATGTTAGATAATATTTTATTGCTTGATAAAGGACAATTTGATCCGCATCCCCATAAGTTTGCAGATAGGCAGATTCAATTCTATCCAAATCCTGATGGTACACCGATTGATTTGCCCGGTTGGGGAATGGACTTGGAAACAAAAGAATGGTCACAAGGCTCTTATTTGGTAGATTCACATTTAAATGAAGAAACTAATTACTCCAGTTATTTAATGAGTAATATCAACCATCCTCATGGTTATCAGAATGTTCCAAAATCAATGTTATTCGGGTTTGATAATGAAGAACAAATAAAAAGAAAAGGTTTTTGGCTAAAAAATTTCTAAAACCTTATTGGGCCCAAAATGATAAAAGATATAAATCGTATTTTAATGACACTCATCTGTTCATTATTTATGGCATGTCAATAGGTAGCAGTGATTTTTGGTGGTGGAATAATATTCTTAACTCACTTTTGGAGACAGATGCTGAGTTGATTATTTATAATTACAATAGCAATAAAGAGTCTGATAGTGACACAATTAATAGATTTATTAATGTTAATAATCAAAAAAAAGATGATAATGCGTTTGAAAAGCTTTTTGAAATGTATAATAATTTTGGGCTAAAGACATAACAATGCTAAAACAATATCATCTTGATATGACTAATGAGAAACTAGAACAATGGTACGATAATATCTACACTTTATTTTCTTCTTTTCTCCTAAAACAAAATATTTAACATAAAGAATTTCTTATATGGAAGCCAACAATTGAGTATGGAATTTGTCAAAGAATTTGATAATGAAAAAGTTCCAGCAGTCAGTCCTCTTTATAGACATATCCTTTACAGAATCAAGAGTTTTCACTAAAAAGGCAGGTATTCCTATGAGAACTGAAACAGAAATGATGAATCTGATTTTACAAATAGCTGAAAGTTTAAAAGTCGATGCTGTTTCTTTATCGGGTTCTAGAACAAATGATCATGCTCCGAAAGATGAATTTCAAGACTATGATGTTGTTTATCTTGTTGATAATCTTGAAAACCTAATTTCAGACTTGTCTTGGTTGGACCAGTTTGGCAAACGCATTATCGAGCAAGAAGTTGGTCTTGGTCAACGCCGTCTATTTCTCATGCTCTTTGAAGATGGAAATAGAATTGATCTAACCCTCTGTCCAAAACAACAAATTCAAGAGTGGGTGGATAGTGAGGCTGATTATACAGTTTTGAAAGATGATAAAGGTTTGTTTGAATCTTATCCGCCTAGTCCGAAGCGCTACTGGACGAATCCAGCTAGTCAGACAGATTTTGAAAAAGCCTGCAATGAATTTTGGTGGGTATCAGCTTACGTGGTCAAAGGAATCTGTCGTAAGCAAGTTATTTATGCGACTGACCATCTCTATGGCATTTGTCAACAAGAACTCCTGAAAGTCTTATCTTGGCAGGTCGCAAGTGAAAAGGGAGCAGTTGACATCGGCAAGAACTACAAGTATCTCTTTAACTATTTCCCTACTGAGAAAGAGAAAGAATTCTCAAATCTGCTTGATTTTTCAAATATAGAGAAAATCACTCAGTCTTTGTTTGCTACGATGCAACTTTTTCATCAAGAAGCTCAATTCTTTGCTCACAAGATGGGCTTTTACTACGATAAGGAAGTGGCTGAGAAGATGATTCAGTATGCTGAGGAGAGACTCGAAAAAAATGAAACATTTACAAAATAATAGGATAACAAAATTTTTACTGATTAGTTTTCTCATTTCTTGGGGATTTGGTTGGGGATTGCTCGCTTTTCTGACGCAAATGAACCTCTTAAGTCTAACAAGTCCACTAGGAGTTTTTCTCCATTTACTAGGAGGTTTCGGTCCTACCATTGCAGCCATTTCTTGTTTGCCTCAAAAATCCATTAAAAGCATAGTCTCTTTTATCTTAGGGGACTCAAAGAAACATATTTTGTTATTTCTTTTACTAATTTTCGTGCAGACAGGTGTCATTGCTTTCTCATCTAAGGAGCTTAATACGGCTTTTCCACTAAGAAATTTGTTTGTTGTTTTTTTGAGTGCAGTCTGTGTTTATGGTGGCGAAGAAGAATTGGGATGGCGAGGCATCTTGCAACCAATTTTGGAAACTAGATTCTCCTTTTTGGATTTCCGGTTTGATAACAGGTTGTATTTGGGGCAATATGGCATGTACCTTTATGGTTTGTGATTGGAAGTTCCCAAAGTGGGATGCCTTTTTATATTATTCAGTCTATTTGCAATTTATCTCAGTATTCTTCTAGCAGCTGTTTTTCAAAAAAAGACTAAGTCGGTACTTTTTTTGCGCCATTTTTTTCACGGCCTAATTAATACCCTACTTAGCTTATTTGTTATTAAAAATTAATCTTTTGTTCATTCTAGGATTAGTAGGATTGCTCTTCTTTTCTCACTACCTACAAAGAAACAGTTAAATTTAAAAAAATATAGATTTACTTTTACAATAAAAACACTAAAAAAAGAGAATTATTATGTCTAACATTCAAAAACATGTCCCTGGAGGACATCATGGGAGAGCGCTTTGGTCGCTACTCCAAGTACATTATTCAAGACCGGGCTTTGCCAGATATTCGTGATGGCTTGAAGCCGGTTCAGCGTCGTATTCTTTATTCTATGAATAAGGATGGCAATACCTTTGACAAGAGTTACCGTAAATCTGCCAAGTCTGTCGGGAATATCATGGGGAATTTCCACCCACACGGTGACAGTTCCATCTATGATGCCATGGTTCGTATGTCACAGGACTGGAAAAATCGTGAGATTTTGGTCGAAATGCACGGTAACAACGGTTCTATGGACGGAGATCCACCTGCGGCTATGCGTTATACCGAGGCGCGTTTGTCTGAGATTGCGGGCTATCTTCTTCAGGATATCGATAAAAAGACCGTTCCTTTTGCTTGGAACTTTGACGATACGGAGAAAGAGCCAACAGTCTTGCCAGCAGCCTTTCCAAACCTCTTGGTCAATGGTTCGACTGGTATTTCGGCTGGATATGCCACAGACATTCCTCCCCATAATTTGGCTGAGGTCATTGATGCGGCGGTTTACATGATTGACCATCCAACGGCCAAGGTGGACAAACTCATGGAATTCTTGCCTGGACCAGACTTCCCGACTGGAGGGATTATCCAGGGTCGTGATGAAATCAAGAAGGCCTATGAAACTGGGAAAGGGCGCGTGGTTGTTCGTTCCAAGACTGAGATTGAAAAGCTAAAAGGTGGTAAGGAACAAATTGTTATTACTGAGATTCCTTATGAAATCAACAAGGCCAATCTGGTTAAGAAAATCGATGATGTTCGTGTCAATAACAAGGTGGCAGGTATTGCTGAGGTTCGTGATGAGTCTGACCGTGACGGTCTTCGCATTGCTATTGAGCTAAAAAAAGACGCCAATACGGAGCTTGTTCTCAATTATCTCTTCAAATACACCGACCTACAAATAAATTACAATTTTAACATGGTGGCAATTGATAATTTCACGCCTCGTCAGGTCGGGATTGTCCCAATCTTGTCCAGCTATATTGCCCACCGTCGTGAAGTCATTTTGGCGCGTTCCCGCTTTGACAAGGAAAAGGCTGAGAAACGTCTCCATATCGTCGAAGGTTTGATTCGAGTGATTTCGATTTTGGATGAAGTCATTGCTCTTATCCGTGCTTCTGAAAATAAGGCGGACGCCAAGGAAAACCTTAAGGTCAGCTATGATTTTACAGAAGAGCAGGCTGAGGCCATCGTTACCTTGCAACTGTACCGTTTGACCAATACAGACGTAGTTGTCTTGCAGGAAGAAGAAGCAGAACTTCGTGAAAAGATTGCCATGCTGGCGGCTATTATTGGGGATGAACGGACCATGTACAATTTCATGAAGAAAGAGCTTCGTGAGGTCAAGAAGAAATTTGCGACTCCACGTTTGAGTACTTTAGAAGACACAGCAAAAGTAATTGAGATTGATACAGCTAGTCTGATCGCTGAGGAAGATACCTATGTCAGCGTGACCAAGGCAGGTTACATCAAGCGTACCAGCCCACGTTCCTTTGCCGCTTCAACGCTGGAAGAAATTGGCAAGCGTGATGATGACCGTTTGATATTTGTACAAGCTGTCAAGACAACACAGCACCTCTTGATGTTCACAAGTCTTGGAAATGTCATCTACAGACCAATCCATGAATTAGCAGATATTCGCTGGAAGGACATTGGAGAGCATCTGAGCCAGACCATTACAAACTTTGAAACTAACGAAGAAATCCTTTATGTGGAAGTAGTAGATCAGTTTGATGATGCGACAACTTATTTTGTAGCTACTCGTCTCGGTCAAATCAAGCGTGTAGAACGAAAAGAATTCACTCCATGGCGAACCTACAAGTCTAAGTCTGTCAAGTATGCTAAGCTCAAAGACGAGACAGACCAGATTGTAGCAGTGGCTCCGATTAAACTAGATGATGTTCTTTTGATTAGCCAAAATGGTTATGCTCTTCGTTTCAATATCGAAGAGGTTCCGGTTGTCGGTGCCAAGGCTGCAGGTGTCAAAGCTATGAACCTGAAAGAAGATGATGTCCTCCAATCTGCCTTTATCTGTAACACCTCGTCCTTCTACCTCTTGACCCAGCGTGGAAGTTTGAAACGTGTTTCTATTGAGGAAATTCCAGCAACCAGCCGTGCCAAACGAGGACTACAAGTCTTGCGTGAGTTGAAAAAAACAAACCGCATCGTGTCTTCTTAGCAGGAGCAGTTGCAGAGCAAGGATTTGTTGGTGATCTCTTCAGTACAGAAGTGGACGAGAACGATCAAACTCTGATTGTTCAATCTAACAAAGGAACAATCTATCAAAAAGCCGATTGCAGGACTTGAACCTGTCAGAACGAACTAGCAACGGAAGCTTCATTTCTGACACGATTTCAGATGAAGAAGTTTTTGACGCTTATCTTCAGGAAGCTTTATACAGAATTTTGAATCTAAGAAATGATAAAAAACAATGAAAAGCTTTTCATTAAAAAATTTCTTAAGTTATAGATTTAAGAGTTGAATCTGATTATATATACAAAAACGAACAGTGCTGATTCCCAACTGATAGGGACTCAAGCCTGCTCGTTTTCTTATTTTTAGTGGTATAGACCGTTTGGTATTTAAATGTGAAATTGTTAACATATGAGCAACTATATAAGTTGACCTAATAAAAAAATAATAGTCTTTTTAAGAAAAACGATTGCATCTATAATATTTTTTTATGTTATACTCTTATTGTTTTCAAAGAAAGCGCGTTCAAGAAATAATTAGCTCAAATATATTAAAGGAGTTTTGTATGTCTCAAAACAAACAAGATAAAGGATTTCGTTTTTCTATTCGTAAACGTAGTGTTGGAGTATGTGGTGTTGCCATTGCAACATTTTTACTAGGTTCTGGCCTAATATTTTCAATCAAATGTAGTAAAAGCGACAGAGCCAAGTGTAGCTGCAGTTGCTGGTGAAAATATTGCTGCTCACAAACCTGCAAGTCAGAGTTCAACTTGCTTATGGATGCAGATAGCTTCTAGAGCGGTTGATGGCAATCGAGATAATGCATGGAGCCATCACTCAGTTACTCATACAAATTTTCAAGATCATTCTTGGTGGAAAGTTGATCTAGAAAAAGAAGAAGTCGTAGGAACTGTTCGTATTTACAATCGTGGAGATGGGGATGTAGCAAATCGTTTATCTAATTTTGATGTTATTTTGTTGGATAAAGCTGGAAATGAAGTAACTCGTCAACATGTTGATAGCTTAAACAATCAACCAACAGTTGATGTTCAATTCTCAGGAGTTAATGCACGATATGTAAAAATTGAATTAAATAAATCTAAAACTCCTCTTAGTTTAGCAGAAGTTGAAGTATATCGTGCTGTAAAAGAAGAAAAAGTAGTAGCAGATAAGAAAACAGAAAACAAAGCCAAAAAAGATTATACTGCAGAACTAAATAACTATTTATTTGGTTTAAACTATGATAAACTAAACATTTTGACTAGAAAAGGCGAAGCATTAGAAAATTACACTAATACAAGCACAAAACAACAAGGAAGTGAATTTGTGGTTGTAGAAAAAGTGAAGAAAAACCTTTCTAATGGTTCTGCTGATGTTGCCATTAATGGTAACGGAGATATTTTCCTAGGTGCATTGTTTAAAGCAAATCAAGATCTCCTAGAAAATAAACCACAACAAATTAGTTTAGATCGTAGCAAAGGTAGAATTAGCGTCGACTTGCCAGGTATGGTTGGCGGAGATAGCTATGTAGATGCCAAACCAACTGCAAGTGGTATGCAGGAAGGTGTAAATACCCTGTTAAATCGTTGGCATGAAAAGTATGCTGCGAAAAATCCTGCTCCAGCACGTATGCAGTATGAATCAACTTCTGCTTACAGCATGAATCAATTGAAAGCAAAATTCGGAAGTGATTTTGAAAAAGTCGGTGTTAATTTGAAAATTGACTTTGAGGCTGTGAACAAGGGTGAAAAACAAGTTGAAGTTGTTGATTTTAAACAAATTTACTATACAGCTAACTTTGATGCTCCAAAAAATCCATCAGATGTATTTGCTCCAGGAGTAACGGTTGATCAATTGAAAGCACGTGGAATTGATGAAAAAACACCTCCTGTATATGTATCTAGCGTTTCATACGGACGTCAAATGTATGTCAAATTTGAAACAACAAGCAAGAGTACAGAGTTGAAAGCAGCGATTAATGCTGTCATCAAAGGAGTGCCTATTAAACCAGAATCTGAATGGGCGCGTGTCTTGAAGAACACAACTGTAACAGTTTCAATCGTAGGTGGAAATGCTGATGGCGCTGCACGTGTTGTGACAGGTACAGTAGAAGATTTGAAGAAATTGATTCAAGAAGGAGCTACTTTCAGTACACAAAACCCTGCTGTTCCAATTTCTTATAAGACTGCATTCTTGAAAGATAATCAAGTAGCCACAATTCAAAGCAATACAGACTACATTGAAACGAAAGTGACTTCATACAAAAATGGTTACCTCAATTTACAGCATAAGGGAGCTTATATCGCTCGTTACTATGTTTACTGGGATGAAGTAACTTATGATAAGGATGGAGTTGAAAGCATTCGCTCACGTCAATGGGAAGATAATGGTAAAAACAGGACAGCTGGCTTCCAAACTGAACTTCAATTTAAAGGAAATGTACGTAATATACGCGTGAAGATTCAAGAAAAAACAGGTCTTGTTTGGGAACCATGGCGTACAGTATATAATCGCACAGACCTTCCTCTTGTTCAAAAACGTACAATTATTAACTCAGGTACAACACTCAGACCAAAATACGATGAAAAAGTTGAAAATAACTAATTTTTCACTTGTAAAAGGAATCAGTTCTAAGAGCTGGTTCTTTTTATTGAAGAAATTTTTCTGAAAAATTACAAAATATACTTGCTATTTTAGAAAAATAGTGTAGAATATAAGAAATAGGTTTTTAGAATAAGGAGTGGAATATGACAGTAACGATTGATTGGGAAAACCTTGGTTTTTCCTATATGAAATTACCTTATCGCTATATTGCTCATTTTAAAAATGGACAATGGGATCAAGGAGAACTTACAGAAGATGCAACCTTGCATATTTCTGAGTCTTCTCCAAGTCTTCACTATGGACAACAAGCATTTGAAGGTTTGAAAGCTTATCGTACTAAGGATGGCAGTGTTCAACTGTTCCGTCCTGATGAAAATGCTAAACGCTTGCAACGTACCTGTGACCGTCTCTTGATGCCACAAGTTCCAACAGAAATGTTTGTAGAAGCTTGTAAAGCAGTTGTCCGTGCCAATGAAGAATACGTACCACCATACGGAACAGGTGGAACCCTATATCTTCGTCCTCTTTTGATTGGTGTCGGAGATATTATTGGGGTAAAACCAGCAGAAGAGTACATTTTCACTATCTTTGCTATGCCAGTTGGAAATTACTTTAAAGGTGGTTTGGTTCCAACTAACTTCTTGATTCAGGATGAATACGACCGTGCCGCTCCAAATGGTACAGGTGCGGCTAAGGTTGGTGGGAACTATGCTGCCAGTCTCTTGCCAGGGAAATTGGCTAAATCGCGCCATTTCTCGGATGTTATCTATCTAGACCCATCAACTCATACAAAGATTGAAGAAGTCGGATCAGCTAACTTCTTTGGAATTACAGCTGACAATGAGTTTGTAACACCATTGAGTCCATCTATCTTGCCATCTATTACCAAGTATTCTTTGCTTTATTTGGCAGAACACCGCTTGGGCTTAACTCCTATTGAGGGGGATGTCCCAATTGATAACCTGGATCGTTTTGTAGAGGCAGGTGCTTGTGGTACAGCAGCGGTTATTTCTCCAATTGGAGGTATTCAGCACGGTGATGATTTCCATGTATTTTATAGCGAAACAGAAGTAGGTCCTGTGACTCGTAAACTCTATGATGAATTGACAGGAATTCAGTTTGGCGATATTGAAGCACCGGAAGGTTGGATTGTAAAAGTAGACTAACTTTATCAAACACAAAAACTCCAAATTAGTTGTAATCACTGATATGGAGTTTTTCCTTGCTAGTTTTAGGATTTTCTTGTAAAATAGAAAAAGTGAAGAGAGGTATGAAATGAGTAAGAAAGATAAGAAAATTGAAATTCAAGTAGCAGATGCCAAAGTAAATGTTGGGAAAGATAGCTTTGAAGGTTATGTATTGACCATTGGCAAGAAAGTAATTGGAGAAATTGCCGAATTAGATGGACAATTTGCCATCATAAAGAATGGGAATGTCGATAGTTTTTATAAAAAATTGGAAAAAGCTGTGGAAATTTTAATAGAAAACTATAATTTAGCAAAAATAAGTCTTGTTTTTTTGAAATTTTCATGATATAATAGTCCATGTTAATTGTAGGAGAGATAGCGAAGAGGCTAAACGCGGCGGACTGTAAATCCGCTCCTTCGGGTTCGGGGGTTCGAATCCCTCTCTCTCCATATCATTGATGGGGTATAGCCAAGCGGTAAGGCAAGGGACTTTGACTCCCTCATGCGTTGGTTCGAATCCAGCTACCCCAGTTCTTAGGTAATAATCAAGATAAAAAAAGCAAAAATATCTTAGGGTATTTTATTTTTATAATTGAAAGACGTGAACGATATGAACATGTCCTTGCGGGTGCTTAGGAAAAAAATTATAAGTATGTCAAGTTAAAGAAAAACTTGATCGTTGGAGGATTTTTTAGATGAACGAATTTGAAGATTTGCTAAATAGCGTTAGCCAAGTTGAGACTGGTGATGTTGTTAGTGCTGAAGTATTGACAGTTGATGCGACTCAAGCTAACGTTGCAATCTCTGGAACTGGTGTTGAAGGTGTCTTGACTCTTCGCGAATTGACAAACGATCGCGATGCAGATATCAATGACTTTGTTAAAGTAGGAGAAGTATTGGATGTTCTTGTACTTCGTCAAGTAGTTGGTAAAGATACTGATACAGTTACATACCTTGTATCTAAAAAACGCCTTGAAGCTCGCAAAGCATGGGACAAACTTGTTGGTCGCGAAGAAGAAGTTGTTACTGTTAAAGGAACTCGTGCCGTTAAAGGTGGACTTTCAGTAGAATTTGAAGGTGTTCGTGGATTTATCCCAGCTTCAATGTTGGATACTCGTTTCGTACGTAACACTGAGCGTTTTGTAGGTCAAGAATTTGATGCTAAAATCAAAGAAGTTGACGCTAAAGAAAACCGTTTCATCCTTTCACGTCGTGAAGTTGTTGAAGCAGCTACAGCAGCAGCTCGCGCTGAAGTATTCGGTAAATTGGCTGTTGGTGATGTTGTAACTGGTAAAGTTGCACGTATCACAAGCTTCGGTGCTTTCATCGACCTTGGTGGTGTTGACGGATTGGTTCACTTGACTGAATTGTCACACGAACGCAACGTTTCACCAAAATCAGTTGTAACTGTTGGTGAAGAAATTGAAGTGAAAATCCTTGATCTTAACGAAGAAGAAGGACGCGTATCACTTTCACTTAAGGCAACAACACCTGGACCATGGGATGGCGTTGAGCAAAAATTGGCTAAAGGTGATGTAGTAGAAGGAACAGTTAAACGTTTGACTGACTTCGGTGCATTTGTTGAAGTATTGCCAGGTATCGATGGACTTGTTCACGTATCACAAATTTCACACAAACGTATTGAAAATCCAAAAGAAGCTCTTAAAGTTGGTCAAGAAGTTCAAGTTAAAGTTCTTGAAGTTAATGCAGATGCAGAGCGCGTATCACTTTCTATCAAAGCTCTTGAAGAGCGTCCAGCTCAAGACGAAGGACAAAAAGAAGAAAAACGTGCTCCACGTCCACGTCGTCCAAAACGTCAAGAAAAACGTGATTTCGAACTTCCAGAAACACAAACAGGATTCTCAATGGCTGACTTGTTCGGTGATATCGAACTTTAATCAAATTGAAAATTCATAAAATCCTTTGTTTCCTAAACAAGGGATTTTTCTTTTGTCTCTGATTCTTTTTTGATATAATAGTTCTATGCTAAAATCAGAAAAACAATCACGTTATCAAATGTTAAATGAAGAGCTTTCTTTTTTATTGGAAGGTGAAACTAATGTTTTGGCTAATCTTTCCAACGCCAGTGCTCTTTTAAAATCACGCTTTCCTAATACCGTATTTGCAGGCTTTTATTTGTTCGATGGAAAGGAATTGGTTTTAGGTCCTTTCCAAGGTGGTGTTTCCTGCATCCGTATTGCGCTTGGCAAGGGTGTTTGTGGTGAGGCAGCTCACTGTCAGGAAACTGTTGTTGTTGGAGATGTGACGACCTATCCCAACTATATTTCTTGTGATAGTAGCGCTAAAAGTGAAATTGTTGTGCCTATGATAAAGAATGGTCAATTACTTGGGGTTCTGGATCTGGATTCTTCAGAGATTGATGATTATGATGCTATGGATCGAGATTATTTGGAACAATTTGTCGCTATTTTGCTTGAAAAGACAGAATGGGACTTTACAATGTTTGGGGAGAAATCCTAATGTATCAAGCACTTTATCGAAAATATAGAAGTCAAAATTTCTCACAGTTGGTTGGTCAAGAAGTTGTGGCTAAGACCCTTAAACAAGCAGTGGAGCAAGAGAAAATAAGTCATGCCTATCTTTTTTCAGGCCCTCGTGGAACAGGAAAAACCAGTGTAGCTAAGATTTTTGCTAAGCTATGAACTGTCCAAATCAAGTGGGTGGTGAACCTTGTAATAACTGCTATATTTGTCAAGCAGTGACGGACGGTAGTTTAGAAGATGTCATTGAAATGGATGCGGCTTCTAATAATGGGGTGGATGAAATCCGTGAAATTCGTGATAAATCTACCTATTCCCCTAGCCTTGCCCGTTATAAGGTCTATATCATAGACGAGGTTCACATGCTGTCTACAGGGGCTTTTAATGCCCTCCTAAAGACGCTGGAAGAGCCAACACAGAATGTAGTCTTTATTTTGGCCACTACTGAATTGCACAAGATTCCTGCCACTATTCTATCCCGTGTGCAACGTTTTGAATTTAAATCGATTAAGACACAGGATATTAAGGAACATATCCACTATATCTTAGAAAAAGAAAATATCAGTTCTGAACCAGAGGCTGTGGAAATCATTGCCAGACGTGCTGAAGGTGGAATGCGGGATGCCTTGTCAATTTTAGATCAAGCCCTGAGTTTGACACAGGGAAATGAATTGACGACTGCCGTCTCTGAAGAAATTACAGGGACCATTAGTCTGTCAGCCTTGGATGATTATGTGGTCGCCTTATCTCAACAGGATGTTCCTAAAGCATTAGCTTGCTTAAATCTTCTCTTTGAGAATGGTAAGAGCATGACTCGTTTTGTGACTGACCTTTTGCACTATTTAAGAGACTTGTTAATTGTTCAAACAGGGGGTGAAAACACTCATCATAGTCCAGTCTTTGTGGAGAATTTGGCACTTCCTCAGGAAAATTGTTTGAAATGATTCGCTTGGCAACAGTGAGTTTAGCAGATATTAAGTCTAGTTTGCAGCCCAAGATTTATGCTGAGATGATGACTATCCAGTTGGCGGAGATTAAGCCTGAACCAGCTCTTTCTGGAGCGGTTAAAGATGAAATTTCTGCACTGAGACAGGAAGTTGCGCGTCTTAAACAAGAACTCGCAAATGTGGGAACTGTACCCAAGCCAACAAGTCCAGTACCTCCCCGCCCAGCAGCAGGCAAGACAGTCTATCGTGTGGATCGCAATAAAGTTCAATCTATCCTACAAGAGGCCGTCGAAAATCCTGATTTAGCACGTCAAAATCTGATTCGCTTACAGAATGCCTGGGGAGAGGTAATTGAAAGTCTTGGTGGCCCTGATAAAGCTTTGCTAGTTGGTTCTCAACCAGTTGCGGCCAATGAACACCATGCCATTCTTGCTTTTGAGTCTAACTTCAATGCTGGTCAAACCATGAAACGGGACAATCTCAACACCATGTTTGGCAATATCCTCAGTCAGGCAGCAGGTTTTTCACCTGAGATTTTAGCCATATCCATGGAGGAATGGAAAGAAGTTCGAGCAGCCTTTTCAGCTAAAGCCAAATCTTCTCAAACTGAAAAAGAAGCAGAAGAAAACCTGATTCCAGAAGGATTTGAATTTTTGGCTGATAAAGTGAAGGTAGAGGAAGACTAAAGAAAGATTTCATGATACAATAAGTTTATGAATAGACAACAATTTATTATCATCGCACTGTTTACTGCTGTTGAGACCTATTTTTTCAATGAAGCCTGGATGTCTGGTCGCTATATTATGGCAGCCTTTTGGGCAATTTTACTCTTTAGAAATTTTCGAGTGAGTTACTTGATGGGCAAGATTGTAGATGTCATTGACCAGCATTTGAAAGGAAAAGACTAGTCCTCAGCTTCTAGACAAAATCAAAGCCTTTTAGGCTTTTTTTTGTTATACTATAAAAGTATATTTATTGACCTATTATCGTATTTTCTAGGGAAATTAAGAATGTTTCTAGTAAGTACTGTAAAGGCCTTGAAAAAGAAAGGAACTATCATGTCAGTATTAGAGATCAAAGATCTTCACGTTGAGATTGAAGGAAAAGAAATTTTAAAAGGGGTTAACCTGACCCTGAAAACAGGAGAAATTGCCGCTATCATGGGACCAAATGGTACTGGTAAATCGACTCTTTCTGCCGCTATCATGGGGAATCCAAACTATGAAGTAACTAAAGGTGAAGTCTTGTTTGACGGTGTAAACATCCTTGAGTTGGAAGTGGATGAGCGTGCGCGTATGGGGCTTTTCCTAGCTATGCAATACCCATCAGAAATTCCTGGAATTACTAACGCTGAGTTTCTTCGTGCAGCTATGAATGCTGGTAAAGAAGACGATGAAAAGATTTCAGTTCGTGAATTTATCACTAAATTGGATGAGAAGATGGAATTGCTTAACATGAAAGAAGAAATGGCTGAGCGTTACCTCAACGAAGGCTTCTCTGGTGGTGAGAAAAAACGTAATGAAATTCTTCAACTTTTGATGTTGGAACCAACGTTTGCACTTCTTGATGAGATTGACTCTGGTCTTGATATTGACGCTCTTAAAGTCGTATCTAAAGGTGTTAATGCCATGCGTGGTGAAGGCTTTGGTGCTATGATTATCACTCACTACCAACGTCTTTTGAACTATATCACACCAGATGTGGTACACGTGATGATGGAAGGTCGTGTTGTCCTTTCTGGTGGTCCAGAATTGGCTGCGCGTTTGGAACGTGAAGGATACGCAAAATTAGCTGAAGAACTTGGCTACGACTACAAGGAAGAATTGTGATTCCCTCGTATCTTTTAGGAGAAGTAAATGACTAAAGAAAATATTAAACTTTTTTCAGAAATGCATGCTGAACCAAGCTGGTTGGCTGACCTCCGTCAAAAAGCTTTTGACAAGATTGAGAGTTTAGAATTACCAGTTATTGAGCGTGTCAAATTCCACCGTTGGAATCTGGGTGATGGAACGATTACAGAAAATGAGCCATCAGCAAATGTTCCAGATTTCACTGCACTAGATAATCACTTGAAATTGGTTCAAGTAGGTACCCAAACTGTTTTTGAACAAATTCCAGTTGAGTTGGCTGAACAGGGTGTTGTCTTTACAGACTTTCACTCAGCTTTAGAAGAAATTCCAGAGATTATTGAGGAATTCTTCATGTCATCTGTCAAGTATGACGATGACAAATTAGCAGCCTACCATACAGCTTATTTCAACAGTGGTGCTGTTCTCTATATTCCTGATAATGTTGAGATTAAAGAGCCAATCGAAGGAATTTTCTACCAAGATAGTGATAGCGATGTACCGTTTAACAAACATATTATGATTATCGCTGGTAAAAATTCTAAGATTAGTTATTTGGAGCGTCTAGAGTCACGTGGTGAAGGAAGTGCTAAGCAACTGCTAATATCACAGTGGAAGTGATTGCTCGTTCAGGAGCGCAAGTCAAGTTTGCAGCGATTGACCGCCTTGGTGAGAATGTCACTGCCTACATTAGCCGTCGTGGTAAGTTGGGTAACGATTCAAGCATTGACTGGGCGATTGGTGTCATGAATGAAGGAAACGTCGTTGCTGACTTTGATAGTGACTTGATTGGTAATGGTAGCCATGCTGACCTTAAAGTTGTAGCGCTCTCAAGTGGCCGTCAGGTACAAGGAATTGATACTCGTGTAACCAACTATGGTTGCAACTCAATCGGTAATATCCTACAACATGGGGTTATTCTTGAAAAAGCAACCTTGACCTTCAATGGTATCGGCCACATCATCAAGGGAGCTAAGGGAGCAGATGCCCAACAAGAGAGCCGTGTTCTTATGCTTTCAGACCAAGCACGATCAGATGCCAACCCAATTCTTTTAATTGATGAAAATGACGTAACTGCAGGACACGCGGCTTCTATCGGTCAGGTAGATCCAGAAGATATGTACTACCTCATGAGCCGAGGCTTGGACAAGGCAACTGCAGAACGTTTGGTTGTTCGCGGTTTCCTAGGCTCTGTTATCGTTGAGATTCCAGTCAAGGAAGTTCGTGATGAAATGATTGCAACTATCGAAGAAAAATTGTCAAAACGCTAAGGGGTAGCCTATGTTAGATGTAGAAGCGATTCGTAAGGATTTTCCAATTTTAGACCAGATTGTCAACGACGAACCATTGGTCTATTTGGACAATGCTGCGACGACACAGAAACCACTAGCAGTTCTGGAGACAATCAATCACTATTATGAGCAGGACAATGCCAATGTTCACCGAGGTGTCCATACCTTGGCCGAAAGGGCAACAGCGTCCTATGAGGCGGCTCGTGTAACTATACGTAAGTTTATCAATGCTGGTTCTACAAAGGAAGTTCTCTTTACTAGAGGAACGACAACCAGTCTTAATTGGGTGGCGCGCTTTGCAGAGGAAGTCTTGACTGAGGGAGACCAGGTTTTGATTTCTGTCATGGAACACCATTCCAATATCATTCCTTGGCAGGAAGCATGCCGCAAGACTGGAGCGGAGCTTGTCTATGTCTATCTCAAGGATGGATCCTTGGATATGGATGATTTGCGTTCTAAATTGACTGATAAGGTCAAGTTTGTTTCGCTAGCTCACGCCTCAAATGTTTTGGGTGTGGTCAATCCAATCAAAGAAATCACTCAATTGGCCCACCAAGTTGGAGCTATCATGGTGGTGGATGGCGCTCAGTCTACGCCTCATATGAAGATTGATGTCCAGGACTTGGATGTGGACTTCTTTGCTTTTTCAGGCCACAAGATGGCTGGTCCAACTGGTATTGGTGTCCTTTACGGCAAAGAAAAGTATCTTGAACAAATGTCACCCGTAGAATTCGGTGGCGAAATGATTGATTTCGTCTATGAGCAGTCTGCTAGTTGGAAGGAATTGCCTTGGAAATTCGAGGCAGGAACTCCCAATATGGCGGGTGCTATCGGGCTTGCTGCTGCAGTGGATTATCTGGAAATATTGGTATAGATGCCATTGAATCCCATGAACAAGAACTGATAGCCTACGTATATCCAAAACTGCAGGCGATTGAAGGACTGACTATTTATGGTTCGCAGGACTTGGCTCAACGTTCGGGTGTTATTGCCTTTAACCTAGGCAATCTTCATCCTCACGACCTTGCTACGGCTCTGGATTATGAAGGCGTGGCTGTTCGTGCAGGTCACCACTGCGCCCAACCCTTACTCCAGTATTTGGATGTCCCAGCAACAGCTCGCGCAAGTTTTTATATCTACAATAACAAGGCAGATTGCGACAAACTAGTCGATGCCTTACAAAAGACAAAGGAGTTTTTCAATGGCACTTTCTAAACTAGATAGCCTTTATATGGCAGTGGTATCGGACCATTCGAAAAATCCACATCACCAAGGAAAGTTAGAAGACGCTGAGCAAATCAGTCTCAACAATCCGACCTGTGGTGATGTCATCAATCTCTCTGTCAAGTTTGATGCAGAGGATCGTTTGGAGGATATTGCTTTTCTAAACTCAGGCTGTACTATCTCAACTGCCTCTGCAAGCATGATGTCAGATGCTGTTTTAGGAAAAACAAAACAAGAAATCTTAGAACTAGCGACCATTTTTTCTGAAATGGTTCAAGGCCAAAAAGATGACAGACAAGATAGTCTCGGAGATGCGGCCTTCTTGTCAGGTGTTGCCAAATTCCCTCAACGAATTAAGTGTGCAACCCTAGCTTGGAACGCCCTGAAGAAAACAATTGAAAATCAAGAAAACAAGTAAGACAAGTTTCTTTTGTCTTATGAATCAGTAGAAATGAAGAATGAAAGAAAGGATATTATGGCTGAAGAAAGAGTAGAACCAAAACCAATTGATCTTGGTGAATATAAATTTGGTTTCCATGATGATGTAGAGCCTGTCCTATCGACAGGAAAAGGATTGAATGAAGATGTCATTCGTGAACTATCAGCTGCAAAGGGAGAACCTGAGTGGATGTTAGAATTCCGTTTGAAGTCTTATGAAACCTTTAAAAAAATGCCCATGCAAACTTGGGGAGCAGACTTGTCAGAGATTGATTTTGATGACTTGATTTATTATCAAAAACCATCTGATAACCAGCTCGTTCTTGGGATGATGTTCCTGAAAAAATCAAAGAAACCTTTGAACGTATCGGGATTCCAGAAGCTGAGCGTGCTTATCTAGCTGGGGCCTCTGCCCAGTATGAGTCAGAAGTGGTTTACCACAACATGAAAGAAGAGTTCCAAAAATTGGGGATTATCTTTACAGATACGGATTCTGCCCTCAAGGAATATCCAGATTTGTTTAAACAATACTTCGCTAAGTTGGTACCGCCGACTGATAACAAGTTGGCTGCCCTCAACTCAGCAGTGTGGTCAGGTGGAACCTTTATCTACGTACCAAAAGGAGTCAAGGTTGATATTCCGCTTCAAACTTACTTCCGTATCAACAACGAAAATACTGGTCAGTTTGAACGTACTTTGATTATCGTTGATGAGGGAGCAAGTGTCCACTACGTTGAAGGATGTACAGCGCCAACTTATTCAAGTAATAGCTTGCATGCTGCCATCGTAGAAATCTTTGCCTTGGACGGAGCTTATATGCGTTATACAACCATCCAAAACTGGTCTGATAATGTCTATAACTTGGTAACCAAACGTGCCAAAGCCTTGAAAGATGCTACTGTTGAGTGGATTGATGGAAACTTGGGTGCTAAAACAACCATGAAATACCCATCTGTTTACCTAGATGGAGAAGGAGCGCGTGGTACCATGCTCTCTATCGCCTTTGCCAATGCAGGGCAACACCAAGATACGGGTGCTAAGATGATCCACAATGCTCCACATACAAGCTCGTCTATCGTGTCTAAATCTATCGCTAAAGGTGGTGGTAAGGTAGACTACCGTGGACAAGTAACCTTTAATAAAAATTCTAAGAAATCTGTTTCTCACATCGAGTGTGATACCATTATCATGGATGACTTGTCAGCATCAGATACTATTCCATTTAATGAAATCCACAACTCGCAAGTAGCTTTAGAACACGAAGCCAAGGTTTCTAAGATTTCAGAAGAACAACTCTATTACCTCATGAGCCGTGGATTGTCAGAATCTGAGGCAACTGAGATGATTGTTATGGGATTTGTAGAACCTTTTACAAAAGAGCTTCCAATGGAATATGCAGTTGAGCTGAACCGCTTGATTAGCTATGAAATGGAAGGATCAGTTGGGTAAGAATATGTAGAATCTGAGCAGGATTTATTTCTGCTCAGATTTTTTTGAAAAATAATCTTATAAATATTCACAAAATTCCTTTTATATGATAAAATAAAACAATCATATTTAATGGAGATGACCTATGAATATTTTTAGAACTAAAGATGCTAGCCTGGGACGTAGTGAAATGCACCGTCATTTAAAAGTATGGGATTTGATTTTATTAGGAATCGGTGCCATGGTAGGAACTGGGATTTTTACCATTACAGGAACCGCAGCAGCAACTCTTGCTGGTCCGTCACTGGTTGTATCCATAGTGATTTCTGCCCTTTGTGTTTCTTTATCTGCCCTCTTTTTCGCAGAATTTGCCTCTCGTGTTCCTGTAACTGGTGGTGCTTATAGTTATTTGTATGCAATTTTGGGTGAATTACCAGCTTGGATTGCTGGATGGTTGACTATCATGGAATTTATGACAGCAGTTTCTGGTGTTGCCTCTGGATGGTCCGCTTATTTTAAAGGCTTGCTAAGTAACTATAGTATCTCAATGCCTCAAGCCTTGAATGGGACCTTTAACCCTAAAGCAAGGTACCTATATAGACCTTTTACCTATTTTGGTACTGACACTGGTAACCGGTTTAGTTTTATTAAACTCCAAGGCAGCCTTGCGTTTTTAATTCGCTTCTAGTCATCTTGAAATTCTCTGCTCTCGCTTTGTTTATTCTAGTTGGTATCTGGTATATTAAACCAGAAAATTGGTCCAACTTTGCTCCCTTTGGTTTTGGTCAAATTTATGGTGGAAGTACTGGAATAATGGCAGGAGCATCTTTGATGTTCTTTGGTTTTCTAGGGTTTGAATCTATTTCAATGGCTGTTGATGAAATTCAAAATCCACAAAAAAATGTTCCACGAGGTATTGTTTTGTCATTGACAATCGTAACGATTCTCTATGCTCTGGTTACATTAGTATTGACAGGGATTGTTCACTACAGCCAACTCAATGTGGACGATGCGGTAGCATTTTCATTGCGAAGTATTGGAATTGGTTGGGCAGCTAATTATGTGTCATTAGTGGCCATTTTGACCCTAATAACAGTTTGTATTTCTATGACTTATGCCTTATCGCGTATGATTTACAGTTTAGCACGTGATGGTCTTTTACCTCGAAGTTTTAAGCAATTAAGCAAAACAAGTCGTGTTCCTAAAAATGCGACCATCTTAACAGGAGTTGCTTCTGCAATTGCAGCAGGAGTGTTTCCGCTGGCTAGTATTGCAGCCTTTCTAAATATTTGTACGCTTGCTTATCTTATCTTATTGGCTTATGGAATTATAAAACTTAGAAAGGATAAGGGAATGCCTAAAGAAGGAGAATTCAAAACTCCCCTAGTTCCCTTGTTACCGATTCTCTCAATTCTAATTTGTCTTTCCTTTATGCTTCAATATAGTATAGAAACATGGATTGCGTTTGGCATTGCTCTTGTAGTTGGACTTGTGATTTACTTTACTTATGGCTATCGTCATTCTACACTTTCTGAATAAAGAAAAAGCTGGAACTTCCCAGCTTTCTCTATTCTTTTATGTAGGTAAATCCTTCACCAAGGATTTCATGAGCTTCAGTAATAGTTATAAGGCTTGAGGATCAACTTGATGAATCATATCTTTCATTTTTACAATTTCATTACGACCAACAATACAATAGATGATTTTCAAATCTTTCTTACTATAATAGCCTTGACCAGAAAGAAAGGTTACCCCACGTCCGAGTTCATCATTAATCTTTTTAGCTAATTTGTCAGGATACTGAGTAATAATTATAAAGCCTTTTCCAGCGTAGCCACCTTCTCCAATAAAATCAATGACACGTGTGATGATAAAATCGAACAAAAGAGTATAGGTAACTAGACGAAGATTTTGGAAGAGTATTAAAATTAACATTAGGATAAAGAAGTCAATCACAAAAAGTAATTTTCCGATGGATATATTCGTATATTTGTTTAGAATACGAGCAACAATATCAGATCCACCGGTTGTTCCACCAGCATTGAAAATAACTCCTAACCCGATTCCAAGCAGAACACCGGAAACCAAGGAAACGATTATCAAATCACCTTGTAAATCAAACTGTAAGGGAATACGTTCAAATACCGCTAACCAAACAGATAGAGAAAAAGTACCTAGAAGGCTAGAATAGAGTGTTTTAGGACCAAATATTTTCCAAGCCAAAATGAATAAGGGAATATTAATTAAAAGATTCATCAAGGAGACAGGAATCTTGAAGAGATAGTATGTAATTAGGGTGACACCAGTTGCTCCTCCCTCGAAGAGATGATGGGGAACAACAAAATAGGTAAGGCCAAAAGCATAAATAGCTGCACCCAGTATGATGGTGATAATAGGCTGTATTTTTCGAAGCATGATTTTCCCTCACTTTTCTATAGATTGATTATACCAAAATTTCAAGCTTTTTCATTGGATCCCTTATGATTTTTTAACAATTTTTTGATATAATAAGAGTGAAAAAATCTAATTCCTATCTAGTATAATAGAAAGATTGATTATATGACAAAAGTAAAAATTGTAACAGACTCTTCTGTTACTATCGAACCAGAAGTTGTTAAAGAACTTAATATTACAGTTGTTCCCCTATCGGTTATGATTGATAGCGTGCTTTATTCGGATTCAGATTTGAAAGAAGGTGAGTTCCTCCATCTTATGCAACAAAGTAAGAATCTGCCGAAAACCAGTCAGCCACCAGTAGGAGTGTTTGCTGAGGTTTTTGAAGAACTAGGAAAAGATGGTAGTCAAATTCTTGCAATACATATGTCTCATGCCTTGTCTGGAACGGTTGAGGCTGCTCGTCAAGGTGCAAGTTTATCTGCTGCGGATGTGACAGTTATTGATAGCTCATTTACCGATCAGGCTATGAAGTTTCAAGTTGTTGAAGCCGCAAAACTTGCTAAAGAAGGAAAAGATTTAGAAACAATTGTAGCTGCTGTTGAAGAAATCAAACAAGATACAGAACTTTACATTGGGGTTTCAACTTTAGAAAACTTAGTGAAAGGTGGACGTATCGGACGTGTGACCGGTCTTTTAAGTTCACTTTTGAATATTCGTGTTGTGATGCAGATGAAAGATCATGAATTGCAACCTATTGTTAAAGGTCGTGGTACTAAAACGTTTAAAAAATGGTTAGACGAGTTGGCAGAAGCTCTTTCTCATAAATCGGTTGCTGAAATTGGGATTTCCTATGCAGGAACTAATGAGTGGGCTAATGAAATGAAGAGTTTATTGCAACAATATGTTGAAAAACCGATATCAGTTTTAGAAACAGGTTCTATTATTCAAACTCATACAGGAGAAAATGCATGGGCTATTTTAATACGATATGTTTCCTAAAAAAATAGTGAAAATTCATTCAAAATAGTGTTTTTGACTTGACCTACGGGCGTTTTTAGGATATGATTATATTTGTTAATTAGAAATTATTTGGAGGATTTTTTAACATGGCAAACAAACAAGATTTGATCGCTAAAGTAGCAGAAGCTACAGAATTGACTAAGAAAGACTCAGCAGCAGCAGTTGAAGCTGTATTTGCAGCAGTAACTGAGTACCTTGCAGCTGGTGAAAAAGTTCAATTGATTGGTTTTGGTAACTTTGAAGTTCGTGAGCGTGCTGCACGTAAAGGTCGCAACCCACAAACTGGCAAAGAAATCAAAATTGCAGCTTCTAAAGTTCCAGCATTCAAAGCTGGTAAAGCTCTTAAAGACGCTGTTAAATAATGACACTTTAAAAAGCCTATTGATCGAGCTTTCTAGCTTGATTAATAGGCTTTTTTATTTACTTTTGAGCATTTTTAGGGCAAAGACTAATACTTTTCCATGACATCTGTAATGGTTGTTTTTATTTGTTTAGTAATATGAGTATGGATTTGTGGCGTTGTTTTAGCATATGAGTATCCAACATGATCCAAACGGTGTGAAATAAGGAATCTTTTGGAAAATAGTGTTTCAGTCTTTATGGGAAAAGAAAAAAGGTTCTCATTTAATGAGAACCTAGTTACAATTAGTTTTTAGAAGCTTCTTGGAATTCTGGGTTTTTCCATGCTTCGTCAATGATAGCTTGCAATTCTTTAGCAGATGCTTGCATTTTTTGAGTTTCAGCATCGTTCAATGGGATATTTACTGGACGAACGATACCGTGTGCACCAACGATAGCTGGTTGACCGATAAAGACATTCTCAACACCGTATTGACCTTCTTGGAATACAGAAAGTGGAAGTACTGCATTTTCGTCGTCAAGGATTGCTTTTGTGATACGAGCAAGAGCTACAGCGATACCGTAGTAAGTAGCTCCTTTTTTGTTGATGATTGAGTAAGCTGCGTCACGAACTGAGATGAAGAGTTCAACAAGGTCAGCTTCATTCAAGTCACGGTTAGCTTGCAACCATTGTTCCAATTTAACACCGGCAACGTTAGCGTGAGACCAAACAGCAAACTCAGAGTCACCGTGTTCACCCATGATGTAGGCATGGACTGAACGAGCATCAACACCGATCTTTTCAGCAAGTGCTTGACGGAAACGAGCTGAGTCAAGTGAAGTACCTGAACCGATAACACGTTCTTTAGGGAATCCAGAGAATTTCCAAGTTGAATAAGTCAAGACATCTACTGGGTTAGCTGCAACAAGGAAGATACCATTGAAACCTGAAGCAACAACTTGCTCAACGATTGATTTGTTGATAGTGAGGTTTTTACCTACAAGGTCAAGGCGAGTTTCACCTGGTTTTTGAGGAGCACCAGCAGTGATAACAACAAGGTCAGCATCCGCACAGTCTTCGTATTTAGCAGCGTAGATTTTTTTGGGTGAAGTAAATGCAAGGGCGTGGCTAAGGTCTTCAGCATCACCAACTGCTTTTTCAAACAATTGTGGAATTTCAATAATACCAAGTTCTTGTGCGATTCCTTGAGTAACAAGGGCGAAAGCGTAAGATGAACCTACAGCACCATCACCAACAAGGATAACTTTTTTGTGTTGTTTAGTTAGTGTCATTTGTCTAAACATCTCCTTAATTTTATTCAGGGATTTCCCCAGTTGTTTTAATTCTATCACTTTTAAATGCTTTGTCACGGATATACATTAGAGTTCTTGATGTAAACGTTTTATCGATTTGGATATCTGAAATATAGCGAACATTATGGTATAATATATCTAATTACTAATAGTGAAATGAGGCATTTATTAATGCAGGATAGAAATTTAGTGAATGTCAATCTGACAAAGGAGATGAAGACCAGCTTTATCGACTACGCCATGAGTGTTATCGTTGCGCGGGCCCTTCCTGATGTTCGAGATGGCTTGAAACCCGTTCACCGTCGGATTCTCTACGGAATGAATGAATTGGGTGTTACTCCAGACAAACCTCATAAAAAATCTGCTCGTATTACAGGGGATGTTATGGGTAAATATCACCCACACGGGGATTCCTCTATCTATGAAGCCATGGTCCGTATGGCTCAATGGTGGAGCTACCGTTACATGCTTGTAGATGGTCATGGGAACTTTGGTTCCATGGATGGTGACGGTGCTGCCGCCCAGCGTTATACCGAGGCACGTATGAGCAAGATTGCTCTAGAGATGCTTCGTGATATCAATAAAAATACAGTTGATTTCGTTGATAACTATGATGCCAATGAACGTGAACCCTTGGTCTTGCCAGCGCGCTTTCCAAACCTTTTGGTTAATGGAGCGACTGGTATTGCGGTTGGGATGGCAACCAATATTCCACCTCATAACTTGGGAGAAACCATTGATGCAGTGAAGTTGGTCATGGACAATCCTGAAGTGACTACTAAGGACTTGATGGAAGTCTTGCCTGGTCCAGATTTTCCAACTGGTGCCCTTGTTATGGGGAAATCAGGTATTCACAAGGCCTACGAAACAGGTAAAGGTTCGATTGTTCTTCGTTCTCGTACTGAAATTGAAGAAACTAAGACTGGCCGTGAGCGCATCGTTGTAACAGAATTTCCTTACATGGTTAATAAAACCAAGGTGCATGAACATATTGTTCGTTTGGTTCAGGAAAAACGTATTGAGGGGATCACAGCTGTACGTGATGAATCAAACCGTGAAGGGGTTCGATTTGTTATAGAAGTGAAGCGCGATGCCTCAGCCAATGTTATCCTAAATAATCTTTTTAAGATGACCCAGATGCAAACCAATTTTGGTTTTAATATGCTTGCTATCCAAAATGGGGTGCCGAAGATTTTGTCTCTTCGTCAGATTTTGGATGCTTATATCGATCACCAAAAAGAAGTGGTTGTTCGTCGTACACGTTTTGATAAGGAAAAAGCAGAAGCGCGTGCTCATATCTTAGAAGGTCTCTTAATTGCACTAGACCATATCGACGAAGTGATTCGTATCATCCGTGCTAGTGAAACAGATGCGGAAGCACAAGCTGAGTTGATGAGCAAGTTTAAGCTCTCTGAACGTCAAAGTCAAGCCATCCTTGATATGCGCCTTCGTCGTTTGACAGGCTTGGAACGAGATAAGATTCAGTCTGAATATGATGACCTCTTGACCCTAATTGCCGATTTAGCAGATATTCTTGCTAAGCCGGAACGTGTTTCTCAAATCATCAAAGATGAATTAGATGAAGTTAAGCGTAAGTTTGGCGACCAACGTCGTACAGAATTGATGGTCGGTGAAGTCTTGAGTCTTGAAGATGAAGATTTGATTGAAGAATCGGATGTTTTAATTACACTGTCTAATAAGGGTTACATCAAACGTCTGGACCAAGGCGAATTTACCGCTCAAAAACGTGGTGGTCGTGGTGTTCAAGGTACAGGTGTTAAGGATGACGATTTTGTTCGTGAGTTAGTGTCAACTAGCACCCATGATCACCTGCTCTTCTTCACAAATAAAGGCCGTGTCTATCGTTTGAAAGGCTATGAAATTCCTGAATATGGCCGTACTGCCAAGGGCTTGCCGATTGTCAATCTTGTGAAATTGGATGAATGCGAAAATATTCAGACCATCATCAATGTCGAGTCTGAACGAAGTGATGATGCTTATCTTTTCTTCACAACGCGTCATGGTATTGTGAAGAGAACCAGCGTCAAGGAATTTGCTAATATTCGTCAAATGGGCTTAAAGCACTGAACCTCAAAGATGAAGATGAGTTGATTAATGTTTTACTAACAGAAGAAGATACGGATATTATCATTGGTACTAAGTTTGGTTATGCAGTTCGCTTTAATCAATCAGCCGTTCGTGGAATGAGCCGTATCGCTACTGGAGTGAAGGGTGTCAATCTTCGTGAAGGGGACACAGTAGTTGGTGCTAGTGTGATCACAGATCAGGACGAGGTTCTTATCATCACAGAAAAAGGATTTGGTAAGCGCACAGTTGCGACTGAATATCCAACTAAAGGTCGTGGTGGTAAAGGAATGCAAACTGCTAAAATTACGGAAAAGAATGGTTCCCTTGCTGGTCTTATGACAGTAAAAGGTGATGAAGATTTGATGATTATCACTGATACAGGTGTCATGATTCGAACCAATGTTGCCAATATTTCACAAACAGGTCGCTCAACTATGGGAGTTAAAGTGATGCGCCTGGATCAAGATGCTAAAATTGTAACCTTTACAACAGTTGCAGCGGCAGAAAAAGAAGAAGTTGGGATAGAAAATGAAACAGAAGGTGAAGCATAATGTCTCATAAAAATAACAAAAAGAAAACAAATCGTAAGAATATACTAATCAATGTCTTGGCAGGATTCTTAATCATCTTGTCAGTAGCTTTGATTTTCAATTCAAAAATTCGTGATATCTTCATGGTTTGGAATACCAATAAATACCAAGTCAGCCAGGTATCAAAAGATAAATTGGAAGAAAATCAAGATACAGAAGGCAATTTTGACTTTGACTCTGTAAAAGCTATCTCGTCAGAAGCTGTCTTATCCTCACAATGGAATTCGCAAAAATTGCCAGTTATCGGTGGAATTGCTGTCCCTGAAGTAGAAATTAACTTGCCTATTTTTAAGGGACTTGATAATGTTAATCTCTTCTATGGTGCGGGTACAATGAAGCGTGACCAAGTGATGGGGAAAGGAAACTATTCACTTGCGAGCCATCACATCTTCACGGCAGAAAATGCCAGTCAAATGCTCTTTTCTCCACTGGCACGCGCTAAAAATGGGATGAAAATTTATCTAACTGATAAGGATAAAGTTTATACATATGAAATCCGAGAAGTGAAGCATGTGACTCCAGATCGAGTTGACGAGATTGATGACCGTAGTGGTGTTGATGAAATCACACTGGTAACCTGTGTAGACTATGATGCGACAGAGCGTATTATCGTAAAAGGTGACCTGAAAAATACAAAAGATTATTCACAAACCCCTGAAGAAATTCTAACAGCTTTCAATCAACCATATAAACAGCGCTATTAAAGATAAAATCAGTAAAATCTTAGGTTTTACTGATTTTTTATAGATAGATTTTCAAAATAAACTGTTATGAAATACAGAAAACGCTTCCTTATTTCTAAAGTTTGTGATATAATTATCAAAAATAAAAGTTTAGGAGTTTATTATGGTCTCTTCAGAATTTATCTCAAAGATTGAATTTGCTTGCAAGAAGAAGGAAAGTCTCTATAGTCAAAGCAAATTTAAGTATGCGATTCGTTCTATGTTCGCAGGTGCATTTTTAACCTTCAGTACAGCTGCAGGTGCAGTTGGAGCTGACTTAATTAATAAAATTGCACCAGGTAGTGGACGCTTCCTCTTCCCATTTGTCTTTGCTTGGGGATTGGCCTACATTGTTTTCTTGAATGCCGAGTTGGTAACTTCAAATATGATGTTTTTGACAGCTGGTAGTTTCTTGAAAAAAATCTCATGGAGAAAAACAGCTGAGATTTTACTTTACTGTACCTTGTTCAATCTCATCGGTGCTTTGATAGCAGGTTGGGGCTTTGCTCATTCAGCAGCCTATGCACATTTGACTCACGATAGTTTCATCTCAGGTGTTGTTGAGATGAAGTTAGGTCGCTCAAATGAATTAATCTTGCTTGAGGCGATTTGGCAAATATTTTCGTAAATATTGCGATTCTTTCATTTGTTTTGGTCAAAGACGGTGGTGCTAAACTTTGGCTTGTTTTATCAGCAATTTACATGTTTGTATTCTTAACAAACGAGCACATTGCTGCAAACTTTGCTTCCTTTGCGATTGTAAAATTCAGTGTTGCTGCTGATACTATTGCTAACTTCGGTGTTGGAAATATGCTTCGTCACTGGGGTGTAACCTTCGTTGGAAACTTAATTGGTGGTGGTCTCTTGATGGGTCTTCCATATGCCTTCCTCAATAAAAACGAAGATACTTATGTAGATTAAGAAAATGAGCACGATTTAGTCGTGCTTTTTTCATTTTTAAAATAATACTCTTCGAAAATCTCTTCAAACCTCGTCAACGTCGCGTTGCCGTAGGCATGGATACTGACTTCGTCAGTTCTATCCACAACCTCAAAACAGTATTTTGAGCTGACTTCGTCAGTTCTATCCACAACCTCAAAACAGTATTTTGAGCTGACTTCGTCAGTTCTATCTACAACCTCAAAACAGTATTTTGAGCTGACTTTGTCAGTTCTATCTACAACCTCAAAGCAGTGCTTTGAGCAACCTGCGGCTAGTTTTCTAGTTTGCTCTTTGATTTTCATTGAGTATAAGGTAATAGCTATTTCTTATATCAAAATATAGAAAACTAATATTGGTAAACTATAACTTAAGGTGCTACAATATCCTTAATCAAACTATTTGGAGGTCGCCTTATGACTCGTGATTTTAAATTTGAAACTTTGCAACTACATGCTGGTCAAGTTGTGGATCCAGCTACCAAGTCTCGTGCAATGCCGATTTATCAAACAACATCCTTTGTTTTTGATGATACTGAGGAGGCCGCAGATCTCTTTGCCTTGAAGAAAGCAGGGAATATCTATACTCGCATTACCAACCCTACAACAGCTGCCTTTGAAGAAAGAATTGCTGCTCTTGAAGGTGGTGTTGGAGCTCTTGCAACAGCATCAGGTATGGCCGCAGTGATTTATACGATTTTGGCTCTTGCCCATGCTGGTGACCATGTAGTGGCTGCTTCGACTATTTACGGTGGAACCTTCAATCTCTTGAAAGAAACCCTTCCTCGTTATGGTATCACAACAACCTTTGTCGATGTGGATAATTTGGAGGAAGTAGAAGCAGCTATCAATGACAATACCAAGCTTGTTTTGATTGAAACCTTGGGTAACCCTTTGATTAACATTCCAGACCTGGAAAAATTGGCTGAGATTGCGCATAAACACCAGATTCCACTCGTTTCGGATAATACCTTTGCCACACCTTATTTGATTAATGTCTTTTCTCACGGTGTAGATATTGCCATTCACTCTGCGACTAAGTTTATCGGTGGGCATGGTACAACTATTGGAGGAGTGATTGTCGATAGTGGTCGTTTTGATTGGGCGGCTTCAGGGAAATTCCCTCAATTTGTTGAGGAAGACCCAAGCTACCATAACTTGAGCTATACTCGTGATGTGGGTGCAGCAGCATTTATTATCGCTGTTCGTGTTCAATTGCTTCGTGATACAGGTGCTGCCTTGTCGCCATTTAATGCTTTTCTCTTGCTCCAAGGACTTGAAACCATTTCTCTTCGTGTGGAACGCCATGTGCAAAATGCTGAGAAAATTGTTGATTTTCTTGTAAACCATCCTAAGGTAGAAAAGGTAAATTATCCAAAACTTGCAGACAGTCCTTATCATGCCTTGGCTGAGAAATATTTACCAAAAGGTGTGGGTTCAATCTTTACCTTCCATGTCAAAGGTGGGGAGGCAGAAGCACGCAAGGTAATTGATAATTTGGAAATCTTTTCTGACCTAGCAAACGTAGCAGATGCTAAATCGCTTGTTGTCCATCCAGCAACAACTACTCACGGTCAATTGTCAGAAAAAGACCTGGAAGCAGCTGATGTGACACCAAACCAAATCCGCTTGTCTATCGGACTTGAAAATGTAGAGGATTTGATCGAAGACTTGCGCTTGGCCTTGGAAAAAATTTAAGGAAAAGAAGATAAACAGTGGGTTTCGACTCACTGTTTTTGATTTTCTCTCAGGCATGATATAATGGTTACAGAAGTCTAGAAAGAGGAAAGATATGAACGAAATCAAATGTCCCAACTGTGGGGAAGTATTTACAGTAAATGAGAGTCAGTATGCCGAACTTTTGTCCCAAGTGAGAACGGCAGAGTTTGATAAGGAATTACACGACCGCATGAAGCAGGAACTGGCCTTGGTTGAGCAAAAGGCTATGAATGAGCAACAATCTAAACTAGCTCAAAAAGACCAAGAAATCGCGCAATTGCAGAGTCAAATCCAAAACTTTGATACAGAGAAAGAGTTGGCCAAGAAAGAAGTTGAACAGACAAGCCATGAGGCCTTATTAGCAAAGGACAAGGAAGTGCAGGCCTTGGAGAACCAATTGGCAACCTTGCGTTTGGAGCACGAAAATCAACTGCAGAAGACCCTTTCTGACCTAGAAAAAGAACGTGATCAGGTCAAAAATCAGCTCCTCTTGCAAGAAAAGGAAAATGAGTTGTCTTTGGCTTCTGTTAAACAAAACTATGAAGCCCAGCTTAAAGCAGCCATTGAACAAGTCGAGTTTTATAAGAATTTCAAGGCTCAACAATCAACAAAAGCGATTGGGGAAAGTTTGGAACAATATGCAGAGACTGAGTTTAACAAGGTCCGTAGTTTTGCCTTCCCGAATGCTTACTTTGAAAAGGATAATAAGGTCTCTGCGCGTGGTTCCAAAGGGGACTTTATCTTCCGTGAGAGTGATGAAAATGGGGTCGAAATTATTTCCATCATGTTTGAAATGAAAAATGAAGCAGATGGGACAGAGAAGAAGCACAAGAACGCAGACTTCTACAAGGAATTGGACAAGGACCGTCGTGAAAAGAACTGCGAATATGCTGTTTTGGTGACCATGCTTGAGGCTGATGATGACTACTTTAATACAGGGATTGTTGACGTCAGCCACGAGTATGAAAAGATGTATGTGGTTCGTCCTCAATTCTTTATCCAGTTAATTGGGCTCTTGCGAAATGCAGCGCTTAATTCCCTAAAATACAAGCAGGAGTTGGCCTTGGTTCGCGAGCAAAATATCGATATTACGCATTTTGAGGAAGATTTGGATGCCTTTAAAGTAGCTTTTGCCAAGAACTACAATTCAGCTTCAACTAACTTTGGTAAAGCTATCGATGAAATCGACAAGGCCATCAAACGCATGGAAGAGGTCAAGAAGTTCCTAACCACATCCGAAAACCAACTTCGTCTTGCAAATAACAAGTTGGAAGATGTTTCTGTTAAAAAATTGACTCGAAAAAATCCAACCATGAAAGCGAAATTTGAAGCACTGAAGGGGGAGTGAGAAAGCAAATATGAACGGTATTATCAACTTAAAAAAAGAAGCGGGGATGACCTCGCATGATGCGGTTTTTAAACTGCGTAAGATTTTAGGAACTAAGAAGATTGGTCATGGTGGGACCTTGGATCCGGATGTAGTGGGTGTTTTGCCGATTGCGGTTGGCAAGGCGACACGCATGGTCGAATTTATGCAGGATGAGGGCAAGGTTTATGAGGGTGAAATCACTCTTGGTTATTCAACGACGACCGAGGATGTCAGTGGGGAAGTGGTTGCAGAGACACCTGTTTTATCTCCCTTGGATGAAAAAATTGTTGATGGAGCGATAGACAGTCTGACTGGGCCTATTACCCAAATTCCGCCTATGTACTCAGCTGTCAAGGTCAATGGTCGTAAGCTTTATGAGTATGCGCGTGCTGGTCAGGAAGTGGAGCGTCCAGAACGTCAGGTAACTATTTATAGCTTTGAGCGGACAAGTCCGATTTCTTATGATGGTCATCTTGCACGATTCACTTTTCGTGTGAAATGTAGTAAGGGGACTTACATCCGTACCTTGTCTGTTGACTTGGGAGAGAATCTTGGATACGCTGCCCATATGTCATACCTGACAAGGACTAGTGCTGCAGGGTTACAGTTAGAAGATGCTCTTACCTTGGACGAAATTGCTGAAAAAGTTGAGGCTGGTCAACTTGACTTTCTCCATCCTCTAGAGATTGGGACAGGAGACCTTGTCAAAGTTTTCCTCAGTCCAGAAGAAGCTACAGAAGTGCGCTTTGGTCGTTTTATCGAGCTCGACCAAACAGACCAAGAATTGGCTGCTTTTGAAGGCGATAAATTGCTAGCCATTCTAGAAAAACGGGACAATCTCTACAAGCCAAGGAAGGTTTTTAGCTAGCCTAACTGAGGTATAGGGAGTGTTATTTCCCCTAGACTATCCAAATCAGACTATAAATTTTGCAAAAAATGTGATAGAATAGACGACGGATAAAAAAACGGAGGATAGCATGCAAAATAGACCAATCATTATCGGAGTGACAGGTGGTTCTGGAGGAGGAAAAACCAGTGTTTCAAGGGCCATTTTATCGCATTTCCCTGATGAAAGATTTCCATGATTGAGCATGATTCGTACTACAAGGATCAGACTCACTTGACATTTGAAGAGCGTGTCAAAACCAATTACGACCATCCTTTTGCCTTTGATACAGACTTGATGATCGAGCAGATTAAGGAATTGTTGGCAGGACGTCCGGTGGACATCCCGACTTATGACTATACAGAGCATACACGAAGTAGCAAGACCTATCGTCAGGAGCCTCAAGATGTCTTTATCGTTGAGGGGATTTTGGTCTTGGAGGATAAGCGTCTGCGTGATTTGATGGACATCAAGATTTTTGTGGATACGGATGATGATGTGCGCATTATTCGTCGGATCAAGCGTGATATGGAAGAGCGTGGCCGTAGTCTTGATAGCGTTATTGACCAGTACTTAGGTGTAGTTAAACCTATGTATCACCAGTTTATTGAGCCGACCAAGCGTTATGCGGATATCGTCATTCCTGAGGGAGTCAGCAATACAGTTGCTATCGACCTTTTGACGACCAAGATTGCAAAGATTTTGGAAGAAGCTCGAAACAGCAAATAAACAGATGTGGAGGCCTTGCCTCCTTTTTCTATTTTTCCCTCATAATGGTACATAAATGGAGATTTTTAGGCATATTTTTGGTATAATAATACCCATGAAAGAGCAAGAAAATGAATAGTAGGTGGAGATGGAAAAGTATTTATCGGTAACAACTTTGACCAAGTATCTGAAAATGAAATTCGATAAAGACCCTTACTTGGAACGGGTCTATTTAACTGGTCAAGTTTCCAACTTTCGTAAACGACCTACTCACCAATATTTCTCCCTAAAGGATGACCATGCAGTCATTCAAGCGACTATTTGGTCTGGGATTTATCAGAAATTAGGGTTTGACCTTGAAGAAGGAATGAAGATCAATGTGATTGGGCGTGTACAGGTCTATGAACCAAGTGGTAGCTACTCCATTATCATTGAAAAGGCAGAGCCTGATGGGGTTGGGGCGCTTGCGATTCAGTTTGAACAACTCAAGAAAAATTGGCGGAAGAAGGCCTGTTTCAAGAACGCTTCAAGCAACCTCTGCCCCAATTTTCTAAGAGAATTGGTGTGGTAACCAGTCGCAGTGGAGCTGTTATTCGAGATATTATCACGACCGTCAGCAGGCGATTTCCAGGTGTCGATATCTTACTTTATCCAACTAAGGTTCAAGGTGAGGGTTCTGCGGAGGAAATTGCTCGAAATATTGCGCGTGCCAATCAACGGGACGATTTGGACTTGCTCATTATTGGTCGTGGTGGTGGTTCCATTGAGGATCTCTGGGCCTTTAACGAAGAAATTGTGGTACGAGCTATTTTTGAATCTCGTTTGCCAATTATTTCTAGTGTGGGCCATGAGACAGATGTGACCTTGGCAGATTTTGTCGCAGATAGACGGGCTGCGACACCAACAGCTGCAGCTGAACTAGCAACACCTGTGACCAAGTTGGATCTATTAGCTCATTTGCAAAATCAGGAAAAACGGATGGCAACAGCAGTCCGAAATGTCCTATCGAAGAAACAAGAAGCTTTGAAAAAATGCAGTCAGTCTGTTATCTTTAGACAGCCAGAACGTTTGTATGATGGTTATTTGCAACGCTTGGATCAATTGCAACTGCGCTTAAAACAAAGTTTACGTACGCGGATTTCTGATAACAAACAAGTCGTCCAAGCAAGGACACATCAACTGGTGCAATTATCACCTGTTACAAAAATCCAGCGTTATCAAGACTGCCTAGGTCAGTTGGACAAGCTTTTACGTAGCCAAATGGCACTGGTTTATGATGCCAAAGTTGCTGAGGTGAAAAGACTTTCAGAAGCCCTACTGATGTTAGATACCAGTCGAATCGTGGCGCGTGGTTATGCTATTGTCAAAAAAGAAGATTCAGTTATCGATTCGGTGGAGAGTTTGAAGAAAAAAGACCAAGTGACGCTTTTGATGCGAGATGGTCGAGTAGAATTAGAGGTTAAAGATGTCAAAACAAAAGAAATTTGAGGAAAATCTAGCTGAACTGGAGACCATTGTCCAAAGTTTGGAAAATGGTGAAATTGCTCTGGAAGATGCGATTGCTGCCTTTCAAAAGGGCATGGTCTTGTCAAAAGAGCTCCAAGCGACGCTGGCCAAGGCTGAAAAGACCTTGGTCAAGGTTATGCAAGAAGACGGAACAGAAAGTGATTTTGAATGAAGAAGCAAGAAAAATTAGCTCTTGTCGAGTCAGCCTTGGAAGATTTTTATGGAGACCAGCAGTTTGCCTCTAGTTTGCGAGAGTCTGTTCTCTATTCCATTCATGCTGGTGGCAAGCGTATTCGGCCTTTTCTCTTGTTAGAAGTTTTGGAAGCCTTGCATATTGCCATCAAACCTGCTCACGCACAGGTGGCTGCGGCCTTGGAAATGATTCATACAGGGAGCTTGATTCACGATGATCTTCCAGCTATGGATGATGATGATTACCGTCGGGGACGTTTGACCAATCATAAGAAATTTGGTGAAGCTATGGCCATTTTGGCTGGAGATGCCTTGTTTCTAGATCCTTATGCCTTGATAGCGCAGGCAGATTTGCCAAGTCAAATCAAGGTGGACTTGATTGCCAACTTATCTCTTGCTTCAGGAAGTCTGGGCATGGTTGCAGGACAAGTTTTGGATATGGAAGGTGAACACCAGCACTTGTCCTTGGAAGAACTTCAGACCATTCATGCTAATAAGACTGGAAAACTACTAGCCTATCCATTCCAAGCTGCAGCCATTATAGCCGAATTAGTACCTGAAATGCAGGTGAAGCTGAAAAATGTTGGTGAATTGATTGGGCTTGCCTTTCAAGTCAGAGATGATGTGCTAGATGTGACAGCTACTTTTGAAGAAATTGGCAAAACACCACAAAAGGATCTACAGGCAGAAAAATCAACCTATCCAGCCTTGTTGGGCTTGGAAGAGGCAATTGCCTTTTGTAACCAGACTTTGGATCAAGCTAATGCAAAATTAGAAGAAATTGCCCAGCAGGTTCCCTTTGAAACAGAATCGATTGTAAAAGTAGTAGAAAGTTTGAGAATCAATGGCTAAGGAAAGAGTGGATGTACTAGCTTATAAACAGGGCTTGTTTGAAACGAGAGAGCAGGCCAAGCGTGGTGTAATGGCTGGTCTAGTCGTAGCAGTCCTGAATGGAGAACGTTTTGACAAACCAGGAGAGAAAATCTCGGACGACACTGAGCTGAAACTCAAGGGGGAGAAACTCAAGTATGTCAGCCGTGGTGGCTTGAAACTGGAGAAGGCCTTGCAGGTCTTTGATTTGTCAGTTGATGGGGCAACAACGATTGATATCGGTGCTTCTACTGGAGGTTTTACCGATGTCATGTTGCAAAATGGTGCTGAATTGGTCTTTGCAGTTGATGTCGGTACCAACCAGTTGGCTTGGAAATTACGCCAAGATCCACGAGTTGTCAGTATGGAGCAGTTTAATTTCCGCTATGCTGAAAAGACCGATTTCGAAAAGGAACCGAGCTTTGCCAGTATTGATGTGAGTTTCATTTCCCTCAGTCTGATTCTTCCGGCCTTACACCGTGTGTTGGCTAATCAAGGTCAGGTTGTGGCTCTGGTTAAGCCTCAGTTTGAGGCAGGACGTGAGCAGATTGGGAAAAATGGAATTATTCGCGATGCCAAGGTCCATCAGAATGTCCTTGAATCTGTCACAGCTATGGCAGTAGAGGAAGGCTTTTCAGTCCTTGGATTGGATTTTTCTCCCATCCAAGGTGGGCATGGAAATATTGAATTTTTAGCGTATTTGAAAAAAGAAGAGTCAGCAGGCAATCAGGTTCTTGCTGAAATTGAAGAAGTAGTAGAGAGGGCGCATAGTCAATTTAAAAATGAATAAAAAAGAGAGACTTGAAAAAATTAGACGATTTGTGACAGATTATCAAATCGGTACACAAGAAGAAATTGTAGAACATTTGAAAGAGGCAGGAATTACTGCCACTCAGGCAACGGTATCCCGAGATATCAAAGAGCTAGGTATTGTCAAAATTCCTTTGAGAGATAATACCTATGTCTATGAATTGCCAAAATCAATCGTGAAAAGTTTGCAACTGGCTGAAGACAATATTGAGTCAGCTGAATTGATGGACAAGATGATTAATCTCCAAGTTATCCCAGGAAATACAGCTTTTGTAAAAGCTCAGTTAATTGAGACTTTTGCGGATAAGATTTTTAGCTGTTTGGCTGATGATAGCTCGATTTTAGTCATTGCCAGAAGTGAAAGTCTAGCTGAGGAAATCTTTGAACAAGTAAAAAATTGGTAGGTCTATATGTTACTTGAAATTTCGATAAAAAACTTTGCCATTATTGAGGCTATTTCTCTCAATTTTGAAAAGGGAATGACTGTCCTGACTGGTGAAACGGGTGCAGGGAAGTCGATTATCATTGATGCCATGAATATGATGTTGGGAGCTCGTGCGACGACAGATGTTATTCGTCATGGTGCGCCAAAGGCAGAGATTGAGGGGCTTTTCTCAGTTGAGAATAGTCGTCTTTTGCAGGAAATTTTTGATGAGCAAGGTTTAGAAATGGGTGATGAGATTATCATCCGTCGAGAGATCTTGCAAAATGGTCGTAGTATCAGCCGTGTGAATGGCCAGATGGTTAATCTGTCTGTTTTGCGTGCTATTGGGCAACATCTGGTGGATATTCATGGTCAGCATGACCAAGAAGAGTTAATGCGTCCTCAACTTCATATTCAAATGTTGGATGAATTCGGCGATGCAGCCTTTTGGGACTTGAAAGAAACCTATCAAACGAGTTTTGATGCTTATCGAAAAATGCGTAAGCAGGTTCTGGAAGTTAAGAAAAACCAACAGGAACACAAGGCACGTATTGAAATGTTGGAATTTCAAATGGCAGAGATAGAGGCAGCAAACTTGCAGGCTGGAGAAGATCTGGCTCTTAATCAAGAGCGTGATAAGCTGCTCAACCATAAAAATATTGCGGATACACTGACCAATGCCTACAGCATGTTGGACAATGAAGATTTTTCAAGTCTGGCCAATGTTCGTTCAGCCATGAATGACATGGAAAGTGTCGAAGAGTATGACCCTGAATACCGTGAAATTTCAAGTTCACTGTCTGAGACCTACTATGTCTTAGAAGACATTAGCAAACGTTTGGAAGCAATCATTGAGGACCTTGATTTTGATGGTAATCGTCTCATGCAGGTCGAGAATCGTTTGGACCTCCTTCATACTATTACCCGTAAGTATGGTGGGACTGTAGACGATGTCTTGCTTTACTTTGCAAAGATTACGGAAGAATACAATCTCTTGACAGGTAATAACCTTTCATCTGAAGACATGGAAGCAGAGCTTAAGAAATTGGAAGTCAATCTTGTCGACTTGGCAGGTCAGCTTGCCTCTGCTCGTCATGACTTGGCTCAGCAGCTAGAAGCAGAGATTAAACAAGAACTGCAAGACCTCTATATGGAAAAAGCCCAGTTTCAGGTTCGTTTTAGCAAGGGCAAATTCAGTCGTGAGGGAAATGAAATGGTTGAGTTTTACATTTCAACCAACCCTGGCGAAGACTTTAAACCCTTGGTTAAGGTTGCTTCTGGAGGGGAATTATCTCGTCTCATGTTAGCCATTAAGTCTGCCTTTTCACGTAAAGAAGGCAAGACAAGTATTGTCTTTGATGAAGTGGATACAGGAGTTTCAGGTCGTGTAGCTCAGGCTATTGCACAGAAGATTCACAAGATTGGCCAACATGGTCAGGTTCTAGCTATTTCCCATTTGCCACAAGTGATTGCGATTGCGGATTATCAATTCTTTATTGAGAAGATTAGTAATGACCATTCAACAGTTTCGACTGTTCGTCTCTTAACGGTTGAAGAGCGAGTGGAAGAAGTTGCTAAGATGTTGGCAGGTGATGATGTGACAGAAGCAGCCCTGACGCAAGCCAGAGAATTGTTGAGAAACAGGGAGAAATAAGATGACAGACTATTATGTAATTGGAGATGTTCACGGAAAAGCTGGGATGCTGGAAGACCTTCTCAAAACATGGGATGGTCAGACCCAGTTGCTCTTTCTAGGGGATTTGATTGACCGTGGTGAAGATAGTCGCCGTGTCCTAGAGATGGTTAAGGACTTGGTTGATAATCAAGGGGCAATCTGTTTGTCAGGAAACCACGAGTATATGTTTTTGACTTGGCTCGATAACCCAGAAGAAAGCTATGACCACTATCGTCGCAATGGTGGAGATACAACCATTAACTCTATCCTAGGTCGTCCCTTGGATGCACCAGTTGATGGAGTAGAAGATGCCAAGCGTGTTGCTACTGAAGCAGCAGATTTGGTCGAATTTATTCGTCAAATGCCTTTTGTGGTAGAGACAGATAAGTATATTTTTGTTCACGCAGGTATTGATTTAACCTTGGATGACTGGCATGAAACCACAGATTATAAAAAAGTCTGGCTTAGAAAACCATTCCACGAAGCAGAAAATCATACTGGAAAAATCATTGTCTTTGGCCATACACCGGTTTATGGTTTGTTAAAGCAAGACCGAGGTACAGCTGAGCTTTGGACTACAGAAGATGGTAAGATTGGGATGGACGGAGGAGCTGTTTATGGTGGTGTCCTTCATGGGATTGTTTTTGCAGACCAAGGAATGACAGAACACTACTTTATCGAAAATGACGGCTTTGTCGCTGAAGATTAGTACTCCTAGCAGGGTATGGTCTTGTCAAAATGTCAAAAACAATTTATAATAAATAGATACCCTGAAAGGAAGAGAATCATGAACTTAGAAGAATTGAAAAAACGACAGGAGAAGATTCGTAACTTCTCTATTATCGCCCATATTGACCACGGGAAATCAACTCTAGCAGACCGCATTTTGGAAAAAACTGAGACGGTTTCAAGCCGTGAAATGCAGGCCCAGCTTTTGGATAGTATGGATTTAGAGCGGGAACGTGGGATTACCATTAAGTTGAATGCCATAGAGCTCAATTACACTGCAAAAGATGGGGAAACTTACATTTTTCACTTGATTGACACACCGGGGCACGTGGACTTTACCTATGAAGTTTCACGTTCGCTAGCTGCCTGTGAAGGAGCTATTTTGGTGGTTGATGCTGCCCAAGGGATTGAGGCTCAAACCCTTGCCAATGTTTATCTGGCCTTGGACAATGATTTGGAAATCATGCCAGTCATTAACAAAATTGACCTACCAGCTGCAGATCCTGAGCGCGTGCGTACAGAGATTGAAGATGTCATTGGTTTGGATGCCAGTGAAGCAGTTTTGGCTTCTGCCAAGGCTGGTATCGGTATCGAAGAAATTCTTGAGCAAATCGTAGAAAAAGTGCCAGCGCCAACAGGTGATGTGACGTCACTACTGAAGGCCTTGATTTTTGACTCTGTTTACGATGCTTACCGAGGAGTTATCCTCCAAGTGCGTGTTATGGATGGAGTGGTCAAACCTGGTGATAAGATTCAGCTCATGAGCAATGGTAAGACCTTTGATGTGACCGAAGTCGGTATTTTTACACCCAAAGCAGTTGGTCGTGATTTCCTTGCGACTGGTGACGTTGGTTATATTGCGGCTTCTATCAAGACAGTTCAGGACACTCGTGTGGGTGATACCGTTACCTTGGCAACTAATCCTGCGGCAGAGCCATTACATGGTTACAAGCAGATGAATCCTATGGTCTTTGCGGGTCTCTACCCAATTGAGTCTAACAAGTATAATGACCTACGTGAAGCCCTTGAAAAATTGCAACTGAATGATGCTAGTCTTCAGTTTGAACCAGAAACATCACAGGCACTTGGCTTTGGTTTCCGTTGTGGTTTCCTTGGACTTCTCCATATGGATGTTATCCAGGAACGTTTGGAACGTGAGTTCAACATTGATCTAATTATGACAGCTCCATCTGTTATTTATAAGGTTAATTTGACCGATGGTGAGTCTATGGATGTGTCTAACCCATCTGAGTTCCCAGACCCAACCAAAATTGCGACCATTGAAGAGCCATATGTTAAAGCACAAATCATGGTACCACAGGAGTTTGTCGGAGCAGTGATGGAATTGGCTCAGCGTAAGCGTGGGGACTTTGTGACTATGGACTATATTGATGACAATCGTGTTAATGTTATCTATCAAATTCCACTTGCTGAAATCGTCTTTGACTTCTTTGACAAGCTCAAGTCATCTACTCGTGGTTACGCAAGCTTTGACTACGAATTGTCAGAGTACCGTCCATCTAAGCTGGTCAAAATGGACATTCTTCTCAACGGAGATAAGGTGGATGCCCTCAGCTTTATCGTTCACAAGGACTTTGCCTACGAACGTGGAAAACTCATCGTTGATAAGCTCAAGAAAATCATTCCTCGTCAACAATTTGAAGTTCCAATCCAAGCAGCTATTGGACATAAGATTGTGGCTCGTACGGATATCAAAGCCCTTCGTAAGAACGTACTTGCTAAGTGTTATGGTGGTGACGTTTCTCGTAAACGTAAACTGCTTGAAAAACAAAAAGCTGGTAAGAAACGTATGAAGGCTATCGGATCAGTAGAAGTTCCACAAGAAGCCTTTCTCAGCGTCTTGAGTATGGATGAAGAATAATTTTGACAACTGTAGTGGGTTGAAGAAAGGCTAAGATCTAGAAAGGACGAAATTCGTCCTTTCTTTTTTGATATTCAGAGTGATAAAAATCCGTTTTTTGAAGTTTTCAAAGTTACGAACCCCAAAGGCATTGTGTTTGATGAGTTTAATGAGGTTATTAGTCGCTTCTAATTTTGCGTTAGAATAGGGTAACTGAAGGGAGTTGACAATTCTCTCTTTGTCCTTGAGAAAGGTTTTAAAGATAGTCTGAAAGAGAGGATGAATCTGCTTTAGATTGTCGTTAATGAGCCCGAAAAATTTGTCAGCTTCTTTATTCTGAAAGTGAAAAATCAAGAGCTGATAGAGATGGTAGTGGTCTTTCAAGTTTTCGGAATAGCTCAAAAGCTTGTCTAGAATCTCTTTATTGGTTAAGTGCACGCGAAAAGTAGGGCGATAAAAACGTTTATCGCTAAGTTTACGGCTATCCCGTTGGACAATCTTCCAGTAGCGTTTGATAGCCTTGTATTCATGAGACTTTCGTTCAAATTGATTCATAATTTGGACACGAACACAACTCATAGCACGGCTCAAGCGTTGGACAATATGGAAACGATCCAGAACGATTTTAGCACACGGGAGTGAAACAGTCTGGGAGACTGTTTCAGCCTGAGCCTAGAAATTCGAAAGAGAAGTTGTCTAGCCAAGGCATAGTAGGGATTAAACATATCCATAGTAATGATTTTCACATGACAGCGAATAGCTTTATCGTATCGAAGAAAGTAATTTCGGATGACATCTTGTGTCCTGCCCTTAAGAACAGTAATGATGTTGAGTTTGTCAAAATCTTGAGCAATGAAATTCATCTTCATCTCCCGATTGAAACAGTCCCTTCCCTGACTGTTTCAACATCCCAGGACATAATCTCAGGAAGACGAGAAAAATTATGCTCAAAGTGAAAATCATTGAGCTTTCGAATGACAGTTGAAGTTGAGATGGAAAGTTGATGAGCAATGTCGGTCATAGAAGTCTTTTCAATCAACTTTTGAGCAATCTTTTGGTTGATGATACGAGGAATTTGGTGATTTTTTTGACGAGATAGGTCTTGGCGATCGCTATTTTCGAGCACTGATAGCACTTAAAACGGCGCTTTCTAAGAAGAATTCTAGTAGGTATACCAGTTGTTTTAAGGTAAGGAATTTTCGACGGTTTTTGAAAGTCATATTTCTTCATTAGACTTCCACAATCAGGGCAATCTGGAGCATCGTAGTCCGGTATAGCGATGATTTCCTTGTGGGTATTCCTATTGATGACATCCATAATTTGGATATTAGGGTCTTTGATATCGAGTAGCTTTGTGATAAAATGTAATTGTTCCATATGAATCTTTCTAATGAATTGTTTAATCGCTTTTCATTATAGATCTTATGGGACTTTTTTCTACACAAAAATAGTCTATAGGGATTTACCCACTACAAATATTATAGAGCCAAAAAGATTCCGTGCCTATTTAGACACGGAATTTTGTTATTATGACTTCAAGCCAGTTTTTCTCGTAGAGAAAAACAAGAAAACCACCAGCTATGCTGGTGGCTGACAAGGATTCTAGCTTCCATTTATTTTTCCAAGTATAATCTAATTGTTCAGGTTAGATAAAGGAGGAAAAATAAATGGCTAAAACCAGTTACAGTTTATCACATACCAAATGGATGTGCAAATATCATATAGTTTTTACACCTAAGTATCGCCGTAAGGCGATATATTACAAAGTCAGGTCGGATTTGATAGATATTGTTAAACATCTATGCCGTTGTCATGGCGTGGAGATTATCAAAGGTTATATGATGCCAGACTATGTACACCTGAATTTAAAATATAAGTATAGAAATCGAAAGTTCTGGGCTAGGGGATACTATGTAAGTACCGTTGGATTAAACGAAAAGACCGTAGCTAAATATATTCGCGAGCAGGAAAAGAATGACATTTCACTCGATAAGCTGAGTGTAAAAGAATATGAAGATCCGTTTTCTGATGGCGAATTTAGAACAAGGTAAAAGCACGTTGTGACGGGCATTAGTCAAGTAATATAGCACGACCTGAACGAAGTTCAGCGAGCGTCTTTAGACGCCGCTGGATAGAAACGGCTTATAGCCGGTGTACAAGCCACCCGTTTTCACGGGTGGTTATGACTCACCAAAGAAAAATGGTGGTGCGAATTTTTTAAGGTTTTCAAAACATGCTTCTGCTTTTGTAGTATCTTCACAAATAATCAAGCAAGTATCGTCTCCACAAATGGTGGCCACTACATTTGGAAAATCTAAGGCATCTATAACTGATCCAAAAGATTGAGCCAATCCTGGGAGAGTTTTTAGAATCACTTGGTGTTGTACTGATAGCATTTTAACTAATGCATCTTCCATGTAGCTTTCCAAACGTTTTTCCCATTTAGAGATAGAGCCAGTATTGAGTACGTAGTAAGAATTGTCTTCTTCACGAACTTTTGAAAGGTTCATTGTCTTGATATCACGTGATAGAGTTGCTTGAGTAACTTGAATATCGTTATCTGCAAGTAGGGCCTGCAACTCAGCTTGAGTGTGAATCTTGTTTTTTGAAACAAGTGCTCGAATGAGTTGGTGGCGGTATTCTGATTTATTCATAAAGTAAGTACTCCTTTTACAAGGTACAGTAAGCGTGGACTGAACGAAGACGTCAGTCGGGTGGTAAGCGGTATTGTCACGTTTGATGATTTCAAAGTCAGTAGTATAAAGAACTATATGGAGAAATCTCCTTCTTTTAACTTGTCACTAGTTGGGTGTAGATGAATAGGATATCTATCCGTTCTTCTACATTGATGTTCTTTAATGACTGTAAATCATTCAATTAGGGTAGCATTTTGTCACGGCTTGTTGTGAATTTATTCTAAATGTCAATTCACAGAGATTGTCCAACATGTGGTGTGGTAGCGTGTATTATTGAGGGTTGCACATGTTGGTTAGAGTCTTAGTATCATTTGTCCAAGGTTCAGCAGCGGGGGTAGAATAATCTGTTTTTTTGGACAGGATTTGATACAAGATTTATGTTTAGTTCGACTATCATGTGGAAATCTTTGATTATAGGAAAGTGAATAATCATATGATTGATTTTTCCGTGGAACATTTCCATATTGAAAGTCTGATATGTTATACCTTTTGACAAGGTAGGATAAGAGTAGACTGTTCAAGATCAACAGTCAGGTGGTAAGCGGTATTGTCACGTATGGTGATTTCAAAGTCAGTAGTATAGAGGACTAAACGAAGAGTATCTCCTTCTTTTAACTTGTAAATAGTTGGTTGCAGTTCAAACTGGATATCCATCCATTCATCTGCGTGGATGTTCTCAATTGTTAGCAAATCCTGTCTATTTTGCAAATTAAGGTATCCTTTTGTAATGACTCGTTGTGTAGTTGCGCTAAATGGCAATTCACAGAGATTTTCCAGCATGTGATAGCGACCGTTGTCAATGGTTCTAGCACTTAAAACAGCTGGATAAGGTTGTAGGTATTTCTTTTGACCAAATTCTAGCAGTTGAGCTGATAAGAGTCCCTTGTTGGTACTGGACTTGATACGAAGCTTGAGCTGAGCGCGACCGTTCAGGTGGAGATTTTTGGTCACAGGAAGGTCAATGGTAATTTGATTGGCTTTCCCTTGATAGAGTTCTGTATTGAAGGTCTGGTATGTCTTACCATAACGCTCAAAATCTTTATCTGAGTACTGGTTTTGAATAACTTGCTCTTCTTGACCGAGTGAGAAGGTTTCAAAGTTATCTTGCTCACCGAAGGTATCAAGTGATAACCAAGTCTGAGGAGCGGTATTATCCTGCCAGATGACAGTAGGAAGTTGGAAATCTGTATCTTGACCCAATAATTTCTTAGTCAATAAGGCATTCATAGATTCACGGAAGTCAATGGACTGCCAGTTGTTCATATACACATGAGCGCCATTATGGAAAAAGAGATACTTATTTATATGAGCAGAAAGAGCGTGGAACATCTGGTAAACATGAAGTGGTTTGACATTCCAATCCTGAGAACCATGAGTAAAGACAACCTCTGCCTTTACCTTATGGGCATTTAGCAGATAATTGCGGTCATGCCAAAATTGATTGTAGTCGCCAGACTTGCGATCTAGTTGTTCCTTTACTTTTTCCAAATCAGCTTGGTGAGCCTCATTACCACGGATATAGTCACCAGCCAAAAGATTACGAGAGTAGGTTAGTTCAGCAAGGGAGTCAAAGTCCTCACCTGGATAACCACCTGGGCTAGTGACCAGACCGTTTTCTCGGTAGTAGTTGTACCATGAAGAAATGCCAGCCTCTGCAATGATAACTTCTAAACCATCGACACCAGTGGTTGCTAAACCATTGGACATGGTACCTAGATAAGAAAGTCCAGTTGTAGCAACTTTTCCGTTTGACCAGTCTGCCTTGACTTGACGTTGGCGCGTGTGATCAGTAAAGGCACGGCAACGACCGTTAAGCCAATCGATGACATTTTTATAAGCCTCGATTTGCTGGTAGTCTCCATTAGTCATGAAACCTGTGGAGTCTTTGGTACCAACACCTGAGACATAAAAGATTAGCAAAGCCTCGTGGAAGGAAGTAGTCGTTGAGTGTATAGCTAGCGTTGATGTGCGTCAGCTTTTCCTCAGCTTCTGACACAAGCTTAGCTTGGCTATGAGGTTGGACAAGATTTAGTTGAGGTTTCTCTAATTCAATCTTGTGGGCAGGTTTAACCTCCAGCTCGCTCTCCATTTTGTAAAGAGCTTTGTCGCTGGCTTTATCATTGGTTCCTTGATGATAGGGACTGGCTGTCATGATGGCAGGGATTTGCCCGTCATAGCGAGGACGAATAATGCTAACCTTTACTAGGTCTGGTAGTCCTTTTTGATTAGTATCCACACGAGACTCAACGTACACCACTTCTCGAATGACATCATGGCTAGAAAAAGTAGCTAAACTCTTGCCGTTAAAGTAATGGTAGTTATTATCCTCAGGAATAAGACCGTCGCTGACAAGTTGATCAATAAGAGTGTTCCCCTTTTTGGTACGAGTATTGAGTAACTGATAGAGATTTTCAATCAAGTCACCATATAAAATGGGAAATCCAGTCTCTTTACGAAAAACATCACTGTCTTCAAAGTCAACCAAATAAGAAAAACCTAAAAGTTGAAAAGCAACAGTATAAAAAATATCTGCAGTCAACTCTTTGTCTGACTGACAAAAAGTCAGAAAGTCAGTGTCCTTATCTATCGAGATTGTAGACAAAGCATAGTCAGTATTGGAGTAAGTAAAAAAACTCCAACGAATGAAGTGTTCAAACTGCTTTTTTGAGGGCAGATGTGGTATTAGATTTAGCTCTAGCTTTTCCAATTCATTTAACAATTGCGAACTAGAAAATGCTAGATAGCTGAATTGATTAAAATGCATAGTATTCTCCTTTAAAAAAACACTAAATTTATTATATCAAAAAAATGGGAAAAATGGAATAAATAAACCCTAATGAAATAAATTTCAAAATAGAGTATAGTATCGCTATTAATTATGATAATCTACAGTAAATAAAATACAAAAAGATATTTATGTTTAAAGATCTTTTAAACATAAATACATATGCAATTGTGTTTTTATTATTCTTTATGTAGTATAAAAAAATATTTTGGATTGTTATTTAAAAATATAATAATATGAAAAATAGATTATTTTTTTGTAAAAATCTGTTTAAGAAATATGAGTTGTAAAATGGTATAATAGAAATAAATCAAAATAGGAGAGGTGAGTTCATGATTGCACAACTTGACACCAAAACAGTTTATAGTTTTATGGGAAGTGTAGTTTCGACTGAAAAATATGCACAAATAGCTAAAGACTATGGTTATTCTCACCTTGCTATCATGGATGTGGATAATCTCTATGGAGCATATCATTTTTTAGAAGTGACTCGAAAATATGGAATCCAACCTTTAATTGGTCTTGAAATGACCTTGATTATAGACGAGAAGGCTACCTCTTTCCGTTTTCTAGCTCTATCTACTAAAGGTTACCAAGAGTTGATGAAGTTATCCACTTTAAAAATGACTGGACGAAAAAATTGGTCTGACTTTACCAGCCACCTTGAGGACGTTGCCGTTATTGTTCCTTATTTTGATGGAATCGATCAACTGGATTTAGGTCATGATTATTTTATTGGGGTTAGTCCTGATACTCCTCAAGAAGTCTTTACGAAACCCATTCTTCCACTGTATCAGGTCAACTCTCTTGAAAGAGAAGATATTCAAGTTTTACAAATCTTATCGGCAATCAAGGATAATGTCAGTCTGCGAGAAGTGGATGTGCATTCACAACAAGGGATCTTTCTACCAGCCTCAGAAATAGAAGCTAGATTTAAAAATCGCTTCCCTCAGGCACTTGCCAATCTCCAAGGATTGATAGAGCATGTTAGCTACAAACTTGATCCAAGTTTAAAACTCCCTCGCTTTAATCCTGAAAGACCAGCAGTAGAAGAACTTAGAGAGAGGGCCGAGCAAGGCTTGATTGACAAGGGGATAACCTCAGCTATCTATCGCGAGCGTTTGAATGAAGAATTAGCTGTGATTCATGATATGGGCTTTGATGACTATTTCCTTGTGGTTTGGGATTTGCTCCGTTTTGGACGTTCCCAAGGCTACTATATGGGAATGGGGCGTGGTTCTGCTGTGGGTAGTTTGGTGGCCTATTCACTTGACATCACAGGGATTGATCCAGTTGAGAAGAACTTGATTTTCGAGCGTTTTTTAAATCGTGAGCGTTACACCATGCCCGATATTGATATTGACATTCCAGACCTTTATAGACCAGAGTTCATTCGTTATGTTCGTGATCGGTATGGTAGTCAACACGTGGCGCAGATTGTTACTTATTCAACCTTCGGAGCAAAACAGGCAATTCGTGATGTTTTCAAACGCTATGGTGTTCCAGAGTACGAATTAACAAATATTACGAAAAAAATCAGTTTCCGAGATACGCTAACGACGGCTTATGAAAAGAATTTGCAATTTAGGCAGGTTATCAATAGTAAGATTGAATACCAGAAAGCTTTTGAGATTGCTCGAAAGATAGAAGGTTATCCTCGTCAGACCTCTATCCATGCGGCAGGAGTCGTTATGAGTGACCAAGACTTGACGGATTATATTCCTCTAAAATATGGTGAGGATATGCTCATCACCCAGTATGATGCTCATGGTGTTGAAGCCAATGGACTTCTAAAAATGGATTTTCTTGGCTTACGTAACCTGACTTTCGTACAAAAAATGCAAGAATTACTTGCGGAATCAGAGGGCGTACATCTAAAAATCGAAGAGATTAATCTGGAAGACAAAGAAACCTTGACTCTCTTTGCAGCTGGAAATACGAAAGGGATTTTCCAATTTGAACAATCTGGAGCCATTCGACTCTTGAAACGGGTCAAACCACAAGTCTTCGAAGAAGTGGTGGCAACAACATCCCTTAACAGACCAGGTGCTAGTGATTATATCGATAATTTTGTGGCTCGTAAGCATGGCAAAGAAAAGGTGACGGTGCTAGATCCTTCCTTGGAGGACATCCTGGCATCAACCTACGGTATTATGCTCTATCAAGAGCAAGTTATGCAGGTAGCTCAGCGATTTGGAGGATTCAGTCTTGGTAAAGCTGATATTCTCAGACGTGCCATGGGTAAGAAAAATGCTACAGAGATGCATTTGATGAAGGAAGATTTTATCACTGGTGCAGTTAAACTCGGTCATTCAAAAGAGAAAGCCAACCAAGTTTGCAGTGATGGAAAAGTTTGCAGGTTATGGATTTAATAGATCTCACGCCTATGCTTACTCAGCACTGGCATTCCAACTTGCTTATTTCAAGACGCACTATCCTGCTATTTTCTTTCAAGTCATGTTGAATTATTCAAGCAGTGATTACATTGTAGATGCATTGCAGATGGGATTTGAAGCGGCACCTTTAGCGATTAATAGTATTCCCTATCATGACAAGATTGTTCAAAAGAAAATCTATCTAGGTTTGAAAGCGATTAAGGGGATGCCAAGAGATTTTTCTTATTGGATTATTGAAAACCGTCCTTTCTCAAGTATTGAAGATTTCGTCACACGTCTTCCTAAGAATTACAAGAAACTTTCACTTTTGACGCCTTTAGTTGAACTGGGTCTCTTTGATGAATTCGACAAAAATCGTCAGAAAATTTTAGTGAACCTACCTAACTTATTTGTTTTTGTTGAGGAGTTGGGTGGCCTCTTTGCAGATGTAAGTTATAGTTGGACGGAGGCTGATGATTTATCAGAGGCAGAGAAGTTTTACAAGGAACAAGAACTGATTGGAGTAGGTATCAGTACCCATCCTCTACAAACTCTGGCTAAACAAGCCCTATATCCGACAACCTTAATTGCTAATCTTATTGAGGGAACTCAGGCAACTCTTCTAGTTGAAGTACAAAAAATAAAAGTTATTCGAACTAAGAAAGGCGAGAACATGGCCTTTCTACAGGTTCATGACAGTAAGTCTCAGATGGATGTTACAGTATTTTCAGATCAGTATCGAAAATTTTCCTCTATCCTATCTGAAGGAAAATTCTACTACATCAACGGTAAGATTCAATCAAGAGATGATCGTCTGCAAATGATTGCACAAGATTTGAAAGAAGCAGTGGCTGAGCGATTTTGGATTCAAGTGAAAAATCATGATTCGGATCAGGATATTTCACATATTTTAGAACAATTTAAAGGCCCAATCCCAGTCATCATCAGGTATGAAGAGGAACAGAAGACAATCGTTTCTCCCCAACATTTTGTTACTAAATCTAATGAATTAGAAGCGAAATTGGATAAAATTGTTATGAAAACGATTTATCGCTAAAAATTACGGAAAAATAGAAGAATTTTCCATTTAAATGTGATATAATCAGTAAGAATGTTAAAAGAAAAAGGAGCATAAACCAAATGAAACGTATTGCTGTTTTGACTAGTGGTGGAGACGCCCCTGGTATGAACGCTGCTATCCGTGCAGTTGTTCGTCAAGCAATTTCAGAAGGAATGGAAGTTTTTGGTATCTATGATGGATATGCTGGTATGGTTGCTGGTGAAATTCATCCCCTAGATGCTGCTTCAGTAGGAGACATCATTTCTCGTGGTGGTACTTTCCTTCACTCAGCTCGTTACCCAGAGTTCGCTCAACTTGAAGGGCAACTTAAAGGTATTGAGCAATTGAAAAAACACGGAATTGAAGGTGTAGTTGTTATTGGTGGTGACGGATCTTACCACGGTGCTATGCGTTTGACGGAGCATGGCTTCCCAGCTATCGGTCTTCCTGGTACAATTGATAACGATATCGTTGGTACTGACTTCACAATCGGTTTCGACACAGCAGTTACTACTGCTATGGATGCTATCGATAAGATTCGTGATACATCATCAAGTCACCGTCGTACTTTTGTTATCGAAGTTATGGGACGTAACGCTGGTGATATCGCTCTTTGGGCTGGTATTGCAACTGGTGCTGATGAAATCATCATTCCTGAAGAAGGATTCAAGATTGAAGATATCGTAGAAAGCATTAAATGTGGTTATGAGTGTGGTAAAAAACACAATATCATCGTCTTGGCAGAAGGTGTTATGTCAGCAGCTGAATTTGGTCAAAAACTAAAAGAGGCTGGGGATACAAGCGACCTTCGTGTGACAGAACTTGGACATATTCAACGTGGTGGTTCTCCAACTGCGCGTGACCGTGTATTGGCGTCACGTATGGGTGCCCATGCCGTTAAACTTCTTAAAGAAGGTATTGGTGGTGTTGCGGTTGGTATCCGTAATGAAAAAATGGTTGAAAACCCAATTCTTGGAACTGCAGAAGAAGGAGCTTTGTTTAGCTTGACTTCAGACGGTAAGATTGTTGTTAACAATCCACATAAAGCAGACCTTGAACTATCTGACTTGAATAAGAGCTTGTCATAATTTATAATTTTGTTATTAAGACCAAAAAGGTCATTTATATAAAGGAGTCACAAAAATCATGAACAAACGTGTAAAAATCGTTGCAACTTTGGGTCCTGCGGTTGAAATCCGTGGTGGTAAAAAATTCGGTGATGATGGATACTGGGGTGAAAAACTTGACGTTGAAGCTTCAGCTAAAAACATTGCTAAGTTGATTGAAGCTGGTGCTAATACATTCCGTTTCAACTTCTCACACGGTGACCACCAAGAACAAGGTGACCGTATGGCAACTGTGAAGCTTGCTGAAAAACTTGCAGGTAAAAAAGTTGGTTTCCTTCTTGATACAAAAGGTCCAGAAATCCGTACTGAATTGTTTGAAGGAGATGCAAAAGAGTACTCTTACACAACTGGTGAAAAAATCCGTGTTGCTACTAAGCAAGGAATCAAATCAACTCGTGATGTGATTGCCTTGAACGTTGCTGGTGCTCTTGATATCTATGATGATGTTGAAGTTGGTCGTCAAGTTTTGGTTGACGATGGTAAACTTGGTCTTCGTGTTGTTGCTAAAGATGATGCAACTCGTGAATTTGAAGTTGAAGTTGAAAACGATGGTGTAATCGCTAAACAAAAAGGTGTAAACATCCCTAACACTAAAATTCCTTTCCCAGCACTTGCTGAACGTGATAACGATGATATCCGCTTTGGTCTTGAACAAGGTATTAACTTCATCGCGATTTCATTCGTACGTACTGCCAAAGACGTAAACGAAGTTCGCGCAATCTGTGAAGAAACTGGAAACGGACATGTTCAATTGTTCGCTAAAATCGAAAACCAACAAGGTATCGACAACTTGGATGAAATCATCGAAGCTGCTGATGGTATCATGATCGCTCGTGGTGACATGGGTATCGAAGTACCGTTCGAAATGGTTCCAGTTTACCAAAAAATGATTATCAAGAAAGTTAATGCTGCAGGTAAAGTTGTTATCACTGCAACAAACATGCTTGAAACAATGACAGAAAAACCACGTGCAACTCGTTCAGAAGTATCAGACGTATTCAACGCTGTTATCGATGGTACTGATGCTACAATGCTTTCAGGTGAGTCTGCAAACGGTAAATACCCACTTGAGTCAGTAACCACAATGGCTACAATCGACAAGAACGCTCAAACTCTTCTTAACGAATATGGGCGTTTGAACTCAGATTCATTTGAACGTAACTCTAAGACAGAAGTAATGGCTTCAGCTGTTAAAGATGCTACTAACTCAATGGATATCAAATTGGTTGTAACTCTTACTAAGACAGGTCACACTGCACGTTTGATCTCTAAATACCGTCCAAATGCTGATATTTTGGCATTGACATTCGACGAATTGACAGAACGTGGCTTGATGTTGAACTGGGGTGTTATCCCAATGTTGACAGATGCTCCATCTTCAACTGACGATATGTTCGAAATTGCTGAACGTAAAGCAGTTGAAGCAGGTCTTGTAGAATCTGGTGATGATATCGTTATCGTAGCTGGTGTACCAGTTGGAGAAGCTGTACGTACAAATACAATGCGTATCCGTACAGTGCGTTAATTAAAATGAAAAAAGCCTATTATATCAAGCTTTATCGCTTGTGTGATAGGTCTTTTTCTGTATCAGGGAACAAATAGGGTGCATAACGTTGTAAGAAACTCAGTTACCAATAAATACCATTCAGCTAATATAGTTGAAAATGATGGAAAAAAAGGTGAATTTATGATATACTTTAATGTAGGACCTTTTTAGAAATTTTGAAAGAGTATAAAAAATTTAGAATGAGAAAAATTGTTATCAATGGTGGCTTGCCCCTTCAAGGTGAAATTACCATTAGTGGCGCAAAAAATAGTGTAGTAGCTTTGATTCCGGCTATTATTTTAGCAGACGATATTGTAACTTTGGATTGTGTTCCAGATATTTCGGATGTAGCAAGTCTTGTCGAAATCATGGAATTGATGGGAGCTACTGTTAAGCGTTATGACGATGTCTTGGAGATTGATCCAAGAGGTGTTCAAAATATTCCAATGCCTTATGGGAAAATTAATAGTCTTCGTGCATCTTACTATTTTTATGGAAGTCTCTTAGGGCGTTTTGGTGAAGCGACAGTTGGTCTACCGGGAGGATGTGATCTTGGTCCTCGTCCGATTGACCTACACCTTAAGGCTTTTGAAGCTATGGGTGCCACTGTTAGCTACGAGGGAGATAACATGAAGTTATCTGCCAAAGATAGAGGACTTCATGGCGCAAGTATTTACATGGATACGGTTAGTGTGGGTGCGACGATTAATACGATGATTGCTGCGGTTAAAGCGAATGGTCGTACTATTATTGAAATGCAGCCCGTGAACCTGAGATTATTGATGTTGCAACTCTCTTGAATAATATGGGGGCCCATATCCGTGGTGCAGGAACTAATATCATCATTATTGATGGTGTTGAAAGATTACATGGGACACGTCATCAGGTGATTCCAGACCGTATTGAAGCAGGAACATATATTTCCTTAGCTGCAGCAGTAGGCAAGGGGATTCGTATTAATAATGTACTATACGAACACCTAGAAGGATTCATTGCTAAGTTGGAAGAAATGGGAGTGAGAATGACTGTATCTGAAGACAGCATTTTTGTTGAGGAACAGTCTAATTTGAAAGCAATCAATATTAAGACAGCTCCTTATCCAGGTTTTGCTACTGACTTGCAACAACCAATTACTCCTCTCTTGTTAACAGCAGAAGGGCGTGGTACCATTATTGATACCATTTATGAAAAACGAGTAAACCATGTTTTTGAACTAGCAAAGATGGACGCAGATATTACGACTACAAACGACCATATTTTATATACTGGTGGACGTGGTTTGCGTGGGGCAAGTGTTAAAGCTACTGATCTCAGAGCTGGGGCTGCACTTGTCATTGCTGGTTTGATGGCTGAAGGTAAAACTGAAATTACAAATATTGAGTTCATCTTACGTGGTTACTCAGACATTATTGAAAAACTACGTAATCTAGGAGCAGATATTTCATTAGTTGAAGAATAAACCGTAGAGGTGTTTATGAATATTTGGACCAAATTAGCAATGTTTTCTTTTTTTGAAACGGATCGCTTGTATTTGCGTCCTTTCTTTTTAGTGATAGTAAGGACTTCCACGAGATAGCTTCGAATCCCGAAAATTTACAGTTCATTTTTCCAAGTCAAGCTAGTTTAGAAGAGAGTCAATATGCACTGGCCAATTATTTTATGAAGTCTCCTTTAGGAGTATGGGCTATTTGTGACAAGAAAACTGAAAAAATGATTGGTTCAGTTAAGTTTGAAAAGCTAGATGAAATTAAAAAAGAAGCAGAACTTGGTTATTTTTTGAGAAAAGATTCTTGGTCGCAAGGATTTATGACAGAGGTTGTTAGAAAAATTTGTCAGCTTTCTTTTGATGAATTTGGATTAAAACAATTATCCATCATTACCCATCTTGAAAACGAAGCTAGCCAAAAAGTCGCGCTTAAGTCAGGATTTCGATTGATTCGTCAGTTTAAAGGAAGTGATCGCTATACAAGGAAAATGCGTGATTATATTGAGTTTCGCTTTGTAAAGGGAGAAATTAATGAGTAAACACCAAGAAATTCTTAGCTATTTGGAAGAATTACCTGTCGGTAAAAGAGTCAGTGTTCGTAGTATTTCCAACCATCTAGGAGTCAGTGATGGAACGGCTTATCGAGCTATTAAAGAAGCTGAAAACCGTGGAATTGTAGAGACTCGTCCAAGAAGTGGTACTATCCGTGTTAAATCTCAGAAAGTTGCTATAGAGAGATTAACTTTTGCAGAAATTGCAGAAGTGACTTCTTCTGAGGTTCTAGCTGGGCAAGAAGGTTTAGAGAGAGAAGTTAGTAAGTTCTCAATCGGTGCCATGACTGAGCAAAATATCTTGTCTTACCTTCATGATGGGGGACTCTTGATTGTCGGAGATCGGACTCGTATCCAATTGTTAGCATTGGAAAATGAAAATGCAGTCCTGGTTACAGGTGGATTTCATGTCCATGATGATGTGCTTAAACTGGCCAATCAAAAAGGGATTCCAGTTTTAAGAAGCAAGCACGACACTTTCACCGTTGCGACTATGATCAATAAAGCCTTGTCAAATGTTCAAATTAAAACAGATATTTTGACAGTTGAGAAACTTTACCGTCCGAGTCATGAATATGGTTTTCTGAGAGAGACTGACACTGTTAAAGATTATTTGGACTTGGTACGTAAGAATCGTAGTAGTCGTTTCCCGGTTATCAATCAACATCAGGTTGTTGTAGGAGTTGTTACCATGAGAGACGCTGGTGATAAGTCACCAAGTACGACAATTGACAAGGTCATGTCTCGTAGTCTATTTTTGGTTGGATTATCGACAAATATTGCCAATGTGAGTCAACGGATGATTGCTGAAGACTTTGAAATGGTACCGGTTGTTCGAAATAATCAAACCTTACTTGGAGTTGTGACCAGACGAGATGTCATGGAGAAAATGAGTCGTTCCCAAGTTTCGGCTCTACCGACTTTTTCAGAACAGATTGGTCAGAAACTCTCTTATCACCATGATGAAGTAGTCATTACAGTGGAACCCTTTATGCTTGAGAAGAATGGTGTTTTAGCTAATGGTGTTTTGGCAGAAATTCTGACTCACATGACCCAAGATTTAGTTGTTAATAGCGGGCGCAATCTCATCATCGAGCAGATGTTAATCTACTTTTTGCAGGCTGTTCAGATAGATGATATATTGCGCATTCAAGCGCGTATTATCCATCACACGCGACGGTCAGCTATTATTGACTACGATATTTATCACGGTCATCAGATTGTTTCAAAAGCAAATGTAACCGTTAAAATTAATTAGAAACTAGGAGAAAAAATGATAACATTAAAATCAGCTCGTGAAATCGAAGCAATGGATAAGGCCGGTGATTTTCTAGCAAGTATTCATATTGGCTTACGTGATTTGATTAAGCCTGGCGTAGATATGTGGGAAGTTGAAGAATATGTTCGCCGTCGTTGTAAAGAAGAAAATTTTCTTCCACTTCAGATTGGGGTTGACGGTGCCATGATGGACTATCCTTATGCTACCTGCTGCTCTCTAAACGATGAAGTGGCTCACGCTTTCCCTCGTCACTATATCTTGAAAGATGGTGATTTGCTTAAGGTTGATATGGTTTTGGGAGGCCCGATTGCTAAATCTGACCTGAATGTTTCAAAATTAAATTTCAACAATGTGGAGCAAATGAAAAAATACACCCAGAGCTATTCTGGCGGTTTAGCTGACTCATGTTGGGCTTATGCTGTTGGTACACCGTCTGAAGAAGTGAAACTTGATGAATGTAACCAAAGAAGCTATGTACAAGGGAATAGAGCAAGCTGTTGTTGGAAATCGTATCGGTGATATCGGTGCGGCAATTCAAGAATACGCTGAAAGTCGTGGTTACGGTGTAGTGCGTGATTTGGTTGGTCATGGTGTTGGCCCAACAATGCACGAAGAACCAATGGTTCCTAACTATGGTATTGCTGGTCGTGGACTTCGTCTCCGTGAAGGAATGGTATTGACCATTGAACCAATGATTAATACTGGTGACTGGGAAATTGATACAGATATGAAGACCGGTTGGGCGCATAAGACCATTGACGGTGGCTTATCTTGTCAATATGAACACCAATTCGTGATTACGAAAGATGGACCTGTTATCTTGACTAGCCAAGGTGAAGAAGGAACTTATTAAAATAATCAAAACCAGATTGAAGAAAAAGTTGACTTGGACAACTTTCTTCAATCTTTTTCTTTTTTCTAACGTCATAGTAAATACAGCTAACCGTAGCAAACTTGATACAAATTTTAACATTTATAGTACAATAGGTTTAAATTCTTAAGAAAGTAGGTTCTTTATTGGAAACGATATTATTTTCAATCTCCGTTTTTTTAGCAGGGATCTTGTCCTTCTTTTCCCCTTGTATTTTTCCTCTTCTACCAGTTTATACTGGAATTTTATTGGATGATCAGGAAAGTGCAAAAAGCTTTTCTTTGTTTGGGAGAAAGGTTCTTTGGTCAGGATTGATTCGAACACTTTGCTTTATTGCAGGTATTTCTCTCATTTTCTTTATCTTAGGATTTGGTGCTGGTTACTTTGGTAATATACTTTATACGAATTGGTTTCGATATACCATGGGGACGATTATTATCATTTTAGGCCTTCACCAGATGGAAATTTTTCATTTTAAGAAATTAGAGGTTCAAAAAAGCTTTACTTTTAAGAAATCAGAAGCCAATCGTTATTGGTCAGCCTTTTTACTCGGTATTACCTTTAGCTTTGGTTGGACGCCTTGTATTGGTCCAGTTTTAAGTTCTGTTTTAGCGCTTGCAGCTTCTGGAGGCAATGGCGCTTGGCAAGGAGCAATCTATACTCTGATTTACACTCTGGGGATGGCCATTCCTTTCTTGCTCTTGGCCCTAGCCTCAGGAGTAGTGATGCCTTATTTTAGTAAAATCAAGCGTCATATGATGCTACTCAAGAAAATTGGTGGTTTCCTCATTATTTTAATGGGAATTTTGTTACTATTAGGACAAGTAAATGTTCTAGCTGGAATTTTTGAATAAAGGAGAACAAATGAAAAAAGTAATGTTTGCTGGCTTAAGCCTCTTGTCATTAGTCGTATTAATGGCATGTGGTGAGGAAGAGACTAAAAAGACTCAAGCACCAGAACAAACGCCAAAACAACAGCAACAAACGACTGTACAACAAATTGCTGTTGGAAAAGAGGCTCCAGACTTTACCTTGCAATCAATGGATGGCAAAGAAGTGAAGTTATCTGATTTTAAGGGTAAAAAAGTCTACTTGAAGTTTTGGGCTTCATGGTGCGGTCCATGTAAAAAAAGTATGCCTGAGTTGATGAAATTAGCTGAAAAAGAAGATCGTGACTTCGAAATTCTTAGTGTTATTGCACCGGGCATTCAAGGTGAAAAAACTGTTGAGCAATTCCCGCAATGGTTCCAAGATCAAGGTTATAAGGATATCCCAGTTCTTTATGACACAAAAGCAACAACCTTCCAAGCTTATCAAATCCGAAGCATTCCTACAGAATACTTAATTGATAGTCAAGGAAAGATTGGAAAGATTCAATTTGGTGTTATAAGCAATGAAGATGCAGAAGCAGCTTTTAAAGAAATGAACTAGGATCAAGATTTTAAAATAGTATTTATATAATCAATCCCCTAGATTTTAGATAGTGTTAATCTAAGGTTTAGGGGATTTTTGCTGTCAAAAAATTGAGCATAAAGAAAAAGAACAGAGATCTGCATAATACAGAACTCTGTTCTTTCTTTAAAAATCATATTTATTTTTTAGATTTGATAAGTTTACTATATTATAGTTTATCGTTTATAAATCTTATAAACTGATTCCACCAAACTTTTAAGAAGAAGGCTTTTTCAACTTTCTTTTCAGATACCATCTCAAATGAAGGTTTTTCAGAAGTCAGATAGCCTTGTCCCACAAGATCTTGATCATCATAGTTTAGACTTCCAACCACTGTTCCTTCATCCAATGGAGCAGTTTCAGATTTTGATTTAGGAGTGAACTGAAGTTTTGAACTACTAGAACTTCCAACACGTTGGACAATAGCAATATCTTCTTTTGCGACTGCAGCAACATTGTTTTCTTTTCCATCTAGTACTGTAACCTTACTATCTTTATAGGTATCTCCTTTTTGAACAATGGTTCTAAGTGCAAAAGTTGATGAAATATAATCTAAGAGTGAAGAGGTTGCAGTGAAGCGAGCATAGCGATTAGTATCTTGTTGTTCAGCATTGAGGACGACAGTAATAATACGCATTCCTTTTTCAACAGTTGTTCCAACAAAAGAAGCTCCCGCTTTGTCAGTTGTACCAGTTTTTAGACCATCAATTCCACCTCGGTAAGCTGGCATTCCTTCAAGCATAGAGTTTGTTGAATGAATCTCTAAACCTGCAAAAGTAGAAGAAGGTTTTTTCGTGATTTCTAAGACTTGTGGGTATTTTTTGATGAGGTTGCGAGCAACGATAGCAACATCATATGCACTGAGCTTATTTTCCTCATCTTTTTTAGATCCTGGGTAAATGTTATCCCCTAGAGTCTCATTGTTAAGACCCGTCGTATTGACAACTGTGGCATCCTGAATTCCCCATTCCAGAAGTTTAGCGCGCATCATATCGACGAAATCTTTTTCTGATCCAGCAATTTTCTCAGCTAGAGCAATGGCTGCACTGTTAGCACTGGACACTAGTGTTGCTTCCAGAAGTTGCTCAACGGTATAATTACGAGCCTCCATAGGAACGTTACTTGCTTCAGAGTTTGTTGTCAATTTATAAGGATAGTCTGAAATATCTACAGGAGTTGATAAGGTGATTGTTCCTTTATCTAATGCCTCATAAACAAGGTAGACTGTGAGTAGTTTTGTAATAGAAGCAATTTCGACTGGCTGAGTTGCATCCTTTTTCATAAAGTATTTTACCAGTATTTGCCTCAACAGCAATGGCATGTTTAGCAGCAATGTTAAAATCTTGAGCAGCAACAGTTGATGCTGAGCCAATGACGGAAAGGCTTAGGAGAGTTAAAATTATTTTTTTCATAGTAAGTTTATTCTATCATAAAGAAAAAAATATTCCCAGTTTCATGTAGAAGAAAGAAGCTTTTTTGAAAGTGTGGTAAAATAGATGAATGGAGGTACCTCATGTTTCGTAAGAATAAATTATTTTTTTGGACCAGTGAGATTTTACTATTAACCATTATCTTCTATTTATGGAGACAGATGGGAGCGATTATTACACCTTTTGTAAGCGTCGCAAACACTATAATGATTCCCTTTCTTCTAGGTGGTTTTTTATATTACTTGACCAATCCTATCGTAAATTTTTTACAAAAGTATTTCAAAATTAACCGTATCATTGGAATTCTATTAACCTTGTGCGCCTTGGTCTGGGGACTAGTTATTGGGGTAGTCTATCTCTTACCGATTTTGATTAATCAGTTGACCAGCTTGATTGCGACTAGCCAGACTATCTACAGTCGTTTGCAAGATTTGATTGTGGATTTATCTACTTATCCAGCCTTTCAAAATTTGGATATTCAAGCGACTATTCAACAGTTAAATCTTTCTTATGTAGATATTTTACAAAATATACTAAACAGTGTGACCAATAGTGTTGGAAGTGTCTTATCTGCCCTCTTTAGTACAGTTTTGATTATTATCATGACCCCTGTATTTTTAATTTATTTTTTGTTAGATGGTCACAAATTTTTACCGATGCTTCAACGTACTGTTTTAAAGAGAGATAAGTTGAATATTGCAGGTCTCTTAAAAAATTTGAATGCGACAATTGCTCGCTATATTAGTGGAGTCGCAATTGATGCGATTATTATTGGTTGTTTGGCCTTTATCGGATATAGTATCATTGGTTTAAAATATGCTTTGGTCTTTGCCATTTTTTCAGGATTAGCCAATCTCATTCCTTATATAGGACCAAGTATTGGTCTGATTCCGATGATTATCGCCAATGTCTTTACTGATCCCCATAGAATGCTGATTGCCGTTGTTTATATGCTGATTATTCAACAAGTGGATGGGAACATCCTTTACCCTCGCATTGTTGGCGGAGTGATGAAGGTTCATCCAATTACGATTTTAGTATTACTTTTGTTATCAAGTAATATCTATGGTGTCATTGGTATGATTGTAGCAGTACCAACCTATTCTATCTTAAAAGAAATTTCTAAGTTTTTGTCACGTTTGTATGAAAATCATAAAATAATGAAAGAACGAGAAAGAGAATTAGCTAAGTAGAAATCAGGAAATTCCTGATTTTTCTTTTTCATTAAAGAAGTGATAGGAGTAGAAGTGCCGTTTAGATTAGCAGATTAAGAATAATTCACAAAATGTGTGTAAAACACTTGCAATTTAGCTGAAATTTGATAAAATAGTAAGGAAAGTTAGACTGTATTGCCTACTGTCTATCTATAAAATATATTTTATTGGAGGCTTTTACTCAAATGGCAAAAGAAAAATACGATCGTAGTAAACCACACGTTAACATTGGTACTATTGGACACGTTGACCACGGTAAAACTACCCTAACTGCAGCTATCACAACTGTTTTGGCACGTCGCTTGCCTTCATCAGTTAACCAACCTAAAGACTATGCGTCTATCGATGCTGCTCCAGAAGAACGCGAACGCGGTATCACAATCAACACTGCGCACGTTGAGTACGAAACTGAAAAACGTCACTACGCTCACATCGACGCTCCAGGACACGCGGACTACGTTAAAAACATGATCACTGGTGCCGCTCAAATGGACGGAGCTATCCTTGTAGTAGCTTCAACTGACGGACCAATGCCACAAACTCGTGAGCACATCCTTCTTTCACGTCAGGTTGGTGTTAAACACCTTATCGTCTTCATGAACAAAGTTGACTTGGTTGACGACGAAGAATTGCTTGAATTGGTTGAAATGGAAATCCGTGACCTATTGTCAGAATACGACTTCCCAGGTGACGATCTTCCAGTTATCCAAGGTTCAGCTCTTAAAGCCCTTGAAGGTGACACTAAATACGAAGACATCGTTATGGAATTGATGAACACAGTTGATGAGTACATCCCAGAACCAGAACGTGACACTGACAAACCATTGCTTCTTCCAGTCGAAGACGTATTCTCAATCACTGGACGTGGTACAGTTGCTTCAGGACGTATCGACCGTGGTATTGTTAAAGTCAACGACGAAATCGAAATCGTTGGTATCAAAGAAGAAACTCAAAAAGCAGTTGTTACTGGTGTTGAAATGTTCCGTAAACAACTTGACGAAGGTCTTGCCGGAGATAACGTAGGTGTCCTTCTTCGTGGTGTTCAACGTGATGAAATCGAACGTGGACAAGTTATCGCTAAACCAGGTTCAATCAACCCACACACTAAATTCAAAGGTGAAGTTTACATCCTTACTAAAGAAGAAGGTGGACGTCACACTCCATTCTTCAACAACTACCGTCCACAATTCTACTTCCGTACTACTGACGTTACAGGTTCAATCGAACTTCCAGCAGGTACTGAAATGGTAATGCCTGGTGATAACGTGACAATCGACGTTGAGTTGATCCACCCAATCGCCGTAGAACAAGGTACTACATTCTCTATCCGTGAGGGTGGACGTACTGTTGGTTCAGGTATGGTTACAGAAATCGAAGCTTAATTCGATTTAGTTCCCAGAAGAACAATTATTTAAGTCAGACACTAAAAGAATCTTGCTTTGCAAGGTTCTTTTTTTGTATTCGAACTTTTTTAGAAGCCCTTCTACTATAGCGATATGATAGATTTTTTGGTATAATAAAAGTTATGGAAATCGAAAAAACCAATCGTATGAATGCGCTCTTTGAATTTTATGCGGCGCTTTGACAGACAAGCAAATGAACTACATAGAGCTCTACTACGCTGATGATTACAGCCTTGCTGAGATTGCTGAAGAGTTCGGTGTCAGTCGTCAGGCTGTCTATGATAATATCAAGCGGACAGAAAAGATTCTAGAAGATTATGAGATGAAATTGCACATGTACTCGGATTACATTGTCCGCAGTCAAATTTTTGACCAGATTTTAGAGCGCTATCCCAAGGATGACTTTCTGCAGGAGCAGATAGAAATTTTAACAAGCATTGATAATAGAGAATAAGAGGAAGAAAAATGGCATTTGAAAGTTTAACAGAACGTTTGCAGAACGTCTTTAAAAATCTACGTAAAAAAGGAAAAATTTCTGAAGCTGATCTCCAAGAGGCAACCAAAGAGATTCGCTTGGCCTTGCTTGAGGCCGACGTTGCTTTACCAGTTGTGAAGGACTTCATCAAGAAAGTTCGCGAACGTGCAGTCGGACATGAAGTCATTGATACCCTTAATCCTGCGCAACAGATTATTAAAATCGTTGATGAGGAATTAACAGCCGTTTTAGGTTCTGATACGGCTGAGATTATCAAGTCACCTAAGATTCCTACAATCATCATGATGGTCGGTTTGCAGGGGGCTGGTAAAACAACCTTTGCTGGTAAATTGGCCAATAAACTCAAGAAGGAAGAAAATGCCCGTCCTTTGATGATTGCGGCGGATATTTACCGTCCTGCTGCCATTGATCAGCTTAAGACCTTGGGGCAACAAATTGATGTGCCTGTCTTTGCACTTGGAACAGAAGTACCAGCTGTTGAGATTGTCCGTCAAGGTTTGGAACAAGCTAAAGCCAACCATAATGATTATGTCTTGATTGATACGGCGGGTCGTTTGCAGATTGATGAGCTACTTATGAATGAGCTTCGTGATGTGAAAGCATTGGCACAACCAAATGAAATTTTGCTTGTCGTTGATGCCATGATTGGTCAGGAAGCAGCCAATGTTGCGCGTGAGTTTAATGCGCAGTTGGAAGTGACTGGGGTCATCCTTACTAAGATTGATGGCGATACTCGTGGCGGTGCGGCTCTATCTGTTCGTCACATTACTGGAAAACCAATCAAGTTCACTGGTACAGGTGAAAAGATTACGGACATTGAGACCTTCCACCCAGACCGTATGTCTAGCCGTATCCTTGGCATGGGGGATATGCTTACGTTGATTGAGAAAGCTTCTCAAGAATACGATGAGCAAAAAGCCCTTGAAATGGCTGAGAAGATGCGTGAAAACACCTTTGATTTCAATGATTTCATTGATCAATTAGATCAGGTGCAAAACATGGGGCCAATGGAAGATTTGCTCAAGATGATTCCAGGGATGGCTAACAATCCAGCCCTTCAAATATGAAGGTGGATGAGCGCCAGATTGCGCGCAAACGTGCCATTGTGTCTTCGATGACACCTGAAGAACGTGAAAACCCTGATTTGTTAAATCCAAGTCGTCGCCGTCGTATCGCTGCAGGTTCTGGGAATACCTTTGTCGAAGTCAATAAATTCATCAAAGACTTTAATCAGGCCAAACAGCTCATGCAAGGTGTCATGTCTGGGGATATGAACAAGATGATGAAGCAGATGGGGATCAATCCAAATAACCTCCCTAAAAATATGCCAAATATGGGTGGCATGGATATGTCTGCCCTTGAAGGAATGATGGGACAAGGAGGTATGCCTGACTTGTCAGCTCTTGGAGGAGCAGGAATGCCAGATATGAGTCAGATGTTTGGTGGTGGACTCAAAGGTAAAATCGGTGAATTTGCCATGAAACAGTCTATGAAACGCATGGCTAACAAAATGAAAAAAGCGAAGAAGAAACGTAAGTAAAAGGGATAGAAGAGTTGTTTTCTTCAGACTGAAGATAACCAGTCTCTTTGTTGATTACAGTGTATTAAGGAAAAACTAACATATAGGAAGGACTAAATTTAGTCCTTTCTTTTTTGTGTTGAGAGCATTGAAAATACTTTTCTCATAGTTGTTAAACTTTTTTAAACCAAATTTAAAGCTTTTGAGATACTTAATGATATTGTTAAATTTTTTAATTTGTATTAGACTGCGCTAAATGAAGAGCATTAAAGATTTTTTCTTTGTTCTTAAGTAATATTTTAAAGAAGGTTTGAAAAAAATCTTGAAGCTGCTTTTAGATTTATTCAATGGGTCCTAACGATTCCTTAGGAACTTTATTTTGAGAGTAAAAAAAGGGGAAAAAAATGAATAGAAATGATCATGAAATTGTTTTTATATAATTTTTTTCTGATGAGTTGTTACGCAGTTTTTTTATCATATGTTTTATTAAACATTTTTTTCTGTAACAAAAATGGACTCTGTAATGTATATTAGAAATTCACCCACTAAAAAGATCATTGATGCAAAAATAATCTCTCCTCTTTTTTCTATTTTTGAAATAAAATCCGAACGTTTGAATTAAATTTTTAAATTTATTTGACAAAAACTGTACTTTGGTTTATAATAAATTAAGGAAACGTCGGAAAAGACGTAGTGATGCGCAAGCATAGGTAGGTCATTACAAAAGAAATGAGACATCGATATGTTAAATGAATTTCCAATTTTTGATTACGAAGATATTCAATTGATTCCAAATAAATGTGTCATTAAAAGCCGTGCAGAAGCGGATACAAGTGTCACTCTAGGAAATCACACCTTTAAACTACCTGTTGTACCAGCTAATATGCAGACGATTTTGGATGAAAATGTAGCAGAGCAACTAGCTAAAGGTGGTTACTTCTACATTATGCACCGTTTTGATGAGGCGGGACGCATTCCCTTTATTAAGCGCATGCACGATCAAGGACTTATTGCTTCTATCTCTGTCGGTGTTAAGGACTATGAGTATGATTTCGTTAGCCAGCTCAAGGCTGATGCTCCAGAATACATCACGATTGACATTGCCCACGGTCATGCGGATAGCGTGATTTCTATGATTCAACACATCAAGAAAGAATTGCCAGATACCTTTATCATTGCTGGGAATGTAGGAACACCAGAAGCTGTGCGTGAATTGGAAAATGCTGGTGCGGATGCTACTAAGGTCGGAATCGGTCCTGGTAAGGTTTGTATCACCAAGGTCAAGACTGGTTTTGGTACAGGTGGTTGGCAGTTGGCTGCACTACGCTGGTGTGCTAAAGCTGCACGTAAACCGATTATTGCTGATGGAGGAATTCGTACTCACGGCGATATTGCCAAGTCTATCCGCTTCGGTGCTAGCATGGTCATGATTGGTTCCCTCTTTGCAGGACACATTGAAAGTCCAGGAAAAACGATTGAAGTCGATGGTGAACAGTTCAAAGAATACTACGGTTCAGCTTCACAATATCAAAAAGGTGCTTACAAAAATGTGGAGGGCAAACGCATCTTGCTTCCTGCCAAAGGCCATTTGCAAGACACTTTAACTGAGATGGAACAAGACCTTCAAAGTGCTATTTCTTATGCAGGTGGACGTCAGGTTGCTGACCTTAAACACGTTGATTATGTTATCGTGAAAAATTCCATCTGGAATGGGGATGCTTCCCACTAAGACGGCCTATACGGCTAGAAAAAAAACTTGTTATTAGAGCAAATTTTTGTTATAATGAAACAAGTTTCCACCCTTAGTGTAATGGATATCACGTAAGATTCCGGTTCTTGAGATGGGGGTTCGATTCCCTCAGGGTGGATGTAAACATTCTTAAAAAGCCTTTAATAGGGCTTTTTTCTTTACACTGCTCTAAATTTGTCCCTAAAACTGAAAATCTCATTCTAAAGAATGCTTTTACTAAATGAAAATCAAAGAGCAAACTAGAAAGCTAGCCGCAGATTGCTCAAAACATAACTTTGAAGTTGCAGATAAGACTGACGAAGGCACCTCAAAATACTGTTTTGAGGTTGGAGGTAGAACTGACGCAGTCAGTCACATATATAATCCAAGGTGAAGCTGACGTGGTTTGAATTGATTTTCGAAGAGTATCAAATTCCCTCCAGTCCCGTTTTAAAGTGACTCAGGGGGCTTTTTTTGATATAATAAAAAGGACTGTTATCAGTTAGAAAGAGGTTGGTATGAAAGAATTACAAACTGTACTAAAGAACCATTTTGCAATCGAATTTGCAGACAAAAAATTACTGGAAACTGCCTTTACTCATACGAGTTATGCCAATGAGCACCGCCTCTTAAAAATTTCACACAATGAACGCTTGGAATTTTTAGGAGACGCTGTTCTACAGTTATTGATTTCAGAATATCTGTATAAAAAATATCCTAAAAAGCCTGAAGGTGACTTGTCTAAACTCCGTGCCATGATTGTCCGCGAGGAGAGTTTGGCTGGTTTTGCGCGTGATTGCCAGTTTGACCAGTTTATCAAGCTGGGTAAAGGGGAAGAAAAATCGGGTGGTCGCAATCGTGATACTATTCTTGGTGATGCCTTTGAAGCCTTTCTTGGTGCCCTTCTTTTGGATAAGGATGTGGTCAAAGTCAAGGAATTTATCTATCAAGTCATGATTCCTAAGGTGGAAGCAGGCGAATTTGAGATGATTACAGACTACAAAACCCATCTCCAAGAGTTACTTCAGGTCAATGGGGATGTGGCTATCCGTTATCAGGTGATTTCTGAAACGGGTCCTGCCCATGATAAGGTCTTTGATGTAGAAGTTCTTGTTGAAGGTAAGAGTATCGGTCAAGGTCAAGGTCGTTCTAAGAAATTAGCAGAGCAGGAAGCTGCTAAATGCCGTTGAGAAAGGGCTGGATTCATGTATTTAAAGGAAATCGAAATTCAGGGATTCAAGTCTTTTGCGGATAAGACCAAGGTCGTCTTTGACCAAGGTGTGACAGCAGTTGTGGGACCCAATGGATCAGGAAAGTCGAATATTACAGAAAGTCTGCGTTGGGCTTTGGGGGAGTCTAGTATTAAGAGTCTCCGTGGGGGCAAGATGCCGGATGTCATTTTTGCTGGAACTGAAAGTCGCAAACCGCTCAATTATGCTTCTGTAGTTGTGACTCTGGATAATAATGATGGATTTATCAAGGATGCTGGTCAAGAAATCAGGGTAGAACGCCATATCTATCGAAGTGGAGATAGCGAATATAAGATTGACGGTAAGAAAGTCCGTCTGCGTGATATTCATGACCTTTTCTTGGATACCGGATTGGGACGAGATTCATTCTCTATCATTTCCCAAGGGAAGGTTGAGGAGATTTTTAATTCTAAGCCTGAGGAACGCCGTGCCATTTTTGAAGAGGCTGCTGGAGTTTTAAAATACAAGACTCGCAGAAAAGAAACTGAGAGTAAATTGCAGCAAACTCAGGATAATCTGGATAGACTAGAAGACATTATTTACGAGTTGGATAATCAAATCAAGCCTCTTGAGAAGCAAGCTGAAAATGCTCGTAAGTTTCTAGACTTGGAAGGTCAACGTAAGGCTATTTACTTAGATGTCCTGGTTGCTCAGATCAAGGAAAATAAGGCTGAACTAGAGTCGACAGAAGAAGAGTTGACACAGGTTCAGGAACTCTTGACGAGTTATTACCAAAAGCGTGAAAAACTAGAAGAGGAAAATCAGAATCTCAAGAAGCAACGCCAAGATTTACAGACTGAAATGGCCAAAGATCAAGGCAGTTTGATGGATTTGACCAGTTTGATTAGTGATTTAGAGAGAAAATTAGCCCTATCGAAACTGGAATCTGAGCAAGTAGCCCTCAATCAACAGGAAGCACAAGCTCGTTTGGCTGCTTTGGAAGATAAGAGAAATTCACTCAGCAAAGAAAAATCTGATAAGGAAAGCTCTTTAGCACTTTTAGAGGAAAAACTAGTCCAAAATAATCAAAAGCTCAATCGTTTAGAAGCTGAATTGCTGGCTTTTTCAGATGATCCTGATCAGATGATTGAGCACTTACGTGAACGCTTTGTAGCGCTTTTACAGGAAGAAGCGGATGTCTCAAACCAACTGACCCGCATCGAGAATGAATTGGAAAATAGCCGTCAGCTTTCTCAAAAACAAGCAGATCAATTAGAAAAGCTCAAAGAACAACTGGCTACAGCTAAAGAAAAGGCAAGTCAGCAAGAGGCTGAGCTTGAAACTGCCAAGGATCAGGTTCAGAAATTATTGGCTGATTACCAAGTCTGTGCCAAGGAGCAAGAGGAGCATAAAACTTCCTATCAAGCTCAACAAAGTCAACTCTTTGACCGTCTGGATAGTCTTAAAAATAAGCAGGCTAGAGCTCAAAGCTTGGAAAATATCCTGAGAAATCACAGTAACTTTTATGCAGGTGTTAAGAGTGTTCTACAAGAAAAAGACCGTCTTGGTGGGATTATTGGCGCAGTTAGTGAGCATCTGACCTTTGATGTGCATTATCAAACTGCGCTGGAAATTGCGCTCGGAGCCAGCAGTCAGCATATCATCGTAGAAGATGAACATGCGGCAACCAAGGCCATTGATTTCCTCAAACGAAACAGAGCCGGTCGTGCAACCTTCCTTCCGTTGACAACGATCAAGGCGCGTACGATTTCTAGTCAGAATCAAGATGCTATCGCTGCAAGTCCGGGATTTCTGGGCATGGCTGATGAATTAGTGACATTCGATACTAGACTGGAAGCCATTTTCAAGAATTTGCTAGCTACGACGGCTATCTTTGATACTGTGGAACACGCGCGTGCAGCAGCTCGTCAAGTTCGTTATCAGGTTCGTATGGTGACACTGGATGGAACCGAATTGCGCACGGGTGGTTCTTATGCAGGTGGTGCCAATCGTCAGAATAACAGTATTTTTATCAAGCCAGAACTGGAGCAATTACAAAAAGAAATTGCTGTAGAAGAAGCAAGCTTGCGTTCAGAAGAGGCGATTTTGAAGACCTTGCAAGATGAGATGGCTACGTTGACAGAAAGATTAGAAGCTATCAAATCTCAAGGAGAGCAGGCTCGTATTCAGGAGCAGGGCTTATCCCTCGCCTATCAGCAAACCAGTCAGCAAGTTGAAGAATTAGAAACTCTTTGGAAACTACAAGTAGAGGAATTAGATCGTCTTTCTGACGGAGATTGGCAAGCAGATAAGGAAAAATGCCAAGAGCGCCTTGCTACAATCGCCAGTGACAAGCAAAATCTGGAAGTTGAGATTGAAGAGATTAAGTCTAACAAAAACGCCATCCAAGAACGCTATCAAAACTTGCAAGAAGAGCTAGCGCAAGCTCGCCTGCTTAAGACAGAACTGCAAGGGCAAAAACGTTACGAAGTTGCGGATATTGAACGCTTAGGTAAGGAACTAAATAATCTTGATCTTGAGCAAGAAGAAATCCAGCGTCTTCTCCAAGAAAAGGTTGATAATCTTGAGAAGGTTGATACAGAATTGCTCAGTCGACAGGCTGAAGAAGCCAAAACTCAGAAAACAAATCTCCAACAAGGTTTGATTCGCAAGCAGTTTGAGTTGGATGATATTGAAGGACAACTGGATGATATTGCTAGTCATTTGGACCAGGCTCGCCAGCAGAATGAGGAGTGGATTCGCAAGCAAACACGTGCTGAAGCCAAGAAAGAAAAGGTCAGCGAGCGCTTGCGTCATTTACAAAGTCAATTAACAGACCAGTATCAGATTAGCTATACTGAAGCTCTAGAAAAGGCGCATGAGTTGGAAAATCTCAATCTGGCAGAGCAAGAAGTTAAGGATTTAGAGAAGGCTATTCGCTCACTGGGTCCTGTTAATTTGGAAGCTATTGACCAGTATGAAGAAGTCCACAACCGTCTGGATTTCCTAAATAGCCAGCGAGATGATATTTTGTCAGCTAAAAACCTGCTCCTTGAGACCATCACAGAGATGAATGATGAGGTTAAGGAACGCTTTAAATCTACCTTTGAGGCTATCCGTGAGTCCTTTAAAGTTACCTTTAGACAGATGTTTGGTGGAGGTCAGGCAGACTTAATCTTGACGGAAGGAGATCTGCTGACAGCTGGGGTTGAGATTTCAGTTCAACCTCCAGGCAAGAAAATCCAGTCTCTTAACCTCATGAGTGGTGGGGAAAAAGCCCTATCGGCTCTAGCCTTGCTTTTCTCTATTATTAGAGTTAAGACTATACCTTTTGTTATCTTGGACGAGGTAGAGGCGGCGCTAGACGAAGCAAATGTTAAGCGTTTCGGGGATTACCTCAACCGATTTGACAAGGACAGCCAGTTTATCGTCGTGACTCACCGTAAGGGGACCATGGCGGCAGCGGATTCTATCTATGGAGTTACTATGCAAGAATCAGGTGTATCTAAATTGTTTCGGTTAAGTTAAAAGACTTGGAAGAAACAGTAGACTAGTTACCAAACGATAGTATCTCTTAGGAGGTGCTATTTTTTAAAACTAACATCTTGAAATGTTTGGCTCTTTGTCAACTGTAGTGGGTTGAAGAAAAGATAAAATCGAGAAAGGACAAATTTCGTCCTTTCTTTTTTGATATTCAGAGCGATGAAAATTCGTTTTTTGAAATTTTCAAAGTTCCGAAATCCAAAGGCATTTTGTTTGATAAGTTTGATGAAATTATTCGTTGCTTCTAATTTTGCGTTGGAATAGAGTGACTGAAGGGAGTTGACAATTTTTTCTTTGTCCTTGAGAAAAGTTTTAAAGACAGTCTGAAAAAGAGGATGAACCTGCTTTAGATTGTCCTCAATGAAACCAAAGAATTTCTTCGGTTCTTTATTCTGAAAGTGAAAAAGCAAGAGCTGATAGTGGTGTTTCAAGTCTTCTGAATAACTCAAAAGTTTGTCTAGAATGAGCCCACTGAAAAAGTAAACCTCTTACTTTTAATGAAATGAAAACCGAGGAATCTCTCATCAATTTGAGCGAATTCCTCGGTTATTTTGTATTTATTAAGGTCATAATTCGTTTCATATTGAGCACGAAGATGCTTGTGGCCGCCTGTAATTCCATATTGAAAAGACCTGATGCCCTTGGGACATCAAAGCCGTGTCTCTGTTTTAGTTCGGCATTCTTCGCTTCGATTTTGTAGTGATGTCTGGCCATTTCTTTAAAATACGGTGTTTCCTGAAATTTCTTCTGGAAAAGATGGGCCTTACTCTTAATGCTTATTGAATAAGTTTTAGACTTTGCCCCCTCCTTATAACACCCTTCCTTGGAAAGGCAACTCTTGCACTTCTCAATGTCAAAGTAATGAGTGACAACTTGATTCTTATTTTGATATTTTTTCCCTGTCCTTGCTTTCGAATAGCCATGTGTCCTTCCGGACAGACAAATAGTCCTGCATCTTTATTAAATTCAAACGCATCCTCTTCTTTACGGTATCCTTTTGAAACAGAAGCAGTAATAATTTGTTCATCCGTTATAGAGATATGACTTTTATATCCCTAGAAAGAGGTATCGGATGTCTTATGTCCAAGCTTAGCTTCCTCTTTAACAGAAGCTTCCAAGTGTTGTAAGTCGTTCTCCACAGCTTCTTTTAGATAATTGAACTTTTGAGACACAGCCGGTAGAGCTAAGAGTTCCTCGTGTTTTTCAACGATAGCCATTAACTCCTCTGAATAGGTCAACTCTGCTTCGAGGTTATCTTCCTGAGGTTTCTTTGGAAATTCTATTTTGATATCTTCTGAATGTTGATAAATCGTTTGACGTAGAGCTTTTGAACGCTCCTAAGAATTTCTTGAGGCTTCTTATGATTATAATGAGCTTTAGTGTGAGTGGCATCCACAATGAGTATCTTATTCTTAATCAAGTTGTGTTCGAGTGCAATTTGAACAGATTTCTGAATCAAGACATCAAGCAGCTTGTCATCTTTAATTCTTAGCTTTATAAATTTTGTCAGAGAGGATGGTTCGATAACAGAATTCTCCGGAGCTAGATTAAGAAAAAATTTAAAGACCATATCTGAGAATGAACGTTCCACTACATCGACATCTGATAACTTATAGATATCTTTCAACAAGAGATATTTGAACATCATAATAGGTGAATAAGCTTTACGCCCAAAATCGGGACGATAATTCTTTTCTAGTTCATCATAAATAAAGTTAAAATCACAGAGTTCAGTTAGTTGACGTAAAAAGTGAGTGTTAAGAACAACGATATTATACAAACTAGAATAGGGACTGACATCCATAGTTATAGGAATCTAGAGTATATTTAAGTTTAAATCTCAATTTTTATTATATATATTATATAATAAAATTGATCTAAAAAATCTAGAAAGCGTGATTATCATGAAAAAGAAAAAATTAGTTAGTTGTTTAACTATATGTAGTTCGGCTTTTCTTTTTTCTTTCCTTCCAAGATATACATTTGCAGATAGTCCAACAACACTAAAACCTGCTCATGATGGAGGTAGTAATATTGCTTTTGTAGATAAGAATGACTTATCTCAAAATGAACGAAACCTTATCCGCCCAATACAGGATGGAGAGAAAGTGAAGCAGTGTTCTATTTATCGTCTAGTTTATGAAAAAGTAGAATCTACACCTAGTTTTCTTGAAAAAGAGGTTTTGAAGGAATTGCCAAATACAGGTAGTATCACATCATGGGGGGAGATCTTCTTAGGTACTTCTTTAATGAGTGTTGGTTTTTTTGCCATTGTTAAGAATCGCAAAGGAAAACAACACCTAGTTCTTTTATTAGTATTAGCTGGTGGCTCTTTAATAACATACGGAGGCGTAGGGGCTTCACAAACTGTGGCAGAGATTTCTAATCGTATTATGATAGCAACAGGAGAAAAATTAGAAGCTCCAGCAATTGATAAGTATCGTTTCGTAGGTATAATTGAAACTGAGGGACAGTGTCAAATTGTTAGTCTTCCGCCTACCTTCAGTCCAGAGATGCCAACACCTCCAATTCAACCAGCTTTGCCAAGTTTGAACATCGATGATATACCAAAGGTTCCTGAACCACCGGTTGTTCCAACATTACCAGAAATGGAACTTCCAGAGATACCAACACCTCCAATTCAACCAGCTTTACCAAGTTTGAACATCGATGATATACCAGAGAATCCACCTGCTACTTTAGAAAAACCTATTGGAAAAATTCCCCAATCAAAGTACATGTAAGAATTGAAGCATATCGGGCAAGATATAATGGTTTAGTTCCGCTTAGTCTTGGAAATGAACCGGGTAGTTCTAATAGTATAGATTTAGGTGAGTATGATGTTTATAGAAATATTGATGAAGTAAATGAACAATTAAAGAACAATAGTGATGTTATTCTTTCATTAGTTAATAATACTTATAATATTGATGCTGTGCAAGAGGTTAGAAAGGCTGCAGGATATCGATATTTGGGTCGTTATATTGGTCTTGTTGATGATAGTGATCCAATAAGTGGAAGTTTTGTTGAAGGAAAAGACATTGTTATTAAATTGAAGTTTGTAGAGAATGCACCACAGTAGTGAATAAGGCGGCTTTATATTGACTAACTTACACTGTAAATAAAAGTAGAAGTTAGTCTGATAAAACATCATAAAAACCAGTGGAAATCCGTATCAGGGTAAGTTCCACTGGTTTTAATAGTATTTATCAAACGGAAAATTTGGATTTCTGGCTCTTTGTCAACTGTAGTGGGTTGAAGAAAAGCTAAGATCTAGAAAGGACAAATTTCGTCCTTTCTTTTTTGATGTTCAGAGCGATGAAAATCTGTTTTTTGAAGTTTTCAAAGTTTCGAAATTCAAAGGCATTTCGCTTGATAAGTTTGATGAGATTATTGGTGGCTTCCACTTTGGCGTTAGAATAGGGAACTGAAGGGCGTTGATGATCTTGGCTTTATTCTGGAAAAGACAGTCTGAAAAAGGGGATGTACCTGCTTTAGTTTGTCTTCAATGAGTCCAAAAAATTTTTTCTGCTCTTTATTCTGAAAGTGAAAAAGCAATAGTTGGTAGAGATGATAGTATTGTATTCATGTAATTTTCTATCGAATTGGTTCATAATTTGAATACGCACACGACTCATAGCACCGCTCAAGTGTTGGAGTAAAAAATTCCAGTGGACTGTTTTAGCCTGAATTTAGAAATATAATAACGAAGGGTGAAAGCGATCAAGAACGATTTTAGCACACGGAAAAAGCTGTTTAGCAAAGTTATAATAAAGGATAAAAATATCCATAGTAATGTTTTTCGCTCGACATCGGATAGAACTCTTATTTTCAAGCACTGATAGCACTTAAAACGACGCTTTCTAAGAAGAATTCTAGTAGGCATACCAGTCGTTTCGAGGTAAGGGACCTTAGACAGTTTTTGAAAGTCATATTTCTTCATTTGACTTCCACAATCAGGGCAAGATGGAGCGTTGTAGTCCAGTTTAGTGATGATTTCCTTGTGGGTATCCATATTGATGATATCTACAATCTTGATGTGAGTGTCTTTGATATCGAGCAGTTTTGTGATAAAATGTAATGGTTCCATATGAATCTTTCTAATGAGTTGTTTAGTCGCTTTTCATTATAGATTTTATGGGACTTTTTCTATATAAAAATAGACTCCATAATATCCATAGGGGAACCCACTACAAATATTATAGAGCCAAATGTTTTTTATGGTCAGTTCATGAGCAAAAAACAACATTTGGGATTTCCTTTTAGCGAAAAGGCTTTCTCTATGATATAATAGTTTCATGATTACAACAGTACCTATAAAAAATGAAAAAGACATCGCAGTACCGGATAAAACAGTTCTTGTATTAGGCTATTTTGACGGTATTCATAAGGGACATCAGAAGCTTTTTGAAGTAGCTAGCAAGGCTTCTATGAAAGATTATCTACCAGTTGTCGTGATGACCTTTACAGAGTCCCCCAAGCTCGCTTTGCAACCTTACAAGCCAGAATTAATGCTTCATATTGTCAGCCATGAAGAACGAGAACATAAGATGAAATGGCATGGAGTAGAGGCTCTTTTCTTACTTGACTTTAGTAGTAAATTTGCTAGTTTAACGGGGCAAGAGTTCTTTGATACCTATGTTAAGGCATTAAAACCGGCGATTATCGTAGCGGGATTTGATTACACGTTTGGTTCTGATAAGAAAACTGCAGATGATTTGAAAGACTATTTTGATGGAGAAATCATCATTGTTCCGCCCGTTGAGGATGAAAAGGGGAAAATTAGTTCTACTCGTATTCGTCAAGCTATTCTTGATGGAGATGTAAGGGAAGCAGGTCATTTACTTGGAACTCCTCTACCATCACGTGGAATGGTTGTTCATGGCAATGCTCGTGGACGGACTATCGGTTACCCAACAGCAAACTTAGTTTTAAGAGATCGAACCTATATGCCAGCAGATGGTGTCTACGTAGTCGATGTCGAAGTGCAGCGTAAAAGATATCGTGGAATGGCGAGTGTCGGGAAAAATGTCACTTTCGACGGAGAAGAGCCACGTTTTGAAGTCAATATTTTCGATTTTTCAGATGACATTTACGGTGAAACAGTCATTGTCTACTGGCTAGACCGTGTCCGAGAAATGGTCAAATTTGACTCCGTTGAAGAACTGGTAGATCAACTCCAGAAAGATGAAGAAATTGCTCGGAATTGGAAGGATCGAGAGTAGGATGTTTAAAAAGTGAACCATATTTTGTGTTTGCTTTTTTATTTTTGAAAGAAATTCTTACAGATATAAACTCGATTGAAGCTTTGTTCGAAATCTGTTAAAATAAGGATATTAATAATTTTAAAAATCAAAGAAAAGAGATTATATGATTACAGGTGAATTAAAAAATAAAATTGATCAGTTGTGTGAGATGCTTTGGACTGAAGGTAACGCAAATCCTCTAACAAATATTGAATATATGATAGAAAGAGCAAAATCATAGTTGGCAATTCAAAAATCTTTGGAAGAATTAAAAACCTTAAAAAATCAATTATGCAGGAGTATTTTTGGATAAGATTTGAGATGAGATAGCAGTTTTACACTATCATTGTAATTACCGTAATTATTTGTTATAATGCTTCAAAGGAGGAAATCAGATGGTCGTAAAAACAAGAAAACAAGGAAATTCAATCACCATTACCATTCCTAGTGAATTCAATATTCCAAGTGGTGTTAAATACGAAGCAAAATTGTTACCAAGTGGTGAAATTATCTTTACTCCTGAAGAATTGGATCATCAGGTCTCTTATGTATCTGATGATGACTTTAACTTGAAATTGGATACAATTTTTGACGAATACGATGATGTTTTCAAAGCGTTGGTGGAAAAATGACAATCTATCTAACAGAAAAGCAAATTGAAAAGATCAATGCTTCAGCAATTCAACGATATTCTCCAAATGAGAAAATTCAAACAGTTAGTCCTTCGGCTTTAAATATGATTGTCAATTTACCAGAACAATTTGTCTTTGGGAAGCCCCTTTACCCAACAATTTTTGATAAGGCAACGATACTATTTGTTCAATTGATAAAGAAACATGTTTTTGCTAATGCAAATAAACGAACATCCTTTTATGTTTTGGTGAAATTTTTACAATTAAATGGTTATTACTTTTCTGTTTCTGTGGAAGAAGCGGTTGAAATGTGTGTGACTATAGCGGTAGAAGCTTTAACTGATGAAAAAATGATAAGCTACTCTAAGTGGGTTTCTGAACATTCTGTCAGAGAAAAGAACAAAAAGTAAGTTAGTTTGTTAGATTGAAATGAGCATAAGAAAAAAATGAAGAGACAATATTAGAATTCTGTAATACAGAAACTCTGATATTGTCTCTTTTTATTAAAACACGCGATACACATAGGGATTCTCTGGTTTATCGACTTTGGTAAAGCTGTCAATTTCCAAGGTTGGAAGGTTTTGTTTGAGTTCTTTATGGTAGTGATTGACCAGTTTTCCTTTGGCTGTTATCCAAGTATTATTTTCATACTGTCGGGTATTTCCCTTGGTCAGCAAACCATACACACCCGAGTCTGCGATACAATGAATAATGCCGAAACGGAACAGAAATTGACTATTTGCATGACTGGGGTCATTATAGACAAAGCCTGTAAACTGGACTGTCTTGCCTTCAAATTCATCTGGATAGTCGTAGATTGCTTCCATGACTTCCATATAGTTTTCATTAGTGATTTTAATGCTATCTTGGGACAAGTATTTATCCGCCGCCGTTCGCATCTCCTTTTCATAGGCTGATTTTGAAAAATAAGAACTGGTATCTGGTTTCAAATATTGGCTTGTTGTCCCTTCGCTTGTTTGAATGGCTTGATCCGTGCCCTCTGATAAAGGGAAATGATAGCCTTTAGCCGAAACGGTCTGAGAATCCAAGCTAACAGTTGGGAAAGTTAAGCCAACGACAATCGGAATGGCCAGAAGAGCAATACTCGTTACCTTCGCCAATCGGCTGTTCAGATGACTGTGGGTTTTAACTTGCTTCATCCAGATATATAATTGAACAATTGCTAAGATAAAGGAAAGCACCATGGAAATATAGGCCAGATAGGAATAGTGCATGTTGATGTACTGGTTTAATTTGCCTGACAGATGGAGGTAAATGGTCAATTCAAAATAGCCGGCTAAAACTAAAAATCGAATCATAGGATGACTCCAATCAAGAGAGAATACACTAAGACGATAAGAGTCACAATCGTAATGAAGTGACTGATAAATCGTGCTTTCAAGTAATTTTTCATCATGAGAATGTTTTTGATATCTAGCATTGGACCAATGACGAGAAAGGCCAGAACTGGTGCCAAGCCGAAACTCGATAGAAGAGAGGCCCCGATAAAGGCATCCGCCTCACTACAGAGAGAGAGAAGAAAGGCCAAAAGCATCAAGAGCAGGATGGCAAAAATAGGGGTCGCACTGATAGAGGTCAGAATCCGAGTCGGAACATAGACCTGTATAACAGAGGCAAAGAGACAGCCAAATACTAAATAACGCCCTGTATCAAAAAATTCATCTATGGCTTGCACAAAGACCTGAAAAACTTTTTTTGCAGGACTCAAGTGAGAAAAATCATGTTCATGACAGGCCAAACGATTTTCTTTTTGAATCGGTTCTTGCCAGAAAAATCCAAGAAAAATCCCAAGTATCACAGCTACAAGAATGGAACCCAGAGCCCGTAACAGAGCTACATGGAAGGAGTTGCCAAAGGCAGAATAGGTCGCAAAGAGAACAATGGGATTGATAACAGGTGCTGTCACGAGAAAGGGAACGGCCGTATAACTGGGAACCTTTTTTTCCAGAAAACGATTGATAATGGGGACAATGCCACATTCACAAGAGGGAAAAAGTATCCCGACAAAGGTTCCCAAAAAGATTCTCCCCCAACGATTTCGAGGGAGAAAATGATACACCTTGTCAGGTGTGATATAAACCTCAATCAGCCCTGAGACAATACTTCCTATCAGAACGAAGGGGAGGGCTTCAATAATAATGGAGAGGAAAATAGCTCCAGTTTGAAGCACACTAGATGGGAGTTGTTGGAAAGCAGTCATCTAGTTTTTCTTTTCTGCTTTGGCTTTTTTATCTTTGTCATCAGGGAAAGTAACTTGCTTCAAATCAGGGAGTTTCGCAAACTCTTCAAACATCTTGTCCAAGTCGTCCGTTTTTGTAAATTTTACAGCCATGGGTGCACCTCGATTCTAAATTCTACCTCTATTATACTATTATTTTGAGTAAAAGGGCGTTTTTTAATTTGTTTTCGATAGTTGAAAAGGATTAGAGAAAGGCTTGCAGCTTGTGGTATAATAGATTCATGGATAAAAAATATTTAAAAATTTCCCAGGATTTGGGAGTGACTTTAAAGCAAATTGATACTGTTCTAAGTTTGACAGCTGAAGGGGCGACTATTCCCTTTATCGCGCGTTATCGCAAGGACATGACTGGTAGTTTGGATGAGGTGGCGATTAAGGCCATTATTGACTTAGATAAAAGTCTGACCAATCTCAACGACCGTAAGGAAGCTGTTTTAGCTAAGATTCAAGAACAAGGCAAGTTGACCAAGGAATTGGAGGAAGCTATCTTAGCTGCTGAAAAACTAGCAGACGTAGAGGAACTCTATCTTCCATACAAGGAAAAGCGTCGGACTAAGGCAACTATTGCCCGTGAAGCTGGACTTTTCCCACTTGCTCGCTTGATTTTGCAGAATGTATCGGACTTAGAGAAAGAGGCTGAAAAGTTTGTCTGTGAAGGATTTGCGACTGGTAAGGAAGCCTTGGCTGGTGCAGTTGATATCTTGATCGAAGCCTTATCAGAAGATGTCAATTTACGTGCTATGACTTATCAGGAGGTGCTGAGACACTCTAAACTCACTTCTCAAGTCAAGGATGAAAGTCTCGATGAAAAACAAGTCTTTCAGATTTACTACGATTTTTCAGAGACAGTTGGCAACATGCAGGGTTATCGTACCTTGGCTCTCAATCGTGGGGAGAAGCTCGGTGTCTTGAAGGTCGGTTTTGAACATGCGACGGACCGCATTCTAGCCTTCTTTGCTGCTCGTTTCAAGGTGAAAAATGCCTATATTGATGAAGTTGTTCAGCAATCTGTTAAGAAAAAGGTCTTGCCTGCTATCGAGCGTCGTATTCGGACAGAACTGACGGAGAAGGCAGAAGAAGGAGCTATCCAACTCTTTTCTGACAACCTGCGCAATCTTCTCTTGGTTGCTCCTTTAAAAGGGCGCGTGGTTCTTGGATTTGACCCTGCCTTTCGTACAGGTGCCAAGCTAGCTGTCGTGGATGCAACAGGAAAAATGCTGACAACACAGGTCATTTATCCTGTCAAACCAGCATCAGCTCGTCAAATCGAAGAATCCAAGAAAGATCTGGCAGACTTGATTGGTCAATATGGTATAGAGATTATTGCTATCGGAAATGGAACGGCTAGTCGTGAAAGTGAAGCCTTTGTGGCGGAAGTTCTGAAAGATTTCCCTGAAGTCAGCTATGTTATTGTCAATGAAAGTGGTGCTTCGGTTTACTCTGCCAGCGAACTTGCTCGTCAGGAGTTCCCAGACTTGACTGTTGAAAAACGCTCTGCTATTTCTATCGCCCGTCGTTTGCAAGATCCCCTTGCGGAATTGGTCAAAATCGATCCTAAGTCCATCGGTGTCGGTCAGTACCAGCATGATGTCAGTCAGAAGAAGCTGTCTGAAAGTCTGGACTTTGTCGTGGATACGGTAGTTAACCAAGTCGGTGTCAATGTCAATACAGCCAGCCCAGCTCTTCTTTCCCACGTAGCTGGACTCAATAAAACCATTTCTGAAAATATAGTCAAATACCGTGAGGAAGAAGGAAAAATCACTTCACGAGCTCAAATCAAGAAAGTTCCTCGTCTGGGAGCAAAGGCTTTTGAGCAGGCTGCTGGTTTCCTCCGTATCCCTGAAAGTAGTAACATCCTTGATAATACAGGAGTTCACCCAGAAATTACGCTGCTGTTAAGGAACTATTCAAACGCTTGGACATCAAGGACCTGAATGAAGAGGCCCAAGGCAAACTCAAGTCCCTCTCAGTCAAGGAAATGGCGCAAGAGTTAGATCTTGGTCCAGAAACTCTTAAAGATATCATTGCCGACCTTCTCAAACCAGGTCGAGATTTCCGTGATTCCTTTGACGCACCTGTGCTCCGTCAAGACGTCCTAGATATCAAAGACTTAGTGGTTGGTCAGAAACTAGAAGGTGTGGTGCGTAACGTCGTTGACTTCGGTGCCTTCGTTGATATCGGGATTCACGAGGACGGTTTGATTCATATTTCCCACATGAGTCGCAAATTTATCAAACACCCTAGCCAAGTGGTGTCAGTTGGAGATTTGGTGACAGTTTGGGTCAAGAAAATTGATACTGAACGTGAAAAAGTCAATCTGTCGCTCCTAGCACCAAATGAAACTGAATGATTACGTTAAGCAGGTTTCACTAGAAGACTTCGGCAGACCTTTTATCCATCATGTCCAGTGGAATACTCGTCTACGTTCGACAGGTGGGCGATTTTTCCCAAAAGATGGGCATTTGGATTTTAACCCCAAGATTTATCAGGAACTGGGTTTGGATGTTTTTAGGAAAATTGTCCGACACGAACTCTGTCATTATCACCTCTATTTTCAAGGGAAGGGCTATCAACACAAGGATCGAGATTTTAAGGAACTTTTGAAAGCAGTGGATGGATTACGCTTTGTGCCATCCTTGCCAAATAGTCACTCCCAGCTAATCAAGATCTATCGTTGCCAATCCTGCCAGCAAACTTATCAGCGCAAACGAAGGATTGATACTAAACGCTATCGCTGTGGAGTTTGTCGAGGTAAATTGCTACTAATAAATCAGCCTGAGGACTGATGAAAGCCGAGCCTACCCGTGATATACTATGTCTAACCTAGTAGAAAGAGGAAATATCATGAACAGTAAATTTTATAAAATGAGACGAAATCGCATGATTTCAGGAGTTCTGGCAGGTCTGTCAGATAAGTGGAACTTTGATGTTACCCTTGTTCGTTTTCTGTTTGCCATTTTTACAGTCGCAAACTTTGGACTTGGCGTGATTATTTATATCATCCTAGCTTCTATCATGCCAACCAAGGAAGAAATCGAAGCAGAAATGTACGGAACAGGTCCACGCAAACGTAAAGAAGCCCAAGCCATTGACGATAATGAAGGCTGGTTTTGGTGAGGTAAATAAGAAAATAAGCTTTGTATTATAAAAAGACAAGGCTTTTTTCATCTTGTCAGACCTCATGGCTAAATGGTATAATAAGTGTATAAAAATAATTTGACAGGAAATGCATAATGGCAAATGAAAATGAGTTACTCGCATTACAATCATCAGATATAGAGTTTGAATACGACAATTGCTTAATTTAGAAAATTCTCTAGAAAACAATCTCAAAGACCTTATTAAAGATATAGAAAAAATTGATTTAGATAGGGAGAAATTGCAAAATAATGAATACCTCCAAGAATCTATTGAGAATATAGTTTGGGAACAAGTACAACTTCAACTTGCTGCCCAAATAGGTCAAGAGTTTATTAAAGATAACAATGGTCAAACTCTAGATTTACGAAAAGATGCACATATACAAACTGCTGAAAATTTTGAAAAAGGTAAATTTATTACTCATAATGCGGATAGAAGTATCTATGAGGACAGATATACAGAATGGCAAGAAAAATTTGAGAGAGATGAATTCGGTAATATTCGAACACATACAACCAGATCAGGTAAAACTGTAAATACCTTAACAAAGTTAGCTAGAAAAAAATTTGATGAAAACAGACCAAGAGGTTCAAAAGAAAAAGGAACTCAAATGGATCATACAGTTTCTGCTGGAGAGATTATACGTGATCCAAAAGCAAATGCTTTTTTGACAAAAGAAGAGCAGATTGATTTTGCAAATAGTAAAGCTAATCTTAATGAAATTAGGAGTGAAGTTAATCAAGCGAAGGGAGATTTATCTACATCAGAATTATTTGATAATCCAAATTCCAAGGGACAATATGCTAGAGAAGTCCATAATATTAGTTCAAAAGAAGAGAAACAGTTAAGAGAGAAAGATAAAGAGGCACGCACGGAATATGACAGAGTAAGAGATGAAGCTGAGAAGCGAGCTATAAAATCTGGTAAAAAATCACGACGCGATGAGGCATTAAAAGTTTCTGGAAAAGCTTTGAAAGCAGCGCTTTTACAGTTACTATCCGAATTTTTGCGAGAGTTAATTTCAAAATTTATCTCTTGGCTTAAAGATACGGAAAGAAACTTATCAATTTTTATCGAAAAGGTAAAAGAGGCCATCATTTCATTTGTAAATAACTTATCAAATCACTTATTAAATGTTGGAAAATCAGTGGTTACGATGATAGCTTCTGCGATAGTTGGACCTGTAATTAACACTTTTCTAAAAGCATGGACATTTATACACCAAGGTTGGAAGTCATTAAAAGAAGCGATTGATTATCTAAACAATCCAGATAACAAAGAAAAAAGTGTTCAGATAATGATGCTAGAGATCGGTAAAATTGTTGTTGCTGGTTTATCGGCTACTGGGGCTATTGTAGTTGGGGAAGCATTAGGAGCATCCCTAACAGCAAGTTTTCCAGTTTTGGCTATTTCTATACCACTTTTAGGAACAATCGGCAGTGTTATTGGAACCTTTATGGGAGCGACCTTATCTGGAATAATAGGTGCTTTTGTATTAAAAATGATTGATCAGGAAATTGTTGAGAAACAAATTGCTGCGCTAAGTTCTGAAAAGATTGATCAAAAGAATGAAATGCTAGCCATTCAAGATCAATTGTTAGATGTCAAAAATATTAAGCTACAAGTTGAAAAAAATTCAATCGTTAGTACCATTAAAGAAAGACACGATGTTGCTGCATCTTTGATGAAAGAAAAATTATCAGATATTTTTTCTGAGTCTAGGACAGACGATAAAAGTGACTTTGATGAGATTGATAGTTTATTACAAGAATTATTAGATTAGGGAGATAAATATGGAACAAGAAGTAATTGAGCAAGAACAGGAAAAATTTGAAATAAATATTAGCCACCATGATTTCGATGAGGCAAAAGAACATTTGAAAGAATTCGCCGAACAGAGTCGAGATGATTTGTATTTTGATAAAGTTAGGACTCATGAAGAATTCTTTGGTTTTGGTCTTGATTTTGTTGAGCATGGAGTTACTGGTAAAGAGTTTAATACTTTAGTAGAACAAGTTCAAAACTACATTTCAAGATTTTATGAAGATCAACAGAAATTAACTGAAGAATTTGGTCAAGTTTATAAAGCTTTAGAAGCTATAGATAAAGATTATATTCATGCAATTCTTTCTTCTGTGGCAGCAATCGACCATACCAATAAGAAAATACAAAAAGAACAAACACGTATTGATAAAACCATTGAAAAACAAAAAGCAACTCTTCTAGCTCTTAAACAATTTAAAGAAAAATTCGATGAAGATAATAAGAAAATTTCATTGAAGAACATGAGGAGCGACTTTCTAAATTAGACAATAGAATCGTAAGATTGGAGGATACGGTAAGCACACTTCCTTTGGAGCCGGTTTCACACACTGATGAGATTGAAGAGCTCAGAAAAGAGTTGAAAGAAAGTAAGGAACAAATTCAATATATTTCTAATCGACTCCTAACAGTCTTTATTGTTTCTGGAATTTCTATTGGTATGTTAGTGATTGCCTTGCTTCTCATGTTATTGAGGTAAGATATGTCAACTTCTCGAGATAAATTAATTTGTAGTGCAAAGAAATTAGACCTCTATTTTGGAAAAGAAAATAATTATCTGGGTAAAGTAAATAATATTATAGAAAATCATACTGATAAAAAATCAGTAGCAGAATTGTATAAATCTATTTTTTTATTACAACAAATTAACAAACGAAACAAGCTTAGACCTTTATTAAAAGATTTATCTGATAATCTAGCTAGTTTTCTTGGGTATACTTATCTATTTGATACTTTGGAAAAAGAGCTAAGTCACCAAAAGAAATCGTCTTTAGACGACCTTTTGGTGGAACTAAATCAGTTAGTAGGTTTAGAGAAGGTAAAAAATGAAGTTAGTCGTTTAATTATTTATCAAAAAATTCAGTCAAAAAGGAAAGAGTCTGGTTTAAATATTCCTAAAAGAACTTTACACATGGCTTTTATGGGAAATCCAGGAACAGGAAAAACAACTGTTGCTAGAATTATTGGAAGAATGTACTACCAATTGGGACTTTTATCCAAAGGACATTTTTTGGAAGTCTCCAGAACAGATTTAATTGCAGGATACCAAGGACAAACTGCACTGAAAGTTAAAAATGTCATAGAAAAGGCGAAAGGTGGAGTTCTCTTTATTGATGAGGCGTATAGTATTACTGAAAATGAAAAATACTGATTCATACGGGCGAGAATGTTTAACAGAACTTACAAAGGCTTTAGAAGATTCACGAGATGATTTAATTGTTATTGTGGCTGGTTATACCGAACCAATGAACCATTTCTTTGAATCAAATCCTGGTTTGAAATCTCGATTTAATTATTTTATTAATTTTGAAAATTATTCTTCTACAGAATTGTTAGATATTCTTGAAACATTAGCAAGAAAAGATGACTACCATATAGATGACAAGCTGAAAGAAGTATTATTAAATTATTTTTAATGAAAAAGTTAGAAAGTAATCTCACCAATTTTTCTAACGGTCGCTTTGTTCGAAATCTATATGAAGATTTAATAATGAATCAAGCTGTCCGACTTAACCAAAGTGGGGTTGCGAGTTCAAAAGAATTAACTCTGTTGATTAAAGATGATTTTTGTATAGGGGAAAACCGTTCTGGTAACATATTCTTATAATCAAACGAAAGCATGAATCTTCAAATTGTTTATGAATGTTTTATTGACAGTTGCAGTCAAATAATGAATCTGAACCCTTGTAGCCGCAAGGGTTTTCTTCTTACTTTCTTTTTGTGGTAAAATATTTTTAATGAAATGCCTACATTTCCCCCAATCTTACAAAAATGTAAGATTAAAGTCTCTTTTGTAAGGTTAGGTTATGGCAAGCGGTCTTTTTTTGATGTAAACTAGACTCATAAAGAACAAAGGAGTAACATCATGAAACAAATCTTACATAAGAAAACAAGAAAACCAAGCCACAAAGAAATCGAGCGCGTTCAGCTGGGATGCGCTATGATGCAAGCTACATTTCATTTGATGGGATATTAAGAAAGGAGATTCTCATGACACTTTTAGATGTAAAACACGTTCAAAAAATTTATAAAACTCGTTTTCAGGGCAACCAAGTAGAGGCCCTCAAGGATATTCACTTTACCGTAGAAAAGGGTGACTACGTTGCCATCATGGGTGAGTCTGGTTCTGGTAAATCAACTCTTCTCAATATCCTAGCTATGCTGGATAAACCGACTCGCGGTCAGGTTTACCTGAATGGAACAGACACCGCAACCATTAAAAATTCACAAGCTTCTAGCTTCCGTCGTGAAAAGCTGGGCTTTGTCTTCCAAGATTTTAACTTGCTAGATACCTTGTCTGTTAAGGACAATATCTTGCTTCCACTTGTCTTGTCAAGAAGACCTATTACGGAAATGATGAAGAAATTGGTGGTAACAGCTGAGAATCTGGGTATCAACCAATTGCAAGAGAAGTACCCTTACGAGATTTCAGGTGGTCAGAAACAACGTGTAGCAGTAGCCCGCGCCATCATCACAGAACCTGAAATTCTTCTTGCCGATGAGCCAACAGGAGCGCTTGATTCCAAGTCATCTGCAGCTCTTCTTGATGTTTTTGATGAAATCAATGAGCGCGGCCAAACCATTCTCATGGTAACCCACTCAACAGCAGCAGCTAGTAGGGCTAAGCGTGTACTCTTTATCAAGGACGGCATTCTTTACAATCAAATCTACCGTGGAGAGAAGACAGAGCGTCAGATGTTCCAAGAAATCTCTGATACCTTGACTGTCATGGCAAGCGAGGTGAATTAGTATGTTTCGATTAACCAATAAGTTAGCGGTATCGAACTTGATTAAAAACCGCAAACTCTACTATCCTTTTGCGCTGGCTGTTCTCTTGGCAGTCACCGTCACCTATCTCTTTTATTCACTGACCTTTAATCCCAAGATTGCGGAAATTCGTGGAGGATCCACCATTCAAGCCACACTTGGATTTGGTATGGTGATTGTCACCCTTGCGTCAGCCATTATCGTCCTTTATGCCAATAGTTTTGTTATGAAGAACCGTTCCAAGGAACTGGGGATTTATGGCATGTTGGGTTTGGAGAAGCGCCATCTGATCAGTATGACCTTTAAGGAGTTGGTGCTATTTGGAATTCTAACTGTTGGAGCGGGAATCGGTATTGGGGCCTTGTTTGACAAGTTGATTTGCCTTCTTGCTAAAACTGATGAAATTGAAGGTTGAACTAGTCGCTACCTTCCAGATGGAAGTTGTCATTGCAGTGCTAGTTGTCTTTGGATTGATTTTCCTAGGCCTCATGTTCCTGAATGCATTACGAATCGCCCGTATGAATGCTCTCCAGCTTTCTCGTGAAAAAGCTAGTGGTGAGAAAAAAGGTCGCTTCCTTACTCTCCAAACTATTCTTGGTTCCATTAGTTTAGGGATTGGCTATTATCTTGCCCTTACTGTAAAAGATCCCCTTACAGCTCTAACAACCTTCTTCTTAGCTGTTTTGCTGGTTATCTTTGGTACTTATCTATTGTTTAATGCAGGGATTACAGTCTTTCTACAAATCTTAAAGAAAAACAAGAAATACTATTACCAACCAAATAACCTTATCTCTGTCTCCAACTTGATTTTCCGTATGAAGAAAAATGCGGTTGGACTAGCAACTATTGCTATTTTGTCAACAATGGTTTTAGTAACCATGTCTGCAGCGACAAGCATATACAATGCCTCAGAAAGCTTTAAAAAAGTGATGAATCCTCATGATTTTGGGATTACTGGACGAAATGTTGAAAAAGAAGACTTGGACAAACTCTTGAGCCAGTTTGCAAGTGACAAAGGTTATAGTGTCAAAGAGAAAGAAGTGCTACGTTACAGTAACTTTGGTATTGCAAATCAAGAAGGAACTAAGTTAACCATTTTTGAAAAAGGACAAAATCGTGTCCAACCTAAGACAGTTTTCATGGTGTTTGACCAAAAAGATTATGAAAATATGACTGGTCAAAAACTGTCTCTATCAGGAAATGAGGTCGGACTCTTTACTAAGAATGATGGACTGAAAGGACAGAAAGATTTAACTCTAAACGATCATCAATTTTCTGTAAAAGAAGAATTTACTAAAGATTTCATTGTCAACCATGTCCCAAATCAGTTTAATATTTTGACTCCTGATTACAATTACCTTGTTGTACCTGATTTACAAGCATTTTTGGATCAATTCCCAGATTCGGCTATCTATAATCAGCTTTACGGTGGTATGAATGTAAATATCAGTGAAGAAGAACAACTCAAGGTAGCTGAAGAATATGAAAAATACTTACAAAAGTTTAATGCTCAATTAAACACTGAAGGTAGCTATGTGTATGGTAGCAATCTAGCAGATGCTAGTGCTCAAATGAGTGCCCTCTTTGGTGGTGTCTTCTTTATCGGTATTTTCCTATCCATTATCTTTATGGTCGGAACCGTTCTGGTCATTTACTACAAACAAATTTCTGAAGGCTATGAAGACCGTGAGCGCTTTATTATCTTGCAGAAAGTTGGTTTGGATCAAAAGCAAATCAAGCAAACCATCAACAAACAGGTTTTAACTGTTTTCTTCCTTCCTTTGCTTTTTGCCTTCATACATCTAGCCTTTGCCTACCATATGCTTAGTCTGATTTTAAAAGTGATTGGTGTAATAGATACGAATATGATGTTGATTGTGACCTTGTCTATCTGCGCTATCTTCCTCATCGCCTATGTGCTGATTTTCATGATTACTTCTAGAAGCTATCGCAAGATTGTACAAATGTAAAAAAAGATACCTCGACTTCAACATCGAGGTATTTCTTGTATTTTAAATGCTGAAAAGTTGTCCTAGCAGAAAGGTAACTCCCATAGTTAAGAGACCAATAGCAAGGTTCCGAATCATAGCTGTTTTGGTTGGAGCTTTTCCAAGTCTGGCACTAGTGTAACCAGTGAGAAGAAGGGCCACACCGACGATAAGGACAGTAGCTGGAATGCGGTAATCACTTGGGAAAATGGTAATTGAAAGCATGGGTGGTAAGCTACCAAGGAAAAAAGAAATAAAGCTAGAGATAGCAGCATGCCAAGGATTGGTAAACTCTTCATACTCAATCCCATATTTTTCCTCTACCAAAGCCTTGAGCGGATTATTTAAAAAGGCTTTGTTGGTGAGAAGTTGGGCTGATGTTTCACATTCTCCATTTTGGATATAGGCAGCATAGAGAGACTTTTTAGCTAACTCTATATCTTGGTCTAGCAAGACTTGCTCACGCGCAACGGCTGCTTCCTCGGTATCTTTTTGAGTTGAAACGGACACATATTCTCCACCAGCCATAGAAAAGGCACCTGCCAAGATAGCTGCAAAGCCTGATAAAAAGATGATCCAGATATTGGTCGTTGCACTGGCAACCCCAATAACCACACCAGCAATGGAAATAATTCCATCATTGGCACCAAGAACGCCCGCACGCAGGATATTTAAACGACCTGCAAAATTTGAATCGATTTCGTGATTTGTTTCTGACATAGTATTCTCCTTTTTATTTAGTATAAATGAAACACATAGGGAAAGCAAACATTAATAAACTTCTGAAAAAAGTTGCACGATTTTAATTTTACGAGTTTTTTTAAAAGTTAGAAACAGCACTAGCTAGTAGGGAAGGATAAAAGAGAAGCAAAGCTGATAGACTAGTCCTTTTTCTACTTATCTATGGTATAATAGGAGGTAGATTTACTAATCGGAGTAAGAAAGATTTTATGATTAAACTAGTAGCAACGGATATGGATGGAACCTTCCTAGATGGGAATGGGCGCTTTGATATGGACCGCCTTAAGTCTCTTTTGGCTTCCTACAAGGAAAAAGGGATTTACTTTGCGGTAGCTTCGGGGCGCGGATTTCTGTCACTAGAAAAATTATTTGCTGATGTTCGTGATGACATTATTTTCATTGCGGAAAATGGCAGTTTAGTGGAGTATCAAGGTCAGGACTTGTATGAAGCGACTATGTCTCGTGACTTTTATCTCTCAACTTTTGAAAAGCTGAAAACGTCTCCTTATGTAGATATCAATAAACTACTCTTGACGGGTAAGAAGGGTTCATATGTTCTAGATACAGTTGATGCGACCTATTTGAAACAGAGCCAGCATTATAATGAAAATATCCAAAGTAGCGAGTCTGGAAGATATTACAGATGACATTTTTAAATTTACAACCAACTTCACAGAAGAAACTCTTGAAGCTGGGGAGGCTTGGGTCAATGAAAATGTCCCTGGTGTTAAGGCCATGACAACTGGTTTTGAATCTATTGATATTGTTCTGGACTATGTTGATAAGGGTGTGGCTATTGTTGAATTAGCTAAAAAACTTGGTATCACAATGGATCAGGTCATGGCTTTTGGAGACAATCTAAATGACTTGCATATGATGCAGGTTGTGGGACATCCTGTAGCTCCTGAAAATGCACGACCAGAAATTTTAGAATTAGCAGAGACTGTGATTGGTCACCATAAGGACCAGTCGGTTATAGCTTATATGGAGGGCTTATAATGGCAGATATAAAATTGATTGCATTGGACTTGGATGGGACCTTGCTGACTACTGATAAAAGGCTGACGGATCGTACCAAGTCAACCTTGAAAGCTGCGCGTGATCGTGGTATCAAGGTCGTATTGACAACTGGTCGTCCCTTAAAAGCTATGGATTTCTTTCTTCATGAGCTAGGGACTGACGGCCAGGAAGATGAGTATACGATTACCTTTAATGGTGGTTTGGTTCAGAAAAATACAGGTGAAATCCTTGATAAGACAGTTTTTTCATATGATGATGTGGCACGATTGTATGAAGAAACAGAGAAATTATCACTGCCTCTTGATGCCATCTCAGAAGGAACTGTTTTTCAAATCCAATCGGACCAAGAAAGTCTTTATGCCAAATTCAATCCAGCATTGACCTTTGTTCCAGTGGACTTTGAAGACTTGTCTAGTCAGATGACCTACAATAAATGTGTGACTGCCTTTGCTCAAGAACCCTTGGATGCAGCCATTCAGAAGATTTCTCCAGAATTGTTTGACCAATATGAAATTTTTAAATCACGTGAAATGTTGCTAGAGTGGTCACCAAAGAATGTTCATAAAGCAACGGGCTTGGCAAAACTAATCAGCCATCTTGGAATCGACCAAAGTCAAGTTATGGCCTGTGGTGACGAGGCTAATGACCTCTCTATGATTGAATGGGCAGGACTTGGTGTTGCCATGCAAAACGCTGTTCCCGAAGTCAAAGCAGTCGCAAATGTAGTGACTCCAATGACCAACGATGAAGAGGCTGTCGCTTGGGCTATCGAAGAATATGTACTAAAGGAGAACTAAGATATGGGATTATTTGACCGTCTATTCGGAAAAAAAGAAGAACCTAAAATCGAAGAAGTTGTAAAAGAAGCTCTAGAAAATCTTGATTTGTCTGAAGATACTGATCCTGCCTTCACAGAAGCTGAGGAAGTTCCTCAAGAAGAAGCAGAGGTTGAAAGTTCTGAAGAAGCTGTGTTTGAAGAAGAGGAAAATCAAGACACAGTTGAAGAAAGTCTGAATTCAGAGTCAGCTGTAGAGGTTTCTCAAGAAGAAATAGAAGAATTACCAAACTCAGAAGAAGTTACAGTTGAAGAGAATCCTGAGCTCTCAGAGAGTGTAGAAGAAAATAGTTCTGAAGTACTTGAACCAGAAACGTCTCAAGCAGAAGAAACTGTTCAGGAAAAATATGACCGCAGTCTTAAGAAAACTCGCACAGGCTTCGGTGCCCGCTTGAACGCCTTTTTTGCCAACTTCCGCTCTGTTGACGAAGAATTTTTCGAGGAACTGGAAGAACTGCTGATCATGAGCGACGTCGGTGTGCAGGTAGCTTCAAACTTAACCGAAGAATTACGCTATGAGGCTAAGCTTGAAAACGCCAAGAAACCAGATGCACTTCGCCGTGTCATTATTGAGAAATTGGTTGAGCTTTATGAAAAGGATGGCAACTATGATGAACGCATCCACTTCCAAGATGGCTTGACAGTCATGCTCTTTGTTGGTGTGAATGGTGTTGGGAAAACAACTTCTATCGGAAAACTAGCCCACCGCTACAAACAAGCTGGTAAGAAGGTCATGTTGGTTGCAGCAGATACCTTCCGTGCGGGTGCAGTAGCCCAGCTAGCTGAATGGGGCCGTCGTGTGGATGTTCCAGTTGTGACTGGACCTGAAAAAGCCGATCCAGCCAGTGTTGTCTTTGATGGCATGGAACGTGCCGTGTCTGAAGGTATCGATATTCTCATGATTGATACTGCTGGTCGTTTGCAAAATAAGGACAACCTCATGGCCGAGTTGGAAAAGATTGGTCGTATCATCAAACGTGTTGTACCTGAAGCACCTCACGAAACCTTCTTGGCTCTTGATGCATCAACAGGTCAGAATGCCTTGGTACAGGCCAAAGAATTTTCAAAAATTACCCCTTTGACAGGAATCGTCTTGACTAAGATTGATGGAACTGCTCGAGGTGGTGTTGTTCTAGCTATCCGAGAAGAACTCAATATTCCTGTAAAATTGATTGGTTTTGGTGAAAAAATCGATGATATTGGAGAGTTTAACTCAGAAAACTTTATGAAGGGTCTCTTGGAAGGCTTAATCTAATCAGAAGCAAAAATCCTGCAAGGCAATCTTGCAGGATTTTTTTATTCTAAACGACCATCTTGACGATAAGCGATATCTGGTTGCCAAGTCCATTTGGCACCGAATTTTTCAAGTAAGTCAAAGCTGGCTTGAGGACCCATACTTCCAGCTTTATAGTCATGAAGTGGGGCACCATTTTCAGCCCATAGGTCTTCGATACGGTCAATCAATTTCCATGACGCACCAACTTCATCCCAGTGGCTAAAATTAGTTGAGTTGTTGTTTAGGACATCATAAATCAATTTCTCGTATGGTTCTGGAGAAGCACCAGTTGCGGTCGCATCTGTACGGTAATCAAGTGAGTTAGGAGCCAAGTTAAATTCTTCTCCTACTTGCTTCCCATTTAGGCTAAGAGAGAAACCTTCTGTTGGTTGGATATAGATAGTCAAAATATTTGGAGCAAGTGGTTCTCCAAAGATAGAGTCCATTTGTTTAAAGACAATGTTGACATGAGTTCCTTTTTCAGTCAGACGTTTACCAGTACGGAAGAAGAAAGGAACACCACGGAATCGATCACTGTCTACAAAGAAGGCACCAGATGCAAAGGTTTCAGTTGTAGATTCTGGATTTACATTTGGCTCACTACGATAAGAAATATACTTCATACCATCAATCTTACCAGAACGGTATTGACCACGGATAAAGTGTTCTTTAAGTTCTTCATCAGTTGGATGATAGAGGTTTTTAAAGACCTTAATCTTTTCAGCCCGAATCTCATCTTTTGTGAAACTTGCTGGCTTGTCCATGGCAAGAAGAGAAAGAAGTTGCAAAGTGTGGTTCTGTACCATGTCACGGAGGGCACCAGATTCATCATAGTAGCCTCCACGTTCTTCAACACCCAAGCGCTCTGCAAAGGTAATTTGAACATTATCGATAAAGTCCTTGTTCCAAACGTTTTCAAAAATCAGGTTTGCAAAGCGAACTGCAAAGATGCTTTGGATCATTTCCTTACCAAGATAATGGTCGATACGGAAAATTTGTTCTTCGTCAAATGTTGCTAGGAGTTCGTCATTCAACTTGCTTGCAGTTGCGTAATCTGTACCAAATGGTTTTTCAACGATTAAACGCTCAAAACCTTTACCATCCACAATGTTTTCAGACTTGAGGTGTTTGGCAATAGTTCCAAAAATTGAGGAGCCATAGACAAGAAGAAGAGCTTGTTGTGTTCAGCTTGGTACTTGTCATTTAGCTCAGCCTGCAATTGACGTAGAGCAATGTAGTGTTCTGTATCATTGACATCATGGCTTTGATAGTAGAAGTGGCTAGCAAACTCCTGAGCCTGTTCGGTACTATCTGCCAAATCAAGGATAGATTCAACCACTACAGATTCAAAATATTCCTTGCTCCAAGGGCGACGGGCAGTTCCAATGACGGCAAAATGCTTGGAAAGATTGCCGGATTTATATAGTCTAAATAGGGAAGGGTAGAGCTTGCGTTTAGCCAGGTCTCCACTCGCACCGAAAATTGTAACAATAACCTTAGATGACATCTAGCTACCTAATTTCTATTTTTATTCCTAGTCTTGCTAGGTATGAGGAAATCTCATTTCATAAACTTAATTCTAACATAATTTTCCGAAAAATCAAAAAATCCAATACGAGATAGAAAAAAACTGCAAGGAAGTCCTTACAGTTTTATGTTAGACGTTTAAGACCTTGTCTAAGAAATCTTTCAGACGTGGGTGTTGTGGGTTATCAAAGATTTGGTCAGGTGTTCCGTCTTCAAGGAATTCACCATCTGCAGTAAAGATAACGCGGTTAGCAACCTGACGAGCAAATCCCATCTCATGGGTTACGATAATCATGGTCATACCTTGCTCAGCCAATTCCTTCATAACGTTCAGTACGTCTCCGACCATCTCAGGGTCAAGTGCAGAAGTTGGTTCATCAAAGAGCATGATGTCTGGATTCATTGCAAGTCCACGAGCGATGGCTACACGTTGCTTTTGACCACCTGATAGGCTATCTGGGTTGGCATTAGCTTTATCTGCTAGCCCAACCTTGTCAAGTAGCTCCATTCCCAATTTCTCAGCTTCTTCCTTAGTCATCAACTTGTGCTCAATAGGAGCAAAGGTGATGTTGTCTAATACAGACATATGAGGGAAGAGGTTGAAGTGTTGGAATACCATTCCGATATTTTCACGAACGTGGTCAACGTTGGTTGTTTTTTCAGTTAAGTCATAGCCGTTCACAGTGATGTGACCACTAGTAACTTCTTCTAGAAGATTGAGGCTACGGAGGAAAGTTGACTTACCAGAACCTGAAGGACCGATGATACAAACAACATCTCCTTCATAGAATTTAGTTGTGATTCCTTTTAAAACCTCATTTTTTCCATATTGTTTATGTAAGTCATTTACATCAATTTTTAATTTTGCCATTAACGAATCCTCTTTTCTAAGCGTTTCGCTAGTCTAGTCAAAAGTGTGATAATTACAAGATAGAAGATAGCAAGGATAGCATACATCTTGAAACTTTGGTAGTTACGGGCGATGATGATCTTACCAGTTTGGAAGAGCTCAACCAAACCGATAGCAGATACGATAGTTGTATCTTTAAGTGCGATAACGAATTGGTTAACAAAGTTTGGTAACATCAATTTAGTTGCTTGTGGCAAGATAATCTTACGCATGGTTTCCATAAGAGATACCCAAGCTTCGGCTGGCTTCCATTTGGCCAACTGGAACGGCCTGAATACCACCGCGAACGATTTCAGCGATATAAGCAGCCGCATTGAGTGAGAGGGCAATAGTACCAGCTACGAAGTCGTTAATTGGACTTTGTTGGCCTGTGATAGACTCGATGAAGTTTGGAATTCCCCAGAAGATGAAGGCTGCAAGAATCATCAAAGGAATACCACGGATAACGTCAACGAAAATCTCAGAAATCACACGAAGAGATTTGTAAGGGCTAACGCTAAACATACCGAAGATAATCCCGATAACAATAGCAATAGCAAATGAGATAAGAGCTAGAGCAAGAGTGATACCAAGTCCGCTAAGGAGTTGTTTGTAGTTGTTTTGAAGCAAGCCCCAGATAGTTGTTTCGTCAACAGTGCTTGTTGATGCAGTTGAAGATTCGCTAGCTAGGTATTTATCAAGAATCTTTTGGAATTCTCCGTTTGCTTTAAGGTTTGCAAGTCCGTTGTTGAACATTTCAATCAATTCTGGATTTGCTCCTTTTTTAACAGCAAAGGCTGTTTCACCGATTGGAGTTCCAGCGATTGGTGTTTTTAGTTTTTGCCCTTGGCTGATAGAATATTTGAGAACAGGCTCATCATCCATAACGGCATCGATGGCACCAGTATTTAAACTGTCATACATTGAAGAACCATCAGCAAAGGTTTTGATTTTGTAACCGTATTTGCTTTGATTTTCTGTTAGGAAGGTTTGAGAAGCAGTTCCGTTTTTAACACCAACTGTCTTCCCTTTTAAATCTTCATAAGAAGCGATGGTGCTTGACTCTTTGACACCAAGGATAGTATTAGCAGTGTAGTATGATTCTGAGAAGTCAAAAGTTGCCTTACGAGCATCAGTGACAGACATACCAGCAATGATACCGTCAGCTTGACCAGCTTGGACAGCGCTGATAGCAGCATCGAAACCAGGGTTGGTAATTTCAATTTCAAAACCTTGGTCTTTAGCGATTGCCTTAATCAAGTCCATATCAATACCAGTAAATTGGTTGCTTGAGTTTTGGAAAACAAAAGGTGCAAAAGAAGAATCGCTGACAATGATGTATTTAGACTTAACAGGAGTTGCTTTTAGGCCAGTTGCAGTCGTTGTAGTTGGCACTGCTGAAGATGATGAAGCGGTCCATTTCTTGATGATTTTATCAAGACTACCATCTTTTTTCATTTCAGCTAAGGCTTGGTTAAATTCGGTAACCAAGTGCTCGTATTTGCTTCCTTTTTTCACACCAAAAGCAAAACTTCCTACAGCTTCCCCATCCATTTCAATATGGAGGTCTTGACCTTGGTTAATCGCATACTCGATAACAGGTTTGTCATCCATCATAGCATCGATGGCACCAGCATTCAAGCTGTTGTTCATCAAATCACCAGTGTCAAATGTTTTGATTCTAAAGCCGTATTTATCCTTGATACTTTCAAGGAAACGTTGAGCGGCTGTTCCGTTTTTAACACCAACAGTTTTACCTTTTAATTGGTCGTACTGACTAATCTTGTGTGCCTTTGTAGTTGCAATGACAACTTTTGTATCATAGTAAGTATCAGACATGGTGAAAACTTTTTCACGTTCTGCAGTCTTTGTCATTCCTGCCATGATTGCGTCAGCTTGACCAGCTTGAACTGCATTTACCGCTGCGTCAAATCCAGGATAGGACATCTGGATGTTCCATCCTTTAATCTCAGCAACTTTGTTGATAATGTCAACATCAATTCCTTTATAAGTTTGATCTGAATCTTTAAACTCAAAAGGTGCATAGGCGGTATCAGAAACAATCTTAATCGTCTCAGCTTTCGCAATACCTAATGAGAAAAATTGGGAATAAAAATTAGCAAAAAAATGCTAGAAATTTTTTTTCTTCATTTTTTTAGTCTCCTTTTCCGAATATTTTTTTCCATTATATCAGAAAAAGTAAAAAAAGGCAAATTTTTATATTTTTGTGTGAGAAAATATGACATCTATATTTTCTTTTATTTCTTGAATTGCTACTATAAAGTGCTATAATAATAGTATATGATAGAAGAAAAGAGGACAAGGATATGAAGGACAAAAGAATATTTAAAGACTTCCAAGCTTCAAAAATGAGTTTATATATTTACACAAGCCTCTTGTTTGCCTTTATTTTTGTCTTCATAGGAGAGTTGGTGGCTTATACTTTGTATGGTATTAGTTTGTTAGCTCTCATCGGACTTGCTAGAAATTTTGGAGAGACTGGTCAAAATCTTGCAACTTACTTGCAGACCTTGCAGCAGAGCTTGATGGATAAAACAAGTGACTTTAGTTTAATTTTATCATTGCTGTCCTTTGGCTTTATTCTCAATACTGTGTTCAGATGGACAAGAAAAGTTGAGAAAAGACCTATTCGAACCTTGGGATTTTATAGAGAGAATTTCCTCAGCGATCTTTTTAAAGGATTTGGTCTAGGCCTGGCACTTTTTCTTCTGATCTTGTTAGGTTTGGTGGTCTTAGGTCAATATCGTTTTGAGTCTATTCACTTGAATCTTTATTCCATTTCCTTTGTCGTCTTTACTATCCCATTTTGGATTTTACAGGGGACAGCAGAAGAAGTGGTGTCCCGTGCTTGGCTCCTTCCTCAATTGGCCTCAAGAACCAATCTAAAACTTGCTGTTGTCATATCTAGCCTATTCTTTACCTTCCTTCATGTGAGCAATTCTGGTCTTACACCTCTATCTCTAGTGAATCTCTTTTTATTCGGAGTTGCCATGGCTCTTTACCTGCTCAAAACCGATACAGTTTGGGGTGTTGCAGGTATTCATGGGGCTTGGAATTTTGCTCAGGGCAATCTCTTTGGGATTTTAGTTAGTGGTCAACCATCAGGAACATCTCTGATGACCTTTTTACCACAAGGCAATCAAGATTGGCTATCAGGTGGGTCTTTTGGTATAGAAGGTTCTATCATGACAAGTCTGGTTTTGTTACTGCTGATTGTCTATCTCGCTTATCAATTAAAGAAAGAAAATGAAAGGATGTGACTTCGGTCCGTCCTTTTCCTCGTGAAAATGCTACAAGTATGCTAAAATAGGAATAGTACACTGAGAGAGGATTCTTATGATCAATCGCATTACAGACAATCAATTTAAACTAGTATCAAAATACCAACCATCAGGAGATCAACCCCAAGCTATCGAGCAGTTGGTAGATAACATTGAGGGGGGAGAAAAAGCTCAGATTCTGATGGGAGCGACTGGTACAGGGAAGACCTATACCATGAGTCAGGTCATTTCAAAAGTCAATAAACCCACTCTGGTCATTGCCCACAATAAAACTCTAGCAGGACAGCTCTATGGGGAGTTTAAGGAATTTCCCTGAAAATGCAGTTGAGTACTTTGTTTCCTACTATGATTACTACCAGCCTGAGGCCTATGTTCCTTCTAGCGATACCTATATTGAAAAGGACAGCTCTGTTAACGATGAGATTGACAAACTTCGCCACTCAGCGACTTCAGCCCTTCTGGAGCGTAATGATGTCATTGTCGTGGCTTCCGTTTCTTGTATCTATGGTCTGGGTTCGCCCAAGGAATACGCTGATAGTGTCGTGAGTCTGCGTCCAGGTCTTGAAATTTCTCGTGATAAACTTCTTAATGACTTGGTTGATATCCAGTTTGAACGGAATGATATTGATTTCCAACGGGGGAGATTTCGTGTTCGTGGGGATGTGGTGGAGATTTTCCCAGTTTCCCGTGATGAACACGCCTTTCGAGTAGAATTTTTTGGAGACGAAATTGACCGTATTCGTGAGGTTGAGGCTCTGACAGGTCAAGTTCTTGGTGAAGTGGATCATTTAGCGATTTTCCCGGCTACCCACTTTGTGACCAATGACGACCATATGGAAGTTGCCATTGCCAAGATTCAGGCAGAATTAGAAGATCAGTTAGCAGTGTTTGAGAAGGAGGGAAAACTGTTAGAAGCCCAGCGTTTGAAACAGAGGACAGAGTATGATATTGAGATGTTACGTGAGATGGGCTATACCAACGGGGTTGAAAACTACTCACGCCACATGGATGGACGTAGCGAAGGAGAGCCTCCTTATACCCTCTTGGATTTCTTCCCAGATGATTTCTTAATCATGATTGACGAGAGCCACATGACCATGGGGCAAATCAAGGGAATGTACAATGGAGACCGCTCGCGTAAAGAAATGTTGGTTAATTATGGTTTCCGTTTGCCGTCTGCTCTGGACAATCGTCCTCTCCGTCGGGAGGAGTTTGAAAGCCATGTTCATCAGATTGTTTACGTTTCAGCGACACCTGGTGACTATGAAAATGAACAGACCGAGACCGTGATTGAGCAAATCATTCGTCCGACAGGGCTATTGGATCCTGAGGTAGAAGTCCGTCCAACCATGGGACAGATTGATGATCTCTTGGGTGAAATCAATGCACGTGTTGAGAAGAATGAGCGTACCTTTATCACCACTTTGACTAAGAAAATGGCAGAGGACTTAACCGACTACTTCAAGGAAATGGGCATCAAGGTCAAGTATATGCACTCGGATATCAAGACCTTGGAACGGACAGAGATTATCCGTGACCTTCGTTTGGGTGTCTTTGATGTTTTGGTCGGAATTAACCTGCTTCGTGAAGGGATTGACGTTCCAGAGGTTAGCTTAGTTGCGATACTCGATGCTGACAAGGAAGGTTTCCTTCGTAATGAGCGTGGTCTTATCCAGACTATTGGTCGCGCTGCTCGTAACAGCGAAGGTCATGTGATTATGTATGCTGACACAGTTACCCAGTCCATGCAGCGTGCCATTGATGAAACGGCCCGTCGTCGCAAAATCCAGATGGCTTATAATGAAGAGCATGGTATAGTGCCTCAGACAATCAAGAAAGAAATCCGTGATCTGATTGCTGTGACCAAGGCAGTTGCTAAGGAAGAGGATAAGGAAGTCGATATCAATAGCCTCAACAAACAAGAACGCAAAGAACTCGTCAAGAAACTAGAGAAACAAATGCAAGAAGCTGTTGAAGTGCTTGACTTTGAACTAGCAGCCCAGATTCGTGATATGATGCTGGAAGTCAAGGCGTTGGATTAAGGAGAAGAAAATAAATGACGATTATTATTAAATCAATGGAAACTCCTGAAGAGATGGAAGATAAATCCCTCGTTCACTGGCAAACGTGGAGAGAGGCTTATGATGACCTTTTGCCTGCAGAATTTCAGGAGACAATGACATTAGAAAGATGTCGATTCTTTAGTCAAAAGTATCCAGAAAATACATTGATTGCGATAGATGGCCTGAAGGTAGTTGGTTTTATCAGTTATGGCAACTTTCGTGGTGAGACTATTCAAGCTGGTGAAATTATTGCTTTATATGTTTTAAAAGACTATTACGAAAAAGGAATCGCACAAAAATTAATGAAAGCAGCTTTGACAGCTCTTGATTATTTTTCTGAAATTTTCTTGTGGGTATTGAAAGATAATAAGCGAGCCATTGCTTTCTATCAAAAAATAGGTTTTACTTTTGATGGACAAGAAAAAATACTTGAACTTGGAAAGCCTATAAAGGAAAAACGGATGGTATTCTATTCTAAATAATTTTAAAAAGTAAAAGCTAATGGCTCTGGTACCAAGTCTGAAAATTTAATAAATTAGAAAGCGAGTAAATTTATGTCCCGTTCCCAATTAACGATTTTAACAAACATTTGTCTGATTGAAGACCTCGAAACCCAGCGCGTGGTTATGCAGTATCGCTCTCCTGAAAAGTATCGCTGGTCTGGTTATGCCTTTCCTGGAGGTCATGTAGAAAATGGAGAAGCTCTCGCAGAGTCTGTCATTCGTGAAATCTATGAAGAAACTGGATTGACTATCAAAAGTCCCCAACTTGTCGGTATCAAGAACTGGCCTATGGATACAGATGGGCGCTATATTGTCATTTGTTATAAGGCGACTGAGTTTTCTGGTACTCTTCGCTCTTCAGATGAAGGCGAAGTTTCATGGGTGCAAAAAGACCAGATTCCAAACTTAGATCTGGCCTATGATATGTTACCTTTGATGGAAATGATGGAAGCTCCGGACAAGTCTGAATTTTTCTACCCTCGCTGTACAGAAGACGATTGGGAAAAGAAAATTTTTTAGTTCTATGATTAGTTGATATGTGTTATCTTTTAAAGGAAGGTACTGAATATAGGCTAAGTATGGCGAAGTAAGCCAACTGATTATTTCTAAAATTCTTATTATTCTTTTCTATCTATATTTTGAACAATCTCTACCTTCAATTCTGAAATCAGAGATTGTTTTTTTATGGTATAATCTTAAGATATGAAAGGAAGTACTAGAAAATGGATGATAAAGTAATTGAACAATATGCAAAACAAGATAATCTTGATATTAGAGTAAACATACATAAGAAGTATTCAAAAAATAAATTAGGATTTAACAATTGGATATTTTCCAACTACCAAATCACTAATGAAGTAAAGATTCTAGAATTGGGATGTGGTACAGGAGAACTGTGGAAAAGTAATAGTGATTCTATAGATAAAATGAAGCAGTTGGTTATTACAGATTTTTCTAAAGATATGGTTAAAACAACGAAGTCAGTGATTGGAAATAGAGACAATGTCAACTATGAAATAATGGATATTCAAAAGATTTCTTTTGAGAATGAAACATTTGATATTGTTATTGCTAATATGCTTCTACATCATGTAAATGATATTCATAAAGCGCTCTCTGAGATGAATAGAGTCTTAAAAACAGGCGGAATTTTTTACTGTGCTACATTTGGTGAAAATGGAGTTGTAGATTATTTGGCAAGCTTATTTAAAGATGAGGTTAACCAAGATTTGGAAAATAAAACATTTACTTTACAAAATGGCACAAGGCACCTGAGTAAGTATTTTAACTCTGTCGATACATTACTCTATGATGATGAGTTACAGGTAACTAGTATAGATGACCTAGTTAAATACATCCAATCCTTTAAAGGAATTTCAGAAATAGGTTCGCTAGAAGAAAAAGTCATTCGTAAAAGATTAGAAGCACATTTTTATAAGGGTAAGTTAATTATTCCTAAAGAATATGGTATGTTTATTGCTAGAAAGTAAAATTAAGGGAATGAAATTGTGAAAAATTAAGGAGAAACTTTTCAATATAAAATCAAGCGAATAGTCTTTAGAGCCTGCTATAGCTGATTCTATATAAAAGTCTCAATCTTTTGGATTTGGAGAAGTTTCTGGGATTCAAAAAGACCAGATTCCAAATTTGGATCTGGCCTATGATATGTTACCTTTGATGGAAATGATGGAAGCTCCGGACAAATCAGAGTTTTTCTATCACCACCGTACAGAAGATGGCTGGGAAAAGAAAATCTTCTAGTCTTTCACTAAATAACCAAGCTGATTCAAGGCCTCCTCGATATAGTGGAGGTCTTGTTGTGTTTCAGCTTCGACTAGGTGGTAATGGATGCCATCTGTTAATTCAGATAGAGGTCTAAAGTCAGAGTGTTCGACTTGTTCTAGAAAATGTTGAACGTCTCGGCGACAAGACAGTTTAAGCAAGGTTTCAATTTCTCCATAAACGGGATGGTCAATCAAGGTATTCTGGACACGCCCTCCATTATCGACGATAGCAAAGAGTTCCTGACCGATTTCTTCAACTTCATGTTTCACTTTGAAAAGTTTATGGACATAAGGATTGGTATCGATTTGCTTATAGATGTAACCACGATTGGTGGATAGGATAGGAGCGCCATCGGCTCTCAAAATTGCAATGTCCTGTACAATTACCTGACGTGTGACATGAAAATGTTCCGCCAAACTTTGGCCATTGAGGGCTTTAGGGGATTCTTTCAAGAGTTGGAGCAGGGCTTGTTTGCGATCTTTTGTCATAGTTCTTCCTTTTAACTTAACGGCGTTTTCGAAGCACTTTATAGACAGCTAGTGCTAATGTATAGTCTACCATACTATGGATAATTGTGCCAAATCCAACTAGCACAAACAGAACATAGAACATATTTTCTACATTGGTACCAGAAGTTGCGTAAAAAAGGACACAGGCTAATACTTCAGCAAGGGCATGAACGACAGCCAAAACAAAATTGAATATCCAAGAAGATTTTGGTTTATCTAGGGTATCGGGGAATTTTTGTAGGTAAAGAGCTCCCAAAGTCCCGAAAAAGATATGTGAAAAAGCTCGAAAAACGATAACCATAGGATAGCCAGCCATCAAAAATCCAAAACTTGAGGCTAGGATGACAAAAACTGCCATCAAGGGTGACAAGAACATGGCTATAAAAATAGCAATGTGGCTCCCCAAAGTGTAAGAAGCAGGTGGAATGACAATCTTGAAAGGCATAACAATTGGAATCAAGATTGCAATAGCCGTTAAGAGGGCAGTCATTGTCATAAATTGTGTCTTTTTCCGTGTATTCATAAGAATCTCCTTTTTATCTGTATATACACTAGTATAGTACAATAAACAAGGCAATTAAGCAAGGATTTACTTAGGTTTATAAGTCATTTTTTTAATTAAAGACTCGTAAACATTTCACTAAAAATCCAAACTACATCAAGCAAAATCTCCACCTTCAAGCATGAAAGCGGAGATTGTTTTTATTTCTTCAAAGTTTGTAGTCGTGGAACAATAGCTAGAGTAAGAACTGCAGAAATAACTAATTCGGCAATTGAATTTGTTGAGATAACAGTTGCTAGGAGTTTTTGGATATTACCATCAAAGACATTTCCAAAAAGGTAGAAAATTCCACCAAGTACAAAGACTGTGTTGGTAAGTGAACCAAGGGCACCAGCTAGGATTAGCCCAGTCTTGTTTCTCATCAGTTTATAGACTAGATAAGGAGTTAAACCAATCAAAATACGTGGGACAATGGCAATGATAGCTGAGTAGATATTTCCGTTTGGTACAAATGGTGAGAAGAGGTAGCTGGTTGGCAGAATCGTAATTGTATTAACGGTCAAACTAAGTAGTCCCATCAAAAATCCAAGTGTAACCCCAACTCGTGGACCGTAAATAATGCTGGCAATAATGACAGGAATATGAACGATGGTCGGTTTGATTGGGAATGGGAAAAGGTTAAAGATAAGTGAGCTTAGAAAATGAATCACAAGCATGGTTGCAAAAAAGATAGCAATGGGTGCAATATTAGAGCGTTTTTTCATCGAGAGTTTCCTTTATTCTTCCTAAAATAATTGTGAGGTCGGCTAAAGCTCCTCGTCCATGGTCTCCACAAGCTAGTAGGGATTCCTTAGGAGCAATCAGCTGATAGCCGTAGCTTTCTAATGTTTTCAGATTAGCCTGGGTTGCTGGATGGTCATACATTTTTGTATTCATAGCAGGTGCGATGAGTTTGGGAATATGACTTGGCAAGGCTAGAGCTGTACTGGTCACCATGTTATCTGCAAAGCCGTGGGCTAGTTTTGCAATAGTGTTAGCAGTTGCAGGGACCACGATAAATAAATCTGCTTTTTTTCCAAGTTCGATATGATTGACTTGATCAGGATAGGGTTCCTTCATGACATCCAAGTGGACAGGATTCTGTGATAAGACCTGTAGTGTCAAGGGTTGGATAAACTCTGTAGCAGCCTGAGTCATTAAGACAGTGACCTGATGGCCTTGTTTTTTTAGAGAACTGACTAAATCTGCCGACTTATAAGAGGCGATTGACCCCGTTACAGTCAAGAGAATATTTGCCATAGCTTTCCTTTCTATGAATGATAGGTTTGAATTTTTTCAAGGAGGAGTTCTGCAATTTCTTGTTTAGTGTTAACCGTTTGAAGCTGATATTTTTCAACAAAGATTGCGCGGTGTTGATTTGCTGAGATTTGAGTCAGATCATTTGCAATGATTAAGTCTGCTTGGTTCTTAATAAGACTTTTTTTCTAGCAATGTCAACCAGATGATCTTCGTTAACATCAACTAGCAGTTTGAAACCAATCAGATGAATAGCAGGATTCCATTCCTTGACTAGAGAGATGATTTTGGGTGTTTTTTTCAGGAATAAAAACCTGAACCTCATCAGTTGAAGAAATCTTAGTTTGATGATTCTGCTTGCTTAAAAATTCTTCTAGATTGGAGCTAGCCTGAACTTCCTCAAGTCCTGTCATATAAACAGGAGTGTAATCAGATACAGCCATTGAGTGAATCAAGACCTGATAATCCTTGACACGTTCTTGCATTTCCAGCAGAAGATCGTTGGTATTGTTAATTTCTCGAATACTTAGATTGGGATGGGCTTCTGGCTTCACAGCTCGTTTTGTTGTCATTAAACAAACTTCATGTCCTGCAGCAAGCAAGGTTTCAGTGATAATTTTCCCCAGGCGACCTGTAGAATGGTTAGTGATAGAGCGAACGCTATCGATAGATTCACTGGTGCCGCCCGATGTAACTAAAATTTTCATAGCACTATTGTACACAAAAATAAACGGTAAGTAAAATGAAAGCGATAAAAATTAAGTAAATTAATATATGGTCGATTTTGACAATATCTTCTGTTTATTGCATAATAGGAGTATATGAAATAAAGGAGAGTGTCTAATGGATTTTTTAAAATTTGCTGACAATTTTGCAAAAGAAGCTAGTAAGGTATTGAATGATGCTGGATCTGCTACTAGTAAAGTATTAAATGAAGCAGGTAAATTTACTGGAGAAGCTATTACAGAGTCTGTAAAAGTTATGGAAGATGTATCAAGTCAGGTTGGCAATGTTATCACAGATGTTTCTGAAAAAGCTATTGGGGTTGCTAGTGATGTGGCACAACATGTAACTAAAGCTTCATCGGAAACTGTTAATGAAGCAGGTAAAATAGCGAATAATACGAAAGAACAAATTGATGCTGTTGATCTCTTTAATTCTAAACTTAGACAAGAAGCTGTTGCTGGATATAAAGAAGCTGTAAGATTATATAACGATGAAGCTGATAATTTGGCTAATAAATCAACAGAGCTCTATCAGGTTAGGGAAAAAGCAATCAAAGTTGTAAAAATTATTGAAGAAAGAATTAGTAAGCTAGCAAATAAGCCAAAAGAGTTTGAAACAAAATTAGAAGAAATTGATATTGAAATTCAGAATTTTGAAGATAAGCAAATTGCTATTTCACAGTCAATTAAGGAAGCTGAATTAGCAAGTGGTAGCACAGCGGCTACGGCTTCTCTGAGCGCATTAGGAGTAACAGTTGCAACTTTAGGTCCTACTGCCGCTATGGGTGTTGCAACTACATTTGGCGTTGCATCAACAGGTACTGCAATTTCAAGTTTGACAGGTGCTGCAGCAAATAGCGCCGCTCTGGCTTGGTTAGGTGGTGGAAGTGTAGCAGCTGGTGGCGGTGGAGTGGCAGCAGGTAACGCATTTTTAGCATTGGCTGGTCCTGTCGGTTGGGGAATTGCAGGCGTTATGTTGACCGCTTCTGTAGGCGCTGGTGTAGTAGCTAATAGGAAAAATGAAGAAGTTGCAAAAGAGGCTATAGAGGAACAGAAAAAGGTAGAGTTGTTGGCTAGACAACTTAAAGAAAAAGTAATAGAAGTTACGGAATTAATAGAATTAACTGAAAAACAAACAGAAGGAATTTATTTAGCCAATTTATCTTTAACTGGAATGGACTATAGCTTATTTACTGAAGATGAAAAATATAAAGCAGGTAATTTAGTGAACTCAACACTATCACTGACAGCTATGATAAATAAGGAAATTAAAATAAATGGTTAATCGAATTTTTAATCAAGCATTTAATCAAGGCATTGGAGCATATGTTAATTGCTTAAATAATTTGAGAATTCAAGATTTACAAATTGCTATGAAGATAATAGAAGATGAAGCTCGCAATGTCATCTTAAACAAGGATAATGCCTCTAAATTTTTAGATTATGCTAAAGAAAATATAGAAGATGTTATTGTTAAAAATCGTGGCGGTGATCGTGGAGCACATGGCTTTATAGCAGAGTTTGCAGAAGCAGGAATTGTAAATGCAAGGAGAGCAATTGAGGGATTAAACCCAATTGTTAAAGTTTTGAATGACAATGGACCAGCCGATTTATTAATTGGTAGAAATACCATTCAAATGAAGTTTTATAATAATTTACGTGATGAATTAGAACAATCATTTTTTTACAATACAAAAATGAAAATGATGTTTCCAAAAGATCACGTTCAAGTATTTGAAAAAATAATGGCTGGAGCAAAAGAAGTTGAACTTAATGGTAAGAGATTGTCCAGTAAACAAATTACGGATATACGCCAAATAATTAATGATATCACTGAAAGCAAGGGACTTACTTCATACAAATCTTGGATGAAATCCTCAGCATTAGATTATAAAGATGCCCAAAAGAATTCAATTAACTCTCTATTGGATTCTGAACAGAAAAATATTTATAAAACTGTCAAACTGAAACAACAAGAATTAAATAAAAAAAGATTAGTAGCCCAAAAACATGCACTACCAAATTTAAAAGAAGCTAACAAGGTTGCAAGGAACGCAGCTTTTTTACAGGGTGGTTTAGCTTTGATGTCGAGTGTGTATGAAAAATATAAAGAAGGAAAAAATATTTTTGAATTCGAACAATCAGATTGGTTAGATTGTGGATTGGATACAGCTGAAGGCGTTGTAAAGGGAGCAATTTCTGGTTATTCCATTTACGGATTAACAAACGTCTTGGGGATTAGTGCTCCAAATGCTAGTGCTTTAGTTATGGCAACTTATGGAATGATAGACATTGTTCTAAAGTATAGAACTACAAAAATAACGCAAGATGAATTTATTAATCTTTTAACATTAAATGTAATGGATGCTTCCTTTGCAACAATTGGTGCTTGTATTGGTCAAACAATGATTCCGATACCAGTTCTAGGCTCTGTAGTAGGTTCAATAGCCAGCTCACTCATTTGGGAAATAGGGAAGGGAATATTAAATGATAATGAACAAAAAAATCATTCAAGATTACAAGGAAAAATCTGAATAATTACTTAAAAAAATTTTTAGATAAACATTATCTTGGTATTTATAACGAAATCATAGAAAAAAATATAAAAAAATGGGTGAATTACAAGATTATTCGTTTGATTTATCGTTAAATACTAAACTTAGTTTTGAGTATTCTATTGAGTTGGCAGAAAAAAATTAGAAATTGAAGATACAAGAATTTTTACATAATTTATCTGAAATTGACAGCTATTTTCTTGACTAAATTATTTTCATTATTCTATAGTTTCAAACTATAAAAGCCATATAAAATTTAAGAAAGGGCTCTAAAAACCTTTGAAATAGAGAAATTTACGAACGTTTAGAGAGTTTAAGGATGTTAAAAATCTTGTTTTGTGTTATAATGAATTATCATATAAGAGGTTAGAGGAGTTTTGAATGAAAACAGATATTGAAATCGCACAGAGTATTGAGTTGAAGCCAATCGTTGATGTTGTAGAGAAACTTGGTATTTCTTACGACGATTTGGAGTTGTACGGAAAGTATAAGGCTAAACTCAGCTTTGATAAAATTCGTGCAGTTGAGAGTAATCCAGTCGGTAAATTGATTTTGGTTACTGCTATTAATCCAACACCAGCAGGTGAAGGGAAATCAACTATTACCATTGGTCTTGCGGATGCCTTGAACAAGATTGGTAAGAAGACTATGATTGCTATCCGCGAACCATCTCTTGGTCCAGTAATGGGGATTAAGGGTGGTGCAGCTGGTGGTGGTTATGCCCAAGTTCTGCCAATGGAAGACATTAACCTCCACTTTACTGGGGACATGCATGCTATTACAACTGCCAACAATGCGCTTTCTGCCTTGATTGACAATCACTTGCACCAAGGGAATGAGCTTGGAATTGACCAACGTCGTATCCTCTGGAAACGTGTTGTGGACTTGAACGACCGAGCTCTTCGTCATGTGACTGTTGGACTTGGTGGTCCTCTAAACGGAATTCCACGTGAGGATGGTTTTGACATTACAGTTGCTTCAGAAATTATGGCCATTCTTTGCTTGGCAACGGACATCGAGGACTTGAAACGTCGTTTGGCTAATATTGTTATCGGTTATCGCTATGACCGTACACCTGTTTCTGTAGGTGATTTGCAGGTTGAAGGTGCCTTGGCTTTGATTTTGAAGGATGCTATTAAGCCGAACCTGGTTCAGACAATTTATGGTACACCTGCCTTTGTACACGGTGGTCCTTTTGCCAATATTGCTCATGGATGTAACTCAGTCTTGGCAACAAGTACAGCCCTTCACTTGGCTGATTATACAGTTACTGAAGCTGGTTTTGGTGCAGACCTTGGTGCTGAGAAATTCCTTGATATCAAGACACCAAACTTGCCAACTTCTCCAGATGCAGTAGTTATCGTTGCAACCCTTCGTGCCCTTAAGATGAATGGTGGTGTGGCTAAAGATGCTCTTACAGAGGAAAATGTGGAAGCAGTTCGTGCAGGTTTTGCCAACTTGAAACGCCACGTTGAAAATATCCGTAAATTTGGAGTACCCGCAGTTGTAGCTATCAACGAATTTGTATCTGATACAGAAGCTGAAATTGCAGCCTTGAAAGAACTCTGTGCTTCAATAGATGTACCAGTTGAGTTGGCTAGTGTCTGGGCTGATGGTGCAGAAGGTGGAGTAGCACTTGCTGAGACAGTTGTCAAAACAGTTGCTGAAACCCCAGCTAATTACAAACGTTTATATGACAATGACCTTTCTGTCCAAGAAAAGATTGAAAAGATTGTTACTGAAATCTACCGTGGTAGCAAAGTAAACTTTGAAAAGAAAGCTCAAACACAAATCGCCCAAATCGTTCAAAACGGTTGGGACAAATTGCCAATCTGTATGGCTAAAACTCAATATAGTTTCTCAGACAATCCAAATGCACTTGGAGCACCTGAAAACTTTGAAATTACCATTCGTGAATTGGTACCAAAATTAGGTGCAGGCTTCATCGTTGCCTTAACTGGTGATGTCATGACCATGCCAGGCCTTCCAAAACGACCAGCAGCCCTCAACATGGATGTTGAAAGTGATGGAACCGTTCTAGGATTGTTCTAGTAGATTGTAATTTATTGCAAATGAGTTTGGAGATTTTAATCCAAGCTCATTTTTTATCTAGATATAAGGTCTTGTCTTCAGTAGATGAGAGACTTGCCTTCTACACGTAACTAATCTAGTTAAAGATATTTTCCTTAAATTCTGATATAATAGAAATATTGACTTCAAGAGTAAGGAAGAGAAGATGAACGCATTATTAAATGGAATGAATGACCGTCAAGCTGAGGCGGTGCAAACGACAGAAGGTCCCTTGTTAATCATGGCAGGGGCTGGTTCTGGTAAGACTCGAGTTTTGACCCACCGTATTGCTTATTTGATTGATGAAAAGCTGATCAATCCATGGAATATCTTGGCTATTACATTTACCAATAAGGCTGCGCGTGAGATGAAGGAGCGTGCATATAGCCTTAATCCAGCTACTCAAGACTGTCTGATTGCGACCTTTCACTCCATGTGTGTTCGTATTTTGCGTCGTGATGCGGACCATATTGGCTACAACCGTAATTTTACTATAGTGGATCCAGGAGAACAGCGAACTCTTATGAAACGCATTCTCAAGCAGTTGAACTTGGATCAGAAAAAATGGAATGAACGAACTATTTTGGGGACTATTTCCAATGCTAAGAATGATTTGATTGATGATGTAGCTTATGCTGCCCAAGCTGGTGATATGTACACTCAAATCGTGGCTCAGTGTTACACTGCTTACCAAAAAGAATTGCGTCAGTCTGAGTCGGTTGACTTTGATGATTTGATTATGTTGACCTTGCGTTTATTTGATCAAAATCCTGATGTTTTGACTTACTATCAACAGAAATTCCAGTACATCCACGTTGATGAGTACCAAGATACCAACCATGCCCAGTACCAATTGGTCAAACTTTTGGCTTCCCGTTTTAAAAATATCTGTGTGGTTGGGGATGCGGACCAGTCTATCTACGGTTGGCGTGGTGCGGATATGCAGAATATCTTGGACTTCGAAAAAGATTATCCCCAAGCCAAGGTTGTTTTGTTAGAGGAAAATTACCGCTCCACTAAGACAATCCTTCAAGCAGCCAATGACGTCATCAAAAACAATAAAAATCGTCGTCCTAAGAATCTCTGGACCCAAAATGCTGATGGAGAGCAAATCGTTTACTATCGTGCCAATGATGAGCTAGATGAGGCTGTCTTTGTAGCCAAAACTATTGATGAACTTGGTCGTAGTCAAAACTTCCTTCACAAGGATTTTGCAGTTCTCTATCGGACTAATGCGCAATCTCGTACTATTGAGGAAGCCTTGCTCAAGTCCAATATTCCTTACACTATGGTTGGCGGAACCAAGTTCTACAGCCGTAAGGAAATTCGCGATATTATCGCTTACCTCAACCTGATTGCTAATTTGAGTGACAATATCAGTTTTGAGCGCATTATCAACGAACCGAAACGTGGAATTGGTCCAGGTACTGTTGAGAAAATCCGTGATTTTGCGAATATGCAGGACATGTCCATGCTAGATGCTTCTGCAAACATCATGTTGTCTGGCATCAAAGGAAAAGCAGCCCAATCTATCTGGGATTTTGCCAATATGATTCTTGATTTGCGGGAGAAACTGGATCAATTAAGTATTACTGAGTTGGTTGAGGCAGTTCTAGAAAAAACAGGTTACGTCGATATTCTTAACGCCCAAGCGACTCTAGAAAGCAAGGCTAGGGTTGAAAATATCGAAGAGTTTCTATCTGTAACGAAAAACTTTGATGACACCTCTGATGTGTCAGAAGAAGAAACTGGTCTGGACAAATTGAGTCGTTTCTTAAATGACTTGGCCTTGATTGCCGATACAGATTCAGGTAGTCAGGAGACATCAGAAGTCACCTTGATGACCCTGCATGCTGCCAAAGGTCTCGAGTTTCCAGTTGTCTTTTTGATTGGGATGGAAGAAAATGTCTTCCCGCTTAGTCGTGCGGCTGAAGATCCAGATGAATTGGAAGAAGAGCGACGACTGGCCTATGTAGGAATTACGCGTGCAGAGAAAATCCTCTATCTAACCAATGCCAACTCGCGCTTGCTTTTCGGGCGTACCAACTATAACCGTCCAACTCGTTTTATTAACGAAATCAGTTCAGACTTGCTTGAGTATCAAGGATTGGCTCGTCCATCAAATACAAGCTTTAAAGCGTCTTATAGCAGTGGTGGGGTTGCCTTCGGTCAAGGTATGAGTCTTGCTCAGGCTCTTCAAGACCGTAAACGCAGTGCTGCACCAAAAACTATCCAGTCAAGCGGCCTTCCATTTGGTCAATTTTCAGCTGGTGCAAAATCAGCGTCTAGCGAGACAAATTGGTCCATTGGTGATATTGCCCTCCACAAGAAATGGGGAGAGGGAACTGTTCTGGAAGTTTCAGGTAGCGGTGCTACGCAGGAATTAAAAATCAATTTCTCAGAAGTAGGTTTGAAAAAACTTTTGGCCAGTGTAGCCCCAATTGAGAAAAAAATCTAATTTTTCATCCTTCTCACGAATAATAAAGTGAGGAGGATTTTTATGTACAGTATTTCATTCCAAGAAGATTCATTATTACCAAGAGAGAGACTGGCCAAAGAAGGAGTGGAAACGCTCAGTAACCAAGAGTTGCTAGCTATTTTACTCAGAACAGGGACACGTCAGGCCAGTGTTTTTGAAATTGCCCAGAAAGTCTTGAATAATCTTTCAAGCCTAACAGATTTGAAAAAAATGACCCTGCAGGAATTGCAGAGTCTATCTGGTATCGGCCGTGTTAAGGCAATAGAATTACAAGCTATAATTGAACTGGGGCATCGTATTCACAAACACGAAACCCTTGAGATGGAAAGTATTCTCAGCAGCCAAAAGTTGGCCAAGAAGATGCAACAGGAATTGGGGGACAAAAAACAAGAGCACCTGGTGGCGCTCTATCTCAATACTCAAAATCAAATCATCCATCAGCAGACTATTTTTATCGGTTCTGCAACTCGTAGTATCGCTGAGCCGCGAGAGATTCTTCATTATGCCATCAAGCATATGGCGACCTCTCTCATCTTAGTTCACAATCATCCTTCAGGAGCGGTAGCCCCTAGCCGTAATGATGATCATGTCACTAAACTTGTCAAAGAAGCCTGTGATCTGATGGGAATTGTCCTCTTGGACCATTTGATTGTCTCTCATTCTAGTTACTTTAGTTACCGTGAAAAGACAGATTTAATCTAAAGCTCATTAACGACATAGTCAAAGAGGTTTTTATCTTTGGGACGATTTCAAATAGAAATTCTGGATGCCATTGGACACCGAGAAAGGCGAAATCATCCGTACTCATGACAGCTTCAATGATACCATCTTTAGGATCATGAGCTACAACTTTTAAATTTGGTGCTAAATCCTTGATACTCTGGTGATGGAAGGAGTTGATATGGGAGATTTCTCCATAGATTTCTCGGAGAACACTATCTGGTTCTGTAACCAAGCGTTGGGTTGTGTACTCAGCCGAACAATCCTGCCAGTGGTCTTCGATATCTTGGTACAAAGTTCCACCCATGGCAACGTTAAAGAGTTGAGTCCCACGACAGACGGAGAAAATAGGCTTTTTCTGTTTAATAGCTTCCTTGATAAGGGCTAGTTCGAAGATATCTCTTTGAAGGTGATAATCATCGCTATCAATGGTTTTCGGTTCACCATAGAATTTTGGATCAACATTTTGCCCACCTGTCAAGATAAGCTTGTCAATCAAACTGATATAGTGGCTAGCCATTTCTTGATCACCAATAGGTAGGATGATGGGAATCCCTCCAGCGTCTTTAACGCCTTCAACAAAGCCTTTTGCTGCGTAGCTCATCATGATGTCATCATCTGGATGAGTTTTTTCGTTTCCTGTAATCCCAATAACTGGTTTTTTCATAAAATGATGTTCGCTTTCTAATTCTCTTTTCGCATGAAATAGAGGAGGGTTTGGAGTTCACTTGTCAAATCGACATACTGAACGACCACGTCTTTTGGTAAATGCAGATGGACTGGTGAAAAACTGAGAATTCCTTTCACGCCAGCATCTACCAAGAGATTGGCAACCTCTTGTGACTTAATGCTGGGAACGGTCAGGATAGCAGTCTTAACATCAGCATCCCTGATTTTGTCCTTGATTTGAGAAATTCCGTAAATAGGAATTCCATCAGGAGTTTGGGTACCGACTTCAGGATGGTCATCTAGATCAAAGGCCATGATAATCTTCATCTTGTTACGTTCATGGAAGCGGTAGTGGAGAAGGGCATGCCCCATATTTCCAATACCTACCAGCATGACATTGGTGATGGAATTATCATTGAGTAAATCGGCAAAAAACGTCATCAGTTTTTTGACATCATAGCCAAAACCACGACGACCTAGTTCACCAAAATAGGAAAAATCACGACGTACGGTCGCTGAATCAATACCGATAGCCTCTGCAATTTGTTTAGAGTTGGCACGTTCAATCTTTTCTGCATGAAATCTCTTAAAAATTCGATAGTAGAGAGAGAGTCTTTTCGCTGTAGCTTTTGGAATAGCAGACTGTTTATCTTTCACAAAATCACAACCTTTCTATTCTTCTATTTTATAGAAACATTGTGAAAAAATCAACAAAAATAAGAAAAAACTAAGAAAAATCTTAGTTTTGATGTAAAAAATCTGCATGTGATAGAAAACGGTAGAGGTCTCCGACCAGACCTTGGTAAACTTCCTGTCCCTCAAAGTCAAAGAAGTTACATAAAGTGTATCTGGTAGAGTCACACAACCTGACAAAGCCAACATGAGAGCCTCATAATCCTCATACTTGAGAGTACGCTCAACATGATAGCTGTCCTTATAGGTCAGTTCAAACATTTTGGCTCTATCTTTCCGATTTTGTAAAGACACCACGTTCTACCAAGCTATCCATGAGGAAGTAGAATTTTTCCTGATGAATGTGGTGGTCTTCTGATTTGAAAATATCAACTAGACGTAGCCCAAACTTGTCAGTGATATTGATTTTAGCCCCTGTAAGTTCCTTGTTAATGATGATTTTGAGTTGGAAGCCTTCACCACTGTTTGGAACCTTTTCAAGTAGGCGAGTCAGTTCATAGTTACCAACCTTTGTCTCAAAAAAGGTGTTGTCTTTGAGGGTAAATTTTTTAACAGAAGGGCTAAGAGTGTAGTCGTAACGACAATTTTTTAACTGAATGGTTTTTTCAAATGCCATATGGCTAACCTCCGATAATTTCTTTTAAGGTTTTTGCGAGAGTCTGTAGGTCTTCAACAGTATTTTGTGGCGAGAAACTGATACGAACGGATTCCTTCAGACGTTCAGAATTTACCCCGTACATGGCTTCAAGAACATGGCTGGATTGGACAATGCCTGCCGTACATGCTGAGCCAGTAGAGATTGAAATTCCAGCTAAATCTAGACGAAGGAGTAATAGGTCATTTTTCTGGCCAGGAAAACCAATATTGAGAACATAAGGGAGATGATGTTGTCCCCTATTCAAGTAATATTGAGTTCCCTCTAGTTCTGCAAGAAGGGCAGTTTCTAGATTTTGTACATGTTGAAAATGTTCTTCTTGTTTTTCTAAATCTTCTTTAGGGCTGCAACCATGCCCACGATAGCAGCTAAATTTTCAGTCCCTGCACGTTTTTTCTGTTCTTGGTCTCCACCATGTAGATAGGAATCAAAGTCCATGCTAGAAGCGTAGAGAAAACCGACTCCCTTAGGACCATGGAATTTATGGGCAGAAGCAGTTAGAAAATCAATACCCAATTCTTCTGGATGTATAGGGATTTTACCAATAGCCTGAACTGCATCGACATGATAGGCAGCAGAATGTTGTTTGAGTATTTGGCCAATTTCAGCAATGGGAAGTAGGTTTCCTGTCTCATTATTGGCAAACATGGTAGAAACCAAGATTGTATCGTCACGTAAAGCCTTTTGAATTTGTTGAGCTGTAATTTCTTGATTTTCGGGTTGGATAATGGTTACTTCAAAACCAAAGTGTTGAACCAAGTAATCAATGGTTTCAAGAACAGCATGGTGCTCGATGGCAGTTGTGATGATATGTTTTCCTTGTTCTTGGTGACGAAGGCAGTAGCCAATGATGGCTGTATTGTTACCTTCAGTCCCACCAGAAGTGAAAAAGATATGTTGAGGTTTTGTCCCCAGTAACTGAGCTAGTTCCTGACGGGCCTCTCGCAAGAGTTTGCCAGCTTGACGACCATGCCCATGAATACTAGAAGGATTTCCATAGGTTTCTTGCATAACCTTGGTCATCGCTGAAATAGCAACTGCTGACATGGGAGTCGTTGCTGCATTGTCCAAATAAATCAAAGAATCACCTTATTTCTTTTTGTTGTAAGCAAAGAGTGGGCTAACTGGTTTTCTTTCGTGGATACGGACGATGGCATCACCAATTAACTCACTAGCAGTGATGTAGCATACGTTTTTAGGAGTTTTTTCTTTTGTTGCTACTGAATCGGTCACAAGAATTTCTTTAATATTAGTATTGTCAAGAAGTTCAGCAGCTCCTTCGACAAAGAGACCGTGACTAGAAACAGCATAAATTTCTGTAGCCCCTTCACGTTCAACAATTTTAGCAGCTTCAGAGAAGGTACGTCCTGTATTTAAAATGTCATCAATCAAGATGGCTTTTTTACCTTCGACATCACCGATGATATAGCCTTCGTTGCGAGTTGCATCGTCTTGAGGGTAGTCGATAATGGCGATAGGAGCATCAAGATATTCAGCTAGGCTACGAGCACGTTTTACCCCTGAATTTAGGGCTAACCACGACAACATCAGATCCAAGTAGACCTTTATCGCAGTAATGTTTTGCAAACAGGGGTACTGTGTAGAGGTTGTCAACAGGAATATCAAAGAAGCCTTGAACCTGAACGGCATGCAAATCAAGCGTAAGGACACGGTCAACCCCAGCCTTAACCAGCATATTAGCAACTAGTTTTGCTGTAAGTGGCTCACGTGGTGAAGCAATGCGGTCTTGGCGTGCATAGCCAAAATACGGAAGTACAACGTTGATACTGTGGGCACTTGCACGCACACAAGCATCGACCATAATTAACAATTCCATTAGGTGGTTGTTAACAGGGAAACTGGTTGATTGGATGATGTAAACATCATAACCACGGACACTTTCTTCGATATTCACTTGGATTTCTCCGTCTGAAAATTGACGTGATGATAGTTTTCCAAGTGGGACACCAACAGCTTGAGCGATTTTCTGTGCAATCTCTTGGTTAGAGTTGAGTGCGAAAAGTTTCATGTTTTTTCTATCTGACATTATAGACCGTCCTCTGTAAACTTTATAAATCCTAGTTATATTTGCCTTACATATATGAACTGGGATTTGTGTATTTTTAATCTTTTCTATTTTACCAAAAATTGGAGATTATTTCAGCTATTTTTCATGCTTTTGACAAATCGAACCAATTTTGAAGGGGCTTTTTGATAAGAAATCTGATTTTCCTCTAAAAATTGCTGGAAATCCTGTTTGCCTTGCTCATGATTTCCACTTCAAGCTCTAATTCGTAATCTGTAATATCAAAGTACTGACTCTCATCCAGTGCCATGAGACCAATAGCTGTCTTCATTTCATAGCGAAGCGTTGTTAGACAACCAAGTACCTGCCAGTTCTTGCTTTGGATACCATGTTTCGCCAATTCATCAAGAACCAGCCCCTGAGGAAGTTCTTCCTTAGCCAGATAGTTTTCAGCATCTTTTAGTTGTAATTTTTGATTGTATTCCATGTTTCCAACACTTTGTGGGACTTTTAGTGTCAATTCTGCCCAGTCTTCAAAAGTGCGAATACGCATAGCAACTTTCTTTTCTCGCAGTTCAAAATCAGACGTGTCGATGTAGTAATTTTTTTGAAGAACAGGAGTGACACCTGTGAACTGGTCTTTTAGACGATCATATTCATCTTTTTTCAAGAGTGTTTTCAATTCAATTTCTAGATGTTTCATATTTCTTACCTTTTCTTTAACGTTGAAAGCGGATTTATGGTATAATAAGCATTGTATTTATTGTATATGAATCTGGAGAAAAAATCAAAGATATTTTTGAAGGATAATATGAGAACAAGGGAGAATATATGACCTTAGAATGGGAAGAATTTCTAGATCCTTACATTCAAGCTGTTGGTGAGTTAAAGATTAAACTACGTGGTATTCGTAAGCAATATCGCAAGCAAAATAAGCATTCTCCGATTGAGTTTGTGACTGGTCGAGTCAAGCCAATTGAAAGTATCAAGGAAAAATGGTTCGTCGTGGCATTACTTATGCGACCTTGGAACACGATTTGCAAGATATTGCAGGTTTGCGTGTGATGGTCCAGTTTGTAGATGACGTCAAGGAAGTAGTGGAGATTTTGCGTAAGCGTCAGGATATGCGAATCATTCAGGAGCGAGATTACATTACTCATCGAAAGTCTTCAGGCTACCGTTCATATCATGTGGTGGTAGAATATATGGTCGACACCATCAATGGAGCCAAGACCATTTTAGCGGAAATTCAAATTCGTACCTTGGCCATGAATTTCTGGGCAACAATAGAACATTCTCTCAACTACAAGTACCAAGGGGATTTCCCAGAGGAGATAAAGAAGCGACTGGAAATTACTGCCAAAATTGCCCATCAGTTGGATGAGGAAATGGGTAAAATACGTGATGATATCCAAGAAGCCCAGGCTCTTTTTGATCCTTTGAGTAGAAAATTAAATGACGGTATAGGAAACAGTGACGATACAGATGAAGAATACAGGTAAACGAATTGACCTGATAGCCAATAGAAAACCGCAGAGTCAAAGGGTTTTGTATGAATTGCGAGATCGTTTGAAGAGAAATCAGTTTATACTCAATGATACCAATCCGGACATTGTCATTTCCATTGGTGGGGATGGTATGCTCTTGTCGGCTTTCCATAAGTACGAAAATCAACTTGATAAGGTACGCTTTATCGGTGTTCATACGGGACATTTGGGCTTCTATACGGACTATCGTGATTTTGAGTTGGACAAGCTAGTGACCAATTTGCAACTAGATACAGGCGCAAGAGTCTCTTACCCTGTTCTAAATGTGAAGGTCTTTCTTGAAAATGGTGAAGTGAAGATTTTCAGAGCGCTAAATGAAGCTAGTATCCGAAGGTCGGATCGAACCATGGTAGCTGATATTGTAATCAATGGCGTCCCCTTTGAACGTTTTCGAGGAGATGGGCTAACAGTTTCGACTCCGACTGGTAGTACAGCCTATAATAAGTCTCTCGGTGGAGCTGTTTTACACCCTACCATTGAAGCTTTGCAATTAACGGAAATTGCCAGCCTTAATAATCGGGTCTATCGAACACTAGGGTCATCTATTATTGTTCCTAAGAAGGATAAAATTGAGCTCATTCCTACAAGAAATGATTATCATACCATTTCGGTTGACAATAGCGTTTATTCTTTCCGAAATATTGAGCGAATCGAGTATCAAATCGACCATCATAAGATTCACTTTGTCGCATCGCCGAGTCACACCAGTTTTTGGAATCGTGTTAAGGATGCTTTCATCGGCGAGGTGGACGAATGAGGTTTGAATTTATCGCAGATGAGCATGTCAAGGTTAAGACCTTCTTAAAAAAGCACGAGGTTTCTAAGGGGTTGTTCGCTAAGATTAAGTTTCGAGGTGGGGCTATTCTGGTCAATGACCAACCACAAAATGCAACCTATCTATTGGATGTTGGAGACCGAGTTGTCATCGATATTCCCGCTGAGGAAGGCTTTGAAACTCTGGAAGCTATCGAGCGCCCACTGGATATTCTCTATGAAGATGACCATTTTCTAGTCTTGAATAAACCCTATGGAGTGGCTTCTATTCCTAGTGTCAATCATTCCAACACCATTGCCAATTTTATCAAGGGTTACTACGTCAAACAAAATTATGAAAATCAGCAGGTTCACATTGTAACTAGACTTGATAGAGATACTTCTGGCTTGATGCTTTTCGCTAAGCACGGCTATGCCCATGCACGATTAGACAAGCAGTTGCAGAAGAAGTCCATTGAAAAACGCTACTTTGCTTTGGTTAAAGGTGATGGACACTTGGAGCAAGAGGGAGAAATTATTGCTCCGATTGCGCGTGATGAAGACTCCATTATTACCAGAAGAGTGGCTAAAGGTGGAAAGTATGCCCATACATCATATAAGATTGTAGCTTCTTATGGGAATATTCACTTGGTTGACATTCGCCTGCACACTGGACGAACCCACCAAATCCGAGTTCATTTTTCTCATATTGGTTTTCCTTTGTTGGGAGATGATTTGTATGGTGGTAGTCTGGACGATGGCATCAAACGTCAGGCCCTGCATTGTCATTACCTATCTTTTTATCATCCATTTTTAGAGCAAGACTTGCAGTTAGAAAGTCCCTTGCCGGATGATTTTAGCAACCTTATTACTAAGTTATCAACTAATACTCTATAAAAACTGATTCAGAGTATAATTATTATCTTAAAGGAGAAAACTCATGGAAGTTTTTGAAAGTCTCAAAGCCAACCTGGTTGGTAAAAATGCACGTATCGTTCTCCCTGAAGGGGAAGAGCCTCGTATTCTTCAAGCAACTAAACGCTTGGTAAAAGAAACAGAAGTGATTCCTGTTTTGCTTGGGAATCCTGAAAAAATTAAAATTTATCTTGAAATCGAAGGGATCATGGATGGTTATGAAGTCATTGACCCTCAACATTATCCTCAATTTGAAGAAATGGTTGTTGCCTTGGTGGAGCGTCGCAAGGGCAAAATGTCTGAAGAAGATGCACGCAAGGTTTTGGTTGAAGATGTCAACTATTTTGGTGTTATGTTGGTATACTTGGGCTTGGTTGATGGAATGGTGTCTGGAGCTATTCACTCAACAGCTTCAACAGTTCGCCCAGCCCTTCAAATCATCAAAACTCGTCCAAATGTGACTCGTACTTCAGGTGCCTTCCTCATGGTTCGTGGTACGGAACGTTACCTCTTTGGTGACTGTGCCATTAACATCAATCCAGATGCGGAAGCTTTGGCTGAAATCGCGATCAACTCAGCAATCACAGCTAAAATGTTTGGTATTGAGCCTAAAATTGCTATGCTAAGTTATTCTACTAAAGGTTCAGGTTTTGGAGAAAGCGTTGATAAGGTTGTTGAAGCAACTAAAATTGCTCACGACTTGCGCCCTGACCTTGAAATTGATGGTGAGTTGCAATTTGATGCAGCCTTTGTTCCTGAAACTGCAGCTCTAAAAGCTCCTGGAAGTACGGTAGCTGGTCAAGCAAATGTCTTTATCTTCCCAGGTATCGAGGCAGGAAATATTGGCTACAAGATGGCCGAACGCCTTGGTGGTTTTGCGGCTGTTGGGCCTGTTCTACAAGGTTTGAACAAACCGGTTAACGACCTTTCTCGTGGATGTAATGCTGATGATGTGTACAAGTTGACCCTTATCACAGCAGCTCAAGCAGTTCATCAATAATATTTAGTCCTCTTTCCCTTGGAAAGAGGCTTTTTATACTCAATGAAAATCAAAGAGCAAACTAGAAAGCTAGCCGCAGGTTGCTCAAAACACTGTTTTGAGGTTGCAGATGGAAGCTGACGTGGTTTGAAGAGATTTTCGAAGAGTATTAATACTAGGAAAAGGACAGTTAGATTCTTCTGTGTTATACTAGAGATATGTTAGAGTTGAAAAAATACGGTATCGTCATGTGGCCGGAGGAGAAAATTATTTCTTTTCGCGAGAAACTTCTCACTTGGTATGATGAAAACAAAAGGGATTTACCGTGGCGTAGTAGTAAAAATCCTTATCATATCTGGGTGTCTGAAATTATGCTCCAGCAGACCAGGGTGGATACAGTTATCCCTTACTACGAACGATTCTTGGACTGGTTTCCAACAGTGGAAAGTTTGGCAACTGCCCCTGAAGAACGTTTGTTGAAGGCTTGGGAAGGTTTGGGTTATTATTCTCGAGTTCGTAATATGCAGGCTGCGGCTCAGCAGATTGTGGCTGACTTTGGTGGTCAATTTCCAAACACCTATGAAGGAATTTCCAGCTTGAAAGGGATTGGACCTTACACAGCAGGAGCCATTTCCAGTATTGCTTTAACTTGCCTGAGCCAGCTGTAGATGGTAATGTCATGCGTGTTTTAGCCCGTCTGTTTGAAGTCAACCACGATATTGGCATTCCAAGTAATCGTAAAATTTTTCAGGCAATGATTGAAATTCTGATTGACCCAGAAAGGCCTGGTGACTTTAATCAAGCCTTGATGGACTTGGGGTCAGATATTGAAGCGCCTGTAAATCCCAGACCAGAAGAAAGCCCAGTGAAGGATTTTAGTGCAGCATATCAGAATGGCACAATGGAACGTTATCCAATTAAGGCTCCCAAGAAAAAGCCAGTTCCTATTTATCTTAAAGCCTTGGTGGTAAAAAATACTCAGGGACAATTTTTACTTGAAAAGAATGAAAGTGAAAAGCTCTTGGCAGGCTTTTGGCATTTCCCCTTGATAGAAGTAGACAACTTTTCGCAAGAAGAGCAGTTTGACCTCTTTCATCAGGTTGCAGAAGAAAGTGTGAACTTTGGCCCAAGTCCAGAGGAGAATTTCCAGCAGGACTATGACTTAGAAGTTGATTGGATTGATGTTTATTTTGAGACAGTCAAGCATGTCTTTAGCCATCGCAAATGGCATGTACAGATTCTAGCCGGTCAGGTGACTGATTTCCATGATTTTTCAGATAGGGAAGTTCGCTGGCTTTCACCAGAAGAGTTCAAGGATGTTCCACTTGCTAAACCTCAACAAAAAATCTGGCAGGCTTATGCAAAAGCCAACTTAGACAGTAGCAAAGACTAGCTATTATGTCTTCTTGCTATTTTTTTGGTATAATAGTAGAGAAAAAGGTGAACAAATGAAAAAAATATTAATTGTAGATGATGAAAAACCAATCTCGGATATTATCAAGTTTAATATGACCAAGGAAGGTTACGAAGTTGTAACCGCTTTTAATGGTCGTGAAGCGCTAGAGCAATATGAAGCAGAGCAACCAGATATTATCATTCTGGATTTGATGCTTCCAGAAATTGATGGTTTAGAGGTTGCAAAGACCATTCGTAAGACAAGTAGTGTGCCTATTATCATGCTGTCGGCTAAAGATAGCGAATTTGACAAGGTTATCGGTTTGGAGCTTGGTGCAGATGACTATGTGACCAAACCCTTCTCAAATCGCGAGTTGCAGGCGCGTGTTAAAGCTCTTCTTCGTCGCACGGACTTGGCTTCTGTAGATAATCAAGAGTCTGATGAAAAGAAAACTCAGCCTTTGCAAATTGGGGACTTGGAGATTGTTCCAGATGCATATGTTGCTAAGAAATACGGTGAAGAACTAGACTTAACCCACCGTGAATTTGAGCTCTTGTACCACTTGGCTTCTCATATTGGTCAAGTGATTACACGTGAACACTTACTTGAAACGGTCTGGGGTTATGATTATTTCGGAGATGTTCGAACAGTTGACGTAACTATCAGACGTTTGCGTGAGAAGATTGAAGACACACCAAGTCGTCCAGAGTATATTCTAACACGTCGCGGTGTTGGTTATTATATGAGAAATAATGATTAAACTAATTAAAGACACAGTTTTAACCAGTGATTTTATCTTTATCCTCATTCTACTTGGCTTTATTTTAGTGGTTACCTTGCTCTTGCTAGAAAATCGTCGGGATAATATCCGATTAAAGCAAATCAATCAAAAGGTAAAAGACCTGATTGCAGGTGATTATTCTCAGGTATTAGATATGCAGGGGAGCTCTGAAATTACTAATATTACTAATAATCTCAATGATTTATCAGAAGTAATTCGTTTGACTCAAGAAAATTTGGAACAAGAGAGTAAAAGATTACATAGTATCTTATCTTACATGACGGATGGAGTCCTTGCGACCAATCGTCGTGGCAAGATTACCATGATTAATGACATGGCTAAGAAACAATTAGGCGTTCAGAAAGAAGATGTTCTTAATAAAAGTATTTTAGAATTGCTTAAGATTGAAGATGACTATGAACTTCGTGATTTGATTACCCAAATTCCTGAGCTTATGATTGATTCTCAAGATGCCAATGGTGAGTATCTGAGCCTTCGTGTCCGCTTTGCTTTGATTCGCCGTGAATCAGGCTTTATCTCAGGTCTGGTTGCCGTTCTGCATGATACAACGGAGCAGGAGAAGGAAGAACGCGAACGGAGACTCTTTGTTTCCAATGTTAGTCATGAGTTACGGACACCTCTGACTAGTGTAAAATCTTATCTGGAAGCTTTGGATGAGGGAGCCTTGTCAGAACCTGTCGCACCAGACTTTATCAAGGTTTCTCTCGATGAAACCAACCGTATGATGCGGATGGTGACAGACCTTCTCCATCTTTCACGGATTGATAATGCAACCAGTCATCTAGATGTGGAACTGATTAACTTCACTGCCTTTATTACCTTTATTCTTAACCGTTTTGATAAGATGAGAGGATCAGATGAAGAGAAGAAATATGATCTGGTTAGAGATTATCCCATTACTTCAGTCTGGATAGAGATTGATACAGATAAAATGACACAGGTGATTGATAATATTCTCAACAATGCCATCAAGTATTCTCCAGATGGTGGGAAAATCACAGTGACCATGAAGACGACTGATGATCAGATGATTTTATCTATCTCAGACCAAGGATTGGGTATTCCTAAGCAGGATTTACCTCGTATCTTTGATCGTTTCTATCGTGTGGACCGTGCTAGAAGTCGTGCCCAAGGAGGTACTGGTTTAGGACTAGCTATTGCTAAAGAGATTATCAAACAACATAAGGGCTTTATTTGGGCTAAGAGTGAATACGGTAAGGGATCAACTTTCACCATTGTGCTCCCTTATGATAAGGATGCAGTGAAAGAAGAAGTATGGGAGGATGAAGTAGAAGACTAGAATGAGTGAAACAGGCTTTAAATACAGTATTTTAGCGTCGGGTTCCAGTGGAAATTCATTTTATCTGGAAACCCCAAAAAAGAAGTTTTTAGTGGATGCAGGCTTGTCTGGTAAGAAAATTACCAGCCTACTTGCTGAAATTAATCGCAAGCCAGAAGATCTGGATGCTATCTTGATTACGCATGAGCATTCAGACCATATCCATGGAGTGGGTGTTTTGGCTCGTAAATATGGTATGGATCTTTATGCCAATGAAAAAACTTGGCAAGCTATGGAAAATAGCAAGTATCTTGGCAAGGTGGATTCTTCGCAAAAGCATATCTTTGAAATGGGTAAAACCAAAACCTTTGGAGATATTGATATTGAGAGTTTTGGGGTTAGCCATGATGCAGTCGCACCGCAGTTCTATCGCTTTATGAAGGATGACAAGAGTTTTGTCCTTTTGACAGATACAGGTTATGTTAGTGACCGTATGGCAGGTATTGTCGAAAATGCAGATGGTTACCTTATTGAGTCCAATCATGATGTAGAAATTTGCGAGCAGGTTCTTACGCTTGGCGACTCAAACAACGAATCCTATCTGACCTCGGTCACCTTTCTAATGAGGACGGTGCTGAAGCAATGATTCGTACCTTAGGAAACCGCACTAAAAAAATCTACCTTGGGCATTTATCTAAGGAGAACAATATCAAGGAACTGGCTCACATGACCATGGTCAATCAGCTAGCACAAGCTGATCTGGGAGTCGGAGTAGACTTTAAGGTTTATGATACCTCACCAGATACTGCAACACCATTAACAGAGATATAGAAAGAACGCTGAGAAGGTGTTCTTTTTATTTATCTAGTAGAGATTTGGTGTGGTATAATGTTTACAAATGATATAGGAGAAGTAGTGTGAAAAGAAAATGGTTATTTAAGGATTACTATGATACAACGATTATCATACTTGCGTTAATCTCTGTTATTCTGGTATTACTTGGATTTGCTGAGATGGTCGATTTGGATAATCCTCCATACAATCTTATTGATTTACTACTTTGGGGTGTTTTCGTGGTGGATTATGTCTGGCGGTTCTCTTTAAGTAGAGGGAAATGGCGATTCATAATTGAAAATATCTTTGATCTGCTAGCTATCCTACCTTTAAATGCTATTTTTACAGTGTTTCGATTAGGACGTATCTTTCGCCTAGCAAGGCTGACAAAATTACTGAAACTGACTCGTCTTTTAAGAATCGTTGGATTAACTGGCAAGCTGGAAAAGAAGGTAAGCAAACTCTTACGGACAAATGGCTTACTTTATATTCTTTATCTCAATTTCTTTATTGTATTGCTAGGGAGTTCGATTTTATCCGTTGTTGAAGAAAAATCTTTCTCAGATAGTCTTTGGTGGTCTCTTGTAACTGTAACGACAGTGGGTTATGGGGATATTGTTCCGACTTCGATCTTTGGTAAATGGTTAGCTGTCTTATTAATGCTTGTCGGTATTGGAACAATAGGAATGTTAACGAGTGCCTTGACGAACTTTTTTGTAAAAGATAATCCAGATGAACAGATAAAACTTGATAAACTTCAAGATGAATTATCTAGTCAGAGAATATTACTAGAGGAACAATCTGAAAAGATAGAAGAACTACATCGAATGATACAAGATTTGATTGAAAAAAGGTAATTTTGACCATTTAAAAACCACTCATCGAGTGGCTTTTTTACAATCCTGCAAATTCTTTGATTTCTTGTGCTGACATAGAAGAGTCGCAACGGACATTGATTTGTCCATCCGCAATGTGAACAAATCCTGGTACAGTTGGGATTCTGTAGCGTGAGCGGAATGCTTGCAACTCATTGAGTTGGCTTGGTTCTTCACTGTTGATGAAGTAGATGTGAGCTTTAGTTTCAGCTACGACACCTGCCAAAGTACCTGCAAATTTACGGCAGTAAGGGCAAGTTTTGCGACCGATAAAGAAGGTTGCAGTTTCTTTTTTGATCAAGAGCTTCTTGCGCACGCGTAACTGTAGTGACTTCAAGGTCTTTGATGTTATCTAAAAATTGTTCCATGAGATTACCTCGCTTTCATTGATATGTCTAGTATGCCATAAAGTTTCTAAAATTGCTTAGATTTGATACGAAAAAAAGATGAGATTGGTTAGTCTCATCTTTTATAGGACTTTATTTTACAAAAGCATTGATTTCTGCTTCGATATTAGCAATCTTAGCTTGTGATTCTTCGTTTGTTTCCCCTACAACTGCAATGTAGAACTTGATTTTTGGTTCTGTACCTGAAGGGCGAACGGCAATCCATGAACCGTCAGCAAGTGTATATTTCAACACATCACTTGGAGGAGTTGTCAAGTTTGTAACAGTTCCGTCAGCAGCAGTAGCAGTTTGAGCCTTGAAGTCTTCTACGACAGTGATAGCTGTTGTGTTCCATTCTTTTGGAGCATTGTTACGGAATTTAGCCATGATTGCTTTGATTTGTTCAGCACCATCGACACCTGAAAGGGTAACAGAGATTGTCTTTTCTGCATAGTAGCCGTACTCTTTGTAGATTTCTTCGATACCATCAGCAAGTGTCAAACCGCGTGAACGGTAGTAGGCAGCAAGTTCAGCAACGACTAGAACAGCTTGGATAGCGTCTTTATCACGTACGAATGGTTTAATCAAGTAACCGAAGCTTTCTTCAAATCCCATCATGTATGTGTGATTGTGTTTTTCTTCGAATTCTTGGATTTTTTCAGCGATGAATTTGAAACCAGTCAAGACGTTGAACATAGTTGCGCCGTAGCTTTCAGCAATCTTCGTTACCAAGTCGGTTGATACGATAGATTTGCAGAGCGCTGCATTTTCAGGCAGAGTTCCAGCATTTTTGTGGGCTTCCAAAATGTATTTAGCCATGATGGCACCGATTTGGTTACCTGAAAGGTTGAGGTAGCTACCATCTTTTTGAAGAACTTCAACACCAACACGGTCAGCGTCAGGGTCAGTTGCTACAAGAACATCTGCACCAACTTGACGACCAAGTTCTTCAGCAAGGGCAAAGGCTGCTTGGCTTTCTGGGTTAGGAGATTTTACAGTTGAGAAATCTGGGTCAGCAGTTGCTTGTGCTTCAACAACTTGAACAGAGTCAAATCCAGCTTGGGCAAGAGCACGACGAGCCAACATTTCACCAGTACCATGAAGTGGTGTGTAGACAATCTTCATGTCTTTACCAAATTCTTCAATCAAGGCTGGGTTGATGTTTACGTCCTTAACCTCTTTAAGGTATTCTACGTCAACAGCTTCGCCGATAACTTCAATCAAGCCAGAAGCTTTTTCAGCTTCCACATCAGCAACTTCAACTCCAAATGGATTTTCGATTGCACGGATATAAGTAGTCAAAGCGTCCGCATCGTGTGGAGGCATTTGTCCACCGTCTTCACCGTAAACCTTGTAACCATTAAATGGAGCAGGGTTGTGGCTAGCTGTGACCATGATACCTGCGAAACAGTTGAGGTGACGAACTGCAAATGATAGTTCTGGAGTTGGACGAAGGCTTTCAAATACATAAGATTTGATACCGTGTTTAGCAAGAACCGCCGCAGACTCAAAGGCAAACTCTGGTGAGAAGTGACGGCTATCGTAGGCGATTGCGACACCACGTTCTTTCATTTCCACCTTTTGATTCAATCAAATGAGCCAATCCTTCAGTAGCTTGGCGAACAACGTAGATGTTGATGCGGTTTGTACCAGCACCAATCAGGCCACGCATACCTGCAGTACCAAATTCAAGATTGGTATAGAAGGCATCTTCCTTAGTTTTTTCGTCCATATTTTCCAAATCTTGACGAAGGTAGTCAGGAAGCTCCGCAAAATCAACCCATTTCTGGTAATTTTCTTGGTAAGACATTGAAATTCTCCTTTTTGTAATTTGTTTTAACCGTTCACATTATAGCACTTTTTAGTGTTTTAGTAAAACGGTAGCATAATTTTCAGAAAAGTAGTGACATATGCCTGTTTATCAAGTCTTGAATGCCTTAGGGAAACATGCTATACTACTTGTATGATTATTTTACAAGCTAATAAAATTGAACGTTCTTTTGCTGGAGAGGTTCTTTTTGATAATATCAATCTGCAGATAGATGAGCGAGACAGGATTGCCCTTGTTGGGAAAAATGGTGCAGGTAAGTCTACTCTTTTAAAAATCCTAGTTGGAGAAGAGGAGCCGACTAGCGGAGAAATCAATAAGAAAAAAGATATTTCGTTGTCTTACCTAGCTCAAGATAGCCGTTTTGAGTCTGAAAATACCATCTACGATGAAATGCTTCATGTCTTTGATGACTTACGTCGGACGGAGAAACAACTTCGTCAGATGGAGTTGGAGATGGGTGAAAAGTCTGGTGAGGATTTGGATAAGCTGATGTCAGATTACGACCGCTTATCTGAGAATTTTCGCCAAGCAGGTGGCTTTACCTATGAAGCTGATATACGAGCGATTTTGAATGGATTCAAGTTCGATGAATCTATGTGGCAGATGAAAATTGCCGAGCTTTCGGGTGGTCAAAATACCCGTCTTGCTCTAGCCAAAATGCTTCTTGAAAAGCCCAATCTCTTGGTATTAGACGAGCCAACCAACCACTTGGATATTGAAACCATTGCCTGGTTGGAGAATTACTTGGTGAACTATAGCGGTGCCCTTATTATTGTCAGCCACGACCGTTATTTCTTGGACAAGGTTGCGACAATTACGTTGGATTTGACCAAGCATTCTTTGGATCGCTATGTGGGGAATTACTCTCGTTTTGTCGAGCTGAAAGAACAAAAACTAGCTACTGAGGCAAAAAACTATGAAAAGCAGCAGAAGGAGATCGCTACTCTGGAAGATTTTGTTAATCGCAATCTAGTCCGAGCTTCAACGACCAAACGTGCCCAATCTCGCCGTAAACAACTGGAAAAAATGGAGCGTTTGGACAAGCCTGAAGCTGGCAAGAAAGCAGCCAACATGACCTTCCAGTCTGAAAAAAGCTCTGGTAATGTTGTCCTGACTGTCGAAAATGCGGCTATTGGCTATGATGGGGAAATATTGTCAGAGCCTATCAACTTAGATCTTCGTAAGATGAGTGCTGTCGCCATCGTTGGTCCAAATGGTATTGGAAAATCAACCTTTATCAAGTCTATTGTAGAGCAGATTCCTTTTATCAAGGGTGAAAAGCGATTTGGGGCCAATGTTGAGGTGGGTTACTATGACCAAACCCAAAGCAAGCTGACACCAAGTAATACTGTACTTGATGAACTCTGGAATGATTTTAAACTGACACCAGAAGTTGAAATTCGTAACCGTCTAGGGGCCTTTCTTTTTTCTGGAGATGATGTTAAAAAATCAGTTGGCATGTTGTCAGGTGGCGAGAAAGCTCGTTTGCTTTTGGCTAAATTGTCTATGGAAAACAACAACTTCCTGATCCTTGACGAGCCAACCAACCACTTGGATATTGATAGTAAAGAAGTGCTTGAAAATGCCTTGATTGACTTTGATGGAACCTTGCTCTTTGTCAGCCACGACCGTTACTTTATCAATCGTGTGGCAACTCATGTTTTAGAATTATCTGAAAATGGTTCGACTCTTTACTTGGGTGATTACGACTACTATGTCGATAAAAAGGCTGAAATGGAAGTCAGTCAGCTAGAGGAAGATTCAACCAGCAATCAAGTAAAAGAAGCAAGTCCAGTTAATGACTATCAAGCTCAGAAAGAAAGTCAAAAAGAAGTTCGTAAGCTCATGCGACAAATCGAAAATCTAGAAGCTGAAATCGAAGAGCTAGAAAGTCAAAGTCAAGCTATTTCTGAACAAATGTTGGAAACAAACGATGCAGGTAAACTCATGGAATTGCAGGCTGAACTGGACAAAATCAGCCACCGTCAGGAAGAAGCTATGCTTGAGTGGGAAGAATTATCAGAGCAGGTGTAAAGATGGAACATCTTGGAAAAGTATTTCGTGAATTTCGGACAAGTGGTAATTATTCCTTAAAGGAGGCCGCAGGCGAGTCCTGTTCAACTTCTCAGTTATCTCGCTTTGAGCTTGGGGAGTCTGACCTAGCAGTCTCACGTTTCTTTGAAATTTTGGATAACATTCATGTTACAATCGAAAATTTCATGGATAAGGCAAGGAATTTTCATAATCATGAACATGTTGCCATGATGGGACAAATTGTGCCTCTTTACTATTCAAATGATATTTCAGGTTTTCAAAAGCTTCAAAGTGAACAACTTGAAAAGGCTAAGAGTTCGGCGACTCCCCTTTATTTTGAGCTGAACTGGATTTTGCTACAAGGTCTGATTTGTCAAAGAGATTCTAGTTATGATATGAAACAGGATGATTTGGATAAGGTAGCAGATTATCTTTTCAAAACAGAAGAATGGACCATGTATGAGTTGATTCTGTTTGGTAACCTCTATAGTTTCTACGATGTGGACTATGTCACTCGGATTGGTAGAGAAGTTATGGAGAGGGAGGAATTTTACCTAGAGATTGGTCGCCATAAGAGATTAGTTTTGATTTTGGCCCTTAATTGTTACCAGCATTGTTTAGAGCATTCTTCTTTTGATAATGCTAGCTATTTTGAAGCTTATACAGAGAAGATTATTGGTAAAAACATTAGTCTGTATGAACGAAATATTTTACATTATTTAAAAGGCTTTGCCTTGTACCAAAAAGGACAGTGTACAGAAGGTTGTAGCCAGATGCAAGAGGCTATGCATATTTTTGATGTGCTAGGTCTCCCAGAGCAAGTAGCCTATTATCAGGAACACTACGAAAAATTTATCAAAAATTAATTTTCCCAAATAAGGGAAAAATGAAAAAGCTCCCTTCGGTTTTGATACAATAGTTTCAAAATTTGAGAGGAGTTTTTATATGAATCGCTATGCAGTACAGCTGATTAGTCGTGGAGCTGTTAACAAGATAGGAATATGCTCTATGATTATGGAAATAGTGTCTGGTTGGCATCGATGGGAACGATTGGGCAAACCGTTCTAGGGATTTATCAGATCTCTGAACTCGTTACATCCATACTAGTTAATCCCTTTGGTGGAGTCATTTCAGACCGTTTTTCTCGTCGTAAGATTTTAATGGTGGCAGACCTTGTTTGTGGGATTCTTTGTCTGGCTATTTCTTTCATAAGGGATGACAGCTGGATGATTGGAGCTTTGATTGTTGCTAATATTGTGCAGGCGATTGCTTTTGCCTTTTCTAGACCTGCAAATAAGGCCATTATCACAGAATTGGTAGAGAAGGATGAACTGGTCCTCTATAATTCTCGTTTGGAGTTGGTCTTGCAGGTTGTCAGTGTGAGTTCCCCTGTACTCTCTTTTCTGGTCTTACAATTCGCAAGTCTTCGCATTACCTTGGTATTAGATGCCCTTAGTTTTTTTCTCGCTTTTGGTTTGGTAGCCTTGCTTCCAAAGAAAGAAGAGAAGACTTTGGGTGAGAAACAACTCACATTCAGAGTTATTTTTTCTGATATCAAGGAGGGGGTTCACTATATTGTGAAGCAAAAGGAAATCTTCTTTTTGTTAGTCATGGCTTCAAGTGTCAATTTTTTCTTCGCAGCCTTTAATTATCTCCTTCCCTTTTCAAATCAGCTCTATGGGGTTCAAGGTGCCTATGCCACTATTTTAACAATGGGTGCTATCGGATCTATTGTTGGGGCTTTGTTAGCTAGTAAGATTAAAGCTAGTATGGAAATGCTTTTATTTTTATTGGCACTGACTGGACTTGGAGTGATGATAATGGGATTCAACCTCCCATCCTACTTTGCCTTTTCAGGGAATTTCATTTGTGAACTATTTATGACGATGTTCAATATTCACTTTTTTACTCAAGTACAAACCAAGGTTAATGGTGAATATTTGGGTAGAGTACTTAGCTCGATTTTTACCTTAGCTATACTATTTATGCCTATTGCAACAGGTTTAATGACCTGGCTTCCAAGTGTCCATCTTTATTCTTTCTTGATTATAGGACTTGGAGTTGTTGCTTTATCTTTCTTAGCTCTAGGCTATGTACGAACTCATTTTAAAAAAGAGATATAAGTCTGTTTGAGTTTTAAAAATAATTCCAATCTAAGTGTTTTTTCCGCCCTTCTCGTTTGTGAGGAGGGCTTAGTTTATGGTAAAATGGTTTTATGAATAAAAGAATGAATGAGTTAGTCGCCATGCTTAATCGCTATGCGACTGAGTACTATACCAGCGACAATCCGTCGGTTTCGGACAGTGAGTATGACCGCCTTTACCGTGAGTTGGTTGAGTTGGAGACTGCCTATCCAGATCAAGTATTAGCAGACAGTCCGACCCATCGTGTTGGTGGCAAGGTTTTAGATGGTTTTGAAAAATACAGTCATCAGTATCCTCTTTATAGTTTGCAGGATGCTTTTTCACGTGAGGAGCTTGAAGCTTTTGATGCGCGTGTTCGTAATGAAGTTGCTCATCCAACCTATATTTGTGAGCTGAAAATCGATGGCTTATCTATCTCGCTGACTTATGAAAAGGGGATTTTAGTTGCAGGTGCAACGCGTGGAGATGGTTCTGTTGGGGAGAACATCACAGAAAATCTTAAGCGCGTTAAGGACATTCCTTTGACCTTGCCAGAAGAGCTAGATATCACAGTTCGTGGGGAATGTTACATGCCACGCGCTTCCTTTGACCAGGTTAATCAAGCTCGCCAAGAAATGGAGAGCCTGAATTTGCTAATCCTCGCAATGCGGCAGCAGGAACCCTGCGACAGTTGGATACATCAGTAGTTGCCAAGCGCAATCTTGCTACTTTCCTCTATCAAGAAGCCAGCCCTTCAACTCGTGATAGCCAAGAAAAGGTTTTGAAGCACCTTGAACAGCTCGGTTTTGTAGTTAATCCTAAGAGAATTCTGGCTGAAAGCATGGATGAGATTTGGAATTTTATCCAAGAAGTAGGACAAGAACGAGACAATCTGCCCTATGATATCGATGGGGTGGTGATCAAGGTCAATGACCTAGCAGGCCAAGAAGAGCTTGGCTTTACCGTTAAGGCTCCCAAGTGGGCAGTAGCCTATAAGTTCCCTGCTGAGGAAAAAGAAGCCCAACTCCTTTCAGTTGACTGGACAGTTGGCCGTACCGGTGTTGTGACTCCAACTGCTAATCTGACTCCTGTTCAGCTTGCTGGGACAACTGTTAGCCGTGCGACCTTGCACAACGTGGATTATATTGCTGAAAAAGATATCCGCAAGGACGATACGGTTATCGTCTATAAGGCTGGAGATATTATCCCTGCTGTCTTGCGTGTGGTAGAATCCAAACGGGTTTCTGAAGAGAAACTAGATATCCCTACAAACTGTCCAAGTTGTGACTCTGATTTGTTGCACTTTGAAGATGAAGTGGCTCTCCGTTGTATCAATCCGCGTTGTCCTGCTCAAATCATGGAAGGCTTGATTCACTTTGCCTCTCGTGATGCCATGAATATTACAGGCCTTGGTCCTTCAGTAGTTGAAAAACTCTTTGCTGCCAATCTGGTCAAGGATGTGGCAGATATTTATCGTTTGCAAGAAGAGGATTTCCTCCTTTTAGAAGGTGTTAAGGAAAAGTCCGCTTCTAAACTGTATCAGGCCATCCAAGCTTCTAAAGAAAATTCTGCCGAGAAGCTCTTGTTTGGTCTTGGTATTCGCCATGTTGGAAGTAAGGCCAGTCAGCTGTTACTCCAACATTTCCATTCGATTGAAAATCTGGCTCAGGCAGACTCAGAGGAAGTCTCTAGTATTGAAAGTCTTGGTGGTGTGATTGCCAAGAGTCTTCAGACTTATTTGCGACAGAAGGTTCTGAAATTCTGCTTAGAGAATTGAAAGAAGCTGGGGTTAATCTGGACTACAAAGGACAGACTGTAGTAGCAGATGCGGCCTTGTCAGGTTTGACCGTTGTGTTGACTGGAAAATTGGAACGTCTCAAGCGCTCAGAAGCTAAAAGTAAACTCGAAAGTCTGGGTGCCAAGGTAACAGGCAGTGTTTCTAAAAAGACCAATCTCGTCGTGGCAGGTGCAGATGCTGGAAGTAAACTGCAAAAAGCACAAGAACTTGGTATCGTGGTTCGAGATGAAGCTTGGCTAGAAAGTTTGTAATGATTGTTTAAAACTAGAGTTAGAAAATGCTTGTTAATCGGGACAAAATCAGTCAAGAATTTATTAGTGAAATAGAAACAAATTAAGAAGGAAAAATAAAAAATGTATAACTACCCTATGCGTATTCATTACCATCGTAAGAATGGAGAATACGACACTTGCTCTTTTTTAAAAAATCAGGATCAACGGATTGATTTACTGACCTACAAAGAAGATTATTTTGGTGCTTCATTTAGTTTTGAACACCCAAGTCCCCATACTTTGGAAAGCTTGAATTTTGTAGTTCACACAGGCCAAACTAGTAAAGAATATGCTATCCGTTTCAATCACTATCCCCTTTTAACAGAGGTCTGGATTTTGGAAGGGGATGATAGAATTTATTATTCTGAAAATCCTGCTATTGCTAGTCCTTTCTATAAAAATCAAAATCCTTTTGCCTTTGATAAGGCTATTAACAGTGCTAGTTTTGATCATCATTGGGGTTACCAAGGGGAATTAGGTTGCCGTGTAGAGGAAAATCAGGCTCGTTTTGCCCTTTGGGCTCCAACGGCGACAGAAGTGCAGGTTGTCGTTTATGAATCAGCTGCTAACGATGCTCCTATTTGGAAGACTTTTGATATGGAGAGAGGCAATAGCTACTCTTATAATCATAAAGATAATACAATCGGTGTCTGGAGTTTGGATGTTGAGGAAGATTTGACTGGTAAGGCTTATCAGTATCAAGTCCAATTTCCTCATCACCAAACACTGACACGTGATCCTTACACAATTGCGACCAGTCCTGATGGCAAACGTTCAGCTATTTTGAGTCATGCAGAAAAGCAAGTTGCAAACTTCGAAGTTAAGCATGGTTCAGAAGCTACTTGGCGCTTGGCGAATCGATGTAAGGCAGTTATTTGTGAAATGCACATTCGTGATTTGACCAAATCACCGACCTCAGGTGTGGATGAACATCTTAGAGGAACTTTCTTGGGTGCTGCTCAGACTGGAACAGTTAACCAGTACGGCCAGTCAACTGCTTTTGATTACATCAAGAAGCTGGGATATAACTATGTTCAGTTGCAACCAATTGCGGACCGTCACAAAGAATACGATGAGGATGGGAATGTAACCTACAACTGGGGTTATGATCCACAAAACTATAACGCACCAGAAACGAGCCTTTCAAGCAATCCAGAGGATCCAGCTCAGGTCATTCGTGATTTGAAGACCATGGTTCAAGCCTATCACGATGCGGGTATTGGTGTCATTATGGATGTGGTCTATAACCACACTTTCTCAGTTGTTGATGCACCATTCCAAACAACTGTCCCTGACTACTATTATCGTATGAATCCAGACGGTACCTTCCAAAATGGAACGGGTGTTGGAAATGAAACAGCTAGCGAACACGAAATGTTCCGCAAGTACATGATTGATTCTCTTCTATACTGGGTGCAGGAATACAATATTGACGGTTTTCGTTTGATTTGATGGGGATTCATGATGTCAAGACCATGCAAATGATTCGTCAGAGCTTGGATGAAATTGACCCTAACATTATCCTCTATGGAGAAGGTTGGGATATGGGAACAGGTCTTGCGCCTTATGATAAGGCCAAAAAGGACAATGCTTACCAGATGCCAAACATCGGTTTCTTTAATGACAATCAGCGCGATGCTGTTAAAGGAGGAGAAGTTTACGGGACTATCAAGTCAGGTTTTGTTAGTGGTGCTGCGACAGAGCCAATTCTGGCTAAAGCAATCCTGGGCAGTCGTGAATTAGGATCCTATATTCAGCCAAACCAAGTATTAAACTACGTGGAAGCCCATGACAATTACAATCTTCACGACTTGTTGGCAACCCTACATCCAGACCAAAGTTCAGAGCAAATCATGCGCAAGGTTGAGACAGCCACAGCCATGAACCTTCTCATGCAAGGGATGGCCTTTATGGAAATCGGTCAAGAATTTGGTCGTACCAAACTGGTTGCGACTGGTGAAAATGGAGAGTTGACCCATGACGATAGAGAGCGTGCTATGAATAGCTATAATGCTCCTGACAGCGTGAATCAAGTCAACTGGGATTTGATCAATGAGCGTCAAGACAGCATTGAATTTATCCATCAGATAATTCGATTGAAGACAGAAACCAGTGCCTTTTCTTACCCTACTTATGATGAAATTTACCATCATGTCTTTGTTCATTCAGCTCACGAACATAGCGGTTGGATTGTCTATGAGATTCACGGGGAAGAACATCTATTGGTTGTCTTTAATGCTAAAGGGAAAGACTTCAAGTTTGAAAATGCTGGTAATTTAGAACTCTTGGTCACCAATAGCCATTTAGCTGATAAAGCCATGGTTGGTGGCGTTAGTGCCAGTGTATTTAAAGTTCTGTAGAATAGATTTACAATTTAAATTCATTTGCAGTACAGTATATCTTAAAAACAATAAAACCAGGAAATTCATTTCCTGGTTTATTTTTTATCTAAAATTATATTTTTGTTAGGAAAAATAACGAACTTTATGATAGTATTATTAAAAAACAATTCGTTTTCAAAGCGTTTCTGAAAAATTCTTGATTTACAAGTGAACACATCAGTGAATTTTTTGAAGACTTTCAAAAGAATTTTTTGCAAATTCCGTAATTTACTTGAATCTTCCCTAAAAAGGTAGTATAATAAATCTATAGAAAACGCTTACAGAAATAGGAGGGTGTATGGATAAGAAAAAAGCTTTAGAAACCTTTACTACAGGTGAAAATTTTCACCTCCAGCACTATCTGGGAGCACATAGGGAAGAAAAAAATGGTGAGTATGGTTACACTTTTCGTGTGTGGGCACCTAATGCTCAGGCTGTTCACTTGGTAGGGGATTTCACCAATTGGGTTGAAAATCAAATTCCGATGGAACGGAATGAATTTGGAGTCTGGGAAGTATTTACCAGTCTTGCTCAAGAAGGCCAAATTTACAAGTACCATATCACACGTGCAAATGGTCATCAGCTTATGAAGATTGACCCTTTGGCTGTACGGTATGAGGCACGACCTGGTACTGGGGCTATTTTAACAGAAATCCCAGAGAAAAAATGGAAAGATGGACTTTGGTTAGCTCGTAGAAAACGCTTGAGCTTTGAAGAGCGTCCTGTCAATATTTACGAGGTCCATGCTGGGTCTTGGAAGAGAAATCCTGATGGCAGTTCCTATAGTTTTGCTCAATTGAAAGATGAACTCATTCCTTACTTGGTTGAGATGAACTATACTCACATTGAGTTTATGCCCTTGATGTCTCACCCTCTCGGTTTGAGTTGGGGCTATCAGCTTATGGGTTACTTTGCTTTAGAGCATGCCTATGGTCGCCCTGAGGAATTTCAAGATTTTGTTGAAGAATGTCATTTAAACAATATAGGGGTTATCGTAGACTGGGTACCTGGTCACTTTACCATCAATGATGATGCTTTAGCTTATTATGATGGGACGCCAACTTTTGAGTATCAGGACCATAATAAGGCCCATAACTACGGTTGGGGCGCACTCAATTTTGACCTTGGAAAGAATGAAGTCCAGTCCTTCTTGATTTCTAGTATCAAGTTTTGGATTGACTTTTACCATTTGGACGGTATTCGCGTGGATGCAGTTAGCAACATGCTCTATCTTGATTATGATAATGCTCCATGGACGCCTAATAAAGATGGGGGCAATCTCAACTACGAAGGCTATTATTTCTTAAAACGTTTAAATGATGTCATTAAACAAGTTCATCCAGATGTGATGATGATTGCAGAAGAGAGTTCGTCTGCAACCAAGATTACGGGGATGAAAGAACTTGGTGGTCTAGGATTTGATTATAAGTGGAATATGGGCTGGATGAATGATATCCTCCGATTCTACGAAGAAGACCCAATTTACCGTAAGTACGACTTTAATTTAGTGACTTTCAGCTTTATGTATGTCTTCAAGGAAAATTATCTCCTACCATTCTCGCACGATGAAGTGGTTCATGGTAAGAAGAGTATGATGCATAAGATGTGGGGAGATCGCTACAATCAATTCGCAGGCTTACGCAATCTCTACACTTACCAAATTTGTCACCCAGGTAAAAAATTGCTTTTCATGGGTAGCGAATACGGGCAATTCCTAGAATGGAAATCTGAAGAACAATTGGAATGGTCCAACCTAGAAGACCCAATGAATGCTAAGATGAAGGATTTCACTTCTCAGCTAAACCAGTTTTACAAAGACCATCGCTGTCTGTGGGAAATCGATACTAGCTATGATGGTATTGAAATCATCGATGCGGATAATCGAGACCAGAGTGTTCTTTCCTTCATCCGTAAGGGTAAGAAGGATGATATGTTAGTCTGTGTCTTTAATATGGCACCTGTTGAACGAAAAGATTTTACAATCGGACTACCTGTTGCAGGGATTTACGAAGAAGTCTGGAATACTGAGTTAGAAGAGTGGGGCGGTGTCTGGAAAGAACATAATCAAACTGTTCAAACGCAAGAAGGACTATGGAAACATTATGAGCAGACCTTGACCTTTACCCTACCGGCTATGGGAGCAAGTATATGGAAAATTAAGCGTCGCTTGAAACCTACTAAAACTGTCACAAGTAAAAACCAAAAAGGAGTAGAAAATGAAGAATGAAATGTTAGCTTTGATTCTTGCTGGTGGGCAAGGAACTCGTCTCGGTAAACTCACTCAAAGCATCGCAAAACCAGCTGTGCAATTTGGTGGGCGCTACCGTATCATTGACTTTGCTCTTTCAAACTGTGCCAACTCAGGCATCAACAATGTTGGAGTCATTACACAGTACCAACCACTTGCTCTCAACAACCATATTGGGAATGGTTCAAGCTGGGGACTAGACGGTATCAATTCAGGTGTCTCTATTCTTCAACCTTATTCTGCAAGTGAAGGAAATCGTTGGTTTGAAGGGACTAGTCACGCTATTTACCAAAATATCGACTATATCGATAGTGTCAACCCTGAGTATGTTTTGATTCTGTCTGGGGACCACATCTACAAAATGGATTATGATGATATGCTCCAGTCTCACAAGGATAATAATGCCAGTTTGACAGTAGCTGTTCTAGATGTTCCTCTTAAGGAAGCTAGCCGTTTTGGTATCATGAACACAGATGCTAATAACCGCATTGTTGAATTTGAAGAAAAACCAGCCCAACCTAAATCTACCAAAGCTTCTATGGGGATTTATATCTTTGATTGGCAACGTCTCCGCAATATGCTTGTTGCTGCTGAAAAGAGCAATGTCGATATGTCAGACTTCGGTAAAAATGTCATTCCAAATTACCTTGAGTCAGGTGAAAGTGTCTATGCCTATGAATTTAATGGTTACTGGAAAGATGTTGGTACTATTGAGTCGCTTTGGGAAGCGAACATGGAGTACATTTCTCCAGAAAATGCCTTGGACAGCCGTAACCGTCAATGGAAGATTTACTCAAGAAACTTAATTTCACTACCAAACTTCCTTGGGGCAAATGCTCATGTGGAAGATTCATTGGTTGTTGATGGTTGTTTCGTAGATGGAACTGTTAAACATTCTATCCTTTCAACAGGTGCGCAAGTTCGCGAAGGGGCAGAAGTAGTAGATTCAGTTATCATGAGTGGTGCAATTGTTGGTCAGGGAGCTAAATCAAACGTGCCATCATTGGTGAAGGTGCAGTTATTTCTGATGGTGTCGAAATTGATGGAACAGAAGAAGTACAAGTTGTAGGATATGATGAAGTAGTGGGGGTAGCAACAGATGAAGATTGATAAATATTCTGCCATTTTAGGAAACACAGTTGGTTTTCATGATATGTCAACATTGACAGACCACCGTCCAGTAGCTAGTTTGCCATTTGGTGGTAAATATCGCTTGATTGACTTCCCACTTTCAAGTCTTGCTAATGCAGGTGTCCGTAGTATCTTTGGTATTTTCCAACAAGATAATATCAGTTCAGTCTTTGATCATATCCGTTCTGGGCGTGAGTGGGGCTTGTCAACGCTTCTCAGTCACTATTATCTAGGTATTTACAATACCCGTGTGGAAAGTAGTACAGTTGGAAAAGAATACTACCAACAGTTGCTTACTTATTTGAAACGTTCTGGGTCAAACCAAACAGTATCACTCAACTGTGATGTTCTGATTAACATTGATTTGAATCAAGTATTCCATCTACATACTACAACAAAAGGGCCAATCACTGTAGTTTATAAAAAACTACCTAAAAAAGACATTTCAGAAGTAAATGCAATCTTGGATGTAGATGAAACAGATCATGTTCGTTCTCATAAACTCTTTGATGGCAAATCAACAGATGAAGTTTACAATATGTCCACAGATATCTTTGTCGTTGACACACCTTGGTTGATTGAACGTTTAGAAGAAGAAGCTAAGAAAGAACATCCAGAGAAATTGCGCTATGTATTGCGTGATTTGGCTGCAAAAGAAGGGGCTTTTGCCTACGAATACACAGGTTATTTGGCAAATATTCATTCTGTAGAGTCTTATTACCAAGCTAACAAAGATATGCTTGAATCTCAAAAATTTTACTCACTCTTTACTCCAAACCAAAAGATTTATACAAAGGTTAAGAATGAAGAACCAACTTACTACGCTAACACATCTAAGGTAAGCACTTCCCAGTTTGCTTCTGGTAGTATCATTGAAGGTCAAGTGGCTAATTCTGTCTTATCACGTAATATTCATGTACACAAGGGCAGCTTGGTTAAAGATAGCCTACTCTTCCCTCGTGTTGTGATTGGAGAAGGAGCTCAGGTCGAATATGCTATCTTGGACAAGGGTGTGGAAGTTGCGAATGGTGTTGTGATTCGAGGAACTGCTGAACACCCAGTTGTCGTTAAGAAAGGTGCTAAAGTAACAGAGGATATTCATTCATGAAAATTTTATTTGTAGCAGCAGAGGGTGCACCCTTTTCAAAAACAGGTGGTTTGGGAGACGTCATTGGCGCTCTTCCAAAATCACTGGTAAAGCTGGGCATGAAGTTGCAGTAATTTTACCCTACTATGACATGGTAGAGGCTAAATTTGGCAATCAGATTGAAGATGTTCTTCATTTTGAGGTGAGTGTTGGTTGGCGCAGACAGTACTGTGGGATTAAGAAAACAGTTTTAAACGGTGTAACCTTCTACTTTATTGACAACCAATATTATTTCTTCCGTGGGCATGTTTACGGTGATTTTGATGACGGAGAACGCTTTGCTTTCTTCCAACTTGCTGCCATTGAGGCTATGGAAAGGATTAACTTTATCCCTGACCTTCTCCATGTTCATGACTACCATACAGCTATGATTCCGTTCTTGTTAAAGGAAAAATACCGTTGGATTCAAGCCTATGAGGGTATTAAAACTGTTTTAACCATTCATAATTTGGAATTCCAAGGACAGTTTTCTGAAGGAATGTTGGGTGATTTGTTTGGAGTTGGCTTTGAACGTTATGCTGATGGTACCCTTCGCTGGAACAACTGTCTGAACTGGATGAAGGCAGGTATTCTTTACGCAGACCGTGTTTCAACCGTTTCGCCTAGCTATGCTCATGAAATTATGACCAGCCAGTTCGGATGTAACTTGGATCAGATTCTTCGAATGGAGTCTGGTAAAGTTTCTGGTATCGTGAATGGGATTGATGCCGATTTGTATAATCCTCAGACAGATGCCCTTTTAGACTATCATTTTAATCAAGAAGATTTGTCTGGAAAAGCCCAGAATAAGGCAAAATTACAAGAAAGAGTTGGTTTACCAGTTAGAGCTGACGTTCCTCTGGTAGGAATTGTTTCTCGTTTGACACGTCAAAAAGGTTTTGATGTGGTGGTGGAAAGTTTGCACCATATCTTGCAAGAAGATGTTCAGATTGTTCTTTTGGGAACTGGTGATCCGGCCTTTGAAGGAGCTTTCTCATGGTTTGCTCAGATTTATCCTGATAAGCTATCATCTAATATCACTTTTGATGTCAAACTAGCACAAGAAATCTATGCGGCTTGCGACCTCTTCCTCATGCCAAGTCGTTTGAACCGTGTGGCTTGTCTCAAATGATGGCTATGCGCTACGGAACCTTGCCATTGGTCCATGAAGTTGGTGGCTTGCGAGATACTGTTCAAGCCTTTAATCCGATTGAAGGAAGCGGTACTGGTTTTAGCTTTGACAATCTATCTCCTTACTGGTTAAATTGGACTTTCCAAACATCTTTGGACTTGTATAGAAACCATCCAGACATTTGGAGAAACCTACAAAAACAAGCTATGGAGTGCGATTTCTCATGGGATACAGCCTGCAAGTCGTACCTAGACTTGTATCATAGTTTAGTTAATTAATAGATAAAATCGTATGATGACTTCATACGATTTTTGGGCTATTTAGAGAGGAGAACTGATGTCTCAAGTAAAAGGCTTGTGTGTTATGGATGTTGATGGAACCTTAATCCTAGAAGAAGTGATTGATTTGTTGGGAAGAGAGGTAGGTCGTGAGGAGGAAATTTCACAGATTACAAGTCGGGCAATGCGAGGAGAGATAGACTTTGAAAGCAGTTTAAGCAAAAGAGTTTCCTTGTTGGCAGGTCTTCCTATTTCGGTCTTTGATAAAGTTTTCAACTCTATTCATTTAACGCCAAATGCCCAAGAATTCGTCTCTATTCTCCAAAAGAATAGTATTCTTGTTGGTTTGGTGTCTGGTGGATTTACACCAATAGTTGATAGATTAGCAAAATCCCTTGGTATTGCCTATTTCTCTGCCAATCAACTTGAAGTCAAAGACGGTCTTGTGACAGGAAAATTAGTCGGACAAATTATCAGTCCCCAGGTTAAAAAAGAGACTCTGGAAAAATGGAGATTTGAACTGAACCTTCCTAGAGAAAGAACGGTTGCAATCGGTGATGGGGCCAATGATTTATTAATGTTGAAGTCGGCGGGATTAGGAATCGCCTTTTGTGCCAAAAAAGTACTCAAAAAAGAAATACCGAATCATGTTGATAAGAGGGATTTTTTAGAAGTACTTCCTTTGATTGACTTTTTAGAATGAGGGAAAATATGAAGATTGTAATTGCACCAGATTCATTTAAGGAAAGCTTGTCCGCTCAACAGGTAGCTGAAGCAATAAAAAGAGGTTTCCAAAAATCGATAGCAGATGTAGAATGTATCCTCTGCCCTGTTGGTGATGGTGGCGAAGGCACAGTAGATTCCATTCGACACTCTCTTGACCTAGAAGAAAAATGGATCCAAGTTACAGGACCTTTTGGACAAAAAGAAGCCATGCGCTATTTTCAAAAAGGGGAACTGGCACTCTTTGAAGTTGCGGACTTGGTTGGCCTTGGAAAGATTCCGCTACAGAAACGAAATCCACTTCAAATCCAAACTTGTGGTATTGGAGAGTTGATTCGCGATCTCATTGCTAAAGGGATTAAAGAAATCTATATCGGCGTTGGTGGAACGGCCAGTAATGACGGAGGACTGGGGATTGCTGCTGGTTTGGGTTATCGATTTTATGATAAGGATGGAAATGTCTTGCAGGCTTGCGGTCAATCCTTATTAAACTTAGCTTCGGTTTCAACAGAAAATCGCTATGAAATTCCTGAAAGTGTTCAAATTCGTATTTTAGCAGATGTCGTGAGTCCCTTATGTGGTCATCAAGGTGCGACTTACACTTTTGGCAAACAAAAAGGCCTAGATCCTACTATATTTGAGACCGTAGATCAGGCGATGCAAGATTTTTATGAAAAAGTTTCACCTGTAACATTGAAAATTAAAGGAGCAGGAGCTGGTGGAGGCCTTGCTGGTGGCTTGTGTGCCTTTGCTCAGGCCAATATTGTTTCTGGTATTGATACCTGCTTGAACTTAATCAATTTTGATAAGGAAGTTTCAGATGCTGATTTGGTTATTGTTGGAGAGGGAAGGCTAGATCGTCAAAGTTTAGCAGGTAAAGCGCCTATAGGTGTTGCAAAAAGAACTCCTGCCGGAGTTCCTGTGATTGCTATTTGCGGTAGTCTTGCTAAAGATTTACCTCCCTTACCATTTGAAAATATCCAAGCGACCTTTTCTATTGTGGAGAAATGTGAACCTTTGGAAGATAGTTTGAAAAATGCCAGTCTCTATCTGGAGCACACGGCTGCCAATATTGGGCGTTTATTAAGTATGCGCAATATTTAGCTAAACCATTTCTTCCAGATGGATGTTTTGGCTGGTTCTTCCTTTTTACCTTCCCAAAGTTTTGCAAAAGCAAGTCGAAGATCCTTTTCTTCTACTTGAACTGGTGCATTGCTATGGATAATCAGGCCAAAAGGAGAAGAAGTATGCTCTTCAGATACTATGGTGGCTTGATTATTCGTTTCTTTTGCTTCTTTCAAGTAGAAAACTTGCTTATCAAACTCGATATTTGGCGAAATCTTCACAAATAGTGGCTCAGCTTTTTCCTGAAGGTTTTCTAAAATAGATAAAAAGCCTTTTTCTAGCTGAGGGCTATTTGCTGTGTCAATATCTGCATATCCAAGAACTCTTTCCTCAAAAGTACCAAGATAGCGTCTTTGCTCATCCGGATTTAATTTTGGCCCACCGTGAGCTTTTTCAAGTAATTGTTTTGATAAATCTGTCATGAAAACAGTATATCATAAAAGTTAGAATATAACAGACAAAAGAAAGCGATTTCTTTATAAAGTTAAGGAAAATTTGCACAAAGATAACGTTTTTTCTTGAAAAAGGAGGGGTTTTAAGGTATTATAGAGGTGTAAAAAATTTAACTCATAAGGAGAGTAAAAAATGTCAATTATTACTGATGTTTACGCTCGCGAAGTCCTAGACTCACGCGGTAACCCAACACTTGAAGTAGAAGTTTACACTGAATCAGGTGCTTTCGGACGTGGTATGGTTCCATCAGGAGCTTCTACTGGTGAACACGAAGCAGTTGAACTTCGCGATGGTGACAAATCTCGTTACGGTGGTCTTGGTACACAAAAAGCTGTTGACAACGTAAACAACATCATTGCTGAAGCTATCATCGGCTACGATGTACGTGATCAACAAGCTATCGACCGTGCTATGATCGCTCTTGACGGTACTCCTAACAAAGGTAAATTGGGTGCTAACGCAATCCTTGGTGTGTCTATCGCTGTAGCTCGTGCTGCTGCTGACTATCTTGAAATCCCACTTTACAGCTACCTTGGTGGATTCAACACTAAAGTTCTTCCAACTCCAATGATGAACATCATCAACGGTGGTTCTCACTCTGACGCTCCAATCGCATTCCAAGAGTTCATGATCTTGCCAGTTGGTGCGCCAACATTTAAAGAAGCTCTTCGTTACGGTGCTGAAATCTTCCACGCTCTTAAGAAAATCCTTAAATCACGTGGTTTGGAAACTGCCGTAGGTGACGAAGGTGGATTCGCTCCTCGTTTCGAAGGAACTGAAGACGGTGTTGAAACTATCCTTGCTGCAATCGAAGCTGCTGGATATGTTCCAGGTAAAGATGTATTTATCGGATTTGACTGTGCTTCATCAGAATTCTACGATAAAGAACGTAAAGTTTACGACTACACTAAATTTGAAGGTGAAGGCGCTGCTGTTCGTACATCTGCAGAACAAATCGACTACCTTGAAGAATTGGTTAACAAATATCCAATCATCACTATCGAAGATGGTATGGATGAAAACGACTGGGATGGTTGGAAAGCTCTTACAGAACGTCTTGGTAAGAAAGTACAACTTGTTGGTGACGACTTCTTCGTAACAAACACTGACTACCTTGCACGTGGTATCCAAGAAGGTGCTGCTAACTCAATCCTTATCAAAGTTAACCAAATCGGTACTCTTACTGAAACTTTTGAAGCTATCGAAATGGCTAAAGAAGCTGGTTACACTGCCGTTGTATCACACCGTTCAGGTGAAACTGAAGATTCAACAATCGCTGACATCGCAGTTGCAACTAACGCAGGACAAATCAAGACTGGTTCACTTTCACGTACAGACCGTATCGCTAAATACAACCAATTGCTTCGTATCGAAGACCAACTTGGTGAAGTAGCTGAATACCGTGGATTGAAATCATTCTACAACCTTAAAAAATAAAATAGTTCAGTGAACTATTTTATCCCGAACCTTGAAATTCCAAAGTTTGGCCGTTGATTTAACAACATTTCTAGCCCCTCGGATTTTATCCGAAGGGCTTTTTTTCTGTTCAGGGGGCAAAAAAGGGGCGGTGTTTATGGTATAATAGACAAAAATACGTGAATTAGAAAGAAATTATGTCTAAAGAAATTGATATTGAGTATTACCACCAGCTAGCCTTACAAAAGCAGAAGGAACATCGTAAAGTTTTAGCTAATCTAAAGAAAAAGCCACCTAAAAACCTAGACAAGATAGCGCAGCAGATACACCAAGAGGTCTTTGCGGAAATTGATTGTACTGCCTGTGCTAACTGTTGTAAGACTTTGGGACCCGACTTCAAGGAAGCAGATATTACCCGTATTGCCAAGTATTTCAAAATGAAATTACCCGCTTTTGAAGCAGAGTTTTTGCAAGTAGATGAAGATGGGGATAAGGTTTTCAAATCTATGCCTTGCCCATTTTTAGGGGGAGATAACCTCTGTTCCATCTATGACGTTCGTCCAAAGGCCTGTCGTGAATTTCCCCATACAGACCGTAAAAAGATCCATCAAATCAATCATCTAACGATTAAGAATACTTTGACCTGTCCAGCAGCCTATCTCTTTGTTGAGAAATTAAAGGATAAGTTATAGAGATTTAAAGGATAAAAAAATTCTAATAATAACTAGCAATATGAAGGGAGTGTTCCTGTGCCTAGACCAAAAACAAAAGAGGAGCTAGTGCTGGCCTCTAAGGAAAACTATGACAAGCTCAACCGTTTCATCTCCCAACTAAGTGAAGATGAGCTACAGACTCCATTTGATTTTTCAAGAGACCCAAAGAAAAAAGAAGCTCACTGGAAAAGGGATAAGAATCTTCGGGATGTCTTGATTCATCTTTATGAATGGTATCGGCCGTCTACAAATCACAAAAAAGATTGTTTAGATTTCCTTTATACGGGTTTCAATAAGATGGTTTAGGTAAAAATTTTGAATAGGTGACTATATCTATTACGGCTATTACTTCCCCTATAAGTACAGAAGATAGTGTAAGATGGAATTGATAAACAAGATAATCTATTCTGCCATTTTCTAAAGGAGAATCAAATTCTTTAGCTGTTTTGAATACAATTTATTGAGATGTTTTAAAGTTTAGTTAGGAGGAAACTATGTGGACAAAAAGGAGTTCTTATGTTACAGAATCAAAACAGTTACAAGATTATTTGGAAAAAGAGGGTAGTTTTCATGATTTTATCATTGGTTCATTTTCATACAATAGTCAACTGAATAAATTAGACCTGACTATTGAGGAAGACTACACCTTTTCCGACGTTTCTAATGCACCAGCTTTAGTTTGGGATTTGTCTTGTCAGGGGGTCAGTGACTTTATAGTGGAAAGCATGGATGGTTTATCTAAGTGGTGGCTTAGCGAGTTGTTATTTGATGGGGAAACTTTTCAAGTACAATTGGCTAACGGCTATTTCTCTTTTAAAGCAACTAGTTTTTCCTTGGGGATTCCTCATAAAACTGCAACTGATTTTGGTATAGAGATTTCTCGAATCCACTATGATTATCTTTTGCAAGAAGTAAAAGCAAGAAAAATAGTGGATGAAATTGCTTTCGCTTTTGAAAGTGATAATGATGATGTACTCAGATCTATTGGTGTTTCTAACTCTGAAAAAGCACCTTTTTGGATTGGGATATCGGATAGTCCAGATGTTAAAAGATATCAAGAAATCGACGATCTTTTTAACGACAAAATTTATAATGGAAAATCCTTGAAGGAGAGATGGTCTGAGGTAATTATTTATGGTATTGGAGGTTTGTCAGTTGACAAATGGTTGACTTTTGCAGAGCATTCTGTGGATCCAAATGTCTTTGATTCAGAAGAAGATGGTGCTCTTTTTATTAATGGAGTTGAATTTGATGGTTTTATTGATGAAGATAAAAATTGCAAATTTTGTGGTGAAAACCAGTGTTATTTGAATGATTATGATGAGTATTTTTGTCCTTTCTGTAACCAGTGGTTGTACGAAGATTGCTGGGATAAAGATGAAACACATTTTTTCAAAAAACGTCCTTTGGAACCCGCCTTGCTTTGGAAACCCAAAAAGGAACTACGTTTTTGTCAAGTTGTTTACAGTCAAAACGGTAAGCCTTATACCTATTACTGCCCTGAGGACTCAATCATTGAAGGGGATTGGGTTTCTGTTCCAGTTGGAAAACAGAATCATAAAAAAGAAGCACAAATTATCAAAGTATTTCACAGTCAAGTACATAAACTACCATTTCCTTTAAACAAAATTAAAGTAGTTTCTAAAAAGTTGTCTAGTATGAGTCAAGAAGCAGAAAAAATTGTTAATGAGTTGAGAAAAAACGGTTTGATTTGCGATTTAATAAAGGGGAAATTACCAGCAGATTCGTCTGTTGCTTATGATTTATTAAAAACACCAATTGGACATTTTTGGTTAGAGTTCAATCATCAACCAATTAAAATGTTTATTAAAGCAGATTATCCTGTCGATGGTAGTAAGTATTTTGTTGAAGCTTCTTATTTTATCAAGCCTAATCAGACTGATTTTGACAACTTTAAACAACTTTGTCTCTGTACAGATATAGATTTTAGAAGCGCTAGACTGATTGATAGCCTAGGTGGTGAACATCAAGATGGGTATAATTGGCAAATGAATGAATATGATATTGGGTTAGCTTCTCATCCATATTCTTACATGGAAGATGAAGTCTCTGAAACTCCGGTTGGTCTACCTCTATATGTTTCCTGGTATGAGGAATTTAAACACCTATATGGTTTTTCGGTTGCTTGGAAATACTATGAGTCGGATGAAGATTTATCTGTTTGGTATAACGTTTAAACCAAAACATTAAGTTTTACACCTCTTTAGAAAGGAAAACCTCAAATTGTCTTACAAATTTTTACTCTTCGACCTAGACCACACTCTTCTTGATTTTGATGCTGCTGAGGATGTGGCTTTGACACAACTCCTAAAAGAAGAAGGAGTTGCCGATATTCAGTCTTATAAAGATTATTACGTTCCTATGAACAAGGCTCTCTGGAAGGACTTGGAGCAAAAGAAAATCAGTAAACAAGAGCTGGTTAACACGCGCTTTTCTCGTTTATTCGCTCACTTTGGACAGGAAAAGGACGGTAGTTTTTTAGCCCAGCGTTATCAATTTTACCTCGCTCAGCAAGGGCAAACGATTTCGGGTGCTCATGAACTTTTGGACAACCTCATTGAGCGAGATTATGAGCTGTATGCTGCGACAAATGGTATTACTGCCATTCAGACAGGGCGTTTGGCTCAATCTGGTCTGGCACCTTATTTCAATCAAGTCTTTATCTCAGAACAGTTGCAAACACAAAAGCCTGATGCTCTCTTTTATGAAAAAATCGGTCAGCAGATTGCTGATTTTAGTAAAGAAAAGACGCTGATGATTGGAGATTCTCTAACTGCTGACATTCAAGGTGGCAATAATGCTGGGATTGACACCATCTGGTACAATCCTCATGACCTCGAAAATCACACACAAGCCCAGCCAACCTACGAAGTCCATTCTTACCAAGACTTGCTGGATTGTTTAGATAAACTGTAAAAAGTGGTTTCCATAGCCACTTTTTGCTATAATAGAGGCAGTAAAAACGAAGGAGTAGCAAATGATGTCAAGACCAGCTCTTTCTCTTTATGCACCATTGTATACACTAAAGGAAGTTGATCAAAATATCTGGATAGTAGACGGTGATTTGATTCAAATGGATATGAAGGTTTTCAAACTACCTTTTCAGACACGTATGACGGTGGTTAAGTTAAATGATGGCAAACTCTGGATTCATTCTCCCATCGCGCCAAACGAGGAGCTCTTTACTGAACTGGATGCTATGGGCAGAGTCGCTTACCTGATTTCTCCAAATAAGATTCACTATACCTATATTGCAGATTGGAAAAAAAGATATCCTCATGCGCAAGCATGGTCTAGTCCAGGAGTTGAAGAGAGAGCGAAAAGTCAGAAAGTAAAGCTGGTATTTGATGCTCCCTTAACAGATGAGTCTCCTGACTTATGGTCTGATGAGATTGATCAACTTATTTTTAAGGGAAGTTCTGTGATTGAAGAAGTGGTGTTTTTTCATAAATCAACTAAAACACTCATTGTAACGGACCTTATAGAGAATTTTGAACCGGAAAAGATAGCTAGTCCAATCCGAAGAAAAATCTATCGGTTAGCCCGAGTAACAGCCCCTGATGGGCAAACTCCTATCGATTATAGGATGACCTTTTTTAGAAGACAAATAGAGGCAAAGGTTTCCTTTTCTCGTATGTTAAACTGGCAACCTGATAAGATTATACTTGCACACGGCCTATGCTTTTTTGAGAATGGTACGGATGAATTAAGACGTGCTTTTAGATGGATACGGTAAAGGAGAGAAAGATGCAACACTTGTCTTGGCATGCTTTGATTAAGGAGCAATTACCTGAAGGTTATTTCGGGAAAATCAATCAGTTTATGAATCATGTTTATGCTCAGGGAACTGTTTATCCATCTAAGGAAAAGGTTTTTCAGGCTCTCTTGACTACACCGCTTGAAGAAGTGAAGGTAGTGATTCTGGGGCAAGACCCCTATCACGGACCAGGTCAAGCGCAGGGTTTGAGTTTTTCTGTACCTGACTCTATCCCAGCTCCGCCATCCTTGCAAAATATCTTGAAAGAATTGTCAGATGATATCGGAGTTAAGAAATCCCATGATTTGACAGCTTGGGCTGAGCAAGGAGTCTTACTTCTCAATGCTTGCTTGACTGTTCCTGCTGGACAGGCTAATGGTCATGCTGGCCAGATATGGGAGCCTTTTACTGATGCTGTGATTCAGGTGGTCAATCGTCTGGATAGACCAGTGGTCTTTGTACTTTGGGGAGCTTATGCACGCAAGAAGAAGGTCTTAGTTACCAATCCTCATCACTTGATTATCGAATCAGCCCATCCCAGTCCTTTATCTGTTTACAGAGGATTTTGGGGTTCCAAGCCTTTTTCTAAGGCCAATACATTCTTAAAAGAGACAGGACAAGAGCCAATCGATTGGCTTAGATAAGGAGAAAATATGCCTCAGTTAGCGACGATTTGCTACATTGATAACGGAAAAGAACTGCTCATGCTCCACCGTAATAAGAAACCCAATGATGTTCATGAAGGGAAATGGATTGGCGTGGGTGGTAAGCTAGAGCGTGGTGAGACACCTCAAGAATGCGCGGCGCGTGAAATCCTCGAAGAAACAGGGCTCAAAGCCAAGCCAGTTCTAAAAGGTGTTATCACTTTTCCAGAATTTACGCCAGATTTAGACTGGTACACCTATGTTTTTAAGGTGACGGAGTTTGAGGGTGAATTGATTGATTGCAACGAGGGAACGCTAGAATGGGTTCCCTATGACGAGGTTTTGAGCAAGCCAACTTGGGAAGGTGACCACACCTTTGTTGAATGGCTTTTAGAGGACAAACCCTTCTTTTCAGCCAAGTTTGTTTATGATGGGGACAAATTATTGGATACTCAAGTTGATTTTTATGAATAAAGGAGAAAGCTGATGCTAGTAATCAAAAACGGTCGTGTAATGGATCCCAAGTCTGGTTTGGATCAAGTGTGTGATGTCTTGATTCAAGATGGGAAAATTGTCAAAATTGCGCCTGAGATTAAAGAAGAAGGGGCAGAGGTGCTTGATGCTACTGGTCTTGTAGTTGCGCCTGGTTTGGTTGATATCCATGTTCATTTCCGTGAACCTGGTCAAACCCACAAGGAAGATATCCATACTGGTGCCCTAGCGGCCGCTGCAGGTGGTTTTACAACGGTCGTTATGATGGCTAATACTAGTCCAACCATTTCAGATGTTGAGACTTTGCAAGAAGTTCTCCAGTCAGCTGCAAAGGAGAAGATTAATGTTAAGACGGTTGCGACAATCACGAAGAATTTTAATGGCCAAGACTTGACTGACTTTCAGGCGTTTTTAGAAGCTGGTGCGGTTGGTTTTTCTGATGACGGTATTCCGCTTGAAAGCAGCAAAGTGGTCAAGGAAGCCATGGAGGAAGCCAAAAAGCTTAATACCTTTATCAGTCTACATGAGGAAGATCCAGGATTGAACGGTGTTCTTGGATTTAATGAAAATATTGCTAAAGAACATTTCCATATTTGCGGTGCGACTGGGGTGGCTGAGTATGCTATGATGGCGCGTGATGTCATGATTGCCTATGCAACTAAGGCACATGTTCACATCCAGCACTTGTCTAAGGAAGAAAGTGTTAAAGTAGTGGAGTTTGCTCAGGGATTGGGTGCGCAAGTCACAGCAGAAGTAGCGCCACAGCATTTTTCTAAGACCGAAGCGCTCCTTTTGACACAAGGTAGCAATGCTAAGATGAATCCGCCACTTCGTTTGGAATCAGACCGTCGTGCCGTTATCGAAGGTCTCAAATCTGGCGTTATCACAGTCATCGCTACTGACCACGCGCCTCACCATGCGGATGAAAAAAATGTCGAGGATATCACCAAAGCGCCATCTGGCATGACTGGTTTGGAGACCTCTCTGTCTCTCGGTTTGACTTATTTGGTGGAAGCTGGAGAGTTGAGCTTGATGGAATTACTAGAAAAAATGACATATAACCCAGCTAAGCTTTACAATTTTGAAGCAGGTTACTTGGCTGAGAATGGTCCAGCAGATATCACTATTTTTGATGCTAAGGCTGACCGCCTTGTGGACTCCCATTTTGCTTCCAAAGCAGCGAATTCACCATTCATCGGTGAAACCTTGAAAGGGCAGGTTAAATATACCATCTGTAAGGGACAAATTGTCTATCAAAAACTAGGTGGGAGTCTGCTCTGTAAATAAAAAAAGAATAGAGAGTCTATATGTACCAAACCCATCATTTTAAAGACAAGTTTATCTTATTTTTTTTAAAGATATTTTTTTCCCTATCCTGATTTATCAATTTGCCAATTATTCTGCCTCCTTTGTTGATACGACTATGACAGGTCAATACAATACCATGGATTTGGCTGGTGTGTCTATGGCAACCAGTATCTGGAACCCCTTCTTTACATTCCCTAACAGGGATTGTATCAGCCCTGGTGCCCATCATTGGTCACCATCTTGGTCGAGGCAAAAAGGAAGAAGTTGCGTCAGATTTTTACCAGTTTATCTATCTGGCCTTGGGTCTATCTGTAGTCTTACTGGGACTGGTACTTTTCTTGGCACCTCCAATCTTGAATCATATTGGGTTAGAAGCACCAGTGGCAGCAATAGCGGTTCGCTATCTCTGGTTTTTTTATCTATCGGGATTATTCCTTTGTTGCTCTTTAGTGTCATTCGCTCTTTGCTGGATTCGCTGGGCTTGACTAAACTGTCCATGTATCTCATGCTTTTGTTACTTCCTCTCAATAGTGGATTTAACTATCTCTTTATTTTCGGAGCCTTTGGTGTTCCAGAGCTGGGAGGTGCGGGGTCTGGTTTAGGTACTTCCTTGGCCTACTGGGTCTTGTTGGGAATTTCTGTTTTGGTTTTATTTAAGCAGGAGAAGCTCAAAGCCTTACATCTTGAGAAATGCATTCCTCTTAATATGGATAAAATCAAGGAAGGAGTTCGCTTAGGTTTGCCTATTGGGGGAACTGTCTTTGCGGAAGTGGCTATCTTTTCCGTGGTTGGTTTGATTATGGCTAAGTTCTCGTCCTTGATTATCGCTAGTCACCAGTCAGCTATGAACTTTTCAAGTCTCATGTACGCCTTTCCTATGAGTATCTCATCGGCTATGGCCATTGTCGTGTCTTATGAAGTGGGAGCCAAGCGATTTGATGATGCGAAGACCTATATTGGTCTAGGAAGATGGACAGCCCTCATTTTTGCAGGCTTCACCTTATCCTTCCTTTACATTTTTAGAGGAAATGTGGCCAGTCTTTATGGTAACGACCCAGAATTTATCGATTTGACAGCGCGCTTTTTAACTTATAGTCTTTTCTTTCAGTTAGCAGATACCTTTGCAGCACCGCTTCAAGGAATTTTGCGGGGTTATAAGGATACAGTTATTCCTTTTTACCTTGGTTTGATTGGTTATTGGGGCGTAGCAATCCCAGTGGCTATGGTATTTGATTCCCTAACAGATTTTGGAGCTTATTCATACTGGATTGGTTTGATTATTAGTCTGATTGTGAGTGGGGCGCTCTATCGTTGGCGTTTAACTGTGATTATGAAGAGATTTGAATCTTTAGCAAAATTTAAACGCTGAAAAGTTTGTGAAAAAATATTCTTGACAAGAAAATCCCTTGTTCTCATGGGGTTTTCTTTTTTATTTTGTGAAATTTTCTTGAGAAAAACTTTGACAGTATTTTCCAAAAACGGTAAAATAGTAAGGTAAGAAGAAAGTTAGAAAGGCAAGAAGATGTCAACTTTAGATAAAAATCTTTTGCTAGAAATGTTTCGTAAGATGGAAGAAATCCGTCGTATGGACTTAAAAATTGCGCAATTAGTAAAGAAAGGGAAAGTGCCAGGGATGACGCACTTTTCTGTTGGAGAGAAGCTGCCAATGTGGGAGCTATGTTGGCTCTCAATCCAGATGATCTGATTACCTCAAACCACCGTGGTCACGGGCAAGCTATTGCTAAAGGAATTGACCTCAACGGAATGATGGCTGAAATCCTCGGTAAATACACTGGAACCTGTAAAGGAAAAGGTGGTTCCATGCATATCGCTGACCTTGATGCTGGTAACCTCGGTGCCAATGGTATCGTAGGTGGTGGTATGGGGATTGCTGTTGGTGCAGCCCTCAGTCAGCAAATGCAACATACAGGAAAAATTGTTGTCTGCTTTTTTGGGGATGGTGCGACCAATGAAGGTGTTTTCCACGAAGCGGTCAACATGGCTTCTATTTGGAAGCTGCCAGTCATTTTCTACTGCATTAACAATGGTTATGGTATCTCTGCGGATATCAAGAAAATGACCAACGTAGAACATATCCACCAACGTAGCGCCGCTTATGGAATTCCTGGGATGTTTATCGAAGATGGCAACAATGTCATTGACGTCTATGAAGGATTTAAGAAAGCTGTAGATCATGTTCGTGGTGGTAATGGACCAGTCTTGATTGAAAGTGTAACCTATCGCTGGCTTGGTCACTCATCATCTGACCCTGGCAAATATCGTACCCGTGAAGAAGTGGAATTGTGGAAACAAAAAGATCCAATCGAAAATCTTCGCAAGTACCTCATTGAAAACACTATTGCAAGTGCCCAAGAATTGGAAGAAATTCAAGCGCAAGTCAAGGAAGCAGTAGAAGCTTCTGTTAAATTTGCGGAAGAAAGTCCATTCCCACCGCTTGAATCAGCATTTGAAGATATTTACGCAGACTAAGGAGAAAGAGATAAAATGGAAACAAAAACAATGTCCTTCCGTGACACCATTATCCTGGCTATGTCTGAGGAAATGCGTCGCGATGAAAATGTGTTCTTGATGGGAGAAGATGTCGGTGTCTTCGGAGGAGACTTCGGAACTTCTGTTGGAATGCTTGAAGAATTTGGTCCAGAACGCGTTCGTGACTGTCCGATTTCTGAAGCTGCCATCTCGGGAGCAGCAGCAGGAGCAGCCATGACAGGACTTCGTCCAATCGTTGATATGACCTTCATGGACTTCTCGGTTATTGCCATGGACAATATCGTCAACCAAGCTGCTAAACACGTTACATGTTTGGTGGTAAAGGTCAGGTTCCAATGACTGTTCGATGTGCAGCTGGTAATGGAGTTGGCTCTGCCGCACAGCACTCTCAATCACTAGAGTCTTGGTTCACACACATCCCTGGACTTAAGGTTGTAGCTCCAGGTACGCCTGCGGACATGAAAGGACTGCTCAAGTCTTCTATCCGTGATAATAACCCTGTTATCATTCTTGAGTACAAGTCAGAATTTAACCAAAAAGGGGAAGTTCCAGTTGATCCAGACTACACAATCCCACTTGGAGTTGGGGAAATCAAACGTGAAGGTACGGATGTAACAGTTGTTACTTATGGAAAAATGCTTCGCCGTGTGGTTCAAGCTGCTGAAGAATTAGCAGAAGAAGGCATTTCAGTTGAAATTGTTGACCCACGTACCCTTGTTCCGCTTGATAAGGATATCATCATTAACTCAGTTAAGAAGACTGGTAAGGTTGTTCTGGTTAATGATGCTCACAAAACAAGTGGCTATATCGGCGAGATTTCAGCTATTATTTCAGAGTCAGAAGCATTTGATTATCTAGATGCACCAATCCGCCGTTGTGCAGGAGAAGATGTGCCAATGCCTTACGCGCAAAACCTAGAAAATGCAATGATTCCAACAGTTGAAAGCATCAAAGAAGCAATCCGAAAAACATATAACAAAGAATAAAATTACATAAATTAAATTATGTAAATCCATTGAGGTTTTTAACTTTAGTAACTTGAGATACGTGTTGTATCCAAGTGATTTGAAGAGTTGCGACATGAGTGAGTCGAATCGATAATATTCGACGAATGAATTAGTAAGTCTACTAGGTTGACCGCCTGATAGCGGCAACCGTAGCAACTTGAGACACGTTTTGTGTCCAAGTTACTTGTAGAGTTGAACACGGGCTAAAGTCTGTGTGAAAAAGATAAACTTTCCTAGAAACTAAAGTTTCTTCGTCAAGTTTCCTATTTTCACTTTGACTTTTTACGCCCTTAGTATCTTATAATAGAATTGGAGAGGTCATGGCTGATGACAAGCTAAGAGCGACTCCTGCGGCTAGAAAGTTAGCGGATGATTTAGGGATCAACCTCTACGACGTTTCTGGCTCAGGTGCAAACGGTCGTGTCCACAAAGAAGACGTGGAAACTTATAAAGACACAAATGTGGTTCGCATTTCGCCACTTGCAAAACGAATTGCCCTCGAACATAATATTGCTTGGCAGGAAATCCAAGGAACGGGTCATCGTGGTAAAATCATGAAGAAGGATGTTTTGGCCTTGCTTCCTGAAAATATTGAAAACGAGACCATCAAGTCTCCTGCTCTAATCGAAAAAGTGGAAGAGGTTCCTGATACTATCACTCCTTATGGTGAAATTGAGCGTATCCCGATGACACCAATGCGTAAGGTTATTGCCCAACGTATGGTCGAGTCTTACCTAACTGCGCCAACCTTCACTCTCAATTATGAAGTTGATATGACTGAAATGCTGGCTCTTCGTAAGAAGGTTCTTGAGCCAATCATGGAAGCAACTGGGAAGAAGACTACTGTAACAGACCTTCTTTCACTTGCTGTTGTGAAAACCTTGATGAAACACCCTTACATCAACGCTTCATTGACAGACGACGGCAAGACCATTATCACTCATAACTATGTCAACCTTGCGATGGCAGTTGGGATGGATAATGGATTGATGACACCTGTTGTTTACAATGCTGAAAAGCTAAGTTTATCAGAGTTGGTTGTTGCATTCAAAGATGTCATTGGCCGTACTTTGGACGGTAAATTGGCTCCAAGCGAACTGCAAAATTCAACCTTCACAATCAGTAATTTGGGAATGTTTGGTGTTCAGTCCTTCGGTCCGATCATTAACCAACCAAACTCGGCTATTCTTGGTGTCAGTTCGACGATTGAGAAGCCAGTTGTCGTCAATGGTGAGATTGTCATTCGTCCAATCATGAGTCTTGGGTTAACAATCGACCACCGTGTTGTAGATGGTATGGCTGGTGCTAAGTTTATGAAAGACTTGAAAGAATTGATTGAAAATCCTATCTCAATGTTGATTTAAGAACAAGAGTATTCATTTTAAAGATATAGATAAAGGAAGGAAGACATGGCCTTAGAAGTAATTATGCCAAAAGCCGGCGTGGATATGACAGAAGGACAAATCGTCCAATGGAATAAAAAGTCGGAGAATTTGTTAAAGAAGGAGAAATCCTTTTGGAAATCATGACTGACAAAGTCAGCATGGAATTGGAAGCTGAAGAAGATGGTTACTTGATTGCCATCCTCAAAGGAGATGGGGAAACTGTCCCTGTAACGGAAGTCATCGGTTACCTTGGTGAAGAAGGAGAAAACATCCCAACAGCTGGAGCAGCAGTGCTAGAAGCTAGCCCAGCGCCTGCAGTTAGTGCCTCAAACGACGACGGCAAGAGCGATGATGCCTTTGATATCGTTGTGATTGGTGGTGGTCCTGCTGGTTATGTGGCAGCCATTAAAGCTGCTCAACTCGGTGGTAAGGTTGCCCTTGTTGAGAAATCAGAACTCGGTGGAACCTGCTTGAATCGTGGATGTATCCCAACCAAGACCTACCTTCATAACGCTGAAATTATTGAAAACATCGGTCATGCAGCAAACCGTGGTATCGTCATCGAAAATCCAAACTTCACTGTAGATATGGACAAACTCCTTGAAACCAAGTCTAAGGTTGTCAATACTTTGGTTGGTGGTGTTGCAGGACTTCTTCGTAGCTACGGAGTTACTGTTCATAAGGGTGTTGGTATTATTACTAAAGATAAGAATGTCTTGGTAAATGGTTCAGAATTGCTTGAAACCAAGAAAATTATCCTTGCTGGTGGTTCAAAAGTCAGCAAGATCAACGTTCCTGGTATGGAATCTCCACTTGTCATGACCAGTGATGACATTCTTGAAATGAATGAAGTCCCAGAAAGCCTTGTTATCATCGGTGGTGGCGTTGTCGGTATTGAACTCGGCCAAGCTTTCATGACATTTGGTTCAAAGGTAACTGTTATCGAAATGATGGACCGTATCGTCCCAGCTATGGATGCGGAAGTTTCTAAGAACCTTCGCTTGATTTTGGAACGTAAAGGTATGACCATCTTAACTGACACTAAGCTCCAAGAAATCATCGAGGAAAATGGTCAACTTCGTATCAAGGTTGAAGGAAAAGACGATATTATCGCAAGTAAAGCCCTTCTTTCAATCGGTCGTGTTCCAGATCTAGAAGGTATTGGTGATGTTGAGTTTGAATTGGATCGTGGACGTATCAAGGTCAACGAATACATGGAAACTTCTGTTCCAGGGATCTACGCACCAGGTGATATTAATGGTACTAAGATGTTGGCTCACGCAGCTTTCCGTATGGGTGAAGTTGCCGCTGAAAATGCCCTTAAAGGAAATCATGCTGTCGCCAAGTTGAACTTGACTCCTGCAGCCATCTACACTCTTCCTGAAGTAGCAGCAGTAGGTCTGACTGAAGAACAAGCCCGTGAGAAATACGATGTTGCCATCGGTAAATTCAACTTTGCTGCGAACGGTCGTGCCATTGCATCTGATGCTGCTCAAGGTTTCGTAAAAGTCATCGCTGATAAGAAATACGGGGAAATCCTTGGTGTACACATCATCGGACCTGCAGCTGCAGAGTTAATCAACGAAGCATCAAGCATCATCGAAATGGAAATTACTGTTGAAGAAATGTTGAAGACAATCCACGGACACCCAACCTACTCTGAAGTTATGTACGAAGCGTTTGCGGATGTTCTTGGAATGGCTATTCATTCACCTAAGAAAAAATAAAACGACGATAGATTAGACTGGAAGATATTTTCCAGTCTCTATCGTATAAAGGGATATCATGAAATACATTATCAATCATTCAAACGACACTGCTTTTAATATTGCCTTGGAAGAATATGCCTTTAAACACCTTTTGGATGAGGATCAAATCTTCCTACTTTGGATCAACAAACCATCTATCATTGTTGGTCGTCACCAGAATACTATCGAAGAAATCAACCGTGATTATGTTCGAGAAAATGGTATTGAGGTGGTTCGCCGTATCAGCGGTGGTGGAGCTGTTTATCATGATTTAAACAACCTCAACTACACCATCATTTCAAAAGAAGATGAAAACAAGGCCTTTGACTTCAAGAGCTTCTCAACTCCAGTTATCAATACCTTGGCACAACTCGGTGTTAAAGCTGAGTTCACAGGCCGTAACGACCTTGAGATTGACGGCAAGAAATTCTGTGGTAATGCGCAAGCCTATATCAATGGCCGTATCATGCACCACGGTTGTTTGCTCTTTGACGTTGATTTGTCAGTCCTAGCAAATGCCCTCAAGGTTTCAAAGGATAAATTTGAATCAAAAGGTGTGAAATCTGTCCGTGCCCGTGTCACCAATATTGTCAATGAACTACCAGAAAAAATCACAGTCGAAGAATTCCGTGATTTGCTATTGGAATACATGAAAAAAGAGTACCCAGAGATGACAGAATACGTTTTTTCTGAGGAAGAATTGGCTGAAATCAATCGCATCAAGGATACTAAGTTTGGTACTTGGGACTGGAACTATGGTAAATCACCTGAATTTAACGTCCGTCGTGGAACTAAATTCACTAGTGGTAAGGTAGAAGTCTTTGCTAATGTTACTGAATCAAAAATCCAAGACATCAAGATTTATGGTGACTTCTTTGGTATCGAAGACGTTGCAGCTGTAGAAGATGTCCTTCGAGGCGTTAAATACGAACGCGAAGATGTCCTCAAAGCGCTAGAAACCATTGATATCACACGCTACTTCGCTGGTATTAGTCGTGAAGAAATTGCTGAAGCAGTAGTTGAATAAAAAGAAAAAAGAAGTTGCTTGTTTTAGCAGCTTCTTTATTTAAGTTTTGTTTTACATAATTTATTTTATGTAGTTTATAAACTATCCAGAGCATTCTTTTGTTCATCGTTGACGATATGGGTATAGAGGTCAGTGACTTGCGTACTGGCGTGTCCTAGCTGGTGACTGACCAAAACTTGCGATTTAGTCGCATCATAGAGCCTGGTTGCTAGGGTATGGCGCAGTTTGTGGGGAGTTACTCGGACTTTGAAGTCTTCAGAGTACTTAGCAACCATCTTTTCAACACTAGAAGCATCGATACGATTGGGAACACCACGATATAAAGTCAGAAAGAGTGCTGTATCCGTCTTTTCCGTCTTATAACGTTGATTTCGAATGGCTAGATAATTCTCTAGATAAGGCTTAGCAAAGGCAGCGACATTGACCGAGTCACGTTTGCCACCTTTACGTGTGACATCAATGACCATCATTTTTAGATTGAGGTCTCTTAGATCCAGATTAACAGCTTCAGATAAGCGGACACCAGACGCCAAGAGAAGGGCAATGATGGCCAAATCACGTTCTTTATTTTTGTTAAATGATGAAAGAGCTCGATTTGAGAGCTGTTGTGGGTACTCTTGGTCGATATAAGTTAGAAAACCTTCTGTTTCATCACCTAGAAAGAGCTTTTGCTTGATGTTTTCAGCTCTGGCAGCAAGAGTTTCTTTCTTTTTCTTGGTTGAAACTTTCTTCATTACATTACGATAGAAATAAGGCTCTCCCTGGTCGTTTTCAACCTCCTCAGTCAGATATTTATAAAGACTGGAAAGGGCTGACAAGGTGCGGTTGATTGTCGTCTGAGAGACACCTTGCTTGGTTGTATTGGCATTCAGCAAAGGACGTTCACGTAGATAAAGGATAAAGGATTCCATGTCTTTCTTAGACATATTTTCCAAGACAGATAAAGGAATATCAGACATTTTATCAGCATTTGAAATACCAGACTCCAAAACCCAGCTGAAAAATCGAGCATATTCCTTGAGATATTCGTACAAGGTTGTAAAACTATAGGGAACAGCAAGCTTAGATTGGTAGTATTCCAGAACATACCAGGGCATGATTTGTTTTAGCTTGTCGATTCGCTCTAGTAAAATCTCACGTTTCATGTATTTTCTCCATAATTAAGTCTACAAGTAGTATAGCATAGACTTATTTATTTTTTTCAAGAAAAATTATAGTTTTTTTCGGAAAGATGTTGCAGGTGTTACAGATTTTTAGAAAAAAACAATAGTATAACCAAAAAAATTTTTTTAGAGCTAATTATCCTCAATTATGTACTTTATTTAAGTGAAAAACTAAAAAAATTTTTTTCAAATGTACATTTTGATATTTAAAAAAACACTTTAATATCAATTTAATGATTTAGAGTGTTTTTTTGGATTATTTAATTTATTTTATTGAAACTGAACGAAACGCTCTTGTTTTCTTCTTAAACCTTTACAGATTTTTACAGGTTATTAAGTTACGTTTTTTTATATTTAATTTTTTTTCATTGATTTTTAAACTTATTCCGATGACTTGGATCATCTTTACAAATCCACCATACAATTTTATTACTTTTCTCATCAATTTCTGTTGGGTTTGCTAAAAAGAATATTATTCAGATAATCCCATTCGTTTAATAAATACTCATGTGTTGTTGCAAGATCGTTTAAACCTTTTAATACTTTTTATTTTTTTTACAGTTCAATTACTCAGATTAGAGTATATTATGTACTAGAAAAACATACAAAAATACTACTCCAAAAATAATGTACAAAATAAAAAAATAAAAGTACACTATTTAAAGAATGTACTTTATGCTTCTAATTCAGTTGTATCAATGGTTTAAGTCTAGTTTAGTCAATTGTACATAAATTTTTAGTTTTCTTATGATTGCAGAACCAGGTCTTTGTTTGTATGTAATCTGGCAAAATGATAATAACTTATGCTTGTTTGTCAATTTCTCTATAATATTTCAATTGCCATTTTTGTGTTACTAGAGCTGTTTTATTTAAATTTGTGCACCAAGGAGGATAAAATCTCATAGACATTTTTCCTTTGCAATTTGTTGTTGAGAGAATTTTTTTATGAATAGCCACCTCTTTTGGAATAATAAATAGTCCCACCTTATCTTTATCGATGACAACGATAATCAGCTCAGTCCCAAGATCTTCATTGGTATAAGGAACGTTCTTGTTATCCTGGTCTTTTTTCCAGAAAACGGTAAAATATCCTTCTTTTTTCGGTGTTTTCTTTGCTAAGCGGCATCTTTTATATCCTTGCTCTTCCTTTATCTTGATAAGAATGCCTTCGTATTTTTCATTCCATTTTTCTTTAATAAAATCAAAATCACCATAAAATTTATATAAGATATCGAGGATCTTCATTATGATGTATGTCCTTCCTGATCAAAATCAACAAAATTTTCACGATATAGTTATTGCATAATCAAAATTATGTAACTTAAATCCTTGATCTACAACAACAAATCTTTTACTTTTCCAATTTCACTTTTTGGAATAACTAGGTGAATCATATCACCCAGATACATTCTGGTAGAGCCATTAACAGTTTGACTTTTTCCGTTATGAACTTGGGTTGTAATAAGAACGTTGTGTGGCAAGTTGAGTTCATGAACCTGTTTTCCAGCGATTTTGTCTGATACAGGAATTTCAATAAGTGTGACTTCTCCTTCATCTGATGCTTCTTCCGGCAGCATTTTTTCCAACATAGCCTCATAGACTGGCGCACCTTTGAGCAGATCCATGATAATGTATGCGACCAAGGTTACTAATCCAAGTGGCATGAGGTTGCGAATATCACCTACCATCTCAGTTACGAGTATCATAGCAGTTAAGGGAGCCTTGGATATTGCTCCAAAATAGCCACTCATCCCCAAAATGACAAATATAGGGAATTGCTCTTGACTGACAAGCCCAAGATTGACACAAATAACACCAACTAGAGCGCCAAGTAAGGAACCAAGAGCCAAAATTGGTAGGAAAATTCCACCTGGAAGGCCACTTCCATAACTAATCATGCTCCAGATAAAGCGGATCAAAAAGTAAACTAATAGAACTTGGAAACTAAAATCTTGCTCAGTTAGGGAAAGAACCAGCTGATTTCCACCACCAAGAATTTGTGGTAGAAAAATTCCTACGGGTATTATAAGGATAAAAGCTAAGATTGGATAATAAGCTCTATTCAAACGGATTTTTTGACCAATCCAATCATAAACTCTGCCGACGTTTAATACAGCTTTCTCATAGAGAAAACCGGAAAGTCCCAGAAAAATACCCATAATCAAGTAAATCCAATACTGATCTAAGGTCATAAGAGGGATATTATCAGGCATATCCAACACTGGCGTTAGACCAAATATGAGTAGAGAAACAAAGTTTGCTACGAGACTGGCTGCAAGAGTAGATACCCAGAAAAATCGAGAAAAGTGATGATAAACTTCTTCTACGACAAAGAGAAGACCTGCAATTGGAGCATTAAAGGCTGCGGCTAATCCTGCTGCAGCACCACTGGCAATCAGGGAGCGTTCCTCTACTGGGCTGGATTTAAGCCACTTGGCAATACCTTTGCCACCGACCGCTCCAAGTTGAATACTGGGTCCCTCACGCCCCAGCATAAGTCCACTGGCAATAGCAAGAATACCTAGCACGTATTTTTTCCAAAGAATGCCCCACCAGTTGAGGGTCATGAGGCCTTTCAGTTCGGCTTCGACTTGAGGAATTCCTGAGCCTTTGATATCTTTTTCTGATCGAGTAAATTTAGCACTGAGCCAGCAGATGAGTATGTAAAATAAAACAAGTACAAAAAGATTGCGCACTAGGTGCGCTTGTTCTTGATAAAGTCCTTGTATCTGGTGGAAGCCTTTTTCGATTAAGAAACGAAAGGATCCGACGATGATTCCAACAACGAGACCGACGATGATTCCTCGTCCAACTTGGGATAATATGGTGCTTGAGGCAAAGGCAAATTCTTTCTTGGAACTGAGTGTTTCTGACTGTTCCTCCATAATCATTCCTTCTAACTTAACTTTCTTTCTCTCTTAAAACCAGGGATTTAACGGGTTCAAAACTGGTCCGGTGAATTGGGGTAACTCCTATTTTTCCAGCCCTTCTAAGTGTTTAGCTGTTCCATATCCTGCATTTGCAGAGAAATCATAGCCTGGAAACTGCTGATCGTAGTCCTTCATCAATTCATCACGTGTCACCTTGGCTACTATGGAAGCTGCTGCGATCGAGAGAGAATTAGCATCCCCTTTGATAATGGAAGTTTGTGAAATTGGTAATTCCAACTTCATGGCATCTATCAAAAGGTGCTCAGGTTGAGGACTGAGCTGGGAGATTGCTTCCTGCATGGCCAGTTTGGTTGCTTCATAGATATTGATTTGGTCGATGACCTGATTATCCATGATACCAATGCCGATTGATAAGGCTTGGTCTTGAACTGCTTGGAAAATCTCCAGATGTTTCTTTTTAGGAATTTTCTTGCTGTCGTTGAGACCTTTAATCTTACAATTTTTAGGTAAAATAACAGCTGCAGCGACTACAGGTCCAGCCAGAGGACCACGGCCAACCTCGTCAACACCTGCAATTAAGGTCAATCCTTTCTTATACAGTTCTTTTTCGTAGGAGAGCATGGACTCCAAACGAAGTTCCTCATCCAATTCAGTCTGAATGGCTTTTTTACGCTTGCTGATTTCCTTTTGAACTCCAGATCGATTATCTTTTTCGAGTTCCAAAAAAATAGGGCTATCGAGGTCCTTTACTGTAGCAAGGAGTTCTTTGATTTCTTTAATCGTCGCCATCGAGGTCTTCCAATGTATCTAAGGTATAGTTACCGAGTTTGCCGTCGCGGATTTCCTTCACGAAGAGACTGTAAAAGCGGTCATAGTCATCTCGGAAACCGAGGGCGCGAGTCATATCCATAATAATAACCGGCGCTTCTTCTTCAATTTTCATTTGTTTGAAGCGTTCGGCCAACTTTTCTGGATAATGTTCTTTGAAATAATTGAGGCCAAAAATAGTTACCTCATCCATAGGAAGCAACTGATCTTTAATAGCTCCAGTCAAGGCCAACTTAAGAGCAACAGTTTCATCCTCAAACTTAGGCCAGAGAATCCCCGGTGTATCCAAGATTTCCAGGTCTTTATTGGTTTTGAGCCATTGTTGCCCCTTGGTCACACCTGGTTTGTTACCGACAACGGCAATTTTCTTACCAGCCAAACGGTTCATAAGCGTTGATTTACCAGCGTTTGGAATCCCAATAATCATGGTACGCAAGGTTTCAATCTTGATACCACGTTCTTTTTGGCGAGCAATTTTATCCGCCATGAGTTCTTTGGCTGCATCTGTTACAACTTTTACAGTCACTTGTTCTTTGGAGTTGATAGCCAGAGTCTGGATTCCTTGTGATTCAAAATACTGGCGCCATTCCTTGGTCATTGCTGAGTCGGCCAAGTCTGCCTTATTTAAAATCAAGAGTTTTGGTTTGTCACCAACAATCTTGGTCAACATAGGATTTTGACTAGATAGAGGTAAACGTGCATCCACCAAAATCGTGACAAAATCAACAAATTTTAAATTTTCCTGAACCTGTCGACGTGCTTTAGACATGTGACCAGGAAACCATTGAATAGTAGCCATAGTATATCTCCTTCGGATTGAAAAAATTGTAAAAACGTTTTCTTTCTTATCCTATATTCTATCATAAATTAGTCTTTTTTGCATAATCTTTTGTTTGTAATAGCCAGTTTATTAAGGAAGACTGATTTCAAATCCATTTAATTTATATATTAATTTTATATAAAAATTCTATGTTTTATATATTTAGTTTTAGATGAGTATTCGAGATAAAAATGGGACTATACAATTTGTTAGAATTCCTTCTATCCAGCTTTCCTGTGCTGAGGAGAGATGTTCTGCCTGGAGGCTTTCTTTTAGAAAATCGCGGACCTGTTCTGGTGAGATTTCAAATTCAAAGGCTTTCATTTTATAGAAAAAGTCTAGCAAATGGTTTGACAGATATTCCGTTGAAAAGGGCACTTCTCCACTTTTTCGATATTCTAATATGAGCCGAGCAAATCTAGATTTTTCTTCAGGAAGCTCACGAAAATAGGAATTGAGGAGCCAGGTTTGCTTTTGCTTTCTTTCAATTGGATCCTGACTGGCTATTCGTTGGTCTTTTTCCAGCTCTTTTTGATATTGTTTGGCCTTGATAGCCCGTTCTGTTCGATTTTTACCAAAAAGAATTTTCTCCCACTTGCGTTCTTCTTGGGTCAGGGTCTCTGTAAAGCCAAAGTAGTCCTGATATGCACGCTCTGCTGGGCCCATGGCTAGGACTAGATTGTCTGCATACTGCTTGGCGATTTTATCCCTCTTCTTGCGCTCTTTCTCTGCTTGGATACGGAGTTCTTGCTCGTAATCAATTTTCTCCTTACCCAGCTTAACAAGATAGAGTTGGTCATCTGGTTTTCCAAGTAAAAAGGGTTTGATACATTTTTCAAGAACTTCCTCCATACGAGCCTTCTTCTTAGGCTCTGCCTTGGTCCAACTTCCTCCTTGAAAGACTTCTAGGAAGAGCTGGTAGTCTTTCTCAGGTGAGAACTGATTGCCACGATTAGGTTTAAAAACACCTTTTTCCCAGAGCCATTTGAGAAGTCGTTCGTCAAAGTCACTTTTGTTAACCTTGATTTTTTCCTTTTTCTGGGCTTTTCTGGTCAGATTTTCAACCTTTCTGAGCAGTTTTTCTTCCTCTTCCAGTTGCTGGTCAAGGCTTAATCGATGAAAATGTCTGACGCAGTCGCTACCTATAGGAAATAGTCGTTGACCAGTCACTCCGTTAAAGAGTTCGTAGGCGTACTTGATGGCATTGCCACAGACACAATTACTACGGCCGATACCGTTAAAAATCAAGGAAACTTCATTCCATTCCTTGGTAGCTTGTTCCCAAGTATCAGCTTTTGAAGCCTGTAAAACCGCATCATGCAGGGATTTTCTAACTGGAAGTGTCATGAGGTCTCCTTTCTAGATTATACTTTTACAACTTGAACCTCTTCTTTACCGAGTAAAATCAAGGATTTTTCAATATTATCAATCAAATAGGCTCGTGATAAGGCCTCTCCGTATAGGGCCAACTGACCACGATAGCGATCTATGAGTTGACTTGGATCATCATAGCGATCTGTCTTATAGTCGAACAGAACGATTTTATCCTCATAAAGAAGATAGCCATCAAGAATACCACGGACAACAAAGTCTTCCTGACTTTTTGGGTCTCGTTTAAGCATGGAGAAGGGTTGCTCGCGATAGAGATGGTCGGTATTAGCGAGAATTTCCTGACCGAGAGCTGTGTCAAAGAAAGCAAGGATTTTAGAAAGATTGATCTTGTCTCTGACAGCTGGGCTGGTTTGAACTTGTTTGAGAGTTTCTGTCAAGTCAGCAAGTGTTGGTCTCTGACTGAGATCAATTCTCTGCATCAATTCGTGGGTAGCACTACCAATCTCAGCTCCTGTTACCTTTTCTTTGGTTGAAAAATCTGGCAAATCAAAGCTAATTTTCTTGTCTACTGACTGGCCTTGACCTACAATCTCAACACCTTCCATATCCATAAGAGGTTCGTAGAATTTCTTGATTTGGCTTGGCGTTTGAACACTTGGCAATTCAATAGCTGCGCGGTGAAGAGTATTATAGACTTCCACCTCTTTCAGCATTTCAAGAGCTTCTTTAATGGTTTCAGACTGACGATTGTCTGCTTGGGAGCTATCTTGGAGTGGACTTTTGTTTTCCAACTCTCCGATAGCTTCTCTAGTCAGCTGATCTTCACCAACAAAACGATAGCTAAAGTTGAGATTATCCTTGGCAAATACTTTACTGATAGCCCAAATCCAATCTTGGAAATTCCTTGCTTGAAGTCTAGTGTTGCTGTTTAGTTTTCCGTTTAGCTACAGGAAATTCCTTGGCTTCCAGCTTTTCACGAGAACCCTTGCCGACAAGATAGAGCTTTTTCTCAGCCCGCGTCATAGCAACATAAAGCAGACGCATTTGCTCAGAATAGCTTGCCAGCTGTAATTCCTCTTCGTTCTGCCTATAGGTCAGGCTAGGAATGGAGAGTTTGATGGTTTTAGGATAGTGATCTTCCACTGCTCCTGTCTCCATTTTAGCAATATATTTAATACCAAGCCCATTTTTACGACTGAGAATGACTTCTGACATAGAGTCTTGCTTGTTGAAATCTTGATCCATATTGAGGATAAAGACGTAAGGAAACTCAAGCCCTTTACTCTTGTGGATGGTCATGAGTTCTACTGCATCTTTTGGCGGTGCGACAGCCACGCTTGCAAGATCATGCTGAGCTTCCAAGACCTGGTTAATCATGCTAATAAAACGTGACAAGCCCTTGAAATTACTCTTTTCAAACTGATCAGCACGCAGTGCTAGGGCATAGAGATTGGCTTGTCTAGCAGGACCATTTGGCAAAGCCCCAACATAGTCATAATAAAAACGGTCATTGTAAATCTTCCAAATCAGGTCATAGAGGGAGTGGGTCTTGGCATACAAGCGCCATGAAGCCAAGATATCCATGAATTGGTTTAGTTTCTCAGCTAGAGCTGAGTGAATCAATCCTTTTTGGCTGCTTGCCAGTTTTTGAGCATTGACCAGTTTCTCATAGAGATTTTCTTGGATTTTGTCTTCTGATTTCTGAAGAGACAAACGTGCTAACTCGTCCTCATCAAAATCAAACATTGGAGACTTCATAAGGGCAACCAAGGCATGGTCTTGCAGAGGATTGTGAATAACACGAAGGGTGTCTAGCATGACTTGTACTTCTAGAGATTGGAGATAATTATTTTGCTCTCTGTCGATTTTGACAGGAATCCCGTACTCAGAGAGAGCGAGGAGAATCTGGTCATTACGACTGCGGCTGGAGGTCAGAAGGGCAATTTCTTTAAAGGCAACACCTTTTTCCTGATGAAGTTTTAGAATCTCCTTGATGACTAAGCGCATCTCACCTGTTAATTTTGTTTCAGCTTGACTCTCTTCTTCCTCACCTGTGTCGTTCTTGTCGTAGAGGAGAAATTCTGCCTTGTTGTCTAGATTGGGAGTCAGTTTGGCATTGGCAAAAACAAGCTGGTGCATGCTGTCATAGTTGATTTCACCGATTTCTTGGTCCATGAGACGTTCAAAGACATTATTGGTTGCTGAAAGAACTTCTGAACTGCTACGGAAATTTTCCTTGAGGAGTATCAGCTTGCCTTCTTGTGGATTTTGCGCATAGCGTTGGAATTTTTCATTGAAAATCTGCGGATCTGCTTGACGGAAACGGTAGATAGACTGCTTGATATCTCCCACCATAAACGATTGTGGCCATTAGACAGCAATTCCAGCATCCGTTCTTGAATGTGGTTGGTATCCTGATACTCATCGACCATGACTTCATGGAAGCGCTCCTGATACGCCTCACGGACTTGCGGGAAATTCTCTAAAATTTCAATGGTGTAATGGCTGATATCAGCGAATTCAAAGGCATTTTCTTGGCGTTTGCGCTGACGATAAGCTTCCACAAAATCGCTCATGAAAGATTGGAAGGTTTTAGCTAACTCCCATGTATCTCCATGATAACGTTCTTGATAGTCGAGAATCGTTATCTGGTCTGACAGTTGCCCTATTTTAGCAAACTGGGTCTTTCTCTCTTCGTTGTAGGCATCGGCCAGTGGCTTTAAATCAGCCTTACGACTGGCATTCGTCAGAGCCCGACCATTTTTTTCTTTCGAAATGGCGACAACACGCGCAAGCACTGCCTGATAAGCCTGACTACCGGATTCTTGATTTAAGGAGCCAATCTCATCCAGAATTAATTGAACACTTTCTAGATAAGCAGCCTTTGGAAACTCCTTGGCATCATTATCCAAATGATATCGGAAAAAGCTTTCCAAATCCCAAAGGGCTTGCTGGATTTGCTCAGTCAGTTTTTCTTTTTCACTGGTAAAATCAGCTTTTTCAAAGCCTTTGAGGAAAGATTCACTCAGCCATTTTTGAGGATTACTGGTTGATTGGAGGAAGTCATAGATTTTATAGACCTGCTGGCGCAGACCCCGTTCATCCTTGCCACGCCCTGCAAAATTTTTTAACAAATGACTAAAGTTCTCTTTCTGTTTCCCTTGGTAATGGGCTTCAAAGACCTCATGGAAGACTTCGTTTTTGAGAAGAAGTTGTTCACTTTGGTTTTGTAAAATACGGAAATTAGGAGCAATGTCAAGCAGATAGCCATGTTTGCCAAGAAATTTTTGTGTGAAAGAGTCCATGGTACCAATGGCAGCGTTGGGTAGGTCTGCTAGCTGGCGACCCAAGTGTTGTTTGAGCTCGACATCATTCGTTTCTTGGATTTGTTGGCCGATTTTCTTTTCCAAACGTTCCTTAAGTTCAGTCGCGGCCTTGACAGTAAAGGTTGAGATAAAGAGTTGAGAAATTTCGACACCACGCGCCAATTGGTCCAGAATACGTTCAGCCATGACAAAGTCTTCCCAGAACCAGCAGACGCTGAAATGAGGATATTCTGGCCAGAAGTGTAGATAGCTTCGATTTGCTCGGCCGTTTTTTTCTGTTCCTTGCTCGAGTTTGCTTCTGCTTCTTGCAGTTTTTGAATTTCCTCATCAGTTAAAAAGGGAATAGGCTTCATCGATTCAACTCCTCTCTTATTTTTTTAAACCAAGCTTGTTTGAGTTTTTCTCCGACCAGACGTTTACCGTCAGCTAAGTCCAACTTCTCAAGAAAACGGGCTTGGCCCAAGTGGTAATTGGCTTCAAATCCAGTGATGGATTGGTGTTGCTGGACATAGGGGGCAATACTTCTGCCGTTTTCTGTGTATGGATTGATAGCGAACTGGCCTTCTAAAATCTTCTCGGCCGCCTTCTTGTAAAGATGGGCATTGTAGTCCAGTAGGAGCTGGAACTCCTCATCTGTCAGCTGATTGGCCTTGTTTTTATTGTAAAACTCGCCCAAATGACTGCTTTCTTTTTCTAAAAAAAGGCCTTGGTATTTCATTGACTTGCTGGCTTCTACTACTGCACCTGCCAGACTTTTAACGGCCATCAGAGATTGGACAGGTTCAGCCATTTCCAAGTACATGGCACCGAAAAAGTTATGCTCCCCTTCTCTTTTTAGGGCAGCTAAGTAGGTTGGTAACTGGGAATTGAGCCCATTAAAGAAATGAGGAAACTGGAACTGAGTCAGACTAGACTTGTAGTCTACCACTCCTATCGCCCCATCAGCTTTCAATCGGTCAATGCGGTCAACCTTGCCTCGTACAAAGACACTACGTCCATTGTCCAATTGAATAAAGGCCTGCTCTTTCCCACCAAAATTTGCCTCTTCTTTAATAGTCTCGATGGCTGGATTGTGTCGGAGAATATGTCCAGTTGTCCGTGCAACATCAAGCAAAACTTCCTTGGTAAACTGGGCTTCCAAACTTTCCTGATAAATAGCCTCAAATTCACGTTCTTGACTGGCTTCTTGGATAGCTTGTTCTAAACGTTTGTCAAAGGAATCTTCATCAGGCAACTGCAAGGCGCGTTCAAAGATACGGTGCAAGAAATTTCCGTGACTACGAGCATCAGGACGTAGGCGCAATTCTTCCTGCAAGCCTAACACGTATCGGAGGAAATAGCTGTATTCATTGCGGTAAAACTCCGTCAAGCCTGATGTAGAAAGGTAAAACTCCTGTTCAGCAGGATAGAGCGCTCGCAAGGTATCCTTGGTCAAGGGCTTGCTGCTTGGGATTGTTGGGAGGGCAGGATTTGCAAGGCCTTTTTGGTCTAGTTTTTTACCCATGACACGCGCTAGCACCTTAACAAAAGTCAAATCTTGCTCAGTATCGCCCGTCTCGCCCTGCTGGTGATAGGCAACCAGACTGGACAAAAGACTGTGATAGGACCCCATATCCTCCTTAGACAGCCCTTTGTGATTCATCCTCTTCTCTCTCCGACTAAATCCAAAATGGACTATCTCTTGAAGATAGGCTGACTCCTTGCTTTCACTCTCATTAAAAAGGCTTGGAGCCGACAAAACCAACTGCTTACGAGCAGAATTGACCAAGGAAAGCATAGTATAGCGATTTTTCTTGAGGTTTTCACTGCTGGCAATCAGCAATTGCGCTCCCTCTTCAGTCGTTTGGTTTAAACTTTGCCTTTCTTCGTCTGTCAAAAGGCTGGTATTCTGCGCGATTTTGGGTAAATTGTCCTGAGTCAACCCAATGGCGTAGACAAAGTCAGCAGTCAGAGGCGCAATCAAATCGTAACTCTGCACCAAAACAGTGTTCACTGTCGCTGGAATGGTGCGATACTGAGATAAACTCATTCCAGAATGGAGCAAGGCTAGGAAGTCCTCTAGACTAACTTGTGAATCAGCAAAAACAGTCGCAAATTGTTCTAAAACATGGCAGAATACCTTCCAAACTTCAGTCTGTCTTTCCTGCTCTATAGTTTCCATGGTAGCTGTCAAATCTTGCAACTGCCTGGTCACCGCTCCTTCTTTCAGAAAAGAATTCCACTTTTGCAAGAGATTTTCAGCCTTTTGTTTTCTACTAGCAAAAAGAGTCTCAAGAGGTGTTAAAATTCGCAATCGAAGAGCATTTAAACGATCCAGATCAAATTTCCATGGTGGGATTTAGTGAAGGCTTGCTGAAAGGCTGGTAAGCCATTGATACCAAGATAACGGATATATTGCTCAAAAGCATCAATATCAGCCTGACTAAGGTCGGTATACAGACCTGTTCTAAGAAGGTTTATCAAATCTTCCTGACGGAAACGATAGCGTTTTAAAGCCAAAATAGACTCGACAAACTGTGTCAAAGGATGATGAGCCATGGATTCACTTCTACCAAGATAGAAAGGAATCTGGTACTGGTCAAAAATGGTTTTAAGAGATAACTGATAAGAAGCTACATCCCCCAGGAGAATTCGAAAATGCTTGTAACTCAGGTCTGAGTTCTCATGCAATTTCTGACGAATGCTACGGGCTACCAACTCTAACTCTTCTTTTTGCGTCAAGCAAGACCAGATTTGTAAGTTTTCACGTTCCTTATCATCAACATCCAAAGCGAGTTCTGAAAAGTCATAAGAAGACTCTAGCAAACGAGAGGCCTTGTCAAAGCTATCCATCTGCTCATGAGTTTGAGAACAGTCCTGGGCAAGAGTTTGGTATTTAGAGGCTAGATGATGGAGAAACTCCACACTAGCTTGGTAGAGATTTCCCTCGCTAAAGGGACTAGCATAAGCTTTCGTACTAGCATAAGCACCAATGACAATCTCAACTCCCTTGCCATGAAGTAGGTCCACAATCCGCTCTTCCTCGGCAGAAAAACGAGTAAATCCATCAATAACCAAGGCGATTTGGCTAAAATCACTACTTACCTTGTCATTCTCAATAGCCTCAATCAAATGGGACAATTGACTTCCCTGAGCCAACTGACCTTGATTGAGGTAGGCCGTTACTTTCTCAAAAATCAAGAGTAAATCGGCTCTCTTGTCCTCATCAACCAAGCTCTCCAAGTCCAAAAAGCTCATCTGAGCAGTCGTCATCTCGTGGTAAAGCTCAATCAACTGCTGGATAAATTGAGGGTCTTGTTTGATGGCGCCGTATACTCGTAAGTCGTTGGGATCAAGTTCAGCAAGACATCTGTAAAATGCCATCCCAAGACCGATGTCATCTAGACTGGTCTTTGTAGGCAAGTCATTCAAAATCAGGTAACGAGCCATTTGAGCAAAGCGAGTGACGGTTATCGCAAAAGAAGCCTGCTGGGGCAAGCATTCCAGCACGGCTCGTTCCTTTTCAAAAGAAAGGGAGTTGGGGGCGATGTATAAGACTCGCTTGCCAGCAGCAACTAGCTCTTCAGCCTCTCTAGTTAGAATTTCTGTCAAAGAAGTCCGAATATCGGTATAAAGTAATTTCATCTCTGCCTCGTTGGAATTTTTCATTACCTTTTATTATACCATGATTAGTCTAAAGATTCCTCCTCCATTCCTCCAAAATATGCTATAATAATACCAAAAGATAAAGAAGGAAAATCTATGATTAAACTATTAGCCTTGGATATGGACGGAACCCTCCTCAATGAAGTCAAGGAAATCCCACAGGCTCACATCACTGCCATTCACCAAGCCATTGAAAAAGGTGTCAAACTGGTTCTCTGTACGGGGCGCCCGCTTTTCGGTGTCCTCCCCTACTACAAAAAACTAGGGCTTGATCTCCAGAATGAGTATGTTATCGTTAACAATGGTTGCTCAACCCACCAGACCAGCGATTGGAGTCTGGTTGACTGGCAAGAACTCAGTCCAGCTGACATCGAATACCTCTATGGCCTTGCTGAAAAAAGTGATGTGCAGTTGACTCTTTTTGATGAGGAACACTATTTTGTCCTTGGTGGCAAGCCTAATAAAATCGTTCAAAATGATGCTAAACTAGTCTTCTCAGATCTGACTGAAATTTCTCTTGAGGAAGCGACTAGTGGTAAGTATCGTATGTTCCAAGGGATGTTTTTGGGTACAGATAAGCAAACAGATGATTTTGAAGAGTGTTTCTGAGGAACTCTGCCAACGATTCAGTGGAGTTCGTTCGCAACCTGTCATTTATGAAGCAATGCCACTTGGTACGACAAAGGCTACTGCTCTTTCTCGACTGGCTGAGATTTTAAAGATTGATTCCTCAGAGATTATGGCCATGGGAGATGCCAATAACGATATCGAAATGCTCCAGTTTGCAGGGCTTGGAATTGCTATGGGAAATGCCAGCGATTATGTCAAATCTCTTGCGGATGACGTTACAGCCAGCAACCAAGAAGACGGTGTCGCGCGTGCTATTGAGAAGTATATTTTATAAAAAAGAAAAGCAAATAGACAGAAGTTACTGCTATTTGCTTTTCTTTTTTATCATGACAGTCGTCAGATATTCTAAAATTTGTAAATACAAGTTTGCTTACTAGTCCGTAATTCGTTGATACATTTCTGGTCTTCTATCTCGAAACAGTCCCCAGTTTAGGCGTTCGCTTGCTCCCTTATCAAGATCATAAGTTGCTAACAGAACAGCTTCGCCTTGTCTTTCAGCTCGCTCTAGAATAGCTCCTGTTTCATCCGTCATAAAGGATGAACCGTAGAAGTCAAGACTGGAACACTGTCCACCATTTTCCTCACTAGGAGTGACTTCCTCCAAACCATAGCGATTGGCTGCAATAACTGGGACAATATTTGCTGCTGCGTGTCCTTGCATAGTACGTTGCCAGTGACCACAACTATCCGTATCTAGGATAGGCTCAGAGCCAATAGCAGTTGGATAAAAGAGCAATTCTGCTCCATTTAACGCAAGACAGCGCGCTGTTTCAGGGAACCATTGATCCCAACAGATACCAATACCAATATTGGCATAGCGAGTATCCCAGACCTTGAAACCTGTATTTCCAGGAGTAAAGTAAAATTTCTCTTGATAGTAATGATCATCTGGTATGTGAGTTTTTCGGTAAACGCCCAGTACTTTCCCATCTGCATCAATGACAGCAATAGAGTTATACAAGACATTGCCATCTTTTTCATAGAAACTGATTGGTAGAACAACCTGTAGTTCCTTAGCAATCTCCTTAAAATGCTGAATGGCGGTATTTTCTGTCACCGACTGGGCATACTGGTAATAGTCATACTGACGTTCTTGACAAAAGTATGGACGTTCAAACAACTCTGGCAAGAGAATAATTTGTGCGCCTTGTTCTGCAGCCTGACGTACTAAACGTTCAGCTGTTTGAATATTTGTTTCAACATCCTTAGCACATTGCATCTGAATGGCTGCAACTCTTACATTTCTCATCTTTTTCTCCTATTCTGGGATTTGTTGGGTGATACAGTGGATATTACCACCACCTAAAAGAATATCTCTGGCTGGTATTCCGACAACTTCACTATCTGGGAAACACATGCTGAGAATATCTAAGGCCACTTGGTCGTTTATATCCTGAAATTGTGGCACTAAGACAGCCTTATTGGTGATATAAAAGTTTACGTAGGAAGCTGCTAGTCGTTCACCAGCGTAGCGTTCTTCTTCACCTTCTTCGTAGATATAGCCTGGCAAATCCTCTTCTGTCACAACTTGTCGAACTGCAGGGATTGGCAATTTATGAATAGTGAAGGGACGACCTTTTGCATCTATTTCCTGTTCTAAGAGTTCGAGATCTGCTTTTGACATGGCGTATTGGGGATCATCTTGGTCATCCGTCCAAGCTAAGACTAGTTCAGCAGGACCAACGAAGGCTGCAACATTGTCAACGTGTTCATTGGTTTCGTCTTGATAAATACCATAAGGAAGCCAAATAACTTTTTCAGCACCAAGACACTCTAATAAGGTATTCTCAATTTCCGCTTTACTAAGATGAGGATTGCGACCAGGACTAAGCAAGCAACTTTCGGTCACAAGAATCGTTCCTTGCCCATCGCTGTGTATCGCTCCGCCTTCCAGTACAAAAAGGTTTAGCATCGTAAACAGGCATTTCCAAGGACTCAGCAAACCGACTGGCTAATTGGTCATCATCTTCATAATCTTGATAAAGACCATCTATAGCACCACCCCAAGCATTGAAAGCCCAGTCTACTGCTAATTTTTCTCTTTTTATCATTGATGAGAATGGTCGGACCTGTATCACGCGCCCAGGCATCATTGGTGGGAATGTCTAAATAAACAACGTTATCTCCAAGGTAGTCTTGTGCTTCAGATAAATAGTTTTGCTCCACCAAAAGATAGACTCTTTCCCCTTCTGCTATGGTTTTGATAATATGGCTGAAAGCTCTTTTAGCAGCTTTTTCCTTTAAAGGGCCATGAACCTGGTCGAGTTGGCCATATCATGAGGGTACCATGATGGGGTTCATACTCTGCAGGCATACGATAGCCTGCTTTTTTTCGGAGTTTCTTTCATGATAATCTCCCTTTAAAGTCTTGATAACCAAAAAGCCTTGACCAAATCACAATCTCCATTCTTATCCATGATATAGAGGCTTGGGAGCCCAATACCGTTGAAGGTATTATTTTTTTGACAAAGGAATAAATGGCCATATCTTCGAAATAAAGTCTATCACCGATTTGGACTGGATTTTCAAAGCTATAATCGCCGATCACATCGCCTGTCAGACAGGTATTGGAAGATAGTCTATAGGTATAATCTTTTTCTTGCGCTTCGTAGCCATTTCTCAAAGGTGGACGGTAGGGCATTTTCAAGCACATCAGGCATATGGCAGGTCGCGGAGGCATCTAAAACCCAAAAATCTCCATACCGTTTTCGACAATATCCAATACTTCAGTTGCCAGATAACCCGCATTGAGCGCAATGGCTTCTCCCGGCTCGATATAGACGTCAAGATTGTAAGTTTCTCGGATTCGTTTAATCTCAGAAATCAGCAAATCTACATCGTAGCCTTCTCTTATGATGTGGTGTCCGCCACCCATATTGAGCCAATTGACCTGATGTAAGTACGAGCTGAACTGAGCTTCTACAGATTTCAGAGTTGTCTCTAAATCATCCGCTCCCTGCTCGCAAAGGGTATGAAAATGTAGTCCGTCAACCAAATCCAACAAATCGCTAGGAATTTTATCTAGTGTCACGCCAAAACGGGAGCCAGGTGCACAAGGATCATAGAGCTCGCGGTCACCCTGCGTTGAACATTGAGGATTGAGACGTAAACCTACACTGATACCAGCCTCACGACAACGCGGACCGTGTTTACGCAACTGTCTCTCTGAGTTAAAAACGATATGGTCTGTTATCTCAAGCAATTCCTCCATGTCCTCATCCTTGAAAGCTGGTGCAAAGACATGAACTTCACCAGGAAATTCTTCCCTAGCTAACTTGGCCTCATAGAGTCCACTTGCAGTTGTACCAGATAGATACTGGCTAATCAAGGGATAGGTTTTGTAGAGGGAATAAGCCTTCTGGGCAAGCAAAACCTTGCAACCTGCCTCTTCTTGTACATATTGTAGGATACGGCAGTTGGCTTCTAACTTTTCCAAGTCTATGACGTAAGCTGGTGTTGGTACTTGTTCTAACTTCATTAGTCCACCATTTGTGGATTTCAACCACAACCCATGGCAAACCATATTGGTTCAAGGCTTTCATGAAAGGATCTGGATCCAACTCTTCAAGGTTATAAACTCCTGGTTGTTTCCAAGTGCCATCCATCACTAATTTTGTCCCAATCATGGCTGGAACACCTGTTGTGTAAGAAATGGCTTGTGAACCAACTTCTGCATAACATTCCTGATGGTCACAAACATTGTAGATGTAGATAGTCTTTTCAACACCATCTTTGACACCTGTAAAGATACAGCCAATATTTGTTTTTCCAACTGTGCGTGGGCCAAGGCTGGCTGGATCTGGAAGCAAGGCTTTTAAGAATTGGATTGGAACGATTTCTTGTCCATTGAAGTTAATGGTATCCGTACGAAGGAGACCAACGTTTTCCAAGCATTTCATGTGCGTTAGATATGATTGACCAAAGGTCATAAAGAAACGAATACGTTTGACACCTGGAATGTTTTTTGCTAGTGATTCAATTTCTTCATGGTGAAGGAGATACATATCTTTTTGTCCAACTTGAGGGAAATCATACTCGCGCTTGATAGACATGGCTTCTACTTCGACCCATTTTCCATCTTCCCAATAAGAACCTGGCGCAGAAACTTCACGTAGATTGATTTCTGGGTTAAAGTTAGTCGCAAATGGATATCCGTGGTCACCACCATTACAGTCTAAAATGTCGATATAGTGGATTTCATCAAAGTAGTGTTTGAGTGCATAGGCTGAAAAGACACTAGTTACACCTGGGTCAAAACCAGAACCAAGAAGAGCGGTCAAGTCAGCTTCTTTGAATTTGTCCTGATAAGCCCACTGCCATGAGTAGTCAAAGTAGGCTGTAAAACCAAGTTCCTTACAACGTTTCTCATAAATAGCACGCCATTCAGGATCTTCTGTATCCTCAGCCTCATAGTTGGCAGTATCGATATAGTGGACACCTGTAGCCAAGCAAGCATCCATAATGGTCAAATCTTGATATGGTAGGGCCACATTCAAAACAGCTTCTGGTTTGTAGCTTTCGATTAGGCCAATGACTTCTTCTACCTTATCGGCATCAAGTGCTGCAGTCTCAATTTTTGTCGTAGTTTTACCTTCTAGCTTCGCTTTCAAGTCATCACATTTTGACTTGGTACGGCTAGCAATCATAATTTCTTTAAAAGTTTCGCTATCTTGGCAAATCTTTGAAATAGCAACTTGGGCAACGCCACCACATCCAATAACTAATAAACGACTCATTTTTTTCCTTCCTCTTCTTCTAAAATGTCCTCAACATACTTGGGCAACATAAAGGCTCCCACGTGTAAGTTTGCAGTGTAATATTCCGTAAATAACTGGCGTTTTTTCCAGCCTTCCTTGTCAAAATCTTTGACTGGGTGGTATTTTTCGATGCAAATCCAAACAACCAATAACCAGCTGGACTGGTTGGGATATGGGCCTGATAAACCCGACTGATTGGAAAGGCTTGATTGACCTTGCGGTGCATACTACGACAAGCAGATTCATCCTCGTCAAAGAAGGGACTCCCATGTTGGTAAATCATAATGCCGTCTTCTTTAAGAGCCCGATAACTATTGCCGTAGAATTCCTTGGTAAAGAGCCCTTCCGTATGTCCAAATGGATCTGTCGTATCGTTGATGATAATATCGTAGTCATCCTCACAGTTTCTCAAAAAGCGCAGACCATTTTGATAGTATATGGTAACACGAGGATCATCAAGCCCCGCAGCAAAGTCTGGAAAATACTCACGACAAACCTCAACCAGCATCTCATCTGGTTCTACAATATCGATTTGCTCCAATTCTGGATAGAGTGTTAATACTTGGGCAACACCGCCGTCGCCACCCCCTATTACCAAAACTTTCTTGGGATTTGGATGGACAGCCATGGGAACATGAACGGTCATTTCATTGTAGACAAAGTCATCCGCATCTGAGAACAAGACATGACCATTTAAAATCAAAATCTTTCCAAAAGCGGGAGTGTCAAGAACCTCGATATCCTGCCATTCACTTTTACCAGCGTAGAGTTGCTTGGCTGTTCTCAGAGACAATTTTACATCTGGAGTATGAACTTCCGAAAACCATAAATCCATCTAGTTCTCCTTTCTCTTAATGACGTTGATGTGATTGACTTCTGGATCTTCCGTCCCTTGGAGGGAGCAACCACGTTCTTTGGCAAATTGGATATAATCCACAATCTCTCGTGTAATACGTTCACCCGGTGCTAGGATTGGAATCCCTGGAGGATAGCACATGACAAATTCTCCACAGACTTGTCCGACTGATTCGTCTAAGGTTAAACTTTTTCTCTCTGAATAAAAGGCTTCCTGAGGAGACAGCACCAGCTCCGGTTGAATATATTCTCCTGCTATTAAGTCCTTCCCATCTCGAGAATAGAGTCTCTTGATATCAGCCAAAGCACCAACCAAGCGTTCGATGTCTTGGATACGGTCACCAATCGAAATATAGGCCAAGATATTGCCAATATCACCAAACTCAATCTGAATGTCGTATTCGTCTCGTAGGAGGTCATAGACCTCGATACCTGTTAAGCCAATACCCTGAGTGTAAACTGACAGTTTGGTTACATCAAAATCACAGACCGACACACCATCTATTAACTCTTTTGAGTAGGCATAGTATCCACCGATAGCATTGATTTCACGACGAGCGTACTCGGATAGCTCAATGACCTTCTCAAAGGATTCTTTACCACGAAGGGCCAAGTTGCGACGTGAAATATCCAAACTAGCCATCAACAAGTAAGAGGCGGATGTAGACTGGGGCAGGTTGATAATCTGACGAACGTACTCAGGATTCATCTGCTCCCCGATTAAAGAAGCGAACTTTGTGTCAAACTCCCACCAGACTTATGCATGGAGACTGCTGCCATATCAGCACCTGCATCCATAGCAGAAATTGGAAGTTTATCTGTAAAATGCAAATGCGCTCCGTGGGCTTCATCTACTAAAACCAGCATGCCAGCTTTGTGAGCCATTTCTGTCAAACCCTTTAGGTCTGAACAGACTCCGTAGTAAGTAGGATTGTTAATCAAAATAGCCTTAGCATCTGGATGGTCCTTTATGGCCTGGGCTACTCGGTCATTTTCAAGACCTAAAGCGATACCAATTTTAGGATCTACACTCATCTCTATATAGATAGGAATGGCACCACATAGAACCAGCGCATTGATAGCAGATTTATGGACATTTCGTGGCAGAATAATCTTATCTCCAGCCTTGCAGGTTGACAGAATCATAGTCTGCACCGATGAAGTTGTTCCCCCAATCATGAGAAAGGCATGGCTAGCTCCAAAAGCATCCGCAGCAAGCTCCTCTGCATCCCGAATAATCGAAATGGGGTGACCAAGATTATCCAAGGGTTTCATCGAATTGACATCAATGCCTACACATTTTTCCCCTAACAGTTCAACCAATTCTGGATTTCCCCTTCCACGCTTGTGGCCTGGAACATCAAAGGGAACAATCCTTTTCTTGCGTAGCTTTACCAAGGCCTCATAAATTGGGGCTTGGTTTTGATCTAACTCTTTCAAGACATACTCCTTTACATATTTTTAGAACCTTATGAAAATTAAGGAACTAAAGGTTGACTCATGAAAAAAGAGCAGGTTTTCACCTGCTCTGCAATCTTCTGACGTTTTTATGTTTGTTTCTGTTGAGTATGTCTGTTCCCGATGTTTCCTAACTCTCTAGTAGCAAATATTACGTACTTTATTGATCGTTTCACAAGATGACGTGTGCTTTCACCACACTAAAAATTTATGAATTAGGACAAAGGTCCTAACATCAACTTATAAAAAGTAGGCTTTTAACCCTATCAATAATGTGGTTTTTCAACCACGCTTCGGCATTCAACCCTGCCTGTCCGTAGGCATTTTTTACTCGGGTTTATATTTGCTAGAAAACATCATCTCATTTTCTAAGCTTTATTACTATATCATACTTCAAATACTCTGTAAAGTACTTTTTTAAAAAAATATCTTTTTTTGTTCGGAAAAAATAATATTTTATATAGATTTTTATAAACTTTATAATGTGAAAGCGGATATAAAAAAAGAACTAGTCCACTAGTTCTTTTTAAATGTATCTTAACGAATCTTATGCTTATTTAATGGTAACAGAAAAACGATAGCTATTTAATTGTATAAATTTCACCAAAACGAATAAAGCAGTTCGTTTATTAGCATTGGCAAAAACATGCTTTTTTTCAAGCAATATAAGTAGCTCATTGAGAACAAGCAAGCCACTCATTAATTAGACTAGCGATTTCTTTTGGTGCTTCAGTATAAAGCTCATGACTAAAGTTCTCTAGAAAAATAGTATCAACATAGTCTGGCAATTCTTTTAGGGCTTCCTCTCTCCATCTAGTTTCATTAGGATAGCGAGGACTAATAAATAAGGTATCCCCCATTTCTCTCTTAAAAGCTTGTATTTTCCGCCGTAGTCGAAGAATAGCTTCTATATTTTCATAATTTATAGCTAACTCATATCTATCATACTCCGCATTCCAGTGATAAGACTGTCTTACAGCTTCCTCCATATTTTCTGACCAATGCTTTGCTTCGGATTTCTCTTTAGAGATAAGAAGATTTAAGTCCGAAACGACTTGAGATTCGATATAGTTTTTAGCTTCCTCTAACTCTGCATCTAAAGGTAAAATCTTATCTAAATCTAGATAGCCACCATCCAAAAGAATCAGTTTTTTCACTTCATGAAATTCCGATGCGAGATAATGAGCCAAATCGCCTCCAAGAGAATGGCCTTTCAAACAGATATGTTCTTTCTCAACAATCTTATTTTTAAACCAGGCTTTCAATTCTGTTTCATCTCGAAAATGCTTTTCATATGGATTTAGAAAACAGACCTGCGAATCTAGTTCTTGAAGAAAATCCTTGCTATGATAGACGTTGCTTCCTAGACCGCCAATAAAAAATATCTTCATTCTCTACTTAATACTATGCTTATTCATCTTTTGTTCAAAGATAGTCGTGATAATCTGACGCAATTCTTCGCGTTCTTTTTCTGGGATTTCACCACTTCTTTGAGCTGCAGCATAGAGTTCAGGGTGTTCAATTGAAATACGTTTAATCGTACGTGTCGTAGCATGTTTTCTGACGAAAAACGGGATTCGCTTAATCAAGTCTTGTGGTACGAGCGCAAGAATTTTCTCAGCAGTTTCCTTGTCACTAATCTTAGATGTAGTCAGTCCCTTCTTAATCATTTCCTGTTCTTTTTCTGTAAAATCTTTTAATTCCATTCGATTATTCCTCCTATTTTCTTTAAGTTAAATTATATACCATTTGTAACAAGACGACAAATAGTCTGTTGGTAAAATGCTCTCTATACTACAATTTTCCTGTTGCTCATAGTTGCTCTTTAATGAAAAATCACAAATCCTTTTGGAAAGATGACAAGCTGATTCTCCAATTCTTGGCAATTGCTTGCTAGCACTACTGCTTCTTTTTCTAAAAGATAGTCTTCTGTTGATTGGTTAAAGATGGCTTTAAGGACCTGTCCTTCATATTTCCATTCCAAAGCTACTACATCTTGTTTGATTTCTTTTAGGCTATACTTACCATGCTGAATGATTGCTGATGCGTGTTTGCGAGTCTGGATTAACTTCTTCATGAAATTCAGCATATCATTATCACTTGATACGCGTTCCCAAGGCATACAACGACGACAATCTGGGTCTGGACCGCCAGTCAAGGCTAGCTCGGTTCCATAATAGATGCATGGTGTTCCTTTTTGTAAAAAGAGAAAGGCTAGGGCTGATTTGACCAGTTGAACATCTTCATCTGCCGTCCACAAGATTCGTTCAGTATCATGCGAATCCAAGAGATTAAACATAACTTCGGAAATCTGCTGCTTGTAATACATAGACTGACCATTGATTTCATCGATGAACTGGTCCGTCTTCTTAACCCCACGCAAAAAATAGTCCTTGATGCTATCAGATAAAGGATAATTCATGACCGCATGGAATTCATCTCCATTTAGCCAAGGCTGAGACGTATGCCAGACTTCTCCTATAATATAAAGATCAGGCTTTTTAGCTAAAACTGCCTTTCGAAAATCCTTCCAGAACTGATGATCAATCTCATTCGCCACATCCAAACGCCAAGCATCGATATCAAACGCTTCAATCCAATAAATCGCAACCTTTAAAAGATAGTCTTTGACCTCCGGATTGGCCGTATTTAGCTTAGGCATATAGTCCTCGAAACCAAAAGCATGATAGGGTAAGTCTCTCTTATTAGCTAGCTTTTGAGTCGTCACTGGAAATTGTTGAATATGAAACCAATCTTTATAAGCAGACTCTTCACCGTTTGATAACATCTTGCCATTGAGGCGATTGCGAACCAATATGGTTAAATACAGCATCCAGCATAACTTTCATGCCACGCTGATGAGCTTGCTCGACCAGTTTCCGAAAGGTCTCCTTGTCCCCAAAATGACGGTCAATTTCAAAGTAATCTGTCGTATTGTACTTATGATTACTCGTAGATTCAAAGATAGGACAAAGATAGAGTCCAGTAATTCCCAAGACTTGCAAGTAATCCAGATGGTCAATAATCCCCTGTAAATCACCACCAAAGAAATCATTACTATTAGGTGTGATAGATGAATCCCAGTCTAAAGTCCCTTCTGGGTTTAATAGAACATTTCCATTGGCAAATCTCTCAGGAAATATCTGATACCATACCGTATTTGAAACCCAATCAGGAACCTTGCAGGCATCAATCTCATGTATATAAGGCAACTTAAATCCATTCCCAATAGCATGAAGATTTTCTAGAGAATTTTCCACACAACCTTTATCACCATACAAAATACGTTGACCTTCTGTATCCGTGACTTCAAAGAGATACTGGATACGTGCAAAGTCAACTGACACTTCAACCTGCCAATAATCAAATAAGGTATCAGAAGTTATCTTGACCATTTCTTTTGTATCTTGATAAAACTCCTCCATAAAGATAAAAGGGTCACCATAATGTAAGCTGATGCTTTCAATATCCCTTTTCTTAGTTCGAATCCGAATATGTAGTTTCTTATTCTTGTATAGATAGGCATACTCTGATTCAGGCCTATGGTAAATAGCACTTAATTCCATCAAATTGTCTCCTAAATTTTTAATTCAAATTTCACGAAAACGTTTTCACAATTAATAAATCCAGTATACTATTTTTATAAACTATTTGCAAGGAATGTCCGTCCTTACAAGAACAATCTTTTTAAGTATACAAAAAAGCCTTAAATAAGGCTTTCTCTATATACTAATCCTCTTTCGGTTTTGAAAATACTTCTACTCGCTGAGCTAGGACTTTGATTTCTACAGGTAGGTTATCTGATTTATCGCCGTCTACATCTGACTCCAATTCACTATCTGAAGAGATCTTAATATTACGCGCTCTGATATACTCAATATTATCATTGCCGACAACATCTCCTTTTAGTAAATCAGGAATAACGGATAATTTAGAGAATATAGAAGCATCTTTCAGAATCAAAATATTGGCATAGCCATCTTTGTTTTCTTCAAAGATTTTCTTATCAGCGAAGTAATTTGTCAAGAGAACCAAAACATGGCTAGCTTCACCAACATAATTTCCATTTTCTGTCTCAACCTTAATGTTAAAGACCTGATCCGTCATGACAGACTTCATGGTATTTACAGCATAGGCTAAAATACCGAATTTTGTCTTGTCCTCGATTTCAACATTGTGAATCGCCTCAGGAAGAGAACCGATACTAAAGATATAACCAAAATAATTGTTATTTGCTTTACCGATATCAATCTTATTGGTTAAATAAAAATCCAGTTCATCAATTGCTCCATCGATATCTTGATTGATTTCCAACAGTTTTGTAATGAGGTTACCCGTCCCACCAGGGATAATCCCTAACTTAGGAATGTAGTCTTTCTCAGCAATACCCGAAATAACTTCATTAACAGTCCCATCTCCACCAAACACAACCACTGAATCGTACTGCTCACGAGACGCTTCTTCAGCAAAATGTGTTGCATCCAGAGCCTTTTCGGTAATTTTGGTTTCCACGTGCTCAAAGTATTCTTTTGCTTTATTCTCCAGCTTTTCTTTATAATCCAAAGCCTTTTCCCCACCAGAAGTAGGGTTGATAATTACCATTGCTTTTTTCATTAATTTTCTCCTTAATCTTCGCTAGAAATGGTTGCATTTCATCGTATGTAACTAAATGTACTCTCATTATACAATGAAAATGCCGAAAAGAGAAATTTGACGTACTGGAGATTATTAATCTTTTATTCTATTTTCCCATCGCATAACTACATCCTTTAAGGGTTCATCCAAGTAAGAATAGGCCTTTTCCTTGATCCAATCAGGAATGCTATATGCCGCCTCAGCTATGCTGCCAGTGATTGCAGCGAGAGTATCACTGTCGCCACCAAGTGAGATGGCATTTCTTATCGCATCTTCGAAGTCTGTACTTTCAAGAAAGGCGATAATGGCTTGAGGGACAGTTTCCTGGCATGTTTCGTTAAAACGATAGTTAGGGCGGATTTCATCTAAAGTTTGAGATAGATTGTAGCCGTATTCCTTCTCTATATAATCTTTAATTCGTCTTTTACACTCCCTAGGATTGTCCTTAATTGGTTGCTCGTATTCTCTGTAATAACCACCATAGTAAAAACGACACAGAAAGATAGCATCAGCTGTAGCCATAGCGCCTTTTATACCTTCTGGATGATTATGAGTTACCCCTGCAGAAAGACTCGCAAGTCCTCTAGATGATGGCCACATACCGGTTTTCGCATAGACACCACAGCCCATGACCCAAGCACATGGAGAAACATGCATACCAGAACCATTCCCAAAACTATAATAAGGTTCACGATTGTCGCTATCAATCCAGTTACTAAATCTAGCACCATATCCTGCATCGGGATACATCTTGCCATATTTTTTCATAGCATCAATAAAGTCATCCTTGTGACCACCATTCATAATTGCCTCTGCAACAGCACAGGTCATAACCGTATCATCCGTGAAAAAACAATCCTTCCGAAATACAGGAAAGTCCTTTGTTTTGATATTGTTCCATTCGTAAACAGAACCGACAATGTCTCCAACTATTGCTCCTAGCATATGATTCCTCCTTGTGAACTATTGGTTTAGACTGACTTTTCTACTTCCCATACTCTTTTATTTTACCAGTATATTCAGTCAAAAGATTTTTTGAATAAATTTTTTTATTACTTGAATTTCTAACTTCTTTCCAAAGAATAGAAGCTACTTTTAGTTTATTCGAGTAATTGTAACTATTTTCGTCTGCACAGAAATCCTTTAGAAATTGGTTCCATTGACAGACCGAATGATCATACTTGGCATAATCTGAATTCCCATAATAAACTTTTAGCATATCTTGGATTGTGAAACTCAAATCATTGTCGCTTTTTACTTTTCTCCAAGCAGTAGCCATATCAGCAGTAAATTTAAATGGCGAAACCTCTGTTAAAGTTGAGAAATATTCTCTAAAGTCTTCATTAAAGGAGAATCCACATTCAAGTAAGGGCGTGTCCAAGGTAACGACTTCTACTCGTTTCTTTTTCCTTTTTATTGATGATTTTGTAATCAAATTGCCCTTAAAGTACTGCTCAATAATATCATTTAGTTCTTGTTTGGTACCACTATATTCAAGTCCTAATGACTTGCATATCTGTGAAAGTTCATCTCGATACCAATAGTATTTATTAAACTCATCAAAGGATGTGATTTTTTCAAACTCAGGTCTGCTTTCTATCAATATTTTACCTCCTTAAAACCAGTTTAGGTTTTCACCTTAAAAGAGTACTTTACTGTTTGCCATTTTTCATACTTAGGACACCAGATCACAATCACACACTCAGCGATTCGGACTTACCATATCATCCGTGAAAAAACAATCCTCACGAAATAAAGAAAAACCTTCGTTTTGATATTGTTCCATTCGTAAACTGAACCTACAATATCTCCAACTATTGCTCCTAGCATTCGTTTCCTCCTTGTAAGATATCGGGAATTTGACCATCAACTATAATTTTTAACTTATCTATTAACGAATTTTTTATAATTTATAGGTATTCATCTAATCAAATTATAATTAAATAACTTTTTTGATTCCATTATGTACTACATCTTCCTATTATACCTAAAACTGAAGTACACCAGCCATCAGCCCTTGAGCAATAAAACATCTATTATTTTGAAAATCTGAAAAATAGGTATCGCTTATAAAACTATATAAGCTATCAACGGGTCTATTGTACCAATCCTTGTAAACATAGTCCATATTATATATCAATAAAGCTTGTCCATCTTGACTATAGCCTTTGAAAGTTATCGAAAAAACATCTCTAAACCCGATAACCTTATCATTCTTATTTGAATTATTCCTATTTCTATATTGCTCAAAATCAGTAAGTCGCGTATAATTCATGAGTTTAGATAAGGATTTCTCTGATAATTTCTGACTATGTTCAAAAACGATTATTCCAGTATTCCCACACTCTTGGTAGGACAGTTCAGAGTTAATCAGATTACACTCTAAATAACCAAAAATTTCACAGCCACTATGAATAATAAATTCAATTTTAGAAAAATATTCCTTAGTCCATATCATCTTATCTCTCCATTCCTAACTATGCTAGGATAAATTGTTTAAAAGTCGTCAATCAACTTTTAGTGGAATAAATTTTACTTTTTAGATATAATACTAAATTACTCCTAATTTATCTATTAAAATTATATGAAAATTTTATGTATTAAACCAAACTGACAAATCGTCATCAGATACAAAATGCTTCCAAGCAACTGTAAATCCATAGAGTTCTTTATATTTTTCAATCCATTCTACATAATATGGAAGTCCAACGGGAGTTTCAGAGACTTCCTGTTCTAGATAAGAATATGGATGAGCCACAATACCTAAATCAATATTATAGACTTGCCAATTATAACCCTCTTTATGCTCACCTCCTAAATTATCTATTAATCTTGAACTTCTTAAATCAATATCTGAGCAGATTGTCAACGATTTAAACTTTTCAAAATCTGGATTGAGAGGTTTTATGTAATAAGAAGCCTCCACATAGTATCCTTCATCATTATTTGGATAATGTGCGCCAATGGAAATTTTTATGGGGGAACCATTAAGCTCTAACCAAAAGTTTCCGATTGGCGTTTTTAGGATATCATAAGCTTGCTTTGAGTTTACTATATTTTTAGCTTCTGATAAATCGCAGATAACTCCTTCACTTAATAGACTATTTTGAGTTTCTAAAATTTTTTTGTTTATAGTAGATAGTTTTCGTTCTACTTTTTTTATTTTTTCAAGAGGAAATGGCGGTTTATTGGCTTGTCTCTTGAAAACTTCAGTAACTTGTGCTTCTTTTAAATGAGATTTGTTCCCAACAGGAACTTCTATCCAATCAAATTTCTCTATTGACTCATCAGGACAATAATACACATATTCTTTGTCATTCGGAAAGAATCGAACATTACAAAAATTCAATTCTTTACTTGGTTTCCATAACAACTCTGGTTCTAGGGGTCTTTTTTTAAAATAGTGTGTTTCATCACTATCCCAAAAATCTTTATACATCCATAAATTACAATAGGGGCAAAAATATTCATCATAATCGTCCAAATAACATTGATTAGCACCACATGTCTTACATATAGAATCTTCATCAATAAAACCCTCAAGTTTAACACCATTAACATACAGAGCGTAATCATCCTCTGGTTCATAAACAGTTGTCTCAACGGAATGTGGCAAACAACTCAACCAATCATCAAGTGGCAAAGAATTGATACTATAAATAGTAACTTCATCCCACCTCTCTTTTAGCGATTCACCATCATAAATCCTTGCTTCAAAAAGTTCATCAGCTGTTCGAAATCTTCTACCATCAAGTAAGTCACATAGACCCGCCCAATATGGCAAGGGCTCATTTTCTGAATAACCAATATAGCGTATAAAATCCTGATTATCCTTCTCAAAAGAAAATGAAGTTTCATCAACATTCATACCCGCTCTAAACTCTTGAATAAGGTAGTCAATATGTAAAGAAGAAACTTTAGGGACAGAATTTTGATTTATTTCCTGAGGAATACCTAAAGATACAGATTCCATTTTAAATGAAAAATATCCATTGACGAGTTGAAACTGAATATCATCGTCGTCCATCAGTATTTCAGAGATCCACCACTTGGAAAGGCCATCCATATCTTCCATTAAGAAATCATGCACTCCCTTACACTTTAAATCCCAAATAAGGGAAGGCGAATTGGTATTATTAGTTGTAGTAAAATCTTCCTCAATGGTTAACAAAATGGATTTTTCCTGACTATCATAAGAGAATGATCCAATTAAAAAATCGTGAAAAAAACCGTGTTTTTTCAAATAGTCCGAAATTTCGATAAATTGGGTTAAATACTGTTTACGTTGAGTCCACATACAAACCTCTCAATTTTTATTAACTATAGAATTTAGGTAATTGTAAATAAGGTGACTAAGGAATACAAGTCACAGACTTTTCAGACACACAAGAAAAAGTCTTAACTTCAAAGATTTTCATAATCTCTTTCGTTACAACGTTTTGACGCTTTTACTAGCAAAGGTACATACTCACAAGGAACTTTGATTGACTATTGAATCTCTCCCACCTCTTCTACATCTTAAATCTCTACAAACATTGGGTCTAAGTGACACAAGAAATGCCAATCTTCGCTCCCTTTTTTTCTGTAGAGAATCGCTTCGCCGTCTTCACTTCCGAAAAAGCTTCTGTCTACTTCATATCCGCTGACTTCTAGAAAGTCTTTTGCCTGGCGATATTTCGCTTCTCTCGCTTCAACATAGGTTTTAATTTCATGGTTGTTAATGACATATGCATCGATTTTTGAATATCCTTCGATCACTCTATCGTTTTTGAGGGATAAATTTGAAATCTCTTTCCAAATAATGTCTACATTTTCCTCAGGATCGAACATAAATTTAGATAAAGGAACAATATTTCCGTTAAAAATAATTTCCATATAATCCGGTATGTTTTTAGGATTAAAATATTCCACTTCAAAACCATCTTCTGTTTCCAGAGTGTATCCCGGGATTTGAGCTACAAAAGTTTTCCCATCTTCTATGGAATCAAACGCAACTAAATCTTTAGAATAATCATTTTGGTACAATTCCAATATAACCATCGATAATCTCTCCATTTTCATTATCGGGCTAATGTAAATAAGCACGTCACCTGACCAATTCATGCTCTCTGTATCGTCTCATCATATGTCCTACTTACTTTACGAGTCCTATACCCAGAACACATCTTATCGACCTTCGGTCTCACCTTGTCGCATTGGCTGAACATCTATTTTTACTTCTCTGATACTTCAACTCGTACAAGCAGTGATACCGCCTCCACATGCGTTGTTTTCTTTATTTGTACACTTTTTTTCGTCATCGGTTACGGAATTAAAACACAATTTATCATTATCTATTTTAGCATTCTTTCTTTTAGATTTGTAAGATTTTGCATCTTTAGTCGAAGAATCTCCCGTTTTAAAAATTATAGTCAACATTGCTGGATCAATTTCTCCATCAGAATTTATTCCGCCTACTATTATTTTTTCAACGATACTTTCAAAAATGTCCTTGTCAAACTCCGTCAAAGTTTTTTTTGTGAAGTTAAAATTTCTTTAAAAATTCTCTAATCTACTTTTTTTATATCAACTTCTGATTTTTAAAGTTACTTCTAAATTTACTTTTTCTTCTAAAAGTTTTTCTTTCTCAATTTGTATTTGATTGAATTTATCTTCATATACAGAATCACTTATTTTTCCATCTAGATTCATTGAAACTAATTTTTCTTCTTTTTTGTACAACGAATTTAATTTACTAACTATCTTAGTCAACTCCACTTTTAAGGTATCATCAGTAAGCTCTTCTTTTATAATTTCAAGAAAGTCTTCAGTTAGGTTATTATTTTCATAAAACAACTGTTGGTAGCTCTGTAAAAAAGCATTTTCTATTGCTTTTTCCTCTATTCCTTTACTATGAGTGCAATACTTTTTACCTCTCTTTATAGATGTTGTACAGTGCCAAATAATCTTTTTGTACTCTGAACTAGAGTGCCAACTTCTTCTAGACAGAACAGTACCACAAAAACCACATTCTAATCTACTGCTAAAAGGGTACATTCTTGAATATCTTTCTCGTTTACCTTTTGTATTTGCTATGGTTTTTTTGTTTCCTGATCTCCGTAATCGAATTTCTTGCGCCTGTGTAAAAATTTCTGGACTAATTATCGCATCATGATTATTTTTAATGTAGTATTTATCTTCTTCACCGAAATTTATTAAACGTCTCTTACTAATGGGGTCAACAGTGAAAGTTTTTCCCATTAGAATATCACCTTTATACTTCTCGTTTTTAATAATTCCTAAAACTGTTGTATCTTGCCAGTGATCAAGACCTCTCGGAGTTTTATAACCTAGTTCATCAAGTTCTCTAGCTATTGCCCTACCCCCAATACCATCAATGTATCGTTCAAAAATATAACGTACTATCTTGGCTTCTTTTTCATTTATTGATATCGACTTTGTATCTTGATTATAGTCATAACCAAGACAACCTTGAAAACCAATAAGTTCTCCACGTTGCATCTTCATTTTTAACCCCTTTTTAACATGGGCAGATGTATTTTCAACTTCCTGTTGAGCCACTGAACTTAATATCGTCAATAGTAACTCACCATCCATAGTTAAAGTATCAATATTTTCTTCTTCGAAAAATACACCAATTTGTTTATCTTTGAGCAAACGAACATATTTGAGAGTATCTAATGTATTTCTAGCAAAGCGAGCAATGGCTTTGGTAATGATATAGTCTATTTTTCCATCAAGGCAATCTGAAATCAATCTTTGAAAATCTTGTCTTTTTCCAACTTGAGTTCCTGAAATCCCTTCATCAGCATAAATGTCAACCAAAATCCAATCTTGGTGCTGTGATATATACTCTATAATGACGAACTTGAGAATCATAGCTATTTTTTTGATCATCACTATCGGAACTAACACGACAATATGCTGCTACTCTCCTCGATAAAGAACCACTATTATCATTTCTTCTAGTTACTAAAGGATTTGCTTTTATAATTTCAACGTTGTTTGACATGGCTTAACCTCCTATTTCTCTGCATTTATTTTACCGCAACCAATAAAAAAAAGGTCAGCTAATTTGTGTATATTTTTACGCAGTTTCAGCTTTATTTTTTTCATATTCTTTTTCGCTAATAAGTTTTTTTAAGAATAATAGATTTAGCATCTCTAGCTCGACTATATAATTTTCTAAATTTGATTTCAAAAAATCACTTCCCTTTTATCTTTTATCAATCTCCTCCATGGCATGACTGATGAAGTCATCATAAGAATTTCACTTGCTGCTCTTTTACGTTGGCAGCCTGAACGGTCAGAAGTATCATTGTATATCATTTGTATCATGGCATATAAAGTATCGCTCTATTTTATTGATGGTTTTAATATCGCTCTTATCATGGCGAGCCATTCAAAACTGCTCCACAAATGAGGAAAGTACCATTTTGGACTATTAAATTGTCAATGTGCTTTCTTAAACTACTACTTTTTGGAGTAATGGTCTTCTTTATTATCCACTCGACCTACAAGGTAGTCTAGACTCACCTTATAAAAATCTGCAAGTTTGATAAGGTCATTTATAGAGATTAACCTACTACCAGCTTCCATTTTAGAATAAGCTGATCTTGTGCAATTCAAAACGATTTTCGCAATATATTCTTGTGTTAAATCATCATCTTCACGTAAATCTCTAATCCTTTTCAACATTTGTTGTCTCCTAAAACAAGTATAATATAGTTAATTTCATATATTTAAAAATGTGACAAATTGGCACATGAAACTATTCTATATATACTTTTTAGGAAATTATTTACTCTAAATGCATCTCATTTTCCTTGCTAGATTTCGTATTTTTTGTTTTCTTGTAGTTCTTTAACGTACGATTAAACATCTCAAATAAATTTATAGCTTCTCTATGTTGTTCCTTCAGTTTTTTTAATTCTTCCTTTATATACGTATAAATCTTTCTCTATTGTGTTTACTGATATCTTGACTTTAATATTATCTTCTAAATTTCCTGAATCATTTTTCCGTATCATTCAACAATATTTCCTCTAAACTAGACAAATTATCAATTTTATCTTGGACTTGTTCAATCATATTCTCTAGATATGATATTTCGGAAATGAAATCATTAGTTATATCTTCAAAAATCATTCGGACTATTTTCAGCAGATATAAGAAAAATCTAATTGTTCTATTTTTTTTCTTTAATTTTGCTAAGAGGAATTCTTCTATATATATACTGCGGTTCATACTGAACATTAAATTGCCTAATCAAAGTTTTTACCTTTCATAAAGCGATTTTTTTCTACTGAATCTTTATGATATACATAGTAAGAACTAGTTTCTCTGAGAAATACTTTAACTTTTTTTCTTCTTCCATATTGATTTGAATATTTGGTACAAAAAAATAAGTCCTTCTTGTCGGATACCAAACTGTACCTTAATGTAAATTCCATCGTCTACTACTTCTTCTATTTGATTAAGATTCAACTCTACTTCAAACTCATGAACAGTATCCCTATTTCTCTTGAAATCTTGATAGGATTTCCATAACACCTCTTCTGTCGGCAACTCTTTTTCTTTAATTAGCTTTTTCTTTATTGTAAAGTTCAACTAAATTTTTTTATTATCTAATACAAAAAGTTTCATTTTTTTGTTATTAAAATAGTCTTGAAAAATAACTAACACTGTACTGATTCGTTTTTCCCAATTCCTGTTCTGAAAGCTTAATCCCATTAAATTCAAATAGAACATGTTTTTCTTTCGGAATTATTTTTAAGTCAAAAAATTCTGCTTGTTGAATCAATTCATTCATATTCTTCATTTTCGGAAGTAGAAATTCTAAGATGTTTATAATTTCCCTTTTTAACAAACTTTTTGCTTAAAAATAAGTTTCATTATAAGGTTGTTTTTCTATTCAATTTATCATCACGTATGACTTGTTTCATATTTGAATCAGTCATAAAAAAAGTAACATGCTTGTGTCTAAAATCAATTTTTAAATATAAAGCTTTTGCTTTTTTCCTGAAATCTTCAAAATTTTTCGAGTTCTCTATTAGAAAATATACCCGTTGTTTTATTTCATATTTGTAATTGGTTTTTTTCGATAAACTTCATACTGACGATGCGAATAACGATTTTCTATAATCTTTGCACCTGCAATTTTTGAGAGACGATCTGAAACCATTCGTAGATTACGTTCTGACTTATAATTCCATAGAAACTTTTTATCAGAATTCTGATCAATTGAATTTAGAATGATGTGATTGTGGATATGACCTTTATCGACATGTGTTGCTACGATAAAACGAAATCTACCTCCTGTCAACTCTTTAACTGTCTCATAACCAATCCGATTGATTTGTTCAGGAGTAAGATGATCATCTGGAGAAAAAGACTGAATAATATGATGAGAATGAATTCTTCTTTGATTTACTTCTTGCCTATCATGACGAAATTCATAAAGACCATCATTACTTAAAAAATTATCATTGTACATCTTCACTAGTTCTTTATAACTAGGAAAATCTAAATAATTTCTCATACCAAAATCTGAAACTAGTGCTAGATTTTTTGTTTTACTTGGATTCAAAATATATTTGATTAGTTTGCTACGATAATTTTTTCCATGAATCGCAAAGTGTTTAGTGATGACCATAAAATTTCCTCAATTTTTCAGATTGAATAAGAAAATCTTTCTCCACTTCTACTATTAACTCTTCTATACCTTTTCTCAATTCATTTAACTCAACTTCCGTTATTAAATTCGAATAATTTATGCTTCTGGCTATTTGATTAATATTATTTCCGATTCGTTTTAATTCAAAAATCAAATCTTGATAACCAGTTGTATCAATGGTGATGAAATTCATGCCAGGGTCAAGTAGGGTTCGTCGAGCATATTCTGAAAAAGATTGACAACCGCTTTGGTCGATACAATGTTTCAACTGACTCAATTCGCTATCAGACAGAAACACTTTCTTGAGATTGGTTCGGTAACGATGTTCCATGTACTCACCTCATGTATTTATCACGGAAGTCTTGGCTGAGGGGAATGGAGTTTCCAACTTCTTTAATCAACTCCTGTACGCAGGTTAAGAGAATAGATACATGATCTTGGGTAACTTGATGTTCGGACTGTGCTATTATTAAAACATCATGAACGTCACGACTGATTTGTTCTAGTTTTTGGGATTGCCAGAGGGCAAACCACTTTTCAGCAGTCATTTCAAACTCTTCCTCCAGCAATTTATTTCGAGCAAAGGGCGAAAAATGTTCAAATCCCTTATTTTTCATTATCACTTCAATCATTTCCAATTCATTTGCGGTTAAATTAACCTCTTTGCGAATGTCTCTGTATTGTTCTGACATACTATTTCCTCACTTTCATCAATGGTTGGACAATCCCCGACCCCGTATTAACCACGGGAAACTTGCAAAGACAAAATCTATCATCTTGTAAGGCTTTGCGAGCTCAGATATTGTGTCCACAATATTCCAAAAATCATATCGCCTGCCATTTCAAACCTCACTGTTCAAAAAACAAACGATATGAAAATGTGGTGGCACGCCCCCAAACCCCCAAGATAAATCTAAATTAAAAAAAGTATAACAAATACTTTTTGATAAAATTATCACAGAAAAAGAGCCCTATCGGACTCTTACAAACTAAAACAATGTCTCTGATATTCATACTGTCTAATGCCACTACTGTCTTTGTTCATCTTGATAGAAAAAACAAAATAATGGTCACGACCGTCTAAAGATTTGCTTTTGTTAAGTTTAAAATAATGTTTTTGAGACATAGCCATTGTGCGTAAAATGTCATCAGTGATAAATGTTAATGGAATGTCTAGAGCAGAGTACTTGTAAAAATCTGACTCAAATCGTAAATAAGAATCAGAAAAATAATCTAGCTGCAATTTATCGTCATATAATTCTTTACGATTCATGTAATTCCTCACCTTCTATCTGGATACCAAGTATATCTAACCATTCTAATCGAAGAAATCCAATGTCTGATTTTATAGATATAAACTCTTTCCCAATTTCTTTAACAATACCCGATACTACTTTTCTTCTATTTGAGTGCTTAAAAATAAACGTTGCAGGGAATGTATTCGTATAAAGTTGACGAACAAGTAAAACCTTCTCTTCCATTGATAAAGTAATTGAGACATCTTCTTTATTTTTTTCTTCCCAAAGAGAACTTGAATGTTCTGACAAAAAGAATCCCATCCACTTAGCCATCCCACGATCTTGATACTCTCTTGCAAATAAAAACGGCAAATAAGAACGATTCATCATTTTAGCCCATCTAATCCTCCAGCTGAATGACCACCAATGAGTTTACTTCTTGCAATTGTTCTAGAAGCCTGATCCAGGGCATTTCCTTTCAATAGTGAAGTAAAACCAAATTCTGTTCGAATAGCATCGATTGCGGACTGGAGCCTTTCTTCTTTTTCTATTTTCTCAATATCATCAAACAATGAAATCAATCCAAAGGATTCATCTACTAAACCAGAATAGTTAACCGCAACATTCCTAATAGCTCCTGAAGTATATTTAGTGTGAAATAACTTTAAAACGTAGTTTGTCAGTAGTGCTGTTTGATTGGTCGGTTCAATCTTCATTTGAGTATGAATAGATCGTTTCTGTTCCACTTTAGAATATCCTAAGTGTATAGAAACCACAGTCGCTTTTTACCAGCTCTTCTCAATCTAACTGCAACTTGTTCTGCCATCTCACGAAGTATAATTTCAATATCTCTTTGCTTTACATAATCTCTAGGTAAAACTTGCGAGTTCCCTATCCCTTTTGACTTCGGCTTATAAGGTTTATGAACATTACTTTCATCAATCCCATTAGCATGAAACCATAACTCTAATCCCATGATGCCAAGCTCTTTTTTAATCAAGTCAGGATTAGCCTGTGCCAATTCTTTAATCGAAAAGATACTTAGATTATGCAATCTCTTCTCCATTCGATTTCCAATTCCCCAGAAATCTGTCATTTTAGGAATAGTCCATACTTTCTTTTCGACATCCTCATAGGACCAATTGGCTCTCATTGTCGGAGTTTTTTTAGCTTCATTATCTAGTGCTAACTTAGCTAATAAGGGATTGGAATTAGACATGCCTACAGTTGAATAGATTCCAGTTTTTCTCCAAATCTTTTTTTGAATAGCAGCCGAAATAATATCTAATTTATCTTTCCTACTAATACTTTTATCAGGTACAAAATAATTTAATGAACTTGTTAAATCAATAAATCCTTCATCGATTGAGTAGGGATAAATATCGTCTGGTGCCGCAAAATCTTGAAAAATTTTTTGAATTTCCATATTGACTGCTATATAAGTATCCATTCTCGGAGGAACAATCACGGTTGATTTTGCCCATTCCTCAATATAACGAACATAATCTATCGTTGTTGGTAAACCTTGCTTCTTAGCGTTATAGTAAGAGAACTTCCTAGTTTTTACATCAAATGGTAAATCATAGGAACGTCCAACGTTTGATTTTCCAAAGACCTTTTTAAACATAGGAGAGGAAGCAAGGATTAACCCGGCAGAATTATCTGCACGACTCATAACACAAAGCGAAGTCTTAAGTGGATGTAAGCCTCTATCGACACACTCTACACTTGCGTAAAAAGATTTCATATCAATAAATGCAATGTCACTCTTTGGTTCGAGACTATAATCAAACCAAGTCATACTCAATCCTCTAAAGGCATAAAGTTTCCAACGATTTTCCCTATGATACGAGGATTCTCATCATAAGGCGCAAAATTATCTGAATAGTTCCGATTGAGTGAAACTAATCGAAGCCCATTTTCTTCACGATACACTTTCTTAATATAGGTTTGACCATCCCAATCTATCGCATAGATAGCCCCGTCATAATCAAAGCCCGTTTGCTTAATAAGAGCTACCGAACCATTTTCATATGTCGGTTCCATTGAATCCCCAAACACCCACGATGCAAAATCATAATCAAATTGATGATTAAAGTAAACAGTATCGTAATTACCATCATCAAAATAAGCTGTTCCGGTACCAGCTGATAATTTTTCATAAACTTTATAAGCAAAACGCTCAGGAATGTCTACAACCTTGGCATTCTGTTTGTTCAACAGTTCTGTAGCATAATTAAGTGTTGCTTCTTGATTCCTTTCCGTTAGTTTGAGATAGGTTTCAACTATTTCATACTCTGATTCAAAATATCGAAGATCTACATTCAAAATCTCACTCAATTTGCTTAAATTGTTTTGATTAGGCTTTGTTTTACCTGATTCCCAATTAAAGTATGAGGCTCTACTAATTCCCAAACTGGATGCAAGTTGAGATTGAGATAATACTTGACTTTCTCTTTTTCTTTTTAATTTAGTAGGTGAAAACATTTGTTCTCCTTTTTGTAAGTTTATTAACTAACAAAAGAATACCATAGCTGATAGAAAAAATCAATAGTTTAATGAAAAAGCGGCTGGGTAAAAATTCAATTTCAGGAGAAAATGAAGTAAATATCCCCACAATAAAACGCATAGCATCAAAGTTTTCCAATACCTGATACTATGCGTTTTTCTGATTCCAAAGACTTTTTTCCCAGCTTCTTCTAGATTTTATTCTTCGCCCCACTATAGTCGACAAAGAGCCGAAAAACATAGAGTCTGAAAAAATATTTTTGGTTCAAACTATATGTTTATATTCAAATCTTATCTCTTTGTTTTTACTTAAACAGTTGGTTAAAGAAACCGTCTGTGTTTTTAAGAAGGGCTTTGAATACTTTGGATTTCAAATTCTCAGTATTTGAGTAGTTTCCAGCTTTCTTGAGGTCTTCTGTGACAGCTTTGTCGAATAAGGCTTTCAATTCGTTATAATTGTGAATGGTTTGTCCATCAATTGTAATCTCTGTGAATCCTTTTTCAGCTCTGGCTTTCACATCATGATACCAATGTTTCTTCCAATCTTCAAGGTTTAAGAATTGGTTGTTTGAAACTTTTTTGATAATGAAATCATCACCCAATCTACCCTGGTTTTGTTTATCCGCTTCACCTTGGTATTTACTAGATACATATCCGATAAATCCATTTTCATAGCCAAAGTAACCCCACATACGGAAAGCATTATGTTTGAAGGATAGAGAACCGGGGGCACCTGGACTCGTATTACCACCGTAAATACCCGCCATCATATTAACATTGACATAGGCTGTACCAAAGTCCTCTGGGTGGAAGACTTTATTGCCTGGATTTCCGTGAATGGTCATGAAATTATTATTTACCAAGTCATCGATGGTTTCCAGCTTGGTTGCTTTCTCAGCATCTGTCAAGTCACGCACTTTGTCCCATTGGTGAGGAGCACCTAGTTTATTTCTATCCATAGGTCGACGTGTTTCGCGGTCAATTTTCTTGAACCACTTACTATTGTCACCTTTAACCTTAGGAAGCACAGCTTCAGCTTCTGCATAATCAAGCATCATCATAGCTTCATTGTAGTTCTTCATGTAGTGGTCGATTTGGTCGCGTGTTTGAAGTTTGTCAGGGTCTGGATTATACCACTGGTTTCCATCATTTGGTCGATGGTAGGCCATGTTAATACCTAATGCACCATACTCACCATTTGTTGTTGACTTATCAGGAGTTTGTAACATACCTTGAGCAAAGGCTTCCAAATCCGTACCTTGACGATGGTTATGTCCTCCAAGTAAGCTACACGGTCATTAATGTGTGTGGTTTCATGTGTGAAGGCAGAAATACCAAACTGGTCAAGCATATTGGTTACCATGAAGTATACTTGCTCATCTTTCCACGGTTTTTCGTAGATTTTTGCCATCGCTCCCATAGCTCCATTAACTTGATGCCAACGGTCAGTCGGGCCGAATAGTTCACGAATAGGAGATACCACGGCTCCACCTTTTCCATAACCTTGACGATTTGCATCTTTAATTCCTGCATAAGATTGATTATCCCAAACAGGTGTTGGCACCATATATTCGCTCTTCAAAAGTTTGTTACGAACACTTGGGAGAGCGAAACGAGACCAGAAATCTAAGTAAGTTTGTTGCGCTTTAGCGACTTCATCAATACGTTTCTTCAATTCCTTACGTTCTTCTTCAGTGTTCTTACCATATTTCTCAAATGAGCTATAAGCCATCGTGTTATAGGTTGAAATCATAAAGATATGGGCTTTCTTCAAGTTGAGCAATGGTAAAATCATACGACCGTGAACGTCATTGTTTAAACCGTCAAATACACGATGTCGCTTATCTTTAAAGGCTTCTGTGCTTGTTTCAGGTTCTACTACATAAACGTTTCGCAGAATGAATAAACCAGTCATTCAAATCTTTATCTTCTGTAAACAAACGCATGTTATAGTCTAAGAAGCTACGTAAATCACCTTTACCAGTTGCACCAGCAATCACTTCTTTGTAGGCATCTTGTGTACGATCACCTTTCAAGAAATGCTCCCTTGAACCAATTTGAATCAAACGGTCGATGACACTTGGTGTTTTACCATAGAAATCAGGTTTGAACATCATCATATCCTTGATACTCAAATCACCATATTTGATATCATAGTAACGATTGAGATAAGTCAGTCCCATTATAATCTTAGCTTTATTATCTTCTACTTTCTTGAGTAGCGATTTCATCGCGGCATCATAACCGTTCAATTGATGGTCTTCATTTTCGATCAAGGATTTGACTAACTTATCTAGATTTTGCTTCACTTCGGCAAAACTTTCTTCTAAGTATAGATTACGAATATATCCATCTTTACGAGCATCTGTATTTTCTTCTGCCTTCTTACGTATATCCATTAACGCGCGTACTTCAGCTGAAATTAGGTCAACACTTGAAAGTCTTTCTTTCACATCTGCAATCAGTTTGTCTCGATTTTTAACAACCATATTTGGTGTATAGACAATGTTTTGACCTGCTACATCATACTCTTTTACTTGAGCTACTTTAGAATCAGCTTTAGCGGTAACTACCATTTCTTCTTTAGTGCCATCCGCATAGTGAACCATAATCTTATCAATATCTGATAAGTCCGTCACAAACTGACCATTCTTCATACCTGTTACAGATAACACCTCTTTAGTCATTAGGTTTGAACTTGTAGCCAATCTGTTACCTTGGTTTACAATCCATTCTTTATTGTAGAAGGGTTGTAGTTTCTCAATGTTGTGGTATGCCTGCTCACGCGTTGCGTCATAATCTTGAGTTGTTTTATACTCATTATCACGAGTTGTTAGGTTGTTAAGTCTATTCACAAGAGGATCTGTGATTTCATACTTATCAGCAGTGATATTGAAGGTTGCGATACGTTTATCAGCTTCAGCTTGATCTACACCCTGAATTTGTTTTGAACGTTCATATGAAACATTGCCTGACGCAACATCTTTCACATATACATTGTTCTTGAAGTAATGGAATCCAAAGTCTGGGTCGCCCGAATCCACTGAACCGGAACCGTACATGATTTCACCATTGTTTACTTTCATCATGCTGATGTTGTTTTCAACCCATCCCCAATTGTAGTTATCGTGAATGAGTCCACCGCTTTGGTTATTTGTTTTGAGAGTCATGGATCCTTTAACAACGGATTTAGTCAAGTGACCTTTTTGTTTTACATCCATAGGGTTTACACCGTGGTCGATTTTCGCAATCAGTCCACCGAATTTGGCGTTGTTTGCCTTAATATTTGCATCTACATAAGAGCTATCAACATTACTTCGCCAACTTTCGCTGACAAGTCCACCAGACCACCAACCTTTGTTACCCACACTTTCGATTTTACCAATGAAAGCAACATTGCGCATGATGGATTCGTCAAGTTTGTTCACCATACCCGTCACGTCATTGTTACCAACAACTTGGCCAGTCACTTTGATATTTTCTATTGTTGAATTCTTAAAGTTTTCACCGAGTGGTGCTGTTCGGTCAGCCCAAGGCATGTTTATGTTTACATTACCCAGATTAATGTCATGGATGTGAGCATTTTCAGCTCTTGCAAATAATGGCCGTGCTAGATTATGGATAGTGAAGTGATTACTTCCATCACTCAATAATTTTCCTTTGAACACATTCGTCACATATGATTTGTTCGGGGTTGGGGTGTTAGTTGCATTTAAGTCAGCCCCAAGTTTAAACTCACCATCAGGTTTTTTCTGCATATCTTCAATGAGTTCTTTGAAGTTGTAATATACATTTCCAACCTTTGGTCGTGGTTTTTCCATGTAATAAACGTACTCATTTCGTATCTTACTTGGGTCAGTATGCTGAATAAGGTCAACAGCTCTTGCGGTTACTTTGTAGAGAACTTGGCCAGCCTGATTAATCTCTTCGATTTTATCAACTGCTAAACGAGTCACTTTGTTATCCCGAGAAGTCACTTTGAGATAGTATTTTTCAGTCTCTGTTGGTGTCTCAGTCAGGAAGTCTTTCAATGTTTCTGTTCCATCTTCTTCAACTTTTACAAGATTTGTTGAGGCAATGTTTTTCAACTCAATTTTTTTCAAATCCAAGCGAAGTGGCTTCTCTTCTAATGTTGCAGTCTCTTCTCCCTTACCACGGTCATAGGTCATAGTGGTTTCTATCTTATAGTCCTTGTAGAATTTTAAATCTTCTACCTGCTTATTTAATTGCTCTGAAGTTAAATCTACTGTTTTGACAATTTCATTTCCATCTTTAATTGTCGCAGTAATTTTATTGATCTTGACTCCATCTGCATTAACTAAATGATAAGAAAGATTTGCGGAGCGGTCTAATACATTTGTATCTGTTCGTTCCAAAGTCAAAACGGGAGCTGTTTTTTCTTTAGGCTTTTCTTTTGTACCTTTTACAAGAATTTTAGGCTTCATTTCTTTTAACACAGTTACGGTTTCAACTGGTTCACTGATTTTTTTGCCATGTAACTCTTCATAGCTAGTAACAATTTGACGTTCGCCATCCTCACCAACTTGTTTAACAGAATCATCGCCTATAAATTTGGTAGAATCAGATTCTTCTATAGTCGTTTTAGGAATAGTCTCTGTACGAATGTCAGTGTGTAAAGAAGGCAACTCTTCTCTTTCTGGTGCAACTTCTGAAACTGTAGATATTGGTTCAGTATACTCTGGAATGTCAATAACAGGTGGCTCAATCAAGTTTCCGTTTTCATCTACTCCTGTGGTGCCTACAGGTTCCGTGTATGCTGGTTTTTCATGAACTTCTGGTTCAACAAGATTACCGTCAATTGGAGCTGTATATTCTTGTTTCTCATGAACTTCAGGTTCCCCTTTATCAGTCACCACAGCTTCTGGTAAGGCTGGCTGAACTTCTGGTTTCCCTTTATCAGTCACAACAGCTTCTGGTAATGCTGGTTGAACTTCAGGTTCCCCTTTATCAGTCACCACAGCTTCTGGTAAGGCTGGCTGAACTTCTGGTTTCCCTTTATCAGTCACAACAGCTTCTGGTAATGCTGGTTGAACCTCTGGTTCTCCTTTGTCAGTTACAACCGCTTCTGGTAATGTTGATTGAACTTCAGGTTCCCCTTTGTCAGTTACAACAGCTTCTGGTAACGCTGGCTGAACTTCAGGTTTCCCTTTATCAGTCACAACAGCTTCTGGTAATGTTGGTTGAACTTCAGGTTCTCCTTTATCAGTTACAACCGCTTCAGGTAATGCTGGTTGAACTTCAGGTTCACCCTTTTCTATGACCACCGCTTCTGGTAAGGCCGGTTGAACTTCCGGTTCACCCTTTTCTGTGACTTTAGCTTCGGGTAATGCTGGTTGAATCTCAGGCTCGCCTTTGTCGGTTACAACTGCTTCGGGTAACGATGCTTGAACCTCAGGTTCACCTTTATCAGTCACAACAGCTTCTGGTAATGTTGGTTGAACTTCAGGTTCTCCTTTATCAGTTACAACCGCTTCAGGTAATGCTGGTTGAACTTCAGGTTCTCCTTTTTTGGTCACAACTGCTTCAGGTAATACTGGTTGAACTTCAGGTTCTCCTTTTTCGGTCACAACCGCTTCAGGTAATGCTGGTTGAACCTTAGATTCGCCTTTCTCAGTCACAACTCTGGGTTGCTCAACTGGCGAAACAGTTGATGCCGGAGAAACCGACGAAACAGTTCTATCATCAAGCTCCAGGTAACCAACATATCTGTAACCAGAAATTTGCAACACACCATCACGACCAGAATCATGGATGTTAGCATTCAAATTAAGTGCTGAAGCAGTTGATAGTGTAACTAAACCTGCCACCCCTACAATCAAAAATGTAGCTATTTTTTTATTTCTCTCATCTTTTGTAATAACCACAACAAGACTACCGATGGTCAATAAACCAAATAAAGTCATAATGGATTGTGATTGACCAGTATTTGGTAGTTCGTCTTTCTCATAAACCAAGGCATATGATTCTTTTGATTCGTCAGGTCTACCTTGTTTGAGTTGATCACGTTCAGTTTGTGTCAAATTACTATAATCTAAGTAATGATAAGTCGATGCACCAACAACTGACGGTGCGAATAAAAGACTTCCCAAGAATACCGAACCAACAATACCCTTTATTTTCCGAATAGAAAATCTATCTTTTTTTAATAATGACAATTGTAATCCTCTGCCTTTACTTTTTTTATTTCCTAATAGCAAACACTATTTTTTTATTCTCAAAAAAATTGAACTTCTAAAATCATTAGTTTGATCTAGATAAGCTTTAAAGATTGCTCTCTTCAACTTATGAACTGCACTATCAAATTCTGGTTTGTAATTACTCCAAGAATATCTATTCTCATCTGCATCCTTTCGAACAGCTTCATCCATTAATCGCTGCAACTCTGTAACACTACTTATAGTTTTCGTAGAAAAACTAGTCCAAGGTTTTGTTGTATCATTAAAAGTAACTTTATTCAGTCTATCAAATTGAGCTACACGTTCATTATACATATCTTGCTTGAATTGTGTCCAAGTTTTATATTGACCATTAAATACTTTTTGAAGGACAAGTTCATCTGTAACCAATCCTCGATCTTTACCATAAATTGTTATTTTTTTACCATTTTGTTTAGCAACTTCTTCGTATTGATTTGAGATATAAGGTACCATACCATCTTTAAAGCCTTTAGCAGCTAATAGTTCATAGGCCATACGACGTCCCATTAGGTCACCTGGCGTTCCGTCATCATTACTTAATGCTGCATAAATCGGCGCAAATAGTTTGATAGTATAGTAACCATTTCTTTCATATTTACCTGAAGTATATTCCCTAGACGAAAGAATATTATTCTCAATCAAATCATTGAATGAACGTAGTTTTTCAGCTTCTTCTACTGTTAGATCTCTGACAACATTTGTTGCATATACGTTATTTCCATCTGCTGGATCTTTCTCATACTTATTCTCAATTTTTCTGAGAGCTTTCGTTTTTTGATAAACGGTAAGATTCTCTGTAATAGATTTTCCTTCGAGATATTCCAACATATAAACGACATCAAACATGTTGTGTACGTATTTCTGAAGATCTTTTGCGTCTGAAAATCTCGTAGTTGGATCGAGTACTTGTAATCGTTGTCCTTCTGTACTATCTGATTTTGAATGTTTCAAGATAGAGTTGATGGTTATAGTTGCATCATCTGGATGGTCTGGCGCTTGTAATAAACCTTTGGCGAAGAACTCTGGTCCCAAGCCACTTCTTCGACCATAGCCGCCAAGATAGATGTCCTGATCTGAGTCATGCGTCATCTCATGTGTATAAGTGATAGATCCATCTTTGTCCAACATTCGATAGCCCATATAATATACTGCATCCCCTGTAGCGTAAGCACCGTGTCCATTATGACCAACTTTATTTCCAACAGGACCAAAGAAATATTTCATTGCAGGATTTGGACTATCAAAATCAGCTACTGTTTTGGCTTTTCCATCGGTATGATCATCTCCAAATTTATAGGCATCATAAAGCAAGATATTTCGATAAAGCTTCTCACGCCCTTCCTTATCTAGGATACGATACCAATAATCGTAGTGATCTCGTTGACGTTTGGCAGTTTCACGCGCATTTTCTTCAACAAAGTCATTGAGACCCTTGCCCGCTTTATGGTCACTATTGCGGTAACGATCATAAGCACCAAATCCTAGACTAGAGATAGTCGAGATAACAAAGACTGATTTTTTTCTGGCAATGTAAGAAGAGGCAGTACCATATTACGATATTTCCAACTGTCGCTAGTGATTCGATCATAGACACTGATAGAGTACTTGCTGCCAGATTTTTTTCCTGATTAGCTCTCACTTCTGGAATATTAGATTTTTTTCTTCAACGATGTAAGCCTTGGTCTGAGTTTTAAACCAGTCATTGTTGTTTGTGTTTGGTAGAAAGACTTTTCGGTAATTTTCAAGCGTGTTAAATAAATCTTTCGTTCCATGATGGCTAGCTAAACTAATAGCATAAGTATCAACGTTGTTCTTGGCAAGAAGATTATTAAATCCTGATTTACCTAACTCTATTAAGGTATCTAACGGAGAAGCATTTCCTTTGCCAAAGAAATCTAGATGGTACATTACAAGATCTTTTGCACTCACTTTATCATAACTAAAGTTATACCAGCGTTCTAGGTAGCTCATACCAAGTAGCAAGGCTTCCTTATTACGCTTGATTTTATCTACAATATAACCCGTCATTACTTTATTGTCTGTAACTAAACCTGCATCAGCAGATAGAAGTTTTTTCAAGTTATCTTCTAAATGCTCTTTCGTTTTGCCAAATTGTTCTTCAAGATATAACTCCGTTAGTTTCACTTTTGGAGAAATACCGAGTGTCTTTCTGATAGCCTCTGAGTGGTAGGACACCTGCTGCAATTCAGGTAAGACTTGCTTGATGATAGAGTTTTGGTCGTACAAGAATTGGTTTGGTGTATAGAGAAGACCTGTATCTCCTAGACTATATTCTGCTAATTTGGCAAAATCAGACTGGTACTTGAGATTGAGTTTTTCAGATGAATGATCCTTGTAGTGCAGCAAGAGTTTGTTTGCAGTCTGTTTGTTGGAAACAATGTCTGTGATGACTTGGTTATCCTTCATCATGACTACTGACAAGAGTTCTTTCTGATATAAAAGACTGTTCTCATTGACCAGATTTCCATATTTGACGATGGTTGCCTTGTTATAGAAAGGTAACAATTTTTCAATGTTCTTATAAGCCAAGGCTCGCTTAGCTTGATAATTGGCTACCTTAGAAAAATCACTTTCTTTTTTGCCACTTGTTGAAAGAGGCTCCACTGTTGGTAGAGTGAGAGGATTAATGGCTGATTTTTGCTTGCGATTTGGGAAGCATCTAGCATTGTTCCTCTTTCTTCAAAGGATTCCTTGCTGACGACCTCATCCTGGACCAAGGTGACATTGTAGACTCTGTTCGCTTTACTACTGAATGTGTCCTTCACCTTCATTCCAGTATAGTGGTAACCGGTAATGGAATTTCCGTTAGTTACATTGACATCACTTAGAACATTGGTCAACATTCCAGCATGATTTTCATTATTAGATTCTCGGTCCCATAAATTTCCTGCTATACCGGCTACTTTTCCAAAGGGCTTAGTATTGTTAATATTCCCCTCAGCATAGCTATTCTGGATATGAGCATCTTTGTCAACAAGACCGGTAAGACCGCCAACGGTCTGATCTGAACTATTTGTGTTTGACGAAATATCTACTGACGCTTTAGATTTAGTTATCGAAGCATTTCTTCCTGTCAAATGACCGACCAGACCACCGATATTATAGGCGGCAGTCGTTTCATAGGTATTGACAATTCTTCCCTTGAAACTGCTCTCTGTGATGCTTGATTGCTCAGCCTTAGCCAGCAAACCACCGATACCACGTTCACCAGCTAGAACACCATCGACATGAACTTGTTTAATCTTTGTACCATTCTGGGCTTCATATGCCAGTGAACCGATATCATCTTTCCCTGAAATAGAGACATTTTTCAGACTCAGTTTTTCTACTGTAGCGCTACTCAAGTTTTCAAACAAAGGTTTTTTCAAATTGTAAATAGCATAATGTTTGCCATCTTTTTCACCGATTAATTGACCTGTAAATGTTTGCTTTATATAAGATCTATCATCTTGGCCTAATTCTACTTCGTTGGCGTTTAGGCTAGATGCTAGATGATAAGTTCCAGCAGGATTCCGATTTATAGCTTCAACTAGATTACTAAAGGAAGTAAAGTTTGTCGTTTCCTCTGTAGCCTTCTTAGAAAGATAGAAACTGAAATTGTCGACATATTTATTGTCCTGCTCTTGTTGCAGTTTATCAGCTTTGGCTGTAATTTTATAAACTGTCTGACCATTTTTTGTTTCCGAAGTTATTGAAGCAACTGGTAAATAGACATCTTTAAATGACGAAGATTTAACCTTTACAAAGTAAGTGTCTGGATTACTTGGAACACTATCCAAAGAAATATGTTGTTTGTAAGTACCATTGGTCTGACTATATAACTCCAGATCTGAAACATTTCTTAATTCAAGTGTTTTCTCTGGATTTGTTTCTTTCGGCTTCTCAATCGGAGTTTCAGGTTTTAATTGCTCAATATTCCCCTTATATTCTGGCAGTGGTGCTACCTGCTCTGGTTCTACTATTGCTCCGGCCTGTGGACCTGTGTATTCAGGTAGTGGTGCAATTTGCTCCGGTTCAACAATAGCTCCAGCCTGTACCCCTGTGTATTCAGGTAGGGGTGCTACCTGCTCTGGTTCTACTATTGCTCCGGCCTGTGGACCTGTGTATTCAGGTAGTGGTGCAATTTGCTCCGGTTCAACAATAGCTCCAGCCTGTACCCCTGTGTATTCAGGTAGGGGTGCTACCTGCTCTGGTTCTACTATTGCTCCAGCCTGGACTCCTGTGTATTCTGGTAGGGGTGCTACTTGTTCCGGCTCAACGACCGCTCCAGCTTGTACGCCTGTATATTCTGGTAGGGGTGCCACTTGTTCTGGTTCTACTACAGCGCCAGCTTGTACTCCAGCATATTCCGGTTCAACTTTTTCAGGTTCAACTATCGCTCCGGCTTGTACACCTGTATATTCTGGTAGTGGAGCTACCTGTTCTGGTACGCCTTTATCGCTTACTACAGCTTCTGGTAACGCTGGTTGAACTTCTGGTACACCTTTATCACTTACTACAGCTTCTGGCAACTCCGGCTGAACTTCTGGTACACCTTTATCACTTACTACAGCTTCTGGCAACTCCGGCTGAACTTCTGGTACGCCTTTATCGCTTACTACAGCTTCTGGTAACGCTGGTTGAACTTCTGGTTCGCCTTTATCACTTACTACAGCTTCTGGTAATTCAGGCTGAATTGCTGGTTCGCCTTTATCACTTACTACAGCTTCTGGTAATTCAGGCTGAATTGCTGGTTCGCCTTTATCACTTACTACAGCTTCTGGTAATTCAGGCTGAATTGCTGGTTCAACAATAGCTCCAGACTGTACGTCCTTATGTTCTACATCAGTCTCAGGTTGGTCCTTTATAACTTGAGGTTTTTTAGTACCTTTTTCGACTATTCTTGTAACAGGCGCAGTCGTTGAAGTTGAAACAATTTCTCGCGAAACTTCTTCTTTGTTTACAGAGAATATTCTGATGACTTCAACTTTCTTACCTAATTTACCTTCTTGTTTTACTCTTACAGTTCCTTCAGCTAAATCAGAATTCTCCTGAACTTTTTCTTGAAAATCTATTTTTGTTTCTATAGTTTCGTAACGATACAAGAGTTCAGGTTTGTTCAACTGACCTGATAGAACTTCATCCTGTGGATTTAGTGTATTTACCCCAGTCTTTTCTTTTGGAGAAACCTTCTCGTCTTTCTTAGTTTCTAGATTCTTATGTTCGGCTAATTGTGCTTGAGAATCTGAAGATTGTTTCTCTTCTTTTGTTGGATTGGTTAATTCTGTAGAGAGAGGTTTTTCAACTACTTGGACTTCTGTTGATTTAGTTGAAGAAACAAGTTTTTCTTTCTGAATAGTTTGTACCTTTGATGGATTCTCTACAAAATTCGGTGTAACACTATATTCCACCTTTTGTTGTTTTGTAGGAGTGGCTACGGATTTCTCTTGATTATTTACTTTAGACTCAGAAGTCGTTTTCCCCTCTTTGATATATCCAATATATGTGTAACCTGAAATGGCTTTAGGAAGAGGCAATTTTTCTCCAGAGGTCAATTCATAGTCAGTATTGTAATTTAGCAAAAGATTATTTTCTAAAGCATGAGCCGATACAAGAACACCGTTTCCTATTCCTGCAACCAATACTAAATGTAATACCGTTTTATTCTTAACTTTTTTCTTAGAAACGGCAAAAATCAAAATCCCCAGAGCTGCTAAGCTGGCACCAGCAACTAGGACTTGCATATCATTCTTGCTTCCCGTATTTGGCAATTCCCCCAGTTGATTTTGGGAATTTAATTTATAAACAAGATAATAAGTCTCATCATCATTCTCCACGTATGTCGGAATATCATAGATAATCTTATTCTGCTCATCTGATGATAGCTCTGAATCTGTTACATATTTATAGTGAACACCTTTAGTCTCTTGAGCATTCACAGATGAACTACCTAATACAGACATAAAAAAATAAACTTGAAATCGTTGCAGATACAAGTCCTACTGATAATTTTCTAAATGAAAAACGCTGCTGTTTTTTTCACCAAAAATACTTTTCCATTATTCCTCCTTGAAATAAAATTTATATTTATCTTGCGAAAGCCTTTTTATATATTAGTGTATTATCTATAAAAAAAGGCGTTACACTTTTGATTATACTCTTAATTTTACCAAAAAGTCTTAAAAATTGCGTTGCGTTTTCATACTTTGTTTTATATATAAAATAAATATAGAAAAAAACTATACTGTAATTCATTAGAAGATTTATTTATAAATTGGAAGATTTAATAATTATTTTAAAAAAATACTTAGGAAGAAAAAAATGTAGAAAATAAAAAAGCTAGGCAAAAACTAATCTCAGAAGAAAATGGAGTAAATCTTCCCTACTAGAAAAACGCATAATATCAAGTTTTTTTTCAACACCTGATACTATGCGTTTTTTTCTGATTTTAAAGACTTTTTTTCAATCCTAAATAGACTATATTATAAAATTCGTGATCTAACAATCATTTCTATTAGTTAAATCTTTTAACCTTTCTTCTCCAGATTTAAGCATCTCTTTCTCCACTTGATTCCATTCTCCAAATAGTAAGTCTTGAAGGAGGAATGCTGCTGAAGTCTTATCTTCTTTTGAATCATATACACAACTTCTATCTCGTTGATAAATTTGAATTCTTTCAAAGATAGCTAGTTCTTCTAATTGTCGTGTATTATCAACTAGATGATTTACAATGAAATCATGATGTTCTTTTGGAGTTGCGCGTGCTTGATTTGGATTGATAGTGTGCAGTTCTTCATAACGGATAAGAGTACTTAGATACGACAGTTCAGGTTTTGTTGCAATTAAGGCCAATTGTACTTCATATCCCTTATTTTTCAAGAGTTGTGCTGTTTTCTTTGGAACATCAATCGTTCGCAAAGTTCCCTCAATCAAAAGATTGTATCCCAAATTGCTTAATTCTTTTACTAAAGACTCTACCATTTTTCCTGCAAAATCTTTGGTGTATTCTACACTATCTTTGCCATATACTTGCTGCAGTTCTAAATAGTGTGGATGCTGAGAACGAAAACTATCACCATCTATGATAACAATATTTCCTTGAAATTCTTTCTGTTTAATACGATGAATTGTAGTCTTACCGGCACCACTTTGCCCTCCAAGCAAAATCGCTATAGGTTGCTTACTGGACTTTTTTCCTCTTGTCAGAGAACGAAGATTCCGTGCTAGAGCATGTTTGAATTCACTATCAGTATAATCTTGGATTTCCATTAGGCTACCATCCGTTTTTCAGATATCTCTAACATACGTTCAATTCCATCCAAATAACCGATATATCTCTCTATTTCATCAAAAGTTTCTACTAAATAGATATTCGTATGAATCAAGTCAGATAGATCATCACTCATTAAAATCCAAGGATTAGATTCATCATCAATGCTAATTCCCTGACTATCTTGATAACGATAGAGTCGTGATAATAGATTAGCTCCTCTTTCTTTCACAATTTCAATTTTTAAAGTCAATTCATAATCTTCAACAGGATTGAGCATTTTATCTTCTCCTACAATATCGACATAAGATACATTAAACTTCTGACAAATGATGTCTATTAGTTCCGTAGAGACTGAACTCGTTCCATTTTCATACCGGCTCAAGCTATTTCGAGAAATTCCTACAATTCGGGCAAAGTCGTCTTGTGTTAAGTCATGTGTTTTACGTAAGGATTTTATGTTCTTTCCAATCATGGCAAACTCCTTTTATTTTTATACCACCATTATAACATTTAGAAAAAGTAAATGCACCATTTTTGGTGCATTATTGACTGTTTTTCCTAAATCTCTCTAAATTCTTTTCCAATTGTTCCTTATGAAGTTGATTCTTTGCTTTCTTTAATGTGTCGTCCAAAGTTTCTTCTCTATAAGTTGATTCTGTTTTTAGTTGTTCTGATCCTTGATCTGGAGTGAAAATGATATCTAGCAGTCGGTCTATTTTTTCAAGATCTTGGACAGACATATCAGATAGTCTATGAATTAGCTTCTTAAATACATCACTATTGTCTTGGTTTTTCTTAAAAAGTTTTGTAAACATCTATAACCTCTCAAAAAAAGCAGCCTATTAGGACTGCTTAGTGTAATTCCGAAATCGCATCATAAATGGACTGCAATTTCTTATTGTCTTTATTCTTTGTGTCGATCAACGTATGTAGCTCTTCAATTTTCTTTTGGCTGCTTTGAATATCGCTATTGTTATCTGCAATCAGTCTTTTAAGATGTTGCTGATAACTTGTAGTAATATCTGTCTCTTTTCCTGTTCTAACCTCTGTAACTTTGGGTTTAGAACTAGGATTTGATTCCGTTACAGGCGCTTGTTTTCGCTTTTGAAAAGCTGCTTCATAATTTACATCATTACCTCCTTGATGATTTCCAAATAAGGCTGCAATTTTATCTGGATCTTCTTGATTTTTCTGATTTACTTTCTAATGGTTGATTAAAATTCCAATCTTTTGTCATTCACTCATTTCATCCTTTCTAAATTCAGAATCATCGAATTGTCTTTCTTTACCAAAAGCATGGTCAAGAGCTTCTTCAAAACTCATGTGACTAATGCTTTGACGCCTTTTGAACGTCGCAAACATCGCGGTCTCCAGCTGCTCTTTGTAAGCAGCTAGTTTTTCTGTTTCTCTTGCTACCTTGCTTTCTTGCCTAGTGACCTTTTCTTCTAAGCGTTCAATAATGGTCATATACGATCCTCCTTCATTCTAATATTAGCTAAAAACATCTTGATTTTTGTTATCACAATTCTAAACATTGAGAGGTTTGTCTTACTGGTTGATTCCTTAATGTTTTTTTTGCAGATTCAAGCATCAATTGTAAATCTGATTTCTTTTCTCTAAGAATATCGTTCCAGTCTATTTTTTTCTTTCCCAGATTCATTATTAGGTAAATCCAGTAAAAACAGGAAATCCTGATTGAGATAACTTATCAGAAAAAAATCTTTTCCTGCTTCATCACAATCTACTGCCAGTGTCAATAAATCAGGATGATTATCAAAAATAGCTGGTGGTATCACGAATTGTATTGATTAAAAGGCAATAACTTTGAAGGTATTACTGTATCTAAAAATTCCAATTTCTGATTTTCTTCAGCTATCAGTCGTAAAGTTTGATAAGCGACAACAGACCTTTTTAAACCCTCCATAGATACCAAACGAACATCAGATAGATTTTTGTTGATGCAGTTCGTAATAGCTCATCAAGTCGATAAACGATTCACAAAAGACCAGTCTATTTGGTTTACCAATGTCAAAGGATATTCCAACATGTCCATGGCTTCCTTTTAGAATCGTTTTTTTAACCTCTCTCTAGGAAGAGAGTGATTCTTATATATCCCTTGTAAGCTTGCTGCCTGCAGCTTGTGACGATGATTAAAAGCTTTTAAAAAAACAATAACAGGTTCAACTGTTTCATTTGTTTTTCCAACTAGCTTGTACTATCAAACCTTGTTGAATCATCCTTTGTACGATTTCTCCTGAAATTCCTCTACATTCTGTTAAGTAATATCTGGCCAGACTACAGTTAGAATCTTCTATTCTCTTTAAAGGATAATAAAATGGTCTCTCTTTTTTTCTTGAACAGCTTCTTTTTTTGAAAAGGTTCTTCAGAAAGAAAGTCTAGAGCTTCTTTAAAGGAAATTCCCTGAACAAGTCGAACAAAATCAATGACATCACCTTGAATATCTCTTGAAAACCATTTAAAAAGTATTGGTAGTTGAAAAAATCCGAAATGAATCGTGTTCAGGATGTTCATAGACACTGCTCGAAACTTGTTTAAAGGAGATCCCCAAACGATTGGCTACATCAAGAATTGAAATTTGCTTACATTCCTCTATATTCATAAAACATCATCATTTTGTTGTAGTATTTGGCAATGATGGAACTGATGAGGATTCTTCTAAAGTTTTAGGAGTGGTCTTATCTAAATCATCTAAGCCAGATTTCCAAACCTGTACTTGGTTGACCAATAACTTACCTGGTAGTTTCGAATAAGACAACTTAACCGTTCTAGTTTCTGTCTGATTGGTCTTTGATTGGTTAGCATTCTTTAAATCAGATACATAGGTTACATTATAAGAGACCATGGCAATGGCTTGATTCGTAGTCTGGTTGACAAAGATATCAGCTTTTTCAAAATGATAATCCAAAATATAGTCCTTATATACTTGGTTCATAGCATCGTTTTGACTTGTCAATTCTTGAGAATAAGCCGATTCAGTCATATAAGGTTGAATACGTGTATTATTTTCTCCGAGCTTTTCTTTCGTATAGTACTGCGTCAAAAATTCTTTTACAGTATCAGATGACAAAATACTTGCCTTATCTTCTGCTTGTTTGTCCTCTACAAGTTTAGCTGCAGCCAATTCAATCTCTTTGCGACTTTGTTTGGCAGTAGAATGTTGCCCAGCAGTATATCCCATCATGAGAATAAAGCTAGTTGCGGCTACTGCTCCAACACTAATTAAGGCTTTAGTTTTGACTTTATTTAACATCTTAGACCTTCTTTCTATAAAAACTAGGTCAAGAATAACAAAAAGGACTTGTAAGTTTTATCACATAATGAGTTAAACATATCTATTAAAATTTTAACATCTATATCCTCTCATACACATTATATACCTTACTACAACCTTCTTCATAAAACCATGGTTTAACTCCCCATCCTTTCTAAGCTACCTAGCGATAGTCTAACTCTAAACTAGATCGTTAAAACACCTCAGATATACAACATCATCATACCTAATGCGTTGATCTTCTTCCACTTTCATCTGATTCACCAAGTTCCATTGTAATAACCTTTACACCAGTTACTTTCCCACTCTCATCACGCAATACTTCTTTAATATTCTCTAAGAAATGGAATGTAACACCTTCATTGTGTGCATCTTTGATTTGTAGTGTAGCTTCTAGTATATTGTTCATATGGTCATCATTCTTTTGTTTTAGGTTTCAGCGCTTTTAATATAATGGATGTTGGCCTTTTTGTATACACTAAAATAGGGTTGGTGGAAAATTTCCATCAACCCTAAAAATTATAGAACCACACAAAACCCTGACCAGAGATGGCCAGGGTTTTGTATTTCAAAAATTATTCTGTAAATTCTATAGTTACTTTTACTTCAGAATCCATTGAAGAAAATATTGTTTTATAATAATTGATTGCAGATTCTTTAATTTCACTCTTAAATTTATCTAAATACTCTGCTTGTTTATCACTAGAAAGTTGGTTAGCGACCAATTTCCCAGTATCAATATCTTCTGTAGTTCCACTTAATAACTCTCCATGACTATCATATAAATCATAAGGATTATCTTTTGAAAGTTCAACACCAATTACTTCCAATTTTGGAACAATAACCTTATATTCTTTTTTTCGCTTATTTGTTCAACCTTTACACTACTTTTAATTCCAAATTTAGCTTTATAATTTAAAATTACTAATGCTGCTTTTTTAGAGAACGGCACATCAAACCCAAAAACTTGAGTTGTTTTTGTTTCAGAAATAATTTCATTAATTCCCGCATTCAAAAATACAACTTCATTCACTTTTTCAATACTTTCGATATTAATTGACGATTTGACTTCTGATTTATGTTCCTTAGGTAAGAAAAATAGCACTCCAATAGCTATAATAGCTATTAATACCACATTCAATAGTACACTAAACATATTAACTTTCTTCTTTAATATAGACAAGATAAAAAAACCTCACTTTAAATAATCTATCTAAATTTTACACATTCTAAAGAAAATAGTCAATATTTTTTCGTACTATCTTCTAAAATTAATTGTGCCTATTAAAAAAATGAAATTAGTTTGTTGCATTTGATTATATTTTTTTGAACACCAAATCCATTTAAAAATTGAGTGCTATTTTTGAGCACTAAAAAAAGGGCTCTTCGTCAAATAGTGTTGATGAAGAAATTTAGGAAGGGATTAAGCAACTAATTGTTACTTAATTCCTTTTTGTTTTGGGCCAAACATTTTTGTTATTAAAATAATCCTATTTCTAAAATGGTAATAGTTTCTAAAGCCGTAGGCATTTCTTTTAAGCACTTTTATTTTATTGTTTATTCCTTCAATAGGGCCATTTGTTCTAGTTGGATACTCACAAGTATTTTGAATATATGGCAAGTAAGTCATAAGAGTCTTTAATACTCTTTTTAAACCAGGAGATAGGTCTAATTGCGTAGCTGCTTCAATCGTTTCCTTGAATTCTATATAATCTCTATCCTGTATACATTCACGAAGTGAATGTACAACCTCATAATCATTTTTAAGAGATGGATTTTTTTCTAAGATATAATCTACGATTCCTTTACTTGTTATGAAGCTTTCAAAAAGCTTATAACGATTATATTTATAGTTCTGAAGTTCATTAGAGTTCTTTAAAATTAACTTCCAATAATGTTTTAACTTTCGATATAATTTAGAGTCTTTATAGCGATGCTTATTCATGACACGTACCCGAGTTCGATTTAATTCTCTATTTAAGGCTTGTACGATATGAAAAGGATCAATGATAATTTTAGCGTTAGGAAACATTTCTTTTATTAATTGAATGTACGGTAAGTACATGTCGATGGAGATAGTTTTTACCTTTAATCTAGTCTTAGGCTCAAAACGATGAAAATACTTTTTCAAGCTGTAAGATTTTCTATCTCGTACAACATCGACCAGCTTGTGTGTAGTGCTATCTCAAATAATGAAGCTCATATTACTATCGGAAGATTTGACGGATTTAAATTCATCAAAACGCAAATGCTCAGGTAAATCGTGTAATGGTTTAATCTTTAGTAAACGTGTTGTATCATCTATGATACGTCTTACCGTATGAACTGAAACATTTGTTTCTTTTGCGATATAGGTTTCAGATACTGTTTCACTTATTTTTGATTTAATTTCGTTTTTTAAGCGTTTAGAGATATGACAGTGTTTTTCTACGATTCGACTAGTGTCTGCGGTAAATGAAGAGCCGCATTCTCTACAGAGAAATCTCTGCTTGCGTAGATTTAAGTAGGCCGCTAGGCCTGAAACAGAACAGAGAGTGATACGAGATGTTTTCGTGCCGTTTTTAACGATATTATTATTTCGGCTAACACACCCACAAACGGTACAAAATTCTGGTTTATGCGTATAAGTAGCTGCATAAAATAAAGATTTTCTCTTTTTAAATATCTTCTCTTGAACTTTATTATCCCAAATAATGTTTTTATCTTTGATTTGTAGTGTAGCTTCTAGTATATTGTTCATATGGTCATCATCCTTTTGTTTTAGGTTTCAGCGCTTTTAATATAATGGATGTTGGCCTTTTTGTATACACTAAAATAGGGTTGGTGGAAAATTTCCATCAACCCTAAAAATTATAGAACCCATAAATGGAATCATAGACATGCTACCTTCATAGGCAACACAGGCATAAATAGAAATTAGAAGAGCTAAAAATACTTTGATAATTTTTGCAAAACTTTGGTTAATCTTTAATTTTTCAACTGGGAAAGTCCAAGTGTTTAGAGCCAACACACCGACTGCCAGAGTATAGAAAATGTTGTTGTAAATAACTAGACTTTCTTGCTGAAGGAGAAGGTTTAACCCAAAATTTCCAGCAAACATGATTCCAGCCCACAGGAAGAGTCGAGCATTATATTTGAACCGATTCCTTGTATGAAGGAATCCTTCCACAGCCATAAAGGCAAGAAAGGACCTACAGCACGTGTTAACACATGGAAAATATCTTGCCACAATGGTGGAAGTAGACCAGGAATAAGGTATAAATGATAAAAAACCATGAGAATCATAAAAAATGTTTTAAGTTGAAAAGCATTAAACTTTTTCATACATCACCTCTTTATCTTTTTTTAAAAATTATATCAGAAATATTACTGCTATATCTTACAGTTAACTTACATTTAAAATGGTAATCTTATAATTTTGTAAGACTAATATTTTTTATCTGATTGAGGCTTTTTTCTCATCAAACTGAATCCTAAAGAAGAGCTTGAAAGAAATCTCCCAAGCTCTTAGTAATTCCTCTCATCCAAAGACTAGGTTCACTTGAGCAAATCTAATTCTCACTGTCGTTCCTTTTCCGACCTCAGACTCGATACGAATCTGGTGACCTAGTTCTTCAGAAATTTTCTTAGATAGAGGCCAAGTCCAGATGACTGCTGGGTTAGGCGGCCATTATATCCTGAGAAACCCCGTTCAAAAACTCGGAGGACATCACTGTTTTTCATTCCGATTCCCGTATCCTTGATACAGAGATCTTGAAGACACTGGATATTATGTCTTTAATTAGTTGAATCTCCTACATGAACAAAACTATAAAGTTTACACCTATAACCCTTTGTTAATCAAGTAGTTTGCCAAATCATTATCAATTCATTAGACCAAAACTGATAAGAAAGATGCTAGTATCACCGCTTATAAACTTCTTTCTGACACAATCCATGAGCAATTTCAATCTGTTTTATCTTCTCAAAAACAAGTTACCTTTTGACTAACAAAAAGTGATGAAAATAATGAAATTGACACAAGATTACATTTAGTTTGTCTTACCATTTATTTTTGAACCTCATATCCTTAAAAGTATCAAAAGGGAATATTTTTGTTTCAATCTATTTTAGTACAAATTAAAACATTTATCAGTTTTCAATAGCAGAGTGATTTAAAAAGACAAGCACCAAAACTGATGTTTGTCTTTATGATCTTCTTTGAAAAAGCTGTTTCTCTTTATTTAAGATAATTTTCTGATCCTTTATGAGCTTTTTCGATTGCTTTCTTGCTCCCATTTAGTCTTGACTTTTTCAAACTGTTTGTTTGTCACAGTGTTTTTTAAGATTTCGGAAGTTTGGCTTGAACTTTCTGAAATTTGCTCAAACGTTAATATCCCCTCTTCCACTTGTATCCTGCCCAGCATGCTAAAGCAAGTAAAACTAAATTAAAGATGATAAAGAAAGTCGTAAAACCAAATAATCCATTTTGAGCTAAATCTGCCGTGTAAAGTTCAGTTTCTGTAAAGAGAAGATAAATTCCATAGACCTCAACGAAAATAAGAAAACTGACAAAACCAATCAGGAAAAGTCCACTGGCAATCAGGAAGAGTCTCCATAAAAGAATGAGAATTCCTCCCACTGCTAAAAAAATTACTGGAATAAGGAGTAAATCATTCATGACTTTCTCCTTTCTAGTCAATCAATTGACGGTAATGGGTGGCAAGAGAGGAATCAAACTCTTCTAATTTTTGAACTAAGTCCAAATACTCCTCTTTTTCATGTTCTTCAAAGTCCACACCTCGGTGATTCTGAAGAGAGATTTCCAATTGACTAGTGAGTTCTCGTTTAGAAAAACTGTAATCCCCCGTCACTTCCTCATAATGTTCCTTTAGCTCCTTGTAGGCTTGGTATTCTTCAGGCGTTTGAAATCCCTGTACCAAAGCCTCTTCTAATTGATAATAGGTATCTTCCATCATAATTATTACCTCGTTTCTTTCTATCTTTATTTTACCGCGCTTTTCTTTTCTTGTCCGCTATTTGTATCTATTTTTTAATCTAATTCAAAAGAAAGTTGTTCTTGCTTTTCTTTTCCTTTTTCGTGGAATTGTCTTAAGGCCTGATCAATAATATCTAAATCCGTTTCTGTTTCAATCAATGGTGCGAGTACATCGTATTCGGCCTTTTTTGTTTGATAATCCTCTTCCTTTGGAAAATTTTTCTCAATTTCTACCTTAGCAGTAGTCCATTTATCCTTTAATTCATCCAATAAGTTCTGAGTTTTCACTTGGTCCTCTTTAATGTGATCAATCGTATGCTGAAGCCTTTGAATTGTCCCTAAAGGAGAATACAAATCTAAACTGACAGAATATTGATTTCTCCTACAATCTTAACAGAGAAGGTTTCAGGAAGAGGTTGATTTATTGGAAGACTAAGCATTTTAATGTCAAATCCTCGATAGCTTGCTAGGGTACGAAATTCTTTGCTGTCAGCTTGATTATGACGGATAAGACGGTGTAGGGATTCCCCTGCTTCAGCTCGTTGATCAAAAGCTTGTTTACCTACCCTCATAGAAAATGCCTGGTCTTTCGATATTTCAGACTGTTGAATATCGCCTTCATACTTGCTTAATCGTTTCTCAAGAATGGGCATATTTTCTTCACAGTAAGAGATTGTATGACGATAGTGATCCTTGCTGCGTTGAAAGGCGCGTCTTTGATTTTCTAATAGAGTTAGATCATTCTCCAATTCCATCTTATATTTGAGATAAGGATTCCCAGTTGCTAGTGCCTTAAAATCAGAAGCTGTCATGGTCTGCTCATCAATGTCTTCTGCAGCACGAATCGGCTCCTTAGAAGTCATAATCTGCTTAATATAACGAAGTTTGTTCTCCTGAGTTGCCCATAGATAATTATCAAATGAACCTTTGGTAATGTAGTGGTAAATATCCACTTCCTTGTTTTCATTTCCCTGTCGGATAATCCGTCCATTGCGTTGCTGGATGTCACTTGGTCTCCAAGGGACATCCAGGTGATGAACTGCTTTCATCTTGCTCTGAACATTTAAACCTGTTCCTCCTTTTTCAGTTGATGCAAGGAGAATCCGCACTTCTCCTGCATTAACCTTTCGAGACAAACTATTCTTCTTTTCATCACTATTAGCATCATGTACAAAGGCAATTTCCTTACTAGGGATTCCTCTATCAACTAATAAAGCCTTTATTTCAGAATAGACATCAAAGCCATTATCCTTTTTCTTAGGGGTGCCAATATCTGAAAAAATCATCTGAGTAGCCTTATTTTCCATTCCCTCACGATAAATTCTTTCAACATTATCCACTACCTGAAGCAGTTTATGATTGTCTGCTAGACTATAACTAGAGTCCAATAAACGCATATCAATAGCTAGTTTTCGTGCCTCACCCGTAATCTTTAACATGTTATCCTGGCTCGGATCAACTGTTCCACATTTGACCATATCTGACCTCATAACTAATTCTTCTAAATAGAGTTTCTGGTTTTCAGTTAACTCACTCTCAATAGGGATAATATGAGCTTCTGGAACAGGTAAATCCAACATATCTTGTGTTTGAATGTCGGCTGTTTCTTTATAGATTTTCATCAACTCAGGTAGATTGACAAACTTTTTAAATCGTTTCTTAGGTTGGTACTTATCCCCTGTAGGAGCTAATTCCATAGAGTTTTGAATTTCTCCAAAAGCACCTACCCAAGAGTCAAAATAATCAACTTGATAGCGTTTTAAGATATCCGGTTGAATGTAGTTCATCATAGTATACAACTCACTAATAGAATTGGAAACAGGTGTTCCTGTCGCAAAGACAATATTTTTAAAATCATGTTCTTCCTGAATCTGTCGAACCTTCATTTCCATATCCACGTTCTTCTTAGAGGTTGTATTGGTAATCCCTGCTACATTCCCAAGTCCAGTAATGGGACGAATATTTTTAAAGTGATGTGCTTCATCCACAAATAGAAAATCAATTCCTAAGTTCTCAAAATCAATAAAACTATCACGATTAAAGCATTGCAGTTCTTCCAATTGTTTCTCTAGACCACTTATTGATTGTTCCGCTTCTTTGACAGTATACTTGTTTTCAGAATGTGTTTTAATCTCTCGTAGTTCATTAAGTTTATCCTCGATATAATTCATCTGTCTTTCCTTACTGACAGGAATTTTTTCAAATTGAGAATCCCCAATGACAATGGCATCGTAATCTCCTGTAATAATACGTGACACAAATTGTTTTCTTCTCGCCTTCACAAAATCTTTCTTAGTAGTCACAAAGACCTTTTTAGTAGGGAAAAATTTCATGATTTCTTGGCCAAATTGAGCAGACAAACTAGAGGGCACTACATACAAGGGCTTATGAACCATCCCCAACTCCTTTAATTTAAACCCAGCACCAAGCATGGTCAAGGTCTTTCCTGAACCTACCTCATGAGCTAATAATGCTCTTTTTTCTTCTATAATTCTTTGAATGGCATTCTCTTGGTGAGGACGAAGACTGATGTTTTGAGCCAAGCCATCAATAACTAAATGGCTACCGTCATACTCTCGACTAACCGTTCGATTATAAAGACGATTATAGCTTTCTTCAATGACTTGTTGGACTTCTGGATACCGTGAGACAAATTCTTGAAAGAGTTCTTGTAAATGCTGCTCTTTTGCTCTTAGAACAGAGGTTTTTTCCAAATCTGTAATAGTCTTTTTCTTTTCTCCTTCCGTAACAGTCATAGTAATCGTCGGTTGGTTCGAATTAAGTAAATTCTCAAAAATCTTTCTTCCTGTATCATAACGTGACCCACTAACTCCAAGACTACTATCTTTGGCACTTGGATAGCGATAAGCAAATGATGTCCTTAAATGAACCTGGCCATCGACAGGATTCACTTCAATGACTTGTTCAACATCAGGCGAAGACAATTCAAATTCACGATTGGTAAAACATTCAAAGGCAAATTTACCATAAACGGATTGAGGAATCCACCGTGACCCTATTTTAAACTCAATATCTGCCAGATGAATCCGTGGAGGGCGAACAGATTCTAACAAATCTAAAGCATGGGACCAGTCACATTCTTGGTTGTTTTCCTCCACTAATAGTTGAACTACTTCTATCTTGTTGAGAATATCTCCTGATAAATTGGTTCTTAGAAAGATATTTTCTTTCCCCTCTTAAATAGCTTTCTGGATCTATTAAAATCTGGTCACCTAACTCATCTAAAATAGCAGCTTGGCTATGTTCGGGATAAATTGATACCATATAGTCTAAATCAACCCCTCTACCATCCGATAAACTGGAGTTTAAGGCATCTAGAGCAGTTGAAACTCTTGCAATCACTCTCTCTGGCCTAACCAATGCTTTCTCAAAGGCTAAAGATTTTTTATATTTTACTTTCTGGTCTTTAGAATCAATGTATTCATCTTCTAAACTTGCCAGTAAAGAATACTTATCGTCACTATCAAATAAGTTCCGATTGACTGAGGCATTCAAGTATCCAAATTGACTTACAAAGCGGTCATAGTCATGATTGAGTTTACTAAGTAATACCTGAAAATCTGTTCGACTATAATCTGGATGGCGTTGAATTTCAATTAAGGCTTGATAGGTCTCTCTCAAATCAACCATGCCCTTAATACGACTAATATCCTTATTCGATAAGGGGCTTTCATAAAATACAGTTTTTTTGAACAAGCCCTTATATTTCCCTCTTTTACTCGCTTCTTCTGACTTGTAAACATCTAGTGCTTCCTCATCTGTCAAATGAAGTTGTACGAATCGATCTATTTTATGTTCAGACAAAGAACTGTCCCAAGCTTTAAAATCTCCCTTCTCGTCTACATAATAACTAATTTCGTCTACTTTTGAACTTTTCCGAATACCATGCGTATCTCGGTAATAAATTTGATTTCCCTCATATCCAAAAGAATAAAGCGCTAAGTCCTCACGTATACGACTTGGGATAGAATTATCCACTTCTTCTTGGATAAAAACAGGTGCTTTCAAAGAATTGTCAATTTGTTTAGGTGCTTCCACATTCTCGAATGCTTTCATTATGTCAGTAGCTAATGTTTCTGATACCCCCTTAACATTGAGAGTTCCTCCATTAAAATTACGTACCTCATATTCACCCAAAACTTGTGTGTTGTATTTCCCATCAAAATAAGGATTGATCCAGACACGCTTATCCTCCTCAAAGGGAATAGAGCCACTAAAGACAAGTTCCTCTTCATTAAGTTTCTTTGCTTGATCCTTTTGAAAGAAGAGGAGGTCTGTGGTTACACGAGTACCTGCAATCTTTTTAAAGGCCGTATCCGGGAAACGGACTCCCCCTAAAAAATGAGTGCTAGATTTAATCTCTTGTAAGACATTATCTGTCCGCTTATCCATTGTCCCGATAGATGAGATAATCGACACTTGTCCTCCGTCTCTTACTAAATCAAGTGAGTGTTTGACAAAGTAGTCGTGAATCATATAAGGTTTATCATAGTTTTTATCAGCAATCCGAAAATTTCCAAATGGAACATTCGTTAAGACTAAATCAAAACTATTATTTTGATAGGGAACTTCTTCAAATCCTCGCACTTCAATATGGGTATTGGGGTGGAGTTGTTTTGCGATTGCGCCTGTCACACCGTCTAATTCAATCCCATAGAGTTCTGATTTCTCTCGTATACTTCTAGGCATCGCCGCAAAGAAGTTCCCAGTCCCCATAGAAGGATCTAATATCCTTCCTCCCTCAAAACCATCATCCAGTAATTTTTGCCAAATCTGGCGAATAATCATTGGATCTGTATAATAGGCTGTGAGAGAACTTTGTTTCATAGTGAAGTATTCTGATTTACTTACTAAACTCTTAAGAGTTAAACGTTCTGATTCATACTTTGGATTGAGTTCATCAAAAAATTCATTGGCAAGACCACCCCAGCCGACATACTTGGCTAGTAGCTCTTGTTCTTCTGGATTCGCTTGTCGTCCCTCTTTTTCTAATCTTTTAACAAGTTCAATTGCGGCGATATTCGTTTCAATTTTTTCTCGATTTGTCTTAGGATAAAAGTCCTCTAAATCATCTGGAAAAACAAAATCTTGAACGGGGACTTCCGTCTCTTCTATGCCTACAATAAGCGTTTCTGTTTCCTTATCCTTTTCATTTTCTTCTTCCAGGTAGGAAAACAAATCTATTTCCTGACTTTCACTTGATGAATCAATCTCAATCTCTGAATCTTCTTTTTCAAGTTCTACAAGAGACAATACTTGTTCAATCTCTTCCAAACTGTTCAAGTATAAGATAGGATTCTCTTCAAATAACTGGTTGGAATCATTGAATAGCTCTAGGCGAACTAAGTCATTTAACTGTGCATTTTCAATCGAAACCAACTGAAATACTTGTCCTTTATAACTTACTTGTGAACCGATTGGATATTCCCTCAAAGCTTCTTCTACAATTTTATCGACATTAGAAAAGGAGTTCGTTTCTTTCGTTTCCTGTTCAACATCACTTGAAGGAGATAAGGAATCCTCTACTTGTTTAGACTTTTCGCTTCTAGCCTTTACATCATCAAAATGAGTAATAATCTTCAGCTTTTGTGTCAGTGGAAGTTGTTGGTAGTTTTCTTCATGATGGACAAGATCCGTAACAGTATCTAAAGTAGCCATCAATTCTGAACCCAAATAGGCTAGAACATCTCCTTCTTTTTCTTCAAAATGAATCTCAAGAACCTCTTTTTTTAGTTCTTTGGAATCAACCATTAGAAGAAACTCCTCTATATCTCTACTAATGCGGTCAGATAGATTATTCGCAACCCGATAGACATTGAATAAATTGACATCCTGATTCTGATGAAATACAAGCTCACTTAATGGTTCTAGCTTCTCTTTTTCAGATTGGATGTAAAATCGAGTGGAAAGGTTATAGCTTGCGACTTCTAGCACCAAGTTTTTCTCAAAATTACTTAATTGAGATAATTTACCTAGACCCGCTTGCCCAAAACTTCTTGTGTAACTTTCTAAATCTTGGTCATTATTTTCAGAACTAGCCTCTAGGAAAGAAACAATATCTTGATCAAAAGAATATACGTGAGGAATCTCTTCTATCTTGCCCTCTTCAGTCAAAAAATTCTCTACCAAATCCTGCCATTTCTCATCAAAATGTTGCGCTTGATAACGAAGAAATAGGGTCATTTTCTCCCTATCTTTTGGAATTGTTCCACGAAACATAGCCAATAATTGCATTACTTCCATACTCGCTCCTTTCATCTATACTAAAATAGGAGAATCACATGATTCCCCTACAACTCTATCTCCATTTCAACCTCTTGAGGACTGGTTTCTAAATCACTAGACAAAAGAGAAACGGCATCTGTTCTCATGTAGTAAGTATATAAGTCTTCTAGGTCTTGTTGGTTTTCAATCCCTGTTTCAATACTAATCAGAGCCTGTATAAATTCCTTGTAGTGATTCTCCATCATATCTGAAATCTTTTGTTTCATTTCCATAAATACTGAAGACGGTTCAGTTATACTTGTTTTGTCTATGTCTTGTAAATCCTTTTCTAAGGGATTGGTTCCTTCTTCTACTTCCACTAAATCTGAACGACCATCACCATCAGAATCTGCGCTAAGAGGATTGGTTCCTAGCGCTAATTCTTGAGCATCAGTTAGTCCATCTTGATCCGAATCACGTTGATAAATGGCTTCCATATACTTCCTTCTTTCCTAGTTAATCTTTTTTCACTCCAATCCTACCAAATATTCCTTGAAAGAAGTATCACAACAAAAAAAGAGAACGAGCCAAAACTGCGTTCTCCTTAAAATGATAAAACATTATTATCAAAGTAAAAAGATGACTTACAGAACCTGTAAGTCACCTAGTCAGTCGGTTTATTCTGGTGTCTGCCACCGCTTGGCCCTTACGTCCAAGATTGCTATCGGATTTCGTTCTGGTGTCCGCCACCGCTTGGCCCTTATGTCCAAGATTACTATCAGATTGACCATGAGCCGACCACTCATCTACACTATTTATTCTACCTGAAAATTGTTAAAATTTCAAGTATCAACTTCTTTATTTCACCGTATAGGCAAAACTGATGGCACTATCTGCTTGAGAGATTTTTCTAAAGGTATAGTTAGGGTTGCCACCATAGTTTGTTTCAGACACGAGGAAAGAACCATCATCATAGATCTTCTATAGCGATAGGTAAAACTTTGATACTATCTCCATCTTTTCCCCCGCTTCACACCGTGCGTGCGACTTTCACCGCACACGGCGTTCCATCAATAGTGTATTATCACGATTTTGCTTTATCGTGCTGTATTAATATGATTAACATAATTGTTCTAAGTTCAAATTTTCTTTCAATAATGGTGAATTTCCTGCAAGTTCGCGCAACTGATTTAATTTGGTCAGTCCTGTATCACTCAAATTCAAAGCTGAAAGAGATTTTTGATAACCTTCTCATTTGTTGCGTGAATCAGGCGATGAATATCTCGTCCAACAATGATAAGGTTCCTATAAGAGTCATCCTTTGTTTCTAACCACGGTCTCTTATGGTGACAATGAATATCATCCATATCCAATTCCTGACCGGTTACAGCACATTTCCCTTTTTGAGCTACAAATAAAGAAATTCGATTATCATTGTATTCAACTGTTGCACGCTTATTTATAATTGGGTGTTCTCTCAGCCATTTTAATTTCCATGTTTCAACAGATTCCTGTTGTTTATGAATCAATTTTCTCCCCTCGGGAGTATACCTATTCAGATTCTTATTTCTTCCTTTTAGTGTTCTCGTCTTGACATAGCTAATTGGAAGAATTGGATAACCCATTAAGTACCGAATATTTTGAGATTGGAGGTAGGGGAGAAGTCCTTTATCTTTTCCCTTGTATTCTCCTATTTTTGTCAGACCTTTCGCCTGCAATCGATTTTTAAAAGAGAGATAAAGCTGATAATGAATTTCTTCTAAATCCTTACTCACATGTGTTGCCATACTATAATAGTTATGAATACCGATAACCATACTATTATACTTCTGTATTTCACGAATAATTGTTTCTTTAGCACCTTTAATTTGTATCAATTTCATCTGTTGTTTCAGTTGATGTTTAATACGTTTCTTAGCTTTTGATGCAATATGAGAGAAACAAACCAAACGATTATTCTTAGAAACTAGCTTTAAAGTAATCCCAAGGAATTCACTGCTTTTCTTTCTCAGATTGGTAATTTGAGATTTTTCCTCTGAAATAGGGAGGTTAAGTCGTTCTTTTAACCACAATTTTACAGCCTTAAACGTTCGCTCTGCCTCATTCCTATTTCGACAAAAGATTTTAAAATCATCCGCATATCGGACAATATAAACTTCTTTTAGCGTCGTTGAAGTTCGCAGCTTTCTGTAAACATGTGACTTGTGTCTTGTTCCCTTGGAATTATATTGAGGAACTAATTCCTTACAATCTCTTTCTTCCCATTGTCGTCCTATCCACCAATCAAATTCATTGAGATTGATATTGGCAAGTAGTGGAGATAAGATACCTCCTTGTGGTGTGCCCTTAGTTGGATAGGTCACTTTTCCATTCGGAAGAACAATTGGTGCTTTTAACATTTCGAATAATCACTAGAAGTTGTTTGTCCCTGATACCTAATGTCCAGATTTGACGCATTAACTTAGTATGATTCACTTCATCAAAAAAGCCTTTAATATCAACGTCAACGACATAAGTCATATGACTTTTATTCATACGATACATACAGTCCATAATAGCGTTATCAGCCGACCTTAAGGGTCTAAATCCATAACTGTGTTTGTAAAATTTCGCTTCACAGATTGGATCCAACACTTGTAAAATACACTGTTGGGCCACTCTGTCCCACATCGAGGGAATGCCAAGTGGTCGTTTCTTCCCATTTGGCTTAGGAATCTCTACTCTTCTGACTTTTCTGGGTCTATAATATTGAAATCTTCTTTGAACTTTAGAGATAAAGTCTTCTTGGGTCAGATTTTCTAAATCTTTAATGGTAACACCATCTACTCCTTCGGTTTGACTACCACCATTCCGCTTTATGGTACGATAAGCGAGCAGTATATTCTCGGGAGATATGATAATGTTCATTAAGTTCTTAAAACTGAATCCCTTTTGACTTTTGGAATATAAATCATCAAATATCTCGGTCATGCCATAGTATTCCGCATACCTTAGTTTTTGATGTTTTAATAGTTTGTCATCATTTTTTGGTTTCGTCATGGTCTATCACTCCTCTCTTTGGATTCGTGACCTTTTATGTCTTACAAGAATCCATGAAATGATAAAGTTCATAACAATACACTATTAACTAGTGGCTGTTCCTCCAGTATCATTACAACACTTTCAAAGGTCGTGCCACCACTCTCACTAGAGATTAAGGAAAGTTATGATTTTCTTTCCAATGTTTCTCTGGTTGTGCAACCTCCACATCTCTAGCTTTCGACGTTCCCTTATCTTTATCAATACTAAACTTAGGTGCCTAGCTATACCCCTTCAACTTTGATATGCCTGTAACATAACAAGGAATTTCATATCGTCGATTCTTACTCTTCCTCAAGTTGAAACAACTTACGTTGTTATACGCATTTCTACGTACTCGCCTTCGGAGCGTACATTCGCTGGTTCGTCAGTGCTCATGCACATTCTCACCCTATTTAGTTTTTAATGACTCCCGACCTATCAGATACATATTCCACCTCTGGAACACTTTCGATTCTTAAGTCCTTAAGAATGACGGTATCTTTCAGCCGACTTCACCGAGCTTCAAACCTTTACCTTTGCACAAGATAAACGCATGTCGGAGTATTAGAGAAATCGTTTCAGGGCGTTACCCCTTCATTCCAATTTTCAAGATAAGAGTTCTCCATTCTATTCAAATTTAACCTGATTATCAGGTTGATTTTTCAAGAACGTGTCTAACCTTTTCAGTTAGAAACGTCTCGCACCGACAAAAGCCACATGACCATAGTCTGCTGGTGTGCCATGTGTACCTCCTACAAAAGAAACAATAGCACCTGATCTTGGTATAGAGCCCGTTTCCCCTCCAAGACTTGAAGCTGTCGCAACCCAGTCCTGACCATTTCCCATGGTATTAATGATCGAAATCTTTTCTCCATTTCTACCTTTTAATTTTAAGCCTAACTGATTCATACGAGCCGCAACACCCCATGTACATTGTCCATAGGCATAGGCCATACCATCTCCACCACCAGGAACAGAATGCTCATACAAGTCTCCACGAACCCCTTCAAAGGATTGTGGGTCACTCTTTGCCTGTCCTCCATTTGTTTGGCTAAAGCCTTTTTCAATTTGGTAATACCATTCCGTTGCTCTGGTTTGTCTTTCCAGTAGTTTGTCACCAGAATTTCCCTCCCAATAGGTGAGGAAGAGTTGGGCCAGATTGGCTGCACTGCCCGTATTTTTAAAGAAATCTTTTAACCAACTTTGATAGTAAGGACTATCCCCATGAAGCATAAAATCAAGTTGGAGGTCTAAATCATACCACTTCTTATTTGCTATGTGCATAATTCAACAAGGCCGTGTGACGTGTTGACCCATCTGCGGTATCTGTCCATTGCCCTAAACCTAGACCTCTATGAAGAATATTAGGATAAGCACCACTATAAATGGCTGGCCTCCAATCGCTAACCAGCTTTCATCATCCCATGAGGAATCGGTAGCGCCAACAGGAGGAGATAAATAATCTCCTTCAGCTCGTTTTGGATTAATAGAAGACTCTACCGACCAATTTCCTAAAATAGCCGCAATGGCTTGAGGACTTGCCCCTTGAGATTTCAAAAACTCATAAATATGTTTTGCACGTTCAAACTCATCCCCACCAAACTGACCAATAGCAGGTAAGATAGTTGTCTGAAGTTGAATGACCTTTGGAAAATAAAATTGCGGATTGACATACACCAATTTTTCTTTCTTGTTCTTATACTTTTGATAGGAAACTTTCAAACCTGTATCGTCTGGTGTTTCACCAATAATATCACCCGTTAGGACTCTTGTCCCCTCAATCGCACGGCCATTATGAATAGAATACAAGGTCAATCGACTCTCATTCTCTCCTTTTCCGTTAGTGAGAATAACATCATCTCCATCTAGAGATACAACTCCATCCATTGGTGCGACAATCGTTTGGTGAGCCTTCGCTTCTAGTAGAATGTACTCCTGAAGGGTAGGTTTTCCGTCTAGATCATAATATCCGTAACGATAAGTCATGGTTAAACTATCTTCGTTACTTTTCCCCTCAAATGGATTGTCCAATTCCTGCATGGAAGCATAGACACCTTCTTCTTTTAGTTCCTTCATCTCCTCTTGATCGTCTTTCGAGAGTTTATACTTAGGAGTTTCATAGAGGTCTTGCATGGATTTCAAATCATCCCCATCGTTTAAATCATGCCACAAAGTAGACAGATAATCCTTGTAAGTTTCTGAACTGAGTAAGTGAACTGGTTTGTGTAACTCATAGTCATGGAATTTAAAGTTCATATACCCCATCACATCATCAACTTTGTGTAATAGGTAATTCCTTTGTCATTTGTACGAGTATGTTCTGCGTCTTCCCAAGTTAGGTGGGTATAAGCTTTTGTTAATTCAAATTCATCTTGTTGAATCAAACTAGCAGATGAAAATCCTAAAAAGAAGCTCATCATAAGTAAAAGAAGAAAGACTAATCCTCCAACTATCCAGGTTACAGGATTTCCAGCCGCAAATGTAAAGAAGGAAAAGGCTGCTTTTAGTTTTTGATAGATATTTCGGACACTTGTAAGACCTTGTTTCTTTAATTTTCGAAACCGATTTTTAAAGGAACTTGGATTCTCTTTCGCTAGTTTCCATCCTTTTCCATCCTTAAAATGATGGTATCGCTCTTTTGTGTTGGTTAGTCTTTTCTTGGTAAAACGACCTGTTGCTTGTCCTGTTTTGACACTAGCTTTTCCAAGGTTATAAGAAAGCCGACTGTAGCGTTTTCCTTTTCTAATGGTCTCTTGAAGCGTGCGAAAACCTTCTAAATCTTCATTTTCTGAAGCTAACTCTCCACCCTCACGTCCAAGGACATAAAGAAAAGTTTTAGCTTTCCTACTGACTTTTTTGGACTTATAGGCTTGTTTAGTAGATTTTAGATTCTCTTTTGCAGCCTTGACCTCTTTCTTAGCTTTTAATTCTTCTAAACTCTTCCCTTGAAAGAAAAAATTAGATTTTTGTTTCGATTCCTGACCATAAAGAAATTTTTGATTGGTTTTTCTTTCTTTACGACTCTCTTTTCTTTCTTCTTTTGCTTCTACCTTAGCTTCTCTAAATTGCTTCTTGGCTATTTTCAATCGTTTCCTAGCATGAGGCAATCGTCTGTCTCTTAATTCTTTACGATTCAAAAGAGATAGAGGACTATTTTGAAGAATATGATTGTAGTCTTCATTTGCTTGTTTTACTCTCTCCTTTGAAGCTTCTCTCATCTCCTCTAGCTTTTCTTTTATCTCTTTTTTCCATGCTTTTTCATCCAGTACAGCGGAATCTTTTTTCTGTTTTCTCACCTCCTTCTTTCCTTTTTTCAAGAATTTCTTCTCATCTTTTAAACTTCTTCTAAATGCCTTTCGGGCACGTATAATTTCTCTTTTATCCTTCATTTACCTTCCCCTTAGTTAGAAGCCATTTTATCAGGATCCGTACTCATAATATCAAACAATTGAGTACCTTGAGGAATCTTATTTTTGAAGGGAACAACAACTGAACCTGCTTTTATTAGTCCTGCTCCTTTTTCTGGATTGACTAGGTATTTTTCGAGTTCTTTTGACAAGCCTAAGAGTTGAACCAGTTCTTCTCGGTCATTTTTTGCTTGCTTGAGGAGAATCATAAATTCACTATTTGCAATAATCCGTCTACCATTTGGATCTAACAATAAGGTTTCAACATTTTGAGTTATCCCAGTCGGACTAGCTCCATATTTTCTGACACGACTCCATAATTTAAAGAAGAAATCACTGGCATATTTATCTAATAAGAGAAGCTGCATTTCATCAAAATAAATCCAAGTCTTCTTCCCTAATTTTTGGTTCCGAACAACACGATTCCATATCTGATCAAAAACAACCATAAGGGCAATTTGTTTCAGCTCATCTCCTAACTTCTTAACGTTATAAATCAAGAAATTAGAACCTGTCTGAATATTGGTCTTATGAGAAAAAATATCAAGAGAACCTTCGACATATAGTTCCATATCAAGTGCCAAATTCTGCGCTTCTTCTTCTGGTTGTTGACTCAAGACAAAGACCCATTCTTCCAAAGAAGGCTCTTTAAATGACTGATAGGTGAGTCTGGTAACTCGGTCGATAATCGATTTTTCTCTCCCATCCATTTTTCGATCCAATAACTTGCCAATAAAGGATAAAAGAAATTCTGATTTTACCTTTACAGGATCTTCATCCATATTTTCTTCAGACAAGTCAAGGACATTGAGATAGGTTTGTGAATCTGGCGCAATATCAATCATTTCTCCCCCAAAAGCCCGTCCAATGACACTGTACTCTGCTTCTGGATCCACGATGATAATTTCGGTATTTTCACCAGATTCCTTGATTTTGGTCGTGATAATTTCATGCTTGGTTGCCATCCCTTTCCCAGCTCCAGATGTTCCTAAAATCAGACCAGACGGTGTATTTAATAGGCTGCGATCAATGGTAATAATATTGCTTGAGATTTGATTAATACCATAATATTTCCCACTACGGTCTTGTAAGTCTACTGAAGTCCAAGGTGAGTTCACTGCTACATTAGATGTTAATAAACTCCGTGATACTCCCTCTAAAAAATCACAACCAAATGGCAGCAAACTATTAAAGGCTGCTTCTTGCATATATGGAAGTTTATCAATCATTAGGTCATTTGAGCCGGCCACTTGTTGAATCGTGTCTAGGGCTTGTTTAAGTTCTTCTTCATCCTGACCAAAAACACCAATCAAAAAGACTGTTTGAAATAGTTTATCTCCTGTCTCTGTCATGGTTTTTAAGAGTTCTTCAGCTTCATCGATATTGCTTTCTAATACATGACCTACTTTTTCCAAATAGATACCTGTACGAGCTAGTTTTTGTTGTTCCCCAATCTTTTGGGATTCCATTAAGGTCTTCTTTGTTCGTAGTTTCTTCATGGCATCCGCCTTGGTCGAACTTTGAGCATGAAGGCTCACTATCAATTCCAAATCTCCTTGCATGAGGTCTCGAATAAACTGATCCCCTAATTCCATGCCGTAGTCTCTCACATAGACAATCTGCAATAAGCGGTCATTGATTTGTAGGTAATTCTTGTTTTTAAAATCTAAGAGATTAGGCGCTATGAAGTGACGAGTTGTCTGACCAGATCTCGTTAAATCACGGTAAGAAAAAGGAAGATGGTGTTCTCCTCTAAGCATATCTGCCAACAAGTTGACACGCTCTTCTCCAGCCAAGGATTCAAATCGTGCATCAATTTCTGAGAAACCACTCTTGAAATATTCTCCTATTTGGGACAAGGAACGATAGGCTTGTTTGGGATTAGAATCCTTTCTACCAAAGCTAATCAGTTTCACAGCTGAAAAAGTTATTTTTCACCCACTGTCTAAATTCTGATTCATCATCCGATTCAATTCTTTACGATAGGTATCATATCCATCTTCTTTTTCCTCATACAAAACACTTTGTCTAAACTTTTCTAAATTCAATCTTTTATTAAAGATGGTCAATTGGAAGTTGGTTTGGTCATCTAAAGAGTTAATCAAATCAGAATACTTCTCAATGATTGCGCCCTTATCTTCTAAACCAACGGTCTGGTAATTGACATCACCAAGTAAATAGCTTTGTGAGAAATAATCTTCTTTACCTGCATCAGACCATTTTGATACAGGGCTTGATAGGCAAGGCTATTCGCTGTAGAGGGTAACACTTCCTCTTTTTTCCCTTTAACTTCTTCCTGTTTATTAGTCATTGAAGTTTTTTGTTTCTTTAATGTATTTGATTTTCTTTTCATGTTCAGGTCCTTTCTTTCCTGTAATTGTGCGTAGGGGAACCGTTAATTCAAAATGAAGACGGTATTTCAAATAATGTTCAAAATATAAATCATTGGGTTTATAGACTCCAAAAAGCATGAGGGGGATGGTAAAAGCAAATACAAAACCGTAAACAAACCAATCTCCAAATTGCCAGAAAAAGAGATTCAAGCCCAAAACAATAATTGTGACAATAAAGGCTGGTAAAACAAAAATGATTTGTCTTGTGGTGAAACCTAACCAAGCCCTGTGTTGGTATTTTGAGATGTCTTTAAAGACACGTGTATTCATGACTTTCCTTTCTAAAAAGGCTAAGAAGCAATCACTTCCTAGCCTTTATCTAATTACATACCTAAGATTGAGCGAGCCGTACGTTGAGAACCAACGAGGGCAATAATCAGTAAGATAGCTTGTATTAAACTACCAAACATAATCGCAAGAGATTGCAAGACTCCTGCACCATTTGAAACAGCTATTTTCCCAGCAGATTCAAACAAAGGAACAAGAGAAACAATCAGAAAAATGAGAACCCCTTGTACCGCATAGACCATAATATTTTTTAAATAGCCAATACCAATAGACTTCCACTCATCACTTAAAAATGTTGGAATCGTAAGAGGGGCAAATGGAATCATAAGGTAGAGTTGAATAAATCGAATAGATACCAAAAGATTAACCATGGCTGCACTTACTATCCGAACAAGCCAAATGAGGAGGGCGAAAAATCCCACAATCATACGGCCAATAAATCCTGAACCTTTTAATCCAGAGATGGTATCATACTTTGCCCCACCGTGAGCCACAATCGAGGCCACTTGTTCAATGGCGTGACTCGCAATCCCGATGATAGCTTCTACAATAACGGTAGTGTTGGTAATTACAACTGCGACCATAATATAACTAATCAACATCGGCGCTAATGCTTCAAAGGTCATCGCTCCTCCTGAGTTAGCAATTTTCTTTGCCATCTTCGAAAATTCTAAGATAAGAACAACTGATAAAATCGCAACTCCAAGAGGCTGCATGACACTTTTAGTAATACTAGACATATAAGTCCAAACGGTTGGATTATAGCTAGATAGAGATTTAATCAGATCTACCGTAGATTGTAAATCTACATTAAATCCTTCAAATAAATTTTCAGCTGATATTTTTTCAGATGCAAGGTAAACAAAGGGTGAGACTAAACTAAGATTCATGTCATTGTTTATCCTCCTAAATTGAAATCTGAGTTACAAAGGCTCCAGCAGCCCCTACCATAACACCACCGACTATTTCCAGAATGGCATTCCGAACACCTGGTCCACCATCTTTAATGTTGGTTTGCAAGGTTTGACAATCCCCTACAACAACGAGAAAGGCACCCAACCGCAATCAATCCCTTCTGTAACAAAGACATAGCTTGTGCAAACATGGCACTTGCGTCTACTCCATAAACAAAACCTTTAAAATGCGTAATCATCTATTTCCTCTTTTCTATTTTTATTTTAAACTAGATTCAAAAGTTAAATCACGAATTCTAAGGCCTTCAAGATGATTTTTCTTGTCTTTGATTCAAAGGATTGATTTGATAGTTCCACCACCGTTCATCTGTTTCTTGATTGGCTAGGTATTTCCAGTTTGGATGCTTAGTGGAATTGTACTTTTTGCTTTTAAAGACAGGCATATTGGCAATTCGGACCAAGCATTCATGCCGTTTCATATTTCCGACTTCATCGGGTGTCATTAAATCACGAGCAATCTTTTGATGTGAAAGGGATCCTGAACCTGTCTGGCCAAAGGAACGACTCGTATTTCGAACATCAATGGTTTTGTTTACCGAGTAAGCCACTCATAAATTTAAAGGTATCTTCATCATTACCCACCTAAGTAGACTAAGCTATCACAGTTTCCCCAGAAATGGTTTTCCAAGCTTCTTTTTCTTTATAGAGCCCTTGAAGTTGGGCAATATTTTGTAGAATGGGAACGAGACTCATATTCCGAGAACGGACTGTTGAGGTTTGTTCAGCAAAATCTGGGATTTCTCCGATATTTGCGAACTCATCTAAATAGACTCTCACATGAAGAGGTAATTGACCCTTAAAATCAATATCTGCTTGTCTTGTTAGGGTTTGAAATACGGTTGAAAAAAAGAGGGCTGAAAGAAAGCGAAAGGTACTATCGTTATCTGGGATAACTAAGTAAACCATTGACTTTTCCTTGCCCCATGTATTTATATCAAGCGTATCTCTTTTGGTCAAATCCATGACACTTTGAATATTGAAGAGGGCAAATTTAGCAGTGGTTACAGCTATAACAGAATCCAGAGTCTTATCCTTATAATTTTGAAAATCTGCCCAATTTCGCATGGTAAAATTTTCAGTTCCCATACTTTTTAGCATAATTTTCAAATAGAATTTCTAAGACACTTTTTTCTTGGTTTTCACCCTTAGATAAGTGTTTAATGAGTTTTGAGATTTCAGCAAAACTTGGATAACGCCCCCGTTTTTTTCGCTCTTCCACTTCTTTTTTTTGACGTTTCAACAAGTTATGGTATTCTTTTTGACTTAAACGACTTTCTTCTATGAGCTGTTCTCTTGTTTTAGGTGGGTTATAGAAATCGACCAAATAAGAGGCTAAAGCTCGTACCAAAAGTCATAGAAGCTTCATCCCAAAATGGATCACTACGAGAGCCAGAGCCTTTGAGTGTTATTGAAAATAAACCGTCAGCATGCGATTCAAATCATTTTCTGTCTCTATATAGCGAAAAGGATTGAAGCCATCTGAGTTCTTCATATTGACTAAATCTAGCACCTTTACTTGGTAGCCATTTTCTAAAAAGAGTTTTCCAGTTTTCTCAGCTAAGTGATCTTTAGGATCCACGACAATATTTGAACTATTCATCTGAATCAGATTGGGTTTTCACAAAGCGAAATGTCTTCCCACTTCCTGAACCTCCGATCACCGCAATATTCTTATTTCTATCATATTGAGGGTGGTTTTTTTATCTAATAATGTCAGACGAACATCTTGTGCTAAGATCGTATCATGAGAAAATTCCTTATCGTAAAAGAGCTTCTTTTCTTTTAGAGTTCCAAAACGGGCGCTCCCGTATTCTACTCCTTCTCGGTATTGTTTTTTGACCAGTCTCTAGATAGAGATAAACCAGCAACATCATCACAAAAGCCTAGTAGAAAAAAAGCACTTGATTTTCCAGTAAAAGAAACATTCCATGGCGACTGAAGAACTTCATCTTGACCTTCCATCAGAAGATGAGTCCATTTATCTAAGCTATTTCCAGTATAGGAATCATACAAAAGCGTCAAACGATGAAAAAGATAGCCTAGTAAGATACCTAACAGTGAGAATAGTAGGAATTTCTTTCCACTGTACATCATCTCACCATCTCTTTCTGTTTGACGGCTCCTTCTTGTCTAAAGGTAATTTGGGATTTAGCCTCATCAATTGCATCGTCTAATGACTTATCCATGGTAAAATCAGCTAATTTCTCCGGATCATTAACCATTTTTTCTAACAGATGGTCTAAATGATTGTCTAGAATCGAACGGTCTTTCGTGTAGAAATGCAGAGAATCCCCTTGCCAAGCGATGGCTAAAGGAATCTCTTCTTTTTCTAAAAAAGCTTTAAATTTCTCTATATCAATTGGTTTGTCTAAAAAATCTTTTTTCAGATTAATCGTATCAATCGAATAAGGAGATTGTAGCAATTCTTCTAATTTCTGCACCCCTATCTTATAGGCGGAATCCTGTGCTAAAGCCTGACGTCTAGACCATTCTAGAATCTTTAAAGAGACTTTTTACAGTAAATAAAAGACTACGCTCAGCATATTGAACTGCCATTCGTTCCTGTTGTTCAGAGGACATCTGAGGCCTCCTTCTTAACAAATAGCAGCTTTCCTTCTTTATAACGATAAGCTATCAATTTCTGACGTTGCTTAATCGACTTGACAACCTGCAGTAGATCTCTCGAATAAGGTTCTCGAAGAGTAACTTCTACTGCTTTCCCATCAAAGATACCAACACGTTTAAACTCAATGTAGTCTTTTTTGAGATGTCCTAAGCCCATACCAAAAGGAAAGTGATGAATCAATTGGATGGTACAACCACCTTTATTTCCCATTTGTTTCAAATCATACAAGTTTACTACCTTCATGATTAACTCCTTTATCTAGTTTGTCGCATCGTTTAAGTCTGGTAACGATAAACTCCGTGTCTGTTAGAAAATTCTCACACACGTCTTGTGCCAGTTGCCCTTCACAGGGAAATACTCTCAGTCCCTACTTACACAGGCACGCTAATCAAGACGGAGTGGATTCAATTTTCAAAGAACAGGTAGCTTTATTATAGATAAGAGTAGTTGAAATTTTTATCACATTTTTGGAGTTATTGGAATAAAAAAAGCAACTCACTGCTTTACGAATGAGTTACTTTTGTACTAAAATATTTGTTGCATAATTTCCCTAATAACCTGAACAGAGTTATCAAATGAGATATCTTTAGCATACTTAAATTGGCGTTGATAACGAATCCATAGCTCTTTCTGATAATCAGAAATTTCAATTTCTCTCACTTGTTCTTCCCAATTATAAATAGTTTCTTTACTTTTACGTTTTTCTGCCGTATTCTCAAGTGCATTTTTTAATACTTCTAGATTAATCTCTTCTTTTCTAAGTTTATACAAGGTGAAAAGATCATATCGATCACGTGGACGCGTCGAAGCTAGTCCCCTACTGATGATTGTTTCTAACTTTTCAGCAAGTACAGTCTCTAGATTATATGTCCATATCTTGATGCTTTCATTAGTAAAGATAGAAGTCATTGAATAAGTAATTTCTCTTGGTGTGATCTTATCACCAGTAGTAATATCAATAAAAACAACCTCCTTTAATGTATCAAAAGTTGCATTTAATTTTAATGAAAATCCTCCATATTCATCATCTTGGCGAATAGGTTCTAGCTTATCTACTGAAAATGAAAATCCATCAGTTTTAGAACAAAGAATCTCTTCAAAGATATGAATCAAATTTTCTCTGCTCATTTCGGTTCCCTTCAGAGTGACATCTAAATCCATTGTGGTTCGCTTATCTAGTCCAATCATTTGACCTATTAGATACCCTCCTTTTACAATGAAGGAATCTCTATAAGAACTAGTAGAAATCAGCTTTAACACTTGCTCAATTAAATAATGTTGTTGTACTTGTTGAGCTGGAATTCCTTTATCTTTTGAAATGTTTTTGATTTTTGCTTTAAAGCTATTCGCATTTGAAAACATTAAGATAGTACCTCCGTATAAGATTGTAACTTATCAGTTACTTTAAATAGCTGGGCATAATAAAATAATTTGTGTAAATGAATTTGATTCTGTTGAAAATATTTCTTAAACGCTGGTGCAATAATTTGAAGATCCACCTGATGAACTGGTCTTAGACACTCAACCAAAACTCGTTCAACTTCATAAACTTTAATAAATTGACCAGGAAGACGCTCTATTTCAATAATTCCTTCACTATAGTGAGAGCGTAAAATAATAGGACATATATCTGCTTCCTTAATGTTTTTGGTATTCGTACCATAAGGAAAACTCATCGTCATGTTAAAAGGGATAGTCAAAGATAAACCATGTAACCAAAGTGCTGTCTCCAAAGAATAGATTCCCTTTGGAAATCGATACTGAAGGACAAACCACTCATCTAAATAAATATCAGGTAAGCGATATAGCCCTTTTTTTCTTCAGCATCGATTTTTTTTCCTTCTGTAATCATTTTTTTCAATAAGGTTTTGTAGTGTAAATTTTCATCTATTACTTGTTTAAAAGTTAAAAAACCATACTGATTGAAATAGTTCATCAGTTTTTCTCTTTTATCAACCATATCATTCTCCTTTCTTAGAAACAAAATACTAACATCTTCTATATATGTTAGCATTTTATTTCTTTAAAAATCAATTCATTTAGTTTTTATTTCAAAACTGAATCTATACGTAAGACAGACCACCTATTATTAAAAGCAAAAACATCAAAACTATAGACTGAGTAGGTTCCACACCAAATGTAGACCCCATACTGCCCCATAAAGTCCGATTTATAGCGTACCATCCCTAAAAAAACATTCCCAATGAAAACATATAAACACCAAGCTAGAATGGTTTCCTGGATGATGTAGCTAAGGCAAATAAAAACACTTGTCAAAGCAACTTGAATATCTAATTTTCTAACCAAGTTCCATATAAATTTCTCGATACAGAAATTCTTCAACCATACTCGCATTGATTAAAGAAACAATAAAAAAATGAAAACCAAGGAACTTGATGTTGAAGTCCCAATTAAGTTTGCTTGATTCGTAGCTTCCTTGAGCATGGATTAGGCTAAAAACATAGACTTATAAATCAGTAGGCTAACGAAATCCAACACCAATCCACTTTTCATCCTAGTTTTTCATATTGACCTTGGCCAGCTTGTTTTGCGTTGATCATACATCCATAAAAAAGAAATGAGCGACGCTCCATAGAGAATCTCTAGTATAGTTAACTCACCGATACAAAGAAATTTCAGTAAGTATAGAGATACCAATAGGACATTTACTTGTTGGAATATATAAACTGGAATTATTCTTTTCATAGTTACCTCGAAATAAATCTTCATAATCTAAATCTAATACCTGCACAATCCTTTCTACCCATGGACTTTGAGGCATTCGTTGTTCCATCTTATAGTGACGAATCTTTTGATACAAACGATTCAATTCACTTGGATAGTGAAACTCTCCCGCAAACATTTTTCTGGTTAACTCAATCCAGCTGATATTTCTTTCAGCCAAAATAATGGACAAGTTTTCCCAAAATCGTTCAGCCATATTGCTTCTCCTTTAGTTAGATAAATAATGTGTTTGTGCCATGTAAATCAATTGTTTCGTATCTCTTGGCAATAGAGCTCTAGCCTCTTCCAAATTCAGATTTGGATAAACCCGCTTATTTGAAACCGCAAGAGGTAGTCTGATGGTTAGTTCAGGATTTTTTAATATCATTTCGATGAAATCTGTTAATTTTAGGTTATCTCGATTCTTAAATCGTAATAAATTGGGAGATAGAAACTCAAAACAATCTGAAGAATAGCTCATCATCTCAATTAATTTGTCCTTTGTCATTTCAGAAATAGAATGAGGAGTGACCTCTATGCCATACTTTTTGGAAAGAAAGTCTAAAAAGAAGTTGATTTCTTTGGCTATTTTTTTACTTAGATAGAGATCAATCATGGGAGACCTCCCAAAGATTCGGTTCCATTTGATATTCTGAGACGATTAAGGAATCTAATAAATTTGCGAAGTTAATCGGTTTCTTGTCTTCATCATAAGCTTTTACAGTTACTTGGGTTGTAAGTATTCCCTCTTTTCCCTCGGCTCGATAGCCTTGTCCATATAAAAACAAAAAAACAAGATTTCTGATGATCATCTACAAAGGCATCAGCTCCGTTCTTTATATCCTGACTTTCAAGGAATTCCATAACGTTTTGAAGATAGGATTCGTAAAAATAGGGGGTAGTTGTGTTTTTTATGGTAATCATCTAAAAATGTCACCTCAAACTCACATGGATAATTGGGCATCAAAAATATTTGTTCATCCAGCTGTTTGATTTCTGCATCATGTAATTCTGTTTCTAATTCATCACAATCTAGTATTGACTCTTTATTTAAATGCTTTCATCTTTTTTTCCTCTATTTCTTTTTAATTTCTTTTGCGATTGCAGCAATCACAGGAACGGTTACACTATTACCAGCTTGTTTATAGAGCTGACTATTACTAGAGACTTTTCTAGCAGCTTCAAAAGCCCAATCAGGAAAGCCCTGCAATCGAAAACACTCTTTAGGAGTGATTCGTCGTATTCTCAAACGGTAAAATTGTCCATCTATTAAAACACCAGCTACATGGTAAACTTGTTTATCTTCTCCTTCATAGCTAGCCACTACTACTCCCATTTGCCCACTAGTTGTTAACGTATTAGCTATACCTTTTCCAACTCTACCACGACGATGCTGAGAACTTGGTCTTTCTAAATTGATTGAATCCCCAATCTCTGCTTGAGCATATCCTTTTTTCGTTGCCTCTCGGACTTTTAGAAATTGGATTGGTTCTGGAATCAGTATTTTGGGGATTTTATCTCCTCCTTGCATCGTAGTCAGTGTTGGAGATAAGCCCTCACTTCCATAGACTCGACCAGTTTCCTTAAAGCTAGTTGGTAAATCTCCAACAACGACAATACCATGGCGATCCTGAGTATTTAAAGTAAACATTGGCTCTTGATTATCCTTGAAACGTCTACCATTTTGTCTCTTGTCTAATCTGTCTGGTGTCATACAAGGAATCGCAATTTTAAATCCTTCTCCTTTTCCACGAACTAAGGTTGGCGCAAGACCTTCTGAATAATAGACTTTACCACTCATTCCACTTTTTGATGGATTCAAATTCCCTAATGTTTTCAAAGTCTCAGAGTTAGTTGCTTGACCTTCTCGTCTGAAAGGAAATAAGAGTCTGGTACCTCTCTTTCTAGAATGTCCGATAATAAACACCCTCTCTCTGTTTTGGGGAACGCCAAAATCCTTACTGTTAAGCATCTGCCACTCAACATCAAACCCCAACTCATCAAGCGTGGTAAGGATTGTGGTGAACGTCCGTCCCTTATCGTGATTGAGTAGGCCTTTAACATTTTCAAGAAAAAGAAAACGTGGTTGGATTTGTTTGGCCGCCCGAGCAATTTCAAAGAACAAAGTTCCTCTAGTATCTTCAAATCCCAATCGTCTTCCTGCGATTGAAAATGCTTGACAAGGGAATCCCCCACAGATGATATCGACTTTCCCTCTAAGTTTTTTAAATTCGTCATCTGAAACATCTCGTATGTCATGAAATTCAATTTCTCCTTCCGTTTGAAAAATGGACTTATAAGATTCTCTAGCAAATTTATCAATCTCACAAAATCCAATACACTCGTGTCCAACACTTTCCATTCCTAGTCGAAAACCACCTATACCTGAAAATAAATCAATAAATCTCATTTCTTGATCACCCCTTTCTGATCGACTATCAATGTCCAAAGTGTCACACCACTTGAAATGAAAATGAGCATAACTAATACCCACTCGATTGGCGACATTTTAACCACCTCCTTTTCTAACACGGTTATTCCAAACGGAATATAGGCCATTAAACACAAATTCAGCAAGTACTTCCGCTCGTCTAACAAAGCGAACATTGTCAAGAGCATACTGATAGACTCTCTCAAAATCAGTCATAGCAATGTCACTGGCTGTTTCAGAAAACCCCTCTCTTCTAAATTGATCTTGTACCAATCCCCAAATATAATCTCGATCATATTTTTGTGACCTTTTCTACTTTTTCTTTCAAGATAGGTTGAGTATTCCTATCCTCCTCATCCTCAATAAATAAAGAATCAGTCTCACTATATTTAGTCTCACTAACTTCAGTCTCACTAGGGGATGAATATGAGACGGGGGGCGTTTCATTTTCAACCTGCCCTAGTCTTTTTTTAACACTAGGCCTGTCAGAAATAGATACTGGGGTAGAAGATATTTCCCCTAAATAAATCTTATTAGCTAGTCGTCCTTTCTCACTTGAAGACTGTTGAACTTCATCAATTAAGTCATATTCTTTAAGAATTTTTTTGATGGACAATAATTTTGACTTCGAACAACCTAACAGCTTCATCAGTTTAGAATTAGAAAATACTAAATAGACTGCTCCTTCTTCATCTATCCAACCACGACTGAGAGATAATTCTAAACGATCTTTTAAAATAGAATAAGCCACCTTTACTTCTAGTTTCATATCCATATATTTCTCATCCTCAAAAAGAATTTTAGGTAATTTGTAATACCGTTCTGAAGTTTGGTATTGATTTGCGGTAATTCGTTTCATAGCGCTCCTCCAAGTTCTTTGAGTATTAAATCTCCACTTGATTCCAATCGAATCAAGCCACTTTTTTCTAATTCAGCCATCAGAGATATGGCTTCAACAATGTCAATTCCCATTTCACGTACTAAAAATGAAATGACAATATAGCGTGATGATTGTAATTCTTTTTGTCATTTTTCCTCCAGAAAATAAAAAAAGGAGAACAATATACAATTGTTCTCTCTTTAGATAAATATTTATTGTTGTATTCATTTTTCCGATGCTCAAACGACATCTACAAATACATATACATCTATGTGCCTTTTTAGGACTTTTTTGACGTCAAAATTGCCTTTATCTACAAACACAAAATGCTTGTAAAATAGCTTAAAATCAAGGATTTTCACCCTTTTTTTCGTTGTAGCAACACTACACACTCCACGTGATGAGTTTGAGGGAATAAATCAACCGGCTGGACTTTCTTCAACTCATATCCCAACTCTTGGTAGAGTTTGATATCACGCGCCATAGTAGCGACATTACATGAGATATAGGCAATGCGGTCTGCTCCTGTTTGGCTACTTGCCTTGATAAAGCTTTCAGTTAAGCCCTTGCGTGGAGGATCAACTAGGATAAGGCTTGGTTGAATACCTTCCTTGAGCCAATTTTTCATTGCATTTTCAGCTGTGTCACAGACATAGTGGGCATTTGAGATATTGTTCAGTTGAGCATTCTTTTTGCTATTCTCTACTGCTTCTGGAATAACCTCCACACCATAGACTTCCTTGACATGTTTGGCAACAGAGAGGCCAATCGTCCCGATACCAGAGTAGGCATCAATAACCACGTCATCTTCTTTTAATTCCGCAAAGTCAATGGCTGTTTGATAAAGTTTTTCAGCCATTTCAGTATTGACTTGGTAAAAAGCGGGTCCAGCGATTTGGAAATCATTTCCCAACATCTGGTCAGTGATAAAGTCTTGACCATAAAGGGTGCGCCATTCCTTGCCAAAAATCGCATTGGTGTTCTGGTCGTTGATATTTTGCATGACAGACACAATCTCTGGGAACTGCTTGATTAGTCGTTCCATCAATTGCTCCACTCGAAAAACTTTGGGACGAGTTGTTACCAAAATAACCATGATTTGGCCAGAATAGTGTCCGCGACGCACCACAAGGTTTCGAATCAAGCCAGATTGTTCCTTTTCATCATAAGGTTTCAAATCATAACGACGGAGCAAGTCGCGTAGAGCCAATACTACCTCATCAATCACAGGATCTTGGATAAAGAAATCTTCCAAGGGCATAAGGTCGTGGGAATTCTTACGGAAAAATCCTGTTTCTAAGACACCATTAACACGACGAACAGGCACCTGTGCCTTGTTGCGGTACTTGACTGGATTTTCCATGCCAAGTGTTTCAGCAACTTCTACATCTGCAATTCCTGCAATCTTGTATAGACTGTCCTTGACTTGCTTGGTTTTAAATTTGAGCTGTTCTGAGTAAGCAAGATGTCCTAAATCAGCGATTCCTGAACGTAGGTAAGCCAAATCTAGATCTTGGTTACGGTGTGGTGATTGGACAAGGTATTCTTCAACTTTACCAAAACCAATCTTTTTATTAACCTTGAGGACACGCATGAGAATTTTTTCACTCGGTAGAGCATTTTCTACAAAAAATACCAAACCATCCACCTTGGCCACGCCTGCACCTTCATGGGTCAAATCAACAATTTCAACTTCTACAATATCATTTTTCTTTAACATTCTCTTCTCTTTCTATTGGCCGACAAAAAAGACGGCAACGTTGCGGTTACCATCTATTATACCATGAAATTTCTTAAGAACCAAAACTCTTGAAGAAGTTAACAATAGCTTGCCAGAGGGAGTTTAAGAAGTTCCCACCGTCCTCTAGCACCTTATCCGCATCAAAGTTAAGGTTGATATTCTTAAAACTGTCGCCAGCTTGTGATACGATACTTTGTTTAAGGTCATTTAGGGTCTTAGTGAAGTCTGCATTGCTGAGGATATCACTCTTTGAAAGATTCAAAGCAAAATTGATGATGATATTGATCTGGTTTCCTGTTATAACCTGATCAAGTTTGTAATTTTTTAAGGTATCTTCAACAATTTTACGGACATCTTCCTCTGTCAGATTTCCCTTGCTTTCTTTAGCCTTGGCGAGTCCTGACTTGATATCGGCTAGGGCAACGTTTAATTTATTAGCATCATAGCCTGACTTGTCCTTGTTTTCAGCATTGATATCTGACAAAGCCTTTAGCTCTTCTTGAGCCAAATCTTTGTTGGCTTGTGGCACCTTGGCTCCATTAGCCTCTAGCGAATAGTAAATCCCTGCTAAAGCACTTTCACCAGTAACTGGAATGGGCGCTGCTACAGTGATTTTGGCGTGTTCCACACCCAAAGTTACGGCTGCATTTCGGTACATATCCTGAGTTACCTTGGTGATATTTTCAGGTGTTTCAATCTTGACCTCAAGTGGCGATTTGTCCCCTAGCTTTTGAATCTTGGCTGATGAATACAACTGTAAACTAGAGTCATTGGCTACATTCATGATTTTAGAATAAACATCAGGCGTCATAGTCTTGAGTTCTTTAGTATCTGTGGAGGCATTGTAGCCTAATTTCTTAAGGGTTTGATTTTTTTGGTCTTCAGATAGTGAAGAACCTAGGACATATTCAGGTTGGACATAGGTTTCATCGATAACTTTTTGCACATCTGTTGCTGCATGGACACTATTCATAGCTGTTACTGCCCACAAGACCGCAGCACTGGTTAGAAAGAGTTTCTTTCTCATAGGGAATTTCCTCCTTTACCTTTCTAGAGTAATATATCTATCTTAAAGAAAACTTATAACAAAAACACCTGGACTAGCCAGATGTCGAAAAGAGAGTGAAACATTTGATGATGTAAAGGTTGAGTTGCACCTGTCTAGAATAGTAATAGTTTCCTCCATTTACGTAAAGTTCAGCACCGTGAAAAATGGAAATGGGGTGAATATAACTATAAGTCTTTCCAGTGGTATTTCCAAGCAAGGGAGCAACCGTATCACGAGAGTACTGTTTGGCCAGAGCCAATGTATTTTCCTTACCATTTTGTGCAATATAATCGATATAGGCAGGACCAAAATTATAGGCTTGCACAGCCGTCCAGACATCAACATCCTTCTTCTGGGCCAGATAGAGATTGTCTGTCAGAGTTTGCACACCTTGTCGAATGCTAGAGGCATTATCATTGATGGTATTGGTGGAACCACTTGCAGACTCACTAGATTGCATGACGTCGCCTTCTTTACCTTTTGTTTCAGTATAAATCATAGCGAGCACGAGCTCTTCGTTTGCTGGGGTGTCTTTTTCACTCAAGATTTCGCGCACCATGGGTTGATAGGTCATGACTTGCTTGACATCTTGGTGAACGCGGTAAGCTTTATAGCCAGCAAAAAGGAAGACTGCTAGTACAAGCACTCTTCGAATTCGTTTAAACATTATTTACTTTGAATATCCTCGATATTTTTGATTAAGATAGAGTAAGTTCCATTGTCGTTTTGGATAAATTCAACAGACTCGGCGTCTTGATAGACATTATTGGGAACGATGAGCTCAATTCCATTTGACAAGGAGAGTTTTTGGTTTTCAAATTTCTTTAATTGGCGACTGGCATCAATTTCATCAAATTGAACTGGCTCTGGTACTGCTTCTTTGACTTGATCAATAAAGCTCAATCGAGCCGTTAGATTATTATCAAAAAGGTCATTGGCCAATTTTTCGGGTGACAATTCATTGCTTTCTTCTAGGTTGTTGAAAATCGCTGATTTGACCTTAGATTGAAATTGAAAATCGTCTGTGTTAAAAGTCTCAGCAATTCTCTGGGCTGTTTTTTCCAGTTCCTTGATAGATTTCTTGGGTGAAATCTTAGGGGCGACGGCTAGAAGATTATCTGAAAAATAGTTCAAGAAAGCTCCGTTGTACTTGATGCGTTTTTCAATCAGATGGTACTTGCGGCTTTGGAGATTAACCACCAAGGCCTCATCAGCCCCCGTTCCAAATCCAGGCAGGTTATTCTGAGTCAACTTGATTGGATTATCAACCTCTCCTCCAAGGTGGGTCAGGGTCTCCCGCAGGGCAATTCGCAAGAAAGCGAAGTGCTCCACGCCTTCTTTAGAAAATTGCACAAAAATCAAGTCATTGGTCTTGAGATTTTCAGAAATGCTGAACTCCTCTTTCCAGAGATTAGCCAGCTTTACTGATGTCTCCAACAAATCGTCTGTGATGTGATTGAAGAAGGGATTTTCTTCTTCGAAAATCCCAGTCTTGGCTTCATCTGAATACACACGTTCAATTTTTTTGCGCAGGTATTCTTCGATTTTTGGAGTGATATTGAGAAACTTATCCGCTAGGAACAGCTCGGTATCATCTGGACTGAACTGATGGATAATGGCTTTCTTAATATAAATGTCCATAAAAATTTTAGTCCTCGTATAATGGGAAGGCATCTGTCAATGCTTTGACATCGCTTCTCACTTCTTCTAAGACAGCTTCATTTTCTGCATTCTTAAGGGTTTTAATGATAAGTTCAGCCACTTTGCGACTTTCTTCTTCACCAAATCCACGCGCAGTGATAGCTGCAGATCCGATACGAATCCCACTTGTCTTAAATGGTGACAAGGTTTCGTATGGAATTGAATTTTTATTTAGGGTAATATTGACTTCATCCAGCAAGTTTTGAGCTACTTTTCCGTTTTCTACAACCTTGGTTACATCAACTAGGAAGAGGTGGTTTTCAGTCCCACCAGAAATGATACGGAAATCAGGGTCTTGCAAGAAGACATTTGCCATAGCCTTGCTGTTTTTAATAACATTAGCAGCATATTCCTTGAAAGCTGGATCCAAAACTTCTTTGAAGGAAACAGCCTTAGCTGCAACAACATGCTCCAAAGGACCGCCCTGAATACCTGGGAAAATTGCTGAATTGATTTTCTTAGCTAGTTCCTCATCATTAGTCAAAATCAAACCACCACGTGGACCACGAAGGGTTTTGTGGGTCGTTGTTGTTGTGATGTGAGCGTATGGCACTGGACTTGGGTGAAGACCAGCTGCCACCAAACCAGCGATATGGGCCATATCGACCATGAGCTTAGCTCCAACAGTATCAGCAATTTCACGGAATTTTGAAAAGTCTATGATTTGAGAATAGGCTGAAGCACCTGCTACGATCAATTTTGGTTTTACTTCTTGGGCTTGTTTCAAGATAGCATCAAAGTCCAAGAGTTCCGTTTCAGGATCCACACTATAAGACACAAAGTTGTAGGTTTGACCAGAGAAACTAACTGGAGCTCCGTGGGTCAAGTGACCACCTGCTGCCAAATCCATCCCCATAACGGTATCACCTGGTTCAATCAAGGCCATGTAAGCCGCACAGTTGGCTTGGCTTCCTGAGTGAGGTTGGACATTAGCAAATTTAGCACCGAAAATTTCTTTTGCGCGTTCAATGGCTAGAGTCTCTACCACGTCTACCACATCCGTTCCACCATAATAACGGCGTCCTGGGTAACCCTCGGCATATTTGTTTGTCAAGATAGACCCTTGCGCAGCCATAACAGCCTTGGAAACAACGTTTTCCGAAGCAATCAACTCGATGTTGTTTTGTTGGCGTTCTTCTTCTTTGGCAATAGCATTCCATAGATCAGCATCGTATGCTTTAAAATCATCTTTGTCAAAAATCATAGGTCTTCTCCTTTATAGTGTGACAGGTCCTTTAGTTTGTTTTTACAATAAGAAAATAAACTAAAGGATGCGAATAAACCGTTTCTGCATTTTATCACAAGTATAACCAACTTTTTCATAAAATGCATGAGCTCCCAGACGATGATCGGCAGAGTTTAAGCGAATAAACCCATAGCCACGTCTTTTTGCTTCTTCTTCCAACCCTTTTAGCAAACTTTTACCAATACCTTGCCCTTGTGCTTGAGGTGAAACCGCTAAGCCTAAGATATTAAATCCTGCTCTGGAATAGAGGGATTCATAGACCTCAGCGTGGACATAACCAAGTAAGGCATGACTGGCTACATCCTCATAACCAAGTAGGAAATGATGTGAATCCTGAGATAATCTAGCTAGTTGACTAGCTGTGTCCTCTAGATTAAAAGAATAGCCCAAAGCCTCTTGGTTAATCTCACATATAGCATTCACATCTGTCTCTTGTAAATTTCTTAGCATCTCATTCCTCCTCAAAAGAAATCTCTGGCAACCGAGCAAGAATATCTTCTCGCTTAATGGCCCCTTGGCGTAAGATTTTCACCTTGTCTCCAGACAAATCCAAAATCGTAGAATCCTGTCCAGTTAGAAAAGCATCATCTTCTAGACCCAGAACCTCTTGGTCAAAATCCTTCAGAATTTGTTCAAAGGTTACTCCACTTGCCTGACCTGAAATATTGGCAGACGGTCCAATCAAGGGACCCGTCTTTTGAATCAAATCAAGCGTGATGGGGTGACTGGGCATCCGAAATCCAACAGTCGCGAGACCAGAATTGACCCAATAGGGAACTCGGTCATTGGCTTCGAGAATAATGGTCAAGGGACCTGGTAAAAAGGTATCTACAAGTTTTTGTAGATAAGTTGGATGATTCTTTGAAAAATGCAAGATGTCCTCTAGAGAGGCGATATTTAGATTGAGTGCCTTGTCTCTAGGACGACGTTTGAGCTGGTAAACATGATCAACTGCTTTTTCGTCTAGCGCCTTGGCAAAGAGACCGTAAACTGTCTCTGTAGGTAGAACAACAGCTCCACCCTTTTCCAACTCTTGTCTAATCCTGTCCATCATCAACCACGACCATCCTATCTTGACCAAATTGGTCCTTGAGTGTTCGTACTCGCTTTTCAGGAAGATGTTTCCTAAAAAGATCAGGAACACTTTGACCTTGCTTGTATCCAATTTCAAGGTAAATCTTACCACCATCTTTGAGATAGTCTTTTGCATCTTCCGCAATTCTACGGTAAATAGCTAGGCCATCCTCGTCTGCAAAGAGAGCTAGGTGAGGCTCTGAATACAAAACATTTAAGCCTACCTCTGACTCATCTTCACGAGAGATATAGGGTGGATTGGAAACAATTATATCATATTTTTCAGAAATTTCTGCAAAACAGTCAGATTTTTTTAAAAATATTTGAAGATTTTGATTTTTAGCATTTTCGCTAGCTACATCTAATGCATCTTTGGAAATATCTGCTGCTGTCACTGACCAATCTGGTCTGTTTTTTGCTAAGGCGAGAGCAATAGCTCCACTACCTGTTCCAATATCCAGAACTGAAAGATTCGTCTCAGGATTTTCAGCTAGGATAAGCTCAACCAATTCCTCTGTCTCTGGACGGGGAATCAAAACCCGCTCATCAACTTTTAACTGCATTCCATAAAAATCTGCCTGGCCAATGATGTACTGTGCCGGTTTATGAGTTGCTAACTGTTGGAAAATTCCTTTTACAAATAATTCTTCCTCTTCCGTCACTTCCTGCTGAAGAGCAAAGACAAAGTCAGTAAAAGAGAGATTTTTCAGGCTACGATAGACAAAAGAGAGGCTTTCTGCTTCCTCTCCTTGTCTTATCAATTCTTCTTCAAAATCTGAAAATAATTGAGCTAATTTCATTATTTGTTTAATTCTTCTAATTTTTGTGTTTGGTCATAGAGCACCAAGGCATCCACAACCTCATCCAATTTACCAGACAAAATGGTATCTAGTTTTTGGAGAGTCAAGCCGATACGGTGGTCTGTGACACGGTTTTGTGGGAAGTTATAAGTACGAATCCGTTCTGAACGGTCACCAGTACCGATTGTTGACTTGCGCTCAGCGTCTTGTTCATCTTGTGCAATCTGAGCAAAGTGGTCAGCAACACGCGCACGGATGATTTTCATGGCTTTCTCACGGTTTTTCTGCTGGGTACGTTCTTCCTGCATCTCAACCTTGATATTGGTTGGTAAGTGAACGATACGAACGGCAGTCGCAACCTTATTGACGTTCTGTCCACCAGCACCAGAGGCGTGATAGATGTCAACACGAAGATCTTTTGGATCAATATCGTATTCTACCTCTTCCACTTCAGGCATGACAAGGACTGTCGCTGTAGAGGTATGCACACGCCCTTGGCTTTCTGTCACAGGGACACGTTGAACACGATGGGCACCAGACTCATACTTGAGTTTAGAGTAAATAGATTGACCTGATACCATAGCAACCACTTCTTTAAAACCGCCGACGCCGTTCATTGAGGCTTCCATGACTTCAAAGCGCCAGCCTTGGGCTTCCGCATACTTTTGGTACATGGTTAGAAGGTCTCCAGCGAAAAGTGCCGCTTCGTCGCCTCCAGCTGCTCCACGGATTTCAAGAATGATATTCTTATCATCATTTGGATCCTTTGGAAGGAGCAAGATTTTTAGTTTTTCTTCGTATTCTTCTTTTTCAGCCTTGGCATCTTTGAGCTCTTGCTTGGCCATTTCTTCCAAGTCCGCATCTCCGCCTGATTCCTTAATCATTTCTTCAGCATCGACGATGTTTTGAAGGACTTGTTTATACTCACGGTAGGTTATTACCGTGTCACGAGTTGAAGCTTCTTCTTTTGAAAGCTCCATGAAACGCTTGGTGTCTGAAACGACATCAGGGTCACTCAGCAATTCTCCTAATTCTTCATAACGGTCTTCTACAGCTTGTAGTTGATCATAGATGTTCATTTTTCTTCATTCTCCTTATTAATTTCAGGCGCAAAATAATGTTTACGGCAAACCGAGATATAGGTTTCATTGCCACCAATTTGGATCTGTTCACCATCATAAACGGGCAGACCATCCTGTGTACGCAACACCATAGTCGCCTTTTTCTTGCAATACTGGCAAATAGTCTTGATTTCTTCGATCTTGTCTGCTAAAAGCAAGAGATATTTGGAACCTTCGAACAATTCATTGCGAAAGTCATTTTTCAAACCAAAAGCCATGACGGGTATGTCTAACTCATCGACAACGCGAGCTAGGTCGTAAACATGGTGACGCTTGAGAAACTGGGCTTCATCGACCAAAATACAGTAAGGTTTTTCTGGCAGGTCTCGGATATAGCCGAAAATATCTGTCGTTTCCTCAATCGCAAGGGCAGGGCGTTTCATGCCAATTCGACTAGACACATAGCCAACACCGTCACGCGTATCCAGAGCCGAGGTCATAATGACAACACCTTTTCCTTGCTCCTCATAGTTATAGGCCACTTTGAGAATCTCAATGGTCTTACCAGAGTTCATGGTCCCATAACGATAATACAACTGTGCCATGTTTCTTGCTTCACGTCCATTTCTAAATTTTTGCTACATTCTAGTATATCATAATTTTCTTAAGCTTTAAACGGCAAAATGTGGTAAAATAGAAGAAATCAAAAACTAGTGGAGGAAGCTATTATGCCATTTGTACGCATCGATTTATTTGAAGGACGCACGCTCGAGCAAAAGAAAGCTCTTGCTAAGGAAGTAACGGAAGCGGTTGTCCGCAACACTGGAGCACCTCAATCTGCTGTCCATGTCATCATCAACGACATGCCAGAAGGAACTTACTTCCCTCAAGGTGAAATGCGCACCAAATAAGCTAGCTTAAGCAGAAATGCTTAGGCTTTTTCAATCTCCAAGTAGCATCCATTGAAGAAATAGTCTAAATTTGTTACAATTTGAAAAGAGAATTGGAATATTCCAAGAAAAGAGCTATTAAAGGAAACATTATGATTACACGTGAATTTGATACCATCGCTGCTATCTCTACTCCACTAGGCGAAGGAGCTATCGGTATTGTCCGCTTGAGCGGAACAGACAGTTTTGCGATTGTGCAAAAGATTTTTAAAGGAAAAGACTTGAATCAGGTTGCTAGCCACACTCTTAACTACGGTCACATCGTTGACCCTCAAACTGGTAAGGTCATGGACGAAGTTATGGTTGGGGCCATGAAGTCTCCAAAGACCTTTACTCGTGAGGATATTATCGAGATTAACACCCACGGTGGGATTGCAGTGACCAATGAAATTCTTCAGCTAGCTATCCGTGAAGGAGCTCGATTGGCTGAACCTGGTGAATTTACCAAACGTGCCTCCTAAATGGTCGTGTGGACTTGACTCAGGCTGAGGCTGTGATGGATATCATCCGTGCCAAGACAGACAAAGCCATGAACATTGCAGTCAAACAACTAGATGGTTCCCTTTCTGATCTTATTAACAATACCCGTCAAGAAATCCTCAATACACTTGCCCAAGTCGAGGTCAATATCGACTATCCTGAGTATGACGATGTTGAGGAAGCCACTACTTCTGTTGTCCGTGAAAAGACTATGGAATTTGAACAATTACTAACCAATCTCCTTAGAACAGCCCGTCGCGGTAAAATCCTTCGTGAAGGAATTTCAACGGCTATCATTGGACGTCCAAACGTTGGGAAATCGAGCCTTCTCAACAACCTCTTGCGTGAAGACAAGGCTATCGTAACCGACATTGCTGGTACTACACGTGATGTTATCGAAGAATACGTCAACATCAACGGTGTTCCCCTAAAATTGATTGACACAGCTGGTATTCGTGAAACAGATGATATAGTTGAACAAATCGGTGTTGAGCGTTCGAAAAAAGCCCTCAAGGAAGCTGACTTGGTTCTGCTAGTGCTAAATGCCAGTGAACCACTGACTGCTCAAGACAGACAGCTTCTTGAAATCAGTCAGGATACTAACCGCATTATTTTACTTAATAAAACAGACCTGCCTGAAGCGATTGAAACTTCAGAACTTCCAGAAGATGTCATCCGTATTTCAGTCCTTAAAAACCAAAACATCGATAAGATTGAAGAGAGAATCAACAATCTCTTCTTTGAAAATGCTGGTTTGGTTGAGCAAGATGCAACTTACTTATCTAATGCCCGTCATATCTCTTTGATTGAAAAGGCTGTTGAAAGCTTACAAGCTGTTAATGAAGGTCTTGAATTGGGGATGCCAGTTGACTTGCTTCAAGTGGATTTGACTCGTACTTGGGAAATCCTCGGTGAAATCACGGGTGATGCTGCTCCTGATGAACTCATCACCCAGCTCTTTAGCCAATTCTGTTTAGGAAAATAAGCAAAATCCATGATCGTTCATTCGATCATGGATTTTCTAGTCTTTCTTAATAATCTGGTCGTAGGACACCTGTTACAGTTTCCTTAGTAGCTTCGTAGTCGCCATCTACAACAACCTTGATAATGAGTTTTGCATCTTCTTCTGGTGCTGGAACTAGAGGTAATCGTGTTGGACCAGCTTCAAATCCCATATAGTTAAGAACTGCCTTAACTGGAGCAGGACTTGGATAAGAGAAGAGGGCGTTGACCTTAGGAATGAATTTACGCTGAATAGCTGCGGCTTTTTTCATATCGCTTTCTGAAATGGCAGTGAACATCTCGTGCATTTCATCCCCATTTGTATGAGAGGCAACAGAAATAACCCCATCCGCACCAAGGTTCATGGCATGGAAAGCATCCCCATCCTCACCTGTATACACCAAGAACTCTTCTGGCTTGTGTTCAATCAAATAAGCCATATTGGCCAAGCTGGTACATTCTTTGACACCGATAATATTTGGATGGTCAGCCAAGCGAAGCATGGTTTCTGGAGTCAATTCAACAACGACACGACCTGGAATGTTATAGATAATAATTGGTAGGTCAGAAGCATCTGCAATGGCTTTAAAGTGCTGATACATTCCTTCTTGAGAAGGTTTGTTGTAATAAGGCACAATAGCAAGTCCAGCTGCGAAACCACCAAATTCTGCTACTTCTTTGACAAACTCGATAGAATCACGCGTATCATTGGTACCTACACCCGCAATCAAAGGAACACGTCCATTGACAACTTTTTGAACTGCTGCAAAAAGTTCCAACTCTTCATCGTGGGTCAAGGTTGGACTCTCAGCAGTCGTTCCTGCGAGAAGAATTCCATCCGTATGATGGGCCAATAAATGCTCAATCAAGGCTGGTATGGCATCAAAGTTGATGGAACCATCCTCGTGGAAAGGGGTAATGAAAGCTGTGATGATTTTACACTCTTTTAAATCTTGATAAGACATGAGAAACACCTCTCTATTTCAAAGAAGGAGTTCCACTGAACTCCTAAACAATATGACTATTTTAATTCAAATTTTAATTCGGCAGTTGGACCAACCAAACCACGTTCATGAAGAGTTTCTGCAATTTGAACTGAGTTCCAAGCAGCACCTTTGAGAAGGTTATCTGAAACAACCCACATGTGAATTCCTTTCTGCATCCAAGTCTTTACGGATACGACCAACAAAGGTATCACGTGAGCCCACGGCGTTGATCGCTTGAGGATAGATTTGATGAGCTACATCATCTTCAAGGACAGCTCCTGGGAAGGCTGCGATAGCTGCTTTTACTTCTTCAATTGGAGCCACTTCTTTTGTTTCGATGTAAACTGACTCAGAGTGGGCTGACAAGACTGGAATACGCACACATGTTGCAGATACTGCAATGCTATCATCTTCCATAATTTTCTTAGTTTCCTTAGTCATCTTCATCTCTTCGTAAGTGTAATCATTGTCAGTGAAGACATCAATTTGTGGAAGAGCATTGAAGGCGATAGGATAGTGTTTCTTGTCCCCACCTGAAGGCAAGATTTCGGCATGCAAATCACGTGGATTCACTCCATCATTTAAAACTTCACGAAGTTCACGTTGTGTCTCAAGAATCGCTCCCATACCAGCACCTGAAACGGCTTGGTAAGTTGAAACAATGATACGGTCCAAGCCCCATTTTTGGCGAACAGGCTCAAGAGCTACCATCATTTGAATTGTTGAACAGTTAGGGCAGGCAATAATTCCATTGTGAGCATCAAGTGCATGAGCATTGACCTCTGGAACAACCAAAGGAACATCTGGATTTTGACGGAAGTAAGATGTATTATCTACTACTACCGCTCCAGCTTTCACTGCGTATGGTGCATACTTAGCTGATGTAGAACCACCTGCTGAAAAGAGAGCAATATCAACTCCTTCAAAAGCTGTTTCAGTCGTTTCTTCAATCGTAATATCTTGATCTTTAAACTTCAATGTCTTACCTGCTGAACGTGCAGAAGCAAGTAAGCGGATTTTATCGATTGGAAGTGTTGATTCTTCCAACATTTTTATCATCTGAGCTCCGACAGCACCTGTCGCGCCGACTACAGCAACTGTATATCCCATAAATAACCTCTTTCGGAATTTTCTAAAAATTTCTATAATAGATGTATTATACTACTTTTTCCATGAATTGCAAAGCTTTTTCATCATTTTTTGGAAAATAAAAATCCCCAGTCGTTAGACCAGGGACTAAGAGGCATCTTCATGTGATGAGCAGGTTCACACAACTCATCAAGGTCCGCTCCTGCGTTATGACCTCCTTATGCTCAATAGTAGTCCAAAGACTACCTATCGACTCATCGCGTCTTCTATTCTACTAAAGAGAATGACTTTTGTCAACAAATGAAACTCTTTAGATTTATTTACACAGGTCTACAAGAAAAAACTTGACTTTCCAAGATTATTTGTTCTCTCTCATGATAAAAAATATTTTTTAAAAATTGGGGGCAGACATAACAAAAGCCCTTGTAAATCAAGGGTTTTTTTGTCTATTTCATGCTAATTGCCGGGATTGAACCGGCGACCTCATCCTTACCATGGATGCGCTCTGCCAACTGAGCTAAATCAGCTTACTTTAAAAGTATACTATAGTTAGAAAAACTTGTCAAGTTTCCTAAGAAATTTTCCATAAGAAAAAACCAGGTAAGAGCTACCCAGCTTGTCTTCTTCTATTTGCTTAAATCAATTCGACGACCAATTTTACCAATGATAATCGCTCCAATAATCAATGAGGCAAATTCACCGATACCTGTTGTGAACCATGTAAGGAAAAACGGTAATTGAGCTACGATATTCAACTCAGCAGCAATGGTAAACATGGAAATTGAAAAGAAGATTGAAAAGAAGAAATGATCCTTTCGAATCAATCCGTTAAAGAGGTAATCTTTGCTGTATTTTGCAAAAAGCCAAACACCTAGACTGAGGAATACCAAGGTTGAACCACCACCAACAAAGACATCTAGCAGTCCGAAGCTAAAGAAATTAGCAATCATGCAACCAATGGTAACTCCGATGATGTATTTAGGATTGTAAAAAACCATAAAGTTCATCATTTCTGAAATACGGAACTGATAAGCACCATAGCTAATGGCATTTAGAGGCGGTGTGACAGTCAAAACGACATAAATAGCAGCAACAATGGCAATATCTGCAACATCACGAACAGTTAATTTTTCCATCTTTTCTCCTTTGGCGGGTTTCCCGCGTATAATATGCTTGGTGAAAGAAGCTAAGCACCAAGGGTTGAGTGAATCAACCTTACTAGTATAGCACAATAGGCTGTTTTATGCTATACTAAAAGTATGAAAAAAACAATCACTTATATTTTTAATAACGAACTTTTAGCCTATCTTTTTTTTGGTATAGCGACTACTATTGTTTCAATCCTATCCCGATTAGTCATTTATCAACTAACTCATAAAGAACTCCTCGCTACTGCATTGGCAAATATTATAGGTATCCTCTTTGCATTTATTACGAATGATACAATTGTATTTAAGCAGTCTAGAGAAAATTGGCCAATCCGTTTAATGAGATTTACTCTAGCACGTCTATCTACTTTTCTTTTAGACTTGTTTTTAACTTTTCTCTTTGTAACTCAGTTTCCTAATATTATCGGACAATTTGTAAATGATAATATAGACAAGGTAAATAGTATTGAAACGGTTATTTCACAATTTTTGATAATTATCCTCAATTACATTTTTAGTAAGGTATTTATTTTTAAAAAATAAGAAAAAATTTAAGCATATAGCTTGCAAGAACTTCTTAATTAATATATAATTAAGCGTAAGAATTTTTTGAAAGGAAATTATGAAAATGTTAAAAGATCTTAAAGAATTTTTGCTCCGCGGTAATGTTGTAGACCTTGCTGTCGGTGTGATTATTGCCTCTGCTTTTGGTGCTATCGTAACTTCATTCGTTAACGATATCATCACTCCACTTCTATTAAACCCAGCCTTGGAAGCTGCGAAAGTACAAAACATCGCTGAGCTTGCATGGAATGGTGTTACATATGGTAAATTCTTGAGTGCTATTATTAACTTCCTTGTTGTTGGTACTGTTCTCTTCTTCGTTATTAAAGCTATGGAAAAAGCTCAAAGCCTTACTAAAAAAGAAGAAGCTGCTGAGGAAGCTCCAGCTGCTCCAACTGAATTGGAAGTACTTCAAGAAATCAAAGCTCTTCTTGAGAAAAAATAATCGATTAAAAGGATCTAGCACAAAGCTAAATCCTTTTTCTTTACTCTTTTGGTAATCTACCTGCTTTCTCAAGCATTTTTTTGATCAGATAAGGCATTTTAACATTTTCACGACCTTTTTTCTCAATCAATTTTTTCACAAATTCTGGCATTTGTAAATCTTGAGATTCGGCCAAAATGTTTTTAATCTCGTCTGAAGGAACTAATTCATCAAAGGTTTCTTCTTCTGGGAGAAATTCCTTAAATTCTTGATGTTCATTGGCTCTTATGGTATTGACTAAGGCATTAATCAAACGAGAATCTGTATTTGGCATTGGTGGACGATGGTAATGCACCCCAAATTCCTGACATAACTCATAACATTCCACATCGTTGTCAAACAAGACCTCAATGTGCTCACTGATAAAACTAATAGGTACAAAAATATAATGGTCTGGATGCTCTGTCTGTTCTCTGAGATATTCTAATACATCTGGCTTAATCCATGGAATACCAATATCACTCTCACTCTGCCAAGTGTTGGTATATTGCTCGGAACTCAAACTCAGTTTTTCAGCAACTAACTTGCTATTTTCAAAAATTTGGTCAATATAAGGGTCACCAAAATCCAAAGCAAAAATGGGTACACTGTGGGCTGAAAAGATGACTTTAAAGCTATCTTGCTTCACTTCTTCTTTTAAAATCTTAGCAATTTCATCTGCCCAATAGTTTAAGAGCTCTTCTTCTTGATACCAGTCCTTAATAACTAAAAATTGAATTTGCTTGCTTTCTAAAAATTTCTCATAACCCATGACAGAGTAGAAGGAATAATGTGGCTCCAAAATCAAGCAAATACACTGCTCGATTCCGTCTGCTTCCATCTGACTAATCACATCTGTAATAAAAGGTCTAGAAAACTTATTAGCAAAATAAACACTATACTCATTCCCCAGCCTAGCTTCTACCAAGGCAACCTCTTCACGGGTAATTTTTTGCAGAGGTGTGCCTCCAATTCGTACATAATTATCATAGAGAGTTTGAATCTCGTGGTCTTGAGGTCTCACTCCACGACGAATATTTGTGAAAAAATCAGCCACACCTTCAAAGGTAATCTCTTCTGGCGAACCGAAAGTCATCATTAAAATTGCTTTTTTCATAACTGTATCCTTGTGATTTTTTATCAAGTTTATTTTATCATAATAAACTACAATAGTAAACGTTTTCCACGTTTACTATTGTTTTAGTTTTTTTGATTTTTTATCCCTACGTAATAGTAGAATAATCACCATTAATAGTAGTAGGAGAACAATAAGGAATAACAGAAAAGCCAAAAAATAAATCCAATGAGTTGGTATACCCTGTTCAAAGTAACGAGAGGTAACTGCCTGATTGTTTTGATTTTGAGAAGATTTCACTGGTGCATCAGTAATCTTAGCCAAAAGAATATGCCTTCCATTTGTAATATTAAGAAAACAAGTACTCAATAGAACAATCTTATCTGTAGAAGTTATTGAAAGATCTCTTTTATATTTAGCTTTACTTAGTAAATATTGATAATAGGCTTGGTGTTCCTCGTCGCTAGAACTTAGATTCCGGTAAATTTCAGTATCATAAGCATCTACTTCCAAAATTCCAAAAATTTCAAGCCCTCGTTCATGGCCATTATAGTAAATGGAACCATAGCGATGCTTTTCAAAGAAATCTTGATCTGCAAATTTTTGTATTTCGCCAAACATGGCACCAGAGGCCATAGAGTGACCATAGATGATCGTGTTAAAGTCAGTAAAATTGGGATTAAAACGGTAGTCTAAAAAAATAGACCCAGATACTGTATAATCTCCAAAAGCATTTCGATCAAGGTATTTGACATTGTCCTGACTCTGTAAAAGGGGATAATCAACTTTTGTACCATCTATACTAATCCAACCACAGACATCCTTATTAAGATGCTGTAATGTTTCAAAGCCTGTACTGTTTACATCCTTCTCAATAGGATTATAGTGATCATAGTCACTAGCTACTATCTTCTCACTAGTAATAAATATGAAAAAAACTAGAAAAAATAATAGGAATATTTTTATAACTTGTTTACTAGATGCAATTTTCATACCTACTCCTTTTCTAGTTTGGAAAACAAAAGAGCAAGAGAGCTATCCCTTGCTCTTTTATATATTTTAGTCAGTAATTGTATTTATCGTTTCTCATCTCTCCTACGACGTAATATCAAGAAGATAATAATAAGTAAGAATATTAATAGTAAGAGCAATATAAACAAGATGATATACCATATCCATAAAGGAAATGATGAAAGTAAGCGTCCAAGTGACGAATCATCGAACACACTATATGGAAATGGTTTTGATTTCTTGGTATGGAAAGTGTTCCTAGGAACAGTATCTGTAATCTTTGCGACCACGATATGCCTACCATTTGTAACATCCAAGAAGCAGGTACTCAGGAGGACGATATGGTCATTTGGGCCTAGGGAAACATCTCTCTTATGCATTGCAACGGAAAGAAGGTGATCGATATATGATTGGCGCCGATCGCTATCCTGAATGCCTGGATCATAGATATTAAAATCATAGGCATCTACCTCAAGAATCTCAAAAATTTCAAGTCCCTTTTCTACACCATTGTAATAGATACTACCATAACGATGTTGGTCGAAATATTGTTTATCAGAAAACTTTGCAACATCGCCAAACATTACGCCGTTCTCTACGTGATGGCCATAAATAATAGTATTAAAGTCTTCTAACTTAGAGTTGTCACGAGCATCAAGAAAGATAGCTCCTGTCGCAGCAAACTCACCCTTTGAGTCCTTGTTTAAATACTTTTCATTATCCTTAGCTTGAACTAACGGATAGTCTATATTAGTCCCATAAACATTAATCCAACCTAGAACTTCTGGATTCATTTCTTGTAATTTATTAAAACCAGAAACTAGCAAGCTCATCCTTTTTACTAGAACTAACTGGTCTATAGGCCTCGTATTCACTTGAAGAAGCAAGTGAATAGACCTGATTTGAATCCCAGAGAGCATAGAAACCAAAGAGAAAGACTAAGGAAGCTAAGAGGAGCAATATATTGTTAATCAACAAATCTACAGCAAGTACCAAACGCCTAGGCAAACTCTTTTTTGGTTTCACACTCTTTTTCATAGCTTAACCCAACAATTTAAGCTTCTCTGCGTTTTTTAGATAAAACTACAAATCCAGCTAAACCAAGACCAATCATCAAGATGAATGGAAGGTTGTCAATTAAGAGACCGGTAGGTGTAACGTCTTGGAATTTATTGGTAATAGTGTTGTCGTTTAATTTTTCACCGACAAGAACATTTTCAACTTTATACTCTGTAGCTTGAACTCCTGCAACACCTGCTTTTACAACTCCATTTTCTGTGTAAGATGCCGCCGCTGTGTAACCAGGAGTGCCTGTTTCTACTAAGGTATAGTGAGAACCTGCTGGTAAATTATCTATTGTAAAATCTTGCCCATGTTTCAATGTGAAGTCTTTAGCAAATGTAACTTTATCTCCATTTACATTAACAGTTTCATTATGTTCACCATAGTGAACAGTAAGTTCTGTTACAGGCGTTGCTGCGCTAGCATTTGTTTTTGGTAAAGTTACAGTTAATTTAAATCTGAAGTCTTTTGTTTTATCTGCTGTAGCCCCATCAACTTTTTTCAAGATTGTTACAGATTTTTTATTCCTATCTGTCTTATCTTTTGTGGGATCATTTGGATCATTTGGATCTTTGGGATCTATTTTACCCCCATCTTTTGTATAAGTATTATCAAACAAATCGTACTTATATGTTCCTGTATTTGTTGAAGGTTCAACTTTTCCAGCTCCAACTTTATCAGTTTCTTTGAAATATACAGAAGAAATATAAGTGCCAGAAGTTTGTTTGTTTTTAACAATTACGTGCATATCATATGATTTAGTATCATATCGAACTGCATCAATATCTTGGTTATTTTTATCTTTTATAGGAGTGTATGTATTCGGAGTTTCTTTTACCAAATACACATACTCTCCAGCATGATCATATGAAACACCACTAAAAATATCTCCAGTATCTTTTTTAATTTGTTCTGTAGTTTCATGATCATCTTTTGAGTATGTTACAGTTCTTTCAGAAATATATCCTTTGTTAGCTTCTGAAGTTGATGCCATTTCGTAAGGAGCGTTATTTGATGAGGTCCCTGTTTTAGGAGTAAATGTAAATCTAAATGTCACGTTAGGTGTTGTAATACCTTGTGCGATATTTAAAGTTTTATTAATTGCTACTTTAGCATTTACCTCACCATTCGCCATTGCAGTTGCTGTAGTATCGTCTGCAAAAGTTGGCAGACCACTATAAACTGATAGTGCTGTCATCGTTGCAATACTTGCAGTAAAAACTTTTTTTAAGACTGTTTTTTTCATAATTTTTCCTTTTTTTGTTTGTTTTAAATAATCTAAATTCAGGTTATCAAAATCCTCTTCGTCTGATAACTGTAACGACTTTCCCGTGAGTGTCCTTTATAGGAATAGTCCCAAATGCCCGACTATCAACAGCCGTTGTTCGATTGTCTCCAAGGACAAAAAGCTGACCAGAGGGGACTTTAATAGGGAAAGTAGCTCCCTCTTTATAAAGCAAGGTTTCTTTGTAGATATCCTGCTCTTGCTGAGGCGAACCGTTGATGATGAGACCATTTTCGTTTATATCGATCGTACTTCCTTCGGTTGCAATGACACGCGCCACTCTTTCCTTACCCTTATAACTATAGACTAGTAAATCACCAATCGAATAGCGTTTATCTAATCTATAATAGACAACCAAATCGCCATCTTTTAAGGCTGGCTTCATGCCATCATCATTGTATCTCAATAGTCCAAAGACGAGAAAATAAAGGGTGGCCAGTACAACTCCAACCATCAGAAGCTTACTGACTAAGTAGAGGATATCTCCCCAAACACTCGGAGGTGATTTATCCCGATTGACTTTTGTTACTGTTTTGTTTTGTTTCTTTTTAAGGAACATTATTTCCTCCTATTTATGACAAGATGACTTAGTATGATTGTAAAGAAGATAAATCCTATAGGAAGTGTAACTCCCAACATAAGTGTGCTACTAAAGAAATCAACCCCTGTTTCTGGTACACTATTTTTATTATTGGTCACAGTAACATTCACATCTTCGTCGAGAGTTCCTTCTTTATTTGCATAGCTTACGTTATATCCACGAGATGATGTTGCTTCTTCCTCAATACTATATCTACCTCCAAGAGGGAGTCCCTCAATTTTAATCGTATGATCTTTTTTAAGTTCAACCGTTGCTTTACCATTTGAAAATTGTAAACGAGAAATTTTATTATTTAGACTCACATTGTAAGTCCCGTTTAAGGGCCTGTTCTGCTTATCTTTTAAGGCAATCGTTATCCTGAATGATTTCAATAGATTAGCGAAAACACCAGTTACTTTCTTCGTTACAGAAAGACTTGGAAGTTTATGGTTTGTAACGATACTCTCAGTGTCAGTATTTAAATCTCCCTCTTGATTTTGATATGTAACATCATAGCCACTTGTAGAAGCAGTCTCTTCTTCTATCTTGTAATGGGTTCCACGTGGAAGATACTTAAATGCTTTTTCACTATTATGAGTTAAGATTAATTTTGCTTGTCCATTCGTTACCTTAATGTCACCAAATGTCCCGTTTAAAGGGTTTCTACTTTTATCAGTCAACTTAACATTTATTGTAAATCCTTTGTTGGGTAAATTTTCCGCCTCTAAAATCTTTTTAATTTTTAAAGTAGGAAGTTGACGATAAACCACTTTAAACGATGGAGACTTATCCGTACCACCTTTTGTGACCTCTTTTGTAAAACCTGGAACTTCTGGTGCATTTAATTCATAATGATATCCTCTAGCTACTTTTTCAAAATTTGCATTTCTATGTCGAACATCTGTTTTTGTAGCATTAACTATACGATAATTATCCTTATCATTTCCACCATTACTTCCCTTTTGGATTAGCTTCATTTCAAGTTTATCAGGTTGTTGAGCGGTGGGAACACTATTGTTCTCGACACCATTCCACTCTATTTCAACTGGTACAGTTAAAGGACCTAATGGTTTAAAGGTAGGTTTTTCTTTATATGTCACAACCTTAGATTTTATATTATCTTTTCCATAGGAATACGTGACCTGAGCACTTTTATTAGAGTATAATTTATTTACATCTCCTCCTTCAGCTTCTTCATTCGAAACTGCCTTATCACCTGCAACAACATCATCCGCCTCCTGTGTTGATTCTACAGTGAATTTTAGTACATATTTAACACCGTCATCTAGACTATAATTAGGATTAAATCGGGCAGTTACTTCAACTAGACCACTTTCGTTTTTCCTTGTTTCTAGTGTAACTTTATCTTCCCCAAGTTTCTCCTCTTGTCCGTTATATTCCTTAACAACCCGAATATTCGAACTATTGTTTGGTAGAAGCTGTACATACTTAGATAAGACATCTGATATTGTCACATGATGAACACCTAAGGGAAAAATTTTCTTTGTAATTTCTTTAAATTGTTCTCCAAGTTCCCTCTCATTATTTGCGGAGTATATTTCATTTGGAATAGAAGAATTGTGCTCCCCTATATAATATTGTAAACTTGTTATACTATCAATACTATTAGAATATCGAAATTTTATAGAGTAAAATCCATCAAGGTTAGGTGCTAAAGTTGATGCTCGGCTATCAATTGCATAATTTAGTCGATCCCAAAACCAACCCGGAGCTGTTTCTGAACCATCTTGATTATTGTAATTATAAATAGTATAACCATTGTTATCATAATACATATTAGCAAAGCCATCTGATAGAACAATAACAACTTTTTTAGCATTACTTCGTGAACTTCCAATCAACTGGTTTGCTAAAGTTAAGCCAGCAGAAATATTTGTTCCTGTACCAATACCTGATTCAGTACCAATAGAATCTCCTCCAGCAATTTCCAAGTTGTAAACTGCATTTTTAGCAGTATTAGTATCATTACTCCACCCTAGGATAGTTTTTGCATCATCCCAAGGTGAAATATTATCATAGTAAACTATCGAATCAGGCCAATAGTTTCGATACACTCTCCAATTATAACCATCCCAATACTGTTCATTTTGCTTATTATCAATTTTCCCACCAAATCCGACCATGGATAATTTATTATTTGGATTTGATAAAATTGTATCTATCAATCCTTTCCTGTCATTACTTCCTACAAGTGTGTGTTTAAAGCATCGATACGACTAATAACATTGCCATTATAAGATTGAACATCATGTTTGCTCATACTTCCAGATAAGTCTGCTACTAGTACGACATCTAAAGGATCAGACTGTACTTCTGTCCCAAGAGACGATGTGATATCTAGAGATAGCTCATACTTACCTTCTTCTCCTCGAATCGGAGTCAATGTCTTACGGATTGTCGCAGTTGGTTCCACAGTTGAATCAGCTTTAAAAAGAGTCATTGGAGCGCACAAAAAGAGAACCGCTAGTAATGTTACTAAACGATTGATAAAAAATTGTACCTTTCTGAACTCAAATCTAATCTTCATATACTTCTCCTTTGCTAGAACACCGCAACTATTTTAATATGTCAACTTAATGCGTTCGTCATTAATTCTACAATAAAGTTAATATAATGTCAACAAATATGATGATAAGTATATTGTTTTGTTCCAGGTACTGATATTCTTCTTTGTTTTTTTATTTTTTATATGGTAAAATGGAGAAAATAATAACTATATATAATTTTACACCTTGAATTCATATTCACTATGTAAACAATTACCAATTTAAGTTATATTATTTTTAAAAAAATTCAGATTTTTTCATTTTTGATTCTTTCTAAAATTTACATTTATTTTTATGATTTATAAAGGAGTTTTTTATGACTTATCCAAATCTCTTGGACCGTTTCTTAACCTACGTTAAGGTCAACACGCGCTCTGATGAACACTCTACTACTACTCCAAGTACGCAGAGTCAGGTTGACTTCGCAACCAATGTTCTTATTCCTGAAATGAAACGTGTTGGTCTGCAAAATGTCTACTACCTTCCAAATGGCTTTGCGATTGGGACCTTGCCAGCCAATGATCCATCTTTAACACGTAAGATTGGCTTCATTTCCCACATGGACACTGCTGACTTTAATGCCGAAGGAGTTAATCCCCAGGTGATTGAAAACTACGATGGTGGTGTGATTGAACTAGGGAATTCTGGTTTCAAACTGGATCCAGCTGACTTCAAAAGTCTTGAGAAATATCCAGGACAAACCCTCATCACAACTGATGGAACAACTTTGCTAGGTGCTGATGATAAGTCAGGAATTGCTGAAATTATGACTGCTATTGAATATCTGACTGCCCATCCTGAAATCAAGCACTGTGAGATTCGTGTTGGTTTTGGACCAGATGAGGAAATCGGTGTTGGTGCTAATAAATTTGATGCAGAAGATTTTGATGTGGATTTTGCTTACACTGTTGATGGAGGTCCGCTAGGTGAACTTCAATACGAGACCTTCTCAGCAGCTGGTGCTGAATTGCATTTTCAAGGTCGTAATGTCCACCCTGGTACTGCTAAAGGACAGATGGTCAATGCCCTTCAGCTAGCAATTGATTTTCACAATCAACTTCCAGAAAATGACCGACCTGAGTTAACAGAAGGTTACCAAGGTTTCTATCATCTTATGGATGTGACAGGTAGTGTCGAGGAGGCGCGTGCAAGCTACATCATTCGTGATTTTGAAAAAGATGCCTTTGAAGCGCGTAAAGCAGCTATGCAGTCTATCGCTGATAAGATGAATCAAGAACTTGGTAGCGACCGTGTCACTCTAAACCTGACAGATCAGTACTACAATATGAAAGAAGTCATTGAAAAAGATATGACTCCAATTACCATTGCTAAAGCCGTTATGGAAGACCTGGATATCACTCCTATTATTGAACCAATCCGAGGAGGAACAGACGGCTCTAAAATTTCCTTTATGGGAATCCCAACTCCGAATATCTTTGCGGGCGGGGAAAATATGCACGGACGTTTTGAATACGTTAGCCTTCAAACTATGGAACGTGCAGTTGATACCATCATTGGTATCGTAGCTTATAAAGACTAAAAAGACGAGGTAGCTCAGCTACTTCGCCTTTCTTTTTATTCTGCTGGTTTCTTGATTTCCAGTACTTGTTGTAGATTCTGTTGTTTCCTTTTCTGAAGTTGATTCAGCAGGTTTAGAATCTCTTGTGTTGCTTGGTTTGTTTTCGTTGCTTGCTGTTTCACTGTTAGATTCTGCAGCTGCAGATGTTTCAGTTTCGTGATTTGTGTTCTCACCATTTGATTCAGCATTTCTTGCTGGAGCTGCTTCTTCAGTTACGCTTGATTTTGACTTGATTTCTTGATTCAAGACTAGAATAGCTTTTGTCAATTCAAGTAAAGCGGCTTTATCTTTACTCTTAGCAGAAAGTTGATCTAGTAGAGCATCCACCTTATCAAAGTCCTCATCAGAACCCTTATTGTTTTCTAAGTAAGCGTGAAGTGACATGAGGATATCGTAAAGTTTTTGATAGAGTACAAGTGTCTGAGGATCTTGCTCAGCATTTTCTTTCTCTTGTTGAAGGGCGCTAGCGATACGAGTCAAGACATCTTTCACCTGACTGTTTACTTCATCCAAGTCTGCATCAACCTTGTTTGTGGCAGATTTGAGATTTTCTACTTCTTCCGCCAAGGATTGTCTGATTCCTTCTTCTTGGATCTGTTCCAAGAGTTGATTTGCCTTACTCAAGAGACTCTCTACTTCTTCCTTGCTAACATGATTGACATGTTCTTCAGGCATAAAGTCTCCGTACAATTCTTTCAAGAAGCCATAAATAGCTGTCTTGGCAGTTTGGTTATCTACTTTTTCAGTATCTAGAACTGTCTGAGTCGATTTAGCAGTAGTTGGTTGAGCTTTCAAAGCTTCTTCCACTTCTTGTTTTGCTTGATAGATACTTGGGAATAATTTGTTCAATTCCGCTGCCTTAAGGAAGGATTGAGATTGATACAAGGTCCAAGTCAACTGAGCTACTTTGTTTCGCAGTTCATCACTCAAACGACCGTCATTTACGTGTTCGTAGAAATACTTGATATATTCCACTGTTGTAACACCTGTTCGATCATTAAAGTCTTGCAAGGCTTGAAGTTGTGATTCAACTGCTGATAAACTAGCTTCATCTTTAGCCAACTTAGCTTCTTGGAGGCGAACGAGAAGGTCTTTCTTAGGAAGGCCATAAGAGTCAGTATCTAGTGTATTGATTTTATCAATTAAGGCCTGATATTTCTTATCTAATGCACTTGTTTCAACAGGTTTGACACTCTCATCAATATGGATATATTGCTTATCAAAGAGATCAAGTGTTGCCAGATAACCCGCTGTAGAGTTAGTTGCCAGTTTCTTCATGTTTTCAGTAAACTGACCTAAGGCTAACTCAATCTGTCTTTGTGCAATAGGCTTGTCTTTATAGATGCTTCTGCTTTCAGCTAGAAGTTGATCTACTTTTGCCAAAACTGCCTTTTCATCAAAAGCTCCAGGTTGGTAGTTGGATTGGAGAGCTGGAATCTTGTTTTTCAAAGCCACTTCAAAGCCCTTGGTTTGAACCTTGATGTAGTGATTGTGGTCACCATGAGGAATCACAAAACTACCATTTTCTACCTGTAAACTATAGGGAGATACACCATCACGTAAGGCAGTCGTATAAAGTTCATTTAGGAAATCAAGTTCTGGATTTCCAGTTTGAAGAGGAATCCGAACGTGTTCCTTACGAACAGCGTAAGGATGAATATGAGTTGGATCGTAGGCTTGGTCTGGATTTCCAAAGACAAAGAATCCGTTTGAAATTCTAATCGCTTCAAGTGGAACCCCATAGGTCTTAGAGATATAAGCAATCTTTTCTTCATCGCTAGCATCTCTTGAGAAAGACTCTACCGTTTTAGCAAGAGGTTTTACAGGCTCTGCATCATGATGTGTTTTCAAATGATCCTGAGCTGCCTTAATTTGCTCTGCTGTCAGATCTTTCTTAAAGAAGTAATGATTATGATCACCGTGACTCATAACAAAGCCTTGCTCATCTTCACTAATGACACGATTGGCATCAAAGCCGTGACCATGTTCTTCATGCTTAGGTTCCTGACTTCCATGGTCACCGTCTTGCTCATGATGATGATTTTGCTGAGTAGGTTTTTTTGCTTGTTTTCTTGGATTCTCCAATGGTATTGGTTTCAAACTGTCACTAGACAAAGGAATCATTCTCGCAATCTTTTCTTCCAAAGCAGAGAGCTTTGTATATGGAATGAAATGATAGTGATTTCCATGAGGAATCGCTACGCCACTTGGTGTTCTGCTCGAAATCTTAGCAGGGTCAAAAATCAAGCCATCCGATTCTGTATAACGTTGATTACTTGGAAGAGCATAGAGTTGCTGCAATAGACTCTGAAGGCTCTCTGCTGGTTTGCTTGATGTTTTAGATTGTTGACTATGATTAGTAGTTTGCCTGCTTCCATTTTGACTTGGACGATAGTCAGTTACACTCGGTTGTTCTCTAGTTCCAGAGAGGTAAGCTTGAGCTGCAGCCAATTCACTAGCAGACAAGGAACTCTTTGGAATGTAGTGGTAATGTTCACCGTGAGGGACGATATAAGCATCCCCAGTATCCTCTATAATATCAGATGGATTAAAGATGTACCCATCATCAGTGGTATAGCGGCCTTGAGATCGAGCAAGTGCCACTGCACTATTAGATGTTGGTGCATCGTGAGTATGACCTTGTTTTTGGCGTTCAATTTCGTCCTTCGAACGAACGTTATCCGCATGTGCCACATCCTTAAGATAAACATAATACTTACCATCCACCTTGATAATGTAACCACCTTTGACTTCGTTGACAATATCAGCGTCTTTCAATTGATAATTGGCATCTTTCATCAGAAGTTCTTCACTGAAAATCGCATCAAAAGGAACTTTCCCATTGTAATAATGGAAATGATCACCGTGTGAAGTCACATAACCTTGATCGGTGATTTTCACAACAATTTGCTCAGCCTGTATATCTTCTTTTTTGCTAACTTGATCTGGTGTTTGTGTCTCTGTTTTTTGAGGGTCTTGTTTCCCATCGACATAAGATACACGATTCGTTTCTTTGTTCTCTCCTGTCTGATGTTGATTCAATGCATAAATACAAAGACTTAAAGAAAGGACGACAGCTGCACCAGCAGCAAGTTTCTTCTTATTTATTTTCATAATCTCCTCATTTCAATTCTTCTGCTAAAACAGTCATATTTTCTTCAAGATTTTCTAGGTAAGTCTTGTCATTTTGTGGGTCCGCCTCTAAGGGATTCAGAGTTTTAAGCCCCACACCTGTTGATTTGACAAGAGTTTCAGCTACTTTTGAAGAAGCATTACTTTCTGTAAAAATCGTTTTAACCTTATAAGTTTTTACAAATTCCTGAATTTCAGTTAGTTGTCTTGGACTTGGTTCTTGTTCAGGAGAGATACCTGCTATACCAAGTTGATTGAGTCCAAATCTCTTAGCTAGGTAAGAAAAGGCTGTATGTTGTGTTACAAAAGTCTTCTGACTCGCTTTTTCAAATTTAGGTTGGAATTTCTTAGTCAATTCTTGAGCTTTTTTGATAAAGGCTTGCGCATTTTTCTGGTAAGTTTCTTTATGCTCACTATCAACCTCTGAAAGTTTATCAGCGATAATCTGGGCTTCTTCGCCAGCTTTTTCAGGATCTAGCCAAGTATGAGGATCATAGAGCGTTTTTTCGTCAACCCCATCCCCTGCTTCCACATCCTCTAGACCAGGAACGCGGTCTAAAGTCATTCCCTCAGAAGCCTCTAAAACCTTAACTTTGGATTTTTTTAGATTGGGATCCAGACTTCCTGCCCAAGATTCCAGCGTATGCGAGTGGTATACAAAGACATCTGCATCATAGATCGCTGCGATATCATTCGCTGAAGGTTCAAAGGAATGAATTCCACTACTTGACTGAATCATCCGAACATCATTCAAGTCACCAGATACTTCCTTGACCATGGCATAGATAGGATAAAAACTAGTTACAATTTTCATCCCTTTACCTGACTGACTTTCCTTATGTCCACAAGCAACTAAACACAAAAGAAAGATGCTTAACAACACTAAAAATAAATTTTGTTTCTTCATAAAAACTCCTTAACTAGTGTTTAACCATTTAATTAACTAGTAAATAGTTTATCTTTATTTAGAAAATATGTCAAGAATTTTTTCACAATTTCATAAAAAAGAGAACAAAATTCATATTCTGCTCCCTTTTTATCTTCTATCATAGTTGTATAGTTACTTACTTTCCTTTAACAAAACTGATAGCTTTTCAGCTTCTGCCATAATAGTATTGTTGTCCTGAGAACCAAATAACAGGTTATTTTTTAATCCTGTGAGAGTTTCGTTGGCATTGGACTTGAGAATTGGATTCTGAATCTTTTTAAGTAACTCTTCCGCCTCTCTCAGTTTTTCTTCAACCTTTTCAGTTTCAACCTGAGGTTCCTCTGGTTCCGATGGTGATTCTTCTTCTGATTCCTCTGGTTCTTTTGGTTTTGGAGATTCTGCTTTCTCATTTTTCGGTTTTTCTTCCTCAGGTTTTTCTGTACGAGGTTTCTCCACTGATGGTTTTTCCGTATGATTGTTATCAGCTTGACCATTTTGGTTTCTTTGAACATGGTCACTTGCATTGCCCCATCCACTATCTGAATGCGGACGTTCGTTTGGATGTTCAACATAGTACTTCACAGTCGCAAAGAGCTCTTCTAAAGTATACCCCTTAGGCGCCTCATAAAGACCTTCGTCAAACCACTCAAATTTGATGTTATGGTAATGGTCATAATGAGGAATAATCAAGCTTCCGTTTTTGACTTCCACAGTATGTTGGAGATTGTAAGGTATACGATCAAGTGGCACCTTCTTAGCTGCTTTTACTCGATTGTAAATTGCTTCTCCGCCTTTAGCCTCAGTATTTCCTGAATTCTGATGGTCTGTAGAAGGAGGCGTCAAACCTTTCTCTTTAACATAAGCCTTGGCTGCTTCTCTTTCAGCTTCAGACAAACTATCTTTCTTAATCCAATGACTGTGGCTCATATGTGGAGTTATATAGGCGTCCCCCTCATCACTGGTGATATCACGAGGATCAAAGATATAGCCATCATCTGTTGTATACTTGCCTGCTAATTTAGCTACTTGTATCTCATCATCTGTGTAAGTAATTTGTGCATTTGGTTTTCCTAAACGTTCTGGATGACGAATCGGGGCTAGAAAAGCAAGGATATCATCAACTAACTTGACTTTATCACTTGACTCATCGTTAAGACGTTCCAATAGTTTATCCAAAGCGTCAAAATCAGCTTGGCGCCCTTTATTAGAAATCAATTCTTGATGAACAGTTGCTAGTAAATCATAAACTTTGTTGTAAAATTCTTGATTGCTAAATGCAAGATTGGTTTTCTTAGCTCCTAACTCATGAGACAAACTTTCTTGTTTGGTAAGTTTATTATCAATAGCTGCAGCAGTTTCTGCTGAAAGTTCCTTAGCAGAGATATAACGCGAGGTTCCATTCTCCTCAAAGACATAACCATCAGCTACTTTTCGAACAGCCTGTTTGACTATTATTCCATCAATTGGATTGCTTGGAGCTGGTTGAGGATTTGGTGCAGGTTGTGGACTTGGTACTGGGGTAGGCTCTGGATTAGGGATTGGATTTGGTTTAGATGGCAACCAATGACTTGAACTATAATGAAGTGGAATCATTCTTGCAATCTTCTGCTCTAAGTCAGACATTTGAGAGTAAGGAATAAAGTGATAATGGTCTCCGTGTGGTACTGCAACACCATTCGCAGTTTCTTGTAATCTGTGCTGGATCAAAGACAAGTCCATCTGATTCCACGTGTCGTTGGCTGAGTGGCAAGGCATAAAGCTGTTTCAAGAGACTGGATACGTCTTCACTCGGACTAGCTTGATAGCTATTATCCACTTGTGGACTAACACTTGGAGTCCATCTTCTAGTATTTGCCTCAACATTGCTTGATTCGTTTGTCTATATGAACTACTATTAGATGTCTCTGATGAGCTATTGCTAGAAGAATTTGTTGAAGGACGATACCCAACTGAGCTTGGTTTATTACCTTTTCCAGATAAGAAGGCTTGGGCCGCAGCTAATTCACTGGCAGACAAGTCACTCTTAGGAATATAGTGGAAGTGATTGCCATGAGGAACGATATAGGCATCGCCTGTATCTTCAATAATATCAGATGCATTAAAGATATAACCATCATCCGTTGTATAACGGCCCTGAGCTCTGGCAGCGACTACCGCTTTATCGCTAGAACCACCTCCGTGGTTACTACTGTGTTCCTGCTTCTGACGAGTGATTTCTTCTTTTGAGCGAACATTATCAGCATGTGCTGCATCCTTTAGATAGACATAATACTTACCATCTACCTTAATCACATAGCCACCCTTGATTTCATTAACAATATCTGAATCCTTCAACTGATAATTCGGATCCTTCATCAGCAGCTCTTCACTGATGATAGCATCATAAGGAACCTTACCATTATAGTAATGATAATGGTCTCCATGAGAAGTCACATAACCTTGATCCGTAATCTTGATAACGATTTGTTCGGCATTTATACCTTCTTTTTTACTGACTTCATCAGGTGTCAAATTTTCTGCTTTTTGGCTTGGTTGATTGCCATCGATGTATGAAACACGGTTATTTTCTTTTACAGTTTGAGCTTGATGCAAACCTAGTTCATAAGCACAGACACTTAAAACAAGTGCAGCGGCTGACCCAGCTAGATATTTTTTATTGATTTTCATTCTTTCCTCTTTTCTTAAATCTATTTGATTCACCACAAAATGATAAACCGGTTAATTAACTAGTTAATAGTTTACTCTTTTTAGTACTGCTTGTCAAGAATTTTTCGTATATACATAATAAAAATGAAAGCCTCTTTATCGAGACTCCCATTTTTCATTAGTTTGTTTTTTCCTTATTTACAGGTGAAGGATTACTTCCTTTTAACAACGCAAGTAATTTTTCTGCTTCTGCAATGATACCATTATTATCCATGGTTTGCAGGCTCAAGTTATTTCGTAAACCAGCTAGGGTTTCTGTCGCATTGGCTTTCAGACTAGCATCCGTTACTTTCACAAGTAAAGCTTCTGCTTCTTTGAGCTTGGCTTCTACTTTTTTAGTCGCTACTTGAGGGACTTCTGGCTCAGCAGGTGCTTCCTTTACTGGCTCTTCATCCGCTTTGAAGTTCTTATTTGGATCTTCACTGTGGTCTTTCTTACCTAAGACATGCTCGCTTGCATTGCCCCATCCGTCATTAGAATGTGGACGTTCATCAGGATGTTCAACATAGTACTTAATCGTCGCAAATAAGTCTTCCAGAGTATATCCATTTGGAGCCTTATATGAGTGATCATCAAACCAAGCAAATTTAATGTTATGGTAATGATCCTTATGAGGGATAATCAAATTACCATTTTTAACTTCAACTGTATGCTCAACCATATATGGAAGTCGAACGAGTGGAATTCGTTTTTCCCCTTTCACACGATTGTAAATAGCTGCTGCACTATCTCCAGTTGGATTTGCTTGAGTATCTGCGTCTGGAGATGGAGGTAGGATACCTTTTTCTTTAGTATAGGCTTGAGCTGCAGCTTTTTCCTTATCAGAAAGGCTATCTTTTCCAATCCAGTGACTATGGCCCATATGAGGCGTTACATAGGCATCTCCTTCATCACTGATAATATCATGTTCGTCAAAAATGTAACCATCTGACGTTGTATACTTATCAGCTAATTGAGCAATACGAACTTCATCTTCAGTATACTCAATCTGAGAATTTGGTTTTCCAAGTCGCTCAGGATGGGTAATTGGTGCTAGGAATGCCAATAAATCATCTACCAATTTTCCTTTATTAGTCGATTCAGCATTCAAGCGCTCTGATAATTTGTCTAAGGCTTGAAAATCAGAAGTACGCCCCTTATTTTCAGACAAGGCTTTATGAGCCTCAGCCAACAGATTATATGCTTTATCATAAAATTCTTGGTCCCGAAGAGCGACATTTTCTTTTTTAGCAGTTAAAGTGTGTGACACACTCTTTTGTTTTGATAACTTGCTTTCAAGATTTTTAACAGTGGCAGATGGTAAAACTTTCGCAAAGACATAACGAGATATGCCTTTTTCTTCGAATACATATCCTTCCCCAACTTTTCGTACCAGCTGACTAACCAAAGAAGAATTTGAATCTATTTTAGGATTTGGTGTAGGAACCGGCTTTACAATAGGTTTCAAAGGTTTTAAGCTAAGAGCTGGCAAAACAGGAGATGGAATTAAATTTGGAAGGCTTGGAGTCGGAGTTGGTTTTAATTCTTTACCGCCTGCAGTAGTAGGATTTCCTTGATAATTTTCAGAAATCATTCTAGCAATCTTCTGCTCTAAATCAGACATTTGAGAATAAGGAATAAAGTGATAATGGTCTCCGTGTGGTACTGCAACACCATTCGCAGTTTTTCTTGTAATCTGTGCTGGATCAAAGACAAGTCCATCTGATTCCACGTGTCGTTGGCTGAGTGGCAAGGCATAAAGCTGTTTCAATAGACTGGATACGTCTTCACTTGGACTTGCTTGATAGCTATTATCCACTTGTGGGCTAACACTTGGAACCCATCTTCTAGTATTTGACTCAACATTGCTTTGATTCGTTTGTCTATATGAACTACTATTCGAAGCATCTGATGAGCTACTGCTAGAAGAATTTGTTGAAGGACGATACCCAACTGAGCTTGGTTGACCACCTTTTCCAGATAAGAAGGCTTGGGCTGCAGCTAATTCACTAGCAGACAAATCACTCTTAGGAATATAGTGGAAGTGATTGCCATGAGGAACAATATAGGCATCACCCGTGTCTTCGATGATATCAGAGGCGTTAAAGATATAACCATCATCCGTTGTATAACGGCCCTGATCTCTGGCAGCGACTACCGCTTTATCGCTAGAACCACCTCCGTGATTACTACCGTGTTCCTGCTTCTGACGAGTGATCTCTTCTTTTTTCCGAATATTGTCCGCGTGGGCAGCATCCTTGAGGTAAACATAGTATTTCCCGTCTACCTTAATGACATAGCCGCCCTTGATTTCATTAACAATATCTGAATCCTTCAACTGATAATTCGGATCTTTCATCAGAAGTTCTTCACTAATGATAGCATCATAAGGAACCTTGCCATTATAGTAATGATAATGGTCTCCATGAGAAGTCACATAACCTTGATCAGTGATCTTGATAACGATTTGTTCGGCATTTATACCTTCTTTTTTACTGACTTCATCAGGTGTCAAATTTTCTGCTTTTTGGCTTGGTTGGTTGCCATCGATGTATGAAACACGGTTATTTTCTTTTACAGTTTGAGCTTGATGCAAACCTAGTTCATAAGCACAGACACTTAAAACAAGTGCAGCGGCTGACCCAGCTAGATATTTTTTATTTATTTTCATAATCTCCTCATTTCAATTCTTCTGCTAAAACAGTCATATTTTCTTCAAGATTTTCTAGGTAAGTCTTGTCATTTTGTGGGTCCGCCTCTAAGGGATTCAGAGTTTTAAGCCCCACACCTGTTGATTTGACAAGAGTTTCAGCTACTTTTGAAGAAGCATTACTTTCTGTAAAAATCGTTTTAACCTTATAAGTTTTTACAAATTCCTGAATTTCAGTTAGTTGTCTTGGACTTGGTTCTTGTTCAGGAGAGATACCTGCTATACCAAGTTGATTGAGTCCAAATCTCTTAGCTAGGTAAGAAAAGGCTGTATGTTGTGTTACAAAAGTCTTCTGACTCGCTTTTTCAAATTTAGGTTGGAATTTCTTAGTCAATTCTTGAGCTTTTTTGATAAAGGCTTGCGCATTTTTCTGGTAAGTTTCTTTATGCTCACTATCAACCTCTGAAAGTTTATCAGCGATAATCTGGGCTTCTTCTCCAGCTTTTTCAGGATCTAGCCAAGTATGAGGATCATAGAGCGTTTTTTCATCAACTCCATCCCCTGCTTCCACATCTTCTAGCCCAGGAACACGGTCTAAGGTCATTCCTTCAGAAGCCTCTAAAACCTTAACTTTAGATTTTTTAAGATTGGGATCCAAACTTCCTGCCCAAGATTCGAGCGTGTGCGAATGATATACAAAGACATCCGCGTCATAGATGGCTGCGATATCATTTGCTGAAGGTTCAAAGGAGTGAATTCCGCTACTTGACTGAATCATCCGAACATCATTCAAGTCACCAGATACTTCCTTGACCATGGCATAGATAGGATAAAAACTGGTCACAATTTTCATCCCTTTACCTGACTGACTTTCCTTATGTCCACAAGCAACTAAACACAAAAGAAAGATGCTTAACAACACTAAAAATAAATTTTGTTTCTTCACAAAAACTCCTTAACCGGTTATTTAACTAGTTAATATTCTACTCCTATTTTTTTTATTGTCAAGCATTTTATGAACTAGTTAATAAATTTCTGATTTTAAACTATCAAAAAACCTTGCAACTAGGTTACAAGGTTCATGACATTAATCGAAGTTAACGTATTCTTTTTGAAGTTCAAGAACTTCTTCCATTGTTGAACACTCTGTAAGGGCACGGTTAGCGTACTCTTCCATCTTAGCAGTGTCCAATTTCTTCATCAAGCTACGTGTACGAAGTACAGATGTTGCTGACATAGAGAATTCATCCAAGCCCATTCCGACAAGAAGTGGAACAGCTTTTTGGTCACCAGCCATCTCACCACACATACCAGCCCATTTACCTTCAGCGTGAGCTGCTTTGATAACGTTGTTGATCAAGCGAAGGATTGATGGGTTATATGGTTGGTAAAGGTATGAAACTTGTTCGTTCATACGGTCTGCCGCCATTGAGTATTGGATCAAGTCGTTTGTACCAATTGACATGAAGTCTACTTCTTTTGCGAATTGGTCTGCAAGCATAGCCGCTGCAGGGATTTCAATCATGATACCAACTTGGATGTCATCCGCAACTGCAACTCCTTCAGCAAGAAGGTTTGCTTTTTCTTCTTCATAAACTGCTTTAGCTGCACGGAATTCTTTCAAGAGGGCAACCATTGGGAACATGATACGCAATTGACCATGAACAGAAGCACGAAGAAGGGCACGGATTTGTGTACGGAACATTGCATCTCCAGTTTCAGAAATAGAGATACGAAGGGCACGGAAACCAAGGAATGGGTTCATTTCGTGTGGCATATCGAAGTAAGGAAGTTCCTTATCTCCACCGATATCCATTGTACGAACAACGACTGGTTTACCATTCATTCCCTCAAGAACAGCCTTGTATGCTTCATACTGCTCGTCTTCTGTTGGGAAGTCTTGAGAATCCATGTACAAGAACTCTGTACGGTAAAGTCCAACAGCTTCTGCACCGTTGTTGTTAACACCTTCGACGTCTTTTGGAGTACCGATGTTAGCAGCCAACTCGAAATGTTTACCGTCAGCAGTCACTGTTTGAGCATCTTTCAAAAGTGCCCATTCAGCTTTGTTTAGCATAAGCTTCACCAGCTGCTTTAAATTCTGCCGCTTGTTCATCTGTTGGGTTGATAATCACTTCACCAGTAATTCCGTTAACGGCAAGGATATCACCGTCTTTCACCACTTCAGTGATGTTATTTGTTCCCAATACAGCTGCAATTTCAAGTGTACGTGCCATGATAGCTGAGTGGCTTGTACGTCCACCGATATTAGTTACAAAAGCTTTTACAAAGTTTTTGTCCAATTGAGCTGTATCAGATGGTGTCAAGTCATGCGCAATTACGATTACTTCTTCATTGATAGAAGCTGGGTTTGGCAATTTTTTACCAAGAAGGTTTGCCAATACACGTTTTGTCACGTCGCGGATATCCGCTGCGCGTTCTTGCATGTATGGGTTGTCTTCCATACCTTCAAAGATAGTGATGAACATGTCAGTCACTTCTTTAAGACCTGATTCAGCATTGACTTTCTTAGCGCGAATTGTTTCTTTAATCTGACCAATCAATTCTGGATCAGAAAGAACCATCAAATGAGCGTCAAAAACTTGAGCCGCTTCTTCACCTAGCGTACCTACAGCTTTCTCACGGATAAGAGAAAGCTCGTTTTGAGAAGCTTCAAGAGCAACATCCAAACGAGCCTCTTCTGCGTTTGTATCTTCGACTGAAACAGTCTCGAATGACAAATCCGGTTGAACGAGTAGATATGCTTTTGCAACTGCAACACCGTCAGATGCCGCGATTCCTTTAAGCATTTCTGTCATTTTTCTTATGCCAATCCTTCTTTTTCCATTGTTTCTGAGATTGCAGCGATAGCGTCATCTGCATCTGCACCTTCAGCTGAGATAGTTACGTCAGCACCTTGGCCAACACCAAGACTCATAACACCCATGATTGATTTAAGGTTAACTGATTTACCTTTGTACTCAAGAGTGATATCTGAAGCAAATTTGCTAGCAGTTTGTACCAACAATGTTGCTGGACGTGCGTGAATACCTGTTTCTGCCACTACGTGGAAATCTTTAGAAGCCATAGTTTGACTCTCCTTTTGTTCTTTCTTTTTTGAGTTATATGTGATAACCCTTACAATTTGGTATTATATCATCTTCTAGGATTTTTTTCAAGCATTTTATGGGATTTATTCGATTTCCTTTCAGATAACTTGCTGAAAATCTTCTATATTTATTGACAAAACACAGGATATAGTTTTCCAAAAAACAATTTGTAGGATATTCTTTGCTATCCCAAACTTAAAACACTATATATTGTGTTTTAGTAGGTTATTCACAAAAACAGACCACTATATTTAGTTTTAAATCATTGACAAAATTTTATTTTCTGATATACTAAGAAAGTAATCTATTTTGAAAGAGGAGTTACACAATGGTAACCGTTTATTCTAAAAACAACTGTGTCCAATGTAAGATGACCAAACGTTTCTTGGACAGTAATAATGTCGCTTATCGTGAAATCAATCTTGATGAGCAACCTGAGTACATCGATCAAGTTAAAGAGCTCGGTTTCAGCGCAGCTCCTGTTATCCAAACACCAACTGAAGTCTTTTCAGGTTTCCAACCAGGAAAACTGAAACAATTAGCATAATCTTAGTACATCATCCAGAAGAAACTGCTTCTAGGGCTAACTTAGAAGCCTTTCTTTTGTAATTAGATAAGGGAAATTTTATGGGATTAAAACATCTTGAGGACGTGACTTACTTCCGTCTCAATAACGAAATCAACCGTCCTGTTAATGGACAAATCATGCTTCATAAAGATAAGGAAGCCTTGGATGCCTTCTTTAAAGAAAATGTAGTTCCAAACACTATGGTTTTTGATTCAATCAAAGATAAAATCAACTACCTCATTGAACACAACTACATCGAAGCAGCCTTTATAAAGAAATACCGTCCAGAGTTCTTAGAAGAATTGTCGCAATTTATCAAAGACCAAAACTTCCAATTCAAGTCTTTCATGGCAGCCTATAAATTTATAATCAATATGCCTTAAAGACTAATGACGGTGAATACTATCTTGAAAGTATGGAAGACCGTGTCTTCTTTAACGCCCTTTATTTCGCTGATGGCAATGAGGCTGTTGCAATCGATATTGCCAATGAAATCATCCACCAACGCTACCAACCTGCTACTCCTTCCTTCTTGAATGCTGGACGTGCTCGCCGTGGGGAGTTAGTATCTTGCTTCCTAATCCAAGTAACTGATGATATGAACTCTATCGGACGTTCTATCAACTCAGCTCTTCAACTTTCACGTATCGGTGGTGGTGTGGGAATCACCCTCAGCAACCTTCGTGAAGCTGGTGCACCTATCAAAGGCTATGAAGGTGCAGCTTCTGGAGTCGTACCTGTTATGAAACTCTTCGAAGACAGCTTCTCTTACTCAAACCAATTGGGTCAACGTCAAGGTGCCGGTGTGGTTTACCTAAATGTCTTTCACCCTGATATCATCGCCTTTCTTTCAACTAAGAAAGAAAACGCTGATGAGAAAGTTCGTGTAAAGACCCTCTCACTTGGTGTTGTAGTACCAGATAAATTCTACGAATTGGCTCGTAAAAATGAAGAAATGTACCTCTTCAGCCCTTACTCAGTAGAGCTTGAATACGGTGTACCGTTTAACTACATCGACATCACTGAAAAATACGATGAATTGGTCGCAAATCCAAATATCCGCAAGACAAAAATCAAGGCGCGCGATTTGGAAACGGAAATTTCTAAATTGCAACAAGAATCTGGCTACCCTTATGTAGTCAATATTGATACGGCTAACCGTGCAAATCCTGTTGATGGAAAGATTATCATGAGTAACTTGTGTTCTGAGATTCTTCAAGTTCAAGAACCAAGCTTGATCAATGATGCTCAAGAATTCCTTCAAATGGGAACAGACGTTTCATGTAACCTTGGTTCAACTAACGTGGTCAACATGATGACTTCACCTGACTTTGGTCGTTCTATCCGTGCTATGGTTCGTGCCCTTACTTTCGTTACAGATAGTTCACACATCGTAGCTGTACCTACGATTGATCACGGAAATAGCCAAGCCCACACCTTTGGACTTGGTGCAATGGGACTTCACAGCTACCTTGCCCAACAACTCATTGAATACGGATCTCCTGAATCGGTTGAATTTACAAGCATCTACTTTATGCTTATGAACTACTGGACCTTGGTTGAGTCAAACAATATCGCGCGTGAACGTAGTATTACCTTCCACAACTTTGAAAAATCAGACTATGCTAACGGAAGCTACTTCAACAAGTATGTAACTGGCGAATTTGTTCCAAAATCAGACCGTGTTAAAGAACTCTTCAAAGATATCTTTATCCCAAGTGCTGCTGATTGGGCTGAACTTCGTGACAAGGTTCAAGCAGATGGACTTTACCACCAAAACCGCCTTGCTGTAGCGCCAAATGGTTCTATCAGCTATATCAACGATGTTTCTGCTTCTATCCACCCGATTACACAACGTATCGAAGAACGCCAAGAGAAGAAAATCGGTAAAATCTACTATCCTGCTGCTGGCTTGTCAACAGAAACCATTCCTTACTACACTTCTGCCTACGACATGGATATGCGTAAGGTGATTGATGTTTACGCTGCTGCGACTGAGCATGTGGACCAAGGACTTTCACTCACCCTCTTCATGCGTAGTGACATTCCAAAAGGTCTTTACGAATGGAAGAAAGAAAACAAACAAACGACACGTGACTTGTCTATTCTTCGTAACTATGCCTTTAACAAGGGTATCAAGTCTATCTACTACGTCCGTACCTTTACAGATGATGGTGGAGAAGTCGGTGCCAACCAATGTGAAAGCTGTGTGATTTAATCTTTACTTGAGGAAACTACATTTTCTCAGATAAGTGTTCATTCACCGTGCTAAACTAAACTGGAATAAGCATCTATACTATGAAATAACAAAAAGTCGGGCTTCCGACTTTTTGTGCGATACTCCTCTAGAATTATGATAAATAGAAATAATTGTGAGTCCGCAATACTAAACACAGAAAGAGATTTCAAATGGAAACTTACTACAAAGCCATTAACTGGAATGCCATCGAAGATGTCATCGACAAATCAACTTGGGAAAAGCTAACGGAGCAATTCTGGCTTGATACACGCATTCCCTTGTCAAATGACTTGGATGACTGGAGAAAGCTATCAAGTGTGGAAAAAGACTTGGTTGGAAAAGTCTTTGGTGGTTTAACCCTTCTCGACACTATGCAATCTGAAACTGGGGTTCAAGCCCTTCGCGCAGACATCCGTACACCACATGAGGAAGCTGTTTTCAATAACATCCAATTTATGGAATCTGTCCACGCAAAATCTTACTCATCAATCTTTTCTACCTTGAATACCAAGGCTGAGATTGAAGAAATTTTCGAATGGACCAATACCAATCCTTATCTACAAAAGAAGGCGGAAATCGTCAACGAAATTTACCTAAACGGTAGCCCACTTGAAAAGAAAGTTGCCAGTGTCTTCCTCGAAACCTTCCTTTTCTACTCTGGTTTCTTCACACCGCTCTACTATCTCGGTAATAACAAACTAGCCAACGTTGCGGAAATCATCAAACTGATTATCCGTGATGAGTCTGTTCACGGAACCTACATCGGTTACAAATTCCAACTTGGTTTCAATGAATTGCCTGAGGAAGAGCAAGAAAAACTCAAAGAATGGATGTACGATCTGCTCTATACTCTTTACGAGAATGAAGAAGGTTATACAGAGAGCCTCTATGACGGTGTCGGCTGGACTGAGGAAGTCAAGACCTTCCTTCGCTACAATGCCAACAAGGCACTCATGAACCTGGGACAAGATCCACTCTTCCCAGACTCAGCAGATGATGTCAACCCAATCGTCATGAACGGTATTTCAACAGGAACATCTAACCATGACTTCTTCTCTCAAGTCGGAAATGGTTACCTTCTTGGCGAAGTTGAAGCCATGCAAGATGAGGATTACAACTACGGTTTAGACTAAGTCAACAATTTCATAACTGATATCAATATCATGGTTTGTTTAAAACAACCATGATATTTTTGTTTTTGTTTTCTTTTGTTTTTTAAATTGATTGATTGAATACTTTATGATAAAATAGTAATAGAAATAGAGGTGATAACGATGCTAAAGCAGGAAAAACTAGATAATATTCTAGAAACGGTAAATACAAAGGGAACTATTACTGTAAAAGAAATCATGACTCGCTTGGATGTGTCAGATATGACTGCTAGACGCTACTTACAAGAGTTAGCTGACAAGGATTTACTTGTTCGTGTGCATGGAGGAGCTGAAAAAATTCGTACAGGCTCCATTTTAAATAATGAACGTTCCAATATTGAAAAACAAAGCTTACAAATCGCAGAAAAACAAGAAATTAGCCGTTTTGCAGGCCATTTAATCGATGAAGGGGAAACTATTTTTATTGGGCCAGGAACAACCTTGGAATCTTTTGCCCGCGAACTTCCAATCGATAATATTCGTGTTGTAACAAACAGTTTACCAGTCTTTCTCATCCTAAACGAACGAAAACTAACAGATTTGATTTTAATTGGTGGAAACTACCGCTCTATCACTGGGGCCTTTGTGGGAACACTAACCTTGCAAAACCTAGCTAACCTCCAATTTTCCAAAGCTTTCGTTAGCTGTAATGGTATTCAGGACAATGCGATTGCGACCTTTAGTGAAGAGGAAGGCGAATCTCAACGCATCGCCCTCAATAATTCCAATAAGAAATACTTACTAGCTGACAATAGTAAGTTCAATAAGTTTGATTTTTACACCTTCTACAATATCTCAGATATTGATACCATCGTTTCAGATTCTAAACTGAGCAAAGAAACGTTTGAACAACTTTCAAAACAAACAAAAATTATTCTTTCTAAACCATAAAACGATCCCCACCGATTGGTGGGGATTTTTATCAACAGTTTAATCAATAGTCTGAGTTTCCGCTACTTTCTTGTACCAGTGAGCTGATTTCTTCGGATAACGTTCTTGAGTCTCAAAGTCTACATAAAAGAGACCGTAACGTTTCTCATATCCATTTGACCATGAGAAGACATCCATTAATGACCAAATGAAGTAACCTTTTACATTCGCTCCATCTGCAATAGCATCAGATAATACTTCCAAGTGTTGTTTCACGTAATCAATACGGCCATCATCGTAAACAGTATTATCGACGAACTCATCTTTATATCCGAGACCATTTTCAGTGATGTAAATCTTCTTGTAGTTAGGATAATCTTTCTTCACGCGCATGATTTGGTCATACAAACCCTGAGGGTAGATAATCCAATCCCAGTCCGTACGTGGTACATAATCAGGAGCTACACGACGACCAACACCTTTGATTTGGTATTTAGAGCTTCCTTTTTCACCTTTACCATTATGGATGATTTCAGTTTCTCCATCAAAGGCTTCCATCCAATCACTCATATAGTAATTAATTCCTAGGAAGTCATTCAAGTCTTTTGCGGCTTCTAATACTTCGAAATCTTCTTCACGAAGATCTAAGCTACCACCATTGGTAGCCAAGATAGCCTCTACCCCTGCCAGGGTCTTTTCAGAGTAGTGACCCAGATAAGTTGCATCCAAGATAAATTTATTATGGATAATATCCTCCAACTCTGCCGCAATAACATCTGCAGTATTTTCAGGATCTAGAGGATATTTAGTAGGCAGAGCATGAACAACCCCAATTTCACCTTTATAGCCTTTCTCTTTGTACAATTTTACCGCACGTGCATGAGACACCATCATATTGTGGTGCGATTGGAAGACTTTGGCAAGGTCATACTGAATACCTGGAGGGAATTTACCAACCAAATATTGACCATCACCGATTGGTCCAATTTCATTAAAGGTTGTCCAATAGTTTACTTCTGGAAATTCTTCAAAACAGAAGGCAGCGTAGTCTACAAAGTGTTCAATATTTTCACGGTTTAAGAAGTCTCCATTTGAGTGGAGAGCTTCTGGCGTGTCAAAGTGATGAAGAGTTACAAAAGGCTCAACATGACGTTTGTGACACTCTGCAAATAAATTATGATAAAACTCAACACCTTTCTGATTTACTTGACCGTAACCGGTTGGGAAAATACGTGACCAAGCAATGGAGATTCGAATGCCATTGACACCATACTCTTCTGCTAGCTTTAGGTCAACTGGATATCGATTGTAAAAATCACTAGCTGGTTCGGCAGTGTACCAGTAGTTATCTTCAAGATATTTATCCCACGCAACTGGTCCTTTTCCATCAGTATGTGTAGCACCTTCTGCTTGATAAGCAGCTGTTGCGCCACCAAAAATAAAGTCTTTTGGAAGTGTTTTTGTCATTTTTTTCACCTATTTCTTGATTTAAATAAAGTAAAAGTGAGAGGAGAGGAGTCAGTGAGCCATCCTTCTCCATCTCACTTCTTGTAGCAAGTCACCGAATTAACAAGGCGATTAGGAAATTCGCCATAGCGATTTCCGTAACGAGAGGAGACTGTTTCACAGTCCCTATCGTTAATCGAATTGAGCTTGTACAAATGCTAGAGCACCTTTTCCATCACGAGTTAGTTTGATGTATTGAGCGCCTTCTGTCTTAGCAAGTTTAATACCGAGCTTATCTGTTTCTGCTTTCATATCTTCAAAGTTTGAAGCTACTTGAGGGGCAAGGATAACAAGATCAAACTCTGGCAACATTTCACGGTGAGCACCATAGCCACCTGCTGCTGCTTTCACAGGAACATTGTACTCTGCAGCTGCCTTGTTCAAAGCATTTGCAAGAAGTCCACTTGTTCCTCCACCAGCACAAAGAACCAAGACATTTGTTTCTTTTGTAATTGTATTTTGAGATACTTCTACACCTGCTTTTTCAAGAATAGCATCTGCTTTTACAGTGTTGAAGTTTGCAGCAACTTTTTCTTTCAATTCATCATTAGATTTACCTGAACGTTCTTCTTCAAGAATTTGTTCATCATATACTTTAAGGAATGGGTAGTAAATGACTACGTCAACCACGATTAGAAGAGCAGCAAGAATGAATGATAGAACTTGGAAGTTAGTTCCAAGAACTAGACCTAGTGGAGCTGGAGTTGTCCATGGTAAATTAGCAGTGAATGAGTTCATTCCAAGAGTCTCAATAAAGAATTTAAAGATCCATACGTTAGCGATTGGAGCAAAGATAAATGGAATGAAGAAGATTGGGTTCAGTACAAGTGGTGCACCAAACAAGATTGGTTCATTTACACCAAAGAATGTTGGAACTACTGAAGCACGACCGATTGCACGGTTACGCTTCGATTTTGTCAACCACATGAACATGAATGGAACAACCAGTGTCGCACCAGTACCACCCATGGTAACGATAAACATTTGTGTACCAGAAGTAAGAATCTTGTCAGCGTGCATACCTTGTTGGAGAAGGTTCAAGTTGACTTCGGCATTTGCATAGGTAATAGCCGCGATAGCAGGCTCAACGATAGATGGACCATGGATACCAACAAACCAGAAGAAGGCAAAGGCACCAAAGATAATGGTAATACCAAGGTAGCCGTCTGCTGCTGAGAAGAGTGGTGCGAAGAATTTACCGATTGATTCTGCAACGCTTGCACCAACAAATTGACGAGCGAGCAAGTCAAGAGCATAAAGAGAAACAACTGAAAGCGTAAACGGAATAACGTCTTTAAAGACTTGCGAGATATTTGGTGGAACTTCGTCAGGCATGCGAATAGTAACGTTGTTCTTAACACAAACCTTATAGATAGCTACAGTTACAAATGCTGCAAGAAATGCAGAAAGCAGACCTTTTGTTCCAAGGAAACCAGTTGCAAAGCCACCCTCGATTGGGTCAGCCGCCAACATCAGCAAACCAACAATAGCTGCTAGGAGCGTTGACATATAGTTGATTTGGTTGATTTTCTCCATACTACGATTGACGGAGTCTGTTAAAGATTTAGCAGTGGTACCAGCTACCAAGAGAGCCAAGATACCCATTGAATAGCTGTAAGGTTTCATGAGGAGATTAACAACATCATCAGACCATTTAAAGCCCCATGAATTTGGTACAAAGGCAATCAAGATAAAGATACTTGAGAAGAGAATAACAGGCATACCTGCAATGAAACCATCACGAATAGCACGAAGATAGATATTACGAGATAATTTCTCAAAGAAAGGCTTTCCTTTCTCGATAAATGCAATTAGTTTGTTCATTATTTAACTCCTCTCTTATAAAGTTCGATTAAGTGGTGCATCAAATCTTTTAACAAGATAGTTGTCATCAAGTGATCTTGACCATGCATCATGGTCACACTATAAGCCAAATCTTCACCAGCTGCTTCCTTAGTCAATAGACTTGTTTGCGCGTGGTGAGCCTCTGCAATACAGCTACCAGCTTCCTCTACCAGAGCGTCCGCTTTTTCAAAATCACCAGATTCAGCAGCCTTCAAGGCTTCCAATAGTTTTGAACGAGCATCGCCAGCATAGGCTACGATTTCAAAACCTAACAATGTTACTTCTTCTCTATTCATGATAGAATTCTCCTTATGTATTTTTAATTAAATTTATGACAATAAACGTTGGATATGTAGAACTAGATAAACTCGTTCGCTCTTATACAAATCAAGACCCGTATGTTGCGTAATCACATCGTATATCTTGGAACCAATTTCAAACGCTCTTGGATAGGATTGTTTGACATGGTCTTCCATATCCAGAAGTGATTGATTATCATCTCTAGAGCGGTCTAAATAATCCAGGAAATAATTCAAATGAATCATGAAGCGATCATAGAAATGATTATTCTCTTTGGTTCGTTGAATTGCATAGTCCTTTAGAACGTCTTCGACATTCCTGAGAATTTCTTTCCTCTTATCAATCGATTCAACTATTTGGACTTCATTCTCACCCTCAGCATTGATGAAATGATAAGCAATCCGAATAATTTCGTCCTCAGGGAAATGATCTGCTAGCTTCTGACGGTAAATTTCAAAAGCTTCATTTGCGATTTGAAAAGCGACAGGATACTTGGCAGAAATATCTGGCAGATTGCTATCCTTGTACCTTCCTTGTGCTAGAGCTTGGTAAGAACAGTAAATATGATCTGTCAAGGTTACGTAGAGATACTCTTGAATCGGATAATGATATTTCTTTGATAGCTTATCAATGATTTCATAGGTCACTGTGATAAAATCAAGCGGAACATCTTTGAGGAGAGCCATAAAGTTTTCTCTTGACTCTTCGGTCTTCATCCGAAAGATTTTCTCAACCTGATGTTCAGCAATCAAATCTCCCTTCTTCTTTCCAAATGCAATCCCCTTACCAATTACAATCACTTCTTCTCCTTTATCATTCCTGACAAGCGAAACATTATGATTTATTGGATTTAGAATTCGATACATGTCAACCTCCTTTTATATCTTAAAGGTATATTAGTACAAAAAATGACCACAAATGAACTAGAAAATCAGCCGATTTCTAATTCACCTGTGATCATGCCTAATATTACTTAGTAACACTCACCTTGTATTAACTTGTGATTTAAGTATAGCACAAGTAGGTTATTTTGTAAACCTTTACATGCAACTTTTTTTAAATTTTTAGATTCATGTTCCTAAACTAGCAGGAGCTTCTTACACGCGTTCTTTCCATGAAGTTGCTGTTGTTTGAAGAACTTTATTGAGCTCATCAATATTTTCAAAACCAGTTGTGCGAAGCCATTCGCGAGCAGCTGCTTCACCATCTTTGATATAAGCTTCAACTGATCCAGCCCATGTTGCACGGCCACAAAGAACTCCGTTAAAGTTTGCACCTGATTCATGAGCAAATACAAGAGTATCTTGGAAAAGTTTAGCTGATACACCAGCACTCAAGTAGATATATGGCAAGTTAGTTGCTTCATCTTGTGCTTTGAAGAAGGATGCTGCTTCTTCGCGTGTGTAAACCACTTCACCTTCAGCGAATCCTTCAACATATTTAATGTTAACAGGAACTTCTACTTTCAAGACATCAATGTTAAAGCGTGGGTCTGAGAAGACTTTCATAGCACCAATAACTTTGTGTGGTTTTACTTTCGCGTATTCTACAGAACCAGCATCAGCAATTTTTTCATCGTAAGCAAGGATTTCAAGGAAGAATGGGATATCTTCAGCCACACATTCAGAACCGATACGTTCGATGTAAGCTTGTTTTTCTTGGTTAAGTTCGTCTGAGCTATCTACATCATAGTAAAGCAAGAATTTAACTGCATCTGCACCTTCTTCTTTGATACGTTTTGCAGACCAAACATCCAAGCAGTCTGGCAAGCGTTTTGTGCTTGTTGTGTCATAACCTGTTTTTTCATAAGCAAGAAGGAGACCAGCTTTTTCATCAAGAGCTTTAGTTGCTGGAAGTCCATACTCAGGGTCAAGAAGCATAGATGAAGCGTATTTAGTCAATTCATCTGCTACCAAGACTTTCAAGTTCTTCCATTTGAGCCACAGTTGGTTCTTCTGTTTGGTGTTGAGCCATGAGGCGTTTCAAAGCACCACGTTGGTCAAATGCAAGAGCTGAGATGATACCATTTTCATCAGAAAGTTTTTCTAAGCGTGCACGTTTTTGTTCTGTTAAAGCCATTTTATACCTCTTTTACTATTAATTGATCATATAGAGCTTGATAGTTAGCCATGTTGACATGACCAGTCATTTTTTCTTGAGCATTGAGCATACCAAGGACATTTGCCTTGATGAGTAATTCTGCATCCGATTCTTTGTGAAGAAGTCCTGAAGAAATTCCTGCCACAGTAGAGTCTCCAGATCCAACAGGATTTACCACCTGAATTCTAGGAATATCTACCTTGTAGAAAATATCACCATGTTTGGCAAAGGCACCGTTAGCACCAAGTGAAACGATAATCCATTCAATACCTGCAAACAAAGGTTCTTGAAGTACTTCTTTTAATTCATCCAAATCCTCAGAAACTTCTCTTCCAAGAAGCTGAGACAATTCCTCATTATTTGGTTTGATTACTGTGGGTTTATGTGGTGATTCAAGAACCGCCTGAAGTGCTGCACCAGAGCAGTCCAAAACAACAGGCTTACCAGCTTGATTAGCAAGTTCTACCAAGCTAGCATAGTAATCAACTGGAAGACCAGCTGGCAGACTACCTGAGATAGCTACTACTTCAACTGACTCTAGGAGATTTTTGAAATGTTCCAAAAAGTCTTGACCTTCCTGTTCCAATACTTCAGGACCTTTTTCAAGAACTTCTGTTTGGTTGTCTCCGTGGAGAATAGCGATACAGTTACGAGTTTCTCCCTGAATTGAGAAAAAATCTTTCTTAACATTATCATCGATATTTTCAACCAAAAACTCACCAAGTTTGCCACCAACTAAACCAGTAGCAAGAACAGAATCGCCAAATTCTGAAAGAACTCGAGTAACGTTTAGTCCTTTACCACCAGCTGTTTTGGTTACATCTACCACACGATTGACAGTATCAATCTTCAACTCATCCAAAGGATAGGAAATATCGATGGATGGGTTCATTGTGACTGTTAAAATCATAGGTTACCTCTTAGTCGTGGTATTCTCCGCGATCCCATTTTTCAAGGAATTCTGTAAAGAAGTTTGCGTCAGCTTGATGAGCATTGTGACTTTCCACATGTTCAATTTTCGCAATCAATTTTTTGTTTTCTTCAGTTGGTTTGTATTCAGCATGGATGAAAGCCTCGATGATATCACACATGAGCAATTCACCAGTAATTTTACCACCAAAACCGATAACGTTGGCGTTCAATTGTTCTTTAGCATAAAGGGCTGTTGTCATATCACGAACCAAGGCAGAACGAACACCTGGAACTTTATTTACAGCGTTGTTAATACCAACACCAGTACCACAGATACATACTCCAAGATCAGCTTGACCGCTAGTTACAGCTTCACCAACTTTTTTACCAAAGATTGGGTAGTGAGTACGTGTGTGGTCATATGTACCAAAGTCAATGACTTCATATCCTTTTGATTTCAAAAATTCTGAAACCGCCATTTTTTCATCTGTTACGATGTGGTCACATCCAATTGCAATTCTCATTAGTTATTCCCTCCGATTAATTATATAAATCTAATATCATTTATCCCTACTCAAAAAAATCAAGATTAGCTTAGGAAGCGAGCTGCAAGCATAACTGAGGTTAGCTAAAGTGAGCTGACAACAGATTATCTTGATTTTTGAAGAGTATTAGCACATTTTGTTCAACATATCAACACGAATTTGGTGACGTCCACCATCGTATTTACCGTTAACAAATCCTTTAGCGATATTTTTAGCCAATTCATCACCAACAAGTTGTGCACCCATAGTGATCATACGTGAGTTGTTGTGGCCACGAGTCATATAAGCTGAACGTTCGTCAGATACTTCTGCAGCAACCATTCCTTTGATCTTAGTTGCGACCATAAATGGACCAGCTCCATAAGCATCAATCACGATACCAAGGTTTTGTTCTTCTTTGTTTACTTCTGCAGCAACAGCAAGAGTCACATCAACAAAGTCTTGACCTTCAGCTGTAACATCCACAACGTGGAAGTTTTCTTTTTCTAAGAAGTCTTTCACAACTTCTTTCAATCTCAAACCTGCAGCATCTGCACCGATAACAATAGACATATTGTATACTCCTTTTTATTTTTCTAGGCTAATAAAACCTTTTATAGTTAGCAGTTTATCTACAAAAAGCTTCCTAGCAGTTTATTGACAAATTGGATTGAATGAGATGGATTGCACCTTATTCAAGTTTAGGAAACCAGTTTCCTAGAAATAATCTTTCTCCACAAAAGAGAATATAACAATTGATTATTTGTTTGTTATAAACATCGTTTGTTGCTTACAAACATAATATACTCCTATTTCTTGAAAAAGTCAACAATAAATGTTTGTTTTTGTGCTTTTTAACTAAAAAATTTCGATATCAAAACCAATTTGATCCACTTGACCAGGTTCTAGGAGACGAACATTCTTCTTATCTTCTAGATGATCTCCTTCTTCTAGCGATGTTGATAAGCCAGACCATGGTTCAAAAGCAATGAACGGTCCTTTATTCAAAGTTGACCAGATAATGAGATTTGAGAACTCTACAAAGTGCACTTTCAATCCCTTATCATGTTTACGAGAACGAAGGGCAATTGTTCTAGATTGCAATTCATCTAAGGTAACTGCATCTGTGCTGAAAAGATCATAACTGAGATCTAATTCTTTTTGTCCCTCTAACCATGGACTTCTATCTTGAAAATTCAGCATACCCGTTTCTGGGAAAGGACGTGGAACAGAGCAATTCTCTTCTTTCTCAAACTCTATATAGTAATCTTCATAGACTTCATCATCAAGAAGAGGACAATTAAAGCCTGGATGGCCACCAATAAAGTAAGGCATGACCTTGCTAGTTTCTTTATTGAAAATCTTGTATTGACTTCGTACTGTCTTCCCAGAAAGACTATAAGTGATTTCTAGGCGGAAATGATAAGGATAGTTTTGATAGCTATTCTCGTCATCTTCAATTGCAAAAGTTACACTCTTGTCTGTCTGTTCAACTAATTCAAATTCTTTCTTACGAACTAAACCATGACGAGGAATGTTTCCTTTGCTTTCTTGTCCCTTCTCATCTATATAGAGGGCTGTATCCTCTCTCAATGAACCACAAATAGGAAAGAGAACAGGAGCTTGTCCACTCCAATAAGTAGCATCCCCTTGCCACAAATACTCAAGTCCCTCAGCATCTTTTATAGAAGAAAGAGCCCCACCAAAACTGTTAAATTGAACACTTAATTGTTCTGACTTTAATTCAATTACCATTATTTTCTCCGATTTCTTGATAGTTTATAAAAAACTAGGCTGTCACTCCTAATGGTGTGACAACCTAGCTTAAACAATTTACATTTTATAGGAGCGCATTATTTTGCTTTTGCTGCGTACTCTTCGTTACGTTTGATCATTTGTTTTCTGTACCAAGCAAAGATACCGATATAGAATACAAGGAAGACTACAGCACCAAGGATTGCTTTGATATCACCTGTTGTAGTGTTACCAATTGTCCAACCAAGAAGTTTTTCGATTGGTCCTTCAAGAGTTGAGTGAGTGATCAATTGAGTTTGGCTCACACCTTCTGGGAAGGCACCTACACCTTTAGCAAGTTCTGTTGCAAATGGTGCGATAAGTGTACCTGAAAGAAGGAATAGTGGCAACAAGAGTGTTCCGAAGATAATCATACGGAGCAATTTACCACGCGTTACAACCAAGAGAGCTGGAGTAACACCCATAGCGATGATACCTGCAAGTGGCAAGATACCATTTCCGACTTTTGAAAGAAGCACAGCTTCAACCAACATAATTGGTGCAAGTACGTTTGCACAAGCCCAAACTTCAGCACGACCAGCGATGAAAGGCCAGTCAAGACCGATGTTGAATTTACGACCTTGAAGACGTTTAGTAGCAACGTTTGTAATACCTTGTGAAAGTGGCTCTACAGCGGCGATGAACCATGAACCGATAAGTGAGAAGAGTTCCAAAGATACACCGGCTGTCAAACCAAGAGACAACCAACCTTTAATAACTAATTGCCAGTTTGCAGCATCTTCTACACCAGCAACTGGATGTGGAGTGCCCATCAAACCGATAACGATACCAAGGATGAAACCGATGAAGAATTTAGATCCCCAGAAACCGATTTTCTTGTTCAATTTAGCAGCGTCAAAGTCGTATTTATCAAGACCTGGGAAGAATTTTTCAAAAATCTTATCCAAAACCATGATAACTGGGTTCATCATGTAGTTCATGTGAGTTGAAGTCATTGGTGATGAACTTGGTGCGTTAAGAAGATCGTCGAATGTAGGTTTCATCAAATCAGAGTTGATAATTTTAAGAACCCCAACAAGAACAACTGCTGCAGTCGCAATGAAGAGTGAAACTCCTTGGCTAACGCCATTGTTGTCTGCATACCATTTAATCAAAAGACCTGTGATAGACAAGTGCCAGATATCGAAGATATCAACGTCAAGTGTATCAGTTTTCTTCATAGCAAGCATCACTACGTTGACAATCAACATGATGAGCAAGAAGTAAAGTGTCCAAGCAGATCCCCAAGTGATTGTAGCAAGCGGTGCCCAACCAACGTCGGTGATGTTCAATTGAATACCAGTATTTTCAACGAATTTTGCAAGTGATGCTGAGAAAGCACCATTTAGCATACCGATGATGGCACCGATACCTGTAAGAGCGATGGCAAGTTTGATACCACCTTCAAGCGCTTTGGAGAATTTCACTCCAAAAAGTAGAGCCAATACTGTCAAAATGATCAACATGATGATCGGTCCACCCATATCCAAGATAGGTTTGAACAGCTTATTGGCTAGTTCGATAATGACATCCATAATAGTTCCTCCCGTTTTTTATGTTATATGAATGTTAACAAATTAAAATTAGCTTAATCCGTGTTCTTTAATAGCTGCTTCAATATTGTCAAATACTGGAGCACTCATAGCTGGTATACGGAATAAGATTGGTCCAGCTTCGATAACTGGGATACCTGGTTCAAAACCAAGATCTGTAGCAGCAATTGGTGTGAAGATGTCATAACCTTTGATAAGGTCTTCGTTAACGTCTTTTACCATAACTGCATCACAGTGAACATCAAAACCGCGGTTTGAAAGTTCTTCTTCAAGAGCGCTTTAATTTGGTGGCTTGAGTTAACACCTGCACCGCAGGCAGCAAGAATTTTAATCATATGGATTTCCTCCGATTTAATATTTTTAATAGACAAGATTAAGCGATTGCTTCAGCAATATAAGCATAAAGGGCTTCTGGTTCAGAAATTTTTGATAGGTCTTCAAGATGACCATTTCCAGTAAAGAAGTCCATCAGCTGTGCAAGAATGTTTGTTTGACTTGAACTTGAGTTATTAATGATAAAGAAGAGTAAAGATACTTCTACTTCCTTATCTGGCGCAATCATATTGTGGAAAGTCACTGGTTTTTCTAATCGAACGACCACAACTTTTTCTGCTAGATTATGAACAATATCTGTATGAGGAATAGCCACATTCGGCAAATCCTTACCCAAAAATTCCATATCTAGGCCAGTTGGAAATGACTTTTCACGCGTGATCAAGGCTTCACGATAGGTTGGAGTTACGATTTCTCGTTCTTCCAATAAAGTTGCAACCTGATCAAAGAGTTGTTCTTGATTATCCGCTTCTAAGCAAAACACAAGGTTTTTGTCAAAGAAATGATCTAATCCCATAAGGTTTTCCCTTCTTTCCATTAACTTTATGCTATAAGTATAACACTATATGAAATCGTTGTCAATATTTTACTGTTGTTTTTTGTTCATTTTTTTGTTTTTTTATATATAACAACCATATTTCAAACAATTATTAAAAATATCAAACTAAAGTGAAATAAAAAACATCCGACTATTTCAGCCAGATGTTGGTATTTTTAAATTTCGTTTAAGAATTTCTTCTAATTTATGATAGTCTTGGACACTATCAATTTCATAGATGCTATTGCCTTCTAATTCTTCTACATAGACATCCAGCTCTTTGATATTATCCTTAACCATATTGTCCCAGTAGAGATCAACAAATTCGCCACTTGCATAGGCCTTGTCGATAAAGCTGACAATCTTTTCTGCAGTTGGAGCGTCCCAGAAGGATACACCACTAAGGATACGACCAGCCTTGCTATCAACAATAATGTCTTGAACCTTGTAGTCATCTCCATAGACCAAGAACCATTCGTTGGTACAATCTTCACGATAAACACTAAAATAAGTCGAACGTGTCAAATCATTGCGAAACATATTTTTAAAAAGATAGTTATCTGCATCAATAACATAGCTGTTGGCTAATTCTTCTTTTACAAGATAGAGAGAATAAAAGTTGTTGTAGTCAGCGTATTTATCATTGAAAACGAGGCGAACTCCATATTTCTCTTTCAAGTAATCGAATTGTTCTTTAAGGTAACCAACGATGATGATGATGTCATTGATCCCTTTTTCTTTTAGAAACTCAATTTGGTATTCAATCAAAGGTTTTTGATTAACCTGAACCAAGGCTTTAGGGGTATTTTCAGTCATAGGACGCAAGCGAGTTCCCAATCCCGCTGCTAAGATGATGGCTTTCACACAAATCTCCTTTATTCTTTAATAATAATATAAACTCCAGCAATGACGACAAGTGATGTAATAATTGTCAGCATATCTAGCGGTGCACCTAAGAAAACAACTGCAAACAAGACAGTCCAAACTACATAGCTCACGTTCAATCCTGTAGCTTTAGCAGGTTGCAAGCGATTGATAGCGATATAGTAAGCCAAGTAAGAAATCATATCAAAGGCTGCAAAGACAATCATAAGACCTAGCAATTGCCCATTGGCTACTTCTGCAAATGACTGATGAGAGAAGAGAACAATCACAAGATAAGACAAGAATGAAGTCACTTGACGGATTAAGAGGGCTTCGATTTCACTCAATTCACTTTCCATGGCAAAAGAACTGAGAACACTCTCACTTCCCCATGCAATAGCACAAACTAAAGCACAGAGAATACCAATGTAGAAGGAATTGACCTGTTCAACCTTATAGGTCTGAGCAATAATCCCTGCAATAATCAAGATGATCCCAAACACAGTATTTTTTGAAATCTTGTGCTTCAAAAAGAAGAAAGCCAATAAAACTGAAACTGCAGGGTATATAGCAGATACCGATGAAGCTAAGGAACTTCCGATATACTTAACCGCATAAAGATTTGCCTGCATTCCGATAGGACCAGCTAGTAAGGCTCCGATAATCACACTAACATTGCGAATATTTAAGAAAATTGAGAGACGAACTTTTCCTTCTTTCACTAAAAGAAAAGCTAGTAAGATAAAGATACTCAAGAAATCGTGAGCAGCAGCTACCACAAAGGGTGACAAATCTGTAAAAATTGAAAAGATATAAGCACTAATTGTTAGACCTAAACCCCAGAAAATACCTGAGAGTAGACCAAAAGAAACTCCATTTTTATTTTTCATCTGAACCTCCATAATATGTCAAACCTATAACAGCTCTTTGGTAACGATTCACACCATAGTCACCAAAATCTGCACCTTGCTCTTCCTTATAGACAGTCCATAGACTCCAAATAGTATCTTGTAAAATTTTATAGATTGCAATCTTTTCACGAGAGACGGGTGTTTGCTCACTCTCATAGTGAGACAAGAAGCCTTCTTCCTCTTGAGGAGTAAATTCAGACTCTAAAAAGAGGGCAGCCAAATCCCACATTGGATCGTTCATTGATGAATATTCCCAGTCAATCAGATATAGACGTCCTTGAGGTGATTCGATAAAGTTTTCAGGCACCAAATCGATATGACAAGATTTTCTGTCCACACCTAACTCAGCCAGCCTTTTCTCTAAGGAGAAGACTTCTTCTCGAACTGCTTCATAGTTGGCATAAGGGATTTTTTCTTCAATCAAAGATTCGTATTTTTTGATTTCTTCAAAAGGAGCAAATTCTCCTCGTAATTCCTTGCCAGAAGCATGAATCGTTTGTAAAATTGGAGCAATTTTATCGAATTTGGTCTTGATTGTAGTTGAATCAAGTGTAATAGCAGATTCGATATACTCATTTACTTTGATACCAGCTTCAATATCAAAAAGATAATTTTTTACATCTAGGTCTAAATCTTTAAGTAGTTCAAGATTGTACTTTTCATCTTGACGATTGATCAGTTTTTCAGTTCCCTTACCAAAGAACTTAACAATATACTGCTTATTTGTTGTTATGGCCAAATAGTTTTGATTGGTCATCCCACCCAGTTGTTCAACACTGAGGACTTCCTCTTCTTGACTAAGCAAGGAAGAAATTTTTTCTTTAATGATTTTCTCCACAATTAACCTCCAGCACTTATACTTCCCACTTAAACACTGTTTTAAAGGCTGTGTTTAAATCGGTAGCAAAGACACGGTGAATATCTTTAATTTCTCTTACAGGTTCTTCTAGATAAAGGATATTTTTAAGACGATTGGCAAATTTCTTGACTTCCATCATTTGGATGGCATTTTCAAAATCAATGCGACCAGAACGAGAGGAACCAACCAGAAGCAATCCTTTTTCTAAGGCATCGCGTGTATTGAGATTGACTTTATACTCGCTAACACCCATCATGAGAATCGTTCCCTGAGGACGAATGTAGCGAATCAAGTCATTTATAGCTGGTCCAGTACCATCACCACCACAACACTCAAAAGCATGGTCAAAGGCCAAATCCTCAGGAATATTATCAGTGATATAGCATTCTTTGGCAAATGAGAAGAGTTCCAACTTTTCCCAATGACGACCAATAACCACAATCTCTGCTTCTGGTAGAGTGTAGTTGATAATATTAGCAACCACAAAAGCTAAACTTCCATCTCCGATAACGGCGATTCGGTCCCGCTTGCTATGAGCAAGAGTCAATAGACGATTCATAGCATGCATACCAACACTGACAAACTCTGTAATGGCTGCAACCGTATCTTCGATAGCATCATAAGCCACCACACGATCTTTAGGGAGAGAAACAAACTCTCTCATAAAGCCATCAAATCCACTAGACAAGAAATGGGTCCCTGTCATGTAGTTTTCATAGAATTCTTCATCGCTCTGCATAGGAGGCTGATTGGGAATCATGACGACTTTTTGACCAACCTCATAGGTTCCTGTCGGATCAGAAATAACGGTTCCACATGATTCGTGAATCATTGCCATTGGAAGTTTTTTATTCAAAATTTTCGGATCACGCTTTCCTTGGTAGTAACGTTGATCCGCATGACAGACAGCCATGTAGTTGGGGCGGATGAGGATATGATTTTCTTGGTCAATATCCTCTTCCTGGTATTTGACATTGATAAACTTAGGCTTAGTTAGTTGATAAATTTGATTAATCATTTTACTAGTCTTTCTCAATCATACTTTTTGCAATCTTCAAATCTGTTACGGTTGTAATCTTCAGATTTGAGTATTCACCCTTAGCCAAGGCCACATCTTTTCCTTTGATCACAAAGATTTTACATGCATCTGTCAAGATTTCCTTCTCTTCAGCAGAGAGAGAACCGTAAAGGTCCATGAAGTCCTTGCAACGGAATGTTTGAGGTGTTTGTCCTTGATAAAGGTGAGCACGATTTGGAATATCTGTAATAAATTGACCATTAGTACTTTCAACGATAGTATCAACCGCTTCTACCACTGTGTCCACTGCGTCATGATTTTGGGCAAGTTTGATATTGTCCTGAATCATGCGAAGTGTAATGAACGGACGAACAGAATCGTGGGTAACAACGATGTCTTCCTGAGTAAGCGGACGATAAGCATCGATAGCTTCAATGATTTCTCAATACTCGTATTACGGTCAGCACCACCTTTTGTAATGATGATACGATCCTTATGAAGAGGTAGATATTTACCTACAAGATCCTCTGCATGGGAAACCCAGTCTCCATGAACCCCAACCACAATTTTTTCAATGCTTGGCTCCAAGACAAATTTTTCAATTGTATGAATCAAGATAGGCCGATCACCTAACTCTAAAAATTGTTTTGGCAAGTTACTGATCCCCATGCGTGTGCCAGTTCCACCAGCAAGAATTCCTGCATAAATCATCTATTTTCTCCTTTGTCTTACTAAAAAAACTTATTCTCTCTATTATACCACAATCTAGTCCTATCATAAAAGAAATACCGGACCTCCCGTTCTAGAATAGGCGGATTAAGAAGTTCTATTCTTCAAAGAAACTAGTCCATTTCTAGTAATGACTAGGAATTCTGTAGCAATTACTAATAAATGGCTGTGAAATTTTAGAGTTCTTCAGAATAATATAATTTCCTTAAAGAAAACTTAAATTTATATTTTCTTAATACAAGAAAAAGCTAGGAAATAATAAAATGTCCGATAGTGACAAACTTCCTAACTTCTTAGTTTTTTTAGTAAAAACTCACAAGCCTTACTCTTCCTTATCTTGATTTTCAGTTCCTTTAACTGCTTTTTTAAATTCAGATAGCATTTTACCAATTGACTCACCTAATTCAGGCAATCTCTTTGGTCCAAAGATCAAGAGAGCTCCTAAAACGATGATAATCAATCCTGGTGCTCCGATATCACGTAAGATTCCCATTTCTCTCTCCTTTCTGCTTGCGTTTCATAATATGTTTGCTGATAGCAATACTCAATTCATAGAGTAATATCAAGGGGGCAGTCATTGCCAAATCACTGACAAAGTCGGCTGGTGTCAAGATGACTGCAAGTACCAATAAGAGAAAATAAGCATATCGGCGATAAGCAATCAATAACTCTGGTCCAATGAGCCCAATCGACGTCAAAAAGGCAATGATAACTGGCAATTCAAAAATCAGGGCCAAAGGCAAGGTCGTTTGAAAAACAAAGGACAGATAATTTTGGGCGGTTAACTGCGTTTCAAATAATCCTTCCCCTAGCCCTAATAAACCCTGAAGTAAGGCTGGTGTTACAAAGTAAAAACCAAAAGCCAGTCCAACTAGAAAGCAAAGGAAACTAGCTGGAATATAGGCAAAAATAGCTCTAGCTTCTTCCTTCTTTAAACCGGGTTTGATGAAAGACCAAATATGATAAACTGTGTAAGGTAAGGTGATGGTAAAGGCCATCAGACTAGCCAAATGTATGTATATCCATAAAATATCATTAGGGCCTAAAACAATCAGCATTTGCTGAAAAGATTGGGTCACATACTGGTAAATCTGGTCTACAAAAAGCAGAGAGACACAGAATACCAAAAAGAAACAAATGACTACTGCCAATAATCTCTTTCTAAATTCTACCAGATGTTCAACGATTGTCAATTCTTTTCTATCCATTTATTCTTCACTCTGTCTAAAAGTGACAATCAAGACAATAACCACAAAGATTAGCTGACTAGCCAAGCCTTCCCAACTTGGATAAATTCCAAGAATGTCGATTGTTGGAAATCCTGTCAGCAAGTGATTTGGTGCCATATTGGTCAACTGAAGAGCGTGGATACTAACCCCCAGAATCTTAAAGGCTAGAGCATAAATCATCCAAGTCAGAATAAAGAAGACCTTATGTGGCAGGAAGAATTGACTGGCCTTGTTCATCACGATGGAAATAATTACCAGAACCAGCAAGGCAAGTGAAATTCCCAAGACAAATTCAAAGCTAGAAATTCTTGGTAAAATCCCAACATAAAAGAGAATGGTTTCTGCTCCCTCACGGAAAACAGCTAGAAAACTGAGGGCAAACATGGAAATAAAAGAACCTGTCTTGGTCACTGTTTCCATTTGTGACTCCATAAAGGTATTCCATTTTTTGACTGAAGATTTGCTGTGGAGCCAGATTCCAATCAAAATCATCATAGCTACCGCAAAAATCCCCACTGCTCCTTCGATAATTTCACGATTGGAGCCTGATGTCACTGCTGGAAAGGCAATTTGCAGAATGAAGGCAATAACCAGACTGGCCATGATTCCTGTGATAGCCCCACCATAAACCCACTTGAGTTCTTTTCGCATCTCGGCTGCTTTCAAGGTGGTTACCAAGGCCATAACGATTAAGAGGGTTTCTACACCTTCTCTTAGAAGAATCAGCATGGCATCAAAGGCATTGTAACGTGCGCTGGTATCAATTTGTGACAAATCTGCAATCAGTTTTTCTAATTTTTCTTGGTATTCCTTCTCACTTCCCTTGACCATAATCACAGGGCTTTCGCTTTCCACTCGTGTATAGAGGGAAGGATTTGTCGTGCTAACAGCTCCCTCAATCGTTGGCCAAATAGTGATGAATTCCTTCATACTAGCAGCTCCTGATGCTTGGTCACCATCTTGGAACTGTTCCAAAGCCTTCTTCAAAAAGGCAATACCATCTTTAAGACTCAAATCAGAAGATGTTCCTGCGACTTCTTTTCCAGTTACAAAATCATCAATAGCCTTTTTTAAGTCCTCAAAGGAAGTCTGGATGGAGTTAAAGTCTGTAGGCTCGGTTTCCATGCTACTACGCAGGAAGGAAATAGCTGTTTCAACACGTCCATAATGGGCCGTACTATTGTCACGAACCACGCTTTCATTGATGGTCCAAGTGGAATTCATTTTCTTAAAGGCTGCACGGACCTTTTCCAAATCTTTGAAGGCAATGGCCTGTTCTAGTGCTTCAAAACGAGGACTTAGACGGTTGACCAATTTTTCTTTTTCTGCAGCTAAGTCAACAGGATTTTGTTCTTTTTCAAAAGCTAATAAGGCTGCAGAAATTTCGGTGAGTTTGTCTTCAGTAATCTCACCCGACTGAGCTAGCTTTTCCTTGACGACTTTACCAGCATCAGAATTCCTGTCTTCTACTCTTTCGAAGTCTGAAGCCATCTCCATAACGAGTTTATAAGCCTCAGACTGATTCCCATTTTTGACCGCTTTGGACGCATCTGTGATTTTCACAAAGTAAGAACTCAGACTTTCTTGGGCACCTACTGGTGAAAGAATTAAAAGTGACAAAACTAAACCAGCAACCAGCTTCTAGCCTTCCAATAATTTCTGACCAATGTAGCCTCCTTTCTCCACACCACCAAAGCAAGCAAAGAGGCCACTACCAATGTGAGTGATGTATTCATTCATTTTATCTGTAGCACCTAGATTAGTTTGAACCTTGACAAAGTTATCAGGATCCTTCTGGAAAGAAATAAAGAGCAGACCTGTGTCAAACTGGCCAGTTTTTTCATCAATTCCATCTGAGTAAGAATAAGAACGGCGCAAAAGTGGCTTATCCACTTCTTTGGCCAAACGAACATGCGAATCATCGGGCAAAAGACTCAAATCCACTTCATCAAACTCATTTTTCTTACCAAAGGGGGCACCACTTTCCTTGTAACGGCCAAAGGTATTTTCTTGTTCTTCGAGACTAGTGCGGTCCCAGGTCTCTAAAAACATCTGAATCCGACGAACTGCCATATAAGATCCATTTTCCATCCAGTCCTTACTATCAGACCAGATAACGCGGTCAAAGTCTTGCTCCTTGGTTGGATTTGCTGTTCCATCTTTAAAACCAAAGAGGTTACGCGGAGTCTCCATTCGATCCCCGATGGCAGCAAATCCAGACTGACTCCAACGAAGGGTCACTGCATTTCTGCCCTTACGGATAAGATTGCGAATAGCATGAAAGGCAACCTGCTCATCATCTGCACAAGCCTGGATGACAATATCTCCACCAGTATATTTTTCATGTAATTGCTCTTTAGGAAAAGGCGGCAAATCCCTGAACACTTGAGGGCGCTTGTTTTCCAAGTTCATTTTTTTCACGAAATTCGCAGACACACCAAAAGTCAGCGGCAAACGATGAGGATTGAGCCCAACTGTTTCACCAGTATCGCTAGGATGCAAGAGAGCATTCTGTCCATCTTTTTTAACCAATTCCCCCTCTACTAACTTTCCACTATAATCCGTCCAATCCTTGAACAACTGGATAATCTTATCCTTATCCGTCGTATGTAGGTCCAAAACGACAAAATAGATGTTTTTTTGCATGGGCGTACTAATCCCAGCTTGATGCTTGCCATAAAAAGTAATTTTTTCATTTCCGTACGAGATTTTTTCCTGATTTCCTAGCTTAGGTGCGAAAAAAGCAGAAGCACCAGAGAGTCCTAGTGCTAAACCAGCCCCTCCAATCCCTGCTTTTTTTAGAAATTCTCGACGGTCCATTTTCTTTTCAAAAAACTTTTCGTCTTTTTCAGTCATGACTCTTATTCTCCACTAAGAAATTTACCCATTTGTGATAGAGGTTCACCAAGTTTTGTCACAGCTTCTGACAATTCTTTAGTATCTTCTTTTGTCAAATCAGTATAGAGTTTGTAGTGTTCCTTGTCGGTCATTTGTTTATCCAGCAAGCTATTAACTGACTTGAAGTCTGCTTCCAATTCTTTAACTAGGTTAGCGTCTGATTTTTCAAGTAAAGGTTTAAAGAGTTGGAAAATCTTCTCAGCTCCCTCGATATTAGCACGGAAGTCATACAAGTCTGTGTGAGAATAAATTTCCTCTTCACCTGTAATCTTGCTTGTTGCTACTTCGTTAAGCAAGTCAACTGCTCCAGTCAACATAACCTTGTAGTCCACATCTACAGTTGCAATCTTGGCTTTCAATTCCTTGATATCATTAACGAACTGATCGCCATAGCTTTCAGTTCCTTTAGTGGTATTGTCTTCCCAAAGGATACGCTCGATACGATGGAAACCAGACCAACCTTCCTCTGTCTTGTTTTAGTCCATAAATCTGCCAAACGGAAGTCAATTTTTACATCTGACTCACCAAAACTTTCAGCGATCGGTTCTGAACGCTCATAAGACATACGAATCAATGGATAAACCTTCTTAGCTTCTTCTAGCTTTCCTTCTTTCAAAAGTTTTACAAAGCCTTCCGTATCTGTCAACAGTTTATCGATTTGCTCCTGCACAAAAGTTTTATAGTCAGCTGTGGCCTTATCAAGCATTTTTTGCTTGTCTTCAGACAAGGCTGTCACCTTAGACGAATCACTTGTATTGCTTGACTTAGATTAGTTAGTAGCACAAGCTGCCAATAGCAAGGCTGAAGATAAAAGAACAAAACCCAGTTTTTTCATTGTATACTCCTATTGGTTCAGGAAACCTGAATTAATTTTACGTTTCATTATCCATGTTTTCACTCATTTTTCAATAAATTGTCAGAAAATTTAATATTGAGTGATTTAAACTAATAATAGACTTTTGGCCCCAAAATTGATAAAATAAAAACGAAAATAATTGTAAAAGGAAACTGTAAATCGCCATGATGAACATGCAAAAATTGAACATACTGTTTTTAATTTTTGTAAATATCAAAAAGGTTAATTTAAAAGGATTTTAAGTCTTTAGGATTTTTTATCTAACACTACTATTCACGCAAACAAGACAAAATCTGGGCAAAAAAATACAGTAGCAAAGAGTACACCAAACTACCACTCATTATGGGCGGTAGTTTTCTTTTCGTCTAAAATAGAGATAAAAAGATAGGTGGTAACCTTATGCGTTATGGTTATGTACGAGTATCCACTAAGGAGCAAAATATCGATAGACAAATGTCTGCTTTGTCATTAGAAAATATCCCCAAAAATCAAATTTTTATAGATAGGGCCTCTGGAAAAGATTTTGACAGGACGGAATACCAAAAATTGCTAACAGTCCTACAACCAGATGATGAGATAGTTATTAAATCAATTGATAGACTCGGGCGAAACTATGATGATATTTTAGAACAATGGCAGTTACTGACTAAGACAAAGAAGGTACATATCAACGTTTTAGATTTTCCACTCTTAAATACTAAAAATACCAGCGATACAATCACTGGTAAACTGATTTCTGATTTGGTTTTACAAGTTCTGTCCTACGTGTCTCAAATGGAAAGAGAACAAATCAAGCAAAGGCAACGAGAAGGAATTCGAGAAGCTAAAAAAAGAGGGAAACAGTTCGGAAGACCGAAGCTAAATGTTCCACCAAATTTTTATGATTTAGCAAAAAAACATAGGCAAAAAGAAATAACTGTTCGAGAGGGAGCGGAAATCTTAGGAGTTTCAAAAAGTACCTTTCATAATTGGTTAAAAAAACTATAGTTTTTGTCAAAAAAAGTAGAAAAATTTTTGGACAACTAATATTCCACAATTCTTAATTCAAAAATAATGAAAAAAATTTAGTATCTTGATGGATTATATCTTCTTCATTCATTCTATCAATTTCGTCCATAAAAAGTCTAAATTATTGGACAAGGGATTTCTTCAAAAATAATAGGAGGTCTCTTTTAATGAAGACAAAATCTAAAATTAAACTTTTTGCAACTGCTATAATTGCAACTGCTAGTATAGGTGTAGCTGGTGCGATTACACAATCTAATACTGTTACCGCAAACGAAGTTACAGTTACAGAACGAGACGGGTTCCCAACAGTGACGTTCGAGACTGATGCAGTATTTAAGAATTTTGAAGAAGCTAATACTTTTGCTGAAGGACGTGCTGCTGAAATCTTAGAAGCAACTGATGGCTATAAAGATTATTCCCTAAATGCTGTTCCAGCGCTAGACGGAACTTCAAACTATCTTGTTAGTGGTGAAATCCGTGCCTACAAAGATTATTCAGGCGCAAGTGTAACTGCTGAACAAGCAAAGAAGAATATCGAAGTTGCTGCTCGTAAGGTAGTCAATGAAGCAAACCCTTCGATTTCAACTACAAAACCTGTTACTCCGGCTAAACCTGTAGAAGATGTCAAACCTGAAACTCCAGCTAAGCCTGTTGAAGATGTTAAACCTGAAACTCCAGCTAAGCCTGTTGAAGATGTTAAACCTGAAACTCCAGCTAAGCCTGTTGAAGATGTTAAACCTGTTACCCCAGCTAAGCCTGTTGAAGATGTCAAACCTGAAACTCCAGCTAAACCTGTAGAAGAGGTGAAACCTGTTACTCCAGCTAAGCCTGTTGAAGATGTTAAACCTGAAACTCCAGCTAAGCCTGTTGAAGATGTTAAACCTGAAACTCCTACTAAACCTGTAGAAGAAGTTAAATCTGAAACTCCGGCTAAACCAGAAAACAACGACAAGAAGACTTTACCAAATACAGGTGAATCAACATCTATTCTTGGTATTATCGGTACCGTCCTTTCAATTACTGGTTTAGGATTTATCGTAAAACGTAAGCGTGGGTAAAGTGCCCAAACGACTGTAGAAAACTAGCTTACAAACTTAAACAGTTCTAACATTACAAAATTAGCTATGATTAAAAAAAGAACATTATTTACTATTCTTGCTTTAACAAGCTTGACTCTTGTAGCCTGCCACCAAAAGCAAGAAGATACTACTTCAGTCAGTACAGAACAAACGAGTTCCACTAGTACGGAAGCATCCAGCTCCTCTTCTGAGGTGAAGAAAACGGATTATAGTTTATATAACGAGGTAATAGAAAAATATTCTCAACCACAAAATAAATCCTCTAAGGATATTAATCCCAAAGCTAACTTAAAAGATGATTCTCCACAAGTATATTCAGATATTGAATACTGCCTATATGATTTTGATAAAAATGGGACGGACGAACTAATCATTGCTCTGAAAATTAAGTCAGGTAAACATGATATTTTAGACATCAGAACGATTCAGAATGATAAAGTTATTCAACTCACTAATGCAGAAAATCATTTAGATTTTATCGGAGAAAAAGTGATTTTTGTCCCTCTTGAAGATGGATATTTTCAACTTTCAAGTGCATCTGGCGGTAAACAATCTCACAAGCTCTATAAACTAAAAACAAATACACCTGACTTAGAATTACTCACTGAATCAGATACAGAAGCTGGATTAGGAACTAGACCACCACTACTGAACCAAGATACATTTTCTTGGAAATCTGTAACAAATCCAATATCAGGAGAAACAACACCTTCACAAGAAATTAAAGGAATGAATATTTCTTCTATCCAAAACGGTGATTTTTCAAGTATCTCTGGTACATGGCGCAATAGTGCTGGTGTAGAACTTGTATTTGATGAACATGAACTGGTTAGTGATAATTCGCAAGTTTCAATTGAACATGCTAAAGAAATTGACCACTACCTTAAAACAAGTTTACTTCCTAAAAATGGAGGAGCTGGTGGTTCTGCCCTTGCCTTTTTACCTGCAGGAATCCCTTTGACAATGGCTATCACTTCTTCACCCGAAAACGGATATAAGGACCCGTCCGATATTAGCCAAGAACGACTATGGACAGGACAACAACTTATAGAAGGAAATAGCTCAGGCTTTTTCTATAAGGTTCAATAATAAATGAACTACTGAACCGCTTATAAGCGGTTCTTTTTGATAAGGAGGAAATCATGGATATCAGATCATTTTTAAACAAAAATATTGGACGAAGATTACAATTATACCTTGAGAATAATAATCTCAAAAATGAAGATGCTATCAGAAAAATCCAATTATATAATAACGATGAGAAAAATGATATCATCCTAACTCAGTCTGCTCTATCTAAAAATTCTAAATGGAAAAAAACAGTCATTATCAAAAAAATAATTTGAATGATATAGCGAATAAAAATCATGGATGATAGTTTTTGAATACATTGTATTTGGCGACGACGATGATAAACTCTATTTTTATACGAATTTTTCTTATACAATTTAATTGCAAATGGATTACTTTTTTTAATCAGCAAGAACTTGAAGAAATCCACGAAAAATGCTAAATTTCAAAAAAATTATCCAATAGTACTCTAGAATACTGGGTTATTTCAATAACTCAAACTCCAAAAAAATAAAGAAAAATAGCCGAGCTTCTTTTTTTATTCACTATTACAAGATGCTAAATTTTTCACAATTATATTTCAAAAAAATATACGAAGAACACAATGTATTAAAAAGAATATAATCACATTATCCTCAATTTACTACAGGGTAAAGATACATCTAGAATTATTAATTCAATACTATTAAAAACCCATGAAATTACAGGACGATATCGATTTTTTTATACTTTTCTTTAATACTTTTAATACATTTATTACAGATAATAAAGAACTTCTATTGGATTACTTCAATAACATAATTGGTCCCAAAAATTTCAAATATAATTTATAATGAAGAAAAAAATTTATGCTAAAAATTTAAAGATAAATTTTTTTATCGACCAGTTTACCTCAGATAAATTTATTAAAGTTTTAGAGAAAACTATTACCAAAAGAAGGGGAAGAAGGAATCCATTTTATGAGTTTATACATGTTAGAAAAAGAAACTTATAGATTATCGCAAATCACTCTATAAAACTGATTTTTGACTATTCAATTTTAGACGACATTGATTAAATATCATACTAGGGGCATCCCCTAGTTTTTTTATTTCAAACTTTCCTTTTTTTGGCGCTCTACCTACTTCTAAAAGGGAAACTTTTTTTTATTGAAAAATTGATACCATTAAACTATAGAGAAAAATCAAATAGCTAATGATTTCTTTAAATATTGAAAAAAGGAAAAATCGAAATACTAGTTAATCGATTGGTGAAAAAAATGAATTTTAAATTTAAAAACAAATCTGGCTATTCTAGCCAACTATTTCAAGAAATTTTCGGAAACGAAAAAACTGCAATAGTATTATCACCCGAACCGAATATTCGAATGAAATACGTTGATAATAAACCAACAGACGAAATTGATTCGTATCGTTATTGGTTCGTCATTAAAGGAGAACAGCCCTTTGAGATTAAATTCTCAGCACAACAAACAATCGAACAATTTGACGAGGTCGAATTGCATGGTGCAGAGGCCTGCAATGTCAAAGGCTACATCTATTTCCGAGCCAACTCAGTAACCGTATTAAACAAAGGAGGTAAGTAACCAATGGCATTTCCGTTTATTCAACCAGAAAATAAACGGGAAATTGTAGTTGATACTGAATACTTGGTTCAGTGTGTAGAAATAGGGTTGGGTAACAGCTCTATTTCTTCAACTACTAATTCCTTCCAATTCATCTATGGTGATAATTATCTAGACTTTGTTCCTCGTTTTCCTTGTGCATATATTTTGGATAATACTCTATACCAACAGATTTTTCAAATTTTGTCCACAAGTGCTTATCCTTTGTTAACATTTCTAAAACAGCCTTCTGCCTATATCGTCAAACGTGATAGTGTAAGCTTTAACACTAGTCGTGCTTTTCGATTTCCATTCTTTAAGGGAATACCTGAAAGATTGACGTATCAAAAGCTATCTGATGTCTCTGTTCAAAACGAGAGTTTTGAACTCATGAAAAACTATCGAATTGATTTTAATCGCATCGTTCATTGTTTGATTGCTGGTTCTTCTGGTTCTGGAAAGAGCTACGCTTTGACCTATCTAATCTCTGTTATTAATCAATTTGCTCATTTAACAGTTGTAGACCCTAAATGCGATTCTATCTCTCGTTACTGCTTAAAACAGAACATACAAGTTCTTTATCAAGAGAGAGACTTCTCAGCGGATGAGTTTTTGTCTAAGGTGAACACCCTGCTAAAAGTAGAACTAGATACTATCTATCAAAGACAAGCAGAGCTTCTTGAAAATCCTGCTAAAAAATTTCAACATCGTTGTCTTGTGATTGATGAATTGCTTGCTTTAACATCTTTGGTTTCCAAAAATGTTAAAGAGACCTTTTTTGCACTATTATCCAATATTGCACTACTTGGACGAGCAACGTCTGTCCATCTAATCCTAGTTAGTCAGCGGATGGACACAAACGCTTTACCGATTGCCGTTAGAGAGCAGTGTAATTTCTTGATACAACTGGGGTTAATCAACAGAAAAACGACAACATTTTTATTCCCAGACTTGGATTCAGAGACTGGAATTGTCATTCCTAACGGAAAAGGAACTGGTATTGTTCAAGTTATTGACGGTGTAACAGCACCTAATGTTATGCCATTGCTCGTACCAACATTTAAAGGAGAAAATATATGAAAAACATTAACAATAGAATTATAAGAAATAGCACTGTCATTACCGATAAACTCTACTACTTACTGCCTTTAGAGTTACTCTTGAGCTTTCTGTGGAGTTTATCTCTAGCAGGTATATGGTTTGTTAACCAAGTTAGCACCATTATCTCTTGGGACGTTTGGAGCCAAATTTTGGATAATTTTCAAATAGCACAATCTATGCTACTTCAAGCAATGACTATCGTCCTTACCGTCTATCTTTTAGCGCATATCCTTCTTTGCATCGTATGGATAAAAGAAGATACGTTTTTGAACTTTATTCGAACATTAAAACTATTAAGGAGAGTACGAAAACAAATGCTAAGTGAAACTAAAACGATTGATAGTGATGTTTTAAAAAAGTATAAATCTATCATTTACTCTATCAGATGTATTTTAACTCGTGAAAACATCCTTGTTATTATACCACAGGCAGAGAGTTCAGATATTGATACAATTTTACAAAATAAATTAGATTTTTTGTGCAAGTATCTGACAAGAGTCTATCATGAAATATATACATTCTCTCCCAAGGATAGTACTTCACCTAATCATATAATACAGGGAGAGAGAATCTCTAATGATTAAAATACCAGCGGAGCTTGCCGTTAGGCAAGAGCTCCGAGCTGGTTTTGTTTCAATTCATTTGAGAGCTTTATTATACTGCTTCAGGGCTCGTTATTGAAGCAGTATAATTTTGTTCCATTGTTCCAAAAAAGAGAGGAGTTCAAAATGGTAAAAGCCCGAAACATTATGTTTGTCCAACAGATTGAGTATTTCCAATCTTCAAATTTACAAGATATCATCGAGTATATGACGAATACTCTAAAACCGATTCGTTTTGCAGGAATTTTACATGATAAGGATATTGGGCAAGATGGAAACCTTGTCGCACCACATATACACCTTGTTCTACAGTTTGAAAGTGCTAGAAGTTTAAATAATCTTGCTAAGTTGACTAAACAACCAATACAGTGTTTTGAGCAATGGAGGGGTTCTGTAAACAATGCTTATTCATATCTCGTTCATCACACGGAGTCTAATCAAGATAAATACCAATATCCTCCTAAAGAAGTTATTGCGAATTTTGACTATTTACTCCTATTAGACACTATCGAAAAAAATGTAACCAAACGATATGAAGTAAATGACACTATAATTATAGATAATTTACTGGATCTACTTTATACTGGTGATATTACAAAATCAGAAATTGAACAACGACTTACTGGTTCACAATATGCCAAAGCAAGGCAAAAAATTGAAACCGTCTATTTAAAACGACTAGAAACACAAGCCGAACTATGGCGACAAGAAATGATTGACAAGAATGAAATTGTTACAATTATTTGGCTTTTTGGAAAAGCCGGAACAGGGAAGACTCGTCTAGCATGTCAATACGCAGAACAGTATGACCTTAACTATTTTATTACGGGCTCAATCCGTGACCCTTTTCAACAATACAATTTAGAACACGTGATTATCTTAGACGAATTGCGCCCCCATCAATTTGACTACTCAGACTTACTCAAAATGTTTGACCCTTACAATGTTAAAGCGATGGCAAGTAGTCGTTATTTTGATAAACCGTTACTAGCCAATATTTATATCATCACTAGCCCCTACTCCCCCTACGATTTCTTTTTAGAATTAACTAAGAAAAGAAAAACAAGTCATATCGATTCTTGGGGCCAGCTAATGCGAAGATTATCCTTGGTAGTCGAAGTCAAAAAAGAATATCTGCAATTTTACAAGTACGAACCAATAGACCAGATGTTTTATATAGACCATGGCAATAAATTACCAAATCCATTTAAAAATCAAACTGATACAGAAGAAACTATTCAAGATAAGTCGTACCAGTTATTTTTAGAATTGAATAAGAAAAAGGAAAGGAATGAATAAATGCAAGAAATTCAGACAGTTACCTACATAGATATCGCTAATCAAGGATATCCAGAAGGCACGGCTAGACGTGTTATACGAGAGGGTAAAAAATTACTTGTCGAAAGAGGTTTCAAACTTTATAAAAACAAAAGGATTGGAAGAATACCAAAGACTATTGCCGAAGAAATTCTAGGATTCAAAATCATCTCAAAAAATGATATAATAGATACTGTACTCTTCGCTACTGACATAGAAAGAGGAAAATGATATGTCAGTTCTCAAAGGATACAAGGGAAAATGGAAAGTAGATATTACCGATGGAATAGACCCATTGACTGGTGAAATCAAACGACATAGAAAGTCAGGATTTACCACTCGTAAAGAAGCTGTTCAATATGAGGCAGATTATCGCTTAAACAAACTTCACCAAGTTCAGATTAAAGATAAAATATCTGTCTCTCACCTTTACTCTTTAGTTCAACAAGAAGATGAACTCCGTGGGAATAAACGTGGCACCATTGATACACAGATATCCTACTATAACCAATATGTCTCTAAGTTTTTTGAGCATGCAGATATGTCTGCCATTACTATCCATGAAGTAAAAAAATTTAGAGATTGGTTGGTAAAACAACCAAGCGTTAAAGGTGGAACACTATCAAGTACGACTGTTAATCAGCAAATGATTTTTCTGCATAAAATGTTTGATGTTGCTGTTGCTAATCGTCTTAGACAAGATAATCCATGCAATGGACTAAGAAAATTGCCTGACAAACACAAGGAGATGTCTTATTTCACTCCTGAAGAATTCAAGCTATTTGATTCTCTGTTCACAAAAGATGAATACATGTTTCAGCTATTCTATCGAGTGCTAATGTTTACAGGTGTCCGAGTCGGCGAAGCATTGGCCTTAACTTGGAAACAGATTAATTTATCAGAGGGTTATATCGATATCAAGTATTCAGCATACTTTCGTAATAACAAGGTCTATATCGGAACAGTAAAGACTACGCAATCCAATCGTCGAATTTACATTCATAAGGCATTCGTTCAAGAACTAACGGAATGGAAAGAAAAACAAGCTCACCTATTAGCAGAGTTTAAGGACAATACAGAAGACTTACAAATCTTTCAAGATAGTCCTTTACAACTTACTGCTCCAATGGTTTCTAATCAAAAGATTAAATTGAAAAAAAGAATGCCTGCATCATTAAAAATGATTCGTAATCACGATTTCCGACATTCACATGCAGCGTTTCTAGTTTCAAAAGGACTCAGAAACGGTGAGGGAAAAGATTATATATTTTTTACACTTATGAAACGACTCGGACATAGTAGCATTAATACAACTATCAACATCTACTCGCATTTATTCCCAACTCAACAAAAAGAAGTCGCCAATGCTTTTGACAACTTCTAGGGCAAAAAATGGCAAAAAAATTTAATAAACAAGGCTCAAAGCCTTGATACGAAAGGAATCTTAAAAATCTTATGATGAACATGCAAAATATGATGCGCCAAGCACAAAAACTTCAAAAACAAATGGAACAAAGCCAAGCTGAGCTTGCTGCTATGCAATTTGTTGGCAAATCTGCTCAAGACCTTGTCCAAGCGACCTTAACTGGCGATAAGAAAGTTGTCAGCATTGACTTTAATCCAGCTGTCGTTGACCCAGAAGATCTTGAAACTCTTTCTGATATGACCGTTCAAGCCATCAACTCTGCTCTTGAACAAATCGATGAAACGACTAAGAAAAAATTAGGTGCTTTCGCTGGAAAATTGCCATTCTAAGCATAAGAAAAACAAGCATTCAAGAGAATACTTGCCTATCGTGGGAGGAACAACTGTTCCTCTTTTTGCTTACTAAAAATTAAAGAATTCCATGGCCTGTTTGAAAAGCAATTCAGTATACTCTGGGTCTTCTTGGGCAATGGTAACTTGGTCTTGAATCATTTCCAAGTCATCCGTTATCATGCCATCTGCTCCTAGCTGAACAGATTTATCAAAAGACTCTGAACTATTGATGGTCCACACGTACAATTTCTGATCGGTATTCCAAAGCTTGTTGACAAAATTTTCATCCAAGGTTGAATACTCCATAGTATAACCTGTGGCCTTGGTTCTTGGAAAGATACTATTGTAAGGTAGGATGAAATAGACTGGAATTTGTGAGTCGTAGGCTAGCACCTGATCAATCACATGGTAGTCCAAGGATTGCATTTGGTGACCATTCTGCTTAAGAATCGTTCCATATTTTTCCATAAAGCGTTTCATCATATCTGGACTATCTTTTCGACTGGTTTTTAATCTCAATAAGGAGTTTTTGATGCAATTCATTGGCTTTATTGAGATAGTCATCAAAACTAGACACCTTGCTATGATAACCATTTTCTGAAATATCGAGTTTGGTCAATTCTTTCAAAGTTAGATCCTGTGGATTGGCATTGACTCCTGTCAGATGCTTGATATTAGCATCATGCATCATGACAAACTGGCCATCTTTTGTTTCCTGAACATCTGTCTCGACGAAATCTGGACTTAGTTTGGCTGTCCTTTCTAGAGATTGGACAGTATTTTGGACACCATTCTTATTAGATACTCCCCTGTGAGAGATAATCAAAGGTTTATTGGCGACTGGAGCTTCTAAATAAACATACCCCTCAAGAGCGAAAAAGATACCTGCACAGCCCATTACTCCCCATCTCATCCAGTGGTCTTTCTTTCGCCTTGGTGTGATTTCAAGTTCTTCTCCTGTTAGGAAGGAAACAAACTTAATGAGAAAGTAAGTCAAGACTATATAGTGGAAATTCTTTAATCAAGACAAAGTTGATAATTCCCAGTACAAGAGATTCCTTATGGGTCAGACCATCCATCAGTGCCTGACTTGCTAATATTGGAATCAATAAAAGAATGAAAAATAGGTAGGTTTTGACGACAATCCAAAGCAAGTTCCAAGTATAAAACCAGGAGTGCTTTCTTGTCTTCTCTAAACTGTATCTGACAGCTTCTTTGACTGTTTTCTTCTCAAATAAAAGCTGAGGGAGGGCAAACATGAAACGCACTGAAATGTAAAATAGAAGTAAAGCCAAAATAGTAACCACTATACCTAGAAGCCAATACTTGTCTTCCACATAATCAACGATAAAGTCTGGAATGACAATTTTATTTAGGTAGTAAATCTTTAAAATCTTTCGAATCAATGGAAAGAGCATCATGACATAAAAGAAGATAAAGGTTATCTTGAAATCGTCACTTGCTTCATAAACAAGAAACTCTGACGAAAGACCTTACGACTATACTCCAGCAGGGTTCTCTTTTTCATGATAGAGGAGGTGTCGAGCTCCGATGAAGAGAAGTCCTATCTGGTAATAGGCGACCAGTAAATTAACAATCACCAGAACAAATAAAGCGAGACTAACAAAGGGAGAACCCTTTATAATAGCGAAAATATTATTGTAGGAAAGAAAGAGATAACCTGTCTGACGGAGTAACAGTCCAGCAATCCAAGAATTAAGCGGTAACCAGACAAACTCAATCATCATAAATATCAAGAAAAAGAGAAAGAGAATTTTATCTAGATTAAAGTATATCTGCTTAAAAACCTAGATTTTTTTAGGTTTTTTTCAGGTTTCATAGGCACTCCTAGTCAAATAATTGAGACAAGTCCAAGCCTCCAAAAGGATTGTTTGAAAGGCTACTTTCTGTCCCTAACAATTCTCTAGCTTGATCCGACTCTAGAAAGGATTCGTAAACACGCGCCGTCATCCGAGCATCCTCTAAACTATTATGAGACTGACCTTGAAATCCAAGAAATGAGGCAACAGTTTGCAATTTGAGATTGGCAATACCATGTAAATCTGAACTCCGACGTTCAAAAGCTTCATCATACAAATCCACCTTATACTGCTGGATATAATCTAAACCATGCTCTGCTAGAATAGGCAAATCACTTTTAGCAGCATTGTATCCAACCATCGGCAAAGAACCCACAAACTCTTGGAATTCTTGTATGACCTCCTCCACTGGGGGAGCATCTTTTAATGTCTCAGCTGTAATCCCAGTCAAACCATTGATAAAACTTTTTAAAGGGAACACTGGTATGAACATAGGAATCATAGGCATCGATTTCCTGACCATATCTAAAACGCACTGCCGATACTTGAATCAAGTGTGTTTGCCCTTCATGCTGATTAAATTCTAAGTCAAAAGCAATGTAATCTTCTAATCGTTCCATTTTATACTTCTCCCTATACGGTTATCTTTTTACTTGAGCAACTATACTATTTAGAAAACAAAAAGAAGCCATCAGGTTAGCATTTAACCTAAACAGCTCCTTGATTATCCTCCAAATAAACGAGCAAAAAAGCCTTTCTTAGTTGATTGGACTTCTTCTTTTGCTTGGTCCAGCTCTAGCTTAAGATTTTCTTGATCCTTCATGGCTTGAAGAGTCAATTGTTGCTGCTGATCGAGTTGTTTGTCTTTCTCAGCAATCTGACGGTCTTTGATACGCATCTGCTCGTCTTTTTCTGATAACTGACGATCCTTGGCTTTTAATTGTTCATAGAGACGAAGAATTTCTGCATTCTTCTCATCAACCAGAATCTCCATCAGTTCACGTTGCTTGACATCTTCACTGACAGGCTCATCTTCAAAAATCGTTTTTTTATAGATTTCTTCTAGCTTAATCAAGCCACTTCTGGTAACAACTGTTACCCCTTTGTCATTTTTATCTGTGTCTTCTTCTGGTAATTCTTTGACACGGTTATTGATTGCTTGGCGAGATAATCCTAAGACCTCTGCAATCTCACTGACGGTCATTTCAATACTCATAATATCCTCTGAAACGTTTTCTAGCTTTTCTTTACTTAAATCTTATCATAAGCTAGAAAAACTGTCAAATTTTCGCTTAATCTAAGGCCTTTCAAAAAGGCTAATAAGACTTGGGCAGAGCGACGTCCAGCTTCGATAATAAACTCATCAAAAGAGATGTTTGCTTCATGGTTGGCATTGTCACTCATAGCTCGGATGACTAAAACTGGAAGATTAAGGGCATGTGCTGCTTGAGCAATAGCTGCCCCCTCCATCTCAACTGCTAAAACTTCTGGAAAATGGGACTTAATCGCTTCTATCTTGTCATTTCCTGCAACAAAACTATCTCCTGTAGCAATCAAACCAAGATGCCAGTTTTGGTCCAATTGAGATAAACTCTCTTGAATTTTAGCAACAAAGGTTTTATCTGATTCGAAATAAAGCGGTTGTTGCGCCATTTGTCCATAAGCATAACCAAAAGCTGTGACATCCACATCATGATAGGTTAATTTATCAGCAATCACAACATCCCCAACAGCAATACCTTCTGCTACTGCCCCGGCTGAACCCGTATTAATCAAAGCATCCACTTGGAAATGATCAGCCAAAATCGCCACACTCATAGCAGACATGACCTTACCAATTCCACTTTCTACAAGAACGACTTCATGCGAGGCAAGGTTTCCTGTATAATAGGTATTCCCTAAAACAACTTGCTCCTGAGCATTGTCTAAATGCTGGACCAGATACGCCAGTTCTTCTGGCATAGCCGCAATAATTCCTATTTTCATTTCAATTCCTTTTCTATTACAAAAGTTTCATTGCTAAGACAAGCAAAATCAAGAGAAAGATGACTGCGAATAAGATTTTATTCAGTTTAGAATTGAAGACATTTCTCTTGGTATTTTCGATGCGACGGCTTTTATGAATAGACGGTTCGACCTGAATCTTCAAGGTTTCCTGGCTAAATCCATGATCCTTAGGATTGACATAACCAAAACGGGAAGAAGAGGTTGGTAAAATCTTAGTCTCCTCATCATCTAGCAAAGGGGGACCTGAAATTTCTTCGCCTCTATTAGCTCTTTCGATTATTTCATCCGTTAATAAAGGTTTACCCATACTGACCTCCTCTATTTTTTCTGCAATTCCCAATACTGAACAGCCATAATTGTCTTGGCATCACAGATATGACCTAGTTGGATCAATTCCTTGGCTTCTTCTAGACTCACTTCAAGAACTTCCAAGGTTTCATCCTCATCCTGCGGACGCGGATTTTCCACCTTTTTCAAATCGCTTGCTAGGTATAGTTTTAACTTTTCATTACAAAAGCCAATGGCTGAGTAAAAATCGTACAAGAGTTCTAATTTCCCTGTATAGGCTGTTTCTTCCTCTAATTCACGTAGGGCTGCTGCTACAGGGTCTGTATTTTCTCCTACTTCCAGTTTTCCAGCTGGAATCTCGTAAGATACAGCCTCAATGGCTTTGCGGTACTGTTTGACCAAGATAAGTTTTTGTTCATCCGTTACCGCTAAAACACAGACAGCTCCATTGTGGAAAATCAAATCCCGTTGGGCAGTTCCCTTGCCTTCTGGTAATTCAACCTTATCTTGAACCAGTTTAAATATTGGTCCTTGATAGATTTCTTTTCGGCTAAGTGTTTTTTCTTCAAATTCCATGATAGACTCCTACTGATTCTTAGGATGATGAGGAAGGCGTGTTGCATATTCGTCTTTATTGACCTGACGACCACGACCAATAGCAATCGCATCCGCCGGCACGTCTTTAGTAATAGTTGAACCAGCTCCAACGAGGGAATTGTCACCTAACTCAACTGGCGCAATAATGGTTGAATTTGAACCAACAAAGACATTGTTGCCAATGACTGTCTTGTATTTATTTTTACCGTCATAGTTGACTGTAATGGTTCCTGCACCGAAATTAACCTTGCTGCCCACTTCACAGTTTCCGATATAAGTCAAATGACCAGCCTTAGTATTCTCACCGATAGAAGACCCTTTCACCTCAACAAAGTTACCAATATGAACTTGGGCACCCAGACTTGAACCTGGACGAATGTGGGCGTATGGTCCAACAGTTACACCGTCTGCAACACTGCTTTCCTCAATCATAGAGTTGGTAATGACAGCTCCTGCTCCAATAGTGCTGTCCACTACATACGTTCCATTTGTCAAAACAGTCTCAGCACCAATTTTCGTTGCCCTTTCAAGGTAACATTGGCTTCAATTTGAACTTCAGGAGCAATCTCAACATCAATATCGATATAAGTTGCTTCTGGATTGACAAAGCTGACTCCATTGACCATGTGCTGATGATTGATACGACGACGCATAACTGACTCAGCTGTCGCAAGTGCCACACGGTCATTTACCCCAAGACTTTCATCAAAATCTTTCAAGGTATAAGCACCAACTTTTTCACCAGCTTCACGGAAAATGCCAATGACATCTGTAATATAGTATTCACCTTGAGCATTGTTGGTATTGATATTTTTCAAAGCCTCAAACAAACGCTCGTTGTCAAAGACGTAAGTTCCAGTATTGATTTCCTTGATTTGTTTTTCAAAATCTGTAGCATCCTTTTGCTCAACAATACGAAGAACCTCAGCATTGTCATTACGAACAATTCGTCCATAGCCAAATGGATTATCCGTTTCAGCAGTCAAGATAGTGGCCACATTTTTATGATTGATGTGGAAATCAATCAAGTTTTTTAAGCTTTCACCTGTGATTAAAGGAGTATCTCCTGCGATGACCAAGGTGTGACCTGACAAACCTTCCAAAATTGGTTCTGTCATCATAACTGCATGGCCAGTACCTAACTGTTCAGATTGAGTCACAAATTCTGTCTGTCCAGCCAAGACCTCTTCAACCAATTCCGCCTTGTGTCCGACAACTGTAACTGTCTTTTCAGGTTGGATAGCTCCCACACTACGGAAAACATGTTCCAACATAGAAATACCCGCAACCTTGTGCAACACTTTTGGCAAATCAGATTTCATGCGAGTCCCTTTACCCGCTGCTAAAATAATGGCATAATTTGACATAATCTTCTCTTTTCTCTAGAAATTCCCTTTTATTATACCATAATTTATCCTTTCAGGAGTAAAGGAAAAGAGAATAGTGAAAAATCGCTTTATTTCATAGTGTTTCTTTTGATTTTTTTGATTATTTACGTTAAACTAATTAAGTATGAGAAAAAAGATTCATCCAGCTATTATTTTTAGTTTATTTACCATTTTTATAGCTATTTTAATTCTTAATAGACCAACTTATGAAGATCATCCAGTCAAGACTAAACCCAATGCGGTTCAAGTTGAATCCCAGGCACTACATAACCTTGACAAACCAATTATTGATGTATCTGGTTGGCAACGTCCTGAGGAAATTAATTACGATACCCTATCTCAAAATATCTCTGGCGCAATTGTACGAGTACACAGTGGTGCTCCCCACTCAGAAAAAAATGACGCTGCCTTTGTAAATGGTGTCGATAAAGCTTATAAAAATCACATTTCTGAATTTCAAAAACGGAATGTCCCTGTTGGAGTTTATGCCTATATCGCTGGTAAAACAAAAGAAGAAATGGAAAAAGCTGCTGAAGTATTTTACAATGCTGCTTCTCCATATAACCCTAGCTACTATTGGCTTGATGTTGAAGAAAAAACAATGTCTGATATGAATGAAGGTGTTGAGTTTTTCCGTGCTAAATTAGCATCACTTGGAGCTAAGAATATTGGAATCTATATTGGAGTATACTTCATGCAAGAACACAGTATCAATACTGAAAAATTCTCTGCTATATGGATACCTTCTTACGGTTCAGACTCTGGCTACTTTGAAAGTAAACCAAAGACTGATTTAGACTATGATTTACATCAATACACTTCTAAAGGAAAAATTGCAGGATTTGATCATCACTTAGATATCAATCTTATTTCATCTGAAAAAGAAAAAGAAAAAGAAGAAATTTTTAGGAAACTATTTTTAAGACCATGAAACAAGTGAATTTCAATTTTTTCACTTGTTTTTTCATTTTTCTCTCGTCTATGTTATAATTGTAAGAATAGAAAAAGTAAATTATGAAATTGAGGATTTTATTATGCTTTCATGGTTAGCACGTGTTATTAAAGGGATTGTCATTGCTCTTGGATTTATCTTACCGGGAATTTCGGGAGGGGTTCTAGCAGCAATTTTAGGAATTTATGAACGAATGATTGGCTTTCTGGCCCATCCCTTTAAAGACTTTAAAGAAAATGTTTTGTACTTTATTCCAGTTGCGATTGGTATGCTTCTGGGAATCGGCTTATTTTCCTACCCGATTGAATACCTGCTTGAAAATTATCAGGTCTTTGTCTTATGGACTTTTGCGGGCGCCATCATTGGTACAGTTCCTAGTCTCCTCAAGGAATCAACTCGAGAATCGGACCGAGACAAGATTGATTTAGCTTGGTTCTGGGCAACCTTTATCATTTCTGGATTAGGACTCTATGCTTTAAATTTTGTCGTTGGAACCTTGAGCGCCAGCTTTCTTAATTTCGTCCTAGCAGGTGCACTACTGGCTCTTGGCGTATTGGTGCCTGGCCTCAGTCCATCAAATCTACTTTTGATTTTAGGCCTCTATGCTCCTATGTTGACTGGTTTTAAAACCTTTGACCTCTTGGGAACCTTCTTCCCTATTGGAATTGGTGCAGGTGCAACTCTCATCATTTTTTCAAAAATGATGGATTATGCCTTAAATAACTACCACTCACGCGTCTATCATTTCATCATCGGTATCGTTCTCTCAAGTACCCTTTTGATTTTGATTCCAAATGCAGGAAACGCGGAAAGTATCCAATACACAGACCTTTCACTTGTCAGTTATGTCATCATCGCCTTCTTCTTTGCACTAGGAATCTGGCTTGGTATTTGGATGAGCCAATTGGAGGATAAGTATAAATAATGCCAAAAAAAGTTAAAATCAAAAAAACATTAGTGGAACAAATCCTGTCTAAAGCAGGCATCCCACATCAGGGGATTCAAATCAATGCCCTAGAAGGAGAACTTCCCCAAGGTTATGAACGAGATCAGATTTTCAAAACCTTGGCTCTTTTGGGAGACAAGACAGGACCGATTATCGGAATTGTCCCTATCACTCAACACTTGTCGGAAAAGAAACTAGCCAAAATTTCTGGCAATAAAAAAGTAAGCATGATTCCACAAAAGGACTTAGAAAAAACAACTGGTTACATCCATGGAGCCAATAATCCTGTCGGAATTCGTCAAAAACACAATTATCCCATTTATCGATAAAATTGCTCTTGACTTGGATCAAATGATTGTCTCTGCAGGGGAAGTTGGTCACAGCATTATCGTCGCACCACAGGACTTGGCTAGTTTTGTAAAGGCTGGCTTTGCAGATATCTTGGAGGACAGCAAATAATGAAACTCTACTTTGTCCGCCACGGTCGTACAGTATGGAACCAAGAAGGGCGATTTCAAGGTGCTAGTGGAGATTCCGCCCTTCTTCCTGAATCCATTAAAACCCTAAAACAACTTGGCCAATATCTCAAAGATATTCCTTTTGATCAGATTTATTCAAGTGATTTACCTCGAGCGGTCAAATCTGCTGAGATTATCCAAAGTCAACTCCAGACCCCCTGTCCTTTAGAAAGTATTCCGAATCTCCGTGAATGGCAGCTGGGGAAGTTGGAAGGTTTAAAAATTGCAACCTTGGAATCTATTTACCCGCAACAAATCAAAGCTTTCCGATCTAATCTTGCCAGGTTTGATACTCAAATGTTCGGAGCCGAATCCCTCTATAGCACTACGCAACGGACCATCCAATTTATCAAATCATTAAAAGATAGTCCGGCTGAGCGTATTCTAATTGTCGGTCACGGCGCCAATCTTACTGCCAGTCTTCGTACTCTTCTAGGTTATAAAGAACCTCTTCTTCGTAAAGATGGAGGTCTAGCAAATGCCAGCCTGACAATTTTAGAAACCCATGATTTTGAAACATTCACTCTCAATACTTGGAATGATACTTCCTATCAATAATAGAACTTGATTTTATACTCAATGAAAATCAAAGAGCAAACTAGGAAACTAGCCGCAGGCTGTACTTGAGTACGGCAAGGCGACGTTGACGTAGTTTGAATTTGATTTTCGAAGAGTATTAGCGTCAAGTTCTTTTTAGTTTTTAAAGATTATCCGTGAATTTCTTGCTTATTTATGATAAAATGGGAGTATCGCAAAAAATGACTCATCGTATTCAATTTTGAGTAAAACTAGGAGGACCCCATGTCAACAGAACATATGGAAGAACTAAATGACCAGCAGATCGTTCGCCGTGAAAAAATGGCTGCGCTCCGTGAACAAGGAATCGATCCCTTCGGAAAACGTTTTGAACGCACTGCAAATTCACAAGAATTAAAAGATAAATATGCTGACCTCGATAAAGAACAATTACATGATAAAAACGAAACAGCTACTATCGCAGGACGCTTGGTAACTAAACGTGGTAAAGGTAAAGTTGGATTGCCCACCTTCAAGACCGCGAAGGTCAAATCCAAATCTACGTTCGTAAGGATGCTGTCGGTGAAGAAAACTACGAAATCTTCAAAAAAGCAGACCTTGGTGATTTCCTTGGTGTCGAAGGTGAAGTAATGCGTACAGATATGGGAGAACTCTCTATCAAGGCTACACACATCACTCACTTGTCTAAAGCACTTCGCCCACTTCCAGAGAAATTCCACGGTTTGACAGACGTTGAAACAATTTACCGCAAACGTTACCTAGACTTGATTTCTAACCGTGAAAGCTTTGAGCGCTTTGTCACTCGTTCAAAAATCATCTCTGAAATCCGTCGTTACCTTGACCAAAAAGGTTTCCTTGAAGTGGAAACACCTGTTCTTCACAACGAAGCTGGTGGTGCTGCTGCCCGTCCATTTATCACCCACCACAATGCCCAAAACATTGATATGGTTCTTCGTATCGCGACTGAGCTTCACTTGAAACGCCTTATCGTGGGTGGTATGGAGCGTGTTTATGAAATTGGCCGTATCTTCCGTAACGAAGGAATGGATGCTACACACAACCCTGAATTTACTTCTATCGAAGTCTACCAAGCCTATGCAGACTTCCAAGATATCATGGACTTGACTGAAGGCATTATCCAACACGCTGCTAAATCAGTTAAAGGCGATGGCCCAGTTAACTATCAAGGTACTGAAATCAAAATCAATGAACCATTTAAACGTGTTCACATGGTGGATGCTATCAAAGAAATTACTGGTGTAGATTTCTGGCAAGACATGACTTTGGAAGAAGCCAAAGCTATCGCTGCTGAAAAGAAAGTTCCAGTTGAGAAACACTACACTGAAGTTGGTCACATTATCAATGCCTTCTTTGAAGAGTTCGTTGAAGAAACCTTGATTCAACCAACCTTTGTCTATGGACATCCAGTAGCTGTATCTCCACTGGCTAAAAAGAACCCTGAAGACGAACGCTTTACTGACCGTTTTGAACTCTTCATCATGACTAAGGAGTACGGTAATGCCTTTACTGAGCTCAACGACCCAATCGACCAACTTAGCCGTTTCGAAGCCCAAGCTAAAGCTAAAGAACTTGGTGACGATGAAGCAACAGGAATCGACTACGACTACATTGAGGCCCTTGAATACGGTATGCCACCAACAGGTGGTTTGGGAATCGGTATCGACCGTCTCTGCATGCTCCTCACTGATACAACAACTATCCGTGACGTACTTCTCTTCCCAACAATGAAATAATCACTTATCCTCTGATACTTGTCAGGGGATTTTTTCATATCAAAAGAAATAGACTGAAGTTTTCACCTCAGTCTATTTTTCTATTGGACTTTGGAAAGAGATTTTCGTAGAGTATTAGTCTTCTTTTTTCTTACGAGCTACAAGTCCGAATGCACCCAACATTCCAAGAAGTCCAAGACTAGCTAGACCAGCCTTATCTTCTGTACCAGTATTTGGTAATTCCTTCTTATCATTTTACTACAGTTGTTGCACTTGCTTGATTTGATTCTGTTTCGACTTACCTGAGTTGGATTAACTACTGGTTTTATCTGGAGTTTGAAGGACGAACTGGCGAAACAGGTTGCTCAGAACGAGTAGGGGTAACTACTTTCTTATAGGTATGAATCACATTGCCATTTTTATCTGTCTTAGTGCCAGTGTATTCATAACCTTCTATAGTCTTAGGTCCATGGCTTCCATTTTCTTCTGGCGAAATTTCTTTACCATCACCATCTTGGTAACGTGTTACGATATGAGTAGTTGAACTACCATTATTCCTGATTATTACCTTGACTATCACCATGATTAGATTTAGGAGTAACTTTCACAGGAACATCCACTGTCACTTTACGTCCGTCTGGCAACTCTAATTCTACTGTTACAGATGGTTTGTCACCAGGGTGTACTTTGTTTTTGGAATTTCTCCCACTTTCGTAACCTTCCATCCTTCAGGAAGGTCTACATGTTTCTTCACATCATCTTCAGTAATCGGTGTTCCAACTTCAACAACAATCGGAGTTGTTTTTGGAATTACAATTACAGGAACTTTGACAGTTACACGTTTACCACCTGGTAGTTCAATCACCACTGGAACACTTGGTCTTTCTCCCGGAATATCTGTAGACGGTTTATCTCCAATACTGATAATCTTACCACCTTCTGGAATCTGAATATGTTTTTCAACATCATCATTTCGTAATTGGATCACCAAGTTTCTTAACAATATCTTTGATAGGTGTTACCTTGACAGGAACCTCTACTTCTATTTGTTTTCCATTAGGAAGCTCAATTTTAACTTTGACTGTACCTTTATCTCCAGGAGTATTTACTTCTGGAATTTTTACCTACTTCAACAATTTTTACCACCTTCTGGAACCTTCACGTGTTTTTCCAATATCTTCTTTTTGTTAATGGAGTATCTGTGACTAGGTGTTTCAATTCCAGTAGCTGGTGTTACATTTACTGGAACTATCGACTAGTAATTGTTTTTTTCCATTTGGTAATTCTACAGTGACTTTAACTGGGTCTTTCTTACCTGGGTGTTGTTAAGTCTGGAATGTTCTCAACATTTGTGACCTTTTGCCACCTTCCGGAATTTTAATTCCTTTTGTGTAATCCTCTGGGCGTTAATGGAGTATTCGTTACTGGGAGTTTCAATTTCCTTAACTGGAGTTACATTAACTGGAACATCTACAGTTATTGCTTTTTCCATTTTGGTAATTCCACAGTGACTTTAACTGGATTTTTCTTACCCAGGGTTGTTAAGTCTGGAATGTTCTCAACATTCGTTACCTTGCCACCTTCTGGAATCTTGATGCCTCTTGTGTAGTAATCCTCTGGACGTTAACGGGTGTTTTCTACTGTTACTAGGTGTTTCGGGACTTTACTGTCCTTCTAGCACTGGTGTTACTATGTCACTGAGTTGAACTATCTAACATGTAACTCACTTTCTGTCTCGATTTTTTTAGTGTAATTCGGAACATTGTTACTTTACATTTGGCTACAGGACTTTTTCTGGGTCTTTCTTACCTGGGGTTGTTAAGTCTGGAATGTTTTCAACATTTGTGACCTTACCACCTTCTGGAATCTTGATACCTTTAGTGTAATCTTCTGGGGTTAATGGAGTTTTCGTTACTGGAGTTTCAATTTCCTTAACTGGAGTTACATTAACTGGAACATCTACAGTTATTGCTTTTTCCATTTGGTAATTCTACAGTGATTTTTAACTGGGTCTTTCTTACCTGGGGTTGTTAAGTCTGGAATGTTTTCAACATTTGTGACCTTGCCACCTTCTGGAATCTTGATGCCTTTTGTGTAGTCCTCTGGCGTTAACGGAGTTTTCGTTACTGGAGTTTCAATTTCCTTAACAGGTGTTACGTTAACTGGAACATCCACTGTTGTTGTTTTTCCATTTGGTAAAGGTAACAGTTACTTTAACAGGATCTTTTGTACCTGGGGTTGTTAAGTCTGGAATATTTTCTACATTCGTTACTTTTCCACCTTCTGGTACTTTAACATATTTAGCAATATCCTCTTTTGTTAAAGGTGTATTTGTTACTGGTGTTTCGATTGGTTTCGGTTTTAGCTTCTACCACCTTAATCGTTGCCGGAACTTCTACTAATACATTTCCATTTTTATCTTTTACAACAACCGTTACTGGTTTATCTCCAACAGTTGTTGCATCAAATGGTTCTTTTTGTCCTTCTGGAACTTTGTATTCAAATGTTGAACCTTCTGGATAATCACTTGGAGTAATACTGTCTCTTGCTTGATGGTTTTCTCAGTTGGATTTTACAGGGAATTAATTGTTCTTTACCTTCCACTACTTTAACTTTAGCTAGGAACTTCACAAAGTTTATCTTCTCCCGTCTTTTTGCTTCTACAATAACATCTTTTTCGCCTGGTGCTGTTGTATCGACTGGATTTTTATAGTTTGAATGTTATTCCATCTGGATATTGTTCAGGGATCAATACTCTTAGATGCATCTGGTTGTTTGTTTGATTTATCGACCGGCACATATTGTGTCTTAGGTTCTACGACCATCACTTTTGCAGGGACTTTTGCAATAACCTTATCTCCAATTTTTGCTACTACAACAACGTCTTTTTTTCGCCTGGTGTTGTTGTATCTACTGGAGTTTCATAAGAAAACTCTGTTCTTTTAGGGAATGCTTTAGGGTCAATACTTCCTTCAACAGCTGGTTGTTTGTTATCCTTATCTACTGGGACAAATTGTGGATAGCTTTCAACAACTCGTACAGTTGCAGGAACTTCTGCAATAGGATTACCTTCTTTATCTTTTGACAATGACATTGACTGTGTAATCACCCGGTTTTGTAGTATCCACTGGAGATTTTGGATCATATTCAAATGTTGAACCTTCTGGATATTCTGTTTTATCAATACTGTTTTCTGGATTTGGTTGTTTATTGTTTTCATCCACTGGAACAATTTGTGGAACGCCCTCTACAACAGTATACAGGGAACTTTAACAACCGTTGTTTTTGCTTTCTCCATCAACAGTGTACTTGACAGTAACATTTACATCCGTATCATCTGATAAATCTGGGTTGTCTACATTTTCATCAATACTTACATTAGTAACATTTTCTGGAAGTTTACCTCTGAAAGTACTGTCTGCAATAGCTTCTTTGACTTTAGCAAGAGCTTTTTCTTTTGCTTTTTCCTTTATCACTATCTTTGGCAACAAAAATTCCTTTTGGTGTTGGTTTTGGTAAAACTGTTACTTTGACTTTTACTGGTTCTGTTAAAGTTTCTTCATTTTGATCCGTATAAGTTACTGGAACAGTTACTTCTTTGATACCTGGTTTAGCAGTAATATCTTTTGCAAAATCTTTTAGGCTCTCCTTTGGTTCCATTTTCCCTGGGTGACCGCATCTGTTATATCCTTAGCAGTCAATTCATCTCCTTCAAATACAACTTTAGATGTTGGAGTTGATCCAACTACATTTACTGGAACATCAACATTCACTGAAATATCATCAATAGCTTTTCCAGTAGCCTTATCTCTGTATTTAACTGTAACAGTAACTGGAGTTTGTTGTCCATTTTGATCCGTTTTCGGAGTAACAATCGCATCATCTGTTACAAATGGAGTTACCCCTTCAGGCACATTTGTTAGTCCAGTAATTGCTTTATTAACATTTTTCACGAATCGCATCGATTAATTTCTCATTTGATGTACCATTTAAGACTGTAACGCCTTTTGGTGCTGGTTTCGGAAGAACCTTAACAGTCACTTCAACCGGTTCATCACGTTTAAATTTATCTGCTCCATAAGTTACAGTTACTGGAACTTTAATCTCTTGACCTGCTTTTACCATCAGTAGAAATACTGCTTACATCAGGATTCGTAGCTTTACCGTCCTTACCTGGTGTTACAGCTCCTCCTACTTTTTCTGCAGATGGCTTATCTCCTTCTACGACATAAACTGGTGTTGTAGTGGATACACGTGGTTGAACTTTAATGGTAAACTCTTGAGTGATGTTGTCATGTATCTTTCTTCGTATCAAATACTGGGTCTTTATCAAATGGATTGTCGATGATATCATATCCCATTGATTTCAAAACATCGATATGAGTTTGTACATCACTTTCAGAAATTGTTTCGCCTGATTTACCAGTTAAAGTCAATGCATGGTCAGTTAATTCAGTTTCTGTTTGAGTTTTTGGATCCACAGAAACAAATTTTACTTTTGCTTTTGATCGTCTTTTATCATAGATAATCTTGATATTTGCTTTTGGATCCGTAATTTTTGGTGGTTTATAACCTTCTTCTGGATTTGCAGGATTTACCGGTTCTAATGGTGTTCCATTTCCATCTTTTGGAGTATATCCATCTTTATGAGGAATAATTTGTGTAATTTCACCAGTCTTGGTTGGATCATTTGGATCGTTAGGGAATGGAATTGGTTCTCCATCCTTACCAGTGGTTGGATCAACAGGAATCCAGCTTCCAATCTTCGTATAAGTAACTTTATCCGTTTCATCAGGGATTACTTTTGTATCTTTTGCAGGGGTTGCTGCTTCTTTAGCTGGAATTTCTTTTTTATCTGCGATATATCCTGGTAGAACATCTACTCCAACTTTATCCCATGTTTTATTTGGACTTTCCCAATCAGTATAAGCTTACTCTTTTTAGTGACAAGATTTAACAGTTGCTTTTCTTGTAAATGTTACAGTTTGTACTGTATCATCTTTCGCTTTTTCTTCAGTTGCTGTATCTGATTCTTTCTTCACATATGAAATCACACGTTTAGCAGTTGTGTTCAAATCAGACTCAGCTAAACCTTCTGGCCATTTCAAATCTGGATTTTCACCATTTGGATCTACTGGGACTGTCTTTTTCATGATGGTGTTGATGAAGGAACTTTCAATGATTCTAGGTTTCAAAGCAATTTTCGAAATGTTTGAGATGGTTTAGAAACTCCTGCTTCCACATCCTCTTGGTCATCAAAATTAGGATGTGTCCCATTTATATTTATAAGTATCACTTTCTATTTCATAACCTTTTCCTTTAAGTTCTTTAATTTTTATTTTTAATTTCATCACTATCTGGTAAAGGTTGATCCAGTTTCTCCAGATAATTCTATAGTAGTTGAAACTTTACCATCCGTTGTTTTTAATAACATACATTTGCTTTTTGACTTTTAACTACGTATTTATAAATAACTTCTATAGGATTTTCTGATAATACTCCATTTGAATTATTTGGTAAATCAGTTTTAACTAATTTGTAAACAACACCATTTTCACTAAATTCTTCTTCAGGTGTAACCGAATAATTATTCCCAACAATATTTTCTAATTTTTGCTGTACCATCTTTTAAAAAACATTTTCTTTAAGAACAGAAGTAGGTTTACATTAGCTTTTACATATTTTTACAGTAACTTTTCCGTATTTTGCTTCATCATAAAGTGTTTGCTACAATGTGAAACCGCATCATAAACTGTACCGCTAGTTGATGTTCTCTTATAAGGACTATAAATACTCTTTAAATACATAGTATTTATTATCTGACACCTTTTATAATATACGGAGCAGTAGCTTTTTGTAGTTTTTAACATTGCCATTTTTGAATTTCTTCTTTTTCGTCAGTATTATTAGTTTCTGTTGCAACATTAGCTTCTGTAAAATCTTTGGCTGGAGTTGCAGTAGTAAGTTTATCAACTTTCGGCAGTACCATCTTTTACAATTGATTTTTGCTTTTTAAAAATTGGGCGATTATTTGCGGCATTAATATACCGCATTGCAACATTTCCTAACTCTAAATATTCTTTTAACCAATTTCCAGATGTATCAAAATTCATTTTTCTTAGGATATTTCCAGTCAAAAGTAATGTTTAGATAAACTGTCCCATTTAAATTTCCTTCTTGTCCATCTTTTGAAACAGTAATCTCTTCTTCAGTTGGCTCAAAAAGTTTTAGTACTCTTATTGTATAAGTTCAAAGTATTTTTAACGGGTTCTCTTGATACGCCTAAAAGCACCCCAGTCTACTCTATATAATATTCCTTTACTCGCCTTCCCTTTGACAATTTTTACTGTTACTTCATCTTCTGTTAAATTAATTACCTGAAAAAATACATCTCCTCGAGGGCTCTTTTAGAATCACTCCGTTTTTCATTTACTTTTGAATTAGCAGTAGTAGTATTATTTTGTAGATTTGCTTTTAACAACGTTAAAAGTTACCTATTTTGAAAATTTATTTAAATCTTTATTTTCAGTTTAATTTTTGAATGTAGTTCCTGCTTCATACTCATACTTATTCGTTCTAAATTGTAATTCCTCAGTATGTGACAGTAATTCACCATTATCGCTATATCCATTTCTCCCGTAGTAGATATTCTTGATGGGGCAGTTTGATTGTCATCTGTTTCTATATTAGTTTTATTCTATAATATATTTTTCAACAACCAGTTGATTATTAACAAGAATCCTGCTTGTTACTTCTTTGTCTTCACTAATTTGTGGATAACGTAAACTGTAATTATTAATAGAACCTTTGACCGATACATCATTCAAGCTTTCAATTGCTGGAAGTAAATTCATAGATAAAGCGTGTTTTTAGTCCTCTATTTTGTATATGTCCTGCTTCTTTTTCTTCTAAAGATACAGAGTCATCACGTTGAGCCCAGAATGGGTTTTTATTCTGTGTTCCATTTTTACCATATGTTTGAGTATACAATTCTTCTGATTTTTTACTAAATTTGCAAATGTTTTTCCGTCTTTAGTTAAAGTTTTAGGTAAACTATCCCCATTCCCTAATTCTTCAAATGTAATACTAAATTGATCACCTCGTTTATAAGCTCCATCCTTGAATTTTTAAGTTATAACTAATATTATTAACTCCACTAAAACTTCCCATTCTTGGTTCAGTCGAAATTGAACCATTTGCAATAATTTTCCCACCATCAATTGATACATCATTATTTGATTGAGTTTCAGGAGCTCTTAGACCACTTTCTCCTTTACCTGGAATCTCTTTTCCCATTTCGTGGATCTTGGTTTTTATTTACTTTTTCTTCTTCAGTTGTTTCTGATTTGATACTGTTTAAAATGCTAAGGCTACTTGAAAGTTGTTTAGTAAGTGCATCTACTTTTAGCCTGTGTTTTTGTATCATCGTTTCAAAAGTTCTTTTTGCTTTATTAACCAAATTTTTTTAGCATCATCAATGACTGATTTTTGTTTTCTTGTCCTTCAGTTAATTGACTCAATCTACTTTCAGCTTTAGTAACTAAATCTTCTAACGATGCTGTATTAATAGCAACTTTTTTTCTAGTCACTACATTTGGAGTTTCAACTGCACTGGCTGGTTTGTCAGTATCAGACTCTTTTAACAGAACTCGTATTTTTGTCCATCGGACGCTTTATCAGTAGCAGATGCTTGTCCAGTAACTTCCTTAGAGGGTTCCGAGGACTTATCATTTAGATTTTGTGATTTTTTGAACTTCTATAGGTTCTAGAATTAGTAATTTGTTCAGCTGCTTGAACGCTTCCTCCACCAAGGAAAAAAACAATCCAGTAGCTACAGCCACACTAGCTCGCACAAAAACTAACCTTACGAATACTGTAACGTGTGAATTTCTCCACCTGCGATTGACGAATATGACGCCCTTTAAAATTTAAACATAAATAGTTTCCTCCAATATAATATATATGTTTGACATATATTGTTTAAATATAAAAACAAGCTTAAAACTATAAATAAATATAGCTGATAGGTCAACTTTTCTATTTACTATATTATCAAATAAAAGTCAATATGTCAATCAAATACTTAATATCTATATAATAAATAAAAAGAAGAAACCCTCATTTAGATTTCTTCTTTCACTTCTTTTGTTGCACATCTTCTCAAACCATTTCT